>Ga0207831_100019_pt1 | contig 413585 bp, 376 predicted proteins | sample TtanPargueraPR_7_FD_187741 | JGI IMG/M metagenome (GOLD analysis project Ga0207831, IMG submission 187741) | Aerobic enrichment media microbial communities from Bioluminiscent Bay, La Parguera, Puerto Rico - Tt and M1 (2) (SPAdes) | ecosystem: Environmental > Aquatic > Marine > Unclassified ...
AGTGGAGCAAACACAAAGCTGCCATTAAAGTAGTGAGCCCTGCTAACAAGCGTAAATTAGAAATTATTGTTGTAGGTACCGGTTTAGGTGGTGCCTCGGCAGCTGCTTCATTAGCAGAATTAGGATACAAAGTAAAAGCATTTTGTTACCAGGATAGCCCGCGTCGTGCGCACTCAATTGCTGCACAGGGTGGTATTAATGCTGCAAAAAACTACCAGAACGATAACGACTCGGTTTACCGTTTGTTCTACGATACAATTAAAGGTGGCGACTACCGTGCACGTGAAGCTAACGTTTACCGTTTGGCCGAAGTATCGCCAAATATTATCGACCAGTGTGTTGCACAGGGTGTGCCATTTGGCCGCGAATACGGTGGTTTGTTAGATAACCGTTCGTTTGGTGGAGTGTTGGTAAGTCGTACGTTCTACGCACGTGGGCAAACCGGCCAGCAGTTGTTAATTGGTGCTTACCAGGCATTAAACCGTCAGATTTCGAAAGGTGCTGTTGAAATGTACAACCGCCACGAAATGTTGGATTTGGTTAAAATCGACGGGAAAGCCCGTGGTATTATTGCCCGCGACCTTGTTTCGGGCGAGATCAAACGTTTTGGTGCACACGCCGTTGTTGTTGCAACCGGAGGTTACGGAAACGTATTCTTCCTGTCGACCAACGCAATGGGAAGTAACGGATCGGCTGCCTGGCAGTGTTACAAACGTGGTGCTTTTATGTCGAACCCATGTTTCGTACAGATTCACCCAACTTGTATTCCTGTTCATGGCGATCAGCAGTCGAAACTGACGTTGATGTCGGAGTCGTTGCGTAACGATGGTCGTGTTTGGGTGCCAAAGAAAAAAGAAGATGCAGTAAAATTGCAGAAAGGTGAAATTGGTCCGAACGACATTCCTGATGAAGATCGCGACTTTTACCTGGAAAGAAGATATCCTTCGTACGGTAACCTTGTACCTCGTGATGTTGCATCGCGTGCTGCAAAAGAACGTTGCGATGCAGGATTTGGAGTAAACTCTGAAGGTAAAGCAGTATTCCTCGACTTTAAATATTCGATCGATCGTTTAGGTAAAAGCGTAATTGCACAGCGTTATGGTAACCTGTTTCAGATGTACGAAAAGATTACCGACGTTGATCCGTACACCGAGCCAATGATGATTTACCCTGCTATCCACTACTCAATGGGTGGTACCTGGGTTGATTACAACCTGATGACAACTGTTCCTGGTTTGTATTCAATTGGTGAAGCTAACTTCTCCGATCACGGTGCTAACCGCCTGGGTGCTTCGGCACTGATGCAAGGGTTGGCCGACGGATATTTTGTGTTGCCATACACTATTGGTGATTACCTGGCTGATGAAATTATGACGCCAATGGCCGACACAAACGCTCCTGAATTTGCAGCGGTTGAAAAAGACGTAAAAGATCGTATCGAGAAACTATACAACATTAAAGGTTCGAAACCGGTTGATTATTTCCACAAAAAACTCGGACAGGTAATGTGGGATTACGTTGGTATGGCCCGTAATGCTGAAGGTTTGCAAAAAGCGATCGATATGATTAAGGAAATTCGCGAAGAATTCTGGAAAGACGTTCGTATTCCTGGCGAATTGGATAACCTTAATCCTGAGTTGGAGAAAGCCGGTCGTGTTGCCGATTTCTTCGATATTGGTGAATTGATGGCTCGCGATGCACTCGACAGAAACGAATCGTGTGGTGGACACTTCCGTGAAGAGTCGGCTACCGAAGAAGGTGAAGCTAAACGTAACGACGAAAAATTCACTTACGTATCGTGCTGGGAGTACAAAGGAGAGGGCGTTGAGCCGGATATGCATAAAGAAGATTTGGTATTTGAGAATGTGAAGCTTACGCAGCGTTCTTACAAATAATTATGAGAGTATAGAGTAGTGAGAAATTAGTATTGAGAAGAAGAAAAATCAGGAATCAATAAAAGCAAAGAAGATGCATCAGTTTAAAGAATTGAAAGTTTGGCAAAAAGGAAGAGTTCTTGTAAAAGAAATTTACCAGGCAACTCACACATTTCCTAAAGATGAGCTTTTCGGTATCGTTTCACAAATGAGAAGGGCTGCTGTTTCAATTCCAACAAACATTGCTGAAGGATGTGGAAGAAATAGCGACAAGGAATTGGGCCGTTTCTTAGACATTGCCAACGGTAGTGCATTTGAACTGGAAACTTTAATGATTTTAAGTCTTGATTTAGAGTATCTTTCTCAAAACAAATTCGAAGAGTTTGATGCAAAACTTAATGAAGTCCAAAAGATGATTTTTGGTTTAAAGCAATCATTAAAAATTCACGATTAAGGTCTCATTACTCATATCTATAAATCTAAAAATCTAGAATAAAATGGCTGATAAGATTCTAAAAAAACTCAAAATAAAAGTTTGGCGTCAGAAGAATGCCAAATCAAAAGGTAAATTCGAAACATATACAATCGAAAATATCTCAACCGGGTCTTCTTTCCTTGAAATGATGGATATCCTGAATTTCCAGCTCATTGAAGAAGGAATCGACCCAATTGCTTTCGACCACGATTGCCGCGAAGGTATCTGCGGTACTTGTAGTCTTTACATTAATGGCCGTCCGCACGGACCAGACACCGAGGTTACTACCTGCCAGTTGCACATGCGTAAGTTCAAAGATGGCGAAACCATTGTTATTGAGCCCTGGCGTGCACGTGCTTTCCCGGTAATTAAAGACCTTGTGGTTGACCGTACTGCCTTCGAGAAAATTCTTCAGGCTGGTGGTTTCGTATCTGTAAATACCGGTGGTGTTCCTGATGCCAATACAATTCCTATTCCGAAAGATGACGCAGAAGAGTCAATGGATGCAGCAGCATGTATCGGTTGTGGTGCTTGTGTGGCAGCTTGTAAAAACTCGTCGGCGATGTTGTTTGTTTCGGCAAAAGTTTCGCACCTGGCAAAATTGCCACAGGGTAAAGTTGAAGCTGCAAGCCGTGCTAAAAACATGGTATCGAAAATGGATGAATTGGGTTTTGGTGGATGTACCAATACGCAGGCTTGCGAGGCCGAGTGTCCGAAAAGTATTTCGATTACAAACATTGCACGTTTGAACCGTGAATACCTGAAAGCAAGAATTAGCGAATAAGAAACGAGCATTTTATAAAATCACAAAAGTGCATGATTGAAGTGCGAGTTCTATACTATACCTTAAAAAATAAACAATTTTAATAGTATAAAAATTCAAGCTATAAAGTTGAAAAGCCTTCTCAGTTTATGGGGAGGCTTTTTTGTTTCTAACAATCTTAGTCGTTTCAATTTTATTCTTCAATCGATCAAGCTGTTTTCCCTTTGTAAGGGAAAATGTCGACAGTTGAGCTTGCGAATTGAAATTCGGCCACAGCCAAATCCCGTACTTTACGTCGGGAACAAAAGGGTAGAGGACAGCTATTTTAAATTTATAAAACTATACACCTAGCCCTGCCGGGGACTACCCTTTGTACACAAATATTTTACGCTCAATTTCTGAAATAAGGTTTCTATATGAGGCGCATGACACGTTTAATTTCCAATTAGCTTTTGCATTTGCGCCTTTTCGAATGCTTAACATTAACCCCGGGCGACACTTTCGCCATCCGGCGGTTCGTTTGCCCGGGGCTAAATTATTACGGACTTTCAGCCCTATGACATATTTTCTGTTGGCTAATAGTAAAAAATAGAGCGCTGAAAGTGCGTTTTATTATAGCCCAGGGCAAAGTAATTCAGCGAATTACGTCGCCCTGGGTTAGGATAATTTGATTTGAATCGTCCGGCGAAAGAAAATGAACGAAGCTAATTGGTTCTTCCGGACGAAATTTAACGGCAATATCCATAAAAAGCATTTTAAATGTTCACCTTTCATTTAGGTTATGATTTTATTTTCTTGTTTCTAATCCTGTTAACTTCGTGCGAATATAGAGACAGAAAGGTATTAAAATAAGGCCATTCGCTAAAAGCAACCTCTCGTTTTTCATACTAATAAACAAGTAGATGTGCATAAGTGTAAGGGCGAACACATGAATTCTCCATGCACAATCCATAACTTCGCATAAACACAAAGGAACATTATGCCATACAGACGTTTACCCACAACGGATAAAGCCAGAATACGCGCACTTAACGCAGCGCTGGCAAAGGTGATTAAGAATGAACACAAACTGGCATTCTCCAATCATTCGGTTGAAGAACTTCAGAATGTGAAAAACACTTTTGAGAATCATCTTAGACAATACGAATTAGACACACGCCTTCAGTCGGAAAATATAAAAGAGTATAAGGAAGCTTTTGATCGCGCTAAAATGTATGTTTCGCATTTTATACAGGTGCTGCAGTTTGCATCAGAACGTGGCGAGATAAACGGCGGAATTAAGTATTACGGAAATCTGGCTTCTTTTGAAGGGAAAGTGCCGCCACTAAACACCGAGGAAGATATAATTGAGTGGGGCAAAATAATGGTGGAAGGCGAGCAAAAGCGTAAACAAAATGGTGGGAGTGCCATTTACAATCCATCAATTGCGCTGGTAAAATTTAAGGTGGAAGAATTGCACGATGCTTCGGTATTTCAGCAAACCTTAAAACGAAATACTTTGCGTTCGTTCGATAAAATGCAGAAACTGCGTAAGATTACAAACGACTTTATAAGCAAGCTGTGGACAGAGATTGAAGAGAGTCTTGAGGTGGAATCGCCAAAAGTAAAACGTCAACTGGCACAGGAATACGGTATTGTTTATGTATTTCGCCGTAACGAAAAGAAAAAGCTTTCGGCAGAAGAAATGCAGACCGATCTCTTATTTGAATTTGCTTAGAGAAAATTATTGTATTGATATTTTAGATCCCGGATTGGTGAAAACTGATCCGGGATTTTTTTATACAGGTATTTCCTTTCTCTGGAAGTTTTAGGAAAGAAAACAGCCAGGAGCTATAAGTGTAAATCTAAGGTATCAGGAGGGTTTTAGGCCACCGCATGAGCCCAAATAACAGTAATTTTTTAACGCCACCTCTTTTTTTCCATCCGCCAGCTGGCGGACAAGGCCAGGCTTCGAAGTGGCTGACGTTACAGCTGTGGAACGGCCTCTTTTGGTCTTTACCTGGAGTTGAAATGAAACCTTAAAGAGAGCGGGAAGCTCCGAGGAATCGAGGAGATCACCCGTCCGAATTTAGGTTTTATAAAAACGAAGGGGAAGGAGCAAAAGGAGCCTTGAGTTTATTGCATCGTTTTTGGATCAAGCCAAAAATGATGGCCTGCGGCAGCAATTATAAAATATTGAGTTCAAATATCAATTCTCCAGAATTCCAAAGCGATACATTTTTTATAAAACAATTTCTTTCCCTGCATTCTGGCGTTTCAGCATCATCAGAAACACAAACGTTAGCGCAAGACTGATTCCGGCCATGTAATAACTGTCGCCGGTAGAACCGATTTCTTCATATTGTGGATTCATCATCCCGTTATTTATAAAGTACATGGCAATTACGGCAATCGCGTTATTCATGAAATGGGCAATAATGGGCAACCATATCGAGCCGCTCCAAACCAGCATATAACCAAACAAAGCACCAAGCAAAACACGTGGTACAAAACCATAAAACTGCATGTGCAAAGCGCTGAATAGTATTGCCGATATCCAGATTCCCCAATGGTGACTGCGCGTCATTTTGCTAAAAATCTTCTGAATTACTCCGCGGAACAAAAGCTCTTCGCCAACAGCAGGTAACAGGGCGATCATAAACACGTTAAATGCAAGTCCGCCAATGGTTTTTACATTTAGAAAGGCTTCGGTAATATCGGCGGCATTTTCTTCGGCGTTACGCATCCATTCTTCCACTCCCGATAGCCATTCTGGAAAACTCATGTTGCTGTTCAGTTCTCCGATCAGGTTAATAAGCGGAGAGGCAAAAAACATCATTAAGACAACCAGAAATACGCTTTGCGAATTAAATGATTTATCGAGATAAAGGTATTCGTTTGATTTGCCATGAAACAGGTAGCCCAAAATAAATGGAGGGACGATAAAAAAGCCGATCGCCTGTACAATCTGGATAAATTTAAAGAGGTTGATAATACGTTGTGGCGTTCCGGAATTTATAGCCGGCAGGTGCAAAACAGTGTTGAATCCCCATATTGGAATGGCTACAGCAAGCGACACTACAAAGAATAGAAATATGCTGGCCATCACAATAAATGCAGCAATAATCAATTGCGAGAAGGGTTTTAAATCTCTGAATGCAGTAAATTCCATTTTTGAAAATGTTTCGGGCAAAGATAATTTTTATTGAGAAACCTGTTAGGGCAATGCTTGTTTTGATAAGCTGCGCTGAAACTACAATTCCCTGATCTTAATATTCCGAAACATAGTCAGTCCGCCATGATCCTGCAGCCCGATATGCCCGGTTTTTGCCATACCATAGTCCGGAACTTCAGCCCATTTACTTTGTGTTTTATTCTGCAGCCATTGGTCGGTCCATAATTCATATTCCACCACTTTGGTTCCGTTTAGCCAGTGCTCAACGTGGGAGCCTTTAACAATTATTCGTGTTGTGTTCCACTCTTCAATTGGTTTTACCTGGGCATTTTTCGGAGCGTTCATTCCGTAATTGGCGCCTGATTGTTGCCAGGGTTCCAGTTCGGTTGGCCACCCTTTGTCGTCAATCAACTGGTATTCCGGCGCTGATTCGTAAATGGCATCAGTAAGTCCTTCCTGAACATGGTAAAAAACACCAGAGTTGCTTTCAGGTGCCACTTTCCACTCCAGATACAATTCAAAATTGGTGTATTGTTTTTTGGTTATAATGTCGCCGCCATGATCCGCCCCAACGCCTGAATTGTGCAATTCTCCGTTAATAATTTTCCATCCGGTTACTGCGCCTCCGTTAAAAGTTTTCCAGTTGTTGGTGGTTTTGCCGTCGAACAGTAATTCCCAGCCATCCTCAATTTCTTGTTTTGTTAAGGTGTTTTCGCTTTTTTCCGTTGAACATGACAGGAAAATTAGTGCATAGCAAGCGAGCAAAAGGGAACTATTTTTCATCTTTTGTTTTTTTGACTTAGGTTACAGAGTGTAAATGTACAAAATCAGTGGCAATCAGAACGATAAGTGAATTGTTTTTGGACATCGGTAGAAATTCCCTCAATTCAGTTAACTTTAAGGAAACAAAATTATACGGCGTGGAACTCAACAAATCGATAATAGGAATGGTGCATGTAGACGCCTTACCGGGTACTCCGAAAAACCACCTTGCAATAGCGGAAATTATTGAAACGGCTATCAGCGATGCACAAAAACTGGAGCAAGGCGGAGTGGATGCCATTATGATCGAGAACATGCACGACCGGCCTTATCTGAACCGGAATGTGGGGCCCGAAATTGTGGCGGCAATGACGGCTATAGCAACAAAACTAAGACAGGAGGTTTCGCTTCCTCTGGGAATACAGATTTTGGCCGGAGCCAACAAGCAGGCGCTGGCTGTGGCCAATGCTGCGGGTTTTGATTTTATCCGGGCCGAAGGATTTGTGTTTGGGCATTTGGCCGATGAGGGAATGATGAACAGCGATGCAGCCGAACTTTTGCGCTACCGGAAACAAATCGGTGCCGACGACATAAAAATCTGGACCGATATTAAAAAGAAACACTCATCGCATGCTATTTCTGCCGATGTTTCAATTTGTGATATGGCGAAAGCTGCCGGGTTCTTTTTAGCCGACGGTGTTATTGTTACCGGAAATGCAACGGGCGAAGAAGCCTCGGTAAAGGATGTGCAGGCTGTAGTTGAGGCGGTTCGGTTGCCGGTGCTGATTGGCTCCGGAATAACGGAGCAAAATATTGCCGGTTTCTGGCCGTATGCCGATGCCTTTATTGTGGGATCATCGTTTAAATACGATGGCAACTGGCAAAATGAAGTGGAATTGGAAAGGGTTCAGTCGTTTATGAGCCGGGTGAAGCATTTACGAAACAATTATTGACATTCGTTTGATTATGTCGCTTAAAATCAGTCGTGTGTGTCTGTTCGGGGCAAGGAGTATGGTGTTGGGGCGTGGTCTAAAACGTCTGAAATACAATAAGATGCTAAAAAATTTTAATTTTATTTAAGTGTTAAATATCAGAATATTCTTTTTGCTGGTTGATTAATAATTAATGTTAATGCCATACATTTGATTAACAAATTGATAGAACATCATTTCCAAACCAACTTCGTACTAAAACAAATTTTAAGATTGAAAACAAGAACGATTCAGGAGAGTGTGCCGGATCGGAGATTGAAAGAAGGCTGTTGAGTTAACATCAGGCGCCGGATGGCAATTCATAAAGTATTCTTTAAAAACTAAGCGGTTAACTGTTCTGTTTCACAAAAAACTTTGAATTATGAGTATAAAAAAACAATATTTAAAAAGTAAACCTGAGTGTAAAGTATCGTTTAGAGTAGCAAAAGCAGATGCTCCGGATGCTGATACAATTAAGATTGTGGGTGAATTTAATGGCTGGAACGAAAGTGTTGAGCCAATGAAAAAACTGAAAAGCGGTGATTTTACACAAACGCTGAATCTGGAAACCGGTAAAGCTTACCAGTTTAAATATTTAATCGACAATTCGGTTTGGGAAAACGAAAGCGAAGCCGACAGTACTGCTCCCACCGGAATTGTTGAAGGCGAATTTAATTCGGTACTCGACCTGAATTAATAGCAATTAAGAAATTAAAAACAAAGGGATCTGTAGCCAGGCGAAACGATCGTTTTCGCAGAACTAACTTTGGAGTTTTGTTACACCCGATTTCCCAAAGGGATGCAAAGCAACAAGGTTAGCTTCACTGCAGATTGACAAAATAATTAGTCCGGACTGTCTGATCCGGGTTTCCAAAAAGGTATTCCACAAAGCCGTTTTATCTTTCCCGGTAAAGCGGCTTTTTCTTGTTTTTACACTGAATGCAGCTGGTTTTTCAGGCGACAGCAATTTTCATAACTTGATGTGATAATTCTAATCACAAGACAGCAATAAATTTATCACTTGAGGAAAATAAAAAGATCACTTGAGGAAAAAACAAAAATGACAAGTGAAAAATATTCATGTGTCAAGACCCCCGGAAAGACAGAGCAGACCTCCTTTTAAGTCTGGTTTAATAATGCCCTTTCATCCTCCCCCACCCATCAAAATTTTTCTATATTTGCATGTTTTTTAAAATCAGTGGATTATAAGGTATTCTTATGAGTAATAAATTTCAGGAATATAAGCAGTTAGATTTAGCACAGATAAACAAGGATGTGCTTGCGCGTTGGGAGAATGATGATACCTTTCATAAAAGTATTTCAACCCGCGAAGGGCACGAAACATTTGTATTTTACGAAGGACCGCCATCGGCAAACGGAATGCCGGGTATTCACCACGTGATGGCGCGTGCCATAAAAGATATTTTTTGCCGCTACAAAACCATGAAAGGTTTCCGTGTGCACCGTAAAGCCGGTTGGGACACACATGGTTTGCCGGTAGAACTGAGCGTTGAAAAAGCGCTGAACATTACAAAAGACGATATTGGTAAGAAAATTACCGTTGAAGAATATAGTGACGCCTGCCGCAAAGAGGTGATGAAATACACCCGCGAATGGGAAGAACTGACACGTAAAATGGGATACTGGGTGAATATGGACGATCCGTATATTACCTACGAAAACCAGTATATCGAGTCGGTTTGGTGGTTGCTGAAACAAATTTATAACAAAGGCTTGTTGTACAAAGGTTACACCATTCAGCCCTACTCGCCGGCAGCCGGAACAGGATTGAGCTCGCACGAGCTGAACCAGCCGGGATGTTACCGCGATGTAAAAGATACAACAGCCATTGCCCAGTTTAAAGCTTTGAGAAACGAACGGTCTGAATTCCTGTTCGAAGGAGTGGAAACCGATTTGTATTTCCTGGCCTGGACAACAACTCCATGGACACTGCCATCGAACACGGCACTGTGTGTGGGCCCGAACATTAAATATGTAAAAGTTCGTTCGTTTAACCCGTACACCGGCGATCCTGTAACGTTGATTTTGGCGAAAGACCTTTTCCCGGTTTATTTCAGCACGAAAAATGCAGAGCTGGCACTGGAAGATTACAAACCGGGCGACAAAAATATTCCATACAAAGTGCTGGCCGAGTACACCGGCGAGCAGTTAAAAGGTGTTCAGTACGAACAGCTGATTGATTGGGTAAAACCCGAAGGTAAAGCTTTCGAAGTAATTACGGGCGACTTTGTAACCATTGAGGATGGTACCGGAATCGTACACATCGCACCAACTTTTGGTGCCGATGACGACCGCGTGGCTAAACAACACGGAATTTCGCCGCTGATCGTTATTGATACCGAAGGAAAACGTCAGGCTTTGGTAGACCGGAAAGGACGTTTTTACCCCACTATCGATTTAGATCCGGAGTTTGTTGAGAAGTATGTAAATACCGAAACCTATCACGAGTTTGCCGGCCGTTCGGTGAAAAACGAATACGACGACAAACTGGAAGACGATGCTTCAACTGTTGATATCGATATTTCGGTAATGCTGAAGCAGCAGAACAAGGCTTTTAAAATTGAGAAGCATGTTCACAGTTATCCGCACTGTTGGAGAACTGATAAACCGGTGTTGTATTACCCGCTCGATTCGTGGTTTATAAAATCAACCGCGGTGAAGGACAAAATGGTGGAGCTGAACAACACCATTAACTGGAAACCAAAATCAACCGGAACAGGACGTTTCGGAAACTGGCTGGAAAACCTGGTTGACTGGAACCTTAGCCGCTCGCGTTTCTGGGGAACACCGCTGCCAATCTGGAGAACGGAAGATGGTTCGGAAGAGATTTGTATCGGTTCGATGGAAGAATTGATGGCGGAGATCGACAAAGCGGTTGCTGCCGGATTTATGCCGGAAAATCCATTTGCTGAATTTAAAGTTGGCGATTACGAAAAAGCCAACTACGAAAAAATTGACCTGCACAAATCGCATGTCGATAATATCATTCTTGTTTCACCGTCGGGACAGAAAATGGAGCGCGAATCCGACCTTATCGATGTTTGGTTCGACTCGGGTGCGATGCCTTTTGCACAGCGTCATTATCCATTCGAGTGGAAAGAGAATTTTAAAGATGTATTCCCGGCCGATTTTATTGCTGAGGGTGTTGACCAAACTCGTGGATGGTTCTTCACGTTGCACGCAATTGCAACCATGATTGATGAGTCGGTAGCATTCAAAAATATTATCTCAAACGGACTGGTATTGGATAAAAACGGCGTGAAAATGTCGAAACGTCTGGGTAATGCTGTCGATCCGTTCGAAACCATCGATAAATACGGTTCCGATCCGTTGCGCTGGTACATGATTACCAATGCGCAGCCGTGGGATAACCTGAAATTTGATATCGACGGGGTAGAAGAAGTAAAACGTAAGTTCTTCGGAACACTTTATAATACCTACAATTTCTTTGCATTGTACGCCAATGTTGATGGCTTTAAATATGCCGAAGAAGAAATTCCTGTAGCGCAGCGTCCGGAGATTGATCGCTGGATTATTTCGTTGCTGAACTCGTTGATTAAAGAAGTGGGCGACAGCTACGAAAACTATGAGCCAACACGTGCGGGCCGTGCTATTTCGGAGTTTGTAAGCGAAAACCTGAGTAACTGGTTTGTACGTTTAAGCCGTAAACGTTACTGGGGTGGCGAATATTCTACCGACAAAATTTCGGCTTATCAAACGCTTTATACTTGTTTGGAAGTGGTGGCTAAATTAATGTCGCCAATTGCGCCGTTTTATGCCGACCTGCTATACAACGATCTGAATAAAGCTACCGGAAAAGCCGAAGATCAGAGTGTACACCTGGTTGATTTCCCTGCTTTTGCAGAAGAACTGATCGACAAAGATCTGGAAGAAAAAATGGCCATTGCGCAAAAAGCTTCTTCTATGATTTTGGCATTGCGCCGAAAAGAAAAGCTGAAAGTACGCCAGCCGTTGGCTAAAATTATGGTGCCGGTATTAAATCCGCACTTTAAAGAGCAATTCGAGGCGGTTTCAAATATTATTCTGGCAGAAGTAAACGTTAAGGAAGTTGAGTTCTTAACCGATACGGCCGGGGTGATCAAAAAGAAAATCAAGCCGAACTTTAAAGCGCTTGGGCCGAAATACGGTAAAATGATGAAACAAATTGCCGGAGCGGTAAATCAGCTGGATCAGAATGCCATTTCGGCATTTGAAAGTACAGGTGAATTTGAGTTGACAGTGGGAGACGAAAAAGTTATGCTTTCGTTTGACGACGTTGAAATTCAAACCGAAGATATTCCGGGATGGACAGTCGCCACCGAAGGACAAATGACTATCGCTTTGGATATCAATGTGTCGGAAGAACTGAAACAAGAGGGAATTGCCCGTGAATTTATCAACAAAATACAGAACTTACGAAAGGATAATGATTTTGAGGTAACCGATCGGATTAACTTGCGTATTGCAAAACACGAAGAGTATAATGTGGCGGTTGAAAACCACAAAGAATACATTTGTACACAGACTCTTGCCGACGTTCTTGAATTGGTTGATAGTGCTAATTTGACAGGGGCCACCGAGGTGGAAATTGACAAAGAGGTAGTCGCCAAAATTGAGATAGAAAAGGTTAGCTAAATATTTGTTAACAAGGACGGCAAATGATGGACTTTTTTATTACTTTAGGGCCTTGTTGAAAAAAAAGAGGAACTTAAAACCCACGAATTATGGGAGACAAAAACAGATATTCGGATGAAGAGTTGATGGAATTCAAACAGATCATTCTTGATAAGCTTGAAAAAGCGCAGGAAGATTATAGGATGTACAAGAATTCAATCACTCAAAGCGATGGTAATGATATTTCTGATACCTCGCCAACGTTTAAAGTATTGGAAGAGGGCGCAGCTACACTTTCTAAAGAGGAAGCTGGAAAATTAGCTCAGCGTCAGTTAAAATTTATTCAGCACTTACAAGCTGCTCTTATTCGTATCGAAAATAAAACATACGGGATTTGCCGTGAAACCGGCAAGTTAATAGCTAAAGAAAGATTGCGTGCAGTTCCTCATGCAACACTTAGTATTGATGCGAAACAAGGAAAATAATAAGTAAAAAAAACGAATTGGAATTGCTCTTCGAAAATGCTGTTTAGAATTTTCGAAGAGCATTTCTGTTATAAAGCGTAGCATATGTCGCGTTCGGTAAAATCACTGATAATTATATTCTCCATTTTAATTGTTGATCAGGTTCTGAAATTCTGGATTAAAACCAACCTGTCGATCGGTGATGAGATTGTGGTTTTTAAAGATTGGTTTATCCTTCATTTTGTTGAGAATAACGGTATGGCCTTTGGCTTTGAGTTTGCCGGCGAATACGGAAAAATGTTCTTAAGTGTTTTTCGTATTGTGGCGGTAATAGCCATTGGTTGGTACCTGTTTAAACTGGCCAAACAAAAAGAAGTGCCTTTTGGTTTTGTGGCTTGTATTGCATTGATTTTTGCCGGTGCAATCGGGAATATCATCGACAGTCTTTTTTACGGAATGATATTCAATCACAGCTACGGACAGGTGGCTACATTGTTTCCTGCTGAAGGTGGTTATTCCAGCTTCCTGCACGGAAGAGTGGTTGATATGTTTTATTTCCCGCTACTTGAAGGTCGCTATCCTGAGTGGGTGCCAAAAATTGGAGGAGATCCTTTTATTTTTTTCCGCCCGGTTTTTAATATCGCCGATTCGGCAATTACAGTAGGTATCTTTTCAATTTTGCTTTTCTACCGCAAGTATTTTAATAAACTGGAAGAAAGCAAAAGCGATAGCGAAGAGGTGGAAGCTGAGCAAACAGCTTAGGTATTCAGAACCACAGGTTAATTACGGTTTACCTTTATGCAGAGGGACTTGGTAACAGTCACAAAATCACTCATTTTGTTTTACCTTTGCACAATCATACGATTTCAGAAAAATTATGAAACGAGCAAAGAACTACATGGAATTAATGGAAGCCATTAAGCAGCGAGTTACATATGATACCGCTGAAAACGAACAATTTTAATCATATGAAACGAGCATGGAAATACTTCGTACAAAAGGATATATTTTAACAGCGAGTTCCATGTGATACTATATAAATAGACTATTTTAATCACATGAATCAACTATACATTTATAATACGCTGAGCCGAAAAAAGGAAGCGTTTAAGCCACTTGTTGAAGGTCGCGTTGGTTTGTACGTATGCGGGCCAACGGTTTACAGCAATTCGCACCTTGGGCACGCCCGCCCGTTTATCACTTTCGATTTGTTGTATCGTTACCTTACTTTCCTCGGGAACAAAGTTCGTTACGTGCGCAACATTACCGATGTTGGTCACCTGGAAGATGAGGTGGAAGGTGTTGGCGAAGATCGTATTGCTAAAAAGGCGCGTTTGGAACAGCTGGAGCCAATGGAAGTAGTTCAGAAATACATGAACACATTCCATCGTAACATGGACGATCTGAACGTTACTCCTCCAAGTATTGAGCCGCGTGCGTCGGGTCATATCATCGAGCAAATTCAGGTGATTGAAGGTATTCTGAAAAACGGATACGCTTATGAAGCCAATGGTTCGGTTTATTTTGATGTTGAAAAATACAATAACGATTACAAGTACGGAAAACTTTCCGGCCGTAATCTGGATGACATAAAAACCAACACCCGCAAACTCGACGGGCAGGATGAGAAGAAAAACTCTTTTGATTTTGCTTTGTGGAAAAAAGCGGCGCCCGAGCATATTATGCGCTGGCCTTCGCGCTGGAGCGATGGTTTCCCGGGATGGCACCTCGAATGTTCGGCAATGAGCACAAAGTATTTGGGCGAGCAGTTTGATATTCACGGTGGCGGAATGGATTTAACTTTCCCGCACCACGAGTGTGAGATTGCACAAAATACAGCTTGCCGCGGACAGGAATCGGTGCGTTACTGGATGCACAATAACATGATCACCATTAACGGCCAGAAAATGGCGCGTTCGCTGGGTAACTTTATCACCTTGGATGAGTTGTTTACCGGCACGCACGAAATTCTCGAGCAGTCGTATTCGCCAATGACCATCCGCTTCTTTATTTTGCAGGCGCATTATCGCAGCACTATCGATTTCTCAAATGAAGCGTTACAAGCCTCCGAGAAAGGTTTGGAGCGTTTGATGGCTGCCATGAAAACCCTAGGCGAATTAACTTCTGCTGATGCTTCAACAGTTGATGTGGCGCCATTGAAGGAGAAATGTTTTGCTGCACTGAATGATGATCTAAACAGCCCGATTGCTATTGCACATCTTTTTGATGGCGTTAAAATGATCAACTCGATAAAAGCCGGTACGGAGAAAATTTCTGCAGCTGATCTTGAAGATCTGAAAGCCTTTTACAATGCAGTGGTTTTCGATATTCTTGGTTTAAAAGAGGAAGGTGAAACAGGAAGCGGAAACAACGAAGTGTTGGGCGGTGCTGTTGAATTGCTCATTAATCTGAGGAAAGACGCAAAAACAAATAAGGATTGGGCAACTGCCGATAAAATTCGCGACGAATTAAATGCCATTGGCATTGAGTTAAAAGACACCAAAGATGGTGTAGAGTGGAGTGTAAAATAATTGTAGAATGATGAATGTGGATTAACGATTGATAAAGGAAGATCTGAAGTCAAAAATCGTTAATCGAAATTCACAAATCAAAATATAAAGCTATGTTTTCAGGAATAGTTGAAGAATACGGAACTGTAGTTGCCGTTGAAAAAGAGAAGGAGAATGTGCATTTTACCTTAACCTGTTCGTTTGCCGACGAGCTGAAAGTTGACCAGAGTTTATCGCACAACGGCGTGTGTTTAACGGTTGTTTGGGTGGATAAAGCCGAAAAGAAATACAAAGTTACAGCCATTAAAGAAACGCTTATTAAATCGAATCTTGGCTTGTTGGAAGTAGGCTCGAAAGTGAATCTGGAGCGCAGCATGATGATGAATGGCCGTTTGGATGGACATATTGTTCAGGGGCACGTTGACCAGACTGCCAAGTGTGTAAAAATTGAAGAGGCCGACGGAAGCTGGTATTACACTTTTGAATACGAGTTTGATCTGGACAAAGCCAAACAAGGTTATATGACCGTTGAAAAAGGCTCGGTAACGGTTAATGGTGTTAGTCTTACTGTTGTAAACTCAAAAGACAATTCTTTCCAGGTGGCGATTATTCCTTTTACACAGGAAGTTACCAATTTCCACACTTTTGAAGTGGGATCGGTTATCAACCTTGAGTTTGATATCATTGGGAAATACCTGAGTAAATTGAATTCGTACAGCAAATAGAAAAACCATATAGTGTTTTTAAGAAGGTCCGTTTTGCGGACCTTTTTTTATTTCCATTTTCTTTGCGTGAAAGTTGTTTATATCCGTTCATTTCTGTTGGTTGTTCGCGGAAATCATGTTTGTGTTTTTGTGAACATAAGTCTGAGGATCCTGTTCTTATTAGAAAAAATAACTAACTTTTCAGAATGAAACGAACAGCATTAATAACCGGAGCATCAAAACGTATCGGCCGATCGTTAACAGAACATCTGGCTGAAAAAGGCTGGAATATTGTGGTGCACTACAATTCTTCGGCAAAAGTGGCCAATACGCTGGTTGAAGAACTTGAAAAGAAATATCCAGATCAGGAATTCAGGGCAGTGCAAGCCAACCTTGCGGAAACAGATAAGGTAGTGGCATTGATCCCAAAACTGGCTGCCCGAAACCTCAAAGTTGATCTGTTGGTAAATAATGCTTCTGTATTCGATCGTGGCTACCTGAAAGGCACCTCAGTTGAGCTTTTTGATGCGCAGATGGATGTCAACCTAAAAGCTCCGTTTTTTCTTATTCGCGACTTTGCCAACTATTTTAAATCGGGCAACATCATCAATTTTGTTGATACGCGAATAACATCAAATGCTTCGAATTTTGCAGCATATTCTATCTCGAAAAAAGCACTTTGGGAACTCACAAAAATGGCGGCTTTGGAATTTGCTCCCGATATCAGGATAAATGCCATTGCACCCGGTGTTACCTTGCCTCCTGAAGACGAGGATGATGATTACCTGGAAAAGCTGGCACAGGGTATCCCGATGAAAAAACCGGGAGGAGTGAAGCCGATTTTGAAAAGTTTGGATTATATTTTGGAAAATGATCATCTCACCGGGCAATTGCTGTTTGCCGACGGTGGAGAAAACCTTGGAAAAAATCGTTAAATATGGCTAAAATACGCGTAAAAGATCTGCTAATCAGAACCTACATCGGATTTAATCCCGATGAATTGGTGAATAAACAGGATGTAGTGATCAACCTTGAGATTGAAACAGATATTCCTGAATCGGCCCTCGAATCAGACGAGCCTGAAGATATTTTCAACTATAAAGTGATTACAAAAAAAATAATTGCATTGGTTCAGGAAGGGCGTTTCAAGTTACTGGAAGTGCTCACCAAACGTATTCTGGATACGATAATGGAGGACGAAAAAGTAAAGTGGGCTCGTGTTGAAGTGGACAAACCTCATGCTTTGCGTTTTGCTGAATCGGTATCGATGGAAATGGAGGCCAGGCGATGAACATTGTAATTATTGGCATAGGCTCAAACATTAACGCAGACGAGAATATTGCCAAAATGCTTGAAATCCTGAACCAGGAGGTCAAGGTGCTTGAAGTTTCTTCAATGATAAAAACCAAACCGATTGGAATTAAGGACCAGGCCGATTTTACTAACGGAGCGGTAAAAGTTTGCACAACTTTAACTGAGCCAGATCTCAAAAAGTTACTTAAACTAATTGAAGACAGAATGGGGCGCGACCGGACGGGGCCTAAATTCGGTCCTCGTTGTATCGATCTGGATATTGCCGTATGGAACGGCGAGGTAGTTGATGAAGATTATTACACACGCGATTTTCTGAGAAAAAGTGTGGAGGAGCTGGGTGGAGTAACAAAAAAGTAAGGTCAAACCACCAGTCCTATATTTAATGATTTGACCTCCTATACCTATGTTGGTTAATTAACTATTTATTCTTTTTATTTTACCCCCGACCCCTAAAGGGGAGCAGGGCAAGTCCCCTTCAGGGGATTTAGGGGTAGAATAAATCCGTCTTCTATTATTTTTTATTCTTTAGAAACAGTTCGTTTAAACCTGAAATTCCGCCAACTTCTTCAAGGTCGGTAACCACAAAGTCGGCACCGCCTTCAGCTAATTCCTTCTCGTTGTTTTCGCGGGCGATACCCAGTGTTAAGCCAAATTGTCCTTTTGCTCCGGCTTGAACACCTGAAACAGCATCTTCAACAACAATAGCTTTTGCAGGAGTGGATTTCAGCATATCGCAGGCAGTGGTAAAAATATCCGGTTCCGGCTTGCCATGTAAACCCAGCTCTGCTGAAACAACACCGTCAACGCGGGCGCCAAACATTTTTAGCATGTCAACAGCCTCCAAAACCGGCGCACAGTTTTTGCTCGACGATGCCACACCCAGTTTTATACCTGCTTCTTTAAGGTCGTTTAGCATTTGTGCTGTCGATTGGTAAACCTCAACACCATCACGGTCAATAACTTCGTTAAAAGCTTCGTTTTTGCGATTGCCCAATCCACAAATCGTTTCCATACCCGGTGCATCGGAAGGATCGCCAAATTCAATGCTAATATTTCGCGACTCTAAAAACGATGCCACTCCTTTGTAACGTGGTTTTCCATCAACAAAAGCCAGGTAATCGCTTTGTGTAAATTCATTAAAAGTTTCCCCTGTTTCTTCAGCGTGTTTTTGCAGGTATTCGTCAAACATTTTCTTCCATGCTGCGGCGTGCGTTATGGCGGTTTTGGTAATTACACCGTCCATATCGAAAATAACTGCTTCAAATGCTAAGTTTCCCATTTTCTATTCCTTTTTCTTATTTGCCACAAAATTAGGCATTTATTGCGGAAGAGGATTTAAAATTGTATAAAACTGATATTTATCGTGTTGCAAATTGATTTAAGCGCGTTAAATTTGTAGCGTAGTAAAATTAAAAGTCATGATTAAATTTTTAATGGCTATCTACCTCCACAACCGAAGTTTCCTGAATATCAAAAACAGGGACGCTTACGCTATTCTGTAATTCATTCGCGTGCCGGGGAAAGCTCCGGCTAATCAATTTTATTTAGTAACACGAAAGTATTTTGTCTTGCAGCAGCGAGGCTGTAATCTTTCATTCAATTATGAATTATGGAATTACCATTTGCAGAATCATATAAAATCAAGATGGTGGAACCCATCTATAAAAGTACGCGTGAACAACGCGAAGAGTGGATAAAAAAAGCGAACTACAACCTTTTTAATTTACGAAGCGAGCAGGTTTTTATTGATTTATTGACCGACAGCGGAACCGGTGCCATGAGTCAGAATCAGTGGGCCGCAATAATGACCGGCGACGAAAGTTATGCCGGATCATCATCATATTATCATTTAAAAGATGCGATAAAAAATATCCTGGGTTTTGATTACTTTTTGCCTACTCATCAGGGCCGTGCTGCTGAAAATGTGTTGTTTTCGGTGCTGGTAAAAGAAGATGATGTGGTGCCCGGAAACAGTCATTTTGATACCACAAAAGGCCACATTGAATACCGGAAAGCATCGGCTGTTGATTGTACGATCGACGAGGCTTTTGATACTGAATCGTTGCATCCGTTTAAGGGAAATCTGGATTTAAACAAGCTTGAAGCCGTTTATTCAACACACCCGGAAGAGCAAATTCCGATGGTTATTGTAACGCTAACCTGCAACACTTCAGGCGGACAGCCGGTATCGATGCAAAACCTGCGCGATGTACATGCCCTGTCGAAAAAGTACGGAATAAAAGTGGTTTTCGATTCGGCGCGTTTTGCCGAAAATGCGTGGTTTATACAGCAACGCGAAGATGAATACCGCAACAGCACCATCAAAGAAATTGTGGCTGAAATGTTTTCGTATGCCGATGCAATGACCATGAGCAGTAAAAAGGATGGCATTGTAAATATTGGTGGTTTTATTGCCATGAAAGACGAAGAGCTGTTAAAACAAGCGTCGGTTTTTAATATCATGTTCGAAGGATTTAATACCTATGGCGGAATGGCCGGACGTGATATGAATGCATTGGCTGTTGGATTGGACGAGGTTACAACAGGATATTACCTTGAAAACCGGATTCAGCAGGTAGCCTATTTGGGGAACCGTTTAATTGAGTGGGGAATTCCGGTGCAGAAACCCATTGGCGGACATGCTGTTTTTGTTGATGCCAAAAAGTTTTTAGGGCACGTTCCTAAAGAGGAGTACATCGCGCAAACGCTGGCCATCGAATTGTATCTTGAGGCAGGAGTTCGTGGTGTAGAAGTAGGAACATTGCTGGCAGACCGTGACCCCAAAACGCGTGAAAACCGTTACCCGAAACTGGAAATGTTACGTTTGGCAATTCCGCGCCGCACCTACACCAATAACCACATGGATGTAGTGGCGGTGGCGCTGAAAAATATTTTCGATCGAAGGGAAGAAATTGATCACGGTTACCGGATTAAAAAGGAAGCACCAATTATGCGCCATTTCTCAGTAGAGTTGGAGCATGCCGAAAAGGGGCGTAAAAAATAAGCCGGTTTGTTATAATTGATCGGCGTAATGATGGGTGAATTCTTTAAAGCTTAAGGCATAGGATTCACCCATTGTTTTTTCATATTTTGAACGAAACGACTCGAAATTGAACTTAGCTAAATGCGTATTATTTGCTTTTTGTAAAGCCCATATTTGCAGGTAAAGCGCTTCTTCGTTCAGGTCGTCGTAATCCAAAATACGTTGCGATACCTTTTCAACTTCTTTTGGTTTATTCTCTTTTTTATAATCGGAAGCCAGCTTTAACAGGTTGTCAATTACCTGGTTGCCGGTAAATCCTCTCACTTCGTCGAGCCATGGCCAGTCCACTCCTTTTAATAGCCGGCCTTTTTTTACCAAATGGAAAAACAACTGCAACTGTTGCCGCGACATTCCTTCCGGAATTTTACAAAGCTGAAAAGCCTCCACGTAATCACAGAAAAAGTCATGCGAAAGATTTAAGTGGAGGTAGCCATTCTGAGAGGTAATTTCAACCTTATTGAAATGTACCAGAATTTTGCGCAATTTGTTGAGCGTAACTGCGCGGTTATTGGCCACTTTTTTATCATCAATTCCATGCCAGAGTGTTTCATTAACATCGGGAATAGGCGCACCAATTCCATTCTTCATACTGTGGATGAGCGTGAAAATAAACAACTCCCGCACTTTTGGAGTGAATAGGTCGGTAACATCTTCGTTTTTGTTATTAATCGCCTTGAATTCACCAAAAAGCTGAATCTGGTTTTTTGTTGGTGTTTCCGGTTTATTGACCAATATCGAATGTTTTCGCGCATTCATTTTCCTCAGCAGAACAAAAATCAATACCAGGAAAACAAAGGTGATGGACCCCAGAATGGCAACAATTGTTTTGGTTGAAAGTAGGGTGCCCAAGGCTTTTGTTGTTTGGTATGTGATTTCTTCATCGAGTGCCAGTCGGTTTATTTCTTCGTTACCCAGCGGGCGGTTCCAAATGTACAGGTTGTCGATGTACCCTCTAAGACTGGCTCCGCCTGAAAGGGCACTACCAATAAAAATATCGTTGGTGCCGGAGTAGGGTGGATGGCCATCGGAACCACCAACATACAGTCCATTCACAAAAATGGCTTGTTGGCCGGTTTCTAAAATATAGCGCCAGGTAAGGTGGTACCACTTGTTGGTTTCCAGTAGTTCGTCCGACATAAAATCGTTAGCCCATAGTCCGAAATACGGATGCCCGGAGCGCAATACCAGGTGAAGTCCTCTTCTGTACCCTGTTTCATCATTTCCTAAAATCGCATTATCTCCAAACTCCAGAATATCAATAAATTTTACAAAACAGCTAATGGTAAAACTACTGTTGGGCAGACCGTATAACTCGGGATGGCCAAGGTTTACATTGGCATTTTCCGGCAAGCGAAGTACGTTTCCACGGTCAATATCCTGGCTAAACGTAAAACCGTTTCCGTCAAAGGTACGTTCGGGGTTCGCTGCATCCGCCAGCTCGTTCTCGAAATGAAAACTGGCCATTAAACCCCGGTTAAGGTCGAGCGGAGTGGCCAGAATTGAATACTGTTCGGGTTTTACCATTTCGGCAGTGATGGTAAGTTGCGAAGGTGTTAAACTAAAACCCGGAACAAACGGGGTTAATATCATTTCTTCGCCACCACGAATGGGAAAGCTGAACTTCCCTCCGGTGATCAGCGTTTCGGCATTTTTCCAGAAAACACGCTCAAAGTTTTTTCCCACGGTTCGAACCTGTCCTTTTACGGCCTCAAAAGAATGTAGCTGTTCGATAATAAATCCAAAATTGTAGATGCTTCTTTCAACAAAAAGGAAATTGGGTTTTTTGCCGAATTTTGTCCAGCTTTCAAGCAGAAAGTTGATGTATTCAGGAAACATGTCGCGGTTAACCTGCGAGGTGGAAACACCGATTGGTAAACGGTCGAAATTACTGATTTTAAAAAGTTCTTTATTGATGTTCGATTCCCTTTTCAGAATTGCAGAGTTGGGTGTGATCTGACTAGCACCAATCTCAAGCGCATAGTCGGAAGTTTCGTGCAGAATCCGGCTTTCGTTTTCTATGTCGCCCTCAACAAAAAATATAACCCTTCGGTTGGCCTGTACCAAATATTCTATCGAGGGCCATTTCTCTCCTTGTGGTAAAAAGAATATCTGATCGGAAAGACTGCTTGCGTTTATTACAGAGTCGAGTACATGTACATTTCCCGAATAGTTAATAAAAACAGGTACTACCTTCGATTCTTTCTCTTGCAGTATCAATTCTATTTTTTCCAGAATATCGGAAAATGGAACAGCGCTGTTTTGCAGACGTATTCCTACTGAATCAGAAATAACGGCTAATTCTATTCCTGTCCAGTTATTATCTTTTATAAAATTTAAAAGTCGGTTGTTTTGGTATTCGGCGGGTGTTAACTGGCCTATCAAAAAGGAGTTGTCGGCAAAATCATTGGCTTTGCCAGGTAAACAAAAGGCAATTCCGGCAAAAAGCCATAAGAATAGCTTCAAAATTATCTTGTTCGGCATCCTGTATGTTCTTCTGATTGGAATGATAATGTCCTTAATTTGATATTATTTTCAGCCCAAATATATTAAAATATACGTAAACTGATATTTTTTCATTAAAAATTAAGTTTCTCAAAATGCTTTTTAATCAATATGTTATCGAAAAAATTAAGATTAAATTAAGAGGTCGTTAAGACACATTTAGCACAAATATTAAGAAGCAGCTAATTACGCGCGTGTATAATTGCGGTTCAAATTGACGACGAATGACTGATAAGACAATTAAACGCAAACACTACATGCTTTTTGTTGCGGGAGGACTGAGTGTAATACTCTTTTTGCTGTTATTTAATAAAACAGTTGACTATACTTCAACAAATGATTTTTGTAATTCATGTCATGTACACCCACATGCTGAAACCAGCTGGAAACTATCAGTTCATCATAATACCCCTAGTGGCGTTTCTGTAAAATGTGTTGACTGCCACTTACCACCGGAAGATCAAACGGCTCGTTTTTTAACCCGTAAAGCTTATCATGGATTTCATGATTTGTACGCTTACCTGACAATGGATATTGAACAAATTGATTGGGCGGCTAAACGATCGGTTGAAGCTTCAAAACATTTCGTTTACGAGGATGGATGTTTGAAATGCCATACAAACATGTTTCCCTCAACGCTGAATGAGCAGGGATCTTTGCAACATATAAAATATATTCGCGATCCGGAGAATAACTCGTGTATGCAGTGCCATCATGATGTTGGTCATTATCGTGGAGAAACAAACCTGCTGGCTGGATTGGAAGAAACGGTGGATCCAACACAAATCTATACTGAGCCTGCAAAAGTAAAGGCTTTTGAAACATTTGAAGAACAGATACCGGGAACAGCGGTATCGTTTAAAATGATTGCCATCCCAGGTGGTCAGTTTAAAATGGGAAGCCCGGCTGATGAGCCATACCGCGAAAGGGATGAAGGACCGGTGCGCGATGTGGAAGTAAGTAATTTCTGGATGGCAGAGATAGAAGTATCATGGGATGAGTACCTGGCCTTTTTTACGGCTACCGGTTCGCAGGGGCGGAAAGAAGCCGTAGAAGTTGACGAAGAAACCGATGGCGTTTCGGGTGCTACACCACCATGGGGAGCTCCGGATCAGGGCTGGGGAAAAGGAACACGTCCGGCAATCACTATGAGTCATCACGCTGCCGAAACTTATTGTAGGTGGCTGACTCAGGAAACCGGAAGAAAATACCGTTTGCCAACCGAGGCAGAGTGGGAATATGCAGCGCGCGGAGGAACACAAATGCCATATTTCTTCGAAGGATCTCCTAAAGATTTTGAAGCCGATGGATTTATCAAGAAATTATTTGGCAGCAATAAAGAAGTCATTAATCAATATGTGATATCACATTTGAACAGTCCGAATAAAACTCAACAGCCCGATGCCGTTGAGGCCAACCCTTTTGGTTTGAAAAATATGCTGGGTAATGTGGCTGAATTTTGCCTCGATTATTACGATCCGCAGGTGTATGGTAAATACCCGAAAGGTGTGGTGAAAAACCCGAGAGGCCCACGAAACGGAATGGAACACGTGGTTCGGGGAGGTTCGTTCCGCAACTCGCCAAAAGACTTGCGTGTGGCTGCCCGCGACTTTACAAAAACCGATGCATGGTTAGTAACCGATCCGCAAATTCCAAAAAGTATTTGGTGGTATTCTGATACCAAAAGTGTTGGATTCAGGGTGGTTTGCGAGTACAATGAAGAAATGTTTACAACAGAAAAAAATTAAAACAAAATACAATGAGTAAAGATCAACTATCACGCAGGAATTTTCTGGAGAAATCAGCATTAATCGGTGCTGCCGGAGTAATTGGTTTAAATGCACTGAGTTCTTGCAAGAACACAACAAAAGAGGTTGATTATGAATTTCCCCCGCTGCTTGATCAGGCTCCCGATGGAAAGGAGTTGAAAGTAGGATTGGTAGGCTGCGGAAACAGGGGAACCGGCGCTGCGTTGAACTTTTTGGCAGCAGGGCACGGGTTGCACTTGGTAGCACTGGCCGATGTTTTTGAAGATAAAGTATGGGATTGCCGCGATAAATTGTTAAAACAACGTGTTGAAGTACCTGAAGCAAACTGTTTCTGGGGATTCGATGCTTATAAAAGTTTGCTGGATGTGGATTTGGATGTGGTAATTTTGGCTACACCTCCGCATTTCCGCCCAATGCATTTTGATGCTGCGGTGCAGGCAAAAAAACATGTATTTCTTGAAAAACCTGTTTGTGTTGATCCGGTTGGAGCGCGCCAGATTATGGCCACTTCTAAAAAAGCCGAGAGCATGGGCTTGTCGGTGATTACCGGAACACAACGTCGCCACAGCCGCGATTATGTGGAAACATATCGTCAGGTGGCATCGGGAGCTATTGGCGATTTGGTAGCTGCAAAAGCCTATTGGCTGCAGTCGCACGTTTGGTTTCGTACCCGTGAAGAAGGTTGGAGTGATATGGAATACATGCTGCGTAACTGGAACAGCTTCTGTTGGTTGGGCGGCGATCATATTCTGGATACCCACGTACACAATATTGATATTGTAAACTGGTTTATGGGAAAAACCCCGGAATCAGCTGTCGGTTTTGGCGGACGCCACCGCAGGCTAACCGGCGATCAGTACGATTTCTTTAGCATCGATTTTGATTTTGGAAATGGTATTTCGTCGCACAGTTTTTCACGTCAGATTGATGGTTGTGCAAACCAACTTGGCGAAGTGATTATGGGAACCGAAGGTTACACCAACTGTAAAAATACAGTCTTCAATCACGATGGTTCGGTGAAATGGACCTACGAATATCCGAAAAATAAGGATGGCCGTTCTACCGGAGTTGTAGCGGTTTCTCCATACGTGCAGGAGCACATTCACCTGGTAACTTCTATCCGTACAAACAAACCGGTGGTGGAGGCTTACCGTACTGCCGAGTCGACATTAACGGCGATTATGGGACGAACTGCTGCTTACACCGGGCAAAAAGTAACCTGGGAAGAAATGATGGCTTCGAACGAAAAACTGGGACCTGAAAAGTACGAAATGGGTCCGGTAGATATGGAATTCCCGATACCAAAACAAGGAACTCAACATAAAGCTTAAAACAGAATATGAAACTATCCGTTGTTATACCATTATTTAACGAAAGCGACGTTTTATCGCTGCTGATAAACGAAGTGCACCATAACCTGATGACTTTGGGCGAAGCTTTCGAAGTGGTGTGTGTTGACGACGGAAGTACCGACGATACGCTTCAACAGCTTCTCGAAATGAAATCGAAGAAGCCGGAGTTGAAAGTAGTATCGCTATCAAGAAATTTTGGATTGCAGGCTGCCATAGCTGCCGGTTTGGAATACACCAAAGGCGAGTATGTGGTAGTAATGGATGGCGATATGCAGGATCCGCCGGAGCTGATAGAAGAGCTTTTCAAAAAAATTAGTGCCACAAAAGGCGATGTGGTTTCGGCAGTTCGTTCGGAGCGTGGCGAAAAGTTCAGCAAACGCTTTTACATCAATGTATTTCATAAAATTTTCCGAAATATTTCGGAAGAACAGCAGCTGGAACAGGCGGGTAACTTTTGTATTATGAGCCGCCGGGCTGTTTCGGCTATTTTGAAATTTACCGAACAAAACCGTTATTTCCCGGGCATCCGGAATTTTATCGGTTTTCAGCACGATACAATTGTTTATGATCGTCCGGATCGTGCCGATGGTATTGCTAAAATGACCAGTAAAAAATTGTTTGCTTTGGCTGCCGATGCCATTTATTCGTTCTCGAAGTGGCCCATAAAACTGTGTTTGTATTTGGGCTTGCTGGGCGTGGTAGTTTTTCTGCTGGCCATTGTTTATACCTTGATTTCAAAGTTGGCACATTTCGCACCAACCGGTTGGTCATCAACCTTTTTGGTCATCAGTTTTTTTGGGTCGGTACAGCTTACATTTTTGGGGCTCATCGGCGAATACATTTACCGCATTTACAAGGAAGTACAAAAGCGCCCGGTTTACCTGGTGAAGGAGTTTTATGAATAAATTAACCGACATATTAACTGCACGCAATGTGTTTCGCATCAGCTTGTTTGTGGCTGCTGCGATTCTGCTGTCGTTAGCGCCAAAGGCGGCTGTTAATGTCGATGAAATGTTGCATTATCCACACGCCAAAAGTGTGGTAAACTGGTATTACACCGGTGGAGAAGATGCATCGTGTCTTGATACTCCTGTTGACAACCTAAAATATTACGGGCAGTCGGTTGACAACCTCACAGCACTGATCAACCGTGCGTTCTCCATTGAAAACGAATTCATAACAAGGCATTTTACAGGAGCTGTATTTTTCTTCTTACTCTTGCTTTTTGCCGGTTTGCTGGGAAAAGAAATTAGTAATTCATACTGGGTGGCAGTAACTGTAGTTTTATCGCTGATGCTCACGCCACGTTTGTTCGGGCAGGCATTTGGCAACTTAAAAGATATTCCGTTTGCAGCCGGTTATATGGCCGGCATTTACTTCATAATAAAATACTTAAAACAATTTCCGAAAGTGAGCTGGAAAACCGTAACCGGTCTTGGACTGGCCATCGCTTTTACCTGTTCGGTGCGTATTGGCGGATTAATTCTTTTTGCCTACCTCGGATTGGGAATTGTGGTTATCGTTCTTTCGAAGCCTTTTTTACTTAAATATATCGTTTCAACTAAATCTTGTTTTGTAAGGTTAATGGGCCAGTGGCTGGTAATAGTATTTGCAGGTTATTTCCTCGGACTATTATTCTGGCCCTATGCCTTGCAGGACGTTGTGCGCCATCCGCTCGAAAGTTTATCAGTAATGGAGCACTACAAAATCAGCATTAAACAGTTGTTCGAAGGCGAGGTAATCTGGAGTTCATCGCTGCCATGGCATTACCTGATAAAATGGATTTTAATAGCAACACCCGAGTTTATCTTGCTCGGGGCTCTATACTTCATAGCCTTTTTAACCTATAAGTTTTCTAAACCGTTAAGCGAACAACTCCGTATAGAGTTGTTCGTCTTTTTTACGCTGCTTTTCCCGGTGGTGTATGTAATTGTAATCGGATCGAACTTGTACAGCGGTATGCGGCAAATGTTATTTGTGGTTCCGGTGATGGTTGTTTTGGCCGTTAGTGGAGTGTTTCAGTTCATAAAATCTGACATTAGCAAGAACGTGAAAATTCCGGCTATCGCACTGTTTTTTGTGTTGATGATTTTGCCTTTTCAACACCAGGCGAAAACTTTTCCGGCAGATTATATCTATTTCAACGCGATTTCAGGAGGAAATAAAACGGCTTGGAGTAATTACGAATACGACTATTATTTTCATGGGATGAAGGAGGCGACTGATTATTTGATCTCCGAAATTGGTGATAAAGAAGCCACAGTAGCGATGAATTGCCAGTTGCCCAATTATTTCGAAAAGATATCCAACATTGATTTTCAATACACACGTTACCTCGAACGCAGTTCGGTAGATTGGGATTATGCATTGTTTGGGGTTAATTATATTCATCCGTATTTGCTGAAGAATGACACCTGGCAATCGACTCGGATTATAAAGACTTTCTACCACAAAGGCAATCCGCTGGTGGTACTTTTGGAAAGGCAATCGAAAGACGATTTTGAAGGGATTGATCTTTTGAAACACCGAAAATGGGACGAAGCCGAAGTATTATTAAAAAAGGAACTGGAAACAGACCCCAATAATGTTTGGATGTTTGTAAATTTGGCGAATTTGAAACTGGCGCAACGCAAGTATGCCGAGCTTGACCAATTATTGGAAAAAGGCAGGACAATACATCCTTATTACGAGCCGTTGTATTTGCTCGAGGCGCAAAAATTATTCGATCAGGGAAAGTTTGACGAAAGTTATGCGGTTTTGGAAGCGCTAATAGCAGTGAATCCGCGCTACAAAAATGCGGCACCACTATTGAAGAGAGTGAAAGAGAAATTAAATAAGTAATACGAATATTAAAATTTAGAGAAATGAAGAGAGTAATTGCAATGATCGGATTGTTCATCATGAGTTTACCAACTATGTTGCTTATGGCGCAAGACCAGGGAACATATATTGACAATTTGGGTGCTCAGGACAGTTCGTACTTGGAAGAAGTGCCGTTGGCTGGTGCTGAACAAGCTTCAGGATCCAATACTACTGTAATAATTATTGTTGTTGCAGTTGTAGTTATCGCGGCGGCTGTTTTCTTTTTTATGAAGAAAAAGAAAAAGTAATGTAGAGTTATACCAATCGTTTTTCAGTGTGAGCTTTAAACGAAACAGTGAAATTACGGTGGTTAATACCGATAGAAATAGAATATTATCTGAAATAAGGTACATTTTCATTTCACATCGGTATGAGATCAGATTACAAAAAAAACCGGCTTGATTCAAGCCGGTTTTTTTATGGTATAAAGTGGTGTCAATTATATCTTTTCGATTGCTGTTTTTATACGTGCAATGCTTTCTTCTTTACCCAGCAGCTCGCAAATTACAAACAAGTCGGGGCCCATATTCCCGCCAACAAGCGCCAGTCGCAGCGGATTCATAATCGCGCCAAATCCCCATTCTTTTTCAGTCATAAAAGCCGAGAAAACTTCTTTTATGGCATCGGCTTTCCAGTTTTCAACCGTTTCAAAAACATTAACTATTTCAGTTAACTGGGCCGAAGTATTTTCTTTCCAGCGTTTTTTTACTGTTTTTTCGTCGTACTCGGTTGGAGCCACAAAAAAGTAGCTGCTCTGATCCCACAATTCGGAAACAAATTCGCAGCGCTCTTTTATCTCGGCAACTACTGCATTTACTTTTTCATCCGATGCTTCTACTCCTTTTTCTGCAAGTATGGGTTTGAATAACTCCGAAAGTTCCTCAACCGATTTCTGCTGGAAATAATGTTTGTTAAACCATTTGGCTTTTTCCGGATCGAAACGTGATCCTGATTTTACCACGCGCTCCAAGCTGAAGATTTCTCCCAGTTCTTCCAGCGAGAAAAATTCCTGCTCAGTTCCCGGGTTCCAGCCCAGTAATGCAAGCAGGTTGATAAAAGCCTCAGGGAAATAACCGTCTTCGCGGTAGCCACGTGAAACGTCTCCTGTTTTAGGGTCGGTCCACAACAATGGAAATACCGGGAATCCCAGCTTGTCGCCATCGCGTTTGCTGAGTTTTCCTTTTCCAACCGGTTTTAAAATCAGCGGAAGATGTGCAAATCGAGGTTTGGTAGCCTCCCAGCCCAATGCTTTGTATAACAAAACGTGCAGCGGCATCGATGGTAACCATTCTTCGCCACGAATAACGTGCGAAATCTCCATCAAATGATCGTCGACCACATTGGCAAGGTGGTAAGTCGGCATACCATCCGATTTAAAAAGCACCTTGTCGTCGAGACTTTTTGTGGTGTTAAAAGTTACGTTGCCACGAATCAGATCGTCCTCTGAAACGTCAGTGTCTGCAGGCATTTTAAAACGAATTACGTAAGCTTCGCCTGCTGCTATTTTTTGTTGAACTTCTTCTTCCGATAGTTTGAGCGAGTTATTCAGCTTGTCGCGCGTGGCAATTCCGTACGAGAATGTTTCCTTGTTGGCTTCCGCGGCCTGGCGCAGCGCATCAATTTCTTCAGGTGTGTCAAAAGCATAATACGCCCAGCCGCTTTCTACCAGCTGATCGGCATATTTTTTATACAGCTCTTTTCTCTCGCTCTGACGGTATGGGCCAAAGTCGCCCCCAATTCCCGGACCTTCAACCGGTGTTAATCCGCACCAGTTCAAGCTTTCAATAATATAATCCTCGGCACCCGGAACAAAACGGGTTTGGTCGGTATCTTCAATTCGGAGTATAAATTCGCCACCGTGTTTTTTTGCAAACAGGTAATTAAATAAAGCTGTTCGCACGCCGCCCATATGCAACGGCCCGGTTGGACTTGGGGCAAATCGTACCCGTACTTTTCTTTCGCTCATTGTTCTTTCTTTAATTTGGCGCAAAGATAGAAGAAAATAGTGATCAGTTAGCAGTGGCAGTTAGCAGTTTTGTTGATGTAACTTTGAACGAAGACTGCAAACTGAGACTGATAGCTGTCAACTTGAAATTTCTGCCTTTTATCAATGTTTAATACTATTGCTTTCCATTACTTTGTGTAAAGTTTAAAACGACTGGAATCATGTACGGAAAAATTAAGAACGACCTAAGAAACACGCTCGAAGAATTAAAAGAGCAGGGATTATATAAAAGCGAACGGATTATTACGACATCGCAAAGCTCTGAAATTGCAGTGTCAACCGGAGAGACGGTACTGAATTTTTGTGCCAACAATTACCTTGGGCTGGCCAACAATCCGGAGGTGGTTAAAGCAGCGCAGGACATTATGAACGACTGGGGATTCGGCCTTTCTTCAGTGCGTTTTATTTGCGGAACACAATCCATTCATAAACAGTTGGAAGAAAAGGTTTCTGAGTTTTTGGGAACCGAAGACACGATTTTATACTGTGCCTGTTTTGATGCCAACGGTGGAGTTTTTGAGCCACTTTTAGGTGCTGATTCGGCTATTATTTCGGATGAGTTAAACCATGCTTCGATTATCGACGGGGTTCGTTTGTGTAAAGCACAGCGTTTCCGTTACAAACACTCTGATATGGCAGAGTTGGAGCAGTGTTTAAAAGATGCATCGGGCGCAAAATACCGTTTAATTGTAACTGACGGAGTTTTCTCGATGGATGGAGACATTGCCAATTTACCCGACATTGTTAGGCTGGCCAAAAAATACGATGCATTGGTAATGGTCGACGATTCGCATGCCACTGGTTATATTGGAAAAACCGGCCGTGGTACTGCCGAACATTACGATTTACTGGGAGAAATTGATATTATAACAACCACTTTCGGGAAAGCCATGGGCGGCGGAAACGGTGGTTGTACATCAGGACGTCGAGAGATCATCGACATGTTGCGTCAGCGTTCGCGTCCGTATTTGTTCTCGAATACTCTGGCACCTGCAACAGTTGGAGCAACTATGAAGGTTATCGAAATGCTTTCGGGTGGAGCCGATCTGCCAGCTAAAACAATGGCAAATGCTGATCGTTTCAGAACGAAAATGGAAGCCGCCGGTTTCGACCTGGTAAAAGGCGATACCGCTATTGTTCCGGTAATGGTTTACGATGAACCTCTGGCCATAAAATTTGCCGACGAACTCTTAAAAGAAGGCGTTTATGTTATCGGATTCTGTTTCCCTGTAGTTCCTCGCGGAAAAGCAAGGATTCGGGTTCAGCTTTCGGCTGCTCACTCGTTTGAGGAAATCGACAGGGCTGTTGATGCCTTTGTTAAAGTGGGTAAAGAGTTGGGAATTATTTAATGATATTGTCATTTCGAAGAAGGAACGACTGAGAAATCTGTCACTTTGAATCTTCTGAGTTACAGATTTCTCACTACGTTCGAAATGACAATTTTATTTTATCCCCCGGATGGATTGTGTTGAAATATCCTGACCAATTTTATCTGCAGCTTTTCTGAATTGTGCAGCAGTGATGGCTTCTACAAAAATTCCTACCGATCCGCCGGCTTTGTGAATTCCAAATTCGGCAATTGCGTTAAATGTATCTTCTCCATCTTGCTCTTCCCGATATATCGCTGAAAAATTCTGGCTTTTAATCTTTGAAAGATCTCTGAATTTTATGGCGAAAAAACCTTCAGTTCCCTGGTAATAGTAAGTTTTGTTTTTCGGGTTGTAAGTGGCTTTGGTCATGGTTTCGTGTTTGGGCTTTTCCTTTATGTATTTTCCTTCCTGCTGCGGGAAAACCAAAAGCAATTTATAGCTGCCTTCATCGAGGTGTTTAAAGCTTACTTTGCCTTTTTCGCCGGTGGCCTGAAATGCGATTAACCGGCCTCCCTTCTGCAGGTAAACTTCGGTTTCTTCGGCCGGTTTGCCGGTGAAAATAGAGAGAATGCTAAAAAAGAATGCAATAAATAAATTCATAATAAGCTTAAAGGTCGGGAAATTGAAATGGAATAAAAATGTGCGGGTGGATTTGTTTTAAACATCGGGGTGTCAACAAAGGGAACAGCAGACTGAAATGTTTATTAACGAGGAGTCATGTTGAGCGTAGTCGAAACATCTCGTATGTTAAGATTCTTCGACTACGCTCAGAATGACTATCGATAATTATCGATTAAAAAGCGTCATCCAAAGTACGAATGGTCAGTACTTCGTTTAGCTTTTCTTCTGAAATATCGGTTTTTAAATTGATCGATACCTTTTCGTTTGGCAGCATATCAAAGTAGTTGTCGGAGAAGAAACCTTCTTCGTCGCCAATTTCCAGGAACAGGTTTTTCGCAAGCTTGTCGGTTCTTAGCGCAATGTCAAAACCGTTATCGGCTTTTGTTATGGCATATTCAATCTGTGGTGCTTTAACGCTCAGGTTTTTAAATGGCAGAAAGTAGTAGAAGTTTTTCGAAAGAACATTACCATTTTCAACCAGTTCGGTGGTGAATACAACGTTTTTGAGATTTCTTCTGTATTGGTAACGCCACTCGTTTTTGTTTACATCGAAATAGTTGTCGCTTGAGTTGGCCGGAATATCAACCAGGTGAGCTTCTTCCCAAATCACTTTGCCATCAAAGTCAACCATTTGCATGCGAAGCTCAGCTTTTATCGGCTCCAAACGATCGTTTACAATACCAACTTTAAACTTAATACCTTCTTCGTAAGGGCTAACCAAAACCTGGCTAAAACCTTTTTTAACGTAATATTGCAACGCTTTCCATTTTTGGTAGTAGTCGGTTGAACTCCACGAAGCCACCGGCCATACATCGTTGAGCTGCCAGTACAAACTTCCCATACAGAACGGCATGGCACGACGGTGGCCTTCCAATCCGAATTTTATTCCATCAGCTTGCAGCACGTGGTTTACATACAGGAACGACTCAAAATCTTTTGGTTTTTTGTATTCCTGAAGCATGTAATATTCGATGGTTCCGTTACCGATCGACGAACGCTGGTGCGACTCCATCACTTCCGAGTAAATGTCGTAATCTTCCGGTTCGGCATATTTACGTACCGAAGCCATTTCAGGGAAACTCTGGAAGCCATACTCGCTCATAAAACGAGCCAGGTGAGTAGCGTAAGTGCTGAACGGCTCTTTAGCCCACCAAACACCCCAGTAGTGTTCGTCGCCGTTAACAAGATCGGCCTGTACACCAAGACCTGATGACGGACTTGATCCCCAGTAACTGCGCGCAGGATCGTATTCATTCACCACGTCGGGCAGCGTTTTGTGGAAAATATCAACATAAGCCTGCCAAACTTTCTCAGTTACATCGTCGCCCTGATCGGCTGCAATTTTTTTCCATCCCCAGGTGTTCCAGGCAGTCAGAATTTCGTTGTTTCCACACCACAAGGCAATACTTGGGTGGTTGCGCAGGCGTTTTACATTGTCGATCGCTTCGTGTTTAATGTTATCCAAAAACTCAGGATTATTTGGGAACATGGCGCAGGCAAACATAAAGTCCTGCCACACCAGAATTCCTTTTTCATCGCAGAGGTCATAGAAAATATCGTTTTCGTAAATACCGCCACCCCAAACACGCAACATGTTGTTGTTTGCATTTTTGGCATTTTCAACCACTTTGCGGTAATTTTCGTCGGTAACACGTGGCAGGAACATGTCGTTCGGAATGTAGTTGGCACCTTTCATAAACACCGGGTGCCCGTTCAGTTTGAAATAGAACGAAGTACCGGCATCGTCTTTTTCGCGCACCAGTTCCAGCGTGCGAATACCAATTCGGGTATCCTCTGTTACCTTGCGGCCTTTTACATCCAAAACTCCTGAAAGATTGTATAAATGTGCTTCGCCCAAACCGTTGGTCCACCAAAGTTGTGGGTTGGCAATTTCAAAATCAACCGAATATTTATTTACTCCCGGAGTAAGACTAACTTCGCTTGAAGCCAGAGTTTGTCCATCGTTATTTACAGCAATGGTAGCTTTTGTTTTCTTAACTGCGTCTACTTCGAAAATAGCGGTGAATGTTGCCTTTTCGTCAGAAACTTCGTTCTGAACGATTTGCAGATTTTCGATAGTTGCATTGTCCCAGGCTTTCAGGTAAACCGATTTCCAGATACCGCTGGTTACCAAACGAGGGCCCCAGTCCCAACCAAAATGGTAACCGGCTTTACGCGTGTATATACTAACACGTTTGTTGCCTTCTACTTCTCCGCGTTCGGCCTGGTCGTTTTCGGCTCCGGGATACACAAAACCGTTGGCATCGTATTTTTTCAACCCTTCATCAATTGGCGAGCGAAAAACAATGTGAATTTCGTTCTCGCCTTCTTTTAACAGGTCTTTTACATCCACCTGCCACTCGCGAAACATGTTATCGGCCGAAAGTACTTTTTCGCCGTTCACCGAAACATCGGCATACGTATCTAGTCCTTCAAAATCAATAACAACTTTGTCGCGGGTTAAAAATGTTTTGTCAACCGTGAAAGTGCTTTTGTATTCCCAGTCCACTTTATCGATCCATTGCTGATCCAGTTCATTCAACCGATAAAACGGATCTTCAATTTTTTCGTTGGCCAGTAAATCGGTATGAACCGTTCCCGGAATTGTGGCGGGCAACCACTCATTTTCACCAACCTGGTTAAAGGTCCAGTTGGTGTTCAGTTCTTTTTGTATCATAAGGTCGGGGCCAGATTCATTAGTGGTGCACGCCACTGAAAAAAGCAGCGCCAAAATGGCCAGAAGCGGCCAGCGGTTAATCGCATTCATAGTATAAAAGTTTAATACTCTTCAAAATTGATAAAAACACAAGGAATAACCTAAATATAGCTCCTAAATATATTTAAATTTCTTGTTTTAAAGACTATTTGAGTCGAGGATAAAAAGAGATTGGTGAGGGCAATATTTTGACATTCAGCAACATTCTGAAATGAGTACTGATAATTGTTTAGCGGGTAAACTTTAAATAATTGAAGTTGCAAAAACCGGGGGTTGCAGTTTATTCGTCCTTTCCGGTAGTAGAAATTTTTAGTGGGAAATACATCGGACAAAACCTAAAAAGCCCGGTGGCCAATGGAATAATGCCAATTAAGCCCCACCAGCTGTCGAAAATAACGCCGATAATAGCAATTATCAATCCTGCAATAATTCGTATTAACCTGTCAATTGATCCTACGTTACCTTTCATTTTTTCCTGTTTTAAGTTTGTTATGGAACAGTTGGATGGGGGGGTATGTTCAAGGGGTGGAATTGGCAGACAAAGAAAGTCGGAGAATAAAAATTTGACCCATTCTTATTTTTTTCTACAATCAGTTTATAGTTGCTTTCGGTTTGTTTCGTCCGGGGCAGCGAACAATCTCTATTCAGCTTTCTTCGCCGGACGAGATTGACTTCATTTTCTTTCCCGGCGCTTACTGACTGTCGTCAGTCGCACCGGGTTATTGCTTTTCGCCCCTTTGGGGCTCTTAATTAAAAGCGCTGAAAGTGCGTTTTATTTTAGCCCGGGGCAAAGTAATTCTTAAATTACGCCGCCCCGGGTAAAAGGTTGTCAGGGAGATCGTCCGGCGAAGAAAGCTGTTCAACGCTGATGGTTATTCCGGACGAAAACAAAAACAGCTCCATTTAAAAGCAGTGAAGAATAAAAGAGCTGCCTTTAATCAAGATTGAATTCCACAAAAAAGCCCGGTTCAAAACGAACCAGGCTTTTGAAAAGTATTGTATCCTTCTTATCAGTTCTTCCCTTCAGGGAAGTTGGAAGGGATATTATTCGCCACGAACAGCAGCAACACCAGGAAGCGTTTTTCCTTCAAGGTATTCCAACAGCGCGCCACCTGCAGTTGAGATGTACGAAACGCCATCAGCAAATCCCAATTGATTAACCGCAGCAACCGAGTCGCCACCGCCAACAAGCGAGAATGCACCTTTTTTTGTTGCTTCAACAACAGCTTCACCAACTGCTCTTGTTCCTTCAGCAAAAGCTTCCATTTCGAAAACACCGATAGGACCATTCCAAAGAATAGTACCCGATTTTTCAATTACTTTCTTGAATTCTTCAATAGCATCAGGGCCGGCATCCAGTCCCATCCAACCGTCAGGAATTTCGCCAATTGGAAGAATTTTGGTGTTTGCATCGTTACTAAATGCATCGGCAGCAATAACATCGCTGGCCATGTATAAATTCACCCCTTTTTCTTTCGCCAGCTTTTCAATATTTAAAGCTGTTTCCAGGAAGTCGTCTTCGCAGATTGAGCTACCAACTTTACCTCCGTGAGCTTTCGCGAAAGTAAATTTCATGCCACCACCCAAAATCAGGTTGTCTACTTTATCCAACATGTTTTCGATAATGGTAATTTTCGACGAAACTTTAGCTCCACCCATAATTGCAGTAAGCGGACGCTTTGGCGCTTTTACTACTTTGTCGAGGCTTTCCACTTCGCTTTCAATCAGGTAGCCAAACATTTTGTCGTTCGGGAAAAACTTGGCAATAACAGCTGTTGAAGCGTGTGCACGGTGAGCAGTACCAAAAGCATCGTTTACCCAGCAGTCGCCGTTTTCAGCTAGTTTAGCAGCAAATTCTTCGTCGCCGGCAGTTTCTTCTTTGTAAAAACGCAGGTTTTCAAGAATCAAAACTTCACCTGGTTTTACATCCTCAGCCATAGCTTTTACTTCGTCGCCAATACAATCAGGAGCGATTTTTACCGTAGCACCACCAAGCAGTTCGCTCAGGTGATTTACCAATGGTTTCAGCGAGAATTTTTCTTCCGGACCGTTTTTCGGACGGCCAAGGTGCGACATGATGATTGGTGAACCACCGCCTTCGATAATTTTTTTGATTGTTGGAAGGGCGGCACGCATACGTGTATCGTCGGTAATCTCGAATTTGTCGTTTAAAGGCACGTTGAAATCAACGCGGATTAGAGCTCTCTTTCCTTTAAAGTCATAGCTGCTAATAGTTTGCATGATATTATATTTTTAGTGTTTTTTGAAAAATTCAACCAAAGATAGGAATTAATAGCACGAAAAAACAGCAGAATTTTAAGGCCTTTCATAATTTAATGTTGCGGTAAGATAACGAGGAGTGGAGGAGTACTTGTATAACAGAATGTTGGAATAATGGAATGCGAAAATGCATAAATGCTTTAATGCATAAATGTGAGCATGAATTGTGATTGCAGAAGGGGAGGAAAGTTTACAGTTTTCAGTTGCAGTTTTCAGTCGCATCCAACAGTTTTGCAATTTGACAGTTTAGCAGCAGACGTGTGAATGAGTTATTGAGTGAATGAGGAGGAAATGTAAAACATTGAATTACGATTGAAGATTAACGATTTCAGATTTCAGAAGAGGGAAGAAAGTTTACAGTTTTCAGTTGCAGTTTTCAGTCGCACCCAACTGTTTTACAATTTTACAGTAGAACAATTTAGCAATTGCTACCAAACCCCAATGATTCCTATGTGCCTATTGTGGTTCAAGTTTTCGTGTCATAGGGTCTTTGTGTTTAAAAGTTTCTCCAAAGATGAAAAGCTAGCGGCTAGTAACTAGCAGCTCGTGGCTTTGACTACTGCATTTTGCCAACCGCCAACTTTTTCTTTAGGCATATTTCTCCCTTCTTCCACCGCCGAACAGGCAGAAAATACTATTTTTGGCTTATGTTTTTCAAAGACGTAGTAGGACAAGAGAATATAAAAAGCCGCCTGATCAGGTCGGTTCAGGAGCAGCGAATCAGTCACGCACAGTTATTTTCGGGCCCGTCGGGAACCGGCAAGCTGGCCATGGCTTTGGCTTATGCACAGTATGTTTCGTGCAAAAACCGCAGCGAAACCGATTCGTGCGGCACCTGCCCGTCGTGCCATAAATACCAAAAAATGGCGCACCCCGATTTGCATTTTGTATTCCCGATTTTTAACGCCAAACAGTTTAATAAGCCGGTTAGCGACGATTTTCTTCCGAAGTGGCGCGAGAAGGTTTTGGCCAACCCGTATTTTGAACTAAGTGACTGGTTGAGCCACATCGACGCCGGAAATGCCCAAGGCGAAATTTACGAACGCGAAAGCGAGTCGATCCTTCGAAAACTGAACCTCAAATCGTTTGAGTCGGAGTTTAAAGTGATGATTATCTGGTTACCCGAAAAGATGAACATCGCCTGCTCGAACAAGCTTCTGAAAATGATTGAGGAGCCGCCCAGCAAAACACTTTTTATTTTGGTTACCGAAAACGAAGAAGGTGTGATTGGCACCATTCGTTCGCGGGCGCAATTGGTAAAGTTTCCGTTTGTCGATAATCAATCGATAAAAAATGCATTATTGAAGATCGAGGGTGTCGATCCGGCAATTATTCCCGATGCAGTTCACCTGGCTTCGGGAAGTTACCTGAAAGCGCTCAGCTATTTATCGCCGTCGGACGATGAGCAGTTTTATTTCCAGAAATTCCAGGAAATGATGCGTTTTGCCTATGCTCGGCAGGTAAAAGAAATGATTGACTGGGCCGACGAAATGGCAAAAATTGGCCGCGACAAACAAAAGGCCTTTTTTGCAGCTTCGTTGCGTTTGGTGCGTGAATATTTTGTGTCGAACATGAAACGCAGCGAAATTGTGTATATGAACCGCGCCGAAAAAGACTGGGGCAAAAAATTCGCACCTTTCATTAACGAACGCAATATTGTGGCTTTTGCCGACGAATTTGAGCTGGCCATAAAACATATCTCCATGAACGGTAATCCGCGTATTGTTTTTATGGATACCGGTTTACGCATGGTGAGGCTGATTAAAAGGTAAAGCCTGGCAGATAGCGAAAATATCACTCAAACTAATGATTAGAACGCTGCAATAAGCGAAATTAACCCGCAAGGTAGTGCATCGAAGTCGGGCGTTAGTGAATTTAACACAAAGGGAAACGGAAACAACTCCGGAGTTAATGAATTGATCTCCACGGTAAGTGAAAACATCATAACAATTGATGAATACAACTCGCGAAGCAGTGAAATGAACCCGACGATGAGTGAAAACATGTCGGGGCTTAGTGAATTGAACTCCACGCTTAATGAAAACATCTCGCGAGGTAGTGAAAACATAATGAGCGACAGTGAAAATAACTCCGCGATGAGCGCAAAGAACATGCAGTGAGTGGGTTATGGTTGTTTGGATGAGGGGGTGTGATCTTCTCATAAAAGATGACACCCCTGACTTTATACTATTTATCTCCAAATATCGAGTACGAAAGATTAATCATCACCATCCGGTTTTTGTAAGTCTGGCCGTAGCTCTCATCAAGCGTTTTAATCGAGCCCATTCCCTGCTCTTTAAATCCTTGAATGTAGTTCAATGAAGCTTTAATCTTGGGACTAATTGAATAGCCTATGCCCAAAATCCAATCGAATTCTGTTTTATGGTTTACATTGTCGAACCACTTATCACCGGTTAAATCATCGATATGTACTTCGTCGTAGTTAAGAATCCGTGCGGCCTCAACTCCGGCTTCCACCGAAAGTTTTTTGGTAATCAGGTAGCTTAGTTTTAAAGGAAGAATTAAGTAGTGTTGTTTGTACGAATGGGTTTCTGTCTCTGAACCATACCCGTAATCATATCCTTCCAGTGGCGTATAGGTTCTTGTTGTGTTTTCGTTCGATTTATAACGATAACCGGCCTGTAATGCAGCAGCAAACTTTGTGGTAATGTGGTACTGCAAAAAGCCGCCACCACCTAGGGCCGTATTGTTCTCAAAACTTTCGCCTGAATAGGTTTTCTTCGGAAAGAAATAACCTCCCTCGGCATAAATACCTGCCGATAATTTGTTTTGCGAAAAGGAAAAATAGCCTGCAAATAACAGGCATAAAATAATTGTAATCTGTTTCATGTTTTAATTGTTTAATACGTAAATAAATGTATCATTTGGCGGTTATACCCCGCAAAAATTCCTGTTGCATTATTAATGTTTGAGTGCACCATTACAGGTTCTGAATATGGATTAATACGTTGGCTTACCTGTAGAATGTAGGTACGGTAATATTTGATATAATCGGAATCGCCACGGATAATTTCTATCCAAAATTCCATGTTCTTTTTTTTGTTGTTTTCCATGGAATATTTCAAGTTGGAATCCGCATAGAGTAAATTGGCCTTGCTAATATTCTGTCCCTTGCCAATAACAGTATGCGTATCGTATGAAATGTTATTTAGCCAGTTATCATCTTCGAAACATTGATTAGATGCAAATGCTTCTTTTGCCCGAACGTTCACTGTTTTTTCTTTTAATTCGCGGCCCAAGAGACTGGAGAATTTCGACTGTGTTTGATAATTGTCGATGAGATTAAACACCGGGGAGTAAAAGTCAAATGAATTTATACGCCACTCATCTGCAATTTTCAATAATACATCATAAACATGCGATGGTAATCCTTGTTCGCTTAGCTTTTTTAAGGAGGATGTGGTAAGCATGTATCTGTTATACCCTTCACGAGGATTAAATGTATGGGCACGAAACAGGAACCGTGCATCTTGTACAGTTTCTCCAAAATCCACTTGCAATGGAAAAACATCGTAATCCATCAGGTCGTTGGGGTAAAGGTATTTTACCCATTTTATTTCAAAATCGGGAACCGTGGCTTTAACAAAATCGGGAACCGTACTTTCAGCTGTAATTTCGTTACGCCCCGGAATATTAATTTTTAGGGTATAGCTTTTGCCCATTTCGGGATAGTCATCACTTTTATATACTCCTTTATCACCTGAATAATTAAGAGTAATAACTTCTCCGCTTTCAGCGGTAATTTCCACGTTTGCATCTTCAATAAAAATATCGTCGTTTTCCTGTATATTTTTGGTTTCATAAAGTGTAATTTCCCATTTGTTCTGCGGGTTAAATAAACAGGAAACAATAACTTCTTTGTTGTTTTCAGTTACATCAATTTCCATGTCTTTAATACAAGACGGTACTATTAAAAACACCGAAAATGAAAGGAGTAAATATTTCAAAATAAACTTTTTCATAATTCGCCCTGCTTTAAAATTTTATATGGTAACTAATTGATGGAATTATTGGAAAAATACATACCTGTTTATATTTCGTTTCGCCAGTGGGCGATGTTTGCGGATAATACATGTATGCATTCTGACGGGCGTATGCGTTATAAACTCCCAGTTTCCATTCGCGATAAAAACTTCCTCTTTGTTTTTTAAACGTAACACTAAGGTCTAAATGATGAAATGCAGGTAGCCGGTAGCTGTTGTATTCATTAAAATATTGAATGCGGTGGGTGTCTTTTATTTCAATACCGGTAATAAAATCGGTAATCCAATAGTCGATTGGCCCTGCAGCCTGAAAATCCTGTACCGGAATAGTAGCTGCCATTCCGGTTTGATAGGTCCACACTGCTGAACACTCAATATTATCGCTTAAATTATACACAAAGCCTAAATTAATATCGTGGCGACGGTCGAATTTAAACGGGTATGCCTTGCCGCTATTAATGCTTTTAAATTCGCGCTCGTTCCACGATAGTGTATAATTTACCCATGCATTTAGTCGCGGAGTGTTGTAGGTAAACGAGTTTTCGAAACCCCAGGCTTCGCCGCTGCCGGTTTCAACCAGGTCTTCCCAATTGTCGTAAATATCCATGAAGCTGTTTCCGGCTTTGTAATTTATTACGCCATCCATGGTTTTGTAGTACGAGTCGAATTTATAAGAGAACTGATCGTTCATCTTTAAATGGCTGCCAAAAGTAATTTGTTGCGACGTTTCGGGTTTAACATTTTCGGTGGCGGGCACCCAAATATCCGACGGTAAGCCCACACTGCTATTGGTTAATAAATGCAGCGGCTGCACCATTTGGTCGTACGAAAAAAACAGGTTGAGATTGTTGTTTAGTGCTCATTTAGCATTTGCCCGTGGCGTTATATAACTGTGCCATTTGCCTCCCAAATCGTACAAATCGAGCCGAAGTCCGCCCTGCACAGTAAATTTATCGCTAATGTTTAGCTGATCGTCCACAAAATAAGCCAGCGCCTTATTGCTTACCTCGCTGTTGCCCCTTTGTGCATTTTGGCCGTCATGTCGTTCAATTTCCTGTTCGCCGGGTAGATAGCTGTTTAATTCGGCGCTTGTACCAAACTGAATTTTATTACTGGGTATGTACCAATCGAAGAGGAACTGAAGTTTGTTATTGTTTACCCGTGTTTTGTACTCAATATCCGACCAGATTTTTTCTTTGTCATCGTCTTTTGTAACGGTCTGGTCGTATTTGTTATGTATGGTATAGCGAAACGAGCCGCTTGAAAGTGTTGTGTTTAAGTAGAGTCGGTTTCCCAATTGGCTGGTCCACCGGATTGAGCCAATTCGGTTTCCCCACTTAAGCTTTACCTTGGAGTTTTGTTCGGTTTTGCCCTCTTCGTAAGAGTAGCTGTCTTTAAAGTTAGAAGACAAACGATCGCCGCCACCGTAAAAGCTTACATACAAACGGTTTTTAGAGTTGAGTTCGAAATTGAATTTTGCATTCAGATCGTACAGGTTTAATCCGGGTACAACAACCTCGTTGTTTGAGGCCTGGCTTATTTTAGCAATACCGGTAACAAATAAATCGAGCAGAGTACGGCGGGCAGAAATTAAATACGACGATTTACCTTTTTTTATGGGGCCCTGATGCGTAAACTTTGAAGTTATCGGGCCAATGGTGAGATCGGTTTCCGGGTGGTTTTTATTTCCTTCTTTCATGCGCACATCAATAACTGATGATAGCCGGCCACCGTAACGAGCGGGGAAGCCACCTTTGTAAAAGTCGACACTTTGCAAAGCTTCGGGCGTAAATACCGAAACAAAACCAAACAAATGGGTAGCATTATAAACGGGTACTCCATCAAGCAAAATCAAGTTTTGATCGGGACTACCACCACGCACAAATACCCCGGCACTTCCTTCGTATCCTTGTTGTACTCCGGGTAAAACTGTGAGGCTTTTAAGCACGTCTTGCTCCCCGGCAAAGGCAGGCAGAGCTTTTACCGTTTGCATATTGATTTGTTCGTGCCCTGCAAAAGTTGGTTTTTGTTTTAACGACTGTGCTGCTACAACTACTTCTTGTAAATCATTCTTTGTACTTAACTGAAAGTTGATTGTTGTATCAGTTTGTGCATAAAAGGAAAGTATTTGCTCCTGATACCCAACAAATGAAACACGCAGCTGCACCTGGCCGGAAGGAACGCTTAACGAATAAAATCCGTAAGCGTTACTTATGGTACCTTGTTTATTGTTGGTTTCGTATATAGTCGCATGATATAGGTTTTCAACAGAAACAGAGTCGCGAATAAAACCGGAAATAGTTATGTTCTTTTGTGCTGAAACCTGAACAACGATGCTTATGAATAATAGTAAAAAGGATGATATTTGTTTTGTCATTTTTTTAGAGATTGAAGGCGTATAATCTATAAATTACTATTACAACGGTATTTTTTCGCTAGTTTTTTATTGAGCCACTATTGGGCACCAAGTGCAAGAAATAAAACCTAAATATATTTTGCAATACAATGTTTGTTAACAGGCATAAATCTATGTTAATGTGATCGAAAAATAGGAAATCCTTACACAAACTTCAAGATGATTCGTAAGCTACAGCCCCTTCATTAAAACTTTAATTGCCCTATCGGATATGAAAGCTTTAGTTGCAGCATGTTGTTTCTGTTTATCGAACCTTTGAAGCGTCCGTCAGGTTTTATGTCCTTTTGTGCAAACCCCTGTTCTTTAAATCCTCTGATGTAATTAACCGACCATTTTAATTTATATTTCTGGCTTCCGAAACCAATTACCCAGTTAAATTCGGGCTTTTCGTTTACAATATCGTAATTCAGTAGCCAGGAAGTTTCGAATCCTCCTTTAACAAAAAGGTTCTTACCTATTAATAGTTGAAGATGAAGGGGAACAACTACATAGTGCATCGGGAGTTTATCCCAACCTTCAATCTTAACTGTTTCATTTTCAGAAGAAGAATGTCCAGGTTCATACGGATATTGGGAATACCCCTCGGTAGTTTGTGAATAAACGGAATAATGCTGCTGCATTTGTTTGTAGCGGTAAATAATGCCAATATCGGCAGAAACCCTCCACAAAAGATTGTGAGAGGCATAGACTCCTACTCCAGCTCCAAATCCGTTTTTGGTTGCCCAATCGTTAGCTGTATATGGAATTTCAGTTCGGTAAGGCATAAACCACGCCCCTTCGGCGGTAATACCAATTTCGGTTCTTTCTTGCGAAAAGGAAAAATGGCCTGCCAATAACAGGCATAAAATAATTGTAATCTGTTTCATTGTTATAAGAGTTATCAGGGCTGTCATCTTTTCTAAAAGATGACATCTTTTGAAAAATAAGGATCTACTTGCTGAAAGAATACCGGATTCCCCATAAATGTCTCAGGGCAACAACGTCGTCGTTAAAATAAATTTCCGGAGCAAGTTCAACAACCAGCGACAGTCTTTTAAACGATTGCAACGGAAAAATTTCTAAAGCCACAGGCACTGAAAAAAAAGCATCCTCTCCCGAATAAGGTATCAATCCAAAACCCAGTCCGGCAGAAAATTGGTGAAATTCGCCCGGCTTAAATTTATAAGTGCTGTTTAATTCGATACTCGTATTTTCGAGGCTGCCCCGGTTGGCAAAAACTTTTAGTTCAGCACTAAATTTTTCGTTTATCGGTACTGAAACTCCTAACGAATGAACGGAGTAGCTGGTTACTTTTACCTGGCTATAACCGGAGAATGAAATCAGTAAAAGAAAAATCGGGAATAATAATTTGATCATTTTCATCTGTATAAATTTTAGTAAAATCTGAATCTTTTCAGGTAATCAGATTTCCTGTGTTGTTTATTTATTGATTATTCATACTATATAATCTTACCAATGTATTTAATAATCACCGGTAAATATTTATCCAAAACACCTTTGTGTTTTTAGTTTTCCCTCACTAAAGTTTACTGTCCTTGTCCTGAAAATATGAGTCGATGAACAGGGGTTTTCCTGAATCAACGAAACAAATATAAGTCAATACCTGTTTTATTTCAAGAAAAATATGTTAAAAAATATAGGGGGTAATTTTTCTTTCTTCTAAATAATACTTCCTTTTTAGATTCATTTTAAAACCGCCAACTGTAGCTAATAGCGGGTAAAAAGGGTAAAAAGCTACTCTTGTAAAGTTCGGTTGTGTAATCGCCACGCCAAGGTTTTCGTTGTTTATAGAAATAGTAATACGGGTTTTTCCGGTTATACACATTGTAAATTCCAATGGTTAAGGTGCGCTCTACTCCATAACTTTCTCGTGTTCTTGTGAAGCCAATGTCAAGACGGTGGTAGTCCTGCATTTTAAACGAATTCTTCTTTCCGTAGTATTCGCCATATTCATCGAACTGGTAGTAATTGTCCGAGCCATTAGGAATATCATTCATTTCAATGGTATTCATTTTTCCCAAGGCAAGTGTAATGGGGTAGCCCGAGCCATATACCCAGGTACTCGAAAAATTCCACTCTTCGTTTATCGGCAAACTTACCACCACGCTTAAATCGTGTCTTCGATCGTACTTAAACGGGTAGGTTTCTCCTAAGTTGATCTCATCAAATTGCCGATCTGATTTTGCCAGTGTATAACTCATCCAGCCAGTTATTTTTCCGGTTTTCTTGCGGGCAAAAAATTCGATTCCTTTCGAGATGCCCCTTCCGTTAATAGCCACCCGTTCCTGCCAATCGGTAGCATTTCCCTGGAAAACTTCGCCTTCTTTAAAGGTAATGAGGTTGCTTAGCTTTTTGTAATAGGCTTCAATTCCTACTTCAATTTTTGTAGTATTTTTTTCAATGCCAATGGCGAATTGCCGGGAGCCACTTGGCGGAACTTTTTCGGTTGCCGGCACCCAAAAATCCGTATCGAAACCTGCTGTTGGATTCGAGAGCATATTAACATACTGGTGCATTTGTGTGTACGATGCTTTTAACAGCGTTGATGGAGTGAGCGGAACTCCTAGAGACAGACGCGGTTCGGCATAAATGTAATTTTTGCCATCAACCAAAAAATGACTGAGGCGCGCACCAAGATTAAAATTCAGGTGTTTGAACGAGAATATGTTTTCAATATAAGCCTGGCTTTCAAAAGCATTTGTCGAAGTACTTCCATAAGTGCTGTCGATGTATGTTTCGCCTTCGTTTATGTTACTTGCGGTTGTTTTCCCCGGCGTGAAAAAATGAAAATTGGCACCGGCACCGGCTAGCATTTTATAGTTGTTTCCCGGCTGAAACTCAAAATCGCTGTTTATTGCCCAGTCGTAAATACGGCTTTTAAATGTCGAGTTGTACTTCGTGTTATTCGTTTTATTTTTGTACGAATCTTTATCAATAAACCGGTATTTGGTAAACGACACTTTTGTATTGCTGGTGAGGCCCGGTTTAAAGGTATGGTTAAGCCGTGCAACAGCAAGCAGGTTTCCCCATTTTATTTTTTGTTTTGATTTTTCATCGGCACCTAACAATTTTTCTTTATAGTTAAATACAAGCTTGTCATCACCGGAATATAGACTTAAATAAAGTTTGTCTTTTTCCGCTAATTGAAATGTTGCTTTTGCGTTTACATCATAAAAGCTGTAACCAAATGATGCCTTATTAAAAGCAACATAGGAAAATGGACGAGTGAAAAAATCGAGCCACATGCGCCGCACGGAAAGAAAATAGGAACCTTTGCCTTGTTGCAACGGCCCCTGCATATTAAATCTTCCCGAAATAGTACCAATGCTAATAAATGTGTGATGGTTGTTTTTATCGCCTTCCTTCATTTGTACATCGAGAACCGACGACAGACGGCCACCATAACGAGCAGGGAAACCACCTTTGTATAATTTGAAATTATTAACGGCTTCAGGATCGAAAATGGAGGAAAATCCACCCAGATGATTCACGTAGTATAAAGGCGATCCATCTAAAAGAATCAGGTTTTGCCCCGGACCACCACCCCTAACGTGTAAGCCTGTTTTCCCCTCGCTTCCACCCTGCACGCCCGGCAAAAGCTGGTAGGTTCGTAACAGGTCGACCTCACCACCAAGAGCAGGAAGTTTTTTCAGTTCCTGTACCGGTATTTCAGTAATGTTTGCTCCCAAACGTTTTTCAGAAAACAGGGGCGCTTTTACCGTTACTTCATCTATTTCAACACCCGGTTCGAGATACAAATACTGCGGAACTGTATTTTTTTCGTTGATTGAGAAATGCTTTGTTTTATAGCCAATGTATCGAATTGTTAGGTTGTTTTGGTCAGTATCGTTAAGGCGCAACGAAAAATAGCCGGAGTTATTGGTAGATGTTCCCATACTCGTCCCGCTTATTGAAATGGTGGCTCCAATCAGTGGTTCGTTGGTGGTTTTGTCTTTTATATAACCGTGAACAGTTACTTGTGATTTTGCCACGATAAATGAGCAAACAAATAGTATGGTGAGTAGTGTTTTCAAGTGGAGTTAATCTGAGAAGTTTAAATAATAAATATCGCGTTGGTAACCGGAAAAAATGCCTTGCCCGTCGGAAACATTGGAATACATCGGAACCGGAGCATAGGGTTTGAAAGGGTCCTCGTATGAATAGGGCTCGTGTTTAAGCAAACTTTTGCGATAATGGTAATAATTAACCGTGCCTGTTTCCAGTAGCACCTGTACTGTGTTATTGGGGTCATATTCAGAGCTGGCATTTACAGCCAGTTTATATTTTTTATTTGAAAATAGCGCGTCATTAAAAACAAAATAGGTACAATAGTCAGTTTTTGTGATGCCTTCGGCTAAGATAACCGGATCAAAACTTGACTGTTCAATAGGGTACCAAATTACTTCTGATCCCGTAGGATTACCATATGGGTCATAAAGAGGTTTTTCCCATCTGGTATAGAGTTGGATGGCATAGTATTTGGCATTCGGAGAATCTGTAAATGAAGTAGTAATTTCTCCATAAGGATCTCCTTCTTCGTCAACTCCTGCATTTGGCTTGTAATTACATTCCTGGATGAAAACTTTCTCGGGTATGGTATCGCTAGCCGTTGCTGTTGGAAAACCTGGCACTTCTACTTTTATAGAATACATATTTCCTTGAACAGGTAAAATTGATTTCCTTGTATAATTCCCATTTTCAGTATGTGTTAATGTCCCTAATAAAATGTCGTTTTCATAAATCGAAACTGTGGCATCTTCAAGGTTTCGGTCTGTTAGATCGGGGTAAGTAGTCAGGCGGCTAACATTTACAACAAAAGGCTGGTTTTCGGTAAAAAAACAGTTTACGACCAGTTCGTGGGGTGTTTCTTCCACATCCAGGTCAACTACCTCAATGCATGCCGATAATAAACCGATTAGAAGGATAATAAAGTAGATTTTATTCATTAAAATATTATTTAGGTCCTATAGTAAAATTGGTTTCCATGGCCTGTCTAAAAGCCAATAGTTAAAACCTCAACCAAACAAAACACCTCTGTGTCTTGCCATCTCCCTCTATAAAAAAAAGTCCCTTTTATTTGAAAGTGGAGCTGATAAACAGGGGTTTTCCTGAATCAACGAAACGAATATAAGTCAATGCCTGTTTTTATTTCAAGAAAAATATGTTAAAAAGAATTAAAGAGCGGGCTTTTTAACTTCTTTTGAAATTATTGTCCTTTTTAGATTCATTTTAAAAACCAAATCACTAGCTATCAAATTGCTATTATTCATTACTTTTGTTGGTTAATTCATTATCTTGGCCTTGCCGGATAAAACAGGCTTTTTAAGTATATTGGAGAGCCGGGGACTTAAGCCTAAAGAATGAAAGAAGTAAATACCACAGATAGAGGGATTTGTCAAACGAAAGTTGGAAACTGCGGAAAACTGCAGGTTACCGACTGGCTTGGCGATGTACAGCCTGCTTACAAAGGCGAAGACATTGTTGAGGTGCGTTTTAAAAATACCCGAAAAGACTATTATAAAAACGTAAATAACCTAAAACTTAAAGTTGGCGAACTGGTGGCCGTTGAAGGGAACCCGGGTCACGACATTGGTATTATATCGCTGAAAGGGGAGTTGGTGTTTGAGCAATTGAAACGCCACAAAGTAACCCTGAACAACGGCGAATACCGCAAAGTGTACCGTCACGCCAAACCGGTTGACATCGACAAGTGGAAAGAAGCCATTTCGCTGGAACACGAAACCATGATCAAATCGCGGCAAATTGTGAAAGACCTGCGCCTTGATATGAAAATTGGCGATGTGGAATACCAGGGCGATAAAACAAAAGCCATTTTCTATTACATTGCTGATGGTCGTGTTGATTTTCGCCAACTGATAAAAGTGTTGGCCGAAACTTTCCGTATTCGCATCGAGATGAAACAGATTGGTGCACGCCAGGAAGCCGGCCGTATTGGCGGAATTGGCCCTTGCGGACGAACGCTGTGCTGCTCAACATGGATGAGTAATTTTGTGTCGGTAACAACCAATGCAGCACGTCATCAGGAGATTTCGCTAAATCCGCAAAAACTGGCCGGGCAATGTGGTAAATTAAAGTGTTGCCTCAATTTCGAAGTGGATGCTTACATTGATGCACAAAGAGATTTCCCGCCAAACCATATTCCGCTTGAAACGGAACATAAGACCTATTCCTTTTTGAAAGCCGATATTTTTGGTGGAATATACTGGTATGCACCTCGCGGCGAAGGTCCCGGAACATTGGTACCCGTGCCTGTAAAACGCGTAAAAGAGGTGTTGCGTTTAAACCGTAGTGGTAAAAAACCGGAAAAACTGGTGGTTGAAAAATACGATGCCGGAGCACAAAAGAACGATACTTTCCACAATGTGGTGGGACAGGAAGACCTGGATCGTTTCGACCGGGCAAAGAAAAGCAGCCGTTCGAAAAAACGGAGCAACCGTCGTAATCCGAACCGGGGCAGAAATCAAAATCAGCCCAGTGCGCAGGGACAGAACCCCGATCGCAGGCAAGATAGCGGCCAGGGAGACGGACAAAACCGCAAACCAAAGCAAAACCGAGGGGGAAGCCAAAACCGGCGATCAAATCAAAATCGTAGCCAAAACCGTAATTAAAGAAAACAACTTGCGTTTTATAACGTTTGATGTATTGATCTTTCGAAAAAAAATAGTTGAAGCAGAATGAGTCGTTTTTTTCAGGTTATACTTTTTACGGGAATTGTGCTGATTATGGCAGCTTGCAATTCGCAAAGTATTTACGATAAATACAAGCCAATAAACAAAGGCGTTTGGAACAAAGATTCGCTGGTGGTGTTTCAGGTGCCGGTTACCGATACCCTTCAAAATCACAATCTTTACATTAATGTGCGCAACAAAGTGGATTACCGCTACAGCAACCTATGGCTGTTTGTTTCCATTGAGCAACCCGGTGGCAAAACGGTGAAAGATACCTTCGAAATGGTGCTGGCCGATCCGTCGGGGAAATGGCTGGGCGAAGGTTTTGGCGGATTAAAAACCCGTGAGGCAATATACCGGCGCAATGTTTTTTTCCCCCGCTCGGGCGATTACACCATCAGTTTGCAGCAAGGCATGCGCAACGACGAGCTAAAAGGAATTTCCGATGTGGGTGTGCGTGTGGAAAAAGTGGAATAGAATATCAAGGAAATTTATAAATACCAATAGTTTATTTTTTAGAGGTGGGAAAAGGAAAGCTGAAAAAGTTTGATGAAATGAAGAGCTATGAACATGTTGTTCAGGCGCCGTTTCATAAGGTTGGCCACGATGATTTTCATTTAAAAGGAAAATGGTCGGCCGAATTTTTTAAAAACGATCAGCCCATAATCTTAGAGTTGGGTTGTGGCAAGGGGGAGTATACCGTTGAGCTGGCGGCAATGAATCCGAACATCAATTACATTGGTGTGGATATTAAAGGCGCGCGGCTGTGGAAAGGTGCAAAACAGGCCTTCCAACGCGAAATGACAAATGTGGGATTTTTGCGTACCAATATCGAACTGATTACGCAGTTTTTTGGCAAGGATGAGGTGGATGAAATTTGGCTCACTTTCCCCGATCCGCAAATGCGGAAAGCGAGGAAACGCCTTACCTCAACAACGTTTCTGAATAAATACCGGAATTTTCTGAAACCCGGCGGTGTGGTGCATTTAAAAACCGACAGTAATTTTCAGTACAACTACACGCTTGAAATGGCGAAATTGAATCAATTCGAAATACTGGCCGAAACCGATAATTTGTATGAGTGGGAAGGTTTGACCGATGTGCTACGCATCCGTACGTTTTACGAAAAACAGTGGCTCGATCGCGGAATACCAAGTAAATACCTGGCCTTTATTCCACACGACGGCGAATACACAGAGCCCGAAATTGATATCGAACGCGACGAGTACAGGAGCTTTGGGCGTAGTGCGAGAGACTTGTAAAAGAGTTTGAAATTTCCAATAATCAATATTCAACGCCCAATAATCAAGTTAAAGATCAGATGGAAATTGGAAATTGAGAATTCTACATTGGATATTTCTTATCTAAAATTTCCAATAGCCAATGTTCAATAAAAAATATTCAAGTACGAAGAAACGTTGGAAATTGAGCATTGAGAGTTCTGCATTGGAAATTATGACTGAAAGAATATCAAATAACCAATATTCAATGCCCAATATTCAAGTTAAGAGCAGATAGAATTGAGAATTCGGCGTTCAGCATTGGTAATTTCAGGACAATTAATTTAAATTAGCTGAAAATCAAACGATGAAAGACCGAACATACGATTTAGAGGAAAGGCTAATTAATTTTGTTTTATTGGTCGACGAAATAATCGAAAAGCTTCCGTCAACAAGATTATCTAACCATTTGTCGGGGCAAATGATTAGGAGCTCAACTTCCCCGGCACTGAATTATGGAGAGGCGCAAGCTGCAGAATCTCAAAAGGATTTTGTTCATAAGATGCAAGTTGTTTTAAAAGAACTCAGGGAAACCAAAGTGTGTCTGAAAATTGTTTATAAAAAGAATTTTATTTTAGAAGAAGTGGTTTTGCCAGTGATCAAAGAAAATGATGAACTAATAGCAATATTTGCTAAAAGTATTAAGACCGCAAAATCAAAACTTGGTCATTAAAAAGAGTTAATGAATATTGAAAATTGGGATTTCTGCATTGGAAATTTGTGACTTTAAGAATTTCTAATATCCAATGCAGAATATTCAAGTTAGATGAGTAGGTGGAAATTGGAAATTGAGAATTCAACATTGGATATTTATTCAAACTAAATATCCAAATAAAAAAAACTTATAGCATAAAATTGATATATTAATCTATGTCCGATTTCTTTAACCAGGTTTACGAAGTTGTAAAACAAATCCCGCCGGGACGTGTAACATCGTACGGAGCAATAGCTGCTTGTCTTGGATCGCCGGGAGGCGCGCGAATGGTGGGCTGGGCGATGAATGCCAGTCACTCGCACCCGGAGTTTGTGCCGGCACACCGGGTGGTAAACCGTAATGGACTGCTAACCGGGAAACATCATTTTGATAATCCAAATGCCATGCAGGAACTTCTTGAGGCTGAAGGGCTGAAGCTGGATGGCGACAAAATCCTGGATTTCAAGGAAAAATTCTGGGATCCGATGAAAGAATTGTAGTTGAACATTTTCTCCTTCGCAAGAAAGTAACTCAAATCAATCAAATGTTCATATTGATAATCAAAACATTTCCGTGTTTAAACTGTTCATCTAATTGCAATTATTAAATTTGCAGCTACAAATAATTTTTCAAAAAAATGAAATAAGCATTTTAAAATGACAGATATACCAAGAAAATTAATTGTCCCGAAAGATGTTACCGATGCGCTGCGCACCGTAAAATATCCGGGAAGCGACGAAGATGTGGTGCAACTGGAAATGCCACAGGAAATCCGCATTGCCGGGCAACGAATCAGTTTTTCGCTGGTTTTTCAGAAAAGCAACGACCCCAATATTGAAGCACTGGTTTTGGCTTGCGAAGCGGCCATAAAAAAATATGTAGGCGAGCAGGTTGAAATTGAAGACAACATTGCCGTGAAATTTATTCACGACATGGAACGCCCCATTTTGCCCAACGTTAAAAACATTGTGGCCATTGCATCGGGTAAAGGTGGTGTTGGAAAATCAACTGTGGCGGTAAATACAGCTGTAGCACTGGCAAAAAGTGGAGCAAAAGTTGGTTTGCTCGATGCCGATATTTTTGGCCCCTCAATACCAAAAATGTTTGGTGTTGAAGGCGAACGTCCGGCAGGAATAAAGATCGACGACAGAGAAATGATCAATCCGCTGGAAAAATATGGTGTTAAATTCTTGTCGGTTGGCTTTTTTGTTGATCCCGACAGTGCCATTATCTGGCGCGGACCAATGGCGTCGAATGCATTGAAGCAACTGATTTCGGAAGGAAACTGGGGCGAACTGGATTATTTGCTGATCGACCTGCCACCGGGCACCAGCGATATTCACCTTACTTTGGTACAAAGTGTTCCGGTAACCGGAGCTGTGATTGTAACCACTCCGCAAGATGTGGCTTTGGCCGACGTGGTTCGCGGAGCCAGCATGTTCCAAAGTAAATCAGTTGATGTGCCGGTATTGGGTTTGGTAGAAAACATGGCGTGGTTTACACCGGAAGAACTGCCTGAAAATAAATACTACATTTTTGGTAAGGAAGGTGGTAAAAAACTGGCCGACAAAATGGGCTTGCCCTTGCTTGGTCAAATTCCAATCGTTCAGAGCATTCGCGAAGGTGGAGATGAAGGAACACCCATAGCTGCCAACGGCGATACAATTACGGGGCAGGCTTTTGCCGATGTGGCTGATAAAGTGAAACACCGTGTGCATGTGCGCAACATACAAATGGCGCCAACTAAAAAGGTAAAAATTTCACGAAAATAAATTGAAAAGGCAGAGGTGTACAAGGCGTTCATCTCTGCCTTTTTTCAGGGCCAGAATCCCTTTGAAATTTATAATCTTCCCCATCCGGTAATTAATTCCGTTGAACACTCATTTTTTCTTATTTTTACAGCGTTTACAAAATGCAACAATTCAGGATGTACAGGCAATAATCTTGTGATTCCTGAGTTTATTCAATGAGTTAACAAAAAACTGCTTGAAGAAACGATTTTTACATACCATATTCCTGTTCTTATTGGTTTCGATTTTTGCCGGCTGTTCTACTGAAAAAAATACCCGTGCATCACGAACTTTCCATAATGTTACTTCGCGTTACAATATTTATTTTAATGCCAACGAGGCAGTTAAAGAGGGTGTTGCAACTATTGAAGAGCGCATTGAGGACGACTTTACGCGTATTTTGCCCATCTATAAAGAGAGCGATCCATCAGTAGCGCGCATGGTAAAATCGGATATGGATTATGCGGTTGTAAAATGTTCGAAACTGATCGAGATCCACTCCATTACCAAAAAACCAAAGCGTAAAAGAGGAGGTGGTTCGCGCAAATACCAGGAGTTTGCCAGCCAGGAGGAGTTTAACAATTGGATCGACGACAGTTACCTCTTAATGGGGAAAGCCTATTTCTACCAGCACAATTTTTTTGCGGCCATTGATAATTTCTCGTATGTGGTGCGTAAATACCCCGACGAAGAAACTGCCGATGAGGCACAGGTTTGGCTGATTAGGGCCTACACCGAGATGGAACGTTTCATTGAAGCCAACGAAGTAATTCAGGCCATTCAGTCGTACGACGATTTTCCAAAAAGTCTGGAGCGCGATTTTGCCATCGCCACAGCTTTCTATTACAAAAAGCAGTTTGAATACGACAATGCTATTCGCCTGCTCGATATTGCCATCGACAAAACATTCTGGAAACAAGATAAAGCCCGCCTGCAATACATTGTAGCGCAGTTGTACCAGGAACTTGGCCAGAACGAGGCGGCTGCTGAAGCCTTTAGAAAGGTAACCAAAATGAATCCTGATTATACCATGGCGTTTAACGCGATGATAAACGGGGCAGGTGTATTTTCGGGCGAAGGAAATACTGAAGATATGAAAAAGCAGTTGAATAAAATGCTGCGCGACAAAAAGAATGTCGATTTCCGTGATCAGATTTATTATGCCTTGGGTAACATTTTTTTCCGCGAAGGAAACCGCGATGTGGCCAAGGATAACTACAAACAGTCGGTAGCCACAAGTTTTAAAAATCAATACCAGCGGGCCTTGTCGTCAATTACTTTGGCCGATATATATTTCGAGGATTTGAATTATCGTGGTGCACAGTCGTACTACGATAGTGCAATGATCATTATCGACGAAACATATCCGAATTACGACAATGTGTCGGCACGTTACCGGAGTTTAACCAACCTGGTCGACAATATTCTGTTGGTTGAACGTGAAGACAGTCTGCAAAGAGTAGCTCAAATGTCGGATGTTGAGCGCGAAGCGTTGATTGCCAGCCTGATGAAAGAAGAGCAGGAGCGCCAGCGCAACATGGAAAATCTGACCCTGCAGGATGCGCAAAGTCAGGGCTACTACCGCTCAAACCGTTACCGCATGGGAATGGGAAATTCAGGTGGCGGCGGCTGGTATTTTTACAATCCGCAAACGGTGTCGTACGGGCGGGTAACGTTCCAGCAACAATGGGGGCGACGAACGCTTGAAGACGATTGGCGACGATCGAATAAGGCCACTGTGTCGATGGCAGAAGGCGAAGAAATGGCAGAGGTTGAACCCGAAGAACAACGTGTGGAAGACCCGCTGAAAAAGGAATTCTATACGCAGGATTTGCCTTTAACCGACTCGATGATGGCAGTGTCGCACGAACGAATTCGCGATGCACTGTACAACTCAGGAAAAATATTTAAATCGGAATTTGAAGATTACGAGCGTTCAGCCGAGGCTTTTGAGGAGCTGATAGAACGCTATCCAAACAATATTTATCTCTTGTCGGCTTATTTTGATTTGTACGATTTGTATGAATTGATGGGCGATAAAGAAAAATCAAACTACTACCGTAACCTCATTATTTCGCAGTATCCGAAAAGTAAGTTTGCGCAGTTTTTACAAAACCCGAATTTCTTTGTTGAAATGGCAGCCAAAACGGATAGCATGAATCGTTTGTACCAGGAGACATTCCGGAATTACAAGCAGGGAAGGTACCAGGCCGTGCAGTCGCTTACCATGCAAATGAAAAGAATGGAGCCTGATACAGTGATCCTTCCGAAAATTGATTTTATGGAAATGGTTGCCGATGGCGTGTTAACCGATGTGCATAATTTTGAAGCCTTGTTAAAAGGCTACCTGGCTGAATATCCGGCAAAAGAACCATCTGAACTAGCCGGGGAAATACTTAAGCTTATTCAGGACAGTACCTTAACCGACTACCAGAAACTGGTGGAAATGGGGTACATCAGCGAAGAGATTCAAAACGAGGAACTGTTGCCCGAAAATTTCTTTGCCGACGATGAGTTTGGCGGAAAATTCAGTTACGACGAAGATCTGTTGCATTACTTTGTAATTGCCTATCCGCGCGACGAAGAAGACAATATCGATTTGAATCGCCTGAAGTTTGATATTGCCAATTACAACATTGATCACTATACAAAAATTGATTTCGATATTGAAACCGAATACCTCGATGATAAACTGGCTTTTGTGCTGGTGCGCTCGATGACCAACAAAGAAAATGCGCTGATCTATCACGGAGCGATCATCAGAAAAGCTTCAGTGTTTAAAGCCTTACAGGGAATTGATTATATGAACTTTGTGATATCGTCGACCAACTACCGGGCGGTAATGCAGGAACGCTCAACAGCCGATTACATGAAGTTCTTTGTGAAGAATTACAGTCGTTTTATCCGTTCAAATTTCAGCAACGACGATTTGGATATCTCGCCTGAAGAGCTGATGGCGCGTGCCGCAGCCGAAGACAATGCGCTGAACGAACGTGGTACTTTTGTTACGGTAAATGCTGGTCCGGCCGGATTGTACGATACCAATGTTGATACCACACAGAATTTTGTGATTGCCGTTAAAGACAAAAACCTGTCGTTGCGACCATTAATGCGTGGATTTGCCGATTTTAACCGCGACGAGTTCCGGGCATGGGGACTGGCATTGCAGGCAAAAGAAGTGGGCGATTATCGTTTACTGGTGGTTCACGGAATTCCGGCACTCAACGAATCGATGTCGTATTTCCGCAGGGCAATTACCACACGTAGTTTGTTCGAGCCGCTGGGGCAATCCACTTATCGCAACTTCCTGATTACCGATGATAACCTGCAGGCTATGCTCGACGAGAATAAAGTGGAAGAGTACATCGTTTTCTTCCGCGACAATTATATTCAGCGCCGAGCTTCCGATTCATCATCGGATACCGAAAGCCAGACAGCGGCACCGGCTACGACTACCCAAACTGCTGAGCCAACACCTGCCGTTCAGACAGAAACGGCTTCGCTGGCCGGTTCGCCGTATAACCAGAACATTGCAGGGCCGCACCGCATTGTGTTTGTAATTCCGGCAACAGGTGTATTTAAAGATGCCTTTATTAACGGTATTGCAGCGTATAACCAGTCGAATTTTGCCAACTCGGGTTTTACCATCGAAGAACAGCAGCTTGATCAGGTGCGTCAGCTCATCATTGTAAAAGGTATGGAAGATGAGGCAACGGCACGCCAGTATTTTAGCGTGGTGGTGCGCAACCGCGATCTGTTCGATCCGCTTGGAACTGCGCAGTACCGTAATTTCCTGATTTCGGATGAGAACTTCGGTATTTTCCTTCGCGAGAAGAACATTACCGAATACATGGATTTCTACAAGCAGGTATACCTCAATAAATAGCACCGTTTAATACTTCCCTTAGGAGTAAAGAACTCTTAAAGTTTGTTAAGCACATACTTTAACGGCACCCATTTTGTTCTTATCTTTAACTGATAGGAACGAAACAGAAAACATAAAAAGAATGAATAAGCCAAGAATACTCTGGACAGACGACGAAATAGATCTCTTACGCGCGCACATCATATTTTTACAGGAAAAAGGTTACGAAGTTGAAACGGCGAACAACGGACTCGATGCGATTGAGAAAGTTGAAGCCGGTTATTTCGATATTATTTTTCTCGACGAGAATATGCCGGGCCTTACCGGTTTGGAAACGCTTACAAAGATTAAAGACCTTGCGCCCAACGTGCCGGTGGTAATGATTACCAAAAGCGAGGAGGAAAATATAATGGATGAGGCAATTGGCGCTAAAATTGCCGATTACCTGATTAAGCCGGTCAATCCAAAACAGATATTGCTGACACTGAAAAAGAACATCGATCAGAAGCGGTTGGTTACCGAGCAAACCACATCGAAATACCAGATGCAGTTTGCCCAGATCGGGATGAAACTGAACGACCGCCTGACTTTTGATGAATGGAAAGATATTTACCGCCAGTTGGTATACTGGGAACTGGAGTTGAGCGAGTCGGAAGATTCGGCCATGGACCAGGTGCTAACCATGCAGAAGGAGGAGGCCAACAAGGCGTTTTTCCGTTTTATAAAAGATAATTACCAGGATTGGTTTGATGCTGATTTTGAAGATCGGCCAATGTTGTCGCCCGATATTTTTAAACACCGTGTTTTTCCAAACCTTAACGATGGGAAAAAGACCTTTGTGCTGGTGGTGGACAATTTGCGCTACGACCAGTGGCGGGTTATTAGTCCCGAGATAAATACCTATTTCCGCACGGTAACGGAAGAGTTGTACTGCGGAATTTTGCCCACCGCCACCATGTATGCGCGTAATGCTATGTTTGCCGGCTTAATGCCTTCGGAAATTGAGAAGTTGTACCCGCAATTGTGGCTCGACGACGATAACGAAGGCTACAAAAACCGCAACGAGGAGGAGTTGTTACGTAAACAACTGCAGCGTTTTTCACGCAAAGATAGCCTGTATTTCGAAAAAGGATCGGGAGCTAAAAAAGAACGCTGGGTAAACGATAATCTCAACAATATTCTGAAAAACGATCTTTCGGTGATGGTGGTGAATTTTGTGGATATGATTTCGCATGCCCGCACCGAAATGGACATGATTCGCGAGTTGGCGAACAACGAAAAAGCTTATCGCTCGTTAACCTTAAGCTGGTTTAAAAACTCGTCGTTGCTGGAGTTGTTGAAGGCGCTGGCCGATGAGAATATTCGTGTGGTAATTACTACCGACCACGGAGCTATTCGTGTTGATAATGCGGTGAAGATTATTGGCGACCGCGAAACCAATACCAACCTGCGTTACAAGCTGGGTAAAAATTTAAATTTTAAATCGAAGAATGTATTTGAGATTCGCGACCCGCGGAGCATTTATCTGCCATCGCGAAATGTGAGTACCAGTTACGTTTTTGCGCAGGGAACCGACTTTTTTGCTTATCCGAATAATTACAATTATTACGCGAACTACTACAAAGACACGTTCCAGCATGGCGGTATTTCTATGGAGGAATTGATTATTCCGATCGTTACTCTGGATCCTAAAAAGTAGAATTGAAACACAAAGAATTTTACCGCAGAGACGCTGAGGCGCAAAGGTTTTGAAAACACTTTAAAGTTTTTATGGTTTGCTTACTGCTATTTGCCTATTGCCAATTTATACCTTTTTAAATTGTTCTGTTGTCAAATTGTAGAACTGCAAACTGCGACTGCAAACTTTTCTCACACTTCTGCAATCTAAAATCGTTAATCATCATTCGCAAATCTTTGTGTTCAGTTTTTGCTTCGTTTTACCACAAAATCTCCTTTTTCGGCACCAACCTTTTGGCCGATAACCGGGCATTTTATCATCAGCAGGTAAAACAGGCGCGGATCGTTTTCTTCCATCAACCCTTCAAAATTTCCCATACCTTTTGAAATGATGAGGTCGGCCGAACGGTAGATTTCCAAAAACTCTTTGCTTACCCTATGCAGCAAGGTTGACGGCGTATTATCGCCATTGGTGATCAACGAAGCAACTTCGTGCAAACCAACTTCACGGGCTTCTTTTAAAGTGGCATCGTTTAAAATGGGCTGGTCGCGAACGGCAAATATCACATTCGGGTGACCGATGGTTTCCAGGAAGAGTTTGTCCATTACAATTTCGCCACAATTGTCGCCCAGGTATAAAATGGTTTTAGCCTTTTTTATCGCTGCTTCTAATGCCTCCGAATCGTCAACGGCAAACGAGGTTTGGAATACCCGCTCAATGGTTTCATCCACATCAAAACGGTGCGTTGGACCAAAGTCGATAATGTTTCCGGCAATGGCGTATCGCAGTGCCGTATCGAATTTATCGATGGAGGTTTCCACCTTTGTTTTAAATTCGCTGTAACGACTCAACAATACCTGGTTGCTTTCTTCTTTTTCAGTGCTAAACGGATCTTTTACTTCCGATTCTTTCGCCAGTTCCCTTAAAATATTGCTGGTAATTTCGGGCGAAAAACTTTTGTCGAGGTCAATGCCGGCAATGGATGAAATGGCCTGACTTACAATTTTATTTCGTTTTTCCTCTGCAATTTCGTACTTGTCCATACGTTTTTGCAGCGCTTTTACCTGGCAGATTAGGCATTCGTAGTTCATGCTAAAAAAGTTTGAAGCCGGAAGTATGAAGTTCTGGTTCCGAGTTTGGAGTAAAAGTAACAGAAGTTTCTTAATTGAAGTGTATTGAGCTAATGTTTGAAAATATGTTTATTATAGAGTTAATTTTTTATATTACTGCCCCTTCTTCATCTGCGCATAAAGTTTATTCGCAAAAATAAAATCTTCGAGTTTTTGGTTGTCCGATTTTAGAATATCTTCCTTGGTACCTTCCCATTCTTTCTGGCCATGAGAAATAAACAGCACCGATTCGCCAATTTCAATCACCGAATTCATATCGTGGGTGTTGATTATGGTGGTCATCTGAAATTCTTTGGTAAGGGTTTGAATGAGTTGGTCGATAACCGTTGCGGTTTCAGGATCGAGGCCCGAGTTGGGTTCGTCGCAAAACAGGTATTTAGGATTTAGCGCAATGGCACGTGCAATGGCTACACGTTTTTGCATACCACCACTAATTTCGCTGGGCGAAAGATTAAAAGCCTGTTTATCAATGTTTACATGGTCGAGGCAAAAATCAACACGTTTTTGTTTTTCCGCCGGACTCATTTTGGAAAACATATCCAACGGGAAACGAACGTTGCCTTCCACCGAGATACTATCAAACAAGGCACCGCCCTGAAAAACCATTCCCACCTCACGGCGCAGAATTTTTCGTTCCTTTTGATTCATCTGGGTGAAATTGCGGTCGTTGTACCAAATCTCACCACTATCCACCTCGAACAGACCCAGTGTTGATTTCAGCAAAACAGTTTTTCCCGAACCGCTTCGGCCGATGATCAGGTTGGTTTTTCCCTGTTCAAACACGGTTGAAATGTTATTCAGAACCGTATTGCCGTCGAATGTTTTTACAATGTTTTTAAGTGTAATCATGTTAATAGCAAGCGGGTTAAAATTAAGTCGAAAAACAGGATAAGAATATTGGTGTTAACCACGGCTTTTGTACTGGCTTTACCCACTTCGAGTGCACCGCCCTGCACGTAGTAACCAAAATAGGCCGGCACCGAAGCCACCAGAAATCCAAAAAACAAAGATTTTATTAACGAGAAAGTAATGTAATAGGGGTAAAACAGCCACTGGATACCGGAAATATAATCGGGAATAGATATTACCCCTGCAATTGGCCCCGTAACCATACCGCCCAGCAAACCAAAGAATACACTGATGATATACAAAAACGGAAAGACAAATACCACTGCAATAATCTTTGGAAGAATAAGGTAGCTTGCCGAATTTACACCCATAATTTCAAGCGAATCAATTTGCTCGGTAACACGCATGGTGCCAATCTCAGATGTAATATTGGAGCCCACTTTTCCGGCCATAATAAGGGCCAGCATGGTTGACGAGAATTCGAGTAAAAGCGTATCGCGTGTACCCAAACCAACCAGCTCAACAGGGTAAAGAGGATTTGCCATACTGTAGGCGAACTGGATGGTCATAATTCCGCCAATAAAAACCGAGATGATAATTACGATTCCAACCGAGTTTACGCCCAGGTTATCGATTTCGTGAAACAATTGCCTGATATACAGCTTGTGTTTCTCGGGTCGGGCAAAAACCCGTTTCAGCATCGAAAAATATCGACCAATATGAAAGAAAAACCCCATTGTTTATAGTTTCTTGCTAATGTAATCGGCTAAAATTACAACTTAATATGCGGAAACAAAATTTTTATGAATTTGAATCGGGCTGAGGCAACAATAACAAAATAATTCCGTATTTTCAAAGTTACAATCTCAGGGAAGATTGATAATACGAACAAAACACATTCAGATGGCTAACAATTTTTGTGTGATAATGGCTGGTGGAGTAGGAAGTCGATTTTGGCCACTTAGCCGTACAGCACGTCCAAAACAGTTTTTAGATATTTTAGGAACAGGAAAAACATTTATTCAACAGGCATACGAGCGGTTTCAGGAGATTGTACCCAAAGAAAACTACCTTGTTGTAACAAACGCATTATATAAAGATCTTGTAAAAACGCAGCTTCCAGAGCTTAAAGACGAGCAGATTTTGCTGGAACCCCTGCGACGCAATACCGCACCGTGTTTGGCTTATGCTGCCAATAAAATTGCCCTCACCGATCCTGACGCAAATATCATTATAACGCCGTCGGATCATTTTATACTGAAAGAGGAGGAGTTTAAAAAACAAATCCGGAACGGGTTGGAATTTGTTTCAGAAAAACCGGCTTTATTAACGCTGGGAATAAAACCCTGCCGTCCGGAAACCGGTTATGGTTATATACAGGTGAAACGGAAAAAGGAGTTTAAGGATCTTGACAACCTGTATAAAGTCAAAACCTTTACCGAAAAGCCCAACAAAGAAATGGCGAAGATTTTTATCGAAAGTGGAGAGTTTTACTGGAACTCGGGAATTTTTATTTCGTCGCTGTCAACCATGCTCGAGTCGCTGCAACAGCATTTAACCGAAATTGCATTAAAATTTGAACATGGACGAAAGCTGTTGAATACCGCCAGTGAGGAGCCTTTTATCCGGAAAACATACTCCGAATGCCAGGCCATATCAATCGATTATGGCATTATGGAAAAAGCAAAAAATGTGTATGTGCTAACGGCTGATTTTGGCTGGAGCGACCTGGGAACCTGGAGTTCGTTATACGAAAACAAGGAAAAAGATGGACAGGGCAATGTAATTCGGGCCGATAATGTGATGCTGTATGATACCGAAAACTGCATTGTAGATATCTCGAAAAATAAAATGGCAGTAATTCAGGGACTTGATGGTTTTATTATTGCCGAACGAAACGATACCTTAATGATTTGCCGTCGCGAAGATGAAGATCAGATAAAGAAATTTGTTACCGATGTTCGCATTCAGAAGGGCGATTCGCTGGTGTAGCATTCTAAAATAATTGCACGCAGATAACGCAGATTTCAGGAGTAAGATATTTTTTCTCCTCGATAATTACAATAAAAAAACGGGTAGTCAATAATGGCTACCCGTTTTCTATTAAAAGCATCGGTTTACTGCGGAACTTCTGCTTTTTTCGGCCTGTTTTCTTCCGGTAAATTACCGGTCCATTTTTTTATGGTGTAATTAATCCGGATGGTAATCATATACATCACCGGAGAAAGTAACAGGGTTAAGAAAGTGGCAAAGGTAAGACCAAAAATTACAGTCCACGACATTGGCCCCCAGAACGCTACACTTTCGCCTCCGATTGATATTTGCGGATCGAAACGTGAGTACAAGGTAAAAAAGTCGAAGTTTAGTCCTACAGCCAGAGGTAACAACCCTAAAACAGTTGTAACTGCGGTAAGTAATACCGGGCGTAAACGGGTTTTTCCGGCATGTACCAATGCGTTTAATTCTACATCTTTAGGTAGAAATGCTTTCTCTGAATAACCAAGTTCCAATCGCTTGCGTTTACGGGTAAGATCGATATAATCGATCAGTACAATTCCGTTATTTACAACAATTCCGGCCAGCGAGATGATTCCAATTCCGGTCATTATTACAACAAATTCCATTTGGAAGATTCCCAAACCGAGGAAAACGCCAATGGTGCTGAATATTACTGTTGCTATGATAATTGCAGGGCGGATAAACGAATTAAACTGCGTAACCATAATAATCATGATCATGGCCACCGCAATAAGAAGTGCAAAGAACAGAAATTCCATACTTTCGGCTTGTTCTTTCTGCTCTCCCGTAAACTCATAACTATAGCCTGCAGGCATTTCGTAATCAGCCAGAATTTGCTCAATACGTGCATTAATTTCATTGGCATTGTATCCTTCTACTACTCCGGATGAAATAGTAATTACGCGTTTAAAATCAATGCGACTGATTTTATCGTATGAACTGGAAAACTTAAACTTAGCTACTGATGAGATAGGTATAGAATTATCATTTACATGTATCTTTTGATTCATCAATGTAGAAACGTCATTTCTGTACTTTTCATCCAGGCGAACGAAAATGTCGAATTCGTCTTCACCATCCTTAAACTGACTGGCTTCGTATCCGTAAATTGCATTTCGGAAAGCCATTGCTATTTGTTGCGTAGAAAGTTCGTATAATCGTGCTTGCTCGCGGTCCACCTCAATCAGCATCTCCGGTTGGTTCGTATTAATGTTTAACTTTAATTCATCGATTCCAGGGATGTTGTCTTCTTCAATAATCTGCAGGAAATCGTCAGTAATGGCAATTAGCTGGTCAAATTCATCGCCGCTAATATCTATGTTTACAGGATTTCCGGTAGGTGGTCCCATGTCGCCACTTTCAACAAATATTTTTGCGCCAACAAAGCCATCCAGATCTTTAGAAATTTGCTGCATAATGGCACTTGTATTGGCTCCATCCCGATACTTAAATTGTACAAAGCTCACCGAAATTAAACATTTGTTTGGGCTTGATTCGTCCTCAAACATTCCACCTTTTCCAACACCTACGTTAGTTGTTACCGATTTAACAATATCGCTATATGGCGAAAGTGTATTTTTTACAATTGCTTCAACTTCGCTGGCCACTTCATCAGTGCGCTCTATGGAAGTTCCCAGAGGCAGTTCCATACTAACAAAAACGGTATTTGGCGGAACGTCGGGGAAGAATACCATTTTCGGATTACCTCCAAAATAGAATCCCATTGAGAATAAAAGCAGCAATATCGTTCCTCCAAAATAAATATAGGGCCATGGTCCCGACAATGCATGTCGCAACTGGCGCGTATAGAGGTTCTCAAGTTTAACGAGTAATATAGTTTGGAACCAACGTGCCAGACCTCTTAAAACAAACAGATTTAAAAGCATCAGACCAGCTATTGTTGCCAATAAGTTAGCTACTAGAAATATTTGTCCGGCATAGAAAAAAACTGCTGCTCCACCAAGAATTGCAGCATTACGCAATACACGCTTTTTATTTGCTTTTTTTGTTATATCATCAATTTTCATAAACCCTGCAATAAAAGCAGGATTAAGAATGAGGGCCACAAACAATGAAGAGGCAAGCACAACAATTAATGTTTGCGGGAAGATTTTCATAAATTCACCTATCATGCCTTCCCATGCAAGAAGTGGGAAAAAGGCGGCCAGCGTAGTAAGTGTTGACGAAATAATGGGAAAGGCGATTTCGCTTACCCCGTGTTTTGTGGCTTTTAGTAGCGGAACTCCACTACTGTATAAGCGGTAAACATTTTCAACCACTACAATGGCATTGTCAACCAACATACCCAGTGCCAGTATTAGCCCGTAAAGTACCATTGAGTTTAAGGTAATGCCCAATTGTTGAAGAATAACAAAGGACAAAAACATAGACAAAGGAATGGAGAGGCCGGCAAAAAGTGCATTCCTGAAACCAAGAAACAGAAACAGCACAAAAGTTACCAGTATCATTCCGAGAATAATACTGTTTTCAAGACTCGAAATGGTATTTTCAATCTCGATTGTCATATCATCAGTAACCACAATATTCAGATCTTTGGGAATTTGCCCGCGAGCTTTTAACTGGTCTATTCCATTAAATACATTCTCGGAGGCAGAAAGAATATTTTCTCCTGATTTTTTGGTTACCGACAGCGTTACAACGGGTTTATTATCTACCCGGGCAATGGTTGCCTGTTCCTTATAGTCATCAACAACAGTGGCAATATCACGAATATATACGGGTTTGCCCATGTTTACTTTTACTATGGTATTGGCAATTTGGTCGATACTGGTATAATTGGCATCGGTGCGAATGGTTCGTCGGGTTTGGTCGGCAGTAAACTGACCGGCCCCCATGCTGATGTTTTCCAGCTGAATAGCAAAGGCTACATCATCAAATGTAAGGCCTACGGCATCAAGCTTGAAAGGGTCAATGTTAATTTGGATTTCTCTTTCTTCAACTCCACGGATGTTTGCCTCCGAAATTTCGCTGTAGCTTTCGAACTCCTCTTGCATTACTTCAGCATATTTCTTCAAATCACGAATGCTGTATTCTCCCGAAACATTTACATTCATAATCGGGTATTCGGATAGATCGAAATCAGTGACAAAGGGATCACTCGGCAGGTCTCCAGGAAGTTCCGATTTGGCTTTATCAACACGGTCTTTAGTATCCTGTAGTGCCTGTTTAATGGTAACGTTCGTATTAAATTCAACAATAATAACACTTGCATCCTGATATGATGCTGACGATACTTTTTTTATCCCTTTCAGGCCTTTTAGCTCTTTTTCGATTGGCCGGGTGCACAAATTCTCAATATCAACCGGTGAGTTTCCGGGGTATAAAGTTTGGACAAAAATATACGGCACAACAATTTCAGGCATAGCTTCGCGGGGCATTTGGTTGTACGAAAAAATACCAAATACCACCAGCAGGGCGGTGAAAATGTATACTGTTATTTTATTTTTCAATGAAAGAAGCGTGGGCTTAAATACACGCGTAATTTCAAATTCTTTGTTTTCAGGTTCTTTCTCCATCATGAAGAGTTTTAAGGTAGTTGTTTAATTGATTTGTACAGCTGTTCCGTTAACAACCTGATTATAACCCTCTGAGATTATCCTCATTCCGGCGCTTAGCCCATCAACAATTTCAGTCATGTTGTTGTTGGTAACACCAGGAGTAACATAAACTTTTCGAGCTACATCTTCTCCATTTTCTTTTTCAACAACATAAGTATAGTGGCCGTTAAAGTCTTCCTTAATATAAAGCAAAGGCACAACAATAGCCGAATCGTTTACATAGTCGCGCAATGAAATCACGGAAACCAGGTTGGGCTTGATAAGGTTTGTGGGATTATTGATGTTGATACGCACGCGGAATGTACGGTTATTAGGATCAATAGTATTACCGATCTGGTTAATTTTGGCATCAACAGTTTTGTCTAAGGCCGGGAAACGAATTTCAACATTGTCGCCTTGGTGTACTTTGGTAATGTACGATTCGGAGATATCGCCGTAAATTTTAATGTTGCCGGTATTAATTACCTTGGCAAACGGTGTTTGCGGGCTGCCGATGTTTCCTTTCTTTTGGTAAACAATGTCAACCACCCCGTTAATAGGCGATTTTACCTCAGACATCTCAATTTGCGTATTTAAACTTTGAATCCTCTTTTCAAGACTTTCTTTATTGTTTTTGGCCTGCAGGTATTGCATTTCAGAGCCAATATTCTGGTCCCAAAGGTTTTTCTGGCGCTCGTAATTTGTTATGGCCAAATCCAATTGTACCTGCAGCTCTTCAATCGATCGTTCCAAAACATCGGTGTTAAGGCGTGCCATAACCTGCCCTTTGCTTACCTGTTGTCCTTCAGATACCAGTACTTCTTTTATAATTCCTGCCGATTCGGGACTTACATTCACATCCTGCTCGGCTTCAACTTTTCCGGTAACTTCAATAAAGTGTTCAAACTTTTGATTTTCAAGCGTGTTGGTTTTAATATTAACCAGTTCTTCGGTTTCGTTAGCAGATAGTTCCATTTCAAGCACGTGTATTTGTTGCTCAAGCGTGTGAACCTGCTGCTTTAATTCCTGCAATTGTTCTCGTTTGGCGGCTTCGTCGGTAACCTTTGTATTTCCGCAAGCCGAAACTATAAGTGCGGTTGTTAAAATGAATAGAATCTTTTTCATCGTATATATTTTTTTTGTTTTCGTTTATAATGCGCCGGCGGCTTTTTTCAGATTTAAATCGGCTTGCAGCAACGATAACGTTGAGGTAACCAATTGTTGCGAGGTGGTTATGTACTGTGTTTCCTGCTGTGAAAGCTCGGCACTGCTAACCATTCCGTTATTAAATTTTATTTGTGTTTTATCCAAAATGCTTTTTGCCAGATCGCGGTTTTCGCGTGTGTTTAAAAACTGTTCGCGTGCCGTTTCCATATCAGCCGATGCCATTAAGTAATCTTTCTGAAGTGTTACCTCAGCGTAACGCATATCGTTTTCTGCTTTGTCGAGTTCGATGCGTGCCCGTTGTACTTTTGCACGTTTATTACCTGAATTGAAAATGGGAATCGATGCCTGCACTCCTATTAGCGACGATGGGAACCACTCTTCTTTAAACAGGTTGGCTTTGTTGCCGTACGATGTTCGTGAGTAGCTGTAAAAAGCATTAAGTTTTGGCAAATAAGCTACCTTTTCCAATCGGTACAGTTTGTCTGAAACCTCGAAATTCGACTGGGCCAAACGGTAATCGATGTGGTTGATCAGATCAAGATCGATAGAATTCAATTCCTGCACCAATGGCGAAACGAAAACATCCAGGTCATCAGTTAATTCAATCTCCTGGCTAAGATCGTAGCCCATGGTATATTTCAAAACCGTTTTGGCAATTGTCAGTTCTCTTTCCGAGCGAAGTACTTCGTTTTCGGCATTTTTCTGCAATATTCTCAGCTGGTCAACATCTTGCTGTTCGCGAAAGCCATTTTCGTAATATACCTTGGTTTCTTCGTACAAACGGGTGCTGTTTTCCAAACTTTCAAGCATAACCTCGCGATAACGTTGGCTAATCAACACGGCGTAGTAAGCCTGTGCCACTGCACTGCGTATGTCGATCTCCGTTTTTTCGTTGGCTTGTTTGGCCAGGTTTAAATACAATTCGGCCGAGCTCACTCCAACAATCCACGAACCATCGAAGATTTGTTGTGATACGCTGAATCCGAAGTCGGCATTGTAGTCCTGACCAAATTTTACAGGAATGTAAGTACCAGGGTCTCCTCCAAAAAATTCACCGGGAATTAGAGAAACCGGCAGATTCAGAAATGCGTTATAATTAGCTGTTCCCGATACCTGTGGCAATCCGGTTGTAATGGTTTCCCACACCTGTTTTTGGGCGATTGTCACATCTTGTTTCGTATTGAACAAAACATACGAGTTTTGCATGGCATATTGTGTGGCCTGGTCGAGCGAAAACCCGGTATTTTGTTCTTCCTGAGCTTTCAGCGACAGTCCCACAACTGACAAGAATAAAAACAAGATGATTTGTTTAATTTGTTTCTTCATACTGAACTTTGTTAAGCTGTTTTTTATAATATTTTATTCCTTTCTCGGTACAAATAGCATTCATGTGGTAGTCCATCATGCTATCGAAAAATGCGAGCGAGTTTACTTCGTACTCTTCAAAAATTCCATAATCCGGATTCATGGTGTACAACATTCTTCCCACCTGCAGTTTGGCAATCAGATACGGATCAAGATCGGTGCGATACAGGTCTTGCGTCATTCCCAGTTTCAGGTTATCGATGGTACTGGTAAAAATGCGCTCGCGTTTTACCTCATTAATCTTTTTATACAATCCGGGATAATACTTTTTTAGATCCTTCTCAATGCTATTGTTGTAGAACTTAAAAATAAATGCCACATGCTTGCGAATGAGTAGAATACTGTCGATGGCATTTGTATCATCCAACTCCTTAAAAGTTTTTCCACTTTCTTCAATATAGAACTCGATAACCTGGTTTACCAAATCTTCTTTATCGGTAAAATATTGGTAAAGTGTTTTTTTCGATATCCCGAATTCGGCTGCCACGGTGTCCATGGTAACCGCACGTATGCCTTTCTTAAAATAAAGATGGCCCACGTTTTCTATAATGTATTTCTTCTTTTCTTCCACGCGGCAAAAGTATGCTTATTTTCTCAGGAAACTTTAGTCGTGTAAAAAGTTTTTACACGACAGTGCGTTTAAACTTCCCAGTTCTATAGACTTTTAAATCGTATAATAGTTACACAAAACTATTCGATTTGAAAAAGTTTCCGTGGTTTTAATCGGTGAATGGCGAATATTTACCAATAAACGCCGATTATGCTATTGTGGAAAAAGAAAGGTTTTGGCGATGATAAGATCCTGGGGCCAGGTAATTTTAATGTTTTCGCGGTTGCCATTAACAAGATGAATTTTATGTCCGGCGTTTTCAAGAACGGAAGAATCGTCGGTAAAATTTTCGTGTTGAGCCTTTTGGTATGCTTCCTTTATGATTTGTACATCAAAGGTTTGTGGTGTTTGTACCAAAAAGTATTTGCTGCGGTCAACCGATTTATTGCCGTGTTCATCCGAATAACGAATCGACTCCGCCGGAGGAACAACCGGTAGGGCGTTACCCGATTTTTTGGCTTCCGAAAAACAGTGCTCAATGGTTTCCTTTGTAACAAGCGGACGAACGCCATCGTGGATAAAAACAATGCCATCGTCATTTATTTGTGCAAGCCCGTTTTTTACAGACTGAAAACGATTTTCACCTCCAAAAGCAAGTTTATACGCTGTGCTAAAAGCATGTTCTTTGCAAAGTTTCTTCCAGTGCTTAACCTGTGTTTCGGGTAAAACCAGTACAAATTCAATGTTGGGGTCAAAACGTAAAAAGGCTTCAAAAGTGTACATCAAAACGGGCTTCCCTTCAATTTCGAGAAACTGTTTCGGAACGGAAGCCCCCATTCGGTTTCCGCTGCCGCCCGCAACAATTAAGGCAAACTTTTTTAGCATCAATTCTGTTTTTTGTTTACATTGAAAGCTAAAATAGTGCAAAATATTCTAGTATGGAGAAAGTTCTTGGATTTTTAAAGCAGCTGGAGGAAAACAACAATCGCGAGTGGTTTAACGATAACCGAAAATGGTACGATGAAAGCAGAGAAAAGCTGCTTTTTCTTACCGATGTGCTGATTAATGAGATTGGTGAATTCGATCCGGCGGTGCGGGGTTTACAACCCAAAGATTGTGTTTTTAGGATATTCCGCGATGTGCGGTTCTCAAAAGATAAACGCCCGTACAAAACCAATTTTGGCAGTTTTATTTGTAAAGGCGGCCGGAAAAGTATGAATCCGGGGTATTATTTTCATATTGAGCCCGGTGCTTGTTTTATTGCCGGCGGAGTATATATGCCACCGGCACCGGTGCTAAAATCGATAAGGAATTATGTGGCTGACCATGCCGAGGAATTTCTGGAAATTACCAATGAAACTGAATTTAAAAAACAGTTTCCGGAAATGTATGACGATAAATTAAAGCTGGCTCCAAAGGGCTTTCCGAAAGATCATGAGCACATTGATTTGCTTAAATACAAATCGTATATCTATTCAAAACCGCAGGAAGATAAGGTAGTTACGAGTGATAGTTACATTAAAAAAGTGGTGCAGCTTTACGAACAACTTTATCCGGTTAACGTATTTTTATACGAAGCCCTGGCCTAAAAATTATTTTTATTGTTTCTTAATAAAAGTTCGTAGGGTTACTTTTTACGGCTCTAAAGAATATTATATTATAAGACCCTTATTTTTTATCTTCCCGATTTCAATGAAATGCCCCGGTTGTTCTGACCGGGGTTCTTTTATTTATAACCATTCAATACAGAGGTGGTTAGCCGCATTTTTTGTTTTTCAGATTGGAAAGAATAATTACTTTTGCTGCCATTAAATATCAAATTCTTATAATTTAACGACTATGAAAAAAGTACTACTCGCAATGGCTTTTGTTGCATTTATGTTTTCTGTTAATGCCCAAAATGTACAGTTACACTACGATTTCGGCGAAGGCCGCAAAATGTTGACCTCAACAGTTGAAATGTTCCGTCCCGATGCTTACGGTTCGACATTCTTTTTCATCGACATGGATTATGGTGCTGATGGAACAGGAATCGACAATGGTATTTCGTTGGCTTACTGGGAAATTGCACGTGCTTTTAAATGGAACGAAACTCAGAAGTTTATGCCACGTGTTGAATACAATGGCGGAACAATGAGCATTGGCGGTGGAGTTTGGATTCCTATTGAAAACTGCTGGTTGGCCGGTGTGGAACGTACCTGGGCTTCGGCTGATTTCTCGAAGATTTTAACTTTGCAGGCCAACTACAAGTACATTAAAGACAAAGAAGATGCAGCTTTTCAGTTAACAGCTGTATGGACAGTACAAATGGCTGAAGGTAAATTTACTTTCACAGGTTTTGCTGATTTCTGGAAAGAAGAAATGTTCTGGGGAACTGACTACCGTTTCTTAACTGAGCCTCAATTGTGGTACAACCCATGTAAAAACTTCTCGTTTGGTACTGAAATAGAGTTGAGCAACAACTTCGTTGGTGACGAGTTTGCTGTGAAGCCAACGCTGGCAGTTAAATACACCTTCTAAAACCTGAATTATGATCGATAAATATTTTAATATCAGCGGCCGTGGTTCTTCTTTCAAAAAGGAGATCATCGGTGGGGCAACCACCTTTTTAACTATGGCCTACATCATTTTTGTAAACCCATCGATTTTGGGCGATGCAGGAATGGATAGAAATGCACTGATCACAGTTACAATTGTAGCCTCTCTTATTGGTACGCTTTTAGCCGGTGTTTGGGCAAAAGTACCTTATGCAATGGCTCCCGGAATGGGATTGAACGCCTTTTTTACCTACACGTTGGTGTTGGGTGCAGGTGTTGACTGGCAAACAGCTCTTGGAGTGGTATTTATTTCAGGCGTAATTTTCCTGGCGCTTACGGTTACCGGTATACGAACAAAAATTATTCATACTATTCCGCTTGCACTGCGTTTGGCAACCGGAGCTGGTATTGGATTGTTTATCTCGTTCATCGGTTTTAAAAACATGGGATTGGTAGTGGCTAACCCTGCAACATTTGTTGGTTTAGGCAAATTTACTCCAACTTTGTTAATCGGTTTGGCCGGTTTACTGATTACTGCCATTCTGGAAGTAAAAAAAGTGCGTGGCGGAATCTTCTACGGAATTATTATTACTACAATTATTGCAATTGTGGCCGGAGAAGTACAGGCACCTGAATCGTTTGTATCAATGCCTCCTTCAATGAGCCCGTTGATGTTGAAACTGGATATCCTTTCGGCACTTAGCCTGGGATTGATTGGTGCGATTTTCTCGTTTATGTTTGTCGATCTTTTTGATTCGGTAGGAACAATTGTAGCCTGTTCGTACGAAGCCGGTTTTGTTGATAAAGATGGTAAAGTAGAAAACGTTGACCGTATTCTTGAAGCTGACGCGGTTGCAACTGTTGCCGGAACATTGCTGGGAACAAGTACAACTACTACATACATTGAATCTGCTTCGGGTATTGCCAACGGCGCCAAAACAGGTTTTGCATCTGTTATTACTGCTGGCTTGTTCTTTTTGGCTTTGTTCTTTGCTCCGCTTATTGGTATTGTACCAGGTTACGCAACGGCACCTGCATTGGTAATTGTTGGAGTGTATATGTTCAAGAATATCAAACAAATTGATTTTGCTGATTTCTCTGAAGCTATTCCTGCATTTCTTACCATTATTTTAATGCCTTTAACTTACAGTATTTCCATCGGTTTGTCGTTTGGATTTATCTCGTACGTGGTACTAAAAGCTGTGGCCGGCAGGTACAAAGAGGTTTCGTGGCTGATGTGGGCTATTGCCGTGTTATCAGTAATAAATCTGTGGTTTGGAGTATAGATATTTCAAATAAAAAATAGTTCAAAGGATTGTCGTACGGCAATCCTTTTTTTGTATTTTTATTTTGTATTGAGGCATTAACTCAGCTGGTTCAGTCCGTCGGCTGACGGATGACAGGGTAGGGGTCGTTAGTTCAGTTGGTTTAGAACGCATGCTTGACAGGGTAGGGGTCTTTAGTTTGATATAGTATATATTCCAAAGATAATCAAGGTGTTACGATGTTGTGACACCTTTTTTTATGACTGGAGTGCCCTTCTGGAGTGCCCTTTTTGATTTTTTCGAATACACGAAAGCCATTTTTAGATAGCTGTTTTGCGATAAGGTATTTTTATTATTTTTGAGGGCATTCAAGGGTCGTTAGTTCAGTTGGTTTAGAATACATGCTTGACAGGCATGGGGTCGGCAGTTCGAATCTGCCACGACCCACTTGATAATCAAGACATTACAGGGCTGTGATGTCTTTTTTTTACACTTCCTATTTTGATTTTTCAAATACACGAAATCCACTTTTTACCATCTGTTTTGCAATTTCTTTTCTGTCGATATAATGCTTCGATGTTGTCCTGTAGTTGCTGTGTTGCATTGATATTCCACGATTAATAAATGAGTCTTCTCTGGTTATATATGTTTGTCTAAGATGTTTCAGTTGCCTGGTATAATTCCTATTCAATTTCTCAAAAAAGAAAGTAAAATACCTACTGGAATACTTCTCAATATTATATCTGTTTTGTTCTGCTGGTGCTATTAAATAATCGCTACTGTTTTGATTTTCTGTAAGCCCTAAATCTATTAAAAGTTCAAAGAGCTCCTCTCCAACAGGAACATAGGCATACTGAAAATCTTTTTCATCAAAATTGTTCTGTTGTTTATTCACTTTAATGTTAGGACTTTCAATATAGACAGGCATTCCATTTTCAAAATGTATCATATTCCATCTCATTGCAAAAAGTTCAGCATTTCTTCTTCCAGTATAGGCTTTTAAACGGATCATGTCTTTTAACCATGGTCGGTACATGTTCCTTGTTGTTTTCCCTATTTGTTTAATTGCATCTTCTGGGCTAATTACTGATAATAAATCGAAGAAGTCTTTGTCGGAAATACTAATATCAGTAGGCTTTTCTGATTTTAGCTTTACTTTCTTCCAAACATTTTTCAGATTATAATCTTCTTTATCTATTAAGTAGTTGAAGAATGTTCGTAAAACTTTAAGCTTGTCGTTAAAGGTGTAGTTACTTTCATATTTTTTATCCAAAAAGTCACAGTAGTTTCCTACAACAGTATCATTTATTTGACTGAGCTTAAATGTCTTTATGCTAATCCCTTTTGAGATAAGAAATCGGACAAATAACTTTAGAGCAATTATAGATGTATTGATATGCGTATGAGAATTATGTTTTTGTAAATGAAATGGAACATCAACATCATTCATGTAGTCAATGTACATTGCTATAGCATCTTGTAGAAAAGGGGATTGTATTTTCTTATCAGCTTCTATTTGAAGTAATGGATTCAGAACTTGCTCCTTGAAATCAAAAAACTCCTTTACTGCGCTAGCGAAATCCCTTGCTTCTAAAATCTTTGTTTTTCTTTCGTACCCAGAACCTGTTCTTACTATGGCCTTATATACTTGTTTGTCTATGGGGTGGCTACATTTCTTCCCCTTTTGTTTATTGTGGATATTTCGCTTACATTTATTGCAAAACACTATTAGTCCTTTAAATTTTTGATATTCTAATTCATTTTTCACTTAAACTCGTTTAAAAAATTACTACTTGCTTTACTCTTTGGTTTGTATCTTCTCTCTGTTGAAATCCGTTCATTGTTTTCGGATGCTAAATGAAGTTTATTCTCCTGGCACAATTCATACATTTGTACCCAGTTCTCGCCATATTTGGTTTTGTACCTTTTAATAATTGGTTGATTGTATGCCAGATTAAATTCAGCTTCGATTACAAATTTTCCTGAGCAATCTTTGTAAACCTCTACCTTGTTTTTCTTACACCACGAAATCACACTTCTTATATCTTTCTTATTAATTCGTTTCAATATGTCTTTGAAATAAATTCTCGATAAACCATTATTTTCCAATTCATGTCGGATTCTTTTTTGAATGCTTTCAACACAATTCTGGATTATGGTCTAATCCCTAAAGTATGGAAAAGCACTAATGTTTATAGAGGGTTTTGATGTAAAAGTTTATTCTTTTTTGATTTTTATTTTGGAAGTATAATTGGTCTGCATACCCCATAAATATTGACATAGATAAATGGATTGGGTTAGAAAGTCAAAGGTGTTTCTTGGCGAAATCTATCGGGATTTATTTTGGTCAGGATTGACAAAATTTCGTTTTTACAAATTATATTTCAGCAAATCGTTGAAATAACTGTATCGTTTTCTAAATTCCCTACTGAATTTGTATTCAATCGACAGAACTGCATCGTACGGCACATCAAAAAGTCGCTCATGCAAATTATTTAGGTAGAGCGATACCTGATTTTCAATTTTAAGATTAGCACAGCCACAATGCTCCATGTAATCAAAAAATCCATCTTCATTGAATTGAACTTCAAATGTCCTTCCTGCTATTGTTGTGAATTTTAGCATTTTCATTATTCTAATTCCAAATAAATATCACGAATTGTTTTTTGGCGAATGCCGAGATAGCGTCTGGTAATTGCAAGATTGGAATGGGACAAAATATCGGAAAGTAAAACGAGTGCGTACTCGCTGCTATTCATGTTTTCGTAGATTTTTCGGGAGAACGCTTTTCTTAAACTATGACTTGAGATTTGAAGTTGTTTGGAATTGAAAATCTTTTTAAGAATTACATTAATGGACTGAGTTCGGTAAACTGTTCCTTTTTGCGAAACGAAAATAAAATCATTCATATCATATTTGAAATTTATTTCGTCTAGTTTCTCAATTAACTTTTGATAAGCTCGTTTTACGGTTTTGTTTAAAGTAATTTCTCGAACTTTTTTAGTTTTCTTTTCTTTTAGAATGATTTTTTCGCCTTGTAGGTCGGAATGTTTAATTTTTAATGTGTCTGAAATTCTGGTGCCAGCGTTTATTGAAAAAATGATGTAAAAACCGATGATACATTTTTTATCATCATTTAGAAGTTTCATTCCACGATTTAGTGCCACATCATATTCAATATAATCCGAAGTTTTATTCATCCTTGAAAATTTGAATTCGGGGCTAACCTACGGAATAAATGCACAATAACCTCCTCATCTTTAGGATAATAAATATTTTTCAAATTGATTTTTATGAGATTTTCTTTTAAACCTCTGGGGACCTTAGGAATAGATAAAAAAATAAAAATTCATAAATGACTTTATAGAAGATTTTTTGATTTACATGACCAAAAGAAAATGGCGCATCAAATATGCGCCATTTTTGAATTCTACTTAAACATCATTCATTTTCTTCAATTTCTGTAGGGTAGGGACTATAACACTCGAATCCTCGTGGATATGCTGCACTTGCCAAAGCCAGCTTTTGCAAATATGGAAGGTTGCCATTTACAATAAGCATTTTTTCTTCCATATCGAGAGTAACGACCTCCTCTGAATCTTTATAAAATGTGTATTTATTGTCGACCGTTGGTATTCCGTTGAAAAATCCTCCAGTTATTTGACAAATATTTGAAGTCAAGTCTATAATATCATAATCTTTCATAATTATTCTTTTATTTTTTAATTGTTAAATACTGTGTAGACCATCTATCATTCAATGCTCTACAATTAATTATCTCAATATCAAAACTAGTCGCGACTATCGTTTTGATTTTCTTTTTGTCAGAATCGACAAAATTCATTTTTACAAGATTGTAATGAAACTTCTCAAGTGCCCTTGAAAAGCTCATCTCTTCTTGTTTTGTTATTTTTTATAGTGAAGTATTTTCTGAAAGTTTGAAATAAATCTCACTTATTTGATTAATTCTGGTTCAATCCTAAAAGAGCTACACAAATAATTAAATCATATCGATTATTAAGTTTATTAATTAACTAAGCCGATGCTCTAAGGTTCTTAAGTTTGGTATTACTTTCTTTTAGTTTAGCCTCAATTAATTCTTTCTTTTCTCTCAATACCTGGTTGTTTTGGTTTTCTTTTTCAATTTTCAGCCAGATTCTTTCTTTTTGTTTAGATGTCTTTTCGGCGTCTTTCTTCTTTTTAATTGAAATGATTTTTGAATTGTAAGAAATACCAACTTCCTTATAGTATCTGAAGTTTAAAATTAGAGAAACTGTTGCTTTATCAATTTTATTTTTTTCGGCAATTTTACTTAACAATACTCCACCTTCTTTATCTACATATTCTTTCTTTATTGCCAATACCATCTTTTTGTCGATGTTAGCTCGTTTTTTTCCTTTAAATCGTTTTTCAATTCGTGAATTGTATTCAGGAGCAATGGAATAGTAAGGCATATGTCCTAACCTAATATGTGTTAGCGTGGTCTTACTCACATCGTAGTAACGTATTATTTCATCATAAGAAATTCCCTCTGCCAATGCCCATTTTATAACAGATAAGCTGTAAGTATCGTATCTTGTTTTAGCTGGGTATATCGCCCTTAATGCACTATTCAAATCTGGTCTTACATCTTTGTAAGCTTCTAATTTTTTAATGTTTTGAATATTGGCATCGGTAATAGTAATTCCATATTTCTGCTTCATTATATCTCTGATGCTAAGAGCTTTGTAATTTTGAATTAGCATCTGCTTGATTTTTGCAACATGTTTATCTTCTAATTGTCTTTTCATTGGTTTTTCTTTTAATAGTTAAATTTATCCCTTTCCTTGACGAAGGAGTATAATTATTAATCTCACTCGTATCCAAATCACCTGAGATACTTGAATCATAAACGAGGCAATAACCTTGCTTTTTCAGTTCCTTCAGATATTTAAAATCTACTCTTCTTCTCTTTTTTGAATATTGAACTTCTAAACTTTTAAGTGGAATTTTATAGCTACTTAAAAGGCTGTAGCAAGCATTGTGAATTGTGTTAGTGTCAAGTTTAGATTCGATATAATGCTTTTTCGTATCTGTTCTCACAATGAGAATATCACTCATCTGATTATCATCAGCATGAAATGGTCTGTCATTAAGTATACAGCGCTTATTAGCTGGATGATTTTTAAGCGGCAACTCTTTGTTCAGATTGATTTTATTATTCTCAATCAAGTATTTGAAAATAATAAGCAGTAAGTATCGGTTCGCTTTTAAGTAATATTCTTGATTGAGGAACTTTACATTTGTGATTTTTAATCCTAATAAGCTTTTACCAGTGGCGACAGAATCATTAAATACGATGTCACCATTTGAAAGTGTTCTACTTTGACTTTTCTTTGCGATAGAAAGCCACTTCTCGGTTTCTTCTGTAATCGATTTTTCTTCTATAATTTCATTCATAATTTTTACTTTTTATTTAAAATTTTACATAAAGATTCCCAGACAACCTTCTCTGTAAGTGCAGAGAAAGCTGTTAACTCTGTGGTCCTAAATATTTTTATGTTAGTCTGAAATTAGTCGATGTGATAGCTGGCCAGCTAATAGATTAATCTTACTACACCGACATTTTCATTTATGCAGCTTGAGTTAATTGATTATTATGGTTGTATTCTTCAATTGCAACATCAAGTCTTTTCTTAACAGAATCTTCAAAGTTAATCTAACAAAAGCATATATTCTCTACGATATTTAATATTGAAATATAATTTACAAAGAGTAAATTTTTCAATCATATTTTCAATAACAGGTGAAGTAAGATTAAAACCAAAATCACAATTAAGCATTGCTTCTATACCGATAATGTAATCATATAAAGCTACGGCTACAGGCTCTAATTCTACTTTAACTTTTGTATATCTATTTTCAACAATTTCTGAATTATTCAGAACATCAAGATGAGCAATTATATTACTTTCAACATACTCACACACTTCTTTATTATTATCAAAATCTATCATAATATTTAATTTTATGGTTAATATTTATTCTAATATTTCTCGTTTTCAAAGTTCTCTCGTGTAACAACGATGTCTTTTGACATTGTTTTTGTTTGAGCATTTTTTGATTTTGAGAACGACTCAATTGCTCCGTTTGCGAGTCGTTTTTCTTCTACTTTCGTATTCATAATTCATAATTTTTCAAGTTAATTTTTGCATTACGAGTCCCAGGCAACCTTCTCATCACGTACAGAGAACGAAGTCGAAACTTTGTTTTTTAATATTTATATGTTAATCTGAAGTTAGTCGATGTGATAGCCGCGCAGCTATAAGATTAATCTCATTACATCGACATTTTCATTTATGCAGCTTGATTAATTTGGCTGTAATTATTATAAGTCTCAACAGCTTTGTTTAATCGATTCTGTTGTGTTAGGTTGTGGCTTGGATCATTATCATATCCGATATACCTCCGTCCTAACTTCAACGCAACTTCTCCCGTTGTGCCAGAACCAGAAAAAAGATCTAGTACAGTATCTCCTGGTTTTGATGTTTGAAGTATTGGCATGATAGAAATTTCTACTGGGAACGGTGCAGCATGGCTTACTCCTCCATATTTTTTAACGGCACGTTGATTAGCAGTAGCGGTAGTAACAATATCTTCAGTCCAAAAATCCTCTAGCTTTTTTGTTGTTCCAATGCCTGATATGCTAATATTCTTAAGGTCAACGGTCTCACCATCTTTCCCTTTTTTGATAACAAGTTTAGCCTGTATTTTTGATTTATCCTTTAAGGGAAGTTCTAGTGGATTGTAGTAATAACCTTTTGACTTAACTAAATGAAAAATGTACTCATAGCTGGGAGTTAGATTATTTTTCACTGTTGAAGGATTAGTATTTGTCTTTTTCCAAACGATTGTGTTTCTTAATATCCATCCTTTTTTTACTAACTCTATTACAACTCTATGAGGTATAGATTGTAAGCAATTCTCAAAAAAAGTATCACCCAAATTCAAAAAGAAACTTCCTTCTTCTTTTAATACATTATAAGAACAGTGAAGATGATTGACCAGTCGCTGAACAAATACTTCATTTGCTTTTTCCATTCCTAGTTCATCAACAGCACCTAGGTATTCTCTTTTGTTCCAATAAGGTGGAGATGTGAAAATGGTCTGAATAGATTGACTTGGTAAATCAGAAAGATCATCTGAGCTTTTGTTAATTATTTTGTAATAATCTTTATCAATAGTTGTTGATATTTGAGCTTGAACAGCTTGTACTTGCTTTTTTCGTTCTTGTTTTTCTTCTTCTTTCTTAATCGCTTTATGAGCTAGATTTACGGTTAACTCACCTGTGTCAATCAGTTCAAGATATTTTGGATTCTTATCCCTTATATATTGGGCTTTTGATAATTGACCAGTTGAAAGTCCAACTTCTTTTGCAACTTTTGCTCTTGTATCATTTTTTTGAATAGGATCAAGTTGAATAACCTTTGTTGGAGTCGGTTTTCGACCTCTTTTCTGCTTCCAAATTGATTTGAGGAAGTCAGCCTCATTTAATTTTTCAAGTAGTGTTTTTTCTCTTTGCTTATTGAATGAAATTAGAGTCAAGAGTTCATCATCAGCATTAATGTTTTTAATTTCAACATCAACAGTTTTATTACCAAGTTCTTTCAGCGCTATCCACCTTCGAAATCCACTAATAATAATTAGATCTCTCTTGTTGTTTACTACAATTTTTTCAAGAAGTCCCACTTCTCGAATACTTTTTACTAAATCATCAATATCGTTAGATTGATAAATCTTCTTGTGATAAGGATGTACTTTCAATTTATTTATATCTATTACCATAATTTTATTTTTATTGTTAATAAATGTGTAATTAAGCGACCATGTCGCTGTATAGAGAAAGCCTACTATCAATTTCAAATTCAGGTTGGATCCGTACCTTTCATTAAAATGTCAATGTTGACTTTTTTCTTCTGTATTTTTTTTAATTGTTGCAGATTAAAAATCTGAAGAGACAGACATCATATAAACCACAGGAATAGTTCAGAAAAGAAATTATTCATGAGTCATAATTGTGATGTAATTGAGAATGCTTCTGTGAGAAGAAAGATAAAATTCAATAATGCATGATAAAATACATTTTTGAATTTGTTTACGACCTTCATCTGTATATAGTCGAGTTTTGTAAAAAAGTCACCCCCAAAATCTATCTTTATTAGAGAAAGAATCTCATGGATCTATCTATGAGCGACTTACAAGAATGTTTTTCTGATGAATTTTTAACTCGGATTGATAATGGAAATCAAGTATCACCCCTCACTAATATATAGTCGAGTTTTATAAAAACGTCACCCAGAAAATTTGATTTTTTTTTAAGCTCAAATCGCACAGGCCTGTTTTTGTGCGACTTATAAGATTTATTTTTCGGATATTTTCTTAATTCAGATTGATAAGGAAATTCAAGCATCAACCTCCACTTATATATAGTCGCAAAAAACATAAATGTCACCCATTAGAAAGGCAATATTTTAATTATAAATGACAAGCGATTGTTATTGTGATAGTTACATATTCGTATTTTTTAGTCAACACACTGTTTGTGTTGAAGTAATAAACCTTATTGGTAAATCTTCATCAATAAAATCATTATTAAGGTTATTTTTTTAGCTTTATTGAATTAAAATCAAAAACCTTAAGAACATGGCATTTAATTACAATCAATTTTATTCTGAAATTCGCAGAACTTTAATAATTCAAGAAAGAAAATACCTACGGTCGATAATTGCTCCCATCTTTGAGTCAAGATATCAGAAATTACAAGCTGATTCTTTATCGATAGTTATTAAAAAACCTAAACTCCCAATAACACCTGACCGTATTGCCATTCCTGCAATTAAAAAACTTGATAACGATGTCTTTGAAAATTGTTATGACAGATACTATCCAATAGTAGAGAAAACAATATTAGGTCGTGGTGGAAATATTCAAGACGCATTAGATGCATTTCAAGAAAGTATGATAGATGTTGTTATACAAATTAGGAGAGGTAAGTTATATGTAGAGCAGCAGTTTGAGAAAGCTGGTGATAAAGACTCAGATTCTGACAACATTGTTAAAACGGCTATTATTGGTGGTGCAATACAGAAATGGGGAAAACGATTTTCAACGAAAAGATATAAAAATGAATCAGCGGGTGAAGTTGATGAAAATGATCACCCATTAATTGAAATGGATCCATTTGAAGAAACTGATAGATATAAGATTATGTCCGACTCTTTGGAAGATATCTCAGAAAATTGCAAGAAGCTGATTATAGCAGTATATCGAGATATGAAAAATTATGACACGATAGCAAAGGAATTTGGATACTCAACTGCTCAGAGTGCTAAAAATCAGAAATATAAATGCATGAAACATCTTAGGATAAAAGTGACGGCAGGTATTTATAACGTATAGTTTTACTGTCCATCATGTAAAATCTACCTTTTTACCATTCCTAATTCGAAAATCAATTCCTTATATTAGCCACCAAGAGCGGACGAATTTTGGCGCAGTTCTTTTGAGATTACCGCTTCACCAAAAACCTGAAAACGAACGAGGGTGACTTTCTTACAAGCTCTGGATTTGGCACTATGAATAATGGTGCTTCTCCTGTGCTCTTCAAAATGAGAATGCGTGAGAGGATTGGAGTTTGTTTTTAAGAAAAGTTGAAAAGACCCGAAATTTAAAAGCAATAAGCTTGAAGTATGACTCCAAGCTTATAATACTTTAATTTAGACGTCAGATCATTTGCTCTATTATAAATTTAAATAAACATCAAGAGGACATATAAACTCTCTCGTCTTTCCTTTATAAGTTCTATCTGTACTTTCGTACATTTTTACCTTAAGGACATAGAAGTCTTTACTTTTACTGACTGAATACATAAAATCATTATTCAAATATTTATATACCTCTGATAACGGTAAGTTATAACTAAGTGCACAAAATTCCATTTTGGCACATTCTACATCTGCTGCGGATCTTATTTCTGTTTTCTTATTGCTCATAAATTTTTATTTTTAATTTAACATCGAAGCAATTCTTGCTTCATTATTTCACTCTAAGCAAATTAGCTGTTTAGCGTTTTGCTTTTCATATTATATATAGCTGTGTGTTTCAGAAAAGTTTGAAAAAAATCAGGTGAAGTGAAAAAATATTATTTGGAGATCTTATCTTGGTCAAGACAATTGAATTCCATTCTAAGAAATCGATAAAAAACCTTGACCACCGCTCAGGATCCAATCTTTAGTCCTTATTTTTTCCGTTAATAACGGTTTTTAGGCTTTCATATTTACAGATCCCAACTGTTTTCCAGCCTATTACCATTTATTTCTTACATTAAAGGCAAAGATTTCACAACTATTTTTCGATAAATTCTAACATTATAATCATATCAATTCTGAGCAAAATAATTCACGAATCATAAAGTATTCGATATTCAATCTTGAAGTACCTGGGGTGTATCAGGTGCAAAGAGTAACCAGATTACGAACATCTTACCATCTCAATATTTGGGTGCTACCAAAACTTACCTCATTGGTTCTGAAAAACAGATACCCTAAAGCAGTTTTGACCAATTTTCATATTCGGATTTTAATATATAACTGAAAAAGAAAACCAAATGAAATTAAAAGACATTATACTATCCGAAAACTTGCCCCAATCTCAAATCCATAGAACCTACAATGATTTTATAGAAGACGATGAAATACCTGAAAATTCAATAGAATTAGACGATGAAGGGAGAATTGTAAGTAGCAAATTACGTTTGTTGAAATTTGTACAATTTCTATTACAGCAATATGATTATTTACCAGAGAGTACAGACAATAAAAAGTTTAAGAGTAAAGAAAAATCCAAAAAGAAAAAAACTAAAAAGCGCAAAAAGAGGATTAAAACTATGAACCAATTCACGCATGGTTCTTCAAATTATCCCTCGTCTATCGGTAATAGTTTTGATTATTATTTATGATTTCTTTTTTCAGATTATTTAGTTTGTTGTTGAACACAGACACCAATATAGGGTAAACATCTATTTTTACATTTATGCTATCATGAACGGTAAAGTATTTAATTTTTCTATTTGTAAGCTCTTGACAAACTCCCCTGAAAATAAATTTACCTTCCAATCTTTGTAGCTCCTGCGCCAATTTCTTGTAATCATTATCATTTTTAAATTTGTTTATGAAGTCAGTAATACTGGGATAGTATTTTGTAAATGCTTTGCATCTTGTACCTGATTTACCATATAAGAATCTAAAAAATATTTTTTTCATGTATTCCCTATCAACTCCATAGTAGGAAGCCAGCTTGTTATATATTATACCGTCTAAAACATCCTCTTGAAATTGTTGTACCTCTTCCTGATTAATTGATTTGTTAAGGTTATTGCTCAGCAAATACAAGAAAAATAATGGTTGACTATTTTTGATATCAACTTCTTGAATCGGATCATTATCGATTAATAAGAATTGGTTTCGTATTTCTTTTTTTAGCGTAGTGAAGTTTGTATGAATTCTACCATATTCATCACAGGTCATGTAAATATTTCTATCATCAATATCTAAAATAGATTTATAGTTTTTAATATATTTTCGGTGCATCGGATTTGAGTATTGAGTGTTCAAGTAATTGATTGCACCATTCTTTTGAATGGTGACTGCTTCAAGATTTTTCATTATGGTTCCCAATAATGATTTTGAATATGGAGAATTACTATAATCAGCATTTAAAGTCTGTTTGTTTTGCTTCTTAATCAGGTTAAGGTTCACATTGACTTTATGTACCAAACCAACCCTTTTTATCTTCCAATCAACTAATTTGTACCTTCTGCAACGTTTTCCTTCAATCTCATTTAAAATCAATCTGATGTATGCATTGTCGATAAAATATTGCATGTATTTAGTGTATGAATTTCCATATCTCTTGCGTAACACCTTTGATGACAACGGAAATAAAATCTCCTTTTTTGAATCTTCATCATCACAATTCTGTAAATATTGGTGATAGATATAATCAAATAAATCACATAAATAATCTTTGTTTAGATTAAAAGTAATACCACTTATTTGCACAGAAAGTTGATTCGCATTAGTAATGTTTTGAGGTACGATTTGATTTAAATGTTTTATTGATTTTATATACATATTTGATTTTTATTTTTTGTAGAATTCCAGATAAAAGCCTAGCAGAAATCTTTATTCATATTGAAATTAATTTCCACAATCGTTTTTAATCACGAATCCATTTTTCTGATATATCAATCCAGGAACAGAAAGTTTATGAAAATTTATACTGGAAATTGTTTTAGAAAAATTGGTGGGGGATAAGGAATTGGGGGCAATCATTCAATGAATTAAAATTGGGGGGGTAATAATAAAATTGCATATAACCACAACCTTGCACAAATCTTTGTATGCCCCTAAATATAAGCGACATATAAATCTTGTGTTTTGTGTCTTCAAATAGTGTTTATTATCTAGTTTTCAAGTCAAATTATTAAAATATTTCATCAATTCCTTGTATACTATTTTTTATTTCCTACCCTGTATGTCCATACTTTTAAATGTATTTATGGTAATAATTTTCTCTCATATAAATCAAGTTTGCGATTTTGACGAATCAGAATCTAATATTTTGACTAAACAGATTCAGGATGCTGGTATGGATGACTTTATTATGGTTGGAGAAGTGCCACATCTACTGCATGCACTAGAAACGAATAGGCATCAAGATATTATACTTTTCACCAATTTCTCTCCCAATTATTTTTTTACGGATAAGGGTCTTGATGTAAACAATTTTCGGATGAATCCCATGCCTGAATGGCGTGTAGAACAATATTCATTTTCGGCTGCATTATATCATCGCATTTGCCAAGAGTATTCAATTGCAGAAATCCATTTCATTACATCAGCATTAAAACGGATTGTGAATGACACTGATTTTTCAAATATCACAGCAGGTATACCTACAACAGTTCAAAGGAAACAGGATTGGTTTAAATCAGGTATGGATTACAATGTGCTGCTGAAAAAATATATCCTGGATAAAATTCATGAAGAGGCAGATTCAACTTCGATACTCGTCCCTAGTCATGAGAATTTATTAGGAAATTTCGTGGCTAAATTTTGTCAAAATTGACAATAATAAGAACGAAGATGATAATTAATGAAACTATTGATGTGGTAGAGCTGGGGTGTTGCAGGTTCTATTATTATCAATTAGTGGATACATTGTCTCACAACTTAAGAAAAGCTCTTAAAAAGCACCCCAGCAATCAAGGTTGAAATCATTCATCTAAACTTTTTGCGATTTCTTACAAGCAGCCACAACAAATAAAAGCCTATGAAAATGATGAATGGTAAAAATATTCCAGAATTTATCTGTATGGTTTTCTTCAATCCAAATAATTCAACTTCTTCCTTCAGTATTTTGTAAGTTTCGTTGATGTAATAAAAGGTGCTATCCATTTGCTGTTTGATGGTATCAATGTCATTCGAAACTTTCTGAACGTCTAATGGTTCGAAATCATATTTTGCTGATTGAGAAAAGCATATAGAGGATAATATGAACAGAACCAATAATAAACCAACTTTTTTCATCACTTAACATTTTAAAATTGATGCAAAGTGCTGGTCTACCGCTAAAGTAGTGCTAATAATTTTGAGGGTGGAATAAAATATTCAATTACTGTTTTATCAATTTGACAATTTCAACATTCCCTATTTCGTTTCCATTATCTCTGGATTATCAATCATGCGTCTCATCAAATCGAACATACCCTGATAGTAAGCATCGTCCTTTGCATAGCGTTTGTATTCTTCTACATTTGCTCTTCTTCTGCGAAGCATTATATCATCCATGATTTTTTTCAGAGCAATATCACTGTTTTGCTTATCTGCATTTTTTGCAACCTTATCTTCAAAATCGGGATGAGCCATTACATTCTTTGCAATTGAAATATATTTCACACGAGCTTCTTCAGGCGTTTCTTCCCAACCTGAATAAAAGCGATCATTAAATGTTCGGATGATTTCATCTAATGGATCTATTTCTTCTTCACCACCATGTGCTCCACGAGGATTCGGATTTTGAGGGTCAAGTTGTGTTTCCGAAGCATCCAATCCGATTGCTTGATTTACCCTGGTTCTTTCCAAACCATAAGTAGATAAATCAACTGAATTCAATAAATCATCAATTAATTCATCTTCCTTGGTTTTAACTTTCAGTTTTGGTACCAGGAACTTTAAAAACCAAAATAGTTTTTCCCAAACAACTACTTCGTATGTCATTATTGAAGCCATTTGTCCGTAAATCTTAACGAACTGCTTGGCTTTTATTTTAAAATCGGCTTTATCGTCATCGTCCAGCTCTAACTCCTCATTGAAGCGATTGGCAGCAATATCAATAATCGGACTGAGCTCCTGAGCATCCACCCCATCAAAATACTTCAATACAAATTCTTCCACCTCTGCCCATTCGTAAACACCAACATCATCCATAGTACTCTTTAACTCATGCAATACATTTACATCAGTTTCACTACTCAAGGTTGTTGATGTATAAAAATCATCAAATGCTTCTTTTATATCATCGGTGGTATTGAAAAAATCAAGAATGAACAAATCCTCAGTTCTTTTACCAAGACTGTTTGCCGAACGATTTAGTCTTGAAAGAGCCTGTACAGCCATAACACCCTGAAGTTTTTTATCCACATACATCGAGCATAATTTTGGTTGGTCAAATCCAGTAAGGAACTTATTGGCAACCACCAAAATTCGGTATTCATCCATATTGAAATAGCGGGCAATTTTATCACTGATGTAACCTGGATCTGTTGGTTTTGCCGTATCCAGATGCGACGGAAAATTATTGATGCCATCTTCTGTATATTCTATTCCATCCACAATCTTCTTACCTGAAAAAGCGATGGCTATACGAAATGGATTACCTCTCAACTCAAGAATTTCTTTTAAAGTGTGGTAATAACGAATGGCAGACTCAATATTTTGAGTAACCACCATGGCTTTTGCCTTGCCTTTTAACTTTTTACTATTAATAACCTTGGCAATAAAATGCTCCATTATTACCTCCGCTTTGGTTGCAATAGTTCGCTTATCCCTCTCCACATAAGCACGAAGTTTCTTTTGTGCTTTTCGTGTATTAAAAAGAGGATTATCTTCTATCGATTTTTCAATCTGATAGTAACTTTTGTAGGTCGTGTAATTTGCCAGAACATCCAGAATGAAACCTTCCTCAATGGCTTGTTTCATAGAGTAGAGGTGAAAAGGCTTGAAAGTGCCATCCTCTTGTTTTACTCCAAATCTTTCCAGTGTATTGTTTTTCGGTGTCGCAGTAAACGCAAAATACGATGCATTACCTTTCATTTTTCGAGCCTGCATCGCCTTCAGAATCTTGTCCTGAACATCTTCCTCGTCTTCTCCATTATTTGAAGTACCCATTGCCTGATTCATCTTGCCTGCTGCCGTTCCACTTTGCGAACTGTGGGCTTCATCAATAATTACTGCAAAGTTCTTGTCCGACAAATCAGCAATGCCATCAACAATAAATGGAAATTTCTGGATAGTGGTGATGATTATCTTTTTGCCTTGTTCCAGACTGGTTTGCAATTCTCTTGATGAAAATGCTGGAGCAACAATATTTTTAACTTCCGAGAATTCTTTAATGTTTTCTCGTAACTGTTTATCGAGCAACCTACGGTCGGTTACAACAATAACAGAATCAAATAAAGGAGTATCTACACCTTTTGCCCTGGGCGTTTTATCACTTTCTGGATAGGTTTCAATAAGTTGATATGCTGCCCAAGTTATAGAGTTGGATTTACCAGAACCTGCTGAATGTTGAATGAGGTAGCTATGTCCTACACCATTTTTACTTGCATGAGCTAATAACTTACGCACTACATCCATTTGGTGATAGCGCGGAAAAAATAATGTTCGTTTACTTAATGCGTCATTTGGTTTTCCATCAAAACGAACAAAATGCTGAATAATATTCGCTAAACTTTCACGAGTAAAAACTTCTTCCCAGAGGTAACTGGTTTTGTGTCCGAATGGGTTGGGAGGATTTCCTTTTCCATGGTTATTACCTTTGTTAAACGGAAGAAAGAAAGTTTTATCCCCAGCCAGTTTAGTCGTCATATATGCCTCATCAGTATCAACAGCAAAATGTACCAGGCAACGCCCGAAATTAAGCAGAGGTTGTTGTATGTCACGGTCGTATTTGTACTGCTTTATGCCATGCACTTTTGCATTCTGCCCCGTCCACGGATTTTTTAATTCAATGGATGAAACTGGTAATCCGTTGACAAAGATTACCATATCAATTTCTTCTCTTAAATTATCCAGATTGTATTTAATCTGACGAGTAACACTAAATTCGTTGCTTTCGAAATTGTCTTTTGCAGTCTGACTACTACTGGCTAATGGAGAAGGATATAGCAGGGTAAAAAACGCATCTTCAACTTCCAATCCTTTTTTCAGAATACGCAATAACCCATACTTTTTTACCATACGGTCATAGCGTTCCAATATTTTTAGTTTCCAATCGGCAGAGCGTTGTAGTTTTGCCAGTTCTTCTTTTTGAGTGGTTTCCAGAAAGTGCCAAAAGCGTTTTTCATCTATGGCATATTTTGCATTAAAATCGTTGGTATCACCAATGTAAAAACCATTCCCCGACCTGTAATGCTCACGAGGCTCGGTGGCAGTATCTTTCCCTTCGACTCCGCTCAGGACAGGTAATTCTTCTAAGCAAGTACCCGTTAATGCTTGTTCTATGGCAGATTCTAATGCTTGTTCGCTGGTTTTACTGGTCATTGTTGTAATGATTTAATAATTTCTCAATCATAAGCTTTTTATGGGCTTCAATTTCGTGTTCAGTCCATGTTTCGTGTTGAAATACGTAATACGATTTTAAAGTATCGTAGCTTTCTTTTCTTTCTTTAAACATTGATTTCTTAACGCTTACAGACTTGTTGCTATACTCCGAATTTTGAGCAACACTTAGTAGCACCAGGTTTCCAAAAGAATGCAGGTGTTTTTCATAAAACGTTTTTGAGGTAGTTGGATTATCTGGGTGCTGCGGATAAATATGCTCAACTGAATTTTTCGAGGTAATACGATAGTTGTTAAACTCTCCTGTTTTTTCAAATTCCCAGTTCTTCCACAATACATATTCTAATTTTTGAAACCAATAATGCTTAAAGCCAGTTCCATGGCAGACCGAAAGATATTCTTCAATATTTAGTTCACTTGGGAAATCAGATGTTCTATGCATCATCAGCCATGATAACTCTTTGTCTGTAATTGAGAGATTTAAAGAAAATATATTATCAATTTTTTCTAAATAAAGAAGATGGGTTTCATTTGTGGCAGACAAATTTCGATGGTGATAATAAAGATAATCCAAATACGAACTTAGCCAATACTGACGGAGGTAATCTCCAGTAAAATATAAAACACTTTGTAACATCAGGCTTGGAGATTTTCCATACTTGGTTCTACTATAATAACTTTTCTCATTTTTATTAAAGTTAACAAGCTCCAATGATTCGGTTTTGCTATCAATATCGGAAACCCATTTAATTACATATTTGTCAAACAGGTACCTTATCTCCCAAAGTAAATGGAAAAAACGTTTAATTTCTTCTGGGTCTTTTCTGTTTTCCAGGTTCTTGAAAATTGCTATCAGTCGATTTACATGAAAGGTGCCTTCAAAATCCAATTTATTTTCAATTTTTAAATGGATTCGATAAGTGTGCAACAGCAGTTGCCCAAAGTTTATAATTGAATGACAATATATCTCATGTGAATCTCTATCGTTTTCGTTTAAATAGTTTTTGCGTGGCGGATTGTATGCGTCGATGGTATCTAAATTCAATTCGTCTATTGTAAATAATTCAGTACCATTTTGTTCTCCATCATTGGCATTTTCGTATCTAAAAATATAGTCATCAAACCTAATTAGGTGTTCCATATTAATGGAGTTCCAGTTTGATGCACCGAAAGAAGCTCTTGCATTTCTTTCGAAAAAATTATTCATATTTTCACAAGCTTCCCATATTTTTCCATGCTTAACCTTGTCATCTATTAAGCTCAAAAGATTAGCTTTTATAATATCTGTTTGTTCAAGCTGAACACCAGCACTATTTATCGTTGAGAAGAGCTTGTTCAAATCAGTATTGTCGGGAGTTGTATTTTTTATTAAATACACATTTTGGTAAATGTAATCACCAAAATTCTTTAATTCGCTTTTAGGAAGTTGTTCCGCATAACTTTTAATGAAGACCAAAGCTTTTGCTATATTCCTAAGATATGGATAGCTTTCAATAAAGTCTTCATCGTAAATTTTTTTAGCTGTTTTGTCCTCTTTCAATAAGTCATTCAGGAAATCGCTTACCTCATGCCGAATATCAAACCCTAAGCGCAAACTATCATCCTGTTTCAAGAATCGTATCAATTTCGATTCTGGGCATAATTTACTTATAACAAAAGAGATTAACCACAACGAAGTAAAACGTTGCTGACCATCTATTAATTCAGCAAGATTATCCGATTCTTTTGTTAAGAAGGTACTGATGTAATAAACCGAATTAGGATCTGAACTAAAAGCTTTATAAAAATCATCCAATAGTTTTTTTAATTGCTCATCTCCCCAAACATAAGGTCTTTGATAAGTCGGTATCGTAAAATTATACTTATTTAAAGCTGATAAATTAACAATATCAGAGCTAAAAGTTTTGATGCTGCTATTTTCCATTCTCTTTAATTTTTTCGTTAATGGCAATCATTAATTGTTTGTCAAAATCCTTCGGGGTAGCTTTAAAATGAGAAATACTTTTAATTCCTGGAAAATAGTTTTGCAAAGTGTTAATATGTCTGCCTTTTGATTTGTTCTCATCAGCATTAGCCACATCAAAATTATAGCGGTATTTTTTAAGGAATAAAAAAAGTTCGTCGGGAGTGAATACCTCAAGAATATTATCAACAAACTGATTCTCGTATACGAATTTAAACACACTGTCTTCACGAACATTTCTGCTCGTAGAAACTCGCAAAGAATAGATTGCTCTGTATAGCCACAAACTTGCCTCGAATAACCTATAAAATCCAAACCGACTAACATATGCGATAATGCAAATTTCCATCAATTCTTTTAGAAAAACGGTACCATCTCTGCCATGCAATACCTTATTTCTAAAATCATAAAAACAATCCTCTATCCGATGGTCGTCAACGGCTTTAAATAAGGTGCCGTGGAGTTGTATATAGTCATTAATGTAATCGAGGGTGTTGTTTCCATTTGAAAGAGGTTGTTTTAACTGCTTATAGCTACTTTCGTGCATTTGCAGTAACCTTCCACCTTCATTTTTTACAGCACTGTAATAATAAGAGACATCTTCATTATTGTTATTGGTTTTTTGTGTGTACTCATCTATTATTACTTCTTTTATTCCACGAATGTCTCTATAAAACGGAAACTGTCTCCATTTACGATTATCCCAGAACCTAATTTTTGTGAGTTGTTGAATGATACTTTCAACATTTTCGCTATCAATAGACTCCCACTTTCTTGCTTGAAAATTGACTACTTTTCGACTTTCTATTGCCCTTAAATGATGAGCTTTTAGAATATCACTTCCGCTTAATCGTACACCTCCAGTATTCTGTGTTTCAAAGAAAGTATAAGCCAAATCTTCAGTATTGGTTATTACCAACGTGACATTAATCCTATCGAAGTCAATCTTATTGAAAACATCAAGTCCTCTATATTCAAAAATCTCATCTTCCTTAATGCTTCTTAGATATGCAAGATTATAGCGTATGTTATTAATGCTGACAGTTGAGCTGTATTGAATACCACTTTTAAAATCGGACTCTTTTATTTTTTGAATCAATAGAGCTGTTGTGATTCGTTGTTGCCCATCAATAATTTTCAATTGCCCTTTATCGTTATGAATAATTATACTTCCTAAATAGTATAGTGGCTTATTTCCTGACTTATTCTCATGATATTCAACCAAGTCAGTTAGCAAGCTATTTATTTGCTTTTCTTTCCAAACGTAAGGTCGTTGATATTCTGGAATTACTAACTGCCCTTGTATTGAAGTTTCGGGAATTGGTTCGACCACCGAATTTAAAAGTTCGGAAAGGGTACAACTTGCAACCTGTAAAGGTATCTTGTTTTTGTTCCTACTTATGAGCAACTCAACACCTTCTTCTTGTACTATTGCTGGATCGCTTATCATTTTTAATTTAGTTTCTATTCGTGCCGTTTTTTAGAATGTGAGTTTATACAATTCCACATACCATTTCATCCAATCTTTTATGCTTTCATCATTCTGTTTTTTTGCAATCTGAACCACATCATTGGAGGTAAAAACTGAAAACTTTGGGTTGTTATTTACTAAGGCTTTGTATTCGTTGATTGAAGCATTCAAAGCTTTATTGTCAGGATGATGAACTACAGAAAAATATACATGTTTAAATCGTCCTTCATCTTCCAGTCCTAATCCTAAAAGCTGGTTGCGCCAAAGCTGATTCATGCCACCCTTGAATGGGCATTTTTCATATTGAATATGATTGCTGAAAAATGCCTGATGCTTTTCTGTAATATTCCAATAATTATTTTGTTTTACATCGTGGTAATAGCACAGGTTTTTATTGGAAATTAATTGATTGAAGCTGACATTACATTTGTGACATGATTTATCTCTTTTCGGACTTTTGGTTCCGCCACAGGTTGTAAATTCTTTTTCAGTGAGTTTGTGTTCTATTAGCCATAGGCAAAGTTCATCGTTGTTGTTTCTATACGCAATGGCTATATCCGAATCGGTACCAGAACGTGCATTGTGGTCACCAAGTAATCCTTTTTCATTGCCAACTCCATCCCAATATTCTATTTGAAATCCATTGTCCAGTTCCACTGTCTCCAGTCTTTTGAAATCAGGTTTAAGTTGCCTGAAGATTTCATCTTTTTTAGGTGAGAAAAGTAAAGGCAAAAACAAATTAACATTAGCAACCTGCGAGCTTGCCATATGATTAAAATGTTTGTGCAACTTAAAAGGAAACTTCTTCTGATGATTTAAAAGGACTGTTAAAATAGAAGGATAAATGATAGGAAATCTTTTGTGAACAGCTTTAGGTAAAATCGCATCGTACAAAATATCCTCGCCTTTGTAACGATAAATTCCAGGTTCATTTATACCTAATTGTTCCCACTTATAGTCAATTAGGTGAATGTACATTGATTTTTGGAAGGCTGTTAACGAGCCTGGCAATCGATATTTCTTTCCATTTATAGTTTCAGTTATCATTATGATAGTAATTAATTCCAGATTTTTGCCGTTTGAGAATCATACACATTCACCTTACAGGCAAATTTGTGTTCAATGCCCTTTATGTGTTCCAAATCCCCTTCAGAGTAAACGCCAACATAAATGCTGTACAACTTTCCTCCTGTTTGAGGATTAAACTTTGTCGATTTATTCAAAGCATCAATTATATGTTCATCATAATCGCCGAAATTGAAACCGAAAGAAACTAACGAGCCATTAATGTTAGATAAACTGTCATAGCAGTATGTAAGATATTTGTTGTGCATAATATGCGCTAACTTATCATCACCATTTCCAGCAGTTACAAAAATCGGGTATTCATGGTTTTGCATTCTTTCCTGAATGTTTTCTAAGAGGTAATGACGTGTTGTGTATTGCTCCTTCTCTATTTCAATATTTGTATCAAAAAATGGAAGTGCTCCATGTAAGTAGAATATGTTTTGCTTCTGTTTGTTATATCCCCAATATAGTTCCTCCGACCACTCACCTTCTTCTCCTCTTTTCAGTTCTTCGGGATTTAATAACTCCTTTCCAAAACCATCAACCGAAATTTCTGGATTGTTTCGCATTAATACCCAATAGAGTAGCAAATCGTAATTTGTTGAAAATATATTACCATCTTTCTGAAAGTATTTATCGAGAAAATTAAAACAAGCCTTGCTTTCTTGAGGTGCAATCTCAAAAACATGTTCTGGATGCAACTTACTTACTGCATCAATTAAACTCTTTTGCAATGTTTTATGTGCTTTACTGAGTTTTTCCACAAACTTTGGCTTGGCATCAAAGGCTTTGGCAATCTCGATTGTCATATCAAGCTGACGCATAATTTGTTCAAAGTTTTTCGTATTAATGACTCCAAAAAGCTTCGCTAATAATGGATCCTCCAGTTTATCAATGAAATCATACAATTTGTTATACGAAAATATTTTGTGGTCGTAAGCAATGCTAAAACCATTCCCCAACAATAAATGCATGGGTTTATTGCGTTTAGAAAGTTTATCAAGAACAAACTGATAATCATCTAAATCTTCAAATTTCAACTTTTTTGGGATGTTACTCATAGTTATCGGTTTTTAACACACTTTAATTTTACCCGTAACAGTACTATCAATTAGCGTGGCTTTGTATTCTTTTAGCTTTTCTATTTGAGTTTGCTGTAAGGTGATGGCTTTGTCTATTTTATCAGATTGACCTTTAATGTATGATACAATTTCTGATTGTTCTTTAATCGTAGGTATTACTACTTTGCATATTTTAATATTTTCTGCATGAATATTTGGATTCACTCCTCCATGAATTTGTGAGTTCAATTGTTTAGTGTATGCGTCCGAATTAAAGAAACAAAGTAGAAATTTGTGATTTATTCTATCATCAAATCTAAAGCGAATAAGAAATGAAGCATAAATTGAAGGTTCTTCTGAATTAAAAACACCAATTTTCTTATGCGAACCTGTTCTTTGAAAAAGAAAATCTCCTTTTTTTAATTCATACCTTAATCTATTTTCTTCATTTAATTTGTAGTAAGGTGAATCAGAAATATCAATAATATTATTATCTAACATATCTGTAATCCTTACTACTTTATGTCCAGAATCATCATAACCGCTTTCATCATAATACCCCTGTCGATGTTCTTTTGTAAATCTTCTTATATCAGCAGTTTCCCAATGCTCAGGAATCTCCCCAATCCAATCGACACCACTATTTTTTAGCTTAACAGTTGCATCCAACCCTTTGGTAACTGCATTTTGAATGATTATTTGTTTGCGTTCTTTTAGCAGTTCAATCAGCTTTTCTTTTTGGGCAATTGCCTGATCTATTTTGGTGGTTTTTTCGTCCAAAAAGTTGGCGATGGCGGTTTGCTCTTCGATTGGAGGAAATGCCAAAATGCTATTAGCAATGTGGTTAAAATTAATAGTTTGTCGAACTCCTGAGCCTAATAATTTCATGTAGGCAACATCATAACGATGTAAAAGCCATTTGTAGTAATTTTTATCAATTCTTGTATTATTCTTTAAAACGATATACCCAGAACTAACAACTACATTTTTATCGGACAGGGCAATTCTTAAACTAATCAGGTCATAATTGAGATTCAATGGATTAATTAAAAATTCACCTTTCAATACTTCTTGATAGGATGCTTTTGTTGATAAAGGAATTTTTTCATCGTCTTTATAAACAACCTTTCCAAAACTTATTGAACCACAATTCAAAGCTGGATTATGAGTGATTTTCTTCTCATAAAAAAGATGTTTCAATTTACGAATATACCAATGCTTAGGAACATCCCCCATCCAATATTCACCAGATTCCTTGTAGTCACTATATTTACCATATTTTAACGCAACCACACTCATTAAACAAGATTTAGAATGTCCATAATTAACCCTTCATTCTCCTTCTCCAAATCAAGAATATCAGAGCTTACTTCTTCTAAACTACGCAAAGGCTTGTGCTGGTAGAAATACTTGTTAAAGCTGATTTCATAACCAATTTTGGTTTTATCTACATCAATCCAGGCTTCTTCCACATGTGGTTTTACTTCCTTTAAAAAGTAATCGTAAATGTTTTCTTTTAGCGGTATATTCTCATAATCACGCAGATCACTTTCAGTGTCGTAAATAATGTATTCGTATGGTTTGGCACTTGGGTAATATCCGTAATCGGGTAGTTGTTCTGCAGTGCAGTCCAAATGATTTAAAAGCTCATCCAGTTTCTCGCTTTTCAGCTTCTGGACTTTCTTTATTACTTTTTCAGCTGTTTCATCGTACCTGCTAACTGCATTTAAAATGGCATTTTTTTCAGTAGCCGAGAGTTTTATTTTTTGTGCTTTTAGTACAGCGTCAACTTGCTCTTTAAACACATTAAAATCGTTGTATTCTTCGGTGCCAATTTTATCTAAAAGCACCGTGGCCACATCCAGAATATCCTTTTGCTTTTTCCAAAGGGATGCAGAAACCAGTGTTTTTCGTTTTTTGGCATTCAGGTCAATTTCATTGTCTTCGCACCAATTCAGGATTTCTTTTTCAAGGTCTTTTAGGTTGGTGTAAACTTTATCGCCAAAGGTTTCAAAAGCCCATTGCATGGGTTCTTTTAAGGTTTTATCAAAACGCAGTTCTGCAATTCGTTCTTCGGTAAATTGTGCTTTTAAACGTTTTGGCCGTTCTATGGTAACTTTGTAATAACCAAAATCGCTGTTATCAAAAACCTGCGAAGCCAAATCTTCATCGTTCTGCCGTTCTATGGTTTTAAAATTTTTGTAAGCTTCCTGAATTTCCTGAATGTGTTCAGGTTTAAACTCACAGTTTTTAGCACCAAGGTTTTTACGCAGTTTGGCAAAGCGTTGTCCTGCATCAATCAACTGCACCTTACCTTTACGGTGTGCTGGTTTGTTATTGCTAAGCAGCCAGATATAAGTTGTAATTCCTGTATTGTAAAACAGGTTATTGGGCATTTGAATAATAGCCGACAACAAATCGTTCTCGATAATGTAACGCCTGATGTTGCTTTCGCCGCTTCCTGCATCGCCCGTAAAAAGGCTTGAACCGTTATGCACCGAAGCAATACGCGAACCATGCGGACTTTGCTTTAACGATTTCATTTTCGAAACCATTTCCATCATAAACAACAACTGACCATCCGATGAACGAGGTGTGGCATCAGCATCAGCTTCGTTGCCCCAATAATCTTTTAACCGCACAACAAATCTCGGATCAATTACATCTTTACCATCCTTAATATATTTCAGTTCCGAGTTCCACGATTTACCATAAGGTGGGTTCGAAAGCATAAAATCGAAATGTATGCCTGAAAATTCATCGGTAGAAAGTGTTGAGCCATTTTTAATGTTGCCAGGGTCGTTGCCCTTAATCATCATGTCCGACTTGCAAATGGCGTAAGTTTCGTCATTTATTTCTTTTCCGTATAAATACACATCGCCAGTAGCTTTTATTTCACCGTCAGGATCCTTAATAAAATTTTGGGCTTCAGTAAGCATACCGCCCGAACCACAGGCAGGGTCGTAAATGGTAATAACAGGTGGCAGGCTTTCTTTTATCGGATCGAAAACAATGTGTGTCATTAAATCAATAACCTCGCGAGGTGTAAAGTGCTCTCCTGCTTCCTCATTGTTTTCTTCGTTAAAACGCCTGATTAACTCCTCAAAAACATAGCCCATTCCAAGGTTGGTCAAAGGAGGAAGTTTTCTGCCATCAGAATCTTCTTTTTCAAAAGGAGTCAGGTTAATGTCTGGTGAAGTGAATTTCTCCAACACATCCAGCAGCACATCCTTATCAGCCATGTGTTTAACCTGGGCAGGCAGATTGAATTTATTTACAATCTCTCGGACATTTTCACTGAATCCATTCAGGTACTCCTGAAAATTTACCTGAAGTAACTGACGGTTATTACTTGCTGTATCTTTCAGGCGTTGTAGTGTCCATTTGCTGGTATTATAAAAAACATATTTCGAAGCCGATTGCAAAGCTGTTTCGTCCAACTCCGTAAATTCCATTTCTTCGCGCTGGAACTTTACTTCGTCCATTACTTCTTTTTTGGTTTCTTCCAAAAGCACATCGAGCCTGCGTAATACCACCATGGGCAATATTACATCACGATATTTCCCCCTCACATAAATGTCGCGCAAACAATCGTCTGCAATCGACCAAATAAACGAAACCAGTTTGTTGTGTACTGCTGTATCCATATAAATTTAAAGTCTTTACTTTTTTATTGCCGAAACTGATTGCAATTTCAAGGAATTGGTATGCTTGTTAGTTGCTCAGTTTAGTTTTTATAAACGCTTGTTGGTCACATTCCTTCCATACTGGTGAAAAACAAAAGCAATTGTAGCTAATTGCTTTATGGGAGTATGACACTTCCAAAACTAATTATTATTGTTCATTAACGGTCAGGTAATGAAGATTTTTTTTGAAACAGAACTAAAAACTACAACCACGCCACGCCTTGTCGTACCTCGTCGGTAATTTTGCAGAAAATGATTTCAAAATGGATCAAGATATCAGACTGAATATTCTAAAAAGTATAGGGGAAGTTTACGAGCAATCGAAAGAATGTAAACTTACAAATTCTCATTTCGAAAAAATGTCGAATGAACTAAACTTATTGTCTGAATATTTCAACACATCCAAAAACCAATCATTTTTTATTGCTATGGTTTTTGCACTCAACTACAAAGGAGACACCGTTGATTTAAACGATTTAATTGAATATTTTGACTGTAACCCAATGAAAATATTGGAATACAGTGATGATTTTGAGGATCTGTATTCAAAGGGCATTTTTGAGAAGCAAAAATCGAGGCACCGAATAAAACTGGCAGGAACCAATGATCAGTTCTTCATTAATGAACAGATTTCGGAAGCGATACTTCGGAATAAATCAATGCCCGAACTTCAAAAGGTTAAACAAAATGATGTAATTGAACTGTTGGAGAAACTACACAGCCTTGGAGCAACACGAGATGATCAGGAACTTCCGACACGCTTAATGTTTTATAAGGTTGAAAAGATAATAGCTGAGAATCAGCATTTCCCTTTAATTGAGAGAATTTGTCAGAAAAAATACGATCTCGAAGACACCTACCTATACTTATATCTGACCTGGAAGACAATGTCTGGTAATAAATCAGTTGATATTAGCAGGACATTGGAGGAGATTTATGATAATCCTTCCCAGCGTTTAAAATACATGCAGAAACTTTTGTCGGGTAGCCATGCATTAGTGAAAGCTGATTTGATTGAAACAGAGGAAGCCAGTTTTTTTAATGACACAGAAATAAAACTAACCGACAATTCTTATCGCTTTTTAAATGAGTGTGATGTAAAACTATTCACTTCTAAGAAACGCGATAATGTAATTCAACCATCTGAAATTCCAGCCCGTAAGCTCATTTTCAACGATGTTGAGATGCAACAGCTATCGATGTTACAAGACCTTTTGAATGAAAGCAGTCTTGTCTCGGTTCAGAATAGATTGTCAGGGAAAGGATTACCACAAGGCGTTACGGTCCTGTTATACGGTGAACCTGGCACTGGAAAAACCGAAACCGTGAAACAACTGGCAAAAGAAACCAATCGTCACATAATGAAAGTGGAAATCAGCAAATCAAAGTCGATGTGGTTTGGCCAGAGCGAAAAATTAATTAAACGCATTTTCACTGATTACAAAACATTTGCAAAAGAATGCCCCCAAGCCCCCATTCTCCTTTTTAACGAAGCTGATGCTATCATTTCAAAAAGGCGTGACATTGGGAGTTCAAATGTGACCCAAACAGAAAACGCAATACAGAATATTATACTGGAAGAACTGGAGAATTTTGAAGGCATATTAATTGCGACAACAAACCTTGCCAAGAACCTTGACTCGGCTTTTGAAAGACGTTTCCTGTTTAAAATCAAATTTCGAAAACCTAATGCTGACATAAAAGCCCAGATTTGGAAATCGAAACTACCACAATTATCCTTATCAGAGTGTTCAACACTGGCATCAGGTTTTAATTTTTCTGGCGGCCAAATTGAAAACATTCTCCGAAAAAGTGAGATCCATGAAATTATTCACGGTGTTAATGTTAATTTTAAACAGATAATTGACTTCTGCAAAGAAGAAAAACTGGGTGATAACAGAATACAAATCGGTTTCAGCAAACAATAGAAACGATGTCAAAACGAGAATCCATTTCACGATATAATCTGATAATAAAAAAACTACGCAAGCATCCTGCAAGCTTCAAGGAAATTTCGGAATACCTGGCATTCGAGTCGGAGTTACAAGAGTATAACTTCACTGTATCGAAACGCACTTTTCAGCGTGATTTGGATGACATCCGTTCGCTATACAATATTGATATCCAGTATGATTATTCACGAAAAGTATATCATATTGAATTTGACCAGCAACCTGAAATAAATGAAAGGATATTAGAAGCTTACGATACATTTAATGCACTTAATATCACGGATAGATTGTCCGATCACATTCATTTTGAAAAAAGAGGACCTCAGGGAACGGAAAATCTTTACGGATTGCTTCATGCTGTAAAAAATCGTGTCCAGATAAGATTCACCTATCAAAAATACTGGGAAGAAGAGTTATCTCAACGAGTTGCAGAACCTTATGCCTTAAAAGAATTCCGAAATCGCTGGTATGTTTTAGCTCGTGATGTAAAAGACCAGAATATTAAAAGCTTTGCTTTAGACCGTTTAACTAATTTGGAAATCACCAAAAAACGATTTCAATTTCCTCGTGATTTTAATACAAATGAACATTTCAGATATAGTTTCGGGATCATTGGTCCGAACGACCACCAGCCACAAGAGGTTGTGCTATCCTTTACACCATTTCAAGGAAAGTACATAAAATCTCTGCCGTTACACGAATCACAACAGATTTTGATTGACAACGAAGAAGAACTACAAATAAAACTAAAACTGTTTATCACGCACGATTTCTTTATGGAGCTATTATCTTATGGTGAGAATATGAAGGTTCTTCAACCAGACAGTTTAATCGATGATTTAAAAGCATCATTGAAAAAGGTGCTAAAACATTACGAATAGAAACGAAGATGATTCCCAAATCTAATTTTGTCAAGGCTGACGAAATTAAAACTAAATCTTATGTAGAAATCATTTTTCAAGCAGGATATGTCTGGGGTGGTACAGGGTCAATTAAAAAGAAAAATGAGTACATGTAGTCATTAGAACGCGGAAAAGCTCTTAAAACTTACCCCAGCAATTCTGGCTTAAATTTATGAAAGTATCTAAGTAGGTGGCATAAGGACCTGTTGATAAAATTTAATCCTTATAAATCAGCGGGTTATGTTTGATGTTAATAATTCAATCCCTGATTATATTATTCGTTTACTACCTTTAAATGCATCTAAAAAAACCAAACATGAGCGAATACAAAAGCATAAACGACTTGATAAAAAGCAGAGACTCATTCACTAAAACGAGTTATCATACAGGTATCGAGGAGTTTTCAAAACTAAGCATTGAATTTAGTCCTGGACAAGTTGTATTAGTAGGTTCTCGTCCAGCAGTTGGTCGCACCATGTTTTTATTGTTTCTGTATCACGACATTTGGAAGTCAAATGGATTACCTCAAGCCTATATTTCGAATGAAGAAAGTGAAGAAAAGCTTCTACATAAACTTATAGCAACAACAACAGGCATTTCAATAAATAACGTTACTGCGAAATTTGGTTCTCCTGAATTTCCATATAGCGATATCTATTTAAGTAAGGACAATTTGCTAATGTTTTCGCAATCATCCTGGGAAGAATTGCGTGAGGAAATTATGTGGTTAATCAAAGAGAAAGGAATCAAGTTTTTCTATCTCGATAAGATTCAAGGATTGCAAACCGATGAGACATTCAGAAATCGTGACCAACAACTTGGTTTCATTACAAGAGAAATCAAAAAGATTGCAGTACAGAATCAAGTGGTATTTTTTCTTGGATCTTCACTAAGCAGGTCAGTTGAACGTAGAGAAGGTAAATATCCATACCTGAGCGACATTCGCGAATCTGGTGCATTAGAAGATTTTTGTGATACTATATTTATGATTCACCGACCAGAAGTTTATGGAATTATGGAAGATGAATGTGGAAACAGTTTAATTGGAATTGCCGAAATATTGCTTAAGAAGAACAAACACGGAAGAACTGGAGAACTGACTTTTAGATTCAATAACCACATACCAAGATTTGAAGAAATAAAAGAAAATAGCCAGTTTAATTTTAGCGATAGATTTAATAATCAAACTGGGAACAACACTGATAACGATACACCATTTTAAACTGCTGCCCGAAAGACTATGAGTGCATATAACAATCAGCGCTGTTGGATGGCGTTTCGCCGTCTGTAGGTATTTTAAAGGAAATGCGTATTGACTCATTCTTCGCAATACGATTGAAAGAGATAGTTGGGCAGCAGTTTTTTATTTTAATATGAGTAGAAAGTTTACCATATCGCAAATTGAGAGATTGAGAAATCAATTTCTATCCATTTACGAACCAATAGAATTATGTCATCTTCTTGACATAACAATAGCTGATTTATGGAAGTACACTAAAAATCAAAAATACACTGCTTTTACATCCATTCATAAAGGGAAAAAGCGAATAGTAGTTGAACCAAATTATGAATTGAAACAGATACAAAGACGACTAAACGACTTTTTACAAGCTGTTTATTACTTTCATAAACCTGAGTGTGTTCACGGATTTATTAAAAGTCCAACGAATTCGAAAGATAAACGCTCCATCCTTTCAAATGCATCTCATCATGTTGGGAAAGATTATGTGATCAATGCTGATGTATTTCGGTTTTTTCCATCAGTTACTGGAAAGATGGTGAAGGAAGTGTTTCTGAATGAACCTTTCAATTTCAACGACAACCTGGCTTCAGCAATTGCATTATTGTGCATACAAAAGAATTGGCTGCCTACTGGTGCTCCTACATCACCTGCAATCTCAAATCTTGTTTGTTTATCAATGGACGATGAGTTAAACAAATTCGCAATTAAAAACGGCTACGGATATACCCGTTTTGCCGACGATTTGACTTTTTCTGGTGACCTAAAACCTGATAATAATTTCAAAGAAGAGTTAATGTATATTCTTGAAAAATATGGTTTTAAACTAAACTTCAAAAAGTACAGAGTCCTATCAAAACATACTCGTCAAACGGTAACTGGAATTGTGGTAAATGAAAAGTTGAATGTTAACCGAGAGTATAAACGAAAACTTCGAGCTGCACGACACAATTTAAAAGTAAATGGGATTGAAGTTATAGTTGAAGGAAATCAGCATCTTATAAAATCAGAATATTTCCCTCAGGATGAAATATTGAACAGAATAAAGGGCAAAACGATTTTTGTTGATAATGTAATCAACTATTCCAACGAAACTGAACTACCGAAAAATCCCATCATTCAGACCAATAAAAATCACTACTTGTTATTTGCTGATTTGGAACTGAATGGATTTGTAATTGATGTATTTGGTGACAAAAAACAAGCTGAAACCAAAATGAATGAACTTTGGAGCTTCATTTCTTCACTCAACAAATATCCTCACGCTAAAATTGTTGAGAAAGTTCAGTCGCTCTGCAAAAAATCGTACAAACTCTCTGAAGCTACACGGTATGAATCGTGCAGCTCTCAAAGTCAATCTAACGGAATTTATACTGTTGGTCTGGTGGAATTAAAAAATGAATTTGGGATTGATTGGTATTTGAGATCAAGATCAAATTGAGATTATTCATAAAATTACTTATAGACATTAAGTAATGAGAGTTAAATCATTAGAATCACGTATAAATGTTTACTTATTTGAAATCATTATAAACTAATTTTATTATTGCTAATCTTAAGGGTAAATTTTATTTTTAAACAGAACTTGACGCCACAATGAAGAGGTCTGTGAAGTAGAGGCGCCACCCAATTTTTTCTGAGATATTACTAATAACTTTACTTCATAACATTATGAACACACTATCTTTCATTATAAACACTGCTTTAGTCATTTAAAAGCCCCGTGCCTCATTGAAAAAACATAACGTAAAATTATATGAAAACCATTCAATACCTAATTATAACTTCTCTGATTTTATTTATAGGCAGCTGTACAGGATGCAAAAATCGAGATGAAAGATCAAATAGTTATAAAACCAAAGAAAAGAGAGATAACGAAACTGCCGCTGGAAAAGAAATCCCCAAGACCAGCACAGAAAGAAAAATTGGAAAAGCAATATTCTATTTAGAAAATTCTGAAAGTATGTGTGGTTATGTAAATGGCTATACGCAGTTTGTAGATGTCGTTTCAGACTTATCAGAAAAACCAGAATTTGTTGATCAAGGAACACTACGCCAATTCTTTTTTGTCAATGGGAAAGACCTTAAATTAAATTCTTTAGGCGACGATCCTGCAATATTAAAAACAAAATTAACGGATTCAGAATATAAAAAATATGGAGATATAAAATACAGCAACCTTAATTCCATGTTTCAAATGGCTTTAAGGAATGCGATTAATGATACCATAACAATTCTCATATCAGATGCAATATATGATGTAGGAAAAGATTCACCAGAAAGTGCATTAGTTAAAGAAGGCAAAGAGACGCGCAGTGAATTCATAAGTAGACTTGGTGTTGGGGATGTCCAAACAATTATTATCAAGTTCAACTCATTTTTTGATGGAAAATATTTCCCAATAAAAGGAGGCATAACTCCGTTAAAACAAGAGAGACCCTACTATGTTTTTATCTTCGGAGATACAGACCTGTTGAATGAATATTTTTCTGATGAATATATTAAAAACCTTAAAGGTTACTCAGATTTAGCCCGATTCTTAAAATGGAATGAGTTTTCAATACCCTATCAAATTACAAATAAAGAAAAAAAAGGAACTTTTCGATTTGACAATAGAAACAAAAACAAACTAGTTAAAGCTAGTCCAGTTCATGATAATTTCCAGTTTGCATTTGCTGTCGATTTTTCAGAGTTGCCTTTCTCTAATGATTTCTGTCTTTCTAAAAATAATTATAGCCATATAGACAATTATCTTGTTGATGATATTATCTCCTTGAATGAAGATAAAATCCCAGGAATAGGTTTTGATGCCACTCACCTCATAACTCTTTTGTCAAAGGGGAATCCTTATGGAAAAATATCCCTCAGGTTAAATTATAGTAATCCAACTTGGATCCAAGAGACAAACATTGATGAAGAAATCAGCATCGTTGGTGATACCGAGCACACGTTTGGATTCAGATTCCTAACAGAGGCAATAACAGAGGCTTATGATTATAGAAATGAGACAAAAACTATTGTTGATTTTAATTTTGAAATAACAAAAAACTAAATACTATGGGACCTTTTTATCAATACATCGAAGACTGGTTAAATATTTATAAATCAGAATATGATGTAATATTTCAAACTTTCTTTAATAATGGGACATACAATCTATTAGGGATAACTTTTCTGGCATTGCCGTTTGTTCTATTGATAGGCTTCTACTTCCTATGGAAATATCCATATGGAAAGTTTTGGCATTGGTTAATATACATCATTATTGTTGCAATCATCGTTGGCATTGTTTCTTGGCAAGTTACTTATAATGGAATTTTTAATTCTAATTCTCAAGAATTAGAGAATCTATTAAACAATAACAGGGTTCCTGATGGAGCACAACTAGGTTATGAAGATTTCGCTTATAGTTTATTGCCTAAATATGCTATAATAAATGGAGTTTTGGCTGCTTTTGTGAGTTTTATCTATAGTCTTATTCAGAAACAATTCAGTAAAATTCAAATACATCTACCTTTTTAAACTTTAAAATAATGGCAAAAAAATTATATATCTTCGGAATTGGAGGAACAGGTTCAAGAGTTTTAAAAGCTTTGACAATGTTATTTGCTGCTGGATGCAAATTGAAAAATGGTTTTGACACTGTTATTCCAATAATTATCGATCCTGATACCAGTAATGGAGATTTAAACAGGACGAAAGACATATTAAAACTCTATCAGGAGATAAGAAACCAGGTTAATCAACCTGATGATTTCTTTAGCCAGGAAATTAAAACTGTCAATGAATTAGCCAATAAATCGTCTATTGTAAGTTCCGATTATTTTCAATTTAGTTTAAATGATGTTGACCAGAGTACTTTCGGACAATATATTGGTTTTAATACTCTTGATGAAGACTATCAGAACTCAAAAGACGACAAAAATTTCACCCGACTACTATATTCTGAGAAAAACCTAAGATCTAATTTAAATGTTGGTTTTAAAGGTAATCCTAATATGGGAGCCATAGTTTTAAATCAGTTTACAGACTCAGAAGATTTCAAACGATTTGGACAAACATTTAACGATGGTGATGCTGTTTTTATTATTAACTCAATCTTTGGTGGAACAGGGGCTGCAGGATTCCCATTACTCTTAAAAAATCTTCGAGGAAATTCTGATATGCCGAATAGTGCCAAAATTAAAGAATCACAAGTTGGAGGGATAACTTATCTCCCATATTTTGCATTAAACAAAAAGGATGAAGTGAATTCCGATTCTTTTGAGGATAAAGCAAAAATTGCGATTGACTACTATAACAGAACTATCATAAAACAGAACAAAGTAAATACACTCTATTTTATTGGTAATAGAGGAAATACGAAACATTTTGAATATGCTGTTGGTGGTAAGGAGCAAAAGAACAATGCTCATTTTTTGGAAATGGCAGGTGCTTTGGCTGTATTTGATTTTTGCGAGAATATTGATAAAACTAGTAACGAAACTCAGGTAAAAGAGTTTGGAATCGAAAATGATTCCGAAACAATACTTTTAGGGGATTTAAATCTTAATAATCAACAAGAAATTGCTAAACCGCTGACAAAATTTAGCTTATATACCAACTACTTAACAAAAATTGTAACAGAAGATGGGAAAATAGTAGCCAAAAGAAATGAAGGGTTAGAAAAATCATTAGGTGTTTCACGCTGGACAAAAAGTAATATCAAACTTGTACAGAAAAATGAAAACTCATTCTTAGATAAGCAATATTTCAATAGTTCGGAATACAAACTACAGATTGATGCATACAATAAACATTTTATTGAATGGATTAACGAAATGGAAGATAATAAACCTGCATTTAGCCCTTTCCATAAAATTAACTGGGGAGATGCATTAAACTTAATAAAAGGAGCTGAAGTGAAGGGCAATAAAAGTTTCAAATCTATTGACATTGAAAATTGCAAATTGATCACGAAAATAGGTTTCAAATCTACTCCTGAGAAAAAGCACACAACGCTTATTAAAGTATTCGGTAAATCAACTGAAAATGTAATAAGCAAAAACAACCTTTTAAAACAAGAACAAAATGGCTAAAAAAATATTTAGGCTCCATGAAGGAGGTATCACACAGGAAACTGGATGGTTTAAGAGTGGAATTATTACATCGGACCATCTTAAAACAATAAAAACTGAAGGTAAAGATGTTGCAACATCTATTCCAACACCTTTTGCAACAATTGATTTGGTTAAATCAGCATTCAAATGGGTAGCGGAGAATAAAATCAACGGGGATACAGCGCATCATAAATTAGTATCAGATGCACTTGATGTTGCCCAACTTTTTTTTACTTCTCCAAAATTCAGAAGCAAGATTCGAATTATTGCCTGGAGTCCTAAAGACAGACTAAAAGATTTAAAAGAAAATGGGAATAAAACGCATAAAAAATATGCAGAAACACTTCAATTATTTTGGAATCAGGATAGCGTAAAAGAAGAAGAAATCGGGAATGACGTATTATATAATTTTGAAAAAACTAACCGTTTTTATTTCATTTTAAATAAAGAAACTAATAATATTATTGGAGGTACGTCTCCTGCGACATTGTTTTTTGCATCACCTGATGTCAGAAAAGTTACATCCAATTTGGAAATACGAATTGCGCAGGATAAACTATTTGATAATGAATTTGCTTCCTTACCAGAAAGAGAATCTTCATTTATTGAGTATATTTATACATTATCCAAGCAACCCAAATTTGCACATTACTTCCCTGAGGTTTATGAATATCTGGAAAAGGTCAAAAACCATTTAGGTAGTGACTTAAATCGAAAAATCACAGAAATCGAACCTGAGAATTTAAGTGAGTATGATGCTTGCACTGTTTTAGAAAACGAAAATGATATTTGTGAAATATTAGGAATAAAGCTTGGTGTACAACATGTTGATACAGGAAGCATTTCATCAGAAAGTGATTTTGTTATAAAATCTGACTTCTCACACAATGAAGTGAAACCTTTAGTTTTACCACAATATCCATTTTCGAAGAAATGGACTTATACAACAAAAGGGATATTCTGGGATGAAAAAACTCAAATTTCTTACAAAAACATTGATGCCTCTAATAAATCAAAGTTACCTGTTCAAAACGACCCTTATTATTGGTTGACGATTGGTAATTTTTTTGAGGATAAAATTATTGAACTTCCGTATCCTATTGATGATTCTAAATTCATTACCTGTGGCTCAAAAAAACACCTTCTACCCTTATCAGAAACATTCTTCAAATATTTTAAAGCTGAACACGCACGTCAATTCTTAACAATAAAAGAACGCTCAGGAGGGAATGTTGATGCGGAGCTTCGGATTCCTGTTAAAGGTGGAGAAATCTCGTTTAAAAAACAATATTCAATTGCCGATAAGAATATTGAAAAACTAGATGTGCATTTGGCTATTTTCCCATTTCTAAAATCGGATGATTTTGAAATAACACACAATATTGGGTTGCTTGATGACAGATTAGATAAATCAGATGACTTAAGTTTGAGTACTTTCAAAAATGGAATCCAGCAATTGATTAATTCACCTATAATAAGAAACCCAGGTGCTGGGGGTGAATTATTAAGCAAATACTATAAAGTGGACAACCAACCTGATGCTTATGGCATTTCTCTTAATTCTAACACTGGTTTTGCAATCCCTATATTGAATTTAGCAACAGGCACAACCAGAGTAAATTTTGCAATTGATTTTGGGACAACAAATACTCATATTGAATACCAGTTTAAAGACAATGACTCAATTTCACTTGATAATACACCAACTACACCTTTATGGCAATCATTAATTAATAGGAATACTAGCGGTATCGACCCTGTATATTTTGAAAATGAAAATACTTTTGAGCAAGAAATTTTACCATTTGCCTTTTCTAGTGGAAATGGACTTAGTTTTCCATTAAGGTCTGCACTTGTTCATAATAAAAACGTTGATTTTAAAAGTAAGGTTGATATTATAAGACAGGTAAATAATTATCTGCTTCTTGAAAAAAGAAGTGTTCCTAATTATCTTGAGCTACATACTCAGTTGAAATGGAGTAATTATGCAGATACTATTGACGAAAAGAAAGTTGAAGCCTACCTAGAATTCTTAACTACAATTGCATTTTACAAGACACTGCAACTGGGGGGGAATCCTGCAAGTTCAACAATTACTTGGTTTTATCCTGTAAGTATGGATGAAGGGGAGTTAGGTGTTTTCTTTAAGTTGTGGAAAGATGTTTATAAAAGAGTGTTCAAGCAAAATTCTGACAAAGGAATTAAAGGTATCCCAGAAAGCATTGCTCCTTATTTATATTATAAATCTTCTGTTGAAGGTTTAAGTTTATCAATTGATGTTGGTGGAGGGTCTTCGGATATTGCTGTTTTTGATGAAGATGATAAAAAGGCGAAGCTTATCTCCTCATTTAAGTTTGCAGGAAATGCAATTTTTGGTGATGGATATCCATCAAATGAATACCAAAACAATTCCGATCGAAATGGTTTTGTTAAAACATTCCAAAACGAAGGAATGGATGCTGTAAAAAATGATGAGCAGAAAGAAAGCATCCTTAAAAATATTCTGAATGATCGTAAAAATTCGGCTGACTTTAGCAGTTACTTATTTTCATTAGAACAAGACGAAGAATCTAATTTCAGTTATACAAGATTATTGGAAAAGAACAAAAAACTTAAATTATCGATTTTGGTTTTCTACGGTGCTATTGCATATTATTCAGCGAACCTACTGAGAAAGGCAGGCATAGGTATTCCTAAATATGTTCTTTTAAGTGGTACTGCCTCAAAATCCGCCTCAATTGTAGACACTTCAGAGAATTTAAGTAACCTTTCAAATATGTTCCAATTTATATTTGAAAAGGTCTATGGTGAATCCACAAACGAAAAGCTTGAAATAAAACTTTCTTCGATTCCTAAAGAAGTGACATGTAAAGGTGCATTAAAAGCTAATATTGACGATAGTATAAAAGAATCACCAATTAAATTCTGGATAGGGGGAACACAAGATGATAGTTGGGGAAAAGTGCTTGATAGAGAAGCGGATGTTCAAAATACACCTAAATATGGTGATTTGGATGAAGATCAAAAATTACAGATTGAAGAAACAATCAAGCAATACTATTCAATTCTCGATGATTATATTAAGACTATTCGTTTTGAATCAAAATATATAATTGAACCAAGTGCTTATTCAACTTTTGAACAGTTAAGGAATAGTGGAATTAAAGATTTTCTTATGAGAGGGATAAAGGCTTATTATAAGAAAAATGATACAAAGATTGAAGAATCACTTTTCTTCTATCCTTTAATTGGAATTTTAAATAAACTGTCTTACGCACTAGCTGAAAAGAAAACGGTCGATGAATAAAATAGTAACCTTAATAATCATATTAGTTGGATTTGTGCAAGTTTCATTTGCACAAATCCATTTTAACGATTCAACCGAAGCCTACAACTATTGGTCTAAGAGAGGAATAATTGAAACTGTTTATGCTTATATGCAAGATTATGTAATTACTGTCGGTGACACAAAAGCAAAAAAGGAAATAGTCGGCAAAAACAAATATTTTGATGAATTTATTCAAGATATTGATTCAAAAAAAAACTTACCAGCTTTTACTCAAATTTCAACATTTTTAGAGAACAATTCATGGGATGGGGCAAAAAAGAAACTCTTTATTCCATTAATGGGAAGTTATGAGAATAAAGTTAATTTGAATGAAACGTTTTTTAAATGCACAAAACCTGGTAGCAATGACTTGGTAACTGTAATTCCAGGATACAATAACCTGAATGAGAATTGGAATGAAAAAATAATTGAGATAATCTCAAAGTACAATGAAGCACTTTCCGCATTTAACAAAACAGGCCCCGAAGTAGTTGATAGCAAATCCGAAATAGATAATTACGCAACTAGCATAAGTCAACCCGAAGAAAGACAAAGAGGTTTTAAACCTGAGAAAATTCAAAAGCAAATACCTTGGATGTTATTTCTTTGGTATGGCTGCTTTTTTATTCTGGGTGTTTTTATTGGAGGTTGGATTGTATACTTAATATCCAGAAATAAAATTAAATCAATAGTTGACAATAACTATAATGAATATTTAAAGGCTTCTGACGATTTTAGTTCGTATTTATTTGGGTATCTAAGGGTTGTCTATTTTCTGCAAAAGCGTAAAGTATATTATGAGAACAAAGTTAAAACCATCCAAGATAATGCATTTGATAAATCAAATTTAGAACGGAAGGTTTCTCAATTAGAAAACGAAAAGAAAGAACTGTTAGAGGAAAATATTGATTTAGGTAAAAAGCTTGAACCGCAAGGGCTCAAGAAGAATAAGGTAGAGGAAGCAACAACTATCAATAAAACTTCTAATACCCAATCTCTAAAGAAAATATCAAAAATATATTTTTCTATGCCAGAGAGTGATGGCAGTTTTCAATTATCAAATGGAGAACCTTCTAATGATGGGAAAAAATATTTTAGAATTGAATTTGAAGAATCATCATCAAAGGGAGAACTTTATTACCTGTCAGGAGATCGAGACCAAAGAGCAATCAATCGCTTAGAGTCATACCTAAAACCAGTTTGTGAGATCGAGAATATTTCAAACTCCTCAACAGCCACAAAAGTTGAATTGATACAAAGCGGGAAAGTAACACTACTCAATAATAGTTGGATAATTGACCCTGAGAATAAAATCAAAATAAAACTATATTAATGATGGTTCTTTTACAAATAGATACTGCTCAAGTAAACCAATATGTTACAGATGTTGCGTTTTGGCATAACACAGAAATAGTAATAATAATTGGAGTAATTCTTTATCAGATATTTCACTCATCAAAGGTATATTCCAGCATTAAGAAACTCGAAAATATATTTTTTTCTAAACTATTTCTTCGAATTGGTTTTGTCGAGAAAGTCAAAATTGGAAAAGTAGACTTAGATTCTTCTGACATTTATTTTGAGGACAAAATTGATTTGAATGAGGACTCATTTGCTAAAATTGCTGGTGATGATATTGTTAAATTATCATTGGTTGATACGGAGGGGGAAAATGAAGTTATTATTAAAATAAAAACTGCAATAAATACATACCTAATCAATAACTATGGCGCAGCAGTTAACTTTAGTATTATCAAAGATATAGTCGACAGAGAAATTGAAGTCAAAGATGAAGAAATAACCCAGTCAGTAACACTCCCTTTGTACTTAGGTCTTGCCGCGACTATGATTGGTATTATTTTCGGATTATTCTCAATGCCTGAGCTAAAAGGAGATGGATTTTTACAGGGTGTTAATGCATTAATAGGTGGTGTTAAAATTGCAATGATTGGAAGTTTAACAGGGTTGGCTTGTACAACCTATCTTTCTTCTTTTTCCTATAAAAAAGCAAGACGTATAGTACAAAAAGATAAGAATGAGCAGTTAACTTACTTACAAGCAAAATTATTACCTGAATTAATAAAAGCTGAAGATACTGGGGTTTCTGGATTAAAAGCGAGTTTAGATAGATTCGCAAGGGTAGCAACAAACATTTCTGATAACGTTCTAATTGCTGCAAATCAAACAGGAGAAAACCTTGAATTACAAAAAGATGTTATGGAGAAGGTTGAAAATATGGATGTTCTGAGGGTTTCTAAATGGAACCTAGAACTTTTTGAAAAATTGGAAAATAATATGGAAGCGCTCAATAAGTTTTCTGTTTATTTATCCAATATGGAACGAATCACTTCTCAATTACTTGAATTTGCGAATCGAACATCTGATGTAAACAGGGTGGTTGATAGTATTGATAGTTCTTTAGGTGAATCAAGGGATTTAACAAGATTCCTTTCTTCTCATTTTCAAAAAATCGAAAATTCAGGTGATGCTGCATTGAAATCAGTTGGTATTGTAGAATCTCATTTTGAAGATGCTATTAATGCACTTAAGGTGAGAACTGAAGAAATGATAAGCAATCTATATAAAAGTGCTGGCAATCATGAGGCAAAATTGGAAAATATCTATAAGGAAATCGAGGGTAGTCTTAATACTATAACAACGCAATATGTTGACGCATTTAAAGATGCTTATTCTGACTCAATTCCTAAGTTCAACCAACTTGAGAATTTGGAGCTAATCAAGGAGATAAATTCCTCAATTAAGAATATGCAACAAGATCAACTTTTGATTACTAAATTGAATTCAATTGATGAGAGTCTGAAAAAACGCTCATCACGAAATAATAATAGTACTCCAGCAAATGTTAGGACACAAGAAGTTATTAATTCTGATGATTCAAACGAATCAATAAGTTTAGGTAAGGTAATAAAGAAAATATTTTAATATGTTGAATTCTATCCCTATCATATCATCTTGGAAAAAATCACTTTTAATAATCAGTTTGGTTCCAATACTTTTTCTTGGTTTTTCATTTATTAGCTATGGATTCGTTTTTAATCCATTTTTTGATAAGAGTAATTCATTCACTACTTTCTTTAAACTGACGAATCAATTTTCTCTTTTTAAATCTGATATTGGCTTACCCATTGTCTTAAAATTAATTGGGCGGATTAGCATTGTTACTTTATACGGTCTATTCATTTCATGGGTTGTTTTGTTTACTGTTTCGTCCTATATGAAGCTTTCCCTGCAGGTAGCTAACAAAGTTGAATTGATACTAGAATTAGCGCTTGTTTCGATACTCTATTTTTTTATTGTTTCTCCTGCTTCTATCCTTTTTTATCTCTTAGGCCTCTTAGTTATTGTGATTAATCTTGGATTAATTGTTTTGTACTGGATTTATGCTCTAAAGGCAAAGAGATGAAAAAAGACAATATTTTTTGGATCAGTTACTCGGATTTAATGACGAGTTTATTTTTTGTAATGCTGGTGCTTTTTGTTGTAACAATTGGTTATTTAAAAAACCAAATGTTAGACAATGAAATTTTAATTGAGGAGTTACAGGCCAAAGAACAAGAAACAGAGAAACTTATAGCTGAGTTAAAAAAAGTAAATGCGAAATTAACTATTACGATACAGCAGCAAAATAAACTATTAAAAATTGAAGAGCAGTTTAAGCCTCTCGAAGAAAGTGGTTCTTTTGTTTATCTGCCTGAGTGTAAAAAATACATTGTAAAAAGTTTGATGGGAAAGGAAATATTTGAACCTCATGAATCAAAAATCAAAAGTAATTATACGAGAATAACTCGTGACGTAGGTATCGAGATAGAGAGCTTCCTCCAAAAATTAAGTAATGAAAATCCAGAGCTTTCATATCTTTTAGTAATTGAAGGAAATATGGCAAACAAATATGATAAATCAATTGAAAAGGATAATAATTACGGTTATAAAAAAAGTTATGAGAGAGCTTTAGCAGTATATAACCTTTGGCAAAACAGTGGTATTGATTTGAGACAATATAATACCGAAATCATGCTTTGCGGAAGCGGATTTAATGGATTATGTAGAGATGGCATTGAAGAAAACAACAAGCGTTTTTCAATTCAAATTATCCCAAAAGTTCAAAATAGGCTAACCGAATGAAGAAAGACAATATTTTTTGGATAAGTTATTCGGATTTAATGACAAGCCTATTTTTTGTAATGCTTGTTTTATTTGTAGTGACCATTGGTTACTTGAAATACAATCTGGAGACCACAGAGGAACAGTTAGAAAAGATCCAGGAATTGCAAACTGCCGTTCAGGAACTACCTGAAGAGTACTTTGAATACCAACCAGAATATAAAAGGTTTAAATTAAACAAGCAGATTCAATTTGGTACGGGTAGCGCAATAATAGATACAAATTATTATGAATATTTAGATAGGGTTGGAAATTCTATTTCTAAATTAATAACAGAACTTAAAAATCAGGAGAAATTTGAGAAGTTAGATATCAAATACCTTGTTGTTATTGAAGGAATGGCATCGAAGGATAACTACACACGAAATTATGAACTGAGTTACGAGAGGGCTTTATCTCTATACCGCTTTTGGAAATCAAAAGGTATAACTTTTAATGCAGCAGATTGTGAAATTCAAATTTCTGGCAGTGGAACAGAAGGCATTAGGGAGTATTCAGGTTTAAATGAATATAAGAATCAACAATTTCTTATTCACATCATTCCTAAAATGGGTAAAATTCAAGAAAATGAAACAAAAAATTAGTAGGTTTTTCATTCTGCAAAATATAACTATCTTCATTTTACTTTTTCTCATTACAACCTTTACTAGTGGTTGTTCTGGATGTTCTCCATCTAGCAGAAGAAACAAACAAAAGCCTACTACTTATAAATCGGCTATAACAAATTCTTCAAGAGAAATGAGCTCTAAAAGTAATGATTCACAACGAAATACGGATATTAACAGACCTGTTTTACCACTAAACGAATTGTACAATAAATATAAGAACTCGGTATTTCTAGTGTATACAAGCAATGGAACTGATGGATTTCAAGGTTCAGGTTTCTTTATTTCTAAATCTGGTATTGCTGTTAGTAACTATCATGTTTTTGAAGGTACCTCTCAGGGATTAGAAATTATTGAGACTATAGATGGAGAACAATTTAAGATTACAAAAGTATTGGAAAAAAGTAAAGATAACGACTATATAATTTTCAAGGTTAACTTACACGGCTATAATATAGAAAATCCAATTCCATTAGTTTCCAGATCACCTCAAATTGGTGAAGATGTATTTGCGATAGGCAATCCAAGAGGTTTGGAAAGTACACTATCTAAAGGAATAATTTCTGCACTAAGAGAAAATAATACTTTATTGCAAACAACTACGGAAATTACACACGGTAGCAGCGGTGGCCCGTTATTAAATATGAAAGGAGAGGTTATTGGAATCACTACTGCAGGTTTGGGAGAAGCAAATTTAAATTTTGCAATAAACATTAATGTACTGAATCTGAGTAAATACTTATGAGACAGACACACGAATTTTAAAATAATTTTTGTTATGAAATGGTTTCTTATCTTTTGTTCAGTTATTCTTTTTATTGGAGTAGCAAACCTTCCAATCGGGTACTATACCTTTCTTAGAATCGTAACATTTATTGGTGCTGTGGTTGTGATAGCAACAGAATATCAAAAAGGGATAATTGTATGGATAGTATTGTTTGGAATTACTGCTATTCTATTTAATCCAATCTTTCCGATATACTTACATGACAAAGATATCTGGAGGATCATCGATATACTTGGAGGTATTCTTTTTCTGGTAAAATTGATTGAAATTACAAAAGAGGAAAAACAAACCAAATGATGGTATTTTGAAACACAGAATAAGCCCTACAAAATGGATTAAGCTCATGTTCATTGCTTTCAAAACCTAACTATATGAATAATTTTTTGAGTCAAATATCATCCATATATAAAAACAGAAGGTATTCAAATACTCCCTTTTACCTAATTATTTTGTCGATGTTCATCATGTATTCGTGCAATCAACCAGGCAATGATCAAATTACAAATTTGCAGTTGACTGTTGATAGTCTTGAGTTAAAATATAACCAATTACAGGATCAATTAAATTATTTCAAGAAAATATCACCCAAAGTAGAAGTAACGAATATCGAAGCCAGTATATGTCAGCTTCGTTTATTTGTGCCATTTGGATTGAATTTGAAACTTACAGTCGTCAGACCATCTTATAATGATCAAACTTATTTATGTATTCCTGCTGCCTATACCACCAAAAGCCATAAGGTTGATGGATTGTGTTACATACAAGGAAGTAAGATCGAAACACTGAATCCAGAATTATTAGGAGTATGTGTAATTGGTAATGACAAAATCGAGATAGTTAAATCGGAAAACATCACTCCCGAGTTTCTAGATTGGATTAAGACAGCAAGAGCAAGTATGTTCCAACAAACTCTTCTACTGAAGGATTCAACTATTATAGATTGTAATTTTCCTATCGCGATTAGAGAACGCAGGCATCTAAGAAGAGCTTTAGTGCAGTTTGAGAATTCCTTTTGTATTGCTGAAAGCGAGAAGCAGTTGACTATTGAAGAATTCCAACAAATTCTTTTAGAAATAGGTGTGGTTGATGCAATAAATCTTGACATGGGGACATGGAGTGAAGGATGGTATAAAAATTCATGTTGTTCAAAAGTGACAATTGGAGAAACAATGAATAATACAAATAAACAAACAAGTTGGTTAACTTATAGCAGGAACTAGTTTCGAAAATATTATACTATGCAAACTTTGTTATTCATAATTGCATTAATTCCCTCATTCTTATCTGTTCCAGATTTATCATTTTTACCTATTCCTGGAGAACAGCAAATAAGTCATAGTTATTACATTCTTTCCTACAACGAAGATGCAGAACAAGCAAACTGGGTATATTATAAGCTTACTAAAGAAATGTTGGAGGGTGATGTTGAGCGGAATAGTAATTTTAGGAATGACCCATTAGTAACCACAAAATCAGCATCTACAAAAGATTATACAAATTCTGGTTACGACAGAGGTCATTTATGTCCTGCAGCTGATATGAAATTTGATGTAAAAGCTATGTATGAAAGCTTTTATATGTCAAATATTACACCTCAGAATCCCGACTTTAATCGTGGAATTTGGAAAGAACTGGAAAGCCAAGTTAGAACATGGGTACGAGAAAAAGATAGTTTATATGTAATTACTGGACCAATTTTAAGCGATAATGATAACAGCATTGGTGCTAATGAAGTAAAAGTGCCTAACTATTTTTATAAGGTACTGTACGATCCCGCTCAAAATAAAGTGGTTGCATTTATTATACCAAATCAATCTTCTGCTGAACCTTTTGAAAATTTTGCGACAAGTATTGATTCCCTAGAAATATATACTGGTATTGATTTTTTTAGTCAGCTGCCTGATAGATTGGAGAATCGACTTGAAAGTAAGATTGATTTAGTTGGTTGGTTCAGTGATGTTGCTGTTTCAACATCAATCCCAACAAAAAAACCGAATAACTCTCTTGTGAAGCTAATTTTAGCCTTATCAGGCATAATTATAGTCTTGCTTATTTTTAGAAAGCGTACTTAACGAATTATAGAAAAATTAATTAATCAAGTTTATGTCCCACATAGAAAGAATTTTATTCTTAGTTGCAGTTGTTATATTACTACTCATAGTAGTTCGATTAAAGTATCGAGAATACAGTAAGAAAAGGCAACAGAAAAAAAGATTTCAAAGGGGTGATATGTTGGAAGCACAGGCGAAATCACTTCTTGAGAAAAAAGGCTATTTTATTACAGATGAACAAGCAATATTTTTTCATAACTATAAGGTAAACGGAGAATTAAAACGTTCAAAATTAATAGTAGACTATATAGCAGAAAGAAAAGGGAAAAAGTATATTGTTGAGGTTAAATCTGGCAAATCTGCCATCTCATTAAAGGACAAAAACTCCAGGCGACAACTGTTGGAATACGATTTTGTAATAGAAAATGATGGTGTTGTTCTTCTAGATATGGAGAACAGAAATATGCAACTGGTGGAGTTTCAGCCCAAAGCTGAGAAAAAAGAAAATCTTGTATTAAAATTGATTATGATTATGGCTAGTGTAGGGATTCTCCTTCCATTCTGGTCACTAAAAATTATCATCTCACTATTATTGGTTGGGATTTGGTTTTATCCTGAGATTTCAAAAAATATTATAAAAAAGCTGATAGGTGTATATTAGATCCAATCACATTTGATGGAAAACATTCTTCTGCAAATATTGAATTATCTTTTATTAGTTGTAAAGACAACACTTAGCCAAATACTTCTATTGTTAGGGCCAATGCTAGTTCTTGCACTAATAATGAATATTGTTTCAACGAAGCTTGAAATCTTAGGTATTAGAATATTTGGGAAAAAAATCTATTTATACGGCTTTGCCTGGCTAGGTGTGGCCGTTCATGAACTAGGACATGCGGCATTTGCTATTATTTTTGGACATAAAATTACAAGAATAGTATTGTTTGCTCCAAAATCAGATGGGACACTTGGCTCAGTGCACCATCAATATAACAACAAAAATATCTATCACAACATTGGTAATTTTTTTATTGGTATTGGTCCTGTTATTCTTGGTTCAATTGTAGTCTCACTTGTTGTCTACCTTTTCCTTGGCTTTAGTGTTCCCTCAAACTTTAACATGAATCTTGGAAAAGATGGAGTAAAGGATTTATCTATAATACAATCCAATCTTATCCAAATGTATGATGGAATGCTTCTACTTATTAAAAAAGTAATCATAGAGTTTAAAACATCTCCTTTAAAAGCTACCATATTTCTTTTTCTTGTTTTTTCTGTTGGAAGCTCAATTACTTTAAGTAAGCCTGATATCACATCAGCCAAACAAGGTTTGCTATTTTTTGTGCTAGTGCTTCTATTGTTTAACCTAATAACAATCTGGCTTGAACATTTAAGTACTAGCATTATCATTTTTGCAACAGGCTACATGGCAAAGTTGTACCTTACAATTGTTTTCAGTCTCATTTTAAATATCTTGTTTATCCTCTTTATGAAGATCATTTATTTCTTTAAATCTTTAATCTTTCAATAATCAATATTCGAAAATTATGAAGAAGTTAGTAATTATATTTTTTCTTTTAGGAACGATCAACTCTATTAGTTCTCAAACTATTATAAGAGTATTTGAAAAGGATGGTAATATCTTTTGTCAAAATGACAAAGGAGAAGATGAGCAATTAACTTTTACAGGTATAGACAGTTATCCAACTCTGGCACGCGACACAAACTTAATTGCATTTGTTAGGAAAATACCTAGAGAAACTCCAATAACAAGTGAGGAATATGATTACATCGATCAAATATGGCTCATGGATTATAACAATGATTCATTGTCCAAATTATTTGAAGAAACACATAATTCTTTAGAATGTGGATATGGCCAGTTACTTTTTGGTTTAGAGAATAAAGATCTATATTTCATGGCGGCGAAATGGGCCACAAGCCGTGCAATATATAAAATAAACATTAGTTCACGGAATATTGATTTCGTAACAGATTCTAATCATTTAGAATTAGTTAAAAGAGGGAAGTTCAAAGGTTGTTTAATTACAAGAAAACATGATTACTTGTTTAGTATTGAAAAAGGTTCTTTTGATTGGTACTGGATTGAAACTACTGATCGTGAATTAATTGCCCCTTTTGGATATAGTTACAATCAGGTACATGCCTTTAAGAAAAACTATACAAGTACTATCACTTATAATACTTGTGCTGACCTCTCTGCAAACTTCCAAATAGACTATCCAATAGACTGGATATGTGATGAGTATTTTTATAAGAGTGACAATTCTGGTTATGGTAGTTACTTTCATGACACATTTGAGAATGTGAAAATGTGGGTATATACAAATCCAATTAAGAATACATCATTGGTAAAAAGTTATGATATTGATTTAAGTGATCCATCTTTCAAAATTACTTACGATATAAAAAAGGAAAATTGGTATGTCATAAGTGGTTTAAAAGAGAAAATGATTTTTTATAAAAAGGTAATTAAAAGCAACATAGATTTTGAACTTAAAACTATCTACTTAGAATACCCACAAGAATTTCAAGTCTATATCGATCAGATATTAATGGATATTTTAAATTCTTTCTCAGAATTAGAACAGCTTTAAATCAAATTATGTGTCAAACGATTGACAAAACATTGAAAAACAGATCCATTATGATGATTTTGATGCATTTAAAATTATATTCTCTATAAATAAATGCATCTTTATTGCTAGCAGGTTCAAAGACGAATATACAAATGGGATATTAAGTTCAATTTTTTGAAAGTATTAGTTTAAATAGAACACTTAAAATATATTGTTTCAATGGAAAAGTTAATAATACGGATTTCATTTATCTTAATTTCGATATTAATTGTTTCGTGTAATCAAAACTCTAAAGATAATAGTGAGCAAAGGCAAAGTATTGTTTATTTGGGTAAACAAAAAGAAGGAATACAGGATAAAAAATTTAAATTGAATAATCGATTTGACGTAGTTGGTACATGGGAATATAACAAAACATGGATTTTTTCAAATACCGAATGGTTTGCTATAAAAATTGTTGGTTTTGAAGACCAGTATAAATTCAATAGTAATGGTGTATTTCAGAACTTTAGCAAAGAATGGGACAGTACTAAAAGATTATATATGGCAGGGAAATATGAAATTGATTCAACTTTCCAAGAAATAACATTGATACGTAATGAATTGAACGATACCATTCTGAATACACCAGACACTTTCATGACTCAAACAAGAAGAATATACCTAGTAAATGATAGTCTTTTAAGGCTTGAGGGTTTTATTTCACAAGAGAACAATGGAAAGTTAGACATTTCAGAGTTCAAAAAAATTAGTATAAAATGAATACTAAAGGAAAAATCTTAAACTCATTTTCTAAAAATCTTGCTCTGATATTATCATGGATAATATTATCACCACTTTTTCTATTCCTCTCTGTGAAATGGAATAAACCAAAATTATTAGGACGCATTATCCTAACTCTTATCGCACCTTTCACCCTAATAACTATTTCGTTTATCTCGTGGCACGGATATGAATACTACTATTATCAAATAAAAAGAGGAAGTATAACCGAAATTGAAGCAAAAACAGGTATGGAATTTCCAGAATGCAAAACCATAAAAAAAAGGCGAAGAACTTATGGGCCTTCTTTTAATAGTGATTTCATAATGAATTATTCTGTACAATTAGACACAACAGATATTACTTCATTCTATCAACAGATCGAAGAAGCAATTGAATCCAGTAATACTCAAGAAAATAATAGTTTATATTACTACTGGGATATGGACAACAAAGGGAATTTCTCCTTTAGCCATAATGATTACCAGGAACATTTAGAGTTGAATATAAATACTCAAACAGGAGAGATGGATATTACATATGGTAGTTTGTAAATCACCTCCTCTTCTTTTTATTTAATGCCAATATTGACAATATTAAATACCATTTAAATAGAATTAACTGGAGTGCCCTTTCGAGGTGCTAAAATGCTATAAAATGTATGATTTTGCGTTTTTTGTGATTACGCAACTATCATATAATCAATGCGTAAACTTCCATGCCTCCTCCATTGACAGGCATGAGGTCGGCAGTTCGAATCTGCCACGACCCACAAAATTTCCAAACATGTATTATACTTACGTTTTATATTCTACGAAGTATCATAAAATATACATTGGTTATTCAAGTGATCCTGAAAAGCGGTTACTTTCTCATAATGATGAAAGCAATACAGGGTGGACTAAAAGGTATCAACCATGGCAGATTATTCATATAGAAGGATTTGAGACAAAAAGTGAGGCATTAAAGAGAGAGAAAGAACTGAAATCATCCAGAGGGCGTGCTTTTATTCGTACACTACTGCCGAGTTAGCTCAGTTGGTTTAGTCCGTCAGCTGACGGATGACAGGCATGAGGTCGGTCCGTCAGCTGACGGAAATCTGCCACGACCCACAAAATTTCCAAACATGTATTATACTTACGTTTTATATTCTTCGAAGTATCATAAAATATACATTGGTTATTCAAGTGATCCTGAAAAGCGGTTACTTTCTCATAATGATGAAAGCAATACAGGGTGGACTAAAAGGTATCAACCTTGGCAGATTATTCATATAGAAAAATTTGAAACAAAGAGTGAGGCATTAAAGAGAGAGAAACAACTGAAATCATCCAGAGGGCGTGCTTTTATTCGTACACTACTGCCGAGTTAGCTCAGCTGGTGTAGTCCGGCAGCTGACGGATGACAGGCATGAGGTCGGTCCGTCAGCTGACGGAAATCTGCCACGACCCACAAAATTTCCAAACATGTATTATACTTACGTTTTATATTCTTCGAAGTATCATAAAATATACATTGGTTGTTCAAGTGATCCTGAAAAGCGGTTACTTTCTCATAATGATGAAAGCAATACAGGGTGGACTAAAAGGTATCAACCATGGCAGATTATTCATATAGAAGGATTTGAGACAAAGAGTGAGGCATTAAAGAGAGAGAAACAACTGAAATCATCCAGAGGGCGTGCTTTTCTTCGTACACTTCTGCCGAGTTAGCTCAGCTGGTTTAGTCCGTCAGCTGACGGATGACAGGGTAGGGGTCGGTCCGTCAGCTGACGGAAATCTGCCACGACCCACAAAAAAAGGAAGCAATCATAACGATGCTTCCTTTTTCTTCATATAATTTGTGTTATTCTGTTACGTGATTAGTGCTAAAATAAGCCATTTCCCGAACAATTTTTCCGTCATCGTTAAACGAATGAGAAAGCATTAATGGCATCTCCACTTTTTTATTGTTTTCTTCATCGGTGTAAGAATAATTCCACCAAGAATAAACTACATAGCCGTTATTCAGTTCGTAAAAAATACAATCGGGGTAACCGACCTGCTCAAAGTGAATATCTTTTCTGGTGGCAAAATGGTCGGCTACATCTTCAGCTCTTTCTTCCAGGTTCATAGTTACATCATAGCCTCCGGCCAAACTACTGAAAATGGCATCTTCAGTAAAGAATCCTTTTAAGCCTTCTACATCTTCTGCTACATAGGTATTCAGCAATTTTCTTACCGTAGCAATGTGGGGATGGTTGATGTACACCTTCCCGTTTTCGCGGGTTGTTTGTGCATTCCGTATGTCCTCGAAAACATTGTTGTTATAGTATTGAATAAAAGTGGCAATTTTTCCATCATCGTCAAAAGCGTATAAACAGTGCATATGAAGATCCAGGTTTATGCCGGTTTTTTCGTTTGTTCCGGTAAGCAACAGCCAATCCTGAACCCACATTTTTCCGTCTTTATATTCCAAGGCATCGGGATAGGTGCCGGGCAAGTCTTCAATATTAAAATTCACAAAATTTTTGGTCCAGTAACTTGAGTTTTTACTAAAGTTGTCAGCCGAGGTTTTCCAATCATTACCGTTTCGCACAATTACTATTGAGTCGGCAAAAAAGGTTTTCACTTTTTCGGTGTCGCCATTTTTAACGGCATCCCAAAAGCCTCTTGTTTTGTCTATGGTTTCGTGTTCATTAAACACGGTCCCATTTTTCTTTTGAGCGATTGATGTACTTGCAAGGAGGGTTAAGATTAGCAATACAGCAAAATTTTTCATAATGTAATCTTTAGTTAATTGTTTAGAAAAATTCTGGCTATAAATCACTTAACCTAATTGGTACGTATATACAATTTACGTAATACTTCATTAAAATGAAAATAATTAAAATGGTAATATGCAGAAATACAGCAAGATAGTGTGATTTTGAGAGCTGCTAATTGATATCGAATCGAGTCAACGTGTTGATATTAAACAACGTAAAAGAAAAAAGGGTCTGAAAATAGGTAATGTAGAATTCATCATTTTCTTTTAAACAAACTCACTTTATCTTGTTAAGCGCTTGAATTTGAAAGGTTGCCAAGTTCGTTTTCTATTTTGTAGTTCAACATTTTCCTTTATTTTTAGCCAGATAATAAATCAACTAAACTATGTTACGAATGAATAGAATGTACTTTAAGATAATCTCCGCTTTGTTGGTGGTAGGTTTTTTATTTTTAACTCCAGGAACTTACGCTGGTGAGAAAATGCAAAATAATAACTCGTTGAAAGGAAAGAAAGTTCTTTATGTTTACGGTGGTTGGAAAGGTCACGAGCCCATAGAGTCGGTTGATGTATTTGTGCCATGGCTGAAAGCTGAAGGTGCAGAGGTTACGGTGTCGGACAACCTGGATAGTTACCTGGATGAAGAATTAATGGGGGCAGTTGATCTGATTATCCAAACCTGGACGATGGGAACCATCACCAAAGAGCAGGAAAAGGGACTGTTAAAAGCCGTACGAAACGGAGCCGGTTTTTCGGGCTGGCATGGAGGTATAGGCGATTCGTTCCGAAATAACACCGAATACCAGTTTATGGTCGGCGGGCAATGGGTAGCACATCCCGGTGGTGTTATTGATTATTCGGTGAAAATAACCGACAAAAATGATCCGGTAACTAAAGGAATGGATGATTTTAAGATGCATTCGGAGCAGTACTACATGCATATCGATCCGAACGTAAAAGTGCTGGCTACAACTGAGTTTACCGCTGAACATTCGTCGTGGATAGATAAGTCTGTAATGCCGGTGGTTTGGAAAAAATACTATGGTAACGGACGTATATTTTACAGCTCGCTGGGCCACGTGATGACTGATTTTGAAGTGACGGAAGCGCTGGAAATTATGAAACGCGGAATCCGTTGGGCGGCTGAAAGTAAATATGCTCCAAAGGAAAAGTGGGTGAGCCCGGTTTACAAATAAAAAACCGATTAACCGTGTAAAATACACGCAAGATAAGAAGTTTCACTGTTCTGATTAACAAATTTGTTCTGACCCCCTATAATCCCCCGAAGGGGGATATTTCCTCCCCTTTGGGGAGGTCAGGAGGGGTTATTAAATTGCATCATTTTGATTATTTTTCATAAAAAAACCGTTCCTTTTTCAAAGAACGGTTTTCCAATATTTTTATAAAAACGATTTATCCGTTTAATGCTTCGGCGCCGCTTACAATTTCCAGGATTTCTCCTGTAATGGCTGCCTGGCGTGCTTTGTTGTACTCCAAGGTAAGCGAACCGATAAGATCAGTGGCATTATCAGTTGCCTGATGCATTGCCGTCATTCGGGCGCCGTGCTCGGCAGCATTCGAATCGAGCAAAGCTTTGTAAAACTGAATTTTTAAGGAACGCGGAATCAGTTCCCGTATAATGTGCTCTTTCGATGGTTCGTAAATAAAATTGTAATTACCATCGTCGTTGTCTTCTTCTATTTCAACCGGTAGAAACTGCTCGGCAGCCTGCACCTGTACAGCAGCATTTTTAAACTGGTTGTACACCAACTCAATGCGGTCGTAATGTTTGTCGGCAAACGATTTCATGCACTCTTCGGCAACTCTCGAAACATTCTCAAAAGTCAATGCGTCGAACAACTCATTTTCGTCGGCCACAACTTTATACCCGCGGTGTTTTAGCTGGCGTGCGCCCTGTTTCCCGATGCACATAAAATCGAGCTTACCCAGTTGCAACTGTTGCTCATATTTTGTTTTGGCTACTTCAACCGCTTTTTTGGTGATATTGCTGTTAAAACCTCCGCACAAACCGCGGTTTGATGATACCAGAATCAGAAGCACTTTTTTAGGTTCGCGTGATTGTGTGTAAACAGAATCTTCAACGTTTTCGAGGCTGGCACTCAACGAAGTCAGTATCTCGTGTAGCTTTTCGGCATACGGTCTGATTTGCATAATAGCATCCTGCGCTTTTTTTAACTTGGCAGCCGAAACCATTTTCATGGCACTGGTTACCTGCCGGGTGGTTTTTACCGATGCTATCCGGGTGCGTATTTCTTTTAATCCAGCCATATTTTTTCAATTGAAGGAATGATTTGGAGAAGGACTGAATTCAATCCTTCATTCCATCAACATATCAGTCCTTATTATTTGTATTTCTCTGCCGTTTCAGCAGCTACTTTTCTAATTGTCTCCTCAATTTCAGGTGTCAGTTTACCGGCTTTTAGTTCATCCAAAACCGGGCGGTGCGACATTTCCATTGTTTCCAGAAAATCAGCTTCAAACTCTTTCACCTTATCAATTGGCACACTACGAAGCAACTCGTTGGTTCCACAATAAATAATAGCTGCCTGGTGCTCAACTTTTACCGGCGAGTACTGTCCCTGTTTCAGGATTTCCACGTTTTTACGTCCCTTATCAAGTACACGCATTGTAGCGGCATCCAAATCGGAACCGAATTTAGAAAACGCTTCCAGTTCGCGGAACTGTGCCTGGTCGAGTTTTAATGTACCCGAGATCTTTTTCATCGATTTGATCTGTGCACTACCACCAACACGCGATACCGAAATACCCACATTAATCGCCGGACGAATACCTGAGTTAAACAGGTTCGATTCCAGGAAGATCTGTCCGTCGGTAATTGAAATTACGTTGGTTGGAATATAGGCAGAAACGTCGCCGGCCTGTGTTTCAATAATAGGAAGCGCGGTTAATGAACCACCACCTTTTACTTTATCTTTCAAACATTCCGGTAAGTCGTTCATGTTTTTTGCAATCTCATCCGATTCGATGATTTTTGCAGCACGTTCCAACAGGCGCGAGTGCAAATAGAAAACATCACCCGGATAAGCTTCACGGCCCGGCGGACGACGAAGCAACAGCGACACCTCTCGATACGAAACGGCTTGTTTCGAAAGGTCATCGTAAATGATCAATGCATGACGACCAGTATCGCGGAAATATTCTCCGATAGCAGCACCTGCATACGGAGCATAAAACTGCAATGCTGCCGGATCTGATGCAGTTGCCATTACAATTATCGAGTAGGCCATTGCACCTGCTTTTTCAAGTGTTGCAGCAATGTTTGCAACAGTAGAACCTTTCTGACCTACTGCCACATAGATACAGTAAACCGGATTTCCCTGTTCGTAGAATTCACGTTGGTTAATAATGGTATCGATGGCTACTGCTGTTTTTCCTGTCTGACGGTCGCCAATAATCAACTCACGCTGACCACGGCCGATCGGAATCATGGCATCAACCGCTTTCAATCCTGTTTGCAGCGGTTCTTTTACCGGCTGACGGAAAATTACACCCGGTGCTTTCCTTTCCAAAGGCATTTCGAAAAGTTCGCCTGTAATAGCACCTTTACCGTCAATGGCCTCACCAATGGTATTTACCACACGACCAAGCAGGCCTTCGCCAACATTAATCGATGCAATACGACGTGTACGTTTTACTGTATCGCCTTCTTTAATTTGTTCTGTAGGACCTAAAAGTACAGCCCCAACATTATCTTCTTCAAGGTTCAATACAATGCCTTTCATTCCGTTTTCGAATTCGATCATCTCATTCGATTCCACGTTCGAAAGTCCATAAATACGTGCAATGCCGTCGCCAACTTGCAGAACGGTACCAACTTCTTCCAGTTCGGCTACCGATTTAAATCCTTCGAGTTGTTGCTTTAGAATTTCAGATACTTCAGCAGGTTTTATATTAGCCATGTTCTATTATTTTTTGCTTGTCGCTATCGTTTATAATTCGGTTTCTAACAAGGTTTGTTTTACCTTGCGTAATTGGGTTGCCACGCTGGCATCATACTGTTTATCATCAAGGCGTAATACCAGACCTCCAAGAATTTCGGGATTTACCTGAGCCGCCAGTTCAATGGTTGCATTCAGTTCTTTTCCCAGCAGTGTTTCCACCTTTTTAAGTGTTGAGGCATCAACCTCAGTAGCTGTTGTAAGAACCGCCGATTTAATGTTGAGGTCTTTTCGGGTAAGATCGAGAAAATTGCGGCAGATGCCCGGAATGTGTACTTCGCGTTTGTTTTGAACGATCAGCAGTAAAAAGTTGAGACTGATCTCTTCAATTTTACCTTCGAAGATACTTTTTACCAAGGCAGCCTTTTTTGATGATTTTACGATGGGGCTTTCCAGCAAAAGAATAAAATCTTTTGATGATTTGCAGACATCCATAACCAGTTGGATATCGGTTTTTAGCTTATCGAGCAGGTTTTTCTCTTTAGCTGTTGAAAAGAAAGCTTTGGCGTATCGTACAGTTATTGTGCTCTGGTCCATACTTAATTCAGCTTGATGTCATCGATTAATCCGTCAACCATTTTTTCCTGTTCGGCCTTGTTGCTTAACTCTTTGCGAATTACTTTTTCGGCAATACTTACCGAAAGTTCGGCCACTTGTTTTTTAATATCGTTTATGGCAGCAGTTTTTTCGGCTTCGATTTGCTGACGTGCCTGAGCAATGCTTTTTTGCGCTTCTTCGCCGGCTTTTTCTTTGGCTTCGGCAACAATTTTATCTTTTAACTCCTTGGCCTCTTTCAGGATCGCTTCTTTTTCGCGGCGTGCTTCAGCAATAATTTTTTCATTATCAGCTTTTAGCCCGGCTACTTCTTTCTTGGCTTCTTCTGCTGAGTTTAAAGCGGTTGCAATAGAATCTTCACGCTCTTTTAAAGCGGTAAGAATTGGTTTCCATGCAAACTTCGTTAACACAAAGAGTACGATTCCAAAAATGATGAGCATCCAAAAAATGGTGCCCGGATTCGGCATTACTAATCCCATGATTTAAAATTTTAATGGGGCAACGGCATCCCGGGCAATCCCCGGGATGGCTGCCAAAGTTTTTTGCTATACAAAAACGATAAGGATACAAACAATAACTGCGAAGAACGCAACACCTTCGATAAGTGCTGCCGACACAATCATGTTCGATCTGATGTCGCCGCTTGCTTCCGGTTGACGGGCAATAGCTTCCATGGCACTGGCACCGATTTTACCGATACCCATACCAGCTCCAATTGCTGCTAAACCTGCACCAATTGCTGCTCCCATTTTTCCAACCGACGCACCGGCGGCCGCTTGTAGCAATACTGTTAAAATAGCTGATAACATAGCTTTTAATTTTAAATATTAATGATGTTCTGAGGTCGCCATTCCGAAATAGAGTGCCGACAACAGAGTAAAAACATACGCTTGAATAAATGATACCAAAACATCGAGCAGCAAAATGAACACCGAGAACAGAATAGATATCGGACTTGCTCCTAATCCTACTGCCGGGCCAAACAGGCTGCCGAATACAAAAATAAGGCTCACAAACACCATCACAATAAGGTGACCCGCCATCATGTTGGCAAAGAGTCGGACCATGAGAACAAATGGTTTTGTAATTACACCCGAAAGTTCAACGATAGGCATTAAGGGAATCGGGAATTTTAACCACCACGGAACATCCGGGTTGTAAATCTCTTTCCAGTAATGTTTGTTACCATTAATTGTTGTTATTGCAAAAGTGAATAAGGCCAGTACCATTGTAACCCCTATATTTCCTGTAACATTGGCTCCAAATGGCGGAATGGGTATCAATCCCATGAAGTTGTTGATCAGGATAAAAAAGAACAGGGTTAACAGGAACGGCATGAACTTTTCGTATTTGTGTTCGCCAATGGCCGGTTTTGCCACTTCGTCGCGAATAAAAAAGATAATCGGCTCCAAGGCATTTTGTACACCTGTTGGTGCTTTTCCTTTGTTCTTTTTAGCCAGTTTAGCTGTCGCAAAAACCAACCACAATAAAATAACTACCGATGCCAAAATACCGGCAATCGTTTTTGTTATTGAAATATCGATGGGTGTTCCAATTTCGTGTCCTGCTGCATCCAGCTCAACCACTTTGCCTTTATATTCTTCGCTTTCCGAAATGCGGAAACCTTTGTAGGCGCTGTGTCCGTGGTGAAATTTCGACGACATAAACACATGAAAAGCTTTTCCATCATGTAATTCCGGTTGTTTGCTGTATAATATAATCGGTAACGGAATGCTGATTGGTGTCCCCTTCCAATCTGTAATGTGCCAGTCGTAAGAATCCGACACGTGATCGATCACAAATTCTCCGGCGTTAAATCCTTCTTCAGCGTGTGCGTCTGAAGCATGATCTTCGTTTTCTTCTGAATGACTTTCTGTTGCGTGTGTCTCTTCTTCGTGCCCGTGTTGAGCCTGAAGCTGGCCATAACCTAATAATGAAACGGCAAACAGTATAATGACGGCTTTGGTAAGCTTAAGCATGGTTAATTCAGTTTTTTCTTTGTTTTAACTTGTCTTGTAAAAACACTTTAAACAAACGCTTCTCGATAAGAATTTTGTCAGGTTGTTAAAACGAATATTCCGTTCTAAGGTTCACAAATTTATAAGATTTTTTGGACCGTGAATGGAATTTGGCATTTTTCATTTGAGAATTAACCATGTTTAAAAACCTGTTTTTGTGTGAGGAAGGGAAGCGATGGAGCCTTATTTTCTTTCAGCCGACTTAGTTGCCTTTGTAATCTCGGTTACTTCAAAAAAAGTGTAAAGCAGGTATAGCAGCATTAAACAAATAACAAACGGGAGGGCATTTTCTTTATCAACAGCAATATATACAACGGCTACCACCGAGTATAGAACGAGTTTGAAAAACGTTACGAGCATATTGCTACGGGTAAATTTGCCGATATCTTTTTTTGCCATATTAAGCTGGTAGGAATGAATACCCATTGTAGCCAGATAAAAGAAAAGTAACAGAAAAGGAAATACCGGCAGGTAGTATTCGGGGAATGCCAGCGAAAATACCAGCCAGCCAATTAAGGCAATAGCCAGAGATATTCCGGTAAGTTTTACGATGAAAGCCTTCATTTACTTTTTCGTTTTTTTCGATTTATTATCCGGTTTCAACAGATTTTTTACACCATATATAATCGATGCAATTACACCAAATAGTACCAGTGCAAGTGTAAAGCCTTTAAATTCGTTATCCATCCATAGGTCGATTTTATAGCCCAGAAAAGTAAAACCTCCGATAATGGCCATCATTTCGAACCCCAGGCTGGAGTAGCGAATAAACGAATTAGTTTTTTTCGTTGTATAAGGTTTTTTCCTTTGCATCTTCTTTTGCAGGGGCACTGGCTGCTCCCATGGCGCAGGTTCCGGTAAAAGTTGCACCGGGTTCAACGGCCAGTTTTCCGGCCACAATATCGCCTTCAATTTTTGCCGAGGCTTTCATGTTCAAAAGCTCATCAACATAAACTTTACCTTTTATAAAACCGGCAATCTCAACGTTATTGCATTTTACCTTGCCATCGATTTTGCCTTTTGGGCCGATAACAACCCGGCCTTTTGCTTCCAGGTTTCCAACCAGTTGTCCATCAATGCGAATATCGCTACTTGCCGAAATATCGCCTTTAATGAGTGTACCTTCGCCTAAAATATTAATCGCCTGATCGGGGGTTTCGCCAAACGTTCTTGTGTTTTGTTTTGCCATGGTTTAAATCTTCTTAACTGTCCTTATAAATTGGGTGCCTGAATATACAATAAAATGTATCTTCAGCAAAAAAATATTCATTTTGAGTCCCACAAACAGAACGGCAAAATTTAACTTCTATTGTTAGCTTCTATTCCGAATCGTACGCCCATTTTAAATAGGTGCTTCCCCAGGTAAATCCGGCACCAAACGCGGCGAGAATAATGTTGTCGCCTTTTTTAAGTTGTTTTTCGTAATCCCACAAACAAAGCGGAATGGTAGCTGCTGTGGTATTTCCGTATTTGCGGATATTGATCATTACCTGCTTTTTGCTAATCCCCATTCGGCGGGCGGTAGCCTCAATAATGCGCATGTTTGCCTGGTGTGGAACAAGCCACGCAACATCTTCAGAGCTGATGTTGTGTTTTTCCATAATTTCAGCAGCAACATCGGCCATGCTCGATACCGCAGCTTTAAAAACAGCTTGTCCTTCCTGGTATAAATAGTGTTCTTTATTTTTTACGGTTTCTTCGGAGGCCGGTTTTAACGATCCGCCTGCTTTAATGTGCAGGTGATGACGTCCTAAACCATCAACACGGTTAATGTAGTCGATAACACCAACATCTTCGGTGCTTGGTTCAACCAAAACGGCTGCAGCGCCATCGCCAAAAAGCGGGCAGGTGGTGCGATCTTCGTAGTTAATAATCGACGACATTTTTTCGGCGGCAACTATAACTACCTTTTTGTAGCGCCCCGATTCGATAAATTGTGTGGCTGTTGACAGAGAAAAAATAAATCCTGAGCAAGCAGCATTCAGATCGAAACTCCAGGCGTTATGAATATTTGTTTTGTGAGCAATAATATTGGCTGTTGCCGGAAGGTTCATGTCCGGGGTGATGGTGGCGCAAATCAACATGTCGACTTCATCGGGCGATGTGCCGGTTTTTTCCAGCAAATTCTCCACTGCACGAGCCCCCATGTCGCTGGTTGCTTTTCCTTCTTCCTTTAAAATCCGTCGCTCCTTAATCCCGATTCGTTGCATGATCCACTCGTCCGAGGTATCAACCATCTTGCTGATTTCCTCGTTTGTTAACCGGTATTCCGGGAGGTAGGCTCCAACTCCTGTAATTGCTGCCCTTATGTTAGCCATTGTTCAAATACTAATTTTTGTTTACTGAAAATAAAATTCTGGTCTTTTTTTTACCGGGGATAAATGTAGAGCGATTTACAGGAGACAGCAAAGAAATGCCAACAGATGTGGTGTGCAGAGGTGAAAAAATGTTCTTTATGGCTGAACAATTTATAACATTGTTCGAAAAATCAGAAAATAGGAAATGCGATCAGGGGGGCACAAAAAATCCATCTTCGGAACTTACCAAAGATGGATTTTTGTTAGTTAAATCCGGAACTTCCGGATGCTTATTTAACTATAATGCAATTTCTTTTTCAATTACTTGTTTACCTCTGTAGTAACCACATTCAGGACATACTGTGTGGTATTTAACAGTTGTTCCACAGTTTGAGCAAGTAGCCAGAGTAGGGGCAACTGCTTTGTAATGGGTACGTCTTTTATCCCTTCTAGCTTTCGATGTTTTATGCTTTGGATGTGCCATTGTTATGTATTTTTAATTATTATTCTTTAAATTTTTTAATGCAGCCCAGCGCGGATCAATTTCTTCTTCATCATCCTCCGCATCGAACTGTGTAATATTATTTAATCTGTCAATCATTTCCTGGTTACAGCCGTTTTCTCCGCTTTCATCCGGATGAACATGCCGCAACGGAATACTCAGTGTAACGTATTCGTAAATGATTTGAGCCAGGTTGATGGCGTGTTCTTCGGGTAAAACCCAGATAACATTGTCGCCGTCTTCAAACTCATCTTCTTCACCAAATTTTACAAATAATTCGGTTTCTAAAGACACGTCTTGCTGATAACTGTCGAGGCAGCGGTCGCATACAAGCTCTAACCATCCTTCAAGTGCAAAACTTAGTTTCAGAAATGCACTTCGTTTTTCGAGTTCAACTTTTACGCTAACTTCCCCGTTGTCAACCAGACTCTCCTCAAAATGTACAAAGAACTTATCGTTCACCTCAAATTGGTAATCGTGCAGGCCTTCTTTAAGGCCTTTAAACTCAATATTATATTTGCTCTTCCAGCTCACGATTCCAAAAAAGTGGATGCAAAAGTATAAATTTTTTATTAACAGTTAAAGAAAACCTTGAAATATTTCAAAATTCTTTCCAAATCAAAACAGTTAAACCTGAGCCGTTTGCATTGGTGCTAAGTTCGGCGATCGAACACAACAGGATTGCTCGTTATTGTTTTGATTTTATTTGTACAGAATAATTCGGAATGTGGTTCCTTTTCCCATTTCTGATGATTTGATGAAAATTTTGCCTTTGTGGTATATTTCAACAATTCGTTTTGCCAGGGAAAGGCCTAAACCCCAGCCGCGTTTTTTGGTTGAAAAGCCGGGATGGAAAATCGATTTTTGATGATTTTTAGAAATACCGCAGCCGGTGTCGGTAAGGTCAATATTTACCTGCTTTTCTTTTTCTTTTACCTGAATGGTTATGGTGCCGTGATTGCTCATTGCATCGATGGCATTTTTGCATAAATTCTCAATAACCCACGAGAACAGAGCCGCATTTAATGGGGTTTCAATATAAGCGTTGGTGTCGTAATTCAGCTCAAATTTTACCTTATCCGACGAACGTCGTTTCAGGTACGAAACGGCCGAATTTAATACTTCGATGAGGTTAACGCGTAGCAATTCCGGTTTTGATCCAATCTTGGAAAAACGTTCGGTAATACGTTCCAGGCGCGAAGTATCCTGCTCCAGCTCTTTAATCAGATTGGGATCAACATCTTTCAGTTTTAGCAGTTCAATCCATGCCATTAATGATGATATAGGAGTGCCCAGCTGGTGCGCTGTTTCTTTCGACATGCCCACCCACACCTGATTTTGCTCGGCACGGTTGGTAGCCACAAACGCAAAATAGGCAACCAGAATAAATATCATTATAACCGCCAGCTGTATAACCGGATACAACTGCAGGTTGCGCAGAATTGTTGATTCGCGGTAGTACAACATCAGTTTATAATCGTCGCCTAAATCGATTGGGATTGGCGCTGCATAATCCTGCATTTTTTTTAGTTCGCGTTGCAGCACTTCTTCTTTTCGGTCTTCGCGGTAGGCAATATTTCGGTCGGTGTTAAAAGTCCCGTCAGGGTTTAATATCAGAATAGGAATGGTTGTGTTTTTCTCGCTAACCGTACCCAGAAACTGGAGATAACGCGTTTGGAGCTGAGCCATTTCGGGCGTGGTGATTTCGATCGTAGCATTATTGATTCCCTTTATCGCATCGGCCCAGATTTCAACCTTGTTGCGTTCTTCGTTGGCCATTTTTTTGGTTAGCCAGTTGGTGTAAAGCATTGATGCTACTCCGATAAGAACAGCAAAGATGAGTAGTAAAATTTTTCCCCGTCGTCGTTTAAGATAAATGTCCAATGCAAATGGTTTTTAAGTACATTCTTCAGAACGACTTAAAGATAAAAATATTATACCGATAAACGGATTGCCGAAATAAAGGGAAATCTAAATTTTGAATATTATCGTGACGGGTTATTTAAACGATTTTTGTTTTACCAACTAATTGTTTTGCAGTGATAACAATACCTTGAGTATCGATACCGCATTCCCGGTAAAGTTCCTCGGGAGTTCCGTGTTCGATAAACTGATCAGGAATTCCCAGTATTTTTATTTTATTGGTGAAACCGTTTTCGGCCATAAATTCAAGAATCGCACTTCCAAATCCGCCCTGAATGCTGCCGTCTTCAATGGTTACAATCTGGTCGAAATTCTCCATGATTTCTGTAAGCATCTCAGTATCGAGCGGTTTTACAAAACGCATATCGTAGTGTGCAGCCGAAATATCGTTGCTGGCCAGTAATTTTACTGCCCGTTGTGCAAAGATTCCGGTTTTTCCTATCGACAATAAAGCAATGTCGCTGCCATCATTTAATTTCCGGCCTTTACCAATTTCAATTTTTTCAAATTCCTTTTGCCAGTCGGAAATTATGCCACAACCACGTGGGTAACGTATTGAAAATGGCTGGTTAATCTCATCCAACTGCGCAGTGTACATCAGGTTGCGCAACTCAATCTCGTCCATCGGTGCCGATACAATCATATTCGGGACCGAACGCATATAAGCAATATCAAAAACACCATGATGTGTAGGCCCGTCTTCACCTACCAGACCTCCGCGGTCGAGACAGAAAATTACGGGTAATTTCTGAATGGCCACATCGTGTATCACCTGGTCGTAGGCGCGCTGCATAAACGTTGAGTAGATATTACAGAACGGAACCATACCTTGCGCGGCAAGCCCTGCCGAAAAAGTTACGGCGTGTTGTTCGGCAATTCCCACATCAAAAGCACGACCCGGCATTTGTTCTATCATTTTATTCATAGAGCAACCGGTAGGCATGGCAGGAGTTATCCCCACAATTTTCTCGTTTTTCTCTGCCAGCTCAACCAAAGTGTCTCCAAACACATTTTGGAATTTTGGTGCCTGATCAATTTTGCAATCGCACTTGTAAATTTCGCCGGTTTCCTTATCGAAAATACCCGGCGCGTGCCATTTGGTTTGATGAATCTCGGCCTGTTTAAAACCTTTACCTTTTTGGGTGATTACATGCAAGAGTTTTGGCCCCGGAATATCTTTCAGGTCGTTTAATGCATTGGTTAAATACCGCACATCGTGTCCGTCAATCGGGCCGAAATACCTGAAGTTGAAAGCTTCGAAAAGATTGTTCTCTTTCAGGATCATGTTTTTCAGTGCATGCTGGTTTTTCTGGATAAACTTACGTGCCTTCTTTCCAAAACCATCCAGTTTTCCCAGTCCTTCCCATACATCGTGTTTCATCCGGTTGTAGGTGTCGGACTTTGAAATGTTGAGCAGGTATTTATTCAGTCCACCAACACTTGGGTCGATGGCCATATTATTGTCGTTAAGAATAACCAGGATATCGGCATTTTCGCCACCTGCGTTATTTAATGCTTCAAAAGCCATTCCTCCGGTCATGGCGCCATCGCCAATAACAGCAACTACTTTGCGCTCTTTTTCACCTTTAATTCTGGAGGCAATGGCCATTCCCAGCGCGGCCGAGATTGAAGTTGACGAGTGTCCAACGCCAAAAGCATCGTATTCGCTTTCGCTACGTTTTGGGAATCCGCTGAGTCCTTTATATTTCCGGTTGGTATCAAATTGATCTCTTCGTCCGGTAAGTATTTTGTGTCCGTAAGCCTGATGGCCTACATCCCACACCAACTGATCATAAGGCGTATTGTATACGTAATGCAGGGCAACAGTGAGCTCAACAACGCCCAGACTGGCTCCGAAGTGCCCCGGATTGGTTGAAACCACATCGATAATATAATCGCGCAACTCCTGACAAACGTCTTCGAGTTGGTCAACCGGTATTTTTTTTAGATCGTCGGGATTGTTTATTGATTCAAGCAGCTTCCCCTTCGCGTCTTCCATTTTTCCAAAAATTACTGAAACAATAACAACTGTTCTGCTACAGTTTGTTCACTGCAAAAGAAATAAAATTACTTGTAAAAAAGTATGAGATCACTGATGTTATATAAATGAATTGATTTGAGCCAGCCCTTCGAGCGTTAGCATGGGCTCGCAGAATTTAATATTTTTTGTTAACGGAGCGATTACTGCACTAAGTCCTCCGGTAGCTACAACATTAAGCGATTCGCCTACTTCTTTTTCGGTACGTTCTATCATCGAATCAACCAATCCGGTGTACCCGAAAATTATCCCCGACTGAATAGCATGAATGGTATTTTCGCCCAAAACCGAAGGCGGAGGCGCAATATGAATTTGCGGTAATTGTGCAGTTTTTCCGGCAAGAGCGCCAACGGCGGTGCGTAATCCGGGCGCTATGGCAACGCCTAAAATTGCTGAATTTTTACCAATGGTGGTGAACGTTAAAGCAGTACCAAAATCGATTACCATGGTGTTGTTGCCATATTTTTGATAGGCAGCCGTGGCATTGGCAACCAGATCGGACCCAATTTGGTATGGGTTGAGCACTTTTATGGGTAAGCGATCATAAATATCAGGATTAAGATGGTTAATAACCGCATTGCTGAATAATCCGGATAACATTTCGCGAAACGGATGAACAAGCGAAGGCACCACACTGCTTAAGATTATCCGCGATATTTCGGTGCGGCAGATCTTTCCTGCAGTTAACAGCGAGCGGAAGATAACCTCATATTCGTCGGCTGTTTTCAGTTGATCCGTTTGAATGCGCCAGTGGTTTAGCCATTCTTCATCTTTGTATATTCCAAAAACAATGTTTGTGTTTCCTATGTCGATTGCCAGTAACATAATTCGTGTATTAATTTTTCAAAAGTACCTTTTTCTGCTGTCAGTTGCGAATGATTAAGGGTTTTTTGAGCATTTCGGTCCTGTTGTTTTCTAAATAAATTAATGTTATTTTTAGTGCAGCACTAACACTATTTCTAAAATTATGCAAGAGACAAAAAATCCTTTAATTTTTCTGATCGAAGACAGTACCGTTTACAAAGATCTTATTGTCGGTTATTTGCAATCGAAAAAGTTTTCGAATCTGAAAGTTTTTAAAAACGGAGATGAATGTCTCAAACAAATACATTTAAAGCCGGATATTATAATTTTAGATTATTCAACCGAAGGTACAAGTGGTTTGGAATTTATGCTTCAGGTAGAGCGCGAATACAGCCATATTGATTTTATCTTTCTGAGTGCGCAAAGTAAAGTGGATACGGCCGTTAAAATTATGAAGTTGGGTGCGGCCGACTACATCATTAAAAACGACCAGGCGCCCAAAAAACTGGTTGAGTCGATAGAGCGACTTAAAGACTCGACAAAACAGGAGAAAAAAAGGTTCAGTTTCAAACTGGGAGTGCTTGTTTTCTTTATTGCATTGTTCCTTATTATAATGATCATCACCTTTGTATCGGTCTTTTTCGATGTGGGATTGTGATGAATAACCGAATTTAGATTTTACACCCTCAATTACTCAATTACTCATTCACGTTAATGCGAAATTGCTTTATTGTAAAATTGTAAAACTGTTGGGTGCGACTGTATTAAACACAAAGACTCAAAGACACTAAGAACTGAACCACATTAGGTACATAGGACACAATAGATTTGTTTACTACTGCTTAATTGTTCTATAGATAAATTGCTAAACTGTTCACTGCGACTGGCAACTGAAAACTTTCCTCCCACTTCTGAAATCAACAATCGTTAATCATCATTCGAAATTCAAAGTTCTGCATTCACTACTCATTCACTCAATAACTCATTCGCGATCTACTGCTAAATTGTTCTATTGTGAAATTGCAAAACTGTTAACTGCAATTGGCAACTGAAAACTTTCCTCACTTTTTTTATGCGATATGTCAGCTCCAGAGGTTTGGGGGCAGAACATATTTCGAAAAATGTTACCTTACGCGCTTCATCTAAATTTATCGAAAAATGGCAGTTCTTTCAGTATTAAAAGGATACAGTAAAAGTTTCTGGACTTCAAACACTATTGAATTATTTGAGCGTTGGGCGTGGTATGGTTTTTACCTGGCATTCCCGCTGTTTTTGGTAGGTTCGACCGATACCGGAGCACTTGGTTTTTCGAATGCCGAAAAGGGAGCTATTATGGGAACCAGTTCAGCATTATTGTACTTTTTACCAGTGATTACCGGAGCCATTGCCGACAAAGTAGGATATAAACGAATTTTATTACTTGCCTTTAGCATTTATATCACCGGTTTTTTAATGATAAATAGTTTTAACACGTATTGGCCCGTTTATTTTGCTTTTATGTGGACCTGTGTTGGTGGCGCATTCTTTAAACCAATTATTTCGGCTATGATCGCAAAAACTACCAATGAAAAAACTGCCTCAATTGGTTTTGGTATTTTTTATATGATGATCAATATTGGTGGTTTCATCGGTCCTTTTATCGCCGGAGCGTTATTAAAGTTAAGTTGGGCATGGGTATTTTACATGTCGGTAGCGGCCATTGGAGTGAATGTTTTGCTCACACTTTTTATGTTTCGCGAACCCGGAGTTGAAAAGGATGGTACATCGTTATTACAAAATATTGCGCAAGCTTTTAAAAATATCTGGATCACGCTTCAGAACTGGAAATATGTGCTTTTCCTGGTGATTATGATCTTATTCTGGACAGCTTTTAACCAGCTGTATTATTCGTTCCCAATATTTGTTGACCAGTGGATTGATACCACCTCGGTATATAATGGATTACATGCAGTATGGCCATGGCTGGCCGAAACAATTGGTGATAACGGAACAATCAGTGCCGTATCGATGACCAGTATGGACTCCTTCTTTATTATTGTATTTCAGCTAATGGTCTCTGCATTTGTTATGCGCTTCCGACCCCTGGCTGCCATGATGGGGGGAATTCTTGTTCTTGCCGGTGGTATTGGGTTGATGTTCTCAACACAAAGCGGCTGGTTAATTTTGTTGGGTGTTTTAATTTTTGCACTTGGCGAAATGGGAAGCTCTCCAAAGTTTACCGAATATGTGGGAAAAATTGCTCCTGCCGATCAAAAGGCGCTGTATATGGGAACTTCGTTTTTACCAATAGCCGCTGCCCATAAGCTGGCCGGTTGGCTTTCCGGTGACTTTTATGAGGGTATTGCCGATAAATATTTCCTGTTGCAAAAAGAAGTTGTTGATCGCGGAATTCAGTTTCCGGGCGAATATTCAACCGAATTTACTAAAAACGACTTTTTTGCCCAGGCAGCCGATAAAATGAATATGACACAAGTGGAACTGACTAATTATTTGTGGCAGAGTTATAATCCTTCAAATATTTGGATGGCTTTCTCTGGCATAGCAGTTTCAGCGGTTATTTTCTTGTGGTTGTATGATCGATTTGTAATGGGAGGGAGGTAAGAAGTTTTCAGTAATAAGTCGCAGTTTTCAGTTTCTGTTGAAAATTAAATATTGGGGATTCAATATTGGATATTTTGATGCTGGATGCCGGATATTTGATTCTCGATACTCGTAGCTTGACAATTGATTCTTCTACTTTGGAAATTTTTATTTAGTTGAACCTAATATCCAATAATCAATATTCAATTCAGAATACCCAACTGAATCTGTTAATTGATTATTGATCATTCAATATTGGAAAATCAGTATTTATCATTTCACAATATACCGCCAGGGCTTACTAATCCAGGGTTCGCCGGCGTAGTCGATTCCAACACGGGGAGCAGTTGTAAATTGTGGTTTTAATCCCGAATCCTCAATCCATATTCTTTCTGATGTTCCAAGGTTTTCGCCATAAAAACTTTTGTTGAGCTGCAGTGCGCGTCCAACTCGTCCCGGACCGGAGATACCTTCAATTCCCCGTATTAAAACTGCAGAAGAGTCTCCCGCCTCGCCCGTTACAAAATTCAGCATCCAGTACATTCCGTAAATCAGGTAAACGTATACCAATCCGCCTTCGTCAAACATCACTTTGGTACGAGGCGTTAAGCCTCTGTTAGCATGGCAGGCTTTGTCTTCGCCTCCGCGATAGGCTTCGGTTTCAGTAATTACGAACTTTTGTATGGCGCCATCTGCAAATCGTCGTACCAATAATTTTCCTAGTAACTCGGGTGCAACCTTGGTTACATCGCGCAGGAAGAAAGCAGCTGAAACACGGTGATTCATATTTAAAATGACTTATGGAAAAGTTTAAATATAGTTAATATTACCTGATCAAATTGACAAGTGTGTAAAGAAGTATCAATGTGTGACAGATTGTTACTGGAATACTGAATTCCGGTTAAGATGAAAGTGAGGTTCAAATATTTGATGATTTATATTTATACCTGCAGTGTCAAGGAAATAGCTTATGTCATTGGCTGTACAACGTAATAAGCGCATGTGGTGACGAAATTTCTAAACCATGGTATTGCAGCGATAACTCTAATTTGTTTTATTGGTTTAATTTTAAACTTTACCTCGTAGTTTGGATTGATAAAAAATAATGTTTTCCCAATTATTTTGAATTTGTTTTCTTCTAATATAGATTCAAATCGTTCAATTGAAATGCCCGTTTTTTTTATCTCAAGTAAACCTTTTATTGTTTCGTTCTTTTCGCCAAACAGCTTTAATACCTTTTTGTAGATTGGATCAGGAAATATGTGGAAGAAAGGTAATTTTGCCAAGAATCTGCTCTGACATACTTGCTGATGACCTCCAAAAGGATTTTGCCAGGGCGGAAATCCAAAAAACACAATGCTTTTTTCGTGAAAGAAACATTTAAAATATTCCATAAAAAAATTCTGATCAGGGATGTGTTCAATAACGTCGCGTAGAATTATCACATCAAACTTACCCAGATCATTACGATTGTATATATTATCGGCGATTAGTGTTAGCTTCGATAAATTCTTATGCGAAGAATAGAATTCATTTCCTTTATCGATCTTGCCTTTAGATAAGTCTATTCCGGTAACCATACAACCAAAATCTAGAAATGGCAGCAGGTTTCCGCCTTCGCCGCATCCAATTTCCAGAACTGTTGTTTCTTGGGTAATCTTACAATGTCTCTCAATGTAAGGGATTACATATTTTCGTGTAGTATAAGCTTGTTCATTAAAGTATTGCCACTTATCCCGATGTCGCTGATGCATTTTATTCTTGTTTGATTGAGGAAAAACCTTTGTTGTTCTTTAAATAAACCCCAAAGTAAACCAGTGCCAATATGATAATAATAAAGGAGCTGGCATAAGAGATCTTATTTCCAATGAAATAGGATTGGGGTTCGAATCTAAACTCGATACTATGCTCGCCTGCAGGAACAGACATGGCTCTTAATACATAATTCACTCTGAAATAAGGTACTTTTTTACCATCGATGTAGGCATCCCAGCCTTTATCGTAATATACTTCTGAGAAGACAGTCAGTTGCTCCGAATCGGAGTTGAAGCTATATTTCAAATAATTTGGGTCACTAACTTCTAGCGTGATACTACCATTTTTTTGATAAGTTTTTCCTGTAACAAATTGTTCAAACCGCTTATCGATAATGGCTTCCTCAGCCGGATTGAATCCTTCCAATGCATCGATCTCTGCATCAGCGTTTTCAACAATTTCATAGTTGCTAACAAACCAGGCATTGCCAAGCGGTGCCGGATCTTTTATCGGTGCACCATTCGGATTTACGATCAGGTATTTTGTATTCAACATTTTTAAGGCAGGAGCGATGTTAAACAGGTTGCCAACTTGATCCGGATCCAAACCACTGTTAAGCATTCTACTGATATTCTGTATTTCAGGGGAGATGTGGTAATCTATCAATTCCTGGTAACGCATCAGTTTGGCGGCGTGGTATCCACCAATTGATTTGTGGAAGTACGAGGTTGATGCATCGGTAAACGGGTTTACAGTAAGGTTCAGCACACGGTAGGAAAGCGCTTCATCCTGGTGAATCAACTCATCAGCTTTCGACAGCGTGTACGGATTATTCATTTGGCGTTTAGCCACAAAACTATCGTTGTTCAGGTAGCGTTTGTTGGTGGGCCACATATCTGCGAGTATTAGAACAACCCATAAAGCCAGTGCGTATTCAGCTTTTAATTTCTTTTTCCAGAAAGCCCATAAAACACCGGCTGCCAGTGCTACAAAAATAAAGGTTCGGAACGCATCTTTTTGCAGCACCATTTTCCTGTCGGCCTGCAGGGCATCTAAAAGTTGCTCGGGCCATCCGGCTTGCAGGAGACGAGCATCGGAAGCGGCAGTAAAATCGCCTGCCAATCCCGGTATCACGGCGAAAACAAGGGCTAAACCACCGGCAATAGCAAAAGAGTACAGTAAGGCTTTATTAAAAACCTTATCCGTAACTTCGCGTTTATAGACCTTTGATATGGCCATTACCCCCATAAAGGCCATGGCAAATTGCTGAATAACAATAATGTTTTTTACGTCGCGGAACTTGTTGTACAACGGAAAATAATCAATCATAAAATTAGACAGCGCCGGAAAGTATTTTCCCAGCGACAAGGCAAATGAGATGATTACTGCTGCTACGATCCACCATTTGTCTTTACCGTTAATAACAAATAGCCCCAGAACAAATAAAAAGCAAAGCACGGCCCCAAAATACATATAACCTCCGGCAATGGGCTGGCTGCCCCAGTATAACGGAAGGTTATTGGCAATACGCAATGCATTTTGTTTACCCTGAGAGCGTGCTAAAAGGTCATAAACATTTGAATCTTCTCCTAACGATTCGCGCATACTTCCACCTTTCAGGCGGGGAATAAAAGCTGTTAATGCTTCGCCCACATCATAACTGTATTCAAGAATATAATCTTTATCCAAACCGGCGGCATTATCTTCGTTTGATTTCGGAGTAAGTTCCGATTCGCCTCTTATCGTATACTTTCCGTATTCGTATGTAGTCCAAAGCGGTGCCAAATTCATACTTAATGCTAAAAGGGCTGCGCCAATAAGTACACCCGAGCTTTTTGCAAAAGCCGGAAGCGTTTTTTCTTTGATAGCTTCGATAAAATATACCACACCTATAATCAGAGCAAGTATAGCAGCATAATAGGTCATTTGCAGGTGGTTGGCCGAAATCATAAACGAAACGCCAAGGGTGCTTAACAGGAATCCCAAGGTACGTTTGTTTCGGTAAGCAAGCAAAATACCCGCAATTAACAGAGAGATATAGGTAATTGCAAGTGCTTTTGAATTATGCCCCGACTCGATAATGACAAAAAAGAAGGTGGTAAATCCATAAGCGGTTGCACCTGCCAGACTTAGCCAGGGATTATAGCCCAGGGCTACAAACATAAGGTAAAACAGACTTAGTAATAAAAAATGGTAGCTTATGGGGCGGGGGATTTTTAAAATTAAGTCTGATATCTTTTTTGTTATGCTTCCAAAATAGATGGTTGAAATCTGAAAAGCCGGCATTCCTGAAAACATACCATTTGTCCACAAAGCTTCTTCTCCGGTTTCAGCCCGGTAATCAACAATCTCTTTCGACATTCCGGCAAAATGAATAATGTCGGATTGTTGCAATACTTTGCCTTCCAGAACCGGGAAAAAGTAAATTGAAGAAGTAATTAAACACAATAAAACGGGAGCTAAATATTTAATGAGTTTTTTGTTCATTGCTGAGTGTTATTTGAATGTAGAGCAAATATAACTAATGAAACGAGTATGACAATAATTTTGATACCCGCTACAAGTTTTACTTCAATGTATTTAGAAACTAATTATCAATCCTATTTTTAATTCAGATTGCTTCTAAATTTCATTTTTCATAATTTGTATACCAGTTAAAAACCAAAACATCAAATAGGCCCTTTAAATGTCTGTTTAACCTGTTAAATTTTAACTAATGCTCCGCTCACATGCCACAGGAATGGTGTGTACACCGGCTGTTATTGTGGCCGGCGATAAAAGAGGCCGCCCACAGCTTCGAAAACTTACAGGCGGCCCACAGTTAACAACGAATTTCTTCGTTATTGTAAACGCCAAAAGTAATTAAAATGGCAACATTAAATGAAAAAGAAAGTCGTGATTTTGTATCGCAGATGATTGTAATGGTCACTCAGAATGCAGGTTTGCTCACTGATGCAGGCTTCGATCCTACAGCAAGAATCGAAACTTTGCAGGGTGAACTGCAAACTGCCGACGATGCCGAGGGTGAACAACAAAAAGCCCAGGCCGCTGCACTCGACGCTACAAAACTGGCCAACGAAACTTTGAAGTTGGCTTACGACGACGCCTCAGCCATTGTAAACCTGATAGAAGGTTTGCTGGGAAAAGATCACAGCCTGGTGCATAAGTTGCGCCAGTTGCGCAAAAAGTAAAAGCGCTGCTAAAAATGAATTCCGCCCTGATTCCGGGGCGGAATTTTTTCTGTTCATCTTGCTCTTGCTTCACAACTCACTTCAGAAGATAACGCTTCGCTACCATCAGATTAAGTCGCTCTTCCGTCCGATACTGAAAATCTTACGTAAGATTATCCTTCCAAAACACCAGATAGTCATCATCTTTTAGAAGATATACTTCATCTTCCATAAGATAGCCTCCATCTGATAGAAGATAGTCGTAAAAACCATCAGAGAATGATGATCTTCCGTAAGATAATGATGCGCTGACAGCAGATAGCCTTTCGCTGGCATAAGATAGCGGCTGTCTGGTGTAAGATGATCGTTCTCTGACATAAGATGATGACGATCTTCCATAAGATAATCGTTCGCTGACGGAAGATGATGTTGATCTTTTAGTTGGTGATTGTTCTGTAAGCTAAGATGTATAGGGGTTATGGGAGTTTTCGATGGAAGTTTTTATACTTGTTGAGAAATACACGGATAAGAGGATATCTAAAATTCATTATAAAGTATTACTCATATGCTTAGTCGTATGAATTAAATGGTCTATCATTAACGATTTCCACTTATTAAGTTATTTTTGTACCTAATGATTATAAATTATAAGTTTGGAAATTGGTTCATGCTGTTTTAATCTTTTTGATAACTAAGGCTTAATGGGGAAAAATCTTCATATACTGCATATTCCACGAACATACCCAAGCGTAGTTAATCCTATTGGAGGTATATTTTTTAAAGAACAGGCAGAAGCGGTTGCTGAAAATAAAGATGTAAAAATTGGAGTATTATCGATTATTCAGAATGCGTTATTTAGTGTAATTTTTATAAAACAGATACAATGGCTTTGTAGAACGATAAACATCAGAAAAGATAATGTTAACCTATTACAGAGATATGTTTTTACAATTCCGATGCCTTATCGATTAAAACTAAATTACCGATGTTTTATAGGAATACAATTATTTAAGAAGTATTTAAAGGTGTATGGCAAACCGGACTTACTGCACTTGCAAACATATGAAATGGGATGGCTGGCATCTAAAATTAAAAGGAAGTACAACATCCCTTATATCGTAACAGAACATTCGTCAAATTTATACCATAACATGCCAGGGTGGCTCGAACATATGGTTTCCAATACATACCACGAAAGTGAAGCAAACATTGCAGTTAGCGAAGGTTTTAAAGAAAAGTTGGCTGAAAGGTTTGGGTCATCTTTCATCTTTATTCCTAACATAGTTGATGTGGATTATTTTAGGATATCAAAAGATATAAAACAAACCACAGTTTATCAGTTTTTACATGTTGGCAATTGTGTCCCTGTAAAGCAACAGACTATTTTAATTGATGCATTTTACAAGGCCTTTAAAGGTAAGTTGGATGTTAAATTAATTATTGGCGGAGATGGCCCGGAATTGTTAAGATTAAAAAGGCAATCGTATGAATTAGGAATGTCAAATCAAATAGAGTTTACAGGTGCATTAACTAAGGATGAAGTTCGGAAATATATGCAAAATTCAGATGCTTTTGTCTTGAGTTCAAAGCTTGAAACTTTTGGAATTGTGCTTATAGAGGCTATGGCATGTGGACTTCCTTGTGTATCTACATTGGCGCTTGGACCAGAAAGTATAATTAACGACAGCAAACTTGGTGAATTGTGTGAAAATAATACCACATCGTTGTCGGAGGCAATGATTAAAGTATACAAAGGAACCTATGATAAAAATTTAATTAGAGAATATGTCGTTTCCAAATTTTCTAGAAAGGCAGTTGGAGATAGAATTTTAAGTGTATACAACAATATTAACCATTAATGATGCAAACGTGAAACTGGTAAAGAAAATTAAGCATATTGTATTTAAAAAGAAGAAGTTTAAATCATCCACCTCATATTGGATTGAAAGATATAGGTTTGCAGGAAATTCTGGAAACGGTTCCTATAATAAATTGGCAGAATTTAAAGGTGAAATCGTTAATGATTTTGTGTTAAAACATGAAATCAACAGCGTTATTGAGTTTGGTTGTGGAGATGGCAATCAATTGCAATACTACAATTTTAAGTCGTATGACGGTTATGATGTTAGCCCCGATGTTATAAGAAAGTGCAAAAAGCTTTTCAAAAATGATACTACGAAAAGGTTTCACTCTATGTCACAATTTACTCCAAAGAAAGCGGATCTTTCTATGAGCGTAGACGTTATTTATCATCTTGTCGAAGATGATATATTCAATGATTATATGGAAAAATTATTCGATGCCTCAAGAAAATATGTGATCATCTATTCTTCAAATTCCAGTAATCATGAGAACAATGGTAAAGCGCCGCATGTTAGGCATCGAGAATTTACAGCATGGATTGAAGCAAATCGATCGGATTTTGAGTTAATAAAACATATTCCAAATCGATATCCTTATAATGGAATTGGAGAAGTATCGTCATATGCTGATTTTTATTTATTCAGGAAGGTCAAATAAATGGATTTCAGGCATTTTTTAATTTTAGGATTAAATTCTAGGTGAATTGTAATTATAATGCACTGGCAAGATGCTTCAAGATATAAAAACGACATCTAAACACACAATTATATATGCTCTGGGCAATATTGGGTTAAAGATGATTGGTTTAATCTTAATCCCGCTCTATACAAATCCAAAATATTTAAGTCATGCCGATTATGGTGTTTTGGCTGTTTTAGAAGCTACATCGCAATTGTTGATAGGAGTACTCACCATGGCAATGGGGACAGGTCTTGCTCGATGGTATTGGGATGCAGAACATAAAACCAAACAGAAAAGTATTTTTTTTAGTACGGTTGCTTTTTTAATATTGTGTAGTGGGTTGGTTGCAAGTCTATTACTGTTGTCTTCTAATTATTTCTCAAAACTTCTATTTGAATCCAACGATTATAGCTATTTATTAAAGCTAACCATTGGAGCAGCCGCATTTCAAATAATCAATAATCAAATCTTGGCGCTGGTGAGATTGCAATCACGTTCTATATTTTTTTCCGCGATTCAGATTGCTAAGCTTGTGTTAATCTTAGGTCTAATACTTTGGGGAATTAAAATGAAGGATAGAGGATTGAATGCAATCTGGGAAGCAAATATAATTGGAGAGATTATAATTTTGATAGTACTTTTTCCTTATGCACTGAAAAACATTCAGTTTAAAGTTCATTTCAAAGTACTCAAAGAGATGCTGTCTTATGGATTACCTTTGATGTTAGCTTCGGTTTCGGGGGTGCTATTAGCAACAGCCGATAGGTATATGCTAAGTTCAATGTCAAGTTTAGAGAATACAGGGCTTTATTCATTGGGCTTCAGGATTGCCAACACATTAAAGGTGTTGATCGCTGCGTCAATATCAAATGCGTTGCTACCATTAAATTATAAAAAGATGAATGATATTAACAATAAGCGATTCTATTCTAAATTGAATACTTACTCTATTTTTATTTTTATTATCGCTCTTATTGTATTATGTATGTTTGCTCTTGACATTTTGAAGATATTTACCAAATCGCAATTTTATTGGGAAGCGAATGGTATTATCGTAATTATATCTTTTGCATTATTGTTTGGTTTTCTTAAAGACAATATGACTATTGGCTTGATTCTTAAGAAGAGGACGAAAGTACTAGGTATATTGATTTTTACTACAAGCCTCCTGAACATTGCGTTAAATCTTATACTCATCCCTTTTTTTGACATTTATGGGGCAGCTCTCTCTACATTGTTTTCTCAGTTTTTCTTTTTCATACTGGTCTCATTAGCAGCTCAGAAAGCTTATCATATACCTTATGAATGGAAGAAAGTAGGGATGATGATCGGAGTCTCAGTTATTATTGTTTTATTTGGATTAAGCCTTGCCAAATTCGGCTTGATCTTGAGATTGTCAATTAAGTTGTTGCTTTTAATTACTTTCCCATATATTCTGTATTTATTTAACTTTTATGAACGAACTGAGATTGAGAATATCAAAAGAATTATCATCAATTGGACACATCCAATGAAATTTAAAGAGAATATTCGACGTTTTTTGGGGCGATAATGATTATGTATCAAACAAGTGTTTTCATATTAACATGATTACTTAAATGTCCTTGAGATATAGCTCCTTTATATTAGTGGATTACAAAGGTATCGTATTTGCGTGGCAAAGGTTTCACAGTTTCCTCCCAATACCAATTTCTATCCATATTAATATTAACGTATTGATCAGTGTTATTGGCAATTTTTAGTACTGCAGATGCGAACTGTTTACTGTTATTTGTTTCAACAGAAATGCCAAGTCCATTTCCTTCAACAAATTCTTTCATCATTTTGGCATCACTAACAATCACAGGTTTTTGCATTATTGCATATTGATATATCTTGGTAGCAATGGTTTTGTTTATTTCATCTCTATTCGCCGGAGGTGTAAAAAAACATATTTTACTGGCTGCAATGTAGCTTGGTAATTGCTCCTCATCCATCCAGCCTTTAAAATCAATTAATTCTGATACTCCGTATTTTTTAGCTGTTTTAAACGGATCGTAAGGTTTAGTTATGCGTCCACAAAGAACAAGCTTAATATTAGGGATTTGTTCTTTTAAATCTTTTAGGGCAATAATGGCTGTGTCTATTCCTCTCAGTACGTCAATCCCGCCAGCGTAAAACAAGACAAAGTCATTTCTATATTCTTCTATAATTCTTTGATCGACATTTTGAAGCTTATATGTCTTTTTAGAAGGAGTATTTGGAATGGTAATTATCTTTTCTTTATGAATTTTGTGTTGAGTAATATAGTTTTCTTTTAGGGGATCAGCTACAGTGATGACCAAATCTGCAAGATTAAGATATTTTTTTTCATAGCTTTCCCAATCTGATAACCTGGAAATAATCTTTCCAAGAAATGTATTCATATGGGCTGTTTCTTTTATCCAATTGCTGTAAAACTCATGTTGATCACAAATTAACTTTAAACCATATTTTCTTTTAAAATAATAACCTACTTTGCTTAATGGTAAGTCATGGATGTGTATGGCCTCAAATGAATAGGTTTCGTGTAGTTTCTTTATTTGTTTCTTCCATCCAATAAAATAGAAAGGAACAATAAGAGCCAAGGCACTAATTTTTTTAATAAAAAAGTCGGTGTACTTTACCCGGTGTATTGTAAAAGTTTTTGTTTTTTCATACAATGGTCTGTCTCCGGAGGCATAGCAAATAATATGTACATCGTGACCATCTTCCGATAAACTATTTGCTTCTTTTTCAACTCTTGAGTCAGTCGGAAAAGAGCCTGTTAAGACCATGAGTATCTTCATCGTTTTATTTTTTGCGTAACAAATATAATGTGTTTGCTGCTTGATTAAAGTAAAACCAAAATAAAAGTCAATGTTAGTATTAGACTTGTGCTAAGAGGATGATTATTATATTTTCTTAATTTTGACGTCATAACTCGAGTATAATATGAAAACCATACACATGTGCGACCTCTACGGCCAATATCTTACGATGAAAGAGGAGATCGATGCGGCCATGCAAGACGTAATAAAATCAACTTTATTTATAAAAAGCGGGAAAGTACTCGATTTCGAGGAAAAACTGGCCACTTATTTAAATACCAATGTAATTACCTGTGGCAATGGTACGGATGCCTTACAAATGGCCTATATGGCCCTCGACTTAAAACCGGGCGATGAGGTAATTACAACACCTTTTACTTTTGTGGCAACGGTTGAAACGGCTGTGTTAATGGGATTAAAACCTGTTTTTGTTGATGTTTGTCCGGGCACTTTTAATATGGATGTAAGTCGGCTTGAAGGCTTGATTAATCCCAAGACGAAAGCAATTGTTCCGGTGCATTTATTTGGACAGTGTGCTAATTTGGAAGAGATCAAGGGCATTGCACAAGAACACAATTTGTATGTAATTGAAGATGCCTGCCAGGCCCTGGGAACCGATTATATTTTTAAAGACGGTACAAAACAAAAAGCCGGTACCATTGGGCATGTAGGGTGTAACTCGTTTTTCCCCTCGAAGAATCTTGGTGCTTTTGGCGATGGCGGAGCTGTTTATGCAAAAGATGAAGTATTGGCTGGTGTTATCCGCTCAATTGCCAACCATGGGATGAAAGCGAAGTACCAATACGAGCGCATTGGTGTAAATTCGCGGATGGATAGTATTCAGGCCGCTATTTTAGAGGTGAAGCTAAAATATTTCGATAAGCATATAAAAGCACGTCAGAGGGCAGCAGCCTGGTACGATGAGCATCTTTCGGATTTGGACGGTATTGAAATTCCGCAAAGGGTGGAATACAGTACGCACACTTTTCATCAGTATACCATTAAAACAGAAAAGAGAGATGAATTACAGGCTTTCCTGAAAACAAAAGGAATTCCCTCAATGGTTTATTATCCTGAAGTTTTTCATTTACAAGAGGCCTATAAGTTTTTGGGTTATAAGGAAGGCGATTTCCCGGTGAGTGAAAAATTGGTAAAAACAGTTTTGTCCTTGCCTATGCATACTGAGTTGGATGAGGAACAGCTGGAGTATATTGTTGGAGAAGTAAAGAGTTTCTCGCAAAGGCGCTAAGACGCAAAGAAAGGGAAAGGCTAGAGAATGAATTTGCGATTTAGCAAAGAAAATGGATGTATAAATAAATAAATTATAGAGTCTGGCGACTTTGCGAGATATTTTTCAGACAAAGAAGAAAACGATGACTGAAAATGAAATTGCTAAAATAATAGTCAATACTTGTTTCGACATACATGTAGAACTTGGTCCGGGATTGCTGGAATCGGTTTATGAGGAGATTTTAGCTTATGAACTATCGGCAAAAGGTTTAACCGTTGAACGGCAGAAGGCTATTCCTCTTATTTGGGGTAGTAAAAAAATGGAAATAGGATTCAGGGCAGACTTAATTGTGGAGAATAAAGTGATTATTGAGTTGAAATCGGTTGAAAATATCGCACCTGTACATCCCAAACAACTTCTCACCTATCTGAGAATAACGGGACTTAAATTAGGATTACTTATTAACTTTAATGAAAAATTGATAAAAGACGGTATTACCCGAATAGTAAACAAATTATAAAACTTGGCGTCCTAGCGCCTTGGCGAGAGAAATTTTTCACGCAAAGACGCGGAGACGCAGAGAATTAAAACAATGAAAAAGGAATATTATACGCACGAAACAGCCATCATCGACGAAGGAGCGAAGATTGGCAAAGGCTCAAAAATATGGCATTTCTGCCATGTAATGGGAAGTGCAGAAATGGGCAAGAACTGCATTTTGGGGCAAAATGTTTTTGTTGGCAACAAGGTAAAGCTTGGTAATAATGTTAAGGTTCAAAATAATGTGTCGTTATACGAAGGTGTAATTTGTGAGGATGATGTTTTTTGCGGACCGTCTATGGTGTTTACCAATGTTATCAATCCGCGAAGTGCTGTTGAACGAAAAACTGAATTTAAGCCAACACTTGTCAGGAAAGGGGCCAGTATTGGTGCCAATGCAACTATTGTGTGCGGAAGTACTCTAGGTGAATATTGCTTTATAGGTGCTGGTGCGGTTATTACAAAAGATGTTAAGCCATTTGCATTGATGGTTGGTGTTCCTGCATTGCAAAAAGGATGGGTGAGCCGGAGCGGTGTAATTTTGGGTACAGATCTGGTTTGTCCTGAAACCGGAGAAAAGTATAAATTAGCAGGCGATAATCTTGAATTAGTGAAAGAATGACATATAAAAAGCAAATACTGGATAAAGTAGCCGAAAAGCAACTGTTAATTGGAGTTGTGGGATTGGGCTATGTGGGCTTACCCCTGGCTGTAAGTTTTGCACAGGAAGGAAATAAAGTACTGGGTTTCGACAAAGCTGAAACGAAGGTAAAAAAAGTCAACTCCGGAGAAAATTACATTTCAGATATCGAGGACTGGGAGTTGGAGCAAGTGGCAGAATCCAATTATCTTAAGGCAACAAGCGACTTTTCGGAATTAAAAAAATGCGATGCCATACTTATCTGTGTACCTACTCCTCTTGATCGTTACAAAAAGCCTGATATGAGCTATATTGAGGCTGCATGTACCGAAATTGGCAAGAACATGAAAAAAGGTACGTTCATCAGCCTTGAGAGTACAACCTACCCAACAACTACCGAAGATTTTATGCTGCCAATTATTGAACGGGAATCGGGATTAAAGCAGGGAGAAGATTTTTGGCTGGCGTTCTCACCTGAACGTGTAGATCCGGGAAATCAGGATTTTAAAACAAAAAATACTCCAAAGGTACTGGGAGCATTAACGCAAGACGGACTTGAGATAGGAGAAGCTATTTATAAACTGGCCATTGAGAATGTACATCTGGTAAGTTCACCGCGGGTAGCAGAAATGGTTAAGATTTTAGAAAATACCTACCGCCTGATTAATATTAGCCTTATCAATGAGTTGGCATTACTGGCCGGCAAAATGGACATTAATATTTGGGAAGTTATCGACGCAGCCAAAACCAAACCCTTCGGATTTCAGGCTTTTTATCCCGGTCCGGGAGTGGGAGGCCATTGTATTCCGCTCGATCCATTTTATTTGGAGCATATTGCAAAAAAATTCAATTTCGAATTAAGTATGATACATACAGCCGGGCATATTGATTTGTTAATGGCCCACCGTATGACCCTAAAAATTACCTCGGCATTAAACAGGCAAAAAAAGGCGCTTAATGGAAGCAAAGTGCTGTTTTTGGGAGTTGCCTATAAGCCAAATATCGATGACGAGCGCGAATCGCCGGCATTAAAAATTATCGATGAAGTGGTAAATAAGGGAGCAGATGTGAGTTATCACGATCCTTATATTTCGGAAATCAAAACAGAAGGAAATCGAATTTTTACAAGTAAACATTTGAGTGAAGAAACCCTAAATGATGCCGACTGTGTTGTAATTACCACAAATCACTCGGTATTTGATGCTGACTTTATTGAGCTTAACTCAAAGCTTGTTGTCGATTTAAGAAATGTAATAAAAGAGGCGTCCGACAAAGTATATAAATTATAGTTTTAATTCAAAGTCAGTGTAACATCCAAGGCTTTGAACCAATTTTTAGTACGAATGAGTAAACGATTTGCATTAATAGGAGCGGCAGGGTATATCGCTGACCGTCATATGAAAGCCATTAAAGAAACCGGTAATGATTTGATTTGTGCGACTGACAGGTTTGATGTAATGGGGCGTATTGACAGCTATTTTCCCGAAGCTGAGTTTTTTTTGGAGCACGAGAACTTTGAAAAGTACATGGACGACCTCCGTATGGCCGGAAATCCTGTGGATTATGTAAGTATATGTACACCGAATTACATGCATGCCTCGCATATTCGTTTTGCTTTACGCAATGGCGCCGATGTGATTTGTGAAAAACCTTTGGTGATTTACCCCAAAGAACTGGATGTGCTAAAGGAAATTGAAAAGGAAACCGGAAAGCGGGTAAATACCGTGCTTCAATTACGCTATCATCAAACTATTCTGGATTTAAAAAAGATAGTTGATGAAGGAATTGATAAGATTTATGATGTAGATTTAACCTACATGACAACCCGCGGTAAATGGTACTTTAAAAGCTGGAAAGGGGAGATGGAGAAATCAGGGGGAGTGGCTACCAATATCGGAATTCACTTTTTTGATATGCTTACCTGGATCTTCGGAGCGGTAAAAGAGAATGTTATTCATGTTTACGAGGCAGATAAAGCTGCCGGTTATCTTCAGTTGGAAAAAGCACGTGTACGTTGGTTTTTAAGTCTCGACGCAAATGATCTACCTGCTTATGCAACGGACCGGGGAATGCGTACCTTCCGATCGATAACTGTTGATGGGGATGAGGTAGAATTTAGTGGCGGTTTTACTGATTTGCATACCGTAACCTATCAGAATATTCTGAATGGTAATGGCTTTGGGTTGGATGATGCACGCGAAAGTATTGTGCTCACTGATTATGCACGTAACACAAAGCCGGTAGGATTGAAAGGGGATTATCATCCCTTGTTGAAATAACAGAGTGACCGTTAAAGTAACTTTATTAACTCCGTTGTTAGGTTCTCCCTTGAGTACTTATCAGTTTTTGATTCAGCATCTGCTAAAAAGGTAGTCGGTTTAGAGTAGTACTGTAGTATACTCTCCTTTATTTTATCCTCATCATCGTATGAGCAGGAAATTCCACTCTCCGTCTCATTCACTATTTTAGCAGCATCACCGTCTGTTGGTCCCAGCAGAAGTATAGGCCGTTTACTTGCCAGGTATTCAAAAAGTTTGCCTGTAAGAATGCCTTTGTTGTTCTTTATATCAGGAATGACCAGAAGTAACATGTCGCTCGAAAACATATAATCAATGGCGCGGCTGTGTTGAACATATCCTAATAGTTCTATATTTTCTTCTAACCCGGCTTTCACAAGTTTATTAAAATGATCAGTTGCAAGCTTACCAACAAAACGAAGCTTTAGTTTGGCTCTAATTTCTTTGTCCAGCATTGTAAGGGCTGAAATAAAACCATAGATTGGGTACTCATTAGAGATTGTACCTACATATGATATATAGAAAGACTCAGGATCGCGAATAAGATTTACTTTCTTAAAATCATCGTTGTCATAACCATTAGGAATAACTGCTATTCTCGTTTGTATGTTGTCTGTTTTTTCACAGAACAGACGTTTCAAATCTTCACTAACGGTTAATACTTTGTCCGCACCTTGAAGTACTTTTCTTTCCAACATCTTATTAAGATACACCGAAAAACGCCTTTGATAGAGTAATTTATTATAAAAGATATCGGTCCAGGGATCACGTAAATCGGCAATCCATTTTATACCAAGCTGTTTTTTTAGTTTTAGTCCGATTAATTGAGAAGAATGAGGGGGGCTTGAGGTTATTATCGTATCAATCTGGTTTTCTGAAATTATTTTAGTTGCAGCCTTAACTGCAAACCTGTTCCATCCTCTGCGCGGATCAGGTATAAAAAAATTTCCACGAATAAAGCGTAGTACCTTTTCTTTAAAATCGAGCTTCTGAGTGTTTGCAAAGCCTCCGTATGGAACCTCCTTATTGGAAGAAACCTTTTTGTAGAGCGCAAACGGATCATAAGCTTTTGTGTAAAAAACTTCAACCTCCTCCGGGATGTCATTTTTAAGCGAGTCGTCAAGTTGCGGATAGGTAGCATATTTTGGATCAACGGTAAGCACAAACGGTTTATATCCCAACCTTGACAGATATTTCGCAAATTTCACCCAGCGCTGAACACCTCCCCCACCACTTGGCGGCCAATAATAAGTTATGATCAGGACTTTTTTCATTGCTAAAGTGATTGGTAGATATGTAATAAATTCTCTACAAACACCTCCCACGAATACTTCTTTTTCTCTTCGGCGGCATTGCGGCTAAATTCTTCTTCTTTATTTAGTTCATAGAATTTATATATGGCATCAGCTATTTCCTGTTTGTCGGTATTTACCACATAGCCCACTTTTTCGTTGGGTATCAGTTCTGCCAATCCTCCAACATTTGTAGTTATCATGGGCTTGTTAAAGTGGTAAGCTACCTGTGTAATGCCACTTTGTGTGGCTGTTTTGTAGGGCTGTACCACCACATCTGATGCACAAAAATATTTGTGAACGTCGGTGTTAGGAATAAAGTCAGTTCGCAGTTCAATGTACTCTTCCAGTTGATGCTTTTTTATGATCTCCAGGTATTTGTCCGGTTTGGAATAAAACTCTCCGGCTATCAATAATTTTACCGGAAGTTCGCGCAATTTTTTACTGGCGAAAGCTTCCAGAAGAATATCCAGGCCTTTGTAATCGCGGATAAAACCAAAAAACAGGATGTAGTTTGTTTTTGCATCCAGCCCAAGTTGTTCCTTTGCAGTTTCTTTGTGAATGATCTCACCAAAATTATCGTATAGCGGGTGCGGTGTATATTTGCGTGGTTTCTCGGTGTCGAATTGGTTTAAGTCGTTCAACACGCTTTTCGACATCGTGATAAATGCGTCAACATTTTTTACGAAATACTTTGATAGCAACGAATCACCCGGCTTTTTCTCATGTGGAATTACATTGTCGGTAATGGCGATTACTTTGGTTTTTTTGTTTTTCCTTACAATTTTGGAGATAGTTCCCAAACAAGGTCCCATAAATGGTATCCAGTAACGTAGAATCACAAGATCAGGGGCCAGCTTTTTCAGGTATCTTCCTACTTTTATCCAGTTAAATGGATTAATGGAGTTAACCATCACCTCAATATCAAGACCTTCAGGAGGTACTTCTTCCGAATATTGTGTTTTCCCGGGGAACAGGATAGATGGGTATTGGAGGCTAAAGGTGTAAATTTTTACATCGTCGCCATTATTCATGAAAGCCTTTGCCATACGCTCGTTAAATGTAGCTATTCCACCACCTCTTAAGGGGTAAGCCGATCCTACAATAGCAATCTTTCTTTTTCCCTGGTTCTGCTTCTGCATACTGAAATAATATAATTTGCTGTTATTCTATTCTGAAGGTTAAAGATATTAGAATTTAACGAATCTGTTAAGGGCTACTGACAATAAGTAAAAAAGGGGATTTGCAAAACTGCTCGTCCCCTTTTGATATTTATTAGTCGCTTGTATTTATAGTTTTCCAAACAGCTTCTTGTAGCTAACCTGCTCGCCAATAATTTTGTCCAAATCGGCAATGGCAACACGTTCCTGCGCCATAGTGTCGCGGTAACGGATGGTAACGGTGTTGTCTTCTGCACTTTGGTGGTCGACAGTTACGCAGAACGGAGTGCCAATGGCATCCTGACGGCGGTAACGTTTACCGATCGAATCTTTTTCGTCGTACTGACAGTTGAAATCAAATTTCAGGTCGTCGATAATTTCGCGGGCTTTTTCAGGCAGACCGTCTTTTTTCACCAGTGGCATAACAGCCAGTTTTACAGGAGCCAGTACCGGAGGAAGTTTCAGTACTACACGTGTATCTTTTTCCAGTTGCTCTTCGCAATAACTTGCCGAAATCACCTGTAGGAACATGCGGTCGACACCAATCGATGTTTCAACAACAAAAGGAACGTACGACTCGCCCAGTTCCGGATCGTAGTAGCGGATTTTTTTGCCTGAATATTGTTCGTGTTGCGATAAATCGAAATCGGTACGCGAGTGGATACCTTCCACTTCTTTAAAACCAAATGGAAATTTATATTCAACGTCAACGGCAGCGTTGGCATAATGCGCCAGTTTTTCGTGTTCGTGGAAACGGTAGTTTTCGTCGCCAAAACCAAGGGCACGGTGCCATTTCATACGGGTCTCTTTCCATTTTTCGAACCAGTCGAGCTCGCTGCCGGGACGAACAAAGAATTGCATTTCCATTTGTTCGAACTCGCGCATACGGAAAATAAACTGACGTGCTACAATCTCGTTACGGAAAGCTTTACCGATTTGCGCAATTCCAAACGGAATTTTCATACGTCCGGTTTTTTGCACATTCAGGTAGTTCACAAAAATACCCTGTGCCGTTTCGGGGCGAAGGAAAATTTTTGAAGCACCTTCAGCAGTCGATCCCATTTCGGTAGAAAACATCAGGTTAAACTGGCGTACATCAGTCCAGTTTCGTGAGCCTGAAATCGGGCAAACAATACCTTCGTCTTCAATTATTTGTTTTAATTCTGCCAGATTGTTATCATTCAGTGCATTTGAAAAACGAGTATGTAGTTCATTCCATTTTTCCTGGTTGCCCAAAACGCGAGGATTGGTTTCGCGGAATTGTTTTTCATCAAAAGATTCGCCAAAACGTTTTGCGGCTTTGGCCACTTCTTTATTCATTTTTTCCTCGTACTTCGCCAGCTGGTCTTCAATAAGTACGTCGGCACGGTAGCGTTTTTTCGAGTCTTTGTTGTCGATTAACGGATCGTTAAAAGCATCAACGTGGCCCGATGCTTTCCAAATTGTGGGGTGCATAAAAATGGCTGAGTCTAAACCAACCACATTTTCGTGCAACAGCACCATGCTGTCCCACCAGTATTTTTTGATGTTGTTTTTCAGTTCAACACCCATTTGTCCGTAATCGTACACTGCTCCAAGCCCGTCGTAAATCTCGCTCGATTGAAATACATATCCGTATTCTTTGCAGTGTGCTACTAATTTCTTGAAAATATCTTCCTGTGCCATCTAACTATAATTTCTGAATTGTGAACGCAAAAATAGGATAAAATTCTAAAGTACAGGAGAGAGAGCCGCAAGATTAAGGATTAGTGATTAAAGATTAATAGGAGAATTAGTGAGTGAGTGAACAAGGAATGAGTGAATGAGGAAATGAGGAATGAAAATTCCGCAGAGATTGAAGTAGGTTGAAAAGAGATTGATTTTAAGATAGGAGGAGATTGTTAAAATGTTCTATTGCTAAATTGTAGAGCTGTTCACTGCGACTGTATCAAACACAAAGACTCAAAGACACTAAGAACTGAACCACAATAGACACATAGAACACAATAGATTTGTTTACTACTGCTAAATTGTTCTATTGCTAAATTGCTAAACTGTTAACCGCGACTGTATTAAACACAAAGACTCAAAGACACTAAGAACTGAACCACATTAGGCACATAGGACACAATAGATCGTTTCTTTTGGTTACAACTGCTAAATTGTAGAATGGTTAACTGCTACTGTAGACTTTCCTCACCCTTCTTACATCTAAATTCGTTAATCATTATCATAAATTCTCAAAAGATTTTTCTCGCAAAAACGCGGAGACGCGAAGGTTAATCTGTTTGCATATTGCTGTTTGCCGATTGCCAACTCATACTGCTAAATTGCTAAACTGTTAACTGCGACTGCCAACTGAAAACTTTCCTCCCACTTCTGAAATCAAAAATCGTTAATCAACATTCGTCATTCACTTTTTCCTCATTCACACAATAACCCATTCACTTTTGTCTGATGTAACTTGCTGATCAATCCTTCAACAAATCTGTCCTTCAGCGTATGTTTTTTAATCTACCTCTTCAAAATCAACATATTCGCCTTTGTCCGGGTTGTTCCTGTTATTTGAACGCCGGTTTTCAACGGTAACTTCGCCTTCAGGGCGTTTGGGTTGCTGCTGACGTTGCTGCTCCTGCATTTTTTGCTGCATATTTTTCATTCCCTTATCAATTATTTTAGGAAAAATATAGCGCACAACAAAACGAAATCCGAAGTAGATAACAGCAATTATAACGAGAGTTCGCAGGAAGCCTACCAGGTATAGTGTAATAAATAATGCCATAACAAAAACTAATTTGGTTCGGTGGAAAATAATAAGTTCACACCGAACGACAAATTTAAATTTTTTGCTTTAGATGGTTGCACCAGCCTTAAGATATTATTTGTTGCCATGTAAAGTTGTGCACCTCTGGCCGTGTAGCTGCATGCAAAACCGGGCACAACCTGCCCTAAATTATAAAGGTTTAGCCCACTGCTTAATTCGAAACGGGTTCCTAAAAGCACATTGAAATAGGCCGCCAGATAATTACTGACTTCTCCGTTGTAGTAGGTAAGGTTGTCGGAAAAGTTTAATTTCATTTTGTCATTTAGATGATGTGTTGCCATCAGGTTCAGTCTTACCGGAAGCAGTTCGTACTGGCGCTGGGTAAAGGCTTCGGCGATTGTTTTATAAGGCAAAGAATCGGTTAGGGCCTCCAGGGCAGCTCTGGGTTCAAAATAATAGGCTGCTGCCGTGTCGGAAGACTGGTAGAGACGAGTGTAATCTATCGAACCAACAAAGGTATTGTTAAAAGCCTTGTCGTTTATCGTGGTAAAACCAATATCGGCAATTGCCACCGCAAGGGTGGTTTGTTTGTTTGGTTGGTAGGTAAATCCCAAATCGATGCCTGCTCCCATATTTTTGAACTTAAAAAAGTAATCTCCGGCCGTAAAATCGGTTTTAATGCTTGTTTTACCTATAACCGGATCGTACTTCACATCAATTGGCCCCGATATCCGATAATCTCCGTTTGGAATAACCTGCAGAACCTGCCTGTCTTCATCCGTGTGAACCAATACATTCAGGTTCTCGATGTCGTAAAAAAAGCGGCCAAATAACACTTTGGGGCGTATTCCGATGCTTAATTTCTTCGTAACTTGTTTGGCATACGCGAAAGACAGTTCTCTGAAAAATTGTGTTTTAAACGAAATGGGGCCAAATTCTTCTTCCTGCCCATAATAGGGAAGAAGCCCCTGGTCGATAAATTTCAGAAACTCGTGATCAAAATTCCCCCAAAGCAGAACTCGTTCCGATAGGGAAAAGCTTAAAGTTCGTTTATCGTTTCGGTGACTTAAATAAACAAGTGGCAGCGTTGCAAGTGCTTCAGCATTGCCGGGTTCGCCCAACGACGTATAAAAATGATCGAAACTATATTCAAAGTTTTCGGTAAATAAATAATCGGACGAGAAATTAGCATTCCAGAGAGCTGAGGCTCCAGATAAAAGAGGAAGACCGATCACCAGTTTTTCGGTTTTATTATGAAAGGCCGGATTTGCCTGCGACGATTGACTAACCTCCGACAAAAACTGCAATGGATTTCCGCTTTGCGCCGAAGCAGGTATTCTGCCAATTGCAGCAAACAGAATGATTATGAGTCCTACTTTTGTGGTTAAACTTTTCATTTGTGTATAAACGATTATTTATACGCTAACCCGCCGCTGGCGGAGAATGCGCAAATAACCTTCTCCCTTCAGGAAAATCATTTTATCTTTTTGTTTTATCCTAAATACTACAACGCAAAAATATGGTTTCTATTGAGTTAGTACAATTACAGGCACAAAAAAAGGCGGAACCGCCCGCCAATTGGAACACAGATAACACGGATTTAGGTTGATTTACGCAGAAAACAAAAAAGAAATAAGTCAATTTGGGTAAGATGACTGAACAAAATAGACTCAAAAATCCGCTTATAAAAAAAATAGAATCCCGAAGTTATTTCTCCGGGATTCTATTTTAGCAGTGCTTTCAGTGCAACAATAAGGATTGTGAACCTTTATAACAGTTTAATATTCATGATTTATTTGAAACAGGAATATTAACGATGTTGATTTGGCAAATACGCTAAGCGTATCAAGCGAAAATCAGTTAGATCCGCGTCATCAGCGTTCTGCTAACTAACGTTGGCTAACGTCGCCACCGCTCGATTCGTCGATGTCTCTGACTTCCGGTTTTCCGTGATAATTAATGTCCGATCCGCTGCTGGCGTTGGCGTACAATTCGCTGCTAACACTAACGGTAATATCCGATCCGCTGCTGGCGTTGGCATAACAAATTACCGATTCAAGATCTCCGGCTTTAATATCCGAACCACTGCTGGCGCCAACACGAAGAGTTTTTACTTTGCCACTTAGTTTGGCATCGCTGCCACTGCTGGTATCAACCGACAGATTTTTGTAAAAAACCTCTATTTTTAAATCGGAACCGCTGCTGCAGCTTACTTCAAGCGATTCACCTTCCAGGGTATTTGTCGATTCCACATCAGATCCCGACGATGCCGAAAGTTCTTTCAACTCTTTTACGGTTACATAAACTTTTCTTGTTTGGTTGCCGCTACCCCAGTTAAACCAGTTGTTGCGTTTCATGTAAATTTTAAGGATACCACCTTCTACTTTCGTAATAAGATCGTTAATAATATCATCATCGGCAACCACTTTTACCTCTTCAGTGTTGCCCATTGTCAGGTACAGGTCGATTCCGGTTGAGACTTTTATCGCATTAAAACCGCTTATTTGTCGCGTTTGGGTTTCGTCACTGTTCCCTGCAAGTACTGTTCCGTAGCTTGTAATAGCTATCATAAACAGGAATAAAAATTTTGTGAATGTTTTCATGTGTATTATTTTATGTTTTTTGAATTGAAACTGTTAAAAGGACGCTCCTTAAAATGGAAAGTTACAGTTGCTTTTAATTTTTTATCACATTTCCGCCCGATGATTTGCTTATTTCGGTTTCTGACGGGTTGCCATTATAGAATACATTTCCACCGCTGCTGGCAGTTGCCTGCAGTTCGTTTTCGGTACGTAGCCAAATGTTTGCACCACTGCTAACATTTGCCTGGGCCGATTTTGCTTTTAAATCTCCGGCTTTAATGTTCGATCCCGAGCTGGCTTTGGCACTTATAGAACCGGCATTTCCCTCGAGAAAAATATTGGACCCCGAGCTGGCCTTTGCATTCACCTCGTCGGCGTTTAGCGAGAATGTTAAATTGGCGCCTGATGACACGGCAAGGTCGATATTTTTTACGTTTAAAATGTTCTCGGAATATACATTGCTGCCCGATGATGATTTTGCCGCTTCGAGCTGTGGAAGCGTAACAAATACTTTTAAGCTGCTTGCATTTCGGATGATATCGATAGCCTTTATATGCAGTTCTTCTCCGCGCAATTCGGTAACAATGCTGTTGTGCAGGTTTTCATCGGCTTCAACCACCACTTTATAATCGTTTCCCATGGTAACATAAACATTCATTCCACGGCTTACATTTAAAGCATTAAAATCTTCAAGATTTCGCTCCTCGGTTGTTACATTGCCATTTCCTTTAACAGTTGACTGCAATAAACATGAAGTAGTAAAAAGTGATAAAATGATTCCGGAAAGGAACACTACAAACTGTTTCATAATTCTTTGTTTGGTTTATAATTGTTGTACAAATTATTGCAATCCAGTCGAACGCAGGAAATTATTTCGTTAAACCGGGGTATTTTGTCGGTAAGCAGGAATTGAACGCAGAGAATTTCGAATAATGATTAACGATTTTAGATTGCAGAAGAAAGTTTTCAGTCGCAGTTAGCAGTTCAGCAATTTGACAACAGAACTGTTTAGCAGAAGTTTCTTGAATGAGTTATTGAGTGAATGAGGAAGAAAGTTTGCAGTTTTCAGTCGCAGTTTTCAGTTTTACAATTTAGCAATGGAACAATTAAGCAGTAGAATCGCGAATGAGTTATTGAGAGAATGAGGAAGAGAAGATTGCATCAAGGGAAAGAAAGTGTACAGTTTTCAGTCGCAGTAAACAGTTTATCAATAGAACAATTTGGCAGTAGTATCGCGAATGAGTTATTGAGTAGTGAATGAAGAACTTTGAATTTCGAATGAAGATTAACGATTGCTGATTTCAGAAGTGGGAGGAAAGTTTTCAGGTGGCAGTCGCAGTAAACAGTTTATCAATTTATCAATAGAACTGTTTAGCAGTGGTTTCGTGAATGAGTTATTGAGTGAATGAGGAGCAATTGAATGATGAATTTCGAATGAAGATTAACGATTGCTGATTTCAGAAGCGGGAGGAAAGTTTTCAGTTGGCAGTCGCAGTAAACAGTTTATCAATTTATCAATAGAACAATTAAGCAGTAGTAAACAAATCTATTGTGTTCTATGTACCTAATGTGGTTCAATTCTTATGTCTTCGTGTTTAAAGAGATTCAATCATAAAAAAAGCCGGCAAATTGAATTACCGGCTCCAAAACATCTATCTATTTACCATTAAGCACCGTGTTTAAATCGATCACGGGTTGTTGGTTTTCTCATAATATCTCTGTCTCTTCTTCTTTTCCGTTCATCAAGCTTAATACGTTGTTCATCAGTTAACATCGAACGAATTTCCTGGTGTTCCTTAGCCCTAATTTTTTGAATTTGTACCTCAACATCAGCCATTTTTTCAATATTGTTATTAATGGCTTTCATGTCTGCTTTTTCCGCTGTAGTAAGCGTACGTTGTTTGGCTTTTAATTCGTTCAACTCATTACGCAGGGGCTGAATTTCTTTGGTCGATTCAAGCCGAAGTTCTTTCAGTTTCTCCTGTTGTTCTTCAGTAAAGAAGGTTTTAAAACCGGCCCTTTCCCTGTCAAAATGCCTGGCCATCATTTCGCGTTGTTCGGGCGATCGCCGTTGTCGTTCCGGTTGCTGTGCCATTGCGGTAAGCGAAAAAGCAAATACCGCAATTAATGCTAAACTTAAAATTCTTGTTTTCATGATTCAATAAAATTTAATTGTTCCGTTTTCAGGAGCTTTGACGATCGTGTTTTGCAATGGTTTAACGTAACATTTTTTTTAACCACCTTTAACTTTTCGGCCTGAAAAATGTTCTACCATTAGCATAAACCTTTGGTTTTAATATAAATTAACGTAATGGATTGCCGGGATGCGTTACTGATATCAGGCAAGATTTGTTACTTTTGGCAGTTCGATGCAATTGTGCAGAGAGTGAATTCAGAAAAGAAGGAATTATGAAGAAAAGATTATTAATAGGAGTAATGATAGTTGCGGTAATTGGTATTAGCTTTTTTAGCTTTACCCGCGACGAGAAGAATTTTGAAATTGCAAAGAATCTGGATATTTACCATACTTTGTTTCGCGAGTTGAACATGTTTTATGTTGACGAAGTGAATCCGAATGACCTGGTAAAAACCAGTATTGATAAAATGTTATCCTCGCTCGATCCTTACACGAATTACATTTCGGAAGATCAGATGGAAGATTTTCGCTTTATGACCACCGGCGAATATGCAGGTATTGGGGCGTTAATCAGCAAACAAAACGACAACATTATAATTGCCGAACCCTATGAAGGATTTCCGGCACAGAAATTTGGAATAAAAGCAGGTGACATTATTCTCGAGGTCTCGGGAAAAGACACCAAAGATATGAATACCGAGGATGTAAGTTCGCTGTTGAAAGGACCTGCAAACAAACCGGTTTCCATAAAATTGCAGCGCCCCGGCCAGAAAAAGCCTTTTTCGGTTGATGTTGTTCGCGAGAAAATCAGTATCGATGCCGTTCCTTATTACGGCATGATCGATCAGAACACGGCCTACATTCGTTTGTCGAATTTTACAACCAACTGTAGCGACGATGTAAAAAAGGCTTTCCTGGAATTAAAAGAAAATAACCCTGACGGCTTAATTCTCGATTTGCGCGGCAATCCCGGCGGGTTGTTGGTTGAAGCTGTAAAAATCGTAAACTTATTTGTGCCAAAAGGCGAAGAGATTGTAAGCACCCGCGGCAAAGTAAAACAATGGGACAAAGTGTATAAAGCAACGGCTGAACCTTTGGACACCACAATGAAAATTGCTGTTCTTGTAAACAGCGGTTCGGCTTCGGCATCCGAAATTGTATCAGGTGCTATTCAGGATCTCGACCGCGGAATTATTGTGGGTACACGCACATTCGGAAAAGGATTGGTGCAAACCACGCGCGATTTAAGCTACAATACAAAACTAAAGGTTACTACCGCTAAATATTACATACCGAGTGGCCGATGTATTCAGGCGCTGGATTATTCGCACCGCAACGAAGACGGCAGTGTGGGCCATGTTCCTGATTCGCTGATTACCGAATTTACAACCAAAAAAGGCCGCAAAGTATACGACGGCGGTGGCGTTGTGCCGGATGTAAAAATTGAAGGCGACAGGCTGAGCAGTTTAAGTATTGAACTGGTTACCCGTTTTATGATTTTTGATTTTGCCACGAAATATTCAAATGAAAACGAAAGTATACCTGAGCCGGAACAATTTACGATTACCGACGATATTTACAAGCAGTTTGCCGATTTTGTTGAGCAAAGTGATTTTAAATACGAATCGGCATCGCAAGACGATCTGAAAGAGTTGTTGGAGACAGCAAAGCAGGAAAAATATTACGAGCTGGCAAAAGAAGAGTTTGATGCACTGGCAGCTAAAATTGAACCGGATCTGGATAAAGACTTATCGGTGTTCAGGCCTGAAATCAGCGAGTTGCTGGAAAGCGAGATCGTTTCGCGCTATTATTACCAAAAAGGATCGATAAGAGCATCGATTAACGACGATAAAGGAATAGTAAAAACTATTGAGGCACTACATTCTGAAACAGCTTATGCTGCTTATTTTAAGCCAGGCCAGGTTGTTGGAGTGAATTAAGAAATACTGTTCGACACAGGATTAAAGGAGGTCTTTTTTTAAAAGGTCTCCTTTTTTTTCAACCATACTGCCCGTTTGTTGTTTGAATAATTAAACTGAATCATTATCGCCCTCAAAACTTTTCAAATCTTCCGGTTTTTAGTACTTTTCTAACTCCAATAGTTTGATAAAGAGTTATGACATTTAAAGAGATTTTAAACATTGAATTATACAGCAAAGGAGATTTTGCAATTACAGTTTACAACATCTTTCTGATACTTGTTGTTGTTCTGATCACCTTAATAGCGTTAAAAATTATCCGCCGCTTCTTCAAACGTTTTATCAATAGGCAGGAAGCCGAACGGCGCTCTTACTGGTCGATTTACCTGATATTAAGGTATGTCGTCTGGGTAATTATAATCGTTTTTCTTTTAGAATCGTCGGGGCTGAAAGTTTCGGTTTTACTAGCCAGTATTACCGCCCTGTTGGTGGGTGTTGGATTTGGTATTCAGCAGTTGTTTAGCGATATCGCATCGGGGATTGTATTGCTGGTTGAACGAAACCTGCAAATCAACGATGTAATTCAGCTGCAAGACGGTACTGTGGGGCGGGTCATCCATATCGGGCTGCGCACATCGCGGTTAAAAACCCGCGACGATATTATTCTGGTTGTACCCAATTCTAATTTTGTAAACGATAAAATTATTAACTGGAGCCACATGGATTACAACACCCGATTTTCGGTTGATGTTGGGGTCGCTTACGGATCAGATACGAAATTGGTAACGCAAATTTTGCTTGATTGCGCGGCAAAAAACAACAATGTTTCGCTTTCGCCAAAACCCTTTGTCAGGTTTAAGAATTTTGGCGATTCGGCACTCGAGTTTCAGGTTTTCTTTTGGGTACGCGAGTCGTTTTGGGTTGAAAATACCAAGAGCGAAATACGCTACGCCATTGATGATGAGTTTCGGAAAAATGGCGTACAAATTCCTTTCCCGCAGCGCGATATACACATTAAAAGCACTGTTGAACATGCAAAATAAATTTGCATAAAACACCCAGTTTATATGAAGAGAATTATCAAATTTATTGTCCCGTTTTTATTGCTGCTGGTAGCGGTATACTTTAAAATATTTGTTGAAAAAAGCGAACTGGTTTCACCCGATTGGTATTACTTTTTTAATAAAGTAGGTTCCATTTTACTTATTGTAAGTATTGCATGGGGTTTGATGGCCATTTTGCGTGCCTTTAAAAAGGTTATCCTTTCCAGATTAGATACATCGCAGGAAGATAATTTACGCCAGCGAAAGTTTCTTACGCAGTTCAATATCATGGAAAGCATTATTTATTTCCTGATCGTTTTAATTTCAATCGGAGCATCGCTAATGTTGTTCGAAGAAGTGAGACAGCTGGGAATCAGCCTCTTTGCATCGGCTGGTGTTGCTGGTATTATTATTGGTTTTGCGGCGCAAAAGCTTATTGCAACTGTTTTGGCCGGTTTACAAATTGCCATTACGCAGCCCATCCGTATCGATGATGTGGTTATTATTGAAAATGAATGGGGGAGAATTGAAGAGATTACACTTACCTACGTGGTTGTAAAAATCTGGGATCAGCGTCGTTTGGTGGTGCCATCCACCTATTTTTTCGAAAAACCATTTCAGAACTGGACACGCAACACCTCCGAGATTTTGGGAACCGTGTTTTTATATACCGATTATCATGTGCCCTTTGATGCTTTGCGCGAAGAGCTGACGCGCCTGCTTGAGAGCACTCCGCTGTGGGATAAACGGGTGAATGTATTGCAAGTTACCGACGCCAAAGAATATGGGGTTGAAATACGTGCTTTGGTAAGTGCCAAAGATTCGCCAACAGCGTGGGATTTGCGCGTTTTTATTCGCGAGAAAATGATCGAATTTATTCAGAAAAATTACTCGGAAAGTTTACCGCGGACTCGTGTTGTTTTTGAGCAGGGAGAACGAAAGTCAACCACTAACATACCAAGCAAGAAAAAAGCCTAAATAGCAATGAAGATCTATTTTGCCGGTTCAATACGCGGAGGCCGACAGGATGCCGGCCTGTACGAACAAATTATTCAGTACCTGAAAACCTTTGGCGAAGTGCTAACTGAGCATGTTGGCGATCCCTCGTTAACCAATGCGGGCGACGACGGACCAAACGACCGGTTTATTCATGATCGTGATTTGGAATGGCTGCAAAGTTCTGATGTAATTGTGGCCGAAGTAACTGCAGTGTCGATGGGAGTTGGTTACGAAATTGGCCGGGCTGTGGAAATGGGTAAGCCGGTACTTTGTCTTTTTCGGGAAGGAACTAGTTCTAATTTATCGGCAATGATCGCCGGCTGTAGCGATGTTAATCTGATTTATTATTCAGAATTTGAGGAACTTAAAAAGCCACTTCAAAAATATCTGTTTTCTTATAAGACGTCTAAATAACTCCAACATAATCACCGACAATACATTTTTTAATTTTTCATTGCGTCCTTTTGACAAAATCAATTATCTTGTGTCCAATTTCGAAAAAAAATTGATCACGAATAAAAATCTAAACCTATGGATTCAAAGAAATCTAATCAATTAGACCGAAGGAAATTTCTGGGTCTTTCAGCACTGGGATTATCCAGTTTGACCATCCTTCCAAGTTGGACTATCAATGGCATTAAAATCGCTCCAAGCGACAGAGTTACAATGGGTTTTATTGGCCTTGGTCAGCAAGGTATGAATGACTTCCGAAGTTTCTCGGCAGTTCCCGGAGTAGAAGTTGTTGCAGGTTGCGATGTTGACAGCATGAAAACAGAACGTTTTAAACGTACGGTTGAAGAATGGCAACAATCGTTGGGATTATCTCCTCGTGTGGATAAGTACGAACAATATGAAGAACTGCTTGAGCGCAAAGACATCGATGCAGTAGAAATTTGTACGCCCGACCACTGGCATGCTTTACAAACCATTCACGCTTGCCAGGCCGGTAAAGACGTGTATGTTCAGAAACCACTTTCGTTTACTATTGTTGAAGCCGAAAAAATGGTTCGCGTGGCAAACGATACAAAACGGATCGTTCAGGTAGGTAGTCAGCAGCGTTCAAGTGCTGAATTCCAAAAAGCTATCGCATTGGTTCAAAGTGGCGCTATTGGTCACATCGATAAAGTTTATGCTAAAGTTGGCGATCCGCCGGCACCGCTTGATTTACCTGAGATGAAAGTTCCCGGCAACCTGAACTTCAACCTTTGGATGGGACCATTAAATGATCCTAAAATTCATTACCACCCGGATCTTTGTCCTCCTATTTCGCTCGATCCGGCGGAAAGAGAAAAATTATGGGGTGCATGGCGTTGGTACCGCGAAACCGGTAACGGATTTACTGCCGACTGGGGTGCGCACATGTTCGATATTGCACAGGCTGCTATTGGTATGGACGGTTCGGGTCCTGCTGAAATTATTCCTAAAGGAGTTGATGGCGTAGATTACCTGACATTTAAATACCTGAACGGTGTTGTAATGACAGAACAACCGTACCTGGAAGATATGCCAAATGCGCAGGGTATTAAATTCATCGGCGACGATGGTTGGATTGAAGTAGCGCGTGGATACCTGGCTTGTTCAAAATCGGAATTGGTTCCTGATGAGTTAAGAGGCCGCCGTCCAAGAAATCTGACTCCGGAAGAGCGCAGAAAAATGTTCGAAGAAATGCAGAAAGCACAGGCAAAAGGTGGTGGCAGCTTCGAGATCAGTTCTCCACACATGGACGATTTCATCAGCTGTGTTCGTTCTCGTCAAAAACCAATTGCTCCGGTTGAAGTAGGTGCAAGTACAGCAATCACTTGTTGTTTAGGAAATATGGCTACTGAATTACAACGTTCGGTAAAATGGAATCCTGCAACCCACAGCTTCGGGACCGATAAAGAAGCATGGAACCACCGTTTGTATGATTACCAATATCGTGGTTCGTATAAACTATAAATCAACCAACTAAAAACCTTATGGATAAAAGAGAATTTTTGAAAAAGATGGGTCTGCTTACCGCCGGAGGTATGGTAGCTGGCTCTATAAAGCCTGCAAGTGCTGCCGCTATGGTTGGCATGGGCAAAAAGGAAATTGGTTTGCAAATTTATTCTCTGGGAAGGGAATTGACTGCCGATGTTCCGAATGGCTTGAAAAAAATAAAGGATATTGGCTACAGCGCCATTGAACTGGCTGGGTACGGCAATCGCAAAATGGGAGAATATTCGGTTGAAGAATACAAAAAACTGGCCGACGATGCAGGTCTGAAAATAACCAGCTCGCACGTAAATCCTCCTACCCGCGATATCACCAAAGATAAACTGGGTGAGATTGCCGATTTCTGGAAACAAACCGTTGAAGACCATGTGAAATTTGGAGTAAAAACATTGGTTCAGCCAATGATGCCAAATGTACCAACACATGATGCTGTAAAAGTGGTTTGCGAATCGTTTAACAAGGCCGGTGAAATTGCAAAATCAGCCGGAATTAAGTTTGGTTACCACAACCATAGCATGGAATTCGGACGTGTTGTAAAACCGGAAGACAAGGATAAACCACGCAATCCGTGGATGCCTGTGGGTGATGTAATTTACGACCTGTTCCTGAATGGTACCGAGCCGGATTTGGTATTCTTCGAAATGGATGTTTACTGGACGGTGATGGGCGCAAACGATCCGTTGGAATACTTCGAAAAGTATGCCGGCAGGTTCCCTGTGCTGCACATTAAAGACCGCTCGGTTCTTGGCCAGTCGGGAATGATGAACTTTAAAAACATCTTTAACAAAGCTTACGATATTGGACTGGAAGCTTTTTATGTGGAACTGGAAGGAATCAGAGGCGGAAGTATGACACAGTTTGAAGGTGTTGAAAAATGTTTCGATTATTTAAATGACGCTTCATTCGTGAAGTGATCCTAACCAAGTTAAATACATAAACGGGTGCGTTTTCGCATCCGTTTTTTTGTGGCTATTCGGATTATATGAAAAGCTGGTGCAAATGGAACACAACTACAAAGCTGCGACCTCGGCCGGTGAGCCGGAATACAAGTGGTGACGGCGTTAAAAAATTACTGCTGTTTGAGGAGGTACGACGAGTTTCAGGAATTTTAGCCGGCATCGCGTAGTTTTCCGAGTGAAGTGGGCGCAGTCTTGGGTTTTGTGTTTACTATTTGGGCTAAGCCAAATAGTAAAATCCGCCCGATAGGGCAAAAGCAAGTTTTATGATTTTGCTTATATAACAGCTTCATAAAAACCTGGAGAATCGGATGAAATTTAATTTCGAACAAAGATAGAAATGCGACTTTTTTGCAAAATGGAAATATGAATACACCATTTAACCAACAGGTGCAAGCACATTAAACGGATACCATGGCAGGTTTCGTGCAATCCAAAACAGAATAACTATCGCTAAAACAATTAAGGGCGTTTGTTTTTTGTAAAACAAGTTAGGTAGTTTCCACCCAAAAGCTTTATTCAGTAGAGGATACAAGTAGTGATACAAAATAAATAACGCCGCCGGAAGAAACAAAAAGTTATAGCCCACTACGCCGGCAAAATCAAAATGCAACAAACTGTGTAAAGCGCGTTGCGAGCCGCATCCCGGGCAATAACCCCCGGTTAATGAATGAAAGAGGCATTGCGGGAATATTTCGTGTTGGGCAGGGTCGAGTACAAAAAAAAGAACTGCTACCCCAATAATTAAGAGTAGCAGTATGCTATTGATTGTTCGTTTCATTAACTACATATTAAAAGCCCCCTGCATAATTCCTGCAAGTACGCCAAAAATCGATAGTATTACTGCTAAAATTACCCAGGCCAAACCGGCTGCAAACGACACCCAGGCCCACAATTTGGCATTTCTACTGGCCGATAGGGCTGCCTCGTAATTTCCGGCATTCCAGTGCGAATTTACCTGCGCGGCAAAAACAATGGCAACAATCCCAAATATTTTTCCGCAAAACAGGGTGGTTAGAATGGCAAATACCAGGTAATTAGGTGGCGGTACTTGCGGGTGATTTACTTGTTCGTTCATGATAAGTAGTTTTTTATGACTTGATAAATAGCAAAGTTAAACGAACCAATAAGTATAACAAAGTATATGCTGCAAAATGCAGCGTGATTTTCGGGGCTTATATATCCTAAATGTTAAACTAAATCTTAAAATATATTAAAATCAACGCTCTAATTATCATCCGAAGTTGTTAAAAAATCGAATCACATTACTTTTGCACCTCTTATGGATTAAGGAGCAGAAGGCACTTTTTCCATAGATTTTAAGTTTTGGTAGAATGCCATCCGGAGGGGTGGCATTTTTTTTTGCACCTATCTATTTTGCAGTTGTAATGGTTTTTCGAGATGGGAAGATCACGAAACAATCCGAACAACAGAACAACTAAACCTTCTAACTAGCCCGAAAAGCGTTGAAATACGTTAACAACTATTTAACACGCATGGATTAAACTAAATAAAGAATAAACGGTCTTATTATAGTGAAAACAAACAAAAGGAAACAATTTAAACAGAAATGAAGTACTTGAAGAACGTAATTTTAATCGCCCTTCTATTTATTGGGGTGAATTCTTATGCATTAATTGAAGACCCGGTAAAAGAGAACGACCCAAACGACGATGGTAAGGGAAAGATCGTTGGTACGATCGTAGAAAAGGATACGGAAACCCCCATGGAATTTGCCAATATAGCCGTCTACAAAGAGACCGATTCAACCCTTGTAACCGGAGGTATTACCAACGAAAAAGGCGTATTTGAAATAACAAATTTAGAATATGGTGATTATTACCTTGTGGCTAATTTTATTGGTTTCAATGAGGAAAATGTTGAAGATATTAAGCTCGACCGCAGCAACCGTATATATAATTTGGGCGAAATTAACCTCGCTCCTTCAACCGTTGCCATTGGCGAGGTTAACGTGGTGGCCGACAAAGCTGCAGTGGAATACAAACTCGATAAAAAAGTGGTGAATGTTAGCCAGGTAATCAGTGCTATTGGCGGTACAGCCGTCGATGTTTTGGAAAACACGCCTTCGATTCAGGTTGACATCGAAGGAAATGTATCGTTGCGCGGGTCGGGAAATTTTACCGTATTGATTGACGGCCGGCCAAGTGTTTTGAGCGGAAGCGATGCATTGCGTCAGATTCCTTCTTCGGCGATCGAGAATATTGAGATCATTACCAATCCATCGGCAAAATATGAGCCGGATGGTGCGGCAGGTATCATTAACCTGGTAATGAAAAAGAACTCGATGAACGGACTGAATGGTATTGTAAACACAAGTGTTGGAACGGGCGAAAAATACCGCGGCGATTTTATGCTGAATTACCGTTTTGAAAAACTAAATCTGTTTTTTGGTGCCGACTGGAGTGATGAAATCAACAACGGAGAAATGGCTTCGGAACGTGAAACGTATTACAACGATACTACTGAATTTTTGAATATGGGTGGCGACCGCAAATGGATTCGTGGCGGACACCGTTTTAAGGGAGGTGCCGATTTTTATTTAGGAACCAACACAACTTTAACCCTCTCGGGAGAAACCGGAACTTCGGAACGAGGAAACGAAGGTGGTGGGCGAACAGAAAATTTTACGGTTCCGGCCTCGGAACAAATTCTTTCAATCAGCGAAGAGACCTCGGAACGTAACAACGACTTTTATACGCTGAACATGAATTTCCAACATAACTTCGATGATAACGGACACCGCATTGAGGCTACGGCCTACTATTCGGATGAGACCGGAACTGACAGTGAAATAGAAGCTGAATTGCTGGCCGACGAAAATTTTAATCCTACCAACGAGTACCTGTCGAATGTTTCGACATTTGAAACCGAGGATGAGCAAGATATTCGTTTAAAACTCGATTATACCTATCCGTTTAGCGAAGATGGCCGTTTTGAGGCCGGTTACCAGGGGCGTTTGGAAAGCGAAAACGAGACACTCGAATTTCGCGATTACGACCAGGCAACCGATAGCTGGATTATAAATGATAAATATTCGAGTGCTACCGATTTTCAACGCGATATACATGCAGCTTATTCTACCTACAGCAACAAGGTGGGCAAACTGGCGTACATGGCCGGTTTGCGTGGAGAGTTGACCGTTCGCGAAATAAAAAATACAAGTGCTGAAAATGTGTCGTCGTTAAATCGTTTCGATTTGTTTCCAACGGCACACTTTTCTTATCCTTTAGCGCAAACGGCTGATGTTACCGCCAGCTACAGCCGAAGGATAAACCGACCAAGTGGCCGAGATCTTGACCCTACACCGAATTATTACAACCGTTATACCATTCGTTTTGGTAATCCCGATTTGGAACCTGAATACACCAACTCGTACGAACTTGGTTTTATGAAACGCTTTGGTGAATCACGTTCGTTTGTTTCGGCCGATGTGTTTCGCAGGGTAACCAACAATAAAATCGACCGCACACAGGAATTGGGCGAAGACGGTATTTTTTACATGTACACCGACAATTTTGATAAAGACTACAGCACCGGTCTTGAAGTAACCGGAAACCTGAGTTACAAAAAATGGTTAACCGTTAATACCAGTGTGAACGTTTACGATTATAAAATTACCGGCGAGTTAAATGGCGAATCCATCGACCGGCAAAGTACAAACTGGGGTGGACGAATGAATACCACATTTAAATTTGCTGAAAACTCGCGTCTGCAGGTAAATGCATTTTACCGGGGTAAATCAGTATCGGCACAGGGCGAAAGCGGTGCCATGTTCTTCACGAATGTCTCGTATCGCCAGGAGTTTATGAATAAAAAACTTTCGGCAACGGTTAGCGTTCGCGATCCTCTGGGAACCGGGCGTTTCGAACGTACAAGTTATGGCGACGACTTTAAAAGCTGGTTTCGTTTTGAGCGCGAACCACGTGTAGTAATGCTTACATTAAGCTACAAGATCAACAACTTTAAAGAAGAACGTCGCGGCGAAGGTGGCGGCGATGGAATGGACATGGGTGGCGGAGAATTTTAGCGATAATACGCAACGACAATATGTTGAAATGCCGTTCTTTTTAAAAGAATGGCATTTTTTTTATCTGCTAATAAGTACTTATTCCATGCGGGTTTTGAGGTTATTCAGTACAAAAATAACTGATAATTTCGTTTTATAACTGAAAAATCAGTTGCGAAACTGAAAAATCAGTTGTATGTTTGTCTTCATGTTGAGCGAAATGACAACAAACTTGAAAAGAAGGAAAAATGAAAAAACTAACAAAAAAGGAAGAGGAGTTAATGAAGATCCTCTGGAAACTGGAAAAAGCATTTGTAAAGGATATTGTTGAGTTGTATCCCGATCCAAAACCGCATTACAACACTATTTCGTCGTTGGTGCGTTTGTTGCAGGATAAAGGTGTGATCGGTTTTAAACAATACGGCAACACCTACCAGTATTTTCCAATCATTTCGAAAGAAGAGTACCGTCGCTCGTTTATGAACCAGGTGGTAAGCGACTATTTCGATAACTCATACAAAAGTGCTGTGGCCTTTTTTGTAAAAGAAAAAAACCTGTCGGAAGACGAGATCGACGAGCTGGTTAAGCTCATAAAAAACAAAAAATAATGGAAGATTTTATCCTCTATATCGGAAAGGCAGCTTTGGCGCTAGGTGCTTTTTACCTGGCTTACCTGGCTCTTTTCCAACACCAGAAACATTTTTTGTTTAACCGGATCTATTTGCCGGTGTCGTTTTTGGTTAGTTTCCTTATTCCGCTGATTACGTTTACCAAAGTGAATTACATAAAGCCGCTTCCGGTAGCTGTATCAGAAAGTTTTGCTTACCTGCCCGAAGCCGTTGTGGCGAGCGAACCGCAATTTACCTTCGAATGGTATCATTACCTTTTGGGGATTTATGCGCTCGGAATAATCGTATTTCTCCTGAACCTGCTGATCGGGCACCTCAAAGCCATACACATCATCCGATTTAGCCGCCTGAAAGAATTGTTTGGTGCGCAAGTTAACCTGACTATAAAGGATGTTCATCCTTTCTCTTTCTTCTCGCGAATTGTGCTGTCGGAGAAAACATTGAAAAATCCCGATCTGAAAATGATCGTCGATCACGAAATGATTCACGTAAGAGAACGTCATACGCTCGATATTCTTTTTGCCGAGCTGCTGTTTCTCTTTCAGTGGTTTAACCCTTTTGCTTGGTTAACCCGCGATGCGATGCGAAATAACCTGGAATACCTGACTGATCATCAGGTAGCCCAAAATCATAATGCCGAAGCTTATCAATTGGCCATGGTAGGACTGGCGCATAAAAAAGGAGTGGCTCCCTTTTTAACTGCGCTTAACGGCTCACAATTAAAAAACCGTATTATCATGATGAAAAAGAAAACAGAAAATCGGTACAGCCTGCTCAAACAGTTGGTTGTACTCCCCCTGCTGGCCATTTTAATTATGGGTTTGTCGAACAAAGAGGTACGAACCGAAATCGTTCAAGGCAAAGAACAAACAGACAGCGTTGTAGATGAAAAGAAAATTCCCACGGATGATCCTAAACTAAAATATACAGGAGATTTATTTGATGGAACATTTAAAATAAAGAACAACAAGGGAGAATTTGTCAAACCCCTGTTTATAGTAAATGGTGAAGAAAAGGAAAATCTAAATTATTTGGAACGAAGTAATATTTGTAACATGTCTTGTCTGAATGATGAATTGGCAACAAGATATTATGGTTCAAAGGGGAAAAATGGTGTAGTTCAGATTAGCACTAAAGATTGGGAATTTCCCAAAGGAGCTAAACCTTTAATTATTGTTGATGGAAAAGAATACAATGGAAAAGTTGAAGATATTTCAAAGGAAAATTTGTTTAATGTGAGAGAATTACGATATCCGAACTTTATCGAAGAATATGGAGAGAAAGGTAAAGATGGAGTTATTGAAATATCAACCACAAAAGAGCAGATGGTTTTATTGACTCGTAAAAAAACAAAAGACCCTGATGGATTTTTAGGTGGCACCTTCAGTGCTGAAGCAGATTTGACTAAATTGGAAATGGATGTAGAAACGGGGGAAGAAAAAGATGTCATAATAAATCCTGTTAAAGGAAAAATCACCAATGAAGATGGTGATGGGATCCCGGCTGTAGCAGTGCTGGTAAAAGGTACTACAATAGGTACAATTTCGGATGTGCATGGAAATTATCAGATTGAGACTGACGCAAACAATGTGCTGGTTTTTAAAATGACTGGTTATGCTGAGAAACAAGTTGCCATTGATGGGAAATCGGAACTTGATGTTCAGCTAAAATCCAATGGCACTGAAACAACAATGAAATTAGCAGTTGGTGTTGCCATGCCAAACCAGGGCCTTTCAAGAATAGGTTTGTTTGACAATGCCAAAAAGTTAACTATCGAGACTTCGCCGGAAGAGGCACCGCTGTATTTTGTTGATGGAAAAGAAATGGGAAATGTGGCGAATATTTCTGCTGAAGATATTGAATCAATCTCAGTTTTAAAAGATGCCTCGGCTACCAGTTTATATGGCGATAAAGGTAAAAACGGTGTGATCGTTATAACAACAAAAGCCGCTGCCAAGGATAAATCAGACGAGGTGAAAGTGATTGGCTACGGAGCACAGAAAAAAACGAATGAACCGCTTGAAAGTATTCGGGTTCACGGTTTTGCAAACGATCCTGAGAATGCTCCAATGTACATTGTGGACGGCAAACCGGCAGCTGAAATTGAATCAATTGAGCCGGAAAATATTGAATCTATCTCTGTTTTAAAAGATGCACAAGCTAAAATTTTATATGGCGAAAAAGGTAAAAACGGTGTAATCATAATAACCACAAAAGCTGCCAAAACAAAAATGGATGAAGCTGTGGTACTTGTTGAAGGTATTCCTTACGATGGCGACATTAATGATATCGATCCGAAAACCATTGAATCAATGGAAGTGCTGAAAGATGCAAACGCAACCAATCGATTTGGCCCGATAGCTAAAAACGGAGCCATTTCGATAAAACTGAAAGGTGAGGCCGATCTTAATGGTAAATCTCCCTTGATTTTTCTCGACGGCGAAAAATACACCGGCGATATGGATGACATCGATCCCGGTAAAATTGAATCGATCGATGTTCTGAAAGATGCTTCTGCTATTGAAGCTTTTGGTGAAGAAGGGAAAGACGGAGTGATACTTATTAGAACCAAATTGTCTGATATAAACTCGGTTCTGGACATGCGTAAATTTATTGCGAAGAAGATTAAATATCCAACAGAGTTACGCGAAGCAAATGCTACGGGCGAAAGCAAGCTCTATGTTAAGGTGAATAAAAACGGAAGCATCGTATCGGTTGACGATAAAGTTGTAAAAGGCGCCAAACCTGTTGATGAGGTAGTGGTTGTTGGATACAAAACGCAAGGTACTGAGAGTGCTCCGGTTGCAGATGCACAGGATAAATTTAACCGTGAAGCCAAAAGGGTAATTCTGCAACTGCCAAAACTGAATATCCCAGAGTTTAAGGATAAAACAATTGTTTTCAAGGTAAAATTCATGCTTCAAGAAAAGTAAATAATAAGCTTATTACTAACACAAAATAATTTAGGGAGCGACTATCATTTATTAGATACAAAAAAGGATGCCATCCCATTTTGAGTTAACTCAGAGGGATGGCATCCTTGTATACTCGAAACTCGCGTCTCGCTACTCGTAGCTATTTTTTCTCAATAATAGCAACCCAGCCACCACCTGGAGCCATTTTCACTGTTACAGTTGAACCCGAACTTACTTCAACAGTTTCCTGGGCAAAATCGGCAGCATGTTTGTCGGCGTTCAATCCGTCTTTCCACACTTTCATGGTGTACGTTCCATCGCCAAGGAAATCGAGTTTTAATTCCATTTCGCGAGGATCCCAGTCAGTTAAAGCACCCACATACCAGGTTTCGCCCGAGTGGCGTGCAACGGCAACGTAGTCGCTAACTTTAGCTTCCAGCACCCGGGTTTCGTCCCAAACCGATGGAATTGCCGCAAGAAATTCCATACATTCCGGCTCGCGGTAATAGTTCGATGGATTATCGGCGAGCATTTGCAGCGGGCTTTCAAAAACCGGGTACAAAGCCAACTGGTGACAGCGTGTTCCCTGGCTCATTGGTTCGGTAAATACCGGATTGAAATTCTCTTTTGTTTTGTTGATCATTGCCCCCGGAGTATAGTCCATTGCACCGGCAACCATACGAATAAAAGGCAAAGTTACATCGTGCTCCGGATCAGGTAAGTTCGACCATTTGGCATTTTCCATTCCTTTAACACCCTCGTACGAAATTACGTTTGGGTAAGCACGATCTAAACCACTTGGTTTGTAAGCTCCGTGGAAATCGACCAGCAATTCGTGTTCGGCACATTTGCGGGCAATTTTCTCGTAGAAGTTTACCATCCATTGGTCGTCGCGTTGCATAAAGTCCATTTTAATACCTTTTGCTCCCCATGCCTGAAACTGATCGAGTGCTTCCTCCAGTTTGTCGTCCATAGCTTTCCAAACTACCCAAAGAATTACGTCAACATTTTTTTCTTTTCCATAGTCGATTATTTCTTTAACGTCGATGTCTTTTTCCAGCTTCATAATATCGGAAAGCACATACCAGCCTTCGTCCAGAATGATGTATTCCAAACCATATTCCGATGCAAAATCGATGTAGTATTTGTAGGTTTCGGTATTTACGCCGGCCACAAAATCAACACCGTAAATGTTATTGGCATTCCACCAGTCCCATGCCACTTTGCCGGGTTTAATCCAGCCGGTATTCTCCAATCTGCACTCAGGAGCCAGTTTGTAAATCATTTCTGTTTCTATCAGCTGGCCGTCGTTTTCGGTAATTACCATGGCTCGCCATGGGAAATCGCGCGGGCCGTTACATTCGGCAATATAATCGGCATATTTTGTTGGTTTTACATCGCGGTCGCTAGTTTGTTCAGTTTCAAGAACTACACCCGGATATTTTCCAATCAACGCATAGTTGTTATCATCGCAACCACGTAAATACATTCCCGGGTAATCCATCAGGTTCGATTCCGAAATGTAGGTTTTAACACCGTTTCCGCAGTCAACCAATAAACCGGTCGAAGCAAAACGGTCGCTGCCGATATTCGACAGGGTTTCGCGCAGGTATTCACGCTCCTGGTGGGTCATCATACTTTCTTCTTCCGGAAACCACAGTTTTTTGTCGGCCGGAAAAACGAAAGAAGCCAGTTCGCTTTTCACTTTGTATTCGCCATCTTTGTCCGACACCCAACGGTAAGCAGCGCCATCGTCGTACGCCCTGAATTGCAAGGCATAACCTTTAAACGTCAAAGTCAGTTCTTTGTATTCGTCTTTTATGGTAGCGCTTTTTCGCTGCACAACCGGAGTAAGCACCTGCGATACACTGTTGGTTTTTGCTTTGCGCACTTTGGCATCCACTCCCCAAACTGTTCCATCGTATAATTCCATCGAAATTTGCGATGGCGCAACAATTGGGGTTCCGTTTAGCAACACCGAGTAGGTAACAGTTTCGTCAATATTCACCTTAACCTGTATTTTCCCCGAAGGAGATTCGAGCGAATATTCTTTGGCCGAAAGGGAGAAAACAAGGGCAACAAGGGTAATCAGTAGAGTTATTCTTTTCATGTCAGATAGTTTTTGAATTTTGTTCCGAAAGTACAAATTAAATGATCTCAGAAACATACACATATGTTCTGTTTTTTATAAAGGAAGATGCAAAAAAATGATTTTATACCTATCTTACGGTAAATTTTAAAGCAAAGGTTATGAAGAATATAGTTACGCTTATAGCACTATTTTTATTCGTTGTTTCTGCGCAGGCTCAGCAATTTGAAAAGGATGTTTTCGCTACTTCGGAAGGAGAACTGGAAATTTCATTTATTGCGCACGGAACGCTGATGATGCAATTTAACGGGAAAGTGATTCATATCGATCCGGTGTCGTGGTATGCCGATTATGCAACAATGCCAAAAGCCGATGTCATTCTGATAACTCACGAACATGGCGACCATTTGGATGCCAAAGCAATTGATGCTGTTAAGAAAGAGGGAACCCAGGTGGTGCTCACAAAAACCTGCAACGAAAAATACACCGGGACCAAAGTGCTTAGTAATGGCGAATCGGGAACTTTTGCCGGAATTAAAGTGGATGCAGTACCCGCTTACAATATAAAACACGAACGTGAAGCCGGGAAACCTTTTCACCCAAAAGGAGTGGGAAATGGTTATGTGCTTCATTTTGGCGATAAGAAAGTGTACGTTGCCGGCGATACCGAAAATATTCCGGAAATGGCCGGGTTAAAAGACATCGATGTGGCTTTTCTGCCCATGAACCTGCCTTATACAATGACCCCAAAAATGGTGGCCGATGCCACTAAAATGTTTCAACCCAAAGTGCTTTATCCGTATCACTTCGGCGAAACAAATACCGACGAGCTGGCTGAATTATTAAAAAATCAAAACAAAACCGAATTAAGGATTCGGAATTTAAAATAAGGCAGAAATTCTTTATACCTTCAATCCCCGAAATTGTTTTTGAGCAAACACTATTGTGTGCTTCTGTATAAAAGGAGCGCGATTGGTGCCTGTTCTCACCGGGTAATATTTAAAAAAATCTTTGATATTATGAAGAAATTTGGGGTTATCATCGTTTTGATGATGGGGATGTTTTCTGTGCTTTCTGCTCAGGAAAATAAGGTTTACAGCGGATATAAAGAATTGGTTGCTGCCGTAAAACAGGAAATAGATGAGCTTGATGCGGAAGGATTTCATGAACAATATGTGGAGGGACTGAAGAGCCGAAAGCCCGGCTATATTTTAATCGACGTGCGCACAGAAGATGAATACCGGGCCGGACATATTCCGGGAGCTTACCTCGTGCAACGCGGTGTGTTGGAATCGCACATTGAAAAGGAAACTGTTTGGGAAGGTTTTCATCACGCGCTGCCTAAAAAAACAGATACTATTATTTTGTATTGCCGCAGTGGCAGCCGATCGGCACTAGCCGCAAAGTCGCTAAATATGCTGGGTTACGAGCATGTGTATTCGCTTAACGGAGGATGGAAAGCATGGCACGAGGCTTACCCGAAACTGGAAAGGTTTTAAGGCAATAAACTATCCGACTAATGAGTAACCAGGGTACACAAACAGCATGTTGTACAGGCCGGGTGCTTATCGTACTTTTTTACATCCGCGCGCAACACAAAATGTGGTGGCGGCTAATCCTATGGCTGCAAATGAAATCAGGCTGGTATAAAATACCTGAACCGGTAAATTGGCACAGCATGAAATAAAGCCAAGGATTATGGTGACGAAAAATCCTAATATTCCCCACAGTCCTAAATTGTAGCAGATTAATGTTACTATTTTATTCATCGTATTAAGTTTTTACAATTATACGACCAATAAAGAACATTGGTTTATTAAACAATGTGAGATAAATCTCGTATAATTGTGATATTAATTACATTTTAAGTTTTCAGATGAACTTAATTGCCAACACCTGTGTTGATTGCAGTCTAAAATCGGGAGCTGTTTCTGTTCTGGATAACAATGAGTTATGTGCTCTTGAAGAAGGGTGTGCAAAAACAGCGTACAAAAAAGGCGAACTTATTTTTAAAGAGGGTGGGCCGGTTCAGCATATTATTTATATTCGGAAAGGATTTGTAAAACTGGTAAAAAAAGGTGCCGGCGGTAAAGACTTTATTCTGAGCGTTTCAAAACAGGGATCGTACCTTGGGATTCAGAACCTGGATGAAAACATAAAAACCAATTATTTCTCGGCCATAACATTAACGAACTCGGAAGTGTGTTTTATCGACAGGCACTGTTTTGCCAGTCTGTTAAAACAAAACGGCGAGTTTGCCCTGAAGGTATTATCAACAGTTTTTAGCGACGAAATGAATTATTTCGACCGATTGGTGAAAAACGTGCAGCAACAGTTACCCGGCAGATTGGCTAATACCATAAGTTATTTCGCCAACGAAGTTTATGGCGAGAACACTTTTGCCTTAAACCTTACACAAACTGAAATTGCTGCATTAATTGGCACTTCGCGCGAAAGCGTTTCCCGGATATTAAAGGAATTCCAGGAAATGGGAATTATAGCACTTGAACACAATGTGCTTACCATTTTAAACGAAAAAAAGCTGGAGGAAATTAAACAAAAAGGTTAACCTACCTGGCTGAGATGGCGCACCCGGTCGAAATCAAGAATGGTAATTTCTTTGCCTTTTAATTCGATAATCTTTTCAGATACAAATTCCTTAATCACACGCGAAAGACTTTCCTGCGACATGTTGGTAATAGCAGCCATGTCTTTTTTACTGATTGGAACACTGAACTTTTTTCGCTTGAACAAACGAAGGCTGAAACACAAAAGTAAGTCGGCAAAACGGCCGTGTAATTGTTTCAGGGTTAGGCAAGCCATTCGGTTATATGAGAACAACGACTCATCGTTTAAATGATGCAAAATGCTTGCGCTGAATGCTGCATTATTGTGAATAAATGAATCAATTGTGCTTATATCGTGAAGGCAAACACTGGTATCGGTATATGCTTTTACAGAATAGGGATAGATATTTTTTGAATAGAGTGCCTGCAAACCTAATAATTTGCCCTGGTTCTCAACCGAAAGTATCAACTCATCGTTGGCATGTTCGCGGTAAACTTTCACCAGGCCACTTTTAATGTAAATGATGTGTGCAGCCAAAGCACCTTGCTTTGCAATAATCTCTCCTTTTTTGAAATTTACTTCAACACGGTTTCGGTTAATCTGAATCAATTCTTCGTTCGTAAGTTTCTTAAAAGGTGCTGACATGCATTTACATCCAACACATTTTTCCAGTTTGTTTAATGGCATAATTATCAAAGTTATAAAGGGGGCTAATATAGTTAAAAAGTTAGTACTTAATCAGTACGTCAATCATGTTTTTGATCTAAATCAAATATTCTACTGACCACAATATGAATCCGTCTTGAGGCGGTGACAGGCCGGTTTTCCAATTGGTATAAGTAGCTGTGTTACTTTTGGATTGGTGATTAATTCATCAAATGTAAATTTTAAAAGGACATGAGAAAGGCATTCATTTCGTTGATGTTAGGCTTTGTTATATGGCTTGGTAAAGTTGTTACAGCCAAACGTAAAGCACTAAATAGTCTGATGAATAATCTGCTATTCTCCGTTCGTACATTCTTTTCAACAACATTCAGTCATAGTTTATTAACCGGGAGTTGTGTTTATAGCACAACCTCAATCAAAACACGACAAGATAATCAGGTAAAAACCGGGATGCCAATATTGCTTTAGTGCAAGAATTATCCGGGTTTATACTATCACTTAAATAACCTAAAATTTTATAAAATGAAAAAGTACTTTTTTTACACGTTATTACTTGCAATGTTTGCTTCAGTCACGTTTACCGGATGTAAATATGAAGAAGAAGAATGTGACTGTTCAGGTTCGGAACCGGTAGCTTACGAAACGCTGACCACTTATCTGAAATCGGTTGATATGGATATAAACCATATATTAACTAATGCTGCCGGACAGAAGTTTGTTATGGCTGCTCCTGCTGATGGTGATCTTTCTTCAAAATGGATTATGGATATTCGTGGAGCTGATGATTTTGCTACTGCACATATTGAAGGTGCACATAACGTTGCTTTTGGCGATATTCTAACTGCTGCAGCCACTGCCGATAAACCCATTTTGGTGGTTTGTTATACCGGACAAACTGCTTGCTACGCTACTTCATTACTTCGCCTTTACGGTTACGAAGATACACAGGCCTTAAAATGGGGAATGAGTGGATGGAATACGAATCTAGACAAATGGACACCAAACTGTAAATCTTTGGATGATGCAAATAACTGGACAAGCAGCGAAGCTACAGCCGGAAGTTTTGACGCTCCAACATGGACAAGCACATCAACAAATGGTGCTGATATTCTTGCAGAAAGAGTTGAAGAAGTTGTTGCCGCAGGATTTAAAACAGTAAAAGCTGCCGACGTTTTAGCCACCCCAGCTAATTACTATGTAAATAACTATTTCTCGGCCGACCATTACACCGGTTTTGGACACGTAAATGGTGCTGTACGAATCAGCCCGTTATTAATCGACGATTGCAGCAAACTTGATCCAAACGGAAAAGTAGTTACATACTGCTACACCGGACAAACTTCAGCAGTTATTACCGCATACTTAAATGTGCTCGGTTTCGATGCTTACAGTCTTCTATTCGGTATGAACGGTTTAAGCCATACCAACTCATTCTGGGAAGCTGGTGGCGTAACAAATCACTGGGGATTCGATTCAAATCCTAAGGATCTTCCTACAGTATCTTCTAACTAAAAGTGTTGGAGCGGGAAGCTGGTTTTTCAGTCCGCTCTCTTAATTATCAACTAAAAGAACAGATTATGTTACGCAAATTATTATTTATATTATCAGCAGCCTGCTTGTTGGCTTACAATGCACAGGCGCAGGGATGTTCCGAGCCAGCCTCAGACGAAGGTGTTTCTGTTTTCGGATACCTGCAGGCGCAATACGATTATGGTTTTGCCGAAGGTGATAATACCAACACTTTTGGTTTTAACCGCTCGCGTATTGGTGTTATGGGAAATATTCCGTACGACTTTAGTTACTATGTTTTGGTAGAAACCAGTCCGTTTAAAAAAGACGTGCCAAAAGCATATTTGCTCGATGCATTTATTACCTACAAACGTTTTTCGTTTGCAAAGGTAAGTTTGGGTTCCTTTAAATCGCCATTCGGACAGGAATTGGGTACGCCTTGTCACTCGTTACATACGATTAATCGCTCGAAATTTGTAAACGAACTTACTGCACCCGATCGCGATATGGGGTTAATGGTACTTGGTGGATCGGATACTACTTTAATTCAATATTCGGTTGCCTTGATGAACGGTACCGGACTTTTGGTTAAAGATGCCGACAAATACAAAGATGTGGTTGGTAGAGTTTTGGTTCAACCATTCGACTGGATGCATGTTGGTGGTAGTTTCCGTATGGGTAAAGCTACCAGCCAGGATGAAACGGTTACAGAACCCGACGAAAGAACTCGCTGGGGCGCTGAGTTTGAAGTGGAAAAATATGGATTCCTTGTGCAGGGAGAATACATCTGGGCCGAAGACAAGGGTTCGTACCTGGTAGGCGGCGGATGTGGAGGCGATCCTGAATTGGTTCAGGGTAGTGTTGAACGCGAAGGTTTATCTATTATGGCCCTCTACAACCTTACTTATAATTTCCAGCCTGTTATTAAATACGAGAATTACAACAGCGATTTAAGTTTGGGTAATAACAACATGGAACATATTACAACCGTAGGTTTCAACTATTTTTTTAACGAGTGGACTCGTTTACAGGTGAACTACGAATATAAAGCTGAATGGGCCAACGAAATTTCGAACGATATGATCATGGTTCAGCTACAGGTAAGATTCTAATTTTAAATGACAAAGAATATGAAACTTAATAAATTATTTCTCTTAGGATTGGTGCTGTTGCTGGCTTCTGCTGTTTCAGCACAGGATTTGATCTCGGCAAATGAGCTTAAACAGAATTTAAAAAACCCGAATTACATCATTGTTAATGCTGCTGCAAATCAAAAAGTGTTTATTCGTGGTGCGATTGATTTACCACACGGAACACTTTGTACCGATGAGCCTATCCGTAATATTATCAAATCGCCGGAAGAAATGGCTGCAGAGCTTGGAAACCATGGTATATCAGCTGATAAGACCATTGTGGTGTACGATGAGGGTTCTACAAAATATGCCGGTCGTATGTACTGGATGTTAAAGTATTTGGGAGCACCAAATGTAAAAATGCTGGATGGTAACATTACCGGGTGGAAAGCAACACGCGGACCAATCGGGACAGCATCAAAAGGGAGCAAAACTACATTTACCGCCAATGTTGACGCCAACCAGCTGGCTACTATGGCTGAGGTAAAAAAGGCGGTTAATAACCCATCGTATGTAATTGTTGATGCACGCACACCGGAAGAATATGCCGGTACTGCGGAAACAGAACTGGCAAGACCCGGACACGTTCCGAGCGCTGTTAATGTGAACTACGAAACCCTGGTTGATGGAAAGAGTTTATTAAAATCAAACGAAGCACTTACTTCGATGTTTGAATCGAAGGGGATTACCAAAGATAAAACGGTTATTGTTTATTGCGAAACCAGTGTACGTGCCGGAGTTATTTATTTGGCATTGAAAGGTTTGGGGTATCCAAACGTAAAAGTATACGACGGAGCTTATTTGGAATGGCAATCTGTCGATTCGAATGAGATAGGTTAGCCTTTCGCATGTCCTGAGCGCCCTGGTATTTACCGGGCGCTCTTTTCATGTAATAAAAACCGTACTGATTCATCAGTAAACAGGCTACCATAAAAGCATAAAAAAACCGCTAACCAAAACTGGTTAGCGGTTTTTTTATATTGCTGTTTCTAATTATTTGATCTCTATGTTAGTGTCAGTAACCGATCCTGGTTCAAGTGTACCAAGGGAGTTAAGCTGAATACTGGATGAATTTAATATGGAGTTCAGATCGCTGGCATCAACATTGGCCAAACTCAGAAAATCAGATGGAACCACTACCACTCTGAAAGTTTGATTTCTGGTATAATCGAGCGGCAAAGTTGACAGGTCTACATCACCCTCTAAAAATACCGACATATCGTAAATTACATCGTTGGGGATATCGCCGGTAAAATCGAAATTATACTGCAAAATAGCACCAGAATCAAAATATCTGGTTTGAGGAAGCGGGCGCCAGAAATCCAAGCCATCCTCGGTTGTCCACAAAATGTAGGCTAAAATTACGTCCGATTCGTAAGGCTCAAATCCGTTATCCGCAAAGTTAAAAACCAGTTGATAGTTGTTTGCCGGCGTAAAGTCTCCGGTAAACTCAAATGTGGTTCCAACAAAATTGTAACCGTCTTCTCCCGGGGTTCCCGGAGGACCTATTGGCCCAACCGGACCTTCGCATGAGGCCAGTATGGCGGCAGCAATAATTAAAAGAAACGCTGAGATTTTTCTGAAGGTAAATTTTTGTTTGTTTTCAATTGTTTTCATAGCAATAGACTTTTTATAATTAAACTTCATTTTTTAGTGTTAAAACAAGTATAGTGCCAAAAAAACCTTCGGCTATTGCCGAAGGTTTATATTTGAATTGATTGATCAATTTTAAAGAGCCCGTTGTCTTACTCTCTTTCAAGTGTTCCCGGTACAGGTACACTTGCAGTTTCCATAAAACCAATATCGCCCATAATGAAGGTGTCAGGACCAAGTTTCATGTCCGAGTTCATCATTTCATCCCAGGTAACTTCTTTTCCGGTGTATGCCGAAACGCGTCCCATAATTGCTGTCATTACCGAATTGGCAGTTTCTTCAGCCTCGTTAAACGGAATATCCTGGCGAATACAGGTAATCAGGTCTTTGTGCTCCTGAACGTATGGGCTGGTTGCATGATCTTCATAAGAGAAAAGTTCATTACCATCCAAATCAGTAATTTTTGCTGTGCCACCCTGAGCTGTAAATGCTTTTCCTTTTGTACCGTGCATTACTTCGTTAACGGCATTTGTACAGCCATTAATCTGGCGGCATGTGCTTAAAATCTGGCGTCCGTCATCCAGTTCATATCGAACGGCAAAATTATCATACTGATCGCCGGTTGGGCGACGCTGACGTGAACCAAAACCTAAAGCTTTTATCGGGTGTTTGCCAAAAAACCAGTTGGCAACGTCGATATTGTGCACGTGTTGTTCAACAATATGGTCGCCCGAAAGCCAGCACCAGTTTACCCAGTCGCGAATCATCCATTCCATTTCGCTCCATTCGGGCTTGCTGTTTCTGTACCACAATTGTCCACCATTCCAATATACTTCGGCAGTAGTTAGTTTTCCAATTGCGTTATTGCTGAGTTCTTTATATACATTTAAATATTTATGCTGGTGGCGGCGTTGTGTACCTGTAACCACTTTTAATCCGGCAGCATCGGCCATTTTTGCTGCAGCCAAAACCTGGCGAATTCCTACAGGATCAACAGCAATTGGTTTCTCCATAAATACGTGCTTACGCGCTTTTACAGCTGCTTCGAATTGCTGAGGACGGAATTTTGGCGGAGTTGCCAGAATAACAATATCAACACCCGAATCGATCACTTTTTCATAGGCATCAAAACCAATAAAACAATTTTCCGCGGGTACTTCCTGTCCGGTTTCTTTTTTAATTCTGTCTACACAACTGTCAACCCTGTCCTTAAACACATCGGCCAGTGCAGTTACCTGAACGGTTGAACCACCGGCTTCCAAAAAATTAAGAGCTGCACCGGTTCCGCGTCCGCCGCAACCAACAATTCCGGCTTTTAAAACTGTTCCGGCAGGTACTTCATCCAATAAAGGTGGATATTTGTACTCTCGTTGCAGCCAATCGTATTCGCCACTTGCAGAAGAACCTCCGCCAGAGCACGATGACAAAGTTCCGATTCCCATAGCCCCTGCTGCGCCTACAGTTGCAGCTCCGGCTAAAAATTTCCTTCTTGAAAAATTGTAGTTACTCATGTTAATAATGTTTTAGTTGAATTTAGGATTCAATTTTTATAAGTTATTTTCCGGTATTCTCATCATATTCGCACACCACTCTGAAGCTAATGTAATTACAGTCCGACAACCACCAGATACTCTTTGGCATTTGCGGATCGGTTTTCATCCATGCTTCGCTGCGGGTATAATCGCGGGCAGCACTTCTAACTTCGCCAACAGGGCTTTTAAATGTTCCGCCACGAATAACGTGCTCCTCGCCCGAAGCCGGTCCTTTCGGATCGGTCGCGCCATCGCTTAATTTCGAATAGGCATCTTCGGCGTACCAGTCGGCACAATATTCGGCAGCATTACCAAGCATGTTTTTCAACCCAAACGGATTGGCTTCAACAACCTCTGGCTTGGCAGTTTTCAGTCCGCTGTTTTTTTCGTAAACAATATAGTTATTAATAACGTCGCTTCCTTTTCCGAATAATTTCCCGATAAAGTTTTTGTCTTTAAAGTCTTTTGGCTCACCTTCAAAGAAGAACGGTGTTTCCGTACCTCCGCGGGCGGCATATTCCCACTCGGCTTCTGTTGGCAGGCGGTAAGTTTTTCCGGTAACCTGCGATAACCATTTGCAATAGGTTTCGGCCGAATGGTAGCTCATCGTAATAGCCGGACGGCTGCCCATTCCCCAGTTTTGGTCGGGTTGCCCGTAAGGTGGTGTTGGGCCCGAGATAGCATCAACATCAACATCGGCCTCGGTGCGTGTACCTTCAGTATCAGTAGTTCTGCCTTCGGCGGCAGTGGCACTGTAAAAGGCCAGGTATTCATCCCAACTCACTTCTATTTCGGCCATAAAGAACGGACTTACATTCACCGTTTTCTGTGGCCCTTCATCGCTTTCACGAAGTTGTTCTGTTTCAGGACTTCCAATTTTGAAACTTCCACCCGGAATAGCTTTCATATTAAATGCAATTGTTGTTCCCGGAATTGTTTCGGTAAAGTCTTCATGTGCAGTAACTTCAGCTGCAGCTTCATATCTTTCCTGTGATTCGGCACCGGCGCTTCCAAACTCAACATTTTTCGCGTGCAGTGCATTCGGATCATAATGTCCAACATGCAGGTGACAGTTGATACAACGCAGTTCCTCGTTGTTTTGCGAATAGTAAAGGTGAGCTTGCTGACCTTCGGAATTTAGCGTAAGCGGAAATAAATTGGCGTGGCAACTAATGCACGATTCTTCAAATACAAAATGTTGTGCCTGCTCGAGCGAAGACTTGGCTTCCCAGTTAAAATCGGCGCTGTCTTTAAAGATATATCCATACGCATCGCGGGCACCGGCTTTTATTTTCTCTTTTAAGTAGCCTTGTCCTTTTGGCGGAAGATGACACTCAACGCAGCCAATATGCATACCTGTTCTGTTCTCGTGGTGAACAGATAGTTTCCACGAATCAAAAACATGAGGGTGAACGTGACACACTTCGCACGATTCGTTTGTTGAAGTAGCTTCAATAACTTTAAGAGAAGAAATGGTAACAGCGATACCAATAATAAATCCGATAAAAATAATTAGTAACAGCTTTTTTCGAAGGTAGTTACCAAAACGTTGAAACATGGCCATTGGTTATTTTAGGTTTCTTGATTAAACAATGCGGGTAAAAATACTAATTTATATGGCTAAAATTCTGACTTTTGTAGGTTTAAAATTATACAACTTAACTTTATTCCTCAACAATTTCAGAAAATTCAGCCATTTGTCTTTAGTTAAGACGCAGGCTTTATAATAAATACCTATTTTTTATTAAATAAAAAGGTTGTCTCGAATGCGACAACCTTTGCAGATGACTTCCGGAGAGGAATACAGGAGAGATAGGGAAATTATTTTTATACAGTTGCAAGTTATGGATGTTTTATCCGGGGCTGATTATGTAAAGATTACTAATGGGTTAACGAATTATTAATCAGCAACAATCAACTTTTAACTAAACATTAAATGGTTAAATAGAGAATTTTGTAACTTTCAGCTATGAACCTTCTCAAGCAAAGTATTACAGATGTGTTGGGCCTGTTTTTTCCCGAGCTGTGTGTTACCTGCGGGAAACGTCTGGTAACACAGGAAACCTTCGTATGTTTTACTTGCTGGCACGATTTGCCGGTAACCAATTTTCATTTAAAGCAGGATAATAAAGTGGCTCAATTATTTTGGGGGCGTGTTGTTATTTCAGCGGCCACAGCTTTTTTTAGCTTCAGGAAAGGGAGCAAATACCAGCAACTTATTCATTTTGTAAAGTACAAAGGATTAAAGGAACTGGGTTTTGAAACCGGGAAAAAATTTGGATTGCAATTGTTGGAATCGCCCTGCTTTGCTGAAATCGACGTTTTAATGCCGGTGCCACTACATCCGCGAAAAGAAAAGAAGCGCGGTTTTAACCAAAGTGAGTGGATAGCTCGTGGAATTGCCGATGTTTTAAAAAAGCCGGTTGACACCGTAACGCTGCACCGAAAGGAATATACATCGACCCAGACAAAACGAAACCGTTACGAACGCTGGCAAAACGTTGAAAGTGTTTTTGGATTGAATGATCCCAAGGCGGTTGAAAATAAGCATGTTTTGCTCGTTGACGATGTGGTAACCACCGGCGCAACGCTGGAAGCTTGTGCAATTCACTTGTTAAAACAACCCGGGACAAAAGTCAGCATTGCCACGCTGGCTTATGCCGATATTTAATGTTCGGTCTTATTCTGCTGATAATGTAATCGATACTCTGGAAAGCCGTTTTAAACAATGTTTCCCATCAATCTGTTAAACCAACAGATTGTCTGAGTTTATTATCATCAAAAAAATAAAATAGTATGAAAATTACACGATTGTTTTTGATTGCCCTTGTGGTTATGGGTTTTATGGCCTGTAACCAAAAGCCGGCAACCACTGAAGATGCTAACGTAAAGTATTACCGCCAGCTGTTATTTAGCGAAACACCCTGGGATTTGGAGCGTGGTTCGCATGAAATTTCGGCCGATGAAGCAGAAAAAGTGAATAACTACAAATTTACCTGGAACGATGACGGTACACTGGCATCGGTAGAATTCAACCGCAACGGTGTGTTGCTGGGCTATTCAAACCTGCGGGCTGCAAAAATTACCTATACCTACGATGGTAACAAGCAGATCAAACATTTCTTTAACAAAGAAGGAGAGCCCATTGAAAGCGGTGGTGCGTTTACGCAGGAATATACCCTCGATGATTCGGGAATGCGCGTTGCGATGCGTTTCCTCGATAAAGAAGGAAATCCAACCGAAAACCGTAATAACATACACAATTACGTGTGGTCGAAACTGGATGATGGAATGATTCGCGAATTGCGTTACAACCTGGCCGAGGAAGAAACAATCATGAATCCGTTTTGCCCGTTTTATGAGTTGCGTTTTTCGTATGATGCAAATGGTTACGTAACCCGAATGGCCAACTATATTGAAGATACCATGTACAACTGCACCGCCGAAAATTGTGGCGATGTTGGAGTTTCGTATTTCTTATTCGAAAACAACGATAAAGGTGATTTATTGAGCTTTTCGGTGCATAGCACTACAGGCCAGCTTTCAAATTTATACTGGGGCTGGGCAAAGCGTCAAAATGTTGTTGATGAATATGGCAATGCGGTAAAAACAGTTGTTTACGATCAGGACGATGAGTTACTTGGCGGAAAAGGAATTCCGGTAACCGAAAATGAATACAACGAATATGGCGAGTTGGTAAAAAGTATTTCGAAAGATGCCGATGGAAATGTGGTGAACAACCCGAATAACGGTGTGGCTATTGTGGAATACAAATACGACGAACAGGGCCGCAGAGTAGAAACCCTTCGTTACGACAAAGAAATGAATCCTGTTGAAAGTCAGAGCTAATACGTATTAATTTATGATCAAGATAAAACCGATTTTAAGTTTTCTTACACTGGCTGCTTTTGTTGTTTTAATTTCCTGCTCGGGTGGGCAGAAAAAAACGAAACAGGCTGATAGCAGTGTGCAAGAAACAAGCCCAAAAGTAGAGGTAAATGCCGAGGCAAAACTTTTGCTGAAAACGCTGAATGAAATGGGCGATTATGCCAACAGCCGTGATTTCCCGTCGCTGATAAAACCATCGTCGGTTTATGAAGAACTGGATGGAAACATTCAGATTATTGATTTGCGCAACCAGGATGCGTTTAACGACGGGCACATAAAAGGTGCTGTTCGTGTTGATTTTAGCGATCTGCCGGCCTACCTTACCAACGATATCAAGCCCTTTGAGTACGATAAAATTGTGGTGGTATGTTATTCCGGTCAAATCTCAAGTTATGCTGCGTCGTTATTACGACTGGCAGGCTATGGCAATGTTTATGCCATGCGCTGGGGAATGAGTGGCTGGAGCAAACATTTCGCTGAAGATGCGTGGCTTGCGAATGTTTCTTCTGATTTTCAGGACCAGCTGGAGACGGTCGATCATGACAAAGCACCGATTGCAGATTTCCCAGAATTGAATACCGGAGCTACCAATGGAGACGAGATTCTGCAACAACGAATCGAGGCGCTTTTTGCAGCCGGTTATCACGATGCGTTGGTGAAAGCCAGTGCGGTGTTCGAAAATCCCGGGAATTATTACACGATTAATTACGACCGGAAAGACAAGTACGATTCTGGGCATATTCCGGGTGCGGTACGGTACAAACCCGGCGGAACACTTGGAATTGTTTCAGAGATGCAAACTATTCCGGCTGATAAGGAAGTGGTGCTGTACTGTAATACCGGGCACAACTCGGGCTTTGCAACGGCTTACCTGCGTTTGTTTGGTTACGATGCCAAAACGCTCACCTTTGGCAACAATGCCTTTATGTACGATAAAATGAAAGAAGAGGAAAGTTCGCTGTCGTGGCTGCCGTTTACCGAAGCCGAAATTCACGACTATCCGTATGTTCAGAATTAAATAGCGATTTTCTTGAAGATATTATTCCAGTCTGATCGTTGTATCAGGCTGGAATTTATATTTTAACGCCTCCGGATTTTCCTCTTCGGAGAGAATATAAACTCCATCAAATTCCAATTGATTCAGAATTACCCAGGCTTTTGAGCTTGTAGCAATATCGGCGGAATAAAACAGAATTTTGCCATCAAGCACAGCCAGTTTTTCTTTATTTTCTTTTTGAAGTAATTGGTCAAAAGCTATCACCACCGAATTTGGGAAGCGCTGGTTTTCGGCGTCTAGTTCAACAATATTGTAGTTGCCATTTAATTCACTCAATTCCTGCACCGAAACTGTCATTTCAGTGGTCAATGCCTCGCTCACATTTCTTTTAAACAGGTTCGAATTAAAAGTTCGCACCAAAACCAGTACAAGCAGTACCAGCAGAACAACAAAAATCCATATTATATTTTTCTTCATTTTGTAGCTGTTTTATTCACAACCTCCGTCCAGCTGCGATTCTTCCAGTCGTTTTGCTTCGAGGTATTGTTTTTTTAAACTGTCGGGCAAACTATTGATTTGCGTAAATGTTTTTCGTGCTTTGTAGCGGTTTTCGAACAAGGCATTTTCGCGTGGCGTAATTCGTTCACCTTCAAACTTGCTTAACATCACCGTTTTGTACCATTCATTCATTCCGCCCTTCATTACAAACGAATTCGAATAGCCCAGTCCGCTAACGATAGTCCAGGCTATGTTGGCCGTTTCATCGCCGTTGGCGTAATATACATTTCTAACTCTGTCCTGATTCAGGTAACCTTCCCAGTTGGGATTGAGCAAATCGCTGAACGGAATATTGATGGACCCAGGAATGTTGCTTTCCATAAATTCGGAAGCACTTCGTAAATCGATGAGTTGAATGGTGCTGTCTTCGTTATTTACAAAACGTGCCACCTCGTCAACCGAAAAATACATGTCGGAATTCGACGAAATTTCGAGCAATTCGGTGGGTTTCAGTTGAAAAGATTTTGCTGCATTAAATGGCAGAAAGGCCAGAACCAATCCAACGCCTGCCAGCAATACTGATATTTTTATTCGTGCGTTCATTGCTAATCAAATTTCGGAAGTGATGTCGTTTCGTGCATATTTCTTTTCGGCCAGTTCGGCCAGCCAGAACATGGCAATTGCAGCGGCTATCAGCAGAAAGGTAAAAACTCCGGGAGAAACTCCCATCCATTCATCCACGCGCACAGGGCCTTTGTAATTTGCTCCTGCCAGGGTCTGAATCATTGGGAAGGTTTCGGCAAAAAGAAATGCACCACTTAATCCGCCAATCAGGAAAAACAAGGCATCGATTTTGCCAATCGACAAAGCACTGATCCCCGTTCCCGGACAAAACCCGCCCATAATAAATCCGGCACCCATAATTACTCCGCCAACGAGTGTTGCAGTTACATAATATGGATTTACATACACCAGATTTAAATCCAGTAAGCCAAAATAGCTTAGCAATTGCGAACCTGCCAGCGCCACGATTGCGGCGGTAAAAAACACTTTTAAAACGGTGGTGTCGTAGCCGTAAAACATGCCTGCCAGTTTTCGGCTCGACGAAAAACCGGCCTGCTCCAATGCGAAGCCAAAGCCAATTCCGATAAAAAATCCAATGCCGAGGTTAAGCCATTCCGGAAGATCGTTAAGTAATGTAATCGGTCCCATAATTTTTAAATTACTGAGTTACTGAAGGATTGAGTTAAATCCAAAGTTTTCTGAAAAACCATGCAAAAAGGAAAGCTGAGCCAAAAATGCCAAGCATGGTCATAAATCCGGCTACCGAAAGTACTGCCATTCCTGAGAGTGCAGCGCCGCTGGTACATCCGCGAGCCAATTGTGCGCCGTATACAAAAAACACACCGCCCAGGAAGGCAAACAACAAACGTTTCCCGTTCGATATTTTTGGCGATTTTTCAATTTTGAATTTCAGTCGGCCCGAGATGGCTCCCGAAATAAACCCTCCTAAAAACATACCAAGCACCTCAAGCGCCAGCCAGCTTTTTAAAGGATTTTTACCCTCTTCAAAATATTTGCTGTAGTACGGCGATTCCATCGCGTGTTGGTGATCAATCGTTTCAACAGCCGCTACAACGGCGTATTTTAATCCGCCACTGGCTCCCAGTCCGCGCCCCGAAAAAAACATGGCGCTTAAAAGTACTAATCCAAGTAGCACTCCCGCCAGGTATGGGTTCATGTATTTCTTTCTCATCGTAGTAAAAGGTTTTGGTTAAACTTAACCACTGTTGTAAAGACAAACTTATGGAGATGATTGTTCTGTTGATCCGGGAATAATTCTCGGATAGGGCTTAAAAACGGTCTCGCAATTTGTGCGGTTTTTAAGAAGTCGCTCAACAACTTTTGGTTTTGGTTGTTTCAACACAAAAAAGCAAAGATGGAATTAGAGATCAGTAAATATTTCAAAGGGGTTCGGCCCGGCATAACACTTCCTTCGCCCTTAATGTTGGAAATTTTGAAAGAGGAGGGAATCCGGAAAATGGTGAGCGATCATTACGATTTGGTTGTGCAAAGCCCGATTAAAGATCTGTTCCCGAAAAATCCGATAGCGCTTGAAAAAGCCAAAGAACACTCGGCTGATTTTTTTATTCAGATTTGCGGAGGCCCCGATTATTTTAACCAACACCGAGGGAAACCACAATTAAACAGGCGGCATTTGCCGTTTAAAATTACCGCTGAAGCGCGTATCGAATGGTTGAATTGTTATAAACAGGTTTTAAGCAAATTGGATTTGCCCGATGAGGTGCTGAAATCATTCTGGACTTACCTTGATGATTTTTCGAAGTGGATGGTGAATAGCTATTAAAGGATTAGTGATTAAGGATTAAGTGGGAACCAGGATTTAGTGAATGAGTAATTGGGAGAATTAGGAAGAAAGTTTGCAATTTTCAGTCGCAGTTAACAGTATTACAATTTAGCAGATGTAAACAAAAGAAACGATCTATTGTGTTCTATGTGTCTATTGTGGTTCAATTCTTTGCGTCTCAGCGCCTTTGCGAGAGAAAAAACTCACCGCCCCAGCCGGTAATACAACGCCAGCGAAATTACATTATTAAACAAGCCGTTGTGGAAATAATAATTGGTTTCCGATTTGTCGCTGCACGGAAGAACGGATAATGCAAAACGCAGATCTACCGATGCATGTTCCAGAAAATCAAACTGAAAACCTACAAAAGGCTGCAAGTCGAAAGTATTAAAATCCTGCCGGTCGGGTTCCGGAATTTCTCCATCGCTGTTCACCTCCTTTGAGTGGATTAAAACACCCGGCGCAATACCACCAATAATCATACTTCGGTCGTTGGTTCGGAATGCCATAAAAATAGGAATGTCGATATATCCCAGGCGCATAACGTATTTGTCAATATCGGGCTGTTTGGGGTCGAATGCTCTTCGTGAACCTTTTTGCGAATATTTTATTTCCATTCCGGCAACAATTGCCGGAGCTATATCAGTCTGAACAAAAAGACCGGCTAAAATACCTGCTTTGTGATAGCCTTTCAGATTATCTCCTTCAACCTGTGTACCGTTAAAACCTGCAATTATTCCGGCATCGAAACGCTGGGCCACAGCAAAATTGGCAATCAAAAGAAATCCAAAAGCAACAACTATCCGTTTCATTTATTTTAGTTTTTCCAGTTCCTCTTTTAGCATCTTCACCCCAATTTCCGCTTTTTTTTCGATATACGTAACATTTTCGTGGTAAACTTCCGGCCGGTTGGGGTCGATAACAAATATTGGTGTTCCTTTTTGCACGTAGTTTACAAGGCTTGCGGCAGGATAAACCGCCAGCGAAGTGCCAATTACCACCAGAATATCGGCCTGCTGGACAATGCCAATGGCATTTGGGATTTCGGAAACAGCCTCGCCAAACCAAACAATATGAGGGCGCAACTGACTTCCCTTTTCACAACAATCGCCCAGTTTGAGCTCCCAGTTGTCGAGTTCGTAAATCAGATAGGCATCCAGCGTGCTTCGGGCTTTCATCAGCTCGCCATGCAAATGCGTAACTTTTGTGCTTCCGGCCCGCTCGTGCAGGTTGTCAACATTCTGGGTTACTACCTGCACATCAAACCATTTTTCCAGCCCGGCAATTCCAAGGTGTCCGCCGTTGGGCTGAGCTTCAAAAAGTTGTTTTCTCCGTTCGTTATAAAACCGTAAAACCAGCTCCGGATTTCGTGCCCACGCTTCGGGGGTAGCAACTTCGGTAACATCATACTGTTCCCAAATTCCGCCCATGTCACGAAATGTTTTTAATCCGCTTTCCTGGCTCATGCCGGCTCCCGAAAGAACTACCAATTTCTTCATCATTAAAAATGTTCTAACGATTAAATGTACAATTAATAATAATCGCATTCAAATCGGGACTGATAATCTGGTGCTTATTTGAGGCGGCTTTTAATTGTGGATATTATTCGGCTTAAAAGATGTTCGTTTCAGGCTATTTCTGATATTTTTGTACCGATGATTGATCATGCCACGATAGACCGGATTATTGACGCTGCGGAAATTTCAGACGTAGTAGGCGATTTTGTTACACTGCGAAAACGGGGTGTAAACATGCTTGGATTGTGCCCGTTTCACAACGAGAAAACGCCATCGTTTACCGTGTCGCCGGCCAAAGGGATTTTTAAATGTTTCGGATGCGGAAAAGGAGGGAACTCGGTGAACTTTATTATGGAACACGAGAATCTCACTTATCCCGAAGCACTGAAATGGCTGGCAAAAAAATACAATATCGAGGTTAGTGAGGAGGAGGAAACAGAAGAGCAAAAACAGCTAAAAGATTCGCGCGAAAGTTTGATGATCGTTTCCAGCTTTGCCCAGAAATTTTTTACCCGCTATTTGTGGGAAGAAAACGAAGGCAGAACCATTGGACTGGGCTACTTTCGCGAGCGTAGTTTTCGGGACGATATTCTGAAAAAATTCGAAGTTGGTTTTGCTCCCGACGGGAAAACTCCCTTTACCGAAGCGGCACAAAGGCAAGGTTATAAACTCGATTTTCTGGAGAAAACGGGATTAACCATAAAACGCGACGACTGGTTGCGCGACCGTTTTGCCGGCCGTGTTATGTTTCCTATTCATAACCTGGCGGGGCGTGTAATTGCTTTTGGCGGCCGAATTTTAACAAACGATAAAAAAACGGCCAAATACCTGAATTCCCCCGAATCGGATATTTACCACAAAAGCCGGGTGTTGTACGGAATTTACCAGGCCAAACGCGAAATGACCCGTACCGATAAATGTTATCTGGTTGAGGGGTATACCGATGTTATGTCGTTGCACCAGGTGGGTATCGAGAATGTTGTTGCTTCGTCGGGGACTTCGCTAACGCCCGATCAAATCCGAATGGTGCGCCGTTTTACGCCCAATATCACCATTATTTACGATGGCGATGCAGCGGGAATAAAGGCATCTTTACGGGGAATTGACATGGTGCTGGAAGAGGGCATGAACGTTAAAGTGTTGCCGTTACCCGATGGAGAAGACCCTGATTCGTTTGCCAAGAAAATGGGGGCTTCCGGTTTTCAGGAATATATAGAGCAAAACGAGACCGACTTCATACAGTTTAAAACCCGATTACTTTTAAAAAGTACCGAGAATGATCCGGTTGCCAAAGCGCGCCTGATCTCTGATGTTATCAGGTCGGTTTCAGTAATACCTGATTCCATTACCCGCTCGGTTTATATAAAGGAATGTAGCCGTTTGCTAGGTGTTGACGAAGAAGTGTTGTACACCGAGGTTAGAAAACAAAAACATCAACAAACCGAGGAGTTCAGGAAAAAGGAATTTCGCGAGCAAAGCCGTCGGCAGGCTGCACCTCCGCAAGCTGTGCAGGAAGAACCGGTTGTTCGGCCTGTAAGACTTTTGGTGGAAGAACTGGAATTTTTACGTTTTCTGCTGAAATATTGTACAAGCGATTTACTGGAAGAGGAGGACGAAGAAACGCACGAAACACGCACTCTTTCGGTAGGCGAGTTTATGATCGACGAGCTGGAGGCCGATGAGTTGGTGTCGGAAAATGCGTTGTTTAAAAAGGTGTTTTACGAGGTTCGGGAGAATTTGTACAAAGAGAATTTCGATCCGTGGAAACACTTTGTTTATCACCCCGATGCTTCGATGAGCAAGTTTGCAACCGACCTGCTTTCAGAAAAATATACTGAGAGTAAACGCTGGACCAAAGCCGGTGCCTTTACCGAAAAAGAGGAAGACATTCTGGATGTTCTCATTCCCCGGATCGTTAACGAGTACAAACTGCGGAAAATTAAAATGATGATGGCCGAAATTGAAAAGGCGATTGACAAAGCAGCAGCAGACAACGATTTTGATAAAGTGATTGAAGAACAATCGATATATATGAACCTGAAACGGGCTGAAAAAGAATTGGCAAAAAGCCTTGGCAGCCGAACCATAAATTAACGATATGCGAACAAATTTTATCGAAGACCGCAAAGAAATCGACGAAGTAATCCGTGCCTGCAAAACCTGTTATTTTGCCATGTCGGTGGATGACAAACCTTATGTTTTGCCGCTGAATTTTGCGTTGGAAGGCGATACTATTATTTTGCATTCGGCAATGGAGGGACGCATGTGGGAAACCATAAAGAAAAATCCGCAGGTGTGTATAAACTGGACCCTTGGCGAAGAACTGGCCTGGCAGGATGTGCGTGTTGGCTGTAGCTACCGGGTAAAATCGAAAACGGTAAACGTGGAAGGAAAAGTAGAGTTTATCGACGATTTTGATGAAAAGTACCGTTGCCTCGGATTGTTAATGAAACAATACAGCGACCGCGAATTTAAATTCGGAACACCGGCGGTAAAAAATGTCGGGATTTTTAAAGTGCATATTGAAAACATTACAGGGAAAGAGTTTGGCGCTAAAGCAGTAACGCCCTGGAATTCATAAACTAATTCAATGATTTTTGTAACAGGAGGAACCGGGTTGGTTGGAGCTCATTTATTGTATGAGCTTTGTAAAACAGGCAAAAAAGTTAAAGCTTTAAAGCGGCACACAAGCAATTTAGAGCAGGTGCGCAAAACTTTTGCCTACTACACCAACGATGCCCGTCAACTGTTCGATACCATTGAATGGGTGGATGGCGATATTCTGGATTATTTCTCACTCGAAAAATTATTGAATGGCGTAACGGAGATCTACCATTGTGCGGCTATCGTTTCGTTTGAAAGTAAGGAGCGGCAACGAATGATCTCAAATAACGTGGAGGGAACAGCCAATCTTGTTGATGCAGCCATCGAAAATGGTGTGAAAAAGATTTGCCATGTAAGTTCCATCGCTGCACTGGGGAAATTACAAAATGGTGCTCCGGTTACGGAAGAGACAAACTGGGTGCCGTCGAAAAAGAATTCGGCGTATTCCGAAAGCAAGTTTTATTCTGAAACCGAAATATGGCGGGGTATAGAAGAAGGATTGGATGCCATTATTGTAAATCCGTCGATAATTTTTGGCCCTGCAAACTGGGCGAACGGAAGTGCAAAAATCTTCAAAACCATTTGGGATGGCATGAAATTCTACACTAAAGGAGTTACCGGCTTTGTTGATGTTTTTGATGTTGTGCGACCTATGATTAAATTGATGGAAGCGGAAAATTTTGAAAACTGCAAAAACCAGCGCTATATTCTAAGTGCAGAGAATTTAAGCTACCAGCAGGTGTTTACGCAAATTGCAGAAGCCTTGCAAAAACCAAAACCTACGATTTGGGCCAGCGACTTTTTGATGAGTTTTGTTTGGCGGGCAGCTACTTTTGCCAGCTGGTTTACACGCAAACCATCGTTGATAACCCGCGAAGCTGCAACAGGCCGTAATGCCGTAAATAATTTTGACGGCTCAAAAATAACGCGGATGACCGGTTACCAGTATCTCCCAATTGCGGAGTCGGTTAAAAAAACAGCCGGCTTTTTGAAAGAAGACCTGGACGAAAATCCCGTAAAAGAAAAAGGCAGGTGAACCCCGCCTTTCAAAAAACTCTAATTTTTTATCATTCCTAATGAATGCCCGTTGGCAATAAAAGTCTTCCCAAACTTTTATTGCAATAAAATGGTATAGTTATCTACTTCTCAATAAGTAGTATTTTAACTCAATTTCAGCCCGTTAGCCTCGCAAAAGGGCACAAATGGGCAACTCTTCGTCCACAAAAAGCTGCCCATAATAAAAACAAAAAGATAAAAAATAAGGGTTTGTAGCTGCCAAAGTATAGTGTTGTTTATTAATTTCCAAATATTTCAACGAAAAAGTGGAAGAAAACAGCTTAAAGAGAATGAATTTAGACTTAGTTTATCATAAAATGCTGAAAGCATAGAAATGTTCATATCGGCTGGCAGGTTGAAAAACGAGGAGAACAAAATTAACAAAAGGTTGGTTGTGGCCCATCATATTTAACGTAATGTAGGCTTTTAAGAAACGATTCTTTCGCTGGTTGGATGGTTAAAAATGAGGCTGTTTTCGGTAGTTTTTTATAATTTTAGAAGAACTATTCTGAGCTCAATAATGTTTTTAAGATTATGTGTTACGACATAAAAACCAAGGTTGAAGCAGCGTTAAAAAGGGCACGGCATTATGGCAACGAAGAGGCCATACAAATGCTGATTGAACAGTTTCGTCCTTTTCTGGAAGAGGAGTTTTTTCACGTTTCGGGTTTTCAGCATCCCAAAATGCTGATTTATACCAGTGAGAATTTTGAATTACCTGCCATTGCCAGCTGGGGGCTTATTCCGTTTTGGGTAAAAAACGAACAGCAACAACTTGATATCTGGAATAAAACGATTAATGCGCGGGGTGAAAGTATTTTTGAAAAACCTTCCTTTCGAACCTCAGCCAAATCAAAACGTTGCCTGGTTTACATCGATGGTTTTTTCGAACATCACCATTTTGGTGGCAAAACTTATCCTTTTTATATTCAGCGGGTGGATGGAGAGCCAATCGTTTTGGGTGGCTTGTGGGACGAATGGACTAACAAAGCTACCGGTGAAGTGGTGAACTCGTTTACGATTGTTACCACTAAAGCCAATGCATTGATGAAAAAAATCCATAACAACCCGAAACTTAACGAAGCCCGGATGCCATTGATACTGAATGAAGAGGAGGCCGATAAATGGCTGAATGGCACTGCCGCCGAGGCAAAGGCGATGATTCAACCTGCCACCGATGGCCTGTTGAAAGCACACACTGTAAGGCGATTACGCGGGAAAGAAGCCGTTGGAAATTCGCCGGAAGCAATCGAAGAATTTGTTTACCCCGAGCTTAAATTCAGAGCTTAACCTTTATCGGGGCACTCAGCTTACTTTCGTTGCTTAAACGGTCGAGCACCGAAATACGTACTTCGTATTTTTTCTTTTTCCGGTTTATTCGGTCAAACTTAATCTCCTGATCTTTCGTGATCCTGTAAATATATTTGCAGTTATCCGGATCGAACTTTTGTCCTTCCTCATTAAGGTAGAGCACATAACTCCAGGCTTTGTCCATTTCGTTTTGCGTTTCGGCAGGTGTCCATTTTATTTTTCTGCCCCGCTTGTTTATTTTTACCAGCGTCTGTGGTGCCTTGTTGTCAAGCCATGGCATCGGCGGAACAATAGCCGGAGATTTGTAATAGTCCAGTTTTAAACTGTCCTGCAATCCCAATAAATCACCATTAAACCATTTGCTACTATAAAACGACGAGCCCTGAATCTCAGGTATCGAACGCAGTATCCGTATTTGTTTTGTAAGCTGGTCGGGCTCGGTCCATTCTTTGGTTTGCGAAGTGCTGCTAACTTTATAAGGTGCCTGCCCGATGTACATTGTGCGGCCATAGGCATGATCTTTCCACCAATTGGCCAGCAGCTGAAAGTCAACAGTTGGATGACCGATTTGCCAGTATAATTGCGGCAGTGTATAATCAATCCAACCTTCTTCCTGCCACTTTATAATGTTGGCATACAAATGGTCGTAATTTGTTGTTCCGGCTTTTGTGTCGGAACCTATAGGGTCGTCGGTTTTATTTCGCCACACACCAAACGGACTGATACCAAATTTAACCCAGGGTTTGGTGGCTTTAATCGAGTCGTTCAGCATTTTAATGGTAATATCAACATTTTCGCGGCGCCAGTCGGCTTTGTTCTCAGCCGTAAATCCACGGTTGTAGTATTTGAAAGATGTTGTATCCGGAAATTCTTCTTTTAAGGGGTAAGGATAAAAATAGTCGTCGAAATGAATGGCATCCACATCATAACGTTTCACAATGTCCTGCACCACATCGGTTACAAACTCGCGGGCTTGCGGTAATCCAGGGTCGAAATACAAACGGTTGCCGTATTTTAAAATCCAATCAGGGTGACGAAATGCAATATGATCGATTGAAAGCGGATCATCAAGATTTTGTGCTACCCGGTAGGGGTTGAGCCAGGCATGCAGTTCCATTCCGCGTTTGTGGCATTCTTCAATCCAAAACTTCAGCGGATCGTAAAAAGGCAGCGGTGCCTGTCCCTGAACGCCGGTGAGGTAACGCGACCATGGTTCCAGATCTGATTGATAAAAAGCATCGGCAGCGGGGCGAACCTGCAAAATAATGGCATTCATGCCTAAACTTTTATGTAAATTTAAAATATCGATGATTTCGCGTTTCTGGGCATCAGTGCTTAGCCCCGGTTTCGAGGGCCAGTCGATGTTAACAACGGTAGCTACCCAAACGGCTCTGAACTCGTATTTGGGTTGCGTCCGGGCAATGATAGAAAGGAACAGGCAAGCAGAAAGAAGGACCAATAGCTTTTTCATACGATTAAAATTTATTGTTTGAAGGCATCGTATGTACCCGCACCTCTATGATTAATTTCGGAGTGTTGGATTTAGATGCTCGTTTCATAAAATGGACTTTGTTGGACACAAAAATAAGAGAATGTTATCTTGTGGGAAACGAAAAGGGCAGAATTTACTGTGTGAGTCTTTCAACTAAAAAAAATTGATATCTTTGTGCCAGATATACGAAGTAAAAAAGTAAACGATATTTAAGACAAACAACGGGCTTGTCGTTCTGACAAGTTTGTGGTTTATTAGGTTTAGTTGGTTTAGGTTAAAAAGGCTGTCAGAAGGGCAGCCTTTTCTTTTTTATAAATTTTCAAAACCACTAAACTTAATCCGTATAAAATAAATCAATCAGTGTTATCCAGAATTTTCGATTAATCAGTGAAAATCCTGTTGATCTGTGTTATCTGCGTTCGAATATTCAAATAAAAAGGCTGCCGGATTACTCCAACAGCCTTTGTATAGTTGTTTTTTTTGATTGAGAACTACCTTTTCATTATTCCGTAGCACATAATCTTCAGAATAATATCAACGCTTCGTTCCAGATTTACATCGCTGTAATTTCCTGCGGCAAGCGGCATTTCAAGTCCTTTAATAGCAGTGGTAATACCAATGGCGGCCAGGTTAAAATCGTAAATCTCAAATTCATTTTTACGAACACCTTCAATAAGTATTCGTTTAATCATTCTAATCTCGTCCTGCTCGTATTTAAGTTTTACCTCATCGATAAATCCAACGGCGGTAACATCGTTTTCAATGGCGTGATAGAAATTCGCCAAATTACGGAAAGTAGCCATTTTGGTTAAAATGTAATCGCGCAATTTGTCCACCGGATCGGTGTTTCTGTTTATCACTATCTCAAGTTCGTGAGCCAAAATATCAACCTCTTTCATAATAACAGCCTGAAAAAGGTCTTCTTTGCTTTTAAAATAGTAGTAAAGCGAGCTTTTCCCTTTACGAACAGCATTGGCAATGTCGTCGAGTGTGGTTTTCTTGTAGCCGTATTTGCTGAAAATTTCACGGGCAATCTTTAGGATATTTTCCCTGTTTACATCCTTCTTATTCGCAGTATCCGCTGAATTTTGCATGAATTGAAACGTTTTGTCTATGTTAAAACTTGGCCAAATATAACTATTTATTTTAGCCGTTATTATTTTTTAGAACATTTTACTCTGACAGACGACATTTACTTTTGCTGATTGAATGCCCTGTAACTGGTTGAAATCTATTTTGCTAATATTCGAATAGCTACTCTTTATCTTGTTCAGCCAGTCTGAAGTCGAGTTGCTTCCTTTCAAGATTGGTGCGCCAAACACGAACATTTATTTTTTCGCCCAACTGAAAACTCTTACGTGAATGACGTCCCACCAGTGCATAATTTTTTTCATCGAAAATATAAAAATCATCATCCATTTGCGCGATTGGAATCATGCCTTCAATTTTGTTTTCCAGCTCCACATAAATTCCCCAATCGGTTACACCCGAAATCGTACCCGGATAAGTTTTGCCGATATGATCCTGCATAAACTCCACCTGCTTATACTTTATCGATGCCCGCTCGGCATTGGCAGCTTTCGCCTCCATGTCGGACGAGTGTTTGCAAAGCCCCTCATATTTTTGCTCGTTAACCGAACGTGCTCCGTCTAAATATTTTTCCAGCAGGCGGTGTACCATCATATCGGGATAGCGCCTGATTGGCGAGGTAAAGTGCGTGTAATAATCAAACGAAAGTCCGTAGTGCCCTATATTCCGGGTTGAATAGGCTGCTTTTGCCATTGTTCGGATGGCCAGTGTTTCAACCACATTCTGTTCGCTTTTACCTTTTACTTCGGTAAGCAATTTGTTTAGCGATGTTGAAATGGCCCGCGGCGTTGACAGTTGAATGCCGTGCCCGAAGCGCTTTATAAACGTGTTGAACGACGAAAGTTTGTCGGGGTCGGGTTTGTCGTGAATACGGTAAACAAAGGTTTTCGGCGTTTTCTTTTCCGGAACTTTGCCAATAAACTCGGCCACTTTTTTGTTGGCCAGTAGCATAAACTCCTCAATCAGGTGATTCGATTCTTTCGATTCTTTAAACGAAACGGATATTGGTTTTCCTTTATCGTCAATTTCAAACTTCATTTCTACGCGCTCAAAAGCAATCGAACCTGTATCGAAACGCTCATCACGCAATTTTATCGCCAGTTCATTGAGTTTTAGCATCTCCTCAGAAAAATCGCCCTGTCCGGTTTCAATAATCTCCTGGGCTTCTTCATAGGTAAATCTTCGGTCCGAATGGATGACTGTTTTTCCAAACCACTGTTTTTTCACTTTTGCATCTTCGGTAATTTCAAAAACGGCCGAAAAACACAATTTATCCTCGTTGGGTCGAAGCGAACAAACACCGTTCGATAAGCGCTCGGGAAGCATCGGTACCACGCGGTCGACCAGGTAAACAGAGGTGGCGCGGTCTTGCGCCTCGTTTTCAATAATGGTATTTGGCCGCACGTAATGTGTAACATCGGCAATGTGCACACCAACTTCCCAGTTTCCGTTGTCAAGTTTCTTTAACGACAGGGCATCATCAAAATCTTTTGCATCAGCCGGGTCGATGGTGAATGTGGTGGTTTTGCGCATATCGCGCCGCTTTTTAATCTCTTCTTTCGGAATTTCCAGCGGAATTTTTTCAGCAGCCTTATCTACATTTTGGGGGAATTTGTGAGGCAATTCAAACTCAGCCAGAATGGCGTGCATTTCGGCATCGTTGTCGCCGGTGTCGCCCAATACTTCAATAATTTCGCCAAACGGACTGCGCGCATTTTGTGGCCAGTCTTTAATTTCGGCAATGGCTTTTTGCCCGTCTTTTGCGCCGTTTAGTTTTTCTTTCGGTATAAAAATATCGAAACCAACTTTTCCTGAAGGAATCAAAAACGCAAAGTTCTTGGTGGTTTGTACTGTTCCTACAAATATTGTTTTTGCCCGCTCCAGAATCTCGGTAACTTCGCCTTCCAAATCGTGTTTCTTGCGTCGCGCATAAACATGGATTCGTACTTTGTCGCCTTCCATGGCATGGTTGAGGTTGCGCGATGAAATAACAGCCGGTTGCTCCAGCTCGTCGCTGATAACGTATGCAAAACCCTGTGGTTGCATTTCAATAATACCCGTAACTTTTCCGGTGCGTGCTTTCAGTTTAAATTTTCCCCGCGATATCTGATCAACGTACCCATCGTCGGCCAGTTCCTGAAGTGCAACATTAATCAGTTTGCGCGTCTCGGGGTCTTTTATGCTTAGCGATCCTGAAATCTGGCGGTAGTTAACTGTCTTTCCGGGGTTTTCGTAAAGTGTTGAAAGTATGGCGTTTTTTAGCTTCTTTTTGTTGTACGTGCCGCCGCGTTTCTTTTTGTGCAGCTTGTTCTTTTTCTTTCTTCCCATTTTGTTTTAATTATCACAAGCAAGTTAAAATAATTATTATTCATGTTTTAATAATAAGTGCGGAAGTTGCGAACAATATCAGATCGAACTCAGGTAACTATAAGTTTATTTCGGAATATTTAACAACTCGGCACCTCCTATATTTACAGGAATTTGTATGTTTGTAAACCATTTTAAGGGTTCGGTATTTTGCCTTGGAACGCCTTGAAAACAGACATTTTAAGCCTATGAAGTTAAAGGGGAAACTACCGTTTTTTATTGTTGCAATGCTGGCCTGGGTTGTTATTATTTCATCGTGTGCCAATATGGGTATGCCCGCGGGAGGACCGCGCGACTCGGTGCCACCGGTTTTGCTTGAAACCAGCCCGGAGTACCGCGCATTGAACTTTGATAAAGACAATATCCGGTTTACGTTCAACGAATATTTGCAAACGGATAAAATATCAGAACAACTGGTCATTTCGCCTCCGCTGGAAAAACGCCCGTTAATTAAAACCAAATCGAAAACCCTGATTATTGAGTTCAACGAGGATTTAAAAGACAGCGTAACGTATTCGATTGATTTTAAAAATTCGATTGTGGATAATAACGAGCAAAATCCGCTTAAAAACCTGCGTTTTTCGTTTAGCACCGGGCCCGAATACGACTCGTTGCGTGTGGCTGGGCGCGTTATAAACGCCTTCAATCTTGAGCCAAATGAAGACGGTTCGCTGTTGGTATTGCATTCAAACCTGCACGATTCGGCCGTGTTTCGGGTACGCCCCGATTACATTGCAAAAACCGATGAGGAAGGTTTGTTTATGATCGATAATATTGCCGAAGGAACCTATAATTTGTTTGCGATTAACGACATGAACAACGACCTGATGTATAACGAAGGTGCGGAGGAAATTGCTTTTCTGGATACATTGGTAATTCCTGAGGCGCATTTTCATGCCGAAGCCGATACGATGGTTAGTGGCGTTGACTCGATGCTGGTTTTGGGGCATACACATTTTTCTCCCGAGCCGTTTTACATGCGCTATGTGATGGAAGATATTTTTGAACAGTATGTTGAATCGACCGTACGCCAGAGCCGCAATAAATGTTTTTTTGAGTTTAATGAATCGATTGCCGATACCTTCTCGGTAAATTTGATCGACCACGATGCAAGCGATTGGCAGCTTTTTGAATACGGGCAGAATAAGGACTCGATACTGATGTGGATTACCGACACAATGGTTTCGAGATACGACTCGCTTTATATGGAGTTATGCTATACTCAGCTGGATTCAGCAGGCATGCCATACGTGCAAAACGATACGATATTAATGCATTATGCCGACCCAAAGGTGGAGGAAGAAAAGAAAAGCCGCAGACGGGGAAAGGAAGAGGAAGAAGAGGAAGAGAAGCCGGAACCCATACCGCAGTTTACCTGGCAAACTGATGTGCCGTCAACCATGGAGTTGAATGGACTGATTCGCTTTGTATCGCCCGAGCCTGTTCAGAGTTTTAACACTTCGATGGTGAAGATGTATCTTACTGCCGATACCTCGAAAAATGCCCTCCCGATAAATGTACAAGAAGACACTACAAAATACCGGAGTTACTCAATTAGTTACGATTGGGAACCACAAACTGAATACAGCTTCGTGATTGACTCTGCAGCATGCGTAAATATTTTTGGAATTAGCAGCAAGGCCTTTTCGAAAGGTTTTAAAACACGCGAAGAAGATTATTACGGTAGCCTGGAATTTGATTTCTCGAATGTAACAATGCCAATGGTTGTTCAGGTTCTGAAAAATAACGATGAAGAAGAGGTGTTGCGCCAGAAATCCTTTACCGAAGATGGCACCGTGTTGTTTGAATACCTTGCGCCCGAAAAGTACAAGGTAAAAGTAATTTACGATGCCAATGGAAACGGCAAATGGGATGCCGGCAGTTTTCAGGACAAAGTGCAACCCGAACGCGTGGCGTATGTGCAGGAAGTGATTAAACTGCGCTCGAACTGGAGCGAAAGCCACAGCTGGGATTTAACGCCCGATCCGCTTTTCAGTAAAAATATCCGCGATAAGGAAGAAGAAGAACGGAAGCGTGAAGAAGCACTGGAGAAACAACGAAAAGAAGAGGAAGAGCAACGAAATAACAGTATGTTCCGACCGGGTGACACGGGTAGTGGCGCTGGTGGTTTTCAGCGGAGATAGGCCGGGTAGCTGCATTTTCGGTTAAAATATCTACCTTTAATAAACTTTATTAATAAAATTATGGCAAGTGTAAGAGACCTTAAAAAAGACATTGATTTGATTATGTCGATGGCTTTAAGCGATTGTTTTTACGTGATGGAATATAACAATGAAGTAGACGAAAAAGCGGTATACGAAATTGCCGGCGATATTGTAAAAAGTCACCGCGAGTTGCGTTTGCGTGCTACTCATCCTGATGGAAAAGATAATCCAAAATTGGTGAAGCAATATTACAAAGAGGTCGTTCAGGATATGCTGTCTGCTGCCGATGCCGCTTTGGAAAGATTGTCGGCCGAGGTGAAAAAAGTAGCCAAGTAGCTACATTAACGTGAAAATTTTGTGAGCAACCACTTTGCCTTTATACCAGGTGGTTAGCTCCCATTTTCCCAGCTTGTCTTCCAATGGTTCCCAAATACAATCTCCAAGATAAAACTCATAATCGTTGGTGCGAATAAACTGTTCGCCGGTAAACGGAGGACGCAAATTCCCTTCATCATCGGTAAACGGCGGATGATCGATCTGAAAATCGACTTTCTCTCCCTTCCCATTTTTAATGTGCAATACATAGCCAAACTCAGTTCCTATTTCTGCATTAATTTCGGTGGTAAAATCGAGTATTTTAGGGATTTCCTTACTTTCCCGGTCCCATTTCGAGTACTCGCCGTAACTGTATAGCTTAAATGTTGGTCTGCGTTTTGCCATTGTTAAATAAAATGCAAAAATAGCATTTGTTATCTTTTTTATTTAGAAAGGTTCTTAATTTAGCCACCCTAATCGATTACGTGAAATTAATAAGAAAACATACAAATCTACTGTTTGTACTGATTCTTCCGGTGTATTTGTACATCGTTCAAACTTCAATACAAAATAAACATACCCATGTTTATGCCAACGGTATTGTAGTTGCACACTCGCATCCAACATCCGATTCGGATGGTTCAGGAAACAATCACAACCATTCGCAGCGTGAGATTAATCTTTATTCCTCGCTGCATTCTGATTTTTATGAAACTCCGGGGCTAACCGCTTTCAATTTTGAAGTGCCCGTTGATCATATCGATTACATTGTTTACAATGAGCAGGAAGTTTCGATTCCTGTTTTGTTACTCAGCATTCCCCGGGGGCCTCCCGCTTAGTTTTCAAATACTTATTAGCGTTGCAAAATGTGCAACTATCTGGTCATCTGTGTTTAAGTGGATTGTATTCCATTTGATCCGTGTTTTGTCGATGACTGGGGCGATGATTTGTCGCTTTTAAAAAAATCAGATTTAGTAGTTTGAAAACAACATATTACAAATATTATGAAACCCATATATGCAATTCTATTGCTATTCTTTTCATTTCAGATTGTCTGGGCAGAAGAGCCAGAGGACAACGATAAAAATAAAACCGATGCCATGCTTTTTGGCGATGTAAAATCGGGCGAAGAACATATTCCATTTGCAACTGTAACCCTTAAAGGTACTACCATTGGTACTGCAGCAGATGCCACCGGGCATTTTAAAATGAGCCATTTACCGCTTGGAAAACAGGTGGTAGTAATTTCGGCCATTGGCTACCAAACGTTGGAAAAAGAAGTGAAAATGGAAGCCAAAAAAAGTATTACAATTTTGGCTGAATTGGAGCCGGATAATATTGGTATTGAACAGGTGGTGGTTTCGGCCGATAGAAATGCCAAAAGCCGCAAAGAAACGCCAACCATTGTTAACAGTATCAATCCAAAATTATTCGACCGTGTGCAAAGTGTTACCCTAAGCGAAGGGCTGAATTTTTCTCCCGGATTACGGATGGAGAACAACTGCCAGAACTGCGGTTTTTCGCAGGTACGTATGAACGGATTGGAAGGACCGTATTCACAAATCCTTATTAACTCGCGCCCGGTTTTTAGCGGGCTGGCCGGTGTTTATGGTCTGGAGCTGATTCCCGCTAACATGATCGAGCGGGTAGAGGTAATTCGTGGCGGTGGTTCGTCGATGTACGGAAGTAACGCTATTGCCGGAACGATTAACCTGATTACAAAAGATCCGGTAACAAACAGTTTCGAAACCTCTGTAAACAATAGTTTTGTGGGCGCCGGAGGCGACTACGATGCAGCCAGCGATTATAACATTAACATCAACGGCTCGTTTGTAACCGATGATTATAAAACCGGGATGAGCATTTTTGGATTTCACCGGAAACGCGATCCTTTTGATGCCAACAGAGATGGATTTTCGGAATTGGCAAGTATCAACAATACAACAATCGGGGCACGTTTTTACCAGCGTGTGGCAAACCGCGGAAAAATTACCGTCGATTATTTTAATATTAATGAAGACCGTCGTGGAGGAAATAAGTACGATCTTCCGCTGCATGAATCTGATATCTCGGAAAGTGTGCAGCATCAGATTAATTCTGGCGCTTTAAATTTTGACCAGCTGCTTCGTGATAACGATAAGTTTTCTGCTTTTGTATCGATGCAGGGGGTTGACCGCGGTTCGTATTACGGCGCCGAGCAAGATCCGTCGGCGTACGGGCACACCGAAGATTTAACTTATGCTGCGGGTTTGCAATACATTCGAAGTATTGGCTACCTGTTGTTTTCTCCGGCAACAATTACTTCCGGAATAGAAACAAGCGGTAGTTCGTTGAAAGATGAAAAACTGGGCTACTACGATGCTGCGGAAGATGTGCATTACGGAAATACCCAGATTGCTGACCAGGGAATGACCAATTACGGTGCGTTTGTGCAGTCGGAGTGGAAAACCGAAAAAGTAGTATTTAGTGCCGGTTTGCGCTACGATCATTACAAAATTGAAGAAAAAATAGAACACAGCGACGATGTAAATGGCAACGTAATAAGTCCGCGGGTGAGTTTGTTGTATAATATTGCTGAACATTTGCAGTTCAGAAGTAGTTTTGGCCGTGGTTTCCGTGCGCCGCAGATTTTTGATGAGGACCTTCATATTGAAACTTCGGGATCGAGAAAAGTGCTTCACGAGAATGATCCGGATCTGAAACAGGAATCGTCAAATAGTTTTACGGCATCGATTGATTATTCAAACGAGTTTGGCGATTGGCAATACCAGCTGTTGGTAGAAGGATTTTACACCCAATTGGTTGATCCGTTTGCCAACGAATACGGTACGCCCGACGAAAACGGAACCGTTATTTACACCCGTGTAAATGCCGAAGACGGAGCTCGCGTGCAGGGAATTAATATTGAATTGAACGCCTCGCCATCGCAGAAATTCCAGTTGCAGTCCGGGTTTACCATTCAGAAAAGTGAATTTGAGGCCGAACAGGAATTTGGCGAAAAACGCTTTTTCAGAACGCCAAATACATACGGTTATCTGAGTGCAAATATTAGCCCGACACCTGTTTTTGATATTGCTCTTACCGGAAATTACACGGGAAAAATGCTGGTGCCGTATTTTGGTCCGGAACTAGCAAATCCTGAAGTTGGCGAGCTTCGCGAAAGCGAGTCTTTCTTCGACACAGGAATAAAACTCTGTTACCATTTCCGCTTGTCGGATTATATGAAAGTGGAGCTGAGCGGAGGTGTGAAAAATATCTTTAACAGTTATCAGGAAGATTTTGATACAGGCATCGATCGTGATCCTTCGTATGTGTATGGACCACTATCTCCAAGAACTATTTATTTTGGGATAAAGATCGGGAGCTTGTATTAACCTGATTTAGACTTTTAAATACATGCTTTATGGCTGCCTGGCGAATGTGCCGGGCAGCTTTCTTATGCTTTTTAGTTAAACAGTTTAATACCAAAGAAAACCGATCGCGGTTTTGCGGGGCCATAAACATAACCACTGTCGCGGTTTTTACCTTTGTCGAAATCATCCTGGTAATTATCGAACAGGTTACTTACGCCGCCAAATATCTCAATTGATGAATCGATTCGTTTTAACCCGAAAGTATAACCCACTTTTACATTGGTTTCCATAAACGATGGCGAATCAATAAGTACGTCCTGGTCAATTGTTCCAGCATCGCCGGCCAACCCGTAATGGGGCACCAGCATAGTTCCTGTGTATACGCCTGACAGCGAAGCGCTAAATCGGTTCGTCGGCGTCCAGGTTAGTGTGTAATAGCCGTAAGTTTTGGGAGTACGCAAATACTTTTTCTCTCCCGGCAATTCCTCCGACCATTGAATGGCGTTGTCGTATTCACTGCTTTGTACAGTTATTCCTGCCTCGATTTGTAATTTGCGGTCGAAATTGGCGCGCGCTTCAAAAGTCGCTCCGTAAACCTGGCTTTTCCCGCCGTTTCGTTTTTCCATCAATGAATTTCCGGCGTTATCGGTTCCCACTTCTTCCAAAACAAAAGCATCTTTTAGCTGAGTGTAAAAGCCTTCCAGCGTAAATCCAATAATGTGTTTTTCGGTGGGTTTATCCCAATTTAGTGATGCACTTAAACTCTGCGAACGTTCTTCTTCCAGATCGTCGGCCAGTTCAATGGTTTGAATTCCACCGCCTGCAAAAGCAATGTGCATATCGGCATCAAAAGCTTGTGGCGCACGAAATCCCGTCGACCACGACAGGCGTAACTGTGTGTACGAATCGGGTTTTAAAAGCAAGGAAACCCGCGGATTCAATACCAGCTTGTCAACAAAATTGTGTTTGTCGGCACGAACTCCGGCTAAGAGCGTTGTTTTTTGGGTAATCGACCAGTCGCTTTGAATAAATGCGCCAAAGTTTTTGGTTTGCTGATCGATCAAATAATCGTAAGCCGTGATTTCATCAAAAACATCGTCGTAAATAAACTCGGTCCCAACAGTAAGTATGTTCGTTCCGGCACCTACAAAATCGTTTATGGCATGGTTTAGCTGAGCACCAAACTGAACGGTTGAGTTTTTTGAATCGCCGTAAGGTGGCGCATTGTTATAGTCTTGTAATTCCTGTCCTCCATCGGGTGCAATTCCGGTAAAATGGTCGCGTTGCGTGTATTGGCCGGCAGAGTAAAGAACAAAGCTGGTGCGCATTGTTGGAGTGTAGGTGTAATCAATTCCACCCATTAAAACATTGTGTGTCCGTTCTTCCGATTGTTTTGCCTGATAGGCCGGCCCGTCAATCATCTCCCCGCCATAGCGGTACTCGTAAGTGCTCGAGAAATTGGCTTCAATCTTCTGATCTTCGTCGATCTGGAAAAAGGAATTAATGCCAAACGAGTTGTTTTTTATTTCCGGGAGTTCAGAGTAATTATCGTCGTTTGCATCAAAAGCATCACGCTGGCGGTGAAAAGCATACATCGACATTCCGGCGTTACGTTTTTGCGATAAGGCGGTTAATGTAGCGCTTACATTGTAGTCGAGTGCATCGTTGCCGATTATGGAATTGTTGGAAGTAACTTCGTACGAATTTCGCTGCGGCAGTTTGGTGATAATATTTACCGTTCCGCCAATGGCACTCGATCCGTACAGAGCAGAGGCTCCTCCGCGAACAACTTCTATGCGTTCAACCATTTCGGTGGGCAGCTGCTCAAGTCCGTAAAGCCCGGTAAGCGGACTAAAAACAGAGCGACCATTAATCAATATCTGGCTGTAGGCGCCGCCCAAGCCGTTCATTCTTAACTGGGTGTAATTACAGGTTTGGCAGTCGGTTTCCATGCGCAATCCAGGTTGAAAACTCAGCGATTCAGCAATGGTTTGTGCCGCTACTTTTTCGATGGTCTGGGCATCCAGTACATTAACAATCACAGCACTTTCGGTTTGCCGTTTAAATGTTTTAGTACCGGTAATCACCACTTCGTCCATGTGAATTACGTCTTCTTCCAGATCGAACTTAACCTCAACGGTTTCGCCGGCTTTTAATACCACTTGCTTTTTGCTTTCCTTGTAACCGATCATCTTGGCAACAATGGTAAATTCACCAATCGGAAGATCAACCATCATATAGTGGCCGGTAACATCGGTTGTTGTTCCGAAGTTGGTATCTTCAAGGTAAATATTTACGAACGGAATGTGCTGACCTTTCGAAACAACATGCCCGATAATTACAGCATCGTAATGTTCGTTCTGCGCAAAGAGAAATGGCGAAATAAACAGCAAAAGAAGACTAAGGGTAAGTATTTTAAATTTCATAATAATCAATGTTTAGTCTATTCAAACAAAATAATTACCATCGTGTTCGCACTTGCGTATTTAAATTTTGTTTTTCCGCCAGTTCTTAAAATTCAATAAAAAACATGGATTTGTTTAAGGGATTTGCCACCGGGTAAAAGATTATTATTTTTGTTTCGTTTTAAATGATGGCAGAACAAAAAAAATAAAGTTTATGAGTAGCCAGATTGATGCGATGCAGAAAGATTCGAAAGACATGAGGAACAATATAATTGTTGTTGTTCTTGCTGTGGTATTGGCAGTTGTGTTGGTGTTGTTCTTTTTGCAACGACGCGATCATAAAGTGATAATGACCGAAATCAAGGCTGAAAAAGACTCCATTCAATATCAGTTAACCGAAATTGCTGCCAGTTATGATTCGTTAAAAACCGAGAACGATACGATTAGCGAGCAGTTGTTTGTGGCACAAAACAAGGTAAAAGATTTGCTGATTGAGGTGGAGCAGACCAAAAAAGTAAGCTTCTCGAAAATTTCGGACTACCAGAAGCAGGTAACCACTTTGCGCGGAATTATGCGCGATTTTGTGGTGCAAATTGATTCGCTTAACCGGCGTAACGAAGAGCTGATGGCCGAAAACCGCGAGGTTAAACAACAATACCGCGAGGTTGAACAAACCAATCAACAATTGAATCAGGAAAAAGAACGCCTGCAACAAAACCTGAAAAGGGCTGCAATGCTTGAAACGCGCCAGTTGGTTGCAGAGCCTTTAAATACCCGCAGCAAGGAGACCAAATTTGCCAAACGTACGGCTAAGGTTCGTATTTATTTTGTGTTGGGTCAAAATGCAACGGCTAAGCGTGGGCCAAAGCAGATTTATGTGCGAATTATGCGCCCCGATCAGCTGTTAATGGTAAAATCGGAAAACGATGTTTTTCAGTTTGAAGATTTAAAAATTCAATATTCGGCAATGCGCGAGGTCGTTTACGAAGGACAGGACTTACCGGTAGCTATTTTCTGGGACAATACCAACGAACCCGAAATGATGCCGGGAACTTATACCGTTAACCTGTTTGCCGATAGAAACGAAATTGGCGAAACAACCTTTGAGATCCAGTAATTGGTAAAAAACGAGATTTTGTTCAGCAGGCAATACCTGACTTTCCCTTAAAAATCAAACCTTTTCAGTAATTCAAAAACTGTAAAGATCTATTCTATGGCAACATTTTTATTCGATAAAATAATATTTGGGCCGGTAAAAAGCCGCCGATTGGGTGTTTCGCTGGGTATAAATTTACTGCCTACAGAAGCAAAAGTTTGTTCGTTTGATTGTGTTTACTGCGAGTGTGGTTTTACACCCGGCGAGTACAAGGAAAAAGTTTCTTTCCCGTCGCGTGCCGACGTGAAAATGCGCCTTGAAGTGAAACTGCACGAAATGGTTGCTGCCAACGAACTTCCCGATGTAATTACCTTTGCCGGAAATGGCGAACCAACTTTGCATCCCGAGTTTGCCGGAATTATTGACGATACCATAGCATTGCGCGATGAAATTACTCCGAATGCCCGTATTGCTGTGCTTTCCAATGCAACTATGATTCACCGTAAATCGGTTTTTGAGGCTTTGCTGAAAATAAAAGACAACATTCAGAAACTGGATTCGGCTTTTGAAGAAACCGTAAAGTTGCTGGATTGCCCAAAAGGGAATTTCAAGCTCTCGGATACCATCGAACAATTGATTGCCTTTAACGGAAAGGTGATTATTCAAACCATGTTTGTACGCGGAAGTTACAAAGGCAAAACCATTGATAATACCACTGAAAAAGAGATTTCGGCATGGATTGATTTGCTAAAAAAAATAAAGCCCCTACAGGTAATGATTTATACGATTGCCCGCGATACGCCAATTGAAACACTTGAAAAAGTTTCGTTGGAAGATTTGAATGGTATTGCCGAACGCGTGCGTGAAGCCGGTTTTGATGTGCAGGTTTCGGGGTAATCAGGGAGGATCGCTTCAGCCTCTTTAGACTTTCTATTGACAGCTTCTATGGGGCTCTGAAGCAAGCGCATCTCTTCGCATGAAGTTTTACTTTAAACACGAAAAAAGGCTGCCCGAATTAACGGACAGCCCATACTTGAAAACCACTAAGCTTAACCAAACTGATTGATTACAGATTGATCCTCACTCTTGCAACCATTTACGGCTCAGGGGTTAAAACAAAGTCAATCTGGGTTGATTGTCCTTTTAATACATCCACATTCCATATCGTATCGGTCAGGAAACTATCCTGTTCTGCAATCATATAATATGTTCCTTCCGGTATTCCAATAATTTTATACATACCCATTTCATCGGTAAAGGCAGTGGTAATTAAACTGTCTTCTTCAATGTCGTTCACCTCTGTCCAAAGATTAACAGCAGTGTTAGGTAAAAGTACATTCGACGTATCGCTCACAGTTCCTTCAATTCTTCCGGCACGATCGAGCAGTACACAACGAACAACCGGTTTGAAATTAAAACCATTAATCATTCCGCCTTTCCAGTTGCCTTTGGCTACAAACGATTTGCTAACATCAAAGTCAAGTAATACGTCTGAAGTTTCGCCGCTGTTAATTGTTAAAGCCGGCTCGATTTTAATTTTTAAACCACTGCTTGAACCGCTTGGTATTTTCAAATCAAATACAGTTTCATCAGTTAGTATTACTTCAGCATCAACTACATGCATACGTATCATGTCGTAAGTTCCGGCCTCCAGTTCAACCGATGCCAGTTGTTCGGTAATTCCGTTTGTAAGGGTGAGCAGATCCACCTCAAAAGGTTCTACCATAATTGGAATAAACGATGACTCAGTAGTATCGCTTTCCTGTTTTCTGATTTCAACTTTGTCAATTGTTACAATGGTTTGAGACACCAGTTCAATTGGGAATGGCGCATCGGTAAGATACACGTTAACTTTCCCTTTTCCTTCCGGAAAATTTATTGTTTCGCTATCGTTACATGCTACCATTAATAATATTCCCAATACAATTGTCGTAAGTGCTAATCCAAATTTCTTCATGTCTTCTTCGTTTATGTTTTCTAATAAATGTGATTTGTTTTCGCATACCGCGTGGGTAGTTTTGCACGTTAAAAACAAAAGCAGAAGGGAACAACCTCTGTTGCCCGCGCTTCTGCTTTCAGCAAACCTATATTATTTAATTTCTATTACCGCATATTTTGAGATCTTCCAGAATTCATCCGGATTATCAATGTTCAGATAGGCAATTACTCCATCTTGTTCAACAAAAGAGTATGAACTATCCGGGTGTTCTGAAATGATTGTTGCTTCGTTCGAAAACAAAGGGATACTTTTGGTTTCCTGAATATTCAGTTCAGTAAAATAGTCCTCGTCCAGGTTTCTTTTCAGTTTAACCTGTTTTCCCAATCCCAGAAAACCACCGCCTTTGGTCAAAACGTTATGTTCTTCCAGCTCTTTATAGGTTCCGTAGGCAACAAAACCTTTGTTTAGCTGGTAAATTTTTTCGTCAATAAGCTGTTGCTGTTGTATTAATGTATCTTGTTTTGCCTGAAGAACGACCTGCATTGTGTCAATGGTTTGCGACATATCCGCCAGCATAACATCGCGCTCTTCAATTTGCTGTTGAAGTGCAACAATTTGTGTATTCTGTTCCTCAATACTTTGATTTAGGGCCGCAATTTTCTTTTTGAATGAATTGATCTCGATACCGGATTTTTTTAGTTTACGCTCCAGCTCTACAATGTGCTCGCTGCTTTTCTCCAGCATATCATTCATCAGGGCGATATCTTCAACAATTGCTTGCTTTCGGTCGTAGTTCCCCTCTTTTTGCGACTCCACTGATAAAACCTGACGTTTTTCTTTAATAAATTTCAAGTTCTGCTCAATTTCATCAAAAGCACCTACCAGCTCATTCACCATCGAATCGCGTTCCTGCAGTTCCTGGTTTATGCCGGCATTTTGTACTTGAAGTTCATTAATTTCGGTTGTTTTTTGCGTGTAGGTTGAAATGCCAACCAAAGCAGCAATAACTATTATTACCACTAAACCAATGCTAATTGCATTTTGTATTTTTCTATTCATTTTCATGACTATTTCCTCCTCATTAGTTTTTTTTGGATATTTTGATTTGTAATAGCCAATTGTTGTGCCATTAAAATTGGAAATGCGTAATGGGTTGAAAATGAATATAGAGGAAAAGTGGGGGAGAATAGAATACTATCAATATGATAGAGATATTATCAAAATGATAATCTTGAGAATCTACTACTGATCTTCTTTAAGCATTCGATAAATGGTGGCTACACCAATATCCAGCTTGTCGGCTACCACCTTTGGTTTATTGTCGTATTTGTCGAGCATGCGTTTAACAAGTCGCAGGTTGTATTCGCGAAGAGTGAGTTCCTCGGTTAGCAGCCCTTCAATGTTTTCGGCATCTTCGAGCAGTAAATGATCGGCAGTAATTTCTTTTTCATCGGCCAGTGTTGCTGCCAGTTCGATAACCGATTTTAACTCGCGTACATTTCCGGGGAAAGGGTAGGCCAGCAACTTTTTACTGGCAGAAGGCGAGAGTTGTTTTTGCTCCAGTTTGTTCTCTTTGCAAAATTGCTGGATAAAACTTTTTGCCAGTACAATAACATCATTTCCTCTGTCGCGTAAGGGCGGAAGATCGATGGGGAGGCCATAAAAGCGGTAATAAAGGTCTTGCCTGAAATTGCCTTTTTTTACTTCTTCCAGCAAGTTTTTATTGGTGGCAATAATTATGCGGCAATCGATTTTTACCGCTTTGTTGCTACCAACCCGGATAATTTCTTTTTCCTGTAAGGCCCGCAAAAGTTTTGCTTGCAGCGAAATGTCCATCTCTGCTATTTCATCGAGAAACAAGGTGCCCGAGTGTGCTTCTTCAAATTTTCCGATTCGTCGCGCCGCGGCTCCTGTAAAAGCCCCTTTCTCGTGGCCAAAAAGTTCGCTTTCGATCAGCTCATTTGGTATTGCAGCCATATTTACCGGAACAAAAGGCTGTTTGGCACGCGACGAATTGTAATGAATGGCTTTGGCTACCAGCTCTTTTCCCGTTCCGGTTTCGCCACTTATAGAAACGGTAACATTGGTGCGGGTAGCTTTTTCAATCAGGTTATAAATTTTTTGTGTGGCCGGACTGTTGCCCACAATCGTATTTTCGTAGCTGTATTTCTGTTTAACCTCCTGGCGCAGCGAGCGAATCTCATCTTTCAGTTTAAATTCCTTGCTGATATTATTAACCGTATTCAATAGGCGTTCGCGTATGTCTTTCGATTTTACAATGTAATCGTAAGCGCCATGTTTTAGCAGGTCTACAACCACTTCAATGTCGTCTTGTTCCGAAATGAGAATAACCTGAATATCATCGTTAATTGCTTTTATCTGCTTTAGTACCTCAAGGCCTTTCATGTCGGGCAGGCGATAATCAAGCGTAACAACATCAGGAAGTTCGTGAAGATTATTCAAACATTCTTTGCCGGTACCAAAAGCCTGTATCTCATAATCCGGATTCATGGAAAGATTATGCACCAGCAAACGACGGTACCATTCGTCATCTTCAACAACAAATATTTTAATGTTCTTAACTTCCATCTTTCGATACTACGTACAAGTTTGTATTTAGTGTATGTACACTTAATACTATTATTTACTTCCGCTTGGTTCTTCCAGTCCGTGGCCTTTTGGTCCTGTTTCAGCACGCCGCAACAGAAAACTGAATAACAAACCAACAAAACCAAGAATACTAAATATCCACATTCCGGGAATATAGCCTTCCGGATTGCTTGCCGATGCGCCTGAAACATCGTTGGTTACACCGATTAGCCAAGCCATTGCTGCAACGCCAATCTGCTGCAACAAAGTCATTAATGCATAAGCAGTTCCCAGTTTGCTTTCTTCAACTATATAGGCTACCGAAGGCCACATTACTGCCGGAATAAGCGAAAATGAAATGCCCATTAACGTTACGGGAATGTACAACGACATGTTTCCGTAGGCGAACATCAAATAAACGGGGAGTATAATTATCGACCCGATAAACATCATTAATGCACGTCGTCCGATCTTGTCGATCAGTAACCCGATTACCGGAGTGGCAAACATGGTTGCCATAATGAGAACACTATTGAGCTTGCCCGCCATTTGCTCCGATACGCCGTGTGCATCCTGGTAAAATGTTGGGGCAAATCCGCGGAACGGGAATATTGCCGAGTAGAAGGTTAAACAAAGAATTACTACATACCAAAACGAAGGGCTGTATTTGAATAATCCTTTAAAGTCCAGTTTTTCGGTTTCTTCAGCTTTGCCAAGTACATAGCGCTTTTGTGTCCAGCGTTCGATAAAATAATAGATGACACCGCCAAGAAAACAGAGTAATCCGATTCCGGCAGCAAGGTATAAAACGGGCTGCCATCCCATGTCATATATCGAGCTGGCCCAGGTATTTGAACGGTCAACAAAATAAGATCCGCCACGGCCAATAAGCAGGTTAATACCCAGCGCAAAACCCAACTCTTTTCCTTTAAACCATTTTGCCAGCGCCACCGTAAGCGCCACAATTAATGGCTCGCTGCCAAAACCTAATATAAACCGGCCGATAAGTATGATGGTTAAATTGTCGCTAAAAGCTGTAACAAAACCTGCCAAACTACAAATGGCACCAAACAATACCATGGAAACGCGTGTGCCGTATTTGTCGATAAAAACACCGCTAAAGAACAGAACGATTACGGCGGCAATACTGTACATGGTATACAGCTGCCCGATGTTCGTCTGGCTGAAGCCCAGTAATTCAATAAAATCTTTTGCTACGTAGGCAACACTGTCGTACATGTAGTAGCTTCCAAACATGGTAAGGCTAACGGCTACCAATGCTACCCAGCGCAGCCATCCTGGTATTGTAACTTGTTTATTGTGCATATAATTTCCGAATTGGTTTTTAGTAAAAAACAAATGTATTGAATATGACCGGATTCGGAAAGTTTTACCTTTTGTATTTTAGATTGAGTGTAACGATAATCTGAAATTACAATGGTTAATGCCGATAGACAATTGAAAAGCTTTAAAAAGTGAAACGAATTTAAGCTTCAATTCAATTGCTCATCGGTATAATATTTACCGCTTATTCGAACTTTTCGTTGAAAAGTGCTTTCAGCTCTTTGTTCAGGGCCTCGATTTCGGTGTGCAGCTGAGCAGTTTTTTCTTCGATACTTGTTGATTCGTTGCCTTTTTTTGCCAATTGCTCCAGTTCTTTTATGGTGTTGTAAACCCCGGTAACGTTCATATATTTTACCGGAGATGCCAGTTTATGCGCCAGCTCGGCAATGGCGTCGTAATTTTTACTGTTCAGGTTTTCGTCGATCGATTGCATACTGGCTGCGCTGGTTTTTAAAAACAGGTCGATCATTTCTTTCAGGAATTCGGGATCGCCGTTTCCCATTCGTTTTAATTCGCTCAGATCGGGGCGATAGATCAATGCTTTTTCCTGTTTTGAAGTTTCTTGTTCCGGCTTTATATCTGCGGTATTGCAAATAATATTGTACAATGCTGCTTCATCAAAAGGTTTTTTCAGCGAACTGTCAAACGCACTTTTTTCGTCGGGATTAGCAGAATCAGAATTTGCCGACAACGAAATGATCCGGGCTTTATTTCCGGATTGTTTAATGGCTTGTGCGGCTTCTGTTCCGTTCATTACCGGCATTCGAATATCCATAAGAATCATGTCGTAGTTGTTAAGTGCAGCCCGTTCGACTGCTTCCTGTCCATTTTCGGCTTCATCAAAATCAACCTTCCATTTGGTGAAAATACTTTTTAGTAAGTGGCGGTTAAACGCTTCGTCGTCAACAATTAAAACTGCTTTGCCTTTTAATACTTCAGGTGTGTCGAAACTTTTAAATGTTTGCTGAAGTTTTTCGCTGTCTCCTTTTTGTAGCGGAATTGAAACAAAAAAGCGGGTGCCCTTACCGACTTCGCTTTCAACAGTGATTTTACCACCAAGCAGATCGACCAGTTTTTTTACAATATAAAGTCCCAAACCTGTGCCACCGGCTTTTTTATTGATGTCGGTATCCAGTTGTACAAAATCATCAAAAATCTTCTCCTGGCTTTCTTTGGGTATGCCAATTCCTGTGTCCGAGATTTCGAAATTAAGTTGTATTTGTTTTTTCCGCTCTTCGGCGGTAACCACCAGTTTTACTTCTCCCTCGTCGGTGAATTTCAGAGCGTTGGTAAGCAGGTTGTTTAAAATCTGTTTAAGCCGGCCTTCGTCGCCAAACAGCACCAGCTCGTTTTCCACATTATCCTGAATTTTGAAACTGATGTTTTTAGCTTCTGCGCTTGGTTTGTTGTACAGCTCAATTTTGTGAAGTAAATCGTTCAACGAAAAATGTACGGGTGCCAGTTGGATATTTTGTTTTTCCAGTCGTGAAAAATCAAATGTATCATTTACCAGTTCGGCTAAATGTTTGGTGGAGTCGAAAATTACTCTCAGGTCTTCCTGCGTTTTTTCATCGTGTTGTTTTTGCAGTAACTGCTCGCTCAAACCATAAATGGCGTTAACAGGCGTGCGCATTTCGTGGCTCACGGTGGCTACAAACAATTCTTTGGTGCGCGCCAGGTTCTCGGCGTGAGTTTTGGCTTTTTTCAGCACTTTTTGGTACGAGCGTGATTTTCGCAGATCGCGGAAAAACAGAATCAGAACCAAAATCAGCAATAGAAACACCGACAAAGCAAAGTACGATAAACGTTCGTAGGTTTCGTTGGCCAGCAGCTCCGCTTCCTGCGATTGCCGCATAAAACTTTCTTCTTCCTGTCGTTCCAGTTTTGTGATAATATCAGAAAGATTTTCACTGATCTCAAGGTTTTTGCGCATGTACACCGCTTCGGCCGAACTCATTCGTTGGTTACGTTGCTTCAGTTCATTTTCAAGCGACTCAATTTCTTGTTGCAGTCGCTGTTTCTCCACAGTGCGGTCTACAATTATGGGTTTTGGCGGCTCCTGTTTTTTCCCAAAAACACGTTTTAAAAAACCTCTTTTCTCAGGTTCTTCAAAATGAATGGTATCCTGCACCGTCAATACGGTGTCGAGCGTTTCAACATATTGGTTAAAAGCTTCGTGCTCGTTTCCGCGCGAAAAGTGAAGGTTTAGAATCTTTTCCCAGACAACCATTTTTTGCTGCGCCAGGATCAGCACCGAATCAACCAGTATTTGCCGGTTGCTGTCTGGGTTGTAAACGGATTGTAATTCTTCAAATTTTGTTTCGAGCGACTCATTTACAGTTCTGTAATTCTCGAGGTAATCATTGTCGTTGCTGAGCGAATAAAGCCTTACCATGTTTTCGGTTTCGTTCAAATCCATGGCCACATCTTTTACCAGGATAAGGGTGTTGTCGGGTTTCGATTCGGAAAGCATGGAATTAACGATTTCGGATAAACTTTTGTACACAAAATTCCCCGACAAGCCCAACAACGAGATGATTATGATGGTAAGCAGAATAACCGGTATTTCAATCTTTATTCGTTTCATCTCATCAAAATTGTCTATTTCTTTTGTATTCGATGTAACTCTCGATGAATTTTAATTCTTCCTGTTGTGAATTTGAAGAATAAAAATTCATGTTCGTTTCATTTAAGTCTACTTCACAACTAAAACGGATACAGGCTTTAGAAGTTGCATGCTCATAACAATTAGCGGTGAACAGAGTTCTGCAAAGCACACCTGGCAAAATTAAATTAATAAGCTCAATTAATTCCAAAAGATTGTTAAATCATCCTGAACATATTGGCTGTAATTTCCTTAATGATTTTAAAAAGGATATTTTTGTCCGTTCTAAAATTGATATTTAATAAAAACAGAATATAATGGCTGATAATCAGAAGACTTTATTAATGATTCTCGATGGATGGGGAATCGGTGATGGATCGAAAAGCGACATTGTAGCAACTGCTCCAACTCCTTTTATCGATTCGTTGATGGAAAAATACCCACACTCGCAGTTGCTGGCAAGTGGCGAAAATGTTGGTTTGCCAGATGGACAAATGGGTAACTCGGAAGTGGGTCACCTTAACATTGGTGCCGGTCGTGTTTTGTACCAGGATATGGTGAAAATTACACGTGCCATTAAAGACAAGTCGTTGTGGCAGCATCCGCAGATTTTAAAAGCGTACAACTACGCAAAAGACAATAAAAAGAAAGTTCACCTGATTGGTTTGATTGGCCCTGGTGGAGTTCATGCTTTAAGTTCGCACATGGTAGCGCTTTGTCAGATTGCTACCGACATGGGACTGGAAGATGTTTTTATCCATGGTTTAACTGACGGTCGTGATACTGACCCGCGTTCAGGTTATGGTTTTATTGAAAACGACCTGAAAGCGTTGGAAGGAACCGTGGGTAAATTTGCATCGTTGATCGGTCGTTACTACGGAATGGACCGCGACAATAACTACGATCGTTTGAAATTAGCTTACGATTTATATACACAAGGTAAAGGCGAAAAATCAACTGATATTCTGGCTTCAATGCAGGCATCATACGATGCGGGTGTAACCGATGAGTTCCTGAAACCTTTAGTAATGGTTGACGAAGCCGGCGAGCCACTGGCAAAAATCGAAGAAGAAGATGTGGTAATCTGCTTTAACTTCCGTACCGACCGTTTGCGTCAGACAACTATTGCCTTTACTCAGGAAGACAAACATGAGTATGACATGCACACCATGAATCTGCAATGGTATACCATGACAACTTACAAAGCCGATTTTAAAGGTATTAACGTGATCTTCGAAAAAGATAACGTGACCAACACCATGGGTGAGGTAATTGAAAGGGCTGGTAAAAAACAAATCCGTATTGCCGAGACCGAAAAATACGCGCACGTAACTTTCTTCTTTAGTGGCGGCCGCGAGGCAGAATTTGAAGGCGAAAGCCGTATCCTTATTCCTTCGCCAAAAGTTCCTACTTACGATCTTCAGCCTGAAATGTCGGCTCCGGAAGTGGCAAAAGCTATCGTTCCGAAACTGGAAAACGGAGAGGCTGACTTTGTTTGTCTGAATTTTGCCAACGGCGATATGGTTGGTCACACAGGTGTTTACGAAGCAGTTTACAAAGCAGTTCAGGCGGTTGATGCTTGTGCAAAAGATGTGGTTACTGCAGCTCAGAAAGGTGGTTACGATATCATGATCATTGCCGACCATGGTAATGCCGACAATGCGGTTAACGATGACGGTTCGGAAAATACAGCTCACTCGTTAAATCCGGTTCCTTGTATTTTTGTTACCGAAAAAGAAGGAATAACATTGGAGAACGGTATTTTGGCTGATGTTGCACCAACATTATTAGCCGATATGGGACTTGAGGTTCCTGCTGAGATGACCGGTAAAAACCTTATTAAGAAGTAAGACGACACTTTAAATAAATATTCAAACCTTACTTGTGCTGCAAGTAAGGTTTGTTTTTTAATATTTGTACCAAAATAAATTTGAAAGACGTGATAGAGATTGGTCGTGCCATAGTAAGCCGTGATGTTTTTGAGAAACATTTCCTTTGCGATATATTAAAATGCAAAGGCGCTTGTTGTATTGAAGGTGATTCGGGTGCCCCGCTTACCGATGAAGAGGCCATTCTTATTGAAGAGAACTATCACACTTTTGAAGATCTGCTTCCCGAAAAACACAAACGCGAAGTGGAGAAACAGGGCTACTCGGTTATTGATAGCGATGGCGATTTGGTAACGCCGCTTGTTGACGACCGTCAGTGTGTTTACTCCTATTACAATAAACAAGGTATTTTAAAATGTGCCATCGAAAAAGCGCATTTTGAAGGGAAAACCAAGTTTCGTAAACCATTGTCGTGTCATTTGTTCCCCATTCGTATTACTGAATACAAACGTTTTGATGCAGTAAACTACCAGGAACTCGATATCTGTAAACCCGGACGTAAATGTGGTGCCTCGGAAAAACTTCCGCTTTACAAATTTCTAAAAGAGCCACTGACAGCAAAATATGGTGCCGAGTGGTACAAAGAGCTTGAAATTGCAGCCGACTATATTCTGTCTGGCAAATAGAATTCATTTTGTAAGTTTGGTGCTGCTAATCTTGGCGGGGAAATGATATCGTTGAATAAAGGACGGAAAATATGTGGTTTTTACCATTTATGATGATTAACTTTATCGATAGTAAAGCGTCCTTGCTGAATAAGAAATCTTAACTTCGGGAAAAAGTAGTGAGCACATGCGAAAACTTCTCTACATAGCTCTTTTTATTGTTGCCATGCTGGCTTGCGAAGATCGCGAGCCGGAGCCAATTATTGTACCCAGTTGGATGAAAGCACAACTTGCTGAACTTGAAGATTCGGGCAATTGTTACGGGTGTAGGGTGCAGCGCTGGACCTACAACGAAGAATATTTCTATCACCTTTACTGCGATTACTGGTCGTGCTCCAATTGCGAAGTTTATCACAATAACGGAACTCTTGTGGAGTGGGGTGTTACGGTTGATCCGGTTGATTTTGATTCACTCAAGTATCGCCCCACCATAGTTTGGGAGTGTGGCGATGAACTGGAATAGGACATTCTTTTTATAGAGTCGTTGGACTTGAATCTGCGCGGAATACTAAATCAGGCCATGATTTCAACCCGGTTCCCATCCGGATCTAAAATAATACTTTCGTAATATCCGTCGCCGGTTGAGCGTGGCTCACCAATAATCTTAAACCCATCTTTCCGAAGTGTATCAGTTAGTTCATTTACTTTATCTCGCGAGCCCACTTTAATGGCAAAATGAATGAGTCCGGTAAACTGTTTTTGCGGATTATCTTTCGATTTCGGAATACCCGGCATTTCCATTAGTTCGATGCGGCAATCACCGTTAAACGACAGAAAATACGAGCGGTATTCGCGGCTGTGGTTGTGGTACACGTCACTCGACGATGCATCGAAATAGTGCATATAAAAACTGCGCATTCCCTCAAGGTTGTAGGTCCAAATGGCCAGATGTTCGACTTTCATACATAATTGTTTTTAGGCTTCCTAAATTTACAAAAGCAAACGCTTAAAAAACAATAGTGGCACTTATTTTTTGCAATCCCATTCAGAAAAAAACTGTGCGAGGAAATTTTCCATAAAAACATGGCGTTCTTCAGCAATTTTCTGCGCGGCTTTTGTGTTCATGCGGTCTTTTAGCAACAACAACTTTTCGTAGAAGTGATTGATGGTTGGCGCCGTGGTTTTTTTGTATTCTTCAAAACTGTTGTGAAGTTTTGGTTCGATATCGGGATGATGGAGCAAACGCCCCTTGTTGCCTCCGTAAGCGAATGTTCGTGCAATGCCTATGGCGCCAATGGCATCCAGCCGGTCGGCATCCTGAACAATTTGTGCTTCAAGGCTGCCGGCTTTTGTTTCAACACCAGCCCCCTTAAACGATACCTGTTCAATAATCTGTTCAATTTTATCCGCGTCTTTTTTGCTTATGGAAATCTGTTCTAACCAGCTTTTTGTTCTTGAAGTGATTTCTCCATTGCCCAGCTTCCAGTCGTCGAGATCGTGAAGCAAAGCTGCCATTTCAATCAGAAAAAGATCACCGCCTTCGTTTTCTGCCAGGTGAACAGACATATTTCGTACCCGGTGAATATGCCACCAGTCGTGCCCCGAACTATCGGATGCAAAGTGCTGTTTTATAAAGTTTTCCGTGGCTGAAATCAGCTCCTTTTGTTGAATATTAGACCCCATAATTCGAATTTTAGCTGTTAAAACTAGTGTTTTAAACCATAAAAAACGTTAATATTTCATTCTGAATATTGTAATAGGCAGAAATTCAATACATTGGAAGTGGACAGTTTTTAGTGCTTAGTTATCGAAGTCACATTGAAGAATTGATTTTTTGCTATTTTTGCCGCGTTTATTTAAGCAGACAGACTCGCTTTAAGAGGGACAGAAAAAATATGATTGACAAAACAAGATTGACTTTGCCGGCATTGTTTTACAATTCGGTAGAGAAATTCGCAAATAATACCTCGGTAAAATTTGCCGGTGAGGAGGATTTCACCTACAGGCAAATGGGAGAGGATGTGGAACTTTTGGCCGAGCTTTTAGTTGAGCTGGGCATTGGAAAAGGCGATAAGGTTGCCATTTTAAGCGCCAACATGCCCAACTGGGGGAAAGCCTTTTTTGCCGTTTCGGTAATTGGAGCGGTGGCCGTTCCAATTTTACCTGATTTTCATTCGAACGAGATTGAAACCATTATAGAACATTCCGAATCGAAATTACTTTTTGTTTCCGAAGGTTTATATAAGTCGGTGAGCCCGGGAGTTACAGAGATTGTTCAACACATGATTTTGGTGGATAATTTTTCGGTTATTCCAAAAGAAACTCCGGCCGATCATTTGAGAAAGTTAGAATCTTCGATGCCGCAAACAACCCGGAAATTTTTGCCGGTAAATGTGGAGGAAGAAGAACTGGCATCGATAATTTATACATCGGGTACCACAGGAAATTCAAAAGGTGTGATGTTAACGCACAAAAACCTGGCGTGGACAGCACAGCAAAGCCGCACTCTACAGGAAATTAATCCGGATGACCGGTTTATCTCAATCCTGCCATTGTCGCACACACTCGAAAATACCGTTGGATTTTTGTTGCCAATGATGTATGGTGCATCGGTGCATTACCTGCGTAAACCGCCGGTAGCCTCGGTATTAATGCCCGCTTTACAGCAGGTAAAACCTACAATAATGTTGTTGGTTCCGCTGATTATCGAAAAAGTATACAAAGGAAAAATTCAGCCGACTTTTGAAAAAAGCGGACTGATGCGTTTTTTAAGTTCCTTTGCTCCAACACGCAAATTATTGCACAAGGTTGCAGCTAAAAAATTGCATAAAACTTTTGGTGGCGAATTGCGCTTTTTCGGAATTGGAGGAGCAAAACTCGATCCAACAGTTGAGCGCTTTCTTTTTGAAGGGGGGTTTCCGTACGCCATAGGTTACGGTTTAACAGAAACGGCGCCACTATTGGCCGGAGCAGTCGGTAAAAACCGCAAAGTGGGGTCAACCGGAATTGCCATGAAAGGTGTTTCGCTGCGAATTGCCAATCCCGATCCGGCAACCGGCGAGGGCGAAATTCAGGCCAAAGGCGAAAATGTAATGAAAGGTTATTACAAAGCACCGGACATTACAAAAGACGTTTTTACCGAAGATGGATGGTTCCGCACCGGCGACCGCGGAATGTTCGACAAAAACAATTTGCTGCACATTAAAGGGCGGATTAAAACGATGATTGTTGGAGCCAGTGGCGAAAATATTTACCCGGAAGAAATAGAATCGGTGATCAACAAAATGCGTTTTGTATTGGAATCGCTGGTAGTGGAGAAAAAGGGTAAACTGGTGGCGATGATCCATTTGAACACCGAGGAAATTGACGAGCATTTTAAACATTTAAAGAAGGAAGCTCAACATTTTATTACGGAGAAATCAGATGAAATACTTCAGGAGATCATGAAAAAAGTGAACCAGGAAGTAAATAAGTTCTCGAGGATCAACAAGGTGGTGTTGCAGCCAAGTCCTTTTGAACGTACGCCAACACGAAAGATTAAGCGCTTTTTATACGCTTAGCAATCACGATATTTTAACAAAAGGGAAAGTCTTATGAAGTCTTTCCTTTTTTGTTGGTCTACTTTTGAATATTAACTGACAATCTATTAGAATTTGTTACTTTTGTAGCCACAAAAATCACTTAGTAAATGGTAACGGAATCGAGATATAGTGCGAGGGGTGTTTCGGCCTCGAAAGAAGATGTGCATGAAGCGATTAAGAATGTGGATAAAGGTCTTTTTCCAAAGGCATTCTGTAAAATTGTTCCCGATATTTTAGGGGGCGACGACGAATGGTGCAATATTATGCATGCCGACGGAGCAGGAACAAAATCGGCCCTGGCTTACATGTATTGGAAAGAAACCGGCGATATTTCGGTGTGGAAAGGAATTGCCCAGGATGCACTTATCATGAATGTTGACGACCTGCTTTGTGTGGGTGCCACCAATAATATTTTGGTGTCGTCGACCATTGGCCGCAACAAAAACAATATTCCGGGCGAAGTCATCGCTGCCATTATTAACGGAACCGAAGAGTTGTTGGCCAATCTTCGCGAAATGGGAGTTAGCATTTATTCAACCGGTGGCGAAACTGCCGATGTTGGCGACCTGGTTCGTACGATTATTGTTGACTCAACTGTTACCTGCCGCATGAAAAAAGCGGATGTGGTTTCGGCCGATAAAATTGCTGCCGGCGATGTAATTGTTGGTTTGTCATCATCAGGAACAGCAACATACGAAACAGAATACAACGGCGGAATGGGAAGCAACGGATTAACTTCGGCCCGCCACGATGTTTTTGCCAATTACCTGGCCGAAAAATATCCTGAAAGTTTTGATCCGGCTGTACCTGCTGATTTGGTTTATTCAGGAGGGAAAAAATTAACCGACGCTGTTGAAGGTTTGGATATTGATGCCGGGAAACTGGTGCTTTCACCAACACGTACTTATGCGCCTGTAGTTAAAAAAGTACTGGATAAGTATCGTTCACAAATATCAGGAATGATTCATTGTTCGGGAGGAGCGCAAACAAAAGTGCTGCACTTTGTAGACAATGTGCATGTGATTAAAGATAATATGTTCCCCGTTCCTCCACTGTTTAAATTAATTCAGGAGCAATCGGGAACCGACTGGAAAGAAATGTACAAGGTGTTCAACATGGGGCACCGTTACGAAATATACTGCAGTGCCGATGTGGCCGATGAGATCATTGAAATCTCAAAATCGTTTAACATCGATGCACAAATTATTGGAAAAGTTGAACCTTTCGACGGCAAGAAATTGACAATTAAGTCGGAAAAAGGCGAGTTTATTTATTAAAGAAAGCCATGGCAGAATACGCATTATTAGAAAAATTTGAATCGATAAAACACCGCTTTGAAGAAGTAGAGCAGCAGATTACCGATCCTGAGGTGATTGCTGATATGCAGCGTTACGTAAAGCTAAACCAGGAATATAAACACCTGCAAAAGTTAGTTGCAAAATTTCAGGAGTATAAGAACATGGTCGATAATATATTGACCGGAAAAGAAATGCTGGCCGAAGAAAGCGATGAAGAAATGCGCGAAATGGCGCGTGATGAAATCGAGGAGTCGGAAAAGCGCATACCTCAGATTGAAAAAGACGTAAAACTTTTGCTTGTTCCTGCTGATCCGGAAGACGCCAAAAATGCAATTCTCGAAATCCGTGCCGGTACCGGTGGTGACGAGGCAAGTATTTTTGCCGGCGACCTGTTCCGTATGTACAGCAAGTTTTGCGAACAAAAAGGTTGGCGTATGGAAGTTACCAATGCCAACGAAGGTACGGCGGGAGGTTTTAAAGAAATCGTTGCCAACATTACCGGCGAAGGTGTTTACGGTGTTATGAAATATGAATCGGGAGTTCACCGTGTGCAGCGTGTGCCACAAACCGAAACACAGGGACGTGTGCATACTTCGGCAGCAACAGTGGCTGTTTTACCGGAAGCCGATGAGTTTGATGTGGAATTAAGAACCGAAGACATTCGTCGTGACGAATACTGTTCGTCGGGTCCGGGTGGACAGTCGGTGAACACCACGTACTCGGCAATTCGTTTAACACACATTCCAACCGGAATTGTGGTGACTTGTCAGGATCAGAAATCGAAGTTGAAAAACCTTGACAAAGCAATGGCTGAATTGCGTACGCGTTTGTACAACATGGAGTACCAGAAATACATCGATGAGATTTCATCGAAACGTAAAACGATGGTATCAACCGGCGACCGTTCGGCAAAAATCCGTACGTATAACTGGCCGCAGGGACGTGTAACCGATCACCGTATTAACCTTACATTGTACAACCTGCAGGCTATTATTAACGGCGAAATTGATGAGATCATTGAAAAACTGATGATTGAAGAAAATGCCGCAAAACTAAAAGAAGCAGAAATTTAAAAACAATAAAATGGGAGTCTTGGGACTTCGGTTTTCCGGCTTCCGACTTTTTTATCATGAATCAACAGCAACTATTTGAGCAGATCCAAAAAAAGCGCAGTTTCCTTTGCGTTGGTTTGGATACCGATATTCAAAAAATCCCGCAACACCTGAAAGATACATCAGATCCGATCTTTTCATTCAATAAAGAAATTATTGATGCAACCGCCGAATTTTCGGTGGCCTACAAACCCAATCTGGCGTTTTACGAAAGTTTGGGATCGAAAGGAATGGAAAGCCTGGAAAAAACGGTGATGTATGTAAAATCGAAATACCCTGAAATTTTTGTGATTGCAGATGCCAAACGTGGCGATATCGGTAACACATCGAATTTATACGCACGGGCATTTTTTGATCATCAGGATTTTGATGCGGTAACAGTTGCACCGTATATGGGCGAAGATTCAGTAAAGCCGTTTATGACTTACCTTGATAAGTGGGTAATTCTTTTGGCCCTGACATCGAATAAGGGAGCTTACGATTTCCAGTTTATCGAAGACAAAGAAAGTGGTGACAAACTGTTTGAAACTGTTTTAAAAACATCGCAAAACTGGGGAACTACAGAAAACCTGATGTATGTGGTTGGCGCTACGAAAGCAGAGAAGCTGAAAGAAATTCGCGAGATCGTTCCTGAGCACTTTTTGTTGGTACCCGGCGTTGGCGCGCAGGGAGGCAGCTTGCAGGAAGTGGCTAAAAACGGAATGAACAGCAAATGTGGTTTGTTGGTGAATTCATCGCGTGGAATCATTTATGCATCATCAGAAACCGATTTCGCAACAAAAGCCGGAGCAGCAGCAGAAGAAGTTCAGAAAGAAATGGAAGTTTTACTGCAGGAAGCCGGATTGATTTAGGTTGTAAAAACACAAGCATAGAAAAGGGATGTCGTTTATTCGGCATCCCTTTTTATTTAAATCGAAATATTTATTCTAAATCTGCTCCCAACCTCTTCGGTAAGTGTGTCGGATCCACTCCTCGGCCATTTTTTGAGCCGGTAACGTTTCGTATTGTTTATCAAAAGTAGGATCGCCATTGATCACCTCAAAATTGTCTTTTTTCAACACGCGGATGGTATCCGATGGGCTGATGTTCGTAAAACGCATATTTGGCCCGTCCCATTCCAGTTTGCGTTGAAGACTTTGTAAACGAACGGCCAGCACACCCATAACAACCATTTCATTCAGTGGTCCGGAATATGAAAAGTTCGATGAGGCTTCAACACGCGCATCTTTACTTTCCTTACAGGCGCGTATCCAGTCTTGTTCGTGGCCACCTTCCATGGCATTCGAAATACGTCGAATGGTTTTGTCCGGTTCCTGGAAATGCGCCATCTCCGAAGTTGGCAATAAGGTTGGATTAGCCGCGTAGGTACCACACATAATTTTCCCGCGCGTACCGTAAAAAATACAACCACCACCATCGTCACCCATTTGTTCGCCGTCTTTTAATTCATCGGGGCGGGGAGGCATAAAACCACCGTCGTACCAATGCACCGTAACTTCTGGCATGGCTACTTTTGGCAGGTTATCGCGACGATCGAACTCGTAGCGGACAAACTCTGCGTTTGGTGCCGAGTCGTTGTTAAATGGCGTTGAACTGCCTTCAACCGTTTTCGGATATTGTAAATTCAGTGCTTTAAAAACAGGATCGAGAATATGGCATCCCATATCGCCGAGTGCTCCGGTTCCAAAATCCCACCAGCCACGCCAGTTCCACGGGTGATAAATCGGGTTGTATTCGGTAAATTTTGCCGGCCCGATAAATAAATCCCAGTCGAGTGTTTTTGGCACGCGTTTTCCTTTTTCGGGGCGTGTTAATCCTTGTGGCCAAATCGGGCGGTTGGTCCAGGTGTCAACATGCGTAACTTCGCCAATTGTGCCGGCCCAAATCCATTCGCAAATCTGGCGGATTCCGTCAGCCGAATTTCCCTGGTTTCCCATTTGTGTCGCAACACTGTAACGTGCTGCTGTTTCCGTCATGATTCGCGATTCGTAAACTGAATGCGTCAATGGCTTTTGCAGAAAAACATGTTTGCCTTCGCGCATGGCCATTAATGCCGGCAGAGCGTGCGTATGATCCGGAGTAGCAATCATCACTGCATCAATATCTTTCTGCTCTTCCAGCATCACCCTAAAGTCCTTGTATTGTTTGGCCCGGTACCAGCGTTCAAAGGCATTCCGTCCGGCGTATTCCCAATCCACATCGCATAATGCAACGATGTTTTCGGTTTCCATAAATTTCAGATTGGTGAAACCTTTTCCGCCAACACCAATTCCGGCGATGTTGAGTTTGTCGCTGGGAGCTTTATGCCCTAAACCTGCGATAACGTTTGATGGAAGAATGGTGGCAGCAGCAATACCCGTTGCCGTTGTGCCTAAAAATTTTCTGCGTGATAAATTGCTCATTTTCTTGTTTTCGAAAAAATACCCGGAAAAATAGAAAAAATCTTAGGCTTAACCTACTGTTTAAGGTTTTTGAAGAAAGATTAACACTAATTTGCTGTCGGCAAAAAAAAAGAAGCGACTGTTAACAGTCGCTTCTTTGAAGTTTCATGGCGTTGAAATTATTTTAGACTATTCAATTGGTAGAATAACTGCATCAATTACATGGATGATTCCATTTGACGCTGAGATATTCACAAAACCGGGTACCAGCATCGCGGTATTTCCAACTGCCCAAATTTTCAGGTCCTTGTCAACACTAAATGTTGCACCTTCCAGTAGTGTTTCAATTGTTTTCGGATTCTTTTTAGGAACTACACTATTTGCAGCTCTTCTTCCGTCAGTTACATGATACAATAAAACATTCAAAACTAAGTCGGCCGGTAGCTCATTAATGCTTTCCACTCCCAAAGCATCGTAAAGGGCCATAAATGCGTCGTTTGTCGGAGCAAATACGGTGTATTGGTCGGTACCGTTTAAAAACATGTCTACCAACTCGGTTCCCAATTCTCCGTCAACATAAAAAAGTGCACCAACCAGTTCTGAAAAACCAGCATCGATTGCAATTGCAGCGATGGAAGCATCACCCGGAGGTAAAGATTTTCCGGCTTTTAGCATCGAGTCATCACTAAGTTCACTTTGAGGGATGTAATCATCGTTTTCTTTTTCGCAGCTAACAAATGCCATACTTACAATTATTGCTGCGGCGAAAGCCAAACTTCTTAAGTTTAACATGTTCTTAAAATTTACTGTTTTCATTGTTGTAGATATTTAATGAGTATTAAAAGTATTTACCTGAACAACAAAAATTTCTTTAATAATGTTTAAGAAAAAATATAAAACAGTAAACAAAAAGCATAAAAATGTCTGAAATATAATCTATAACACCTATTAATAGAGGCTTTTGGTTTAAAAGTTAATAAAAGTTAAAAATATATTGTGTATGCACCTGGATTAACAACAATAAAAAAAAACGAACTAAAAAGTCCGGTTTTTTTGCTGCGATATTTTATAAGCTATTAGCTTGCTTTTAATCGTCGGATACCCGATTTGTCGATCTGACTTTCGGCGTATTCTTTGGTAATGCGTAGCTCTGAAATTTCATCTGAAGGCGCATCAAACATGGCATCGTTCATAATATTCTCGCAAATCGAACGCAAACCACGTGCACCGAGTTTAAACTCTATGGCTTTGTCAACAATGTATTCCAACGCCTCTTCGTCAAATTCCAATTCTATGTCATCCAGCTTAAAAAGTTTTTTGTACTGCTTGATAACTGAGTTTTTTGGCTCGGTCAAAATGTTGCGCAGCGTTTCTTTGTCTAATGGATTCAGGTAGGTGAGCACCGGCAAACGACCGATAATCTCCGGAATCAGACCGAAAGATTTTAAATCCTGTGGCGAAACATACTGAAGCAGGTTTTCGCGCTCGATGCGGTCGGCATCTTTTGCGGCGCTGTAACCAATTACTTTTGTATTCAGTCGGTTGGCAATTTTGCGCTCGATACCGTCAAACGCACCACCACAAACAAACAATATGTTTTTAGTATCAACAGGAATTAGCTTTTGTTCCGGGTGTTTACGTCCTCCTTGCGGCGGAACATTTACAATGGAGCCTTCCAGCAGTTTTAGTAAACCTTGCTGAACACCTTCGCCTGAAACATCACGCGTTATCGATGGATTATCACTTTTACGTGCGATCTTATCAATTTCATCAACAAACACAATTCCGCGCTCGGCAGCTTCCACATTGTAGTCGGCAGCTTGTAACAAGCGTGTTAACAAACTTTCAATGTCTTCGCCAACATAACCGGCTTCGGTAAGTACAGTTGCGTCAACTATTGTAAACGGAACGTGCAGCATTTTTGCAATGGTGCGTGCCAGCAACGTTTTCCCTGTTCCGGTTTCGCCAACCATGATGATGTTAGACTTTTCGATCTCGGTCTCGTCGTCTTCAACTTTTTGAGTCAATCGTTTATAATGATTGTAAACCGAAACCGAAAGCACACGTTTGGCACGATCTTGCCCGATAACGTATTGATCAAGAAAATCCTTGATCTCTTTTGGCTTAAGCAGTTTGATGTCATCCAGGTCGAAAGAGTTTGAAGTTTTAACCTCTTCCTGGATAATCGAATGAGCCTGATCGGCACAACGGTCGCAAATGTGTCCGTCAATCCCTGCAATCAGAAGATTTACTTCCTTCTTTTCCCGTCCGCAAAACGAACACTTATCCATCTTCTCTTTATTTGACATTATTTGTTATTTCTAACTAAAATTTCATCAATCATACCATAGTCTACTGCCTCTTGTGCGGTCATCCAGTAGTCGCGGTCTGAATCTTTTTCAATTTGTTCTAGTGTTTGTCCCGAGTGGTCGGCAATTATGGTATACAATTCTTTTTTGATCTTCATGATCTCGCGGGCTGTGATTTCAATGTCAGAAGCCTGTCCCTGAGCACCGCCCATTGGTTGGTGAATCATTATGCGGGAATGTGTTAATGCCGAACGTTTTCCTTTCTGTCCGGCTGTCATCAACACAGCTGCCATTGATGCAGCCATACCTGTACAAATGGTTGCAACATCGGCCGAAATGTATTGCATGGTATCGTAAATACCTAAACCAGCATAAACAGAACCTCCGGGCGAGTTGAAATAGATCTGAATGTCTTTCGACGGATCGGTTGACTCGAGGAACAGTAACTGTGCCTGAATAATGTTAGCTACAGTATCGTCGATTGGTACGCCAAGGAAAATAATACGGTCCATCATCAAACGCGAAAACACATCCATTGACGCGATGTTTAACTGGCGCTCTTCAATAATTGTTGGCGAAATATAGTTGCCATAGGCCGATGTATATCTGTCCATTGTTAAGCTGCTGATACCGGCATGCTTAGTTGCGTATTTTCTAAATTCGTTGTTGTCCATTTTTTATAAGTGCTTGTGTAAAAAAAATAACTTTGCAAATACGTTTATCACGATTCACAAAGTTATAAAAAAGATTCATGCTGATGCACTCAGCAAAATATTTTCAGATGATAGCAGCGCCTATTGGGCAGTTTGCATCATTTCGTTGAATTTTTCCTGCGATACTTCTTCTTCCTGAATGGTAACTTTCTCTTTCACCACTTCTACCACTTTGTCTTCCAACAATTTTTTGTAGATGCGTTCTTTTTCTTCAGGTTTTTCAAGCATCATTTTTGCGAACGATTCCAGCTGTTCCTCCGGTGCATCGTAGATTCCGTACTGTTGAAACTGTGCCATTGCCATTTTCTTGGCAAAGTCTTCTGCTTCTTCAGCGTCAACCTTCAGTTCGTTTTCTTTTGCGATGGCATCTTTAATCAATTGCCATTTCAAATCAAGAATAAATGCAGGGAATTCGTTTTCGATTTGCTCCTGTGTTAATTCTTTGTTTACTGCCACCAACCAACGCTTCAAAAATTCCTCCGGCATTTCCAGCTCAGCTTTTTCAACCAGCGCGTCGCGGGTGTCTAATGCAAATTTATGATCAGATGAGAATACCAGGTTTTTAGACAGGTCTTCTTTGATTTTTGCTTTGAAATCCTCAAGCGTTTTAATTTCAGTCTCTTCACCGTAAAGCTTTTTAAACAACTCTTCGTTTAATTCAGCTTTTTGGAACTGAAGAATTTCGGTAACAGTGTATCTGAAATCGCTTTCCAAAGTTTCGGCTTCTTCAGGCTTAATGTTAAGCATGTGCGCAACTTCGTGGTTATTTTCGAACGCTTTTACCGGGTTGAAAACGATGATATCGTCTTTTTTGCAACCAACAAATGCGTTTTTAATCTCTTCGTCTTTGATTTTGTCAACCGCTAAAAGTACACCTTCAGGAGCAATTCCGCCTTCCACTTCGTTGCCTTCAGCATCAAGCTGAACAAAGTTACCGCGAACAGTGCTGTCTTCTTTTGCTTCGTCGGCAGGAAGATTTTCTCCCAGCTGAGAAGCTGCCATGTCAACCTGTTGTTGAACCATCTCGTCAGAAACGGCAATATTGTAATAAGTATATTTGTTGCGTTTGTCGAGCGAAACTTTTACTTCAGGAGCCAAAGCCACATCGAAAGCAAACTCAAACGACTCATCTTTTTCCCAGTCGATTGGTTTTTGTTTTTCCTCGTTTGGCATTGGCTCACCAAGTATCGGAAGTTTTTCATCAATCATATATTTCGACAGGTTTTGAGAGATCAGTTTATTTACCTCTTCAACCAAAACAGCTGTTCCAAATCTTTTCTTGATAAGGCCTGCCGGAACTTTTCCGGGGCGGAATCCTGGAATTGAAGCTTTTTGACGATAGTCTTTTAAAACATCGGCAACTTGTTTTTCATAATCAGTTTTTTCGATGGTAAGGTTGATTACCGCATTAACCTGGTCGATGTTTTCTAAATTAATATTCATGATGATAAATTTATTTATACCCCTAAAATGCAAAAAACGCCAACCCATTTTAAAAATTAGGGTCGGCGGTTTTTTTTGAGTGCGGATGAAGGGACTCGAACCCCCACACCATAGGTACTAGATCCTAAGTCTAGCGCGTCTACCAATTCCGCCACATCCGCGAATTGCGGCGCAAAGATATATAAAAAATTTATTCTGCAATAGCTTCCGCAAGAAAAATTCGGAAGTAAGTTTTATTTAACAATCAATTCTTTCTTCTGAACGTTCTTTTTTGAAAATCCTGCCTCTTCAATTACATTATATCCTCCGGCTTTTTTCGTCAGCCAACTCCTTCAAAAGGAGGATTATCCAAATTCTACTGCACTGAATTAGTGCGAATTCCTCTTTGAAGGGAAAAAAAGGGGATGAAAAAACATTCATTTCTAATCCGTATTCTCCGGTTTAATTAATTTTACACTAGCGCCATTCTACAATCGTTCCGCGGTTTTCATCCTGCAATTCTTTTGGAACCGAGTCTTTAATTTCGCGCCAAAGTAGGTTAATTAATTTGTGTTTTGCATAGTGCCGCGAGTACACCAGGCTAACTTCACGCAAGGGTTTTATGCTGGTGAAATTCTCCACGTTATAAGCTCTTTTTTGCGACATGGTAGCTTTTGCCAACTCCGGAATAAGTGTTATTCCACCTTCACGGTCAACAATGTTCATCAATGTTTCCAACGAGCCGGCTTCAAAATGGAATGGCAACTGGCTATCGGTAGTTCCCAGGTACGAACACAGGTTAATCACCTGGTCGCGGAAACAGTGCCCGTCGCTCAGCAGCCATATTTCGGGTGTTGCAATATCTTCAACTGTAATTTCTTTTTGCTTGTGCAATTTGTGTCCGCTATTGGCATAAATCAGCATTTCCTCGTAAAACAGTGGTTTCTCCAATATTTTTTCTTCATGCAGCGGAGTTACCAGAATACCAACGTCGATAAGATCTTTGTGCAAAAGATTGATAATATTTTCGGTGGTTGCTTCCACCACCTTTATAAAAATATTCGGGTATTTCTTTTTGTAGTTTCCAACAAAAATAGGAAGTAAATAGGGCGCCAGCGTTGGAATAATGCCAATGCGCAACATGCCTGAAACCTGGTTTTTATGGTCTTTTACAATGTTGTTTATTTCTTCGGCCTGTTTTAAAACCACCCGCGCCTGTTCAATAATACGAACACCAACATCGGTTGGGATAAGCGGTTGTTTACTCCTGTCGAAAATGATGATTTCGAGGTCTTCTTCCAGCTTTTTTATTTGCATGGAAAGGGTAGGCTGTGTAATAAAACAAGCTTCAGCAGCTTTGCCAAAATGACGATGAGTGTCAACGGCAGTAATGTACTCTAATTGGGTTAGGGTAATCATGGCGTAAGTCGATTTTTGATTTAAAGATAGAAAAAATCTATTATTCCGAGCACGAAGCCGGGTTTATTTTAATATTGTAAAATGATAACGGTTTGACTGGCAATGGAATCACTGTTTTAAACTCGGATCTGCTGGCGGTACCACTCGAATGCCGCAACCGACAATGCATTGGAAATATTTAACGATTTGCAGCCTCCGGGCATGGGAATATAAACACTTTTATTAGCCATTTTAATAATATTTTCCGGAAGACCGTGCGATTCGCTTCCGGCAAGCAATATGGTTTTCTGGGGTAGATTTTCGCGGTAAATATTTGTGGCTCCGTCGCAGGTTTCAACAATGGTAAGCTGAAAACCGGAACCCAGCAGTTCAATAAAATCGTTTTCCGAAATAAAACGCCAATTCATCTGGTCGTACGAAAATCCGGCCGTCTTTTTAATTTTCGATTCACGATGATTTTCTGATTCACGAACAAACAAAGCTTCAGTGGCTCCCAGGTTATGCGCCAGCCGAATGATTTTGCCGATATTCTCAGAATTCGACAGATGCCAGGCTGCAATTATTATGGCGCTGGTATCGGGGAATTTTTCGTCGTCTTTGGTATTAAAAAACTCTACAGAATTGGTGTTCATGATAATAAACCGGCTTTTCTTCGTTACTGTAAATAGTATTAAAATACTACTTTTGTACAAATGGTGAATTGCCAAAAATAAACAATTAAAAACGAATGAAGATTTCTGTTCAATACCTGTTGCTTTTAGTGCTAATAATTTTTATTTCATGTGGCCCCTCGGATGAAGATAAGGCGCGTGTAAAGATCGATCTGGCTAAAAACCTACTGGCTAAAAACGATACGGCTGAAGCGATTCGTCAGTTAGACAGTATTCCAAAACTTTACCCCGAAGCAATGTATTCGGCCAATGCGGCAAAAAACCTGTTGCAGGAGGTTCGTTTTCAGGTGATGCAGCGGAAAGAGGCTGAACTTGATTCGGTAGAAGTTCAGGTTGCAGAGCTGGAAAAATCGTTTGTAAAAGAAAAGACTGAGTTCGACCGCTATACACAATACACGCATAAACGCCAGACTTTTACCCGGGCGTGGGATCGTTCGTATATTCAGGTGCATTTGGATGAGCGCGGCGAATTGTATTTAAGCAGTAATTACCACGGAGAAAACTGGTTGAATCACACCGGGCTTCGGGTGTACGACAGTGGAGACGATGCTAAAACCGAAGAGATTCCGGTTGGTTCGGTTGATAACCACCGCAGTGATTTTATGGAAGCCAAATGGGAAAAGGTATCGTACCGAAACGGTAAAGACAATGGCGTAATTGAGTTTATTGCCAATAATGTAGACCGCAACCTGAAAGCTGTTTTTCTGGGTAAAGAGTACTATTATATTGTTTTGGAAACCTACGACAAAGAAGCTGTTCGCGATGCTCTGGCTTTATCGAAAGCCATTAAAAAACGTAATAAACTGGAGCAGGAGATAAAAGCGCTGGGGCAGAAGATTAATATTCAATAGCTTCCCAGGAATAATTGTAAGTGTTTATATGAGTTTTTTGTATAAACCATGCGCGTTATTTTTCAACCAATAAATCGAATAAAATGCAAAAGAACGTATTGTACATTTTTATCGGCTTTATTTTTCTCCTTGCCATTTCAGGATGTAACAGTAAAAGCCCTGAAAAATTAAGTATTGAGGCATTGCCGATTGATGCTGTGGTTAATGGAAATATTCTTGCCGGGCCTTCAGTGCTTAACGATCCCGATCGTTTTGTTTGGGGTGGTAGCGTATTAAAAGGCGACGACGGCAAATACCACATGATTTACAATGTTTTTGAATGTGGCGACTCATTGCCGGCATTTACCGATGGTTGGGTGCTGCATTCGAAACTGGCTTATGCCGTTTCGGATTATCCCGACCGTGATTTTAAGTTTAAAAAAATAGTATTGCGCGGGCAGGCGCTCAATGGCGACAGCACAGCCTGGGACGCTCAAATGGTGTCGAATCCGCACCTCAAAAAATTCAAAGGGAAATATTACCTCTATTATATTGGCTCGAAAGATCCGGGGGTGCAGCCCGTAGGTTCGCCCGGCGAAAAGCTGAGCAAACGCAACCGTGTTCAGCAAAACCAAAAAATTGCAGTAATTGAATTTGATAGTTTCGAGGATCTGATGAAAGGTAATTTTAGCCGCCCCGACAAGCCATTGTTGGCGCCACGAACCCGGGTAAAACCGGATAATATTGTTAATCCGTCGCCGGAAGGAACGCAACCAAAACCCGACAATATTATTGTGGTGAATCCGGCAGTGACTTACCGCCCGGCTGATGGAAAATACCTGCTGTACTTTAAAGGAAACCTTTACGATCCGAACTGGCGCGGTGTGCATGGTGTGGCACTTTCCGACTCTCCAACAGGGCCGTTTGCGCCACTTGATGATATTATTTTTGATTTCAGAACTGAGGATGGGAGAATCGCATCGGCCGAAGACCCGTATGTTTGGTACCACAAAACGCAGCAGAAATTTTATGCTGTGTTCAAGGATTTTTCGGGCAAAATAACCGGAGCAGATCCGGGTTTGGCAATTCTTGAATCAATCGACGGAATAATATGGACAAAACCTGCCGATCCGTTTTTTATGAAAAAGCAAGTGGTGCTGCAATCGGGCGACACCATAAAGGTCGATCGTTTGGAGCGTCCACAAATGTTAATTGACGAAGAAGGAAATCCACAGGTTCTCTACGCAGCTTGTTCCATCATCAATATCAATCCGACAAAGAAAGGTGAGTCGTTTAATGTGCAAATTCCGCTTCAGGTAAAGTAAAGGGAAATTCTGTTATTTTTGGCTCCAAAATTATAGCCGGAAAACCAAAAAGAGTTGCGGCCAACTAACCATTTGTTTATTCGTATGAGCCAAAATCCCAGCAGAGCAAAACAAGCAAAACTGATTCGGAATTTCAGAAAGATACACCGGATTACAGGCCTTGTATTATTTGTATTTTTTTTATTCGTTGCCATTTCCGGAATTTTATTGACGTGGAAAAAGAACAGTGGCGGTCTTATTCTGCCCAAATCGCAAAAGGGAACTTCAACCGAGTTGAGCGAATGGCTGCCCCTGGAACGACTGCAAAGTATTGCGCTTCAGGTTTACCGTGATTCTATTTCTGCTGAAACATTACCCGAGCTGGATAAAATTGATGTTCGGCAAAGGAAGGGGATGGTAAAATTTGTGTTTAACGAAGGCTACTGGGGTATTCAGTTAGACGGTGCAACGGGGGCGGTTTTACAAATTGAACGCCGCTGGTCGGATTTAATTGAAAATATACACGACGGTTCTGTGCTCGATCACTGGTTTCGCACTGCTGGCGGGCTAAAACTTTTTTATTCCAGTGTAACCGGTTTGGCTTTGTTGTTATTCAGCGTAACCGGTTTTTGGTTGTGGTACGGGCCAAAACGTATGCGGAAGAAGTTGGCACGCTGATGACACAGATTTTTGGGATATTCGCCGATTTTGAATTACCCTTTACGTTTGATCTTTAATTTCTGCCCGATATACAGTCCGCGGTCGTTTTTCAGCTCATTTAACCGCATAATCTCATCAGCCGAAATTCCTGCATATTTCTGGGCAATGTCCCATAAGGTATCGCCTTTACGTACGGTGTAATATTCAAAATTCGGATCAAGAGGTTTTGTTGTGCGCGTTGTTGTTGGTGTTGACGATTTCCCGATCGAAGCCTGTTTTTCAGCAAAACTCATGCTGGCAACCTGCTCGTACTTTTCCTTGTCTTTTTCAGGGACGTAAATGGCCAGTTTCTGGCCCACACGAATGATATCGCGGTTAATGTTGTTCCAATACCGTAAATCGGAAGTACGCACATGAAACCACGACGATATAAATCCAACATTGTCGCCCGCTTTAACGGTGTAAACCACCTTTGCTTTCCCTTTAATGTCAACAGGCGTAAAGTAACTGCTGTTGCTGCTTGTTGGGTCCATTAAGGTATTGTTGGGGAAGTATTTGTTGCGCTCGAAAGCAAAAATTGCAGTATCCTGATCAACAAAATCAAGGATCACATCATTGGGCAGCACCAATGGATAAGGTTTGTTTGCTTTGGCCGGAATCACATCGCGGCGATACATTGGGTTAAGCGCGCGCAGTTGTTCCTTTTCGATATGCAGTTTTGCACTTACCTGGTCAAAGTGCAGGTAGTTGTTCACCATTACGGTATCAACCGATAGCTCAATCTCCGGGAAACGAGGAACTAAATTGTGCTCCTTGTAATATTCGAAAGTATAAGTTGCCGCAATAAATGCCGGTACGTAACCTCTGGTTTCGCGTGGCAACCGATAATAGATTTCCCAGTAATTTCTTTTTCCTCCCGAGCGGCGGATGGCACGGTTTACATTTCCGGGGCCACAGTTATAAGCGGCAATGGCTAAATGCCAGTCGCCATATATATCATGAAGTTTTGTAAGATAACGGGCAGCGGCATCGGTGGCTTTTATCGGGTCGCGGCGCTCGTCAACAAACGAGGTAATCTCCAGTTTCATGTTACGGGCAGTGCCGTACATAAATTGCCACAGTCCGTTTGCACCAACCCGTGAGCGTGCCGTTGGATTTAGTGCCGACTCAATAATAGCCAGGTATTTAATTTCCAGCGGCATGTCGTATTTATCCAGTGTTTCCTCAAAAATAGGGAAGTAATAGGCCGATAAACCAAGCATCACTTCAACCAGGTCGCGACGTTTTTCGGTGTACATCTTTATGTAGTTATTTACCACCGAATTGTACGAAAGATCAACAACCTGTTCAATTTCTTTTAAACGGTTGATGTAAACCGAGTCGGGCAGGTTTTTTGGGTAATCGAGTGTTCTTACTTCCGAATTGTCGAAATGAAAACGGTTCTGAATATCCCACGAGCTCATCATGCTGTCCATCTGATCCGAGAAAATAGGATTCAGCATGTCATCAACATCCAATGTGTTAAAACCGGTAGTGTCTGCTTCCAGTTGCAGGTCATCTAAAGTAAGTGCGGTGTCAGCTTCCTGCGCCAACGCGTTGGTAAAAAGTAATAGCGAAAATATATAAATGATAATGTGTTTCATCTTAAAAAGTAAAAGTACAACTTACACCATAAACGTATTGAAGATCCTGGTATTGCATTGTAGGCTGCCAGTTAAATGTAAGGTCTTCGCTGATATCAAAATCGTACAGGTGCGCATCTACGCTGGCATCGATAATGTTCAGTCCGTAAAATCCAATAATACTAATAATTAGCAAATCGCGATTACGCCGGTAATAACTTCGTTGTTTGTCGAGCCCGGTTTTAAAATTGTTGTAATACGTAGGATTATTTAAATCGTAATACTGCGTGGCTTCCAAATCCATATATGAATTTGTTGGATCCTCTGGTCCGTATGGTCCGGGGCCGTCGGTTAAATCTGCATAGGCCTGACGCATAATTTTATAGTTGTCGTTGTTCCAGTGAATAAAATAACCGATGGTTCCAAAACCGGCATAAATCAACGGAATCTTCCAGTATTTTTTGTTGTAGGCCTGTCCAAGTCCCGGCAAAAATGTTGAATAGAGGGTGGCTTTTTTAGGCGAATGTTCAACCTTCGTGGTTACTTCATTTGCCTGTGCAATAAAAGCAGAATCCTGCGCAGTGGTTTGCCCCAGCAAATTAAAACTGAAGAACAATGGCAGGCTAAAAAGCAATATTTTTGAAAAAAAACCGCGTTTAATCACACTAATAATTTTGCGCAAAAATAGAAAATACCCTTAGTAATTGTGTGATTCTTAAGGTTTATTTTTGATTTTCAAATATTTTAACAATTCTTTCCAGATCAGCTTCCGAGGTAAAAGGAATGGTAATCTTTCCTTTTCCTTTGTCGTTCATCGAGAAATCGATACGTCGGCTGAAAATCTTGTCAAGCTGTGTTTTTATTAGCTTAAACTCTTTTGGGAACTTAGGTTTTTTAGTCTCGATTGTTTTTTCTTCGCCTGAATTTAAATCGCGAACAACCTCTTCCACTTTCCGAACCGAAAGCCCGTGTTTTATAATCTGTTCGAAGATCATGATCTGCGTATCGGCATCATCAATGTTAATGATGGCACGTGCATGACCCATCGATATTTCTTTGTCGATCAATCCCTTTTGTACAATGGCCGGAAGTTTTAACAAACGCAGGTAGTTGGCAATTGTAGAGCGTTTTTTACCTACACGGCCACTTAATTCTTCCTGCGTGTATTCCAACTCATCCATCAGGCGTTGGTAGCTTAGTGCAATTTCAATGGAGTCGAGGTCTTCGCGCTGAATGTTTTCAACCAGCGCCATTTCCAGCATACCATCGTCTTTGGCTTTGCGCACATAAGCCGGTATTTTATTCAGTCCTGCCAGTTGCGATGCTCTGAAACGACGCTCTCCGGCAATGATCTGGTATTTGTTGTCGCCAACTTTTCGTAAGGTAATGGGCTGTATCAATCCAATTTCTTTGATCGAAGCTGAAAGCTCTGCCAGTGCCTCTTCGTCAAATTTTGTGCGGGGTTGAAAAGGATTTGCTTCAATCTTGCTTAATTCAATTTCATCCAGTCCGGCGCCTTGCTGCATTTTTTCAGCATCGTCAATCAATGCGCCTAATCCTCTTCCAAGTGCATTCCTTTTTGCCATCATACTTACTTAAGAATGTTTAATTTATAACAACATTGTCTTTCGACATTTTAGTCATGGCATTGCGCTGTAATATTTCGCGCGCCAGGTTCATGTGGTTAATTGCTCCTTTTGAGCTTGCATCGTAAAGTACCACAGGTTTTCCGTAGCTGGGTGCTTCACTTAATTTTACGTTACGCTGAATTACAGTGTCGAATACCATTTCCTGGAAGTGGTGTTTTACTTCTTCCAAAACCTGGTTCGACAGGTTTAAACGGCCGTCGTACATGGTAAGCAGGAATCCTTCGATTTCCAGCTCCGGGTTCAAACGGTTCTGAATGATTTTGATGGTATTCAGCAGTTTTCCAAGTCCTTCCAATGCAAAATATTCGCACTGAACGGGAATGATAACCGAATCAGACGCGGTAAGGGCATTTACCGTAATTAATCCCAATGATGGTGAGCAGTCGATAAAAATAAAATCGTACTTGTCTTTTATCGTTTCCAATGCTGATTTTAGCACTTTCTCGCGGTTTGGCAGGTTTAGCATTTCAATTTCAGCACCAACCAAATCAATGTGAGACGGAATTAAATCCAGGTTATCGATACCCGTGTGTAAAACCGCTTTTTCGGCTTCGATTTCATTTACAATACATTCGTAAATACTCGATTGTACATTCCTCAGGTCGAATCCTAAACCCGACGTGGCATTTGCCTGCGGGTCGGCGTCAATAATCAGAACCTTCTGTTCAAGTACTGCCAGACTTGCAGCCAGATTAATTGTTGTGGTTGTTTTACCAACTCCTCCCTTCTGGTTTGCTAACGAAATTATTTTTCCCATTTATAGCGTCTTTTTTATTCTTGAGCGGTTTCAAAGTTAACAATTTACCATTAACCAAAGTGAAATTTTAGGGGTAGCCCGGGGGATAATTTGGTAAGCACTTGTATTTGAACAGAAAAGCGCTCAAATTTTTTGCGATTTCATCTCTTTTTTCAGCTGCGATCGATCAACCGGAACAACCCCGACTTTCTCGCAAACCAATCCGCCTGCCAGGTTCGACAGCAGTGCGATTATTTTTGGCGGAAGGCCTGCAGCCATTGCCAGACTGGCCACTGCTATTACCGTATCGCCGGCACCTGAAACATCAGCAATATCGCGAATGGCAACCGGGTAATATTGTTCTTCTTCACCATTGATGATAAAAACTCCCAGTTCTGAAAGTGTTATGAGTATCAACTTTAATTGGTGCTCTGCTTTAAAGGTTTCAGCTGCCTTTTTCAGGTTTTCGAGGTCGCCTTTTTTTAGCGGGAACCTTGTACCTTCAACAAACTCTTTAAAGTTGGGCTTAAAAAGCGATACATTTTTATAGTTGCTAAAGTTTCGTTTCTTTGGATCAACAGAGGTCGGGATGCCTTTTTCCTGCGCCAGTTCGTTAATGGTTTTGAATAAATTTGGCGTAACCACACCTTTGTCGTAATCAACAAAAACGATCACATCAACCGGATGTGTTTCCATTTCTGTTTTTATGGCATTGATCAATTTCTTTTCCATTTCTTCCGAAATGTAATCAATTGATTCTTCGTCGATCCGAACGATTTGTTTACCGGAACTAATTACCCGGTTTTTTACCGTTGTATTTCGCGACGGATCGATAAATATCCCTTCGGAAGAGACTTTGCGTTTGTCTAAAAGATTTAGGAATTCTTTACCGTTGTCGTCGTCGCCAACCACCGCAAAAAGTTTTGGAGTAGCTCCCAGTTCCTGGATATTCCTTGATACGTTTGCCGCGCCGCCAAGACGGTTTTCGCGTGTTGTAACGGATACAATCGGCACCGGAGCCTCAGGAGATAAGCGGTCAACTTTTCCCCAAAGATAGGTGTCAACCATAGCGTCGCCAATTACAATGGCGCGTATTTTTGAAAACCGGTTGAATATTTCGTCTACTTCTGCTTTATTCACACAACGATGTTATGAGCACAAAATTAAGAAAAAACAACGGTAGGCAAATGTAAAAACCAGAAACTTATTCTGTTTTTATAAAATTGTTGAGAGTAAAATGTTTTGTGGGAGAGTTTGATATTGGATACTGGATACTTGATGCTGGTTACTTGATGCTGGATACTAGATCCTTGATACAGGAGACTAGAAGATATTAAAATGTAGAATATCCAATTTTCAATGTAGAATTTCCAAAGCATAACTTGTTGGATATTGGTTATTGATCATCCAGTATTGGTTGTTGATGCTGGATACTGGGTGCTAGATCCTTGATTTTGGTGACTAGAAGCTTTTAAAATGTTGAATATCCAATGAAAAATTTCCAATGAAGAAGCCTGTTGGATATTGGTCATTGATCATTCAATATTGGTTATTTATTTTGGATACTTAATACTGGATGCTTGATACTGGATTGTCCTGTGATTGTTAGGCCGGATCAACATCGATATTAAAAACGCAGCTGCTGTTTGATGGAAGATGCCTGACTGTTTTTACGGCATCTGTGATTTCTTTTTTTACCAGATCGAGATTGAGCTTTCGATCAATTTTTATCCAGATCTCTTTGTGATGCCATAGTTGAATACGACTGATCAGTGGATATTCCGGCCCCATAACAATCAGCTGTTTGTGTTTTCTCAGTTGTTGTGCCAGTTGGTTGGCAGCCCGGTCGACGCTTTGAACATTTTTGTGTTTTACCACAATTTTCACCAGCCGAAAGAATGGCGGATATTTAAACAGCTGGCGCTCTTCAAACTGCTCTTTTAGCGTAGCCTGGTAGTTTTGCTCACGAATTAATTCAATCAACGGATGGTCGGGCTGCGAAGTTTGAATAACCACTTTCCCTTGTTTGTGTTTTCGTCCGGCGCGGCCGGCTACTTGGGAAATAAGCTGGTAAGCACGTTCGTGTGCCCTGAAATCAGGGAAGTTGATCAGGTTATCGGCATTTAAAATTCCCACAACACTCACATGTTCAAAATCCAGTCCTTTGGTTACCATTTGAGTCCCGATCAGGATATCTGTTTTTCGCTCTTCCAGGTTTTTAACGATTTTGGCAAATGCATTTTTCGACTGCGTGGTATCTAAATCCATACGTGCAATCCGTGCATTTCGGAACAAGGGTTTCAGCTCATCCTCTATTTTTTCGGTTCCGTAACCCCGTGTTTTTAATTCGGGTGAGCCGCAATTGTCGCATTTGTCGGGCAACTGGTAACTAAATCCACAGTAATGGCAACTTAACCTTCGCTTGTATTTGTGATAGGTGAGACTTACGTCGCAATTTCGGCATTTGGGAATATCGCCACAGGAGAAACATTCAACGTACGGCGAATATCCACGCCGGTTTTGGAAAAGGATGATCTGTTCGTTTTTCTCCAGCGCTGTTTCCATCATCTCGAAAAGTTCGGGTGTTAAAAACGAACGCATTTGTTTACGTTTGTAGGCGCGTTTTATATCGGCAACCAGAATCTCGGGAAGTTCCATTTCCGAGTGGCGCTTCATCAGATTTACCAGTCCGTATTTGTTTTTTAGTGCGTTGTAATACGATTCGAACGAAGGAGTTGCCGAACCCAGCAAAACTTTTGCATCGTTCTGGTAGCCCAAAACCACGGCCATATCGCGGGCATTGTAGCGAGGCGCGGGATCAAATTGTTTGAACGAATTTTCGTGTTCCTCGTCAACAATTACAATTCCCAGTTTCGAGAAAGGCAAAAACACGGCTGAGCGTGCACCCAAAACTACCTGGTAACCTTCTTTGGGATTATCGTTGAATTGCAATACTTTTTCCCATATTTCAACACGTTCCTGGCTGTTTAGTTTCGAGTGGTAAATACCCACTTTGTTGCCAAAAACGTTTTTTAAGCGTTTTACAATTTGCGTGGTAAGCGCTATTTCCGGAACCAGGTATAAAGCCTGCCTTCCGGTTTTTATCATCTCATCGATAAGATGAATGTAAATCTCCGTTTTGCCACTGGCTGTAATTCCGTGAATCAGCGTAACCTGCTGCGTTTCGAAAGTGGTTTTAATCTCCTCGTAAGCTTTTGCCTGGTATTTGTTTAGCAGATTAATGCTTACCTGTTCGATTTTTTCTTCCTCCAGCCTCGATACCTGTTTCTGGCGCTCAGTAAGAATTTTCTTTTTTACCAGCTCCTTTACAAGATTAGGAGAAAAAGCAGTACCAAGCAGCAACTCCTTTTTTGGAATTTCATTAATCTGATCGTCAGAAAAAGCATTGGTAACCGAGCAAAAATGAAAAAGCAATTCCTGTTGTTTTTTTGCACGCTTCAACGAGTCGGCCTTTTCCTGAAGCACTTTTTCGGAAGAAATACTGCTGTGCAGTTTTACAAAGGCTTCTGTTTTCGGTTTGTATTTGCTGTTGATCTTTTCTTCGGCATAAACCACTTTTTTGTCCATCAGCGAGCGCAGTGCCTGGTACGAAAATTCAGTCCCCAGTTTGTGCTCGATATCCGAAAGTTGCGAAACATCTTCCTGCAATTGCCGGATGATTAATTCTTCTTTAGGGCTGAGAGTCAAGGGTTCGTCAATGCCGGTTAAGAAAAGTTTTGATTTGCTTTCCAGTTTTAACCCGGTTGGCAGCGCGGCCCGAAATACGTCGCCCAGTGTGCAACAATAATACTGCGCCAGCCATTGCCACAGCTTAAAATTTACCGGAAAAATTATAGGATGGTCATCAAGAATCTCCTGGACTTCTTTCACCTCCAGTTCTTCCGGCTTTTTATCAGAAAGCGAGATGACCAGAGCCGCATACAATTTCTTTTTGCCAAACTGCACAATTACCCGTTTCCCGGGAGCAATCTCGCTCTCCAGCGATGCAGGTACTTTGTAGGTAAAGCTATCGTGCAACGACAGGGGTAATATTACTTGTGCAAATAGTTCAGGCATAAAAAATATTTGCCTAAAAGTACGGGATTTTATGGAATGCGCTTAATAATCTTAACCGAAGTTGGTGTGGATCCATTTTTCCACATCTTCCATCAGCCAGTTAGGTGTTGAGGTAGCACCACAGATACCCACCGACTTAACACCATCAAACCATTCCTGTTTTATTTCGTCGAGATTTGAAATGAAATACGAATCGTCATTCACCTCTTTACAAATGGTGTACAGGTATTGGCCGTTCGAGCTTTTTCGTCCGGCAACAAACAGGATCATATCAAAACGTTCGGCAAATTTTTTCAGGTTAGGAACACGGTTCGACACTTGTCGGCAAATCGTATCCTTAATTTCAACCGGAACTCCGGGCTCGGTGGTTTCTTTTACTTTTTGGGCGATATCATGAAAGTCTTCTATTCGTTTGGTAGTTTGCGAATACAGCGAAACCGGACGGCTTTTGTCGATCTTGTCAACGTCGGCAATACTTTCAATAATGATGGCATTGTGTTTGGTTTGTCCGTTGAGGCCTTCAATTTCAGCGTGTCCTTTTTTTCCGTAGATAACAACCTGCCCTTCAATTTGTGAATGTTTGGAATACGAGCTTTTAACCTTTTCCTGTAAGGTTAGTACAACCGGACAGGTTGCATCAATTAGTTCCACGTTATTGGCTTTGGCATACTCGTAAGTCTCTGGCGGTTCGCCATGGGCGCGGATTAAAACTTTGCAGTTGCTGAGGGTAAAAAACTCCTCCTTTGAGATCGATTTTAATCCCATTCTCTCGAGGCGTTCCACTTCCATTCCGTTGTGAACGATATCTCCCAAACAATACAATTGGTTCGCCTGCTTCAATTCATCCTCCGCTGCTTTGATCGCGTTGATCACGCCAAAACAGAATCCCGATCTTCTATCTATCTCAACAATCATTTTCCTTCAGTAATTTCTTTTACTTTCTTAACGGCCCAATCCAATTGTTGTTCGCGCGTTAGCTCACTATTATCAAGAATTAATGCATCGTCGGCTCGTTTTAAGGGACTTACGGCCCGTGTAGAATCAATTTTATCGCGCCCCTCAACATTGGCTAAAATCTCCCCGAAGTTTACGTTGTCGCCTTTTTCAGTGAGTTCGAGGTAGCGTCGCTGCGCACGAATTTCGGGCGAGGCGGTCATAAATATTTTCAGTTCGGCATCAGGGAAAACTACGGTGCCAATATCGCGCCCATCCATAACAATACCTTTGTTTTTCCCGTTTTCACGCTGCTGGCGCACCATTTCGTGGCGCACTTCGGCAATGGTACTAATCGGGCTTACATTCTCTGAAACTTCCAACTGGCGGATCTCATCTTCCACATTTTCACCATTCAGGAAAGTGGTGTTCTTTCCGGCTTTTTCATCCCATTGAAATGTAATTTTAATGTCTTTCAATCCATCGATAATTTTTTGCGTGTTGGGAATCTTATTCTCAATCCATCCGTTGCGCAGGGCAACCAGAGTTACCACGCGATACATGGCTCCGGTGTCGATATAAACGTATCCAAGTCGCTGAGCAAGTGACTTGGCCATAGTGCTTTTGCCGCAAGACGAGTGGCCATCGATGGCGATGATAATCTTTTTGTCGTTCATGTTTCTTTAGGAATTTGGAGCAAATATGGGGAAATTTTAATTAAGATTCAATTGTCTGATTTTAGAAATTATTGTTCAGGTTAACCGACACCGAAAACAGGTTAGATGAGCCAGCTAAATGAAATCTGGAAATGGCATAATCAAAATGAAAACGTTTGATTTTTAAGCCAAACCCGGCAGAAAGTCCAACAGTTGATGCTTTGTTGTCGAATTTTAGCTCCTGACGCCGTTGGTAATTGTAACCCACTCGCAGGGTAAAATTTTCGGAAGGCAGAATCTCTGCTCCCAGCACCAGGTGACGCATGGTTTGTTTGGCAAAACTCTCCTCGCGCTGGTGAATGGTTTCACCGTTAAAGTCTTTCTCTTCATCGCTTGATGCCAGATCCCAGTGGTTAAGGTGTTGCAAAGTAGCTGAGAAAACAAGCGGGGCGTGTTGTAAACGCTTGCTAATTCCTGCCTGAATATTTAGGGGAATGCGTTCGCTATCGGCTCCATCGTAGTACTTTGAGATTTGCGTACCAAAGTTGCGTACCACAAAAGCCAGGTTTGTATAACCGTCTTTGCTGGCGAAACTTGCTCCCAGGTCGGCAGCAATTCCAAACGATTGGTAGGTTTCGAACGACGATAAAATAGGTTTCAGGTTGATCCCGTAATTCAGCCTCTTGTAGCTGTTCGAATAAATAAGGTTAAGTGCGTATTCTGCCGCTTTAAAAGTTATTCCGGTAAGTTCTCCGGCTTCTGTGGCTTCATCGAACTGCCCGTAATTGATGTAGTGCATGCCCACCGCAAAATTTCCAATTCCATCGTAGGTTTTGGCATACGAAGCATAACCATAATTTACATCGGCAAGGTAATTAACGTAATTTACCAAAAGGCGGTTGTCCATTTCTTTGTGCAGTAGTGCCGGGTTGGCATAGGGCAGGTTCAGATCGCTGGAATCGTTTATGGCAATTTGAGCACCTCCCAAGGCAGCGATACGCGCAGAGTTGGTCAGCTCCAGAAACTGGTAGGTATATTCACCTCCAATTTGGGCCTTTCCCGCAAACATCGAAAAACAAAAGAATATAAAAAGGTAAATTTTTCGCTTCATGCGCGATCGTCATTTTTTCTAAAACGCCAAAGGTATTTAATTATTATTATAGGGGAAACACATTGGAGGAATTATCGGTATTGGAACACTGATGACGCGGATTGAGAAGATATTCGCTGTAATGTAACGATCAAAACATTTAATTGCCGTTAGTAAGCATTTCTTTTTTCATTAAGGCATTTTCCAGCTCAACTCCTCTGACTTCAACTTTTTTACTTATTATTGGTTTGAACCCAAATTTTTTAAAGAATGGCTGAGCTGCCAAACTAACATCAGAGCTTAATTCTGTTATGTCTTTCTCTTTTGCTTTTTGGAGAAGAAAATTCATTAGCTGTTTTCCAACTCCTCTGCCTGAATATCCTCCGCGCACAAAAAAATGATCGATATAGCCTGAGGACTGCAAATCGGCGTATCCAAGAATTTTGTCATTATCGAGTATTACAAATGGATTGATTCGATGCATTTTATTTTTCCATTCTTCACGATCAATAGAATTGGGAGCCCATGCTTGTAACTGTTCCTGGTTGTAATAATTTGCTGCATTTTCTCTTACTGATGAAACAAAAACCTCCATCAACTGAATTTCTTCCCCGGGTTTATATCTTCTAATCTTCATTGGAATGGGTATGATATTTCTGTATTTGCACACTGATAACGCGGGTTGTAATGATAGTCTTACTCCGGGTGAGACCATCAGCAGTTAATCAACAGGAAGCCGCTCCGGCCAGATATTGGGCAACTCGCCACTAAAACCAATTTCAGGGAGATTGTCGATTAAGTTCATCTCTTCCTTAGTAAGTTCGAAATCGAATAAGTTCAGATTGTCAAGAATTCGTTCGTGGGTAGTTGATTTTGGAATAACCACCACATGGTGTTGAGTGATCCAACGCAGGCAAACTTTAGCTATCGAGCGTTTATGGTTTTTTGCAATTTGTTGCAAGGTTTTATTATCGAACACACGCCCACGCGCCAGTGGCGACCAGGCTTCAATTACAATGTTGTATTTCTGGCAAAACGCTGTCAGTTCCGGCTGCCAGTACCCGGGGTGAAACTCAATTTGATTAACCGCCGGTTTTACATTGGCAGTCTTAAACAAGGCATCAAAATGTTCCTGCCAAAAGTTGCTCACGCCAATCGATTTTATTTTCCCTTCGGCCTGCAGTTCTTCCATGGCACGCCAGGTGTCGGCATTGGCTTTTTGCCAGTTGTTGTAGTTTTTGGCATTGGCCGGCCAGTGTATCAGATACAGGTCGATGTAATCCAGATCGAGCTTTTTTAACGATTTTTCGAATTCTTTTTTGGCGGATCCGTATCCTAAACAATCGCGCCATAATTTGGTGGTTACAATAATTTCTTCGCGTGGAATACCGCTGGCCTTAATTCCTTTGCCAACGGCTTCTTCGTTAAAGTAAAAGGCCGCCGTATCAATTAATCGGTAACCGTTTTGCAGGGCAAATCGTACCGCATCAACTCCTTCTTCTTCGTTTGATTTATAGGTGCCAAAACCAATTATTGGTAGTTCGTTTCCGTCGTTTAATAGTAGTTTTTTCATAGGGTGTAATTTTTAGGTGGATGACGGGGATTTTAAAATAAATCGAAGTGGTCGTTAAAGTATACAAATATTAGAAATACTATTACCAATCCAATTGCAACACTCATCATAATCTTCCAATTGTTGATTCTTGTCTCTTCTTGTAGTTTCGATTGCAGTTCTTTTTTGTAGCTATCGGAATAAGTTTTGTTTTTTAGAAAAGTAAAGTCGCGTTTTTTTATGTGGTAGTAGCTGTTTACTTCCGGACCTATTGAAGCAGCACCGCCACCTCCATCAGGTTTGCTGCGTCTTCCAAGGTATTTTCTGGGTTTCATCGTTGAAATCCAGCGTTGCATTCCGAGGCCGTTGTATCCCATGGTGTTGGTTTTTTATGATTTGCATTAAAGTTAAAAATTTTCTTTTTAATCTGTCGATTGCTAGGACTCACATCTTTTCAGGAAAAGTTTGACTTAGTTACTGATTTATAAAAAGATGGTGTATAACATAAAGAAAAGACTGGGAATAAGGTTGTTCATGGATAAAAGCAATTGAACATTGTGTTATTTATTTCTACATTTATAGCTGAATCAACAGAAAACTAAAAAATAAACCAATGCGCAATCCTTTAACATGGTTATTTCTGTTTTTGTTCTCCACTCATAACCTGTACGCACAAGGTGATCCGGAATTTGATGTTGCTAAAAATCGTCCTGATTTTCAAAAACTGTATGTACAAACCGACCGTGAGATCTACTTTCTGGGCGATACCATTTGGTTGAGTGCTTATTTGCTTAACGGGAAAACACACATTCCGGTTAAAAATGATCAGAACTTATATGTTGATTTAATTGACTCAACAGGAACGATATTAAAATCTGAAATTTTTCCTGTGTGCAACGGATTCGGGGAAGGGAATATTCCAATTGCCGATTCGGTGCTCACCGGTAATCTTGTATTCCGGGCTTACACCAACTACCTCCGAAACTTTGGCGACGATAGTTATTTTTACAAATCGATGACCATTGAGCGAACCAAAAACTCGTTTGAGATTGAAGATGATACCCCGGATGAAAATAACAGTTGGGAAGTGGAACCTCTGGTTCGTTTTTTCCCTGAAGGTGGTATTTTGCTGGAACATACCCCGAATGTTATTGGCGTAAAAATTACAGGTAAAAATGGTGAAAGTATAAACACAAACGGGGTAGTGTTGAATGAAGACAAAAAAACTGTAGCCCGTTTCGAGACCAACTACAAAGGGCTGGGTAAGTTTGATTTTTACCCAAACAGCGGCGAAAAATACACGGTGGTTTTAAATGCTTTTCCAAGGTTAAAAGTTGCGTTTTGGGAACCGGAGAAAGAGGGCATAAAACTTCAGCTGTATAACAATTCCGAAGATCTTTTGCATGTTGGTATTTTAAGTAACTCTAAAAATTATTTGCGCGAGAAATACACGCTGGCCTGCATGAATCGGGGAGAAGTTATCTTCTACAAAAAGGTAAAACCAAGCCAAAACGATTTTAGTGTAAAGATTGAGAAGACTAAATTTGGTGCCGGAATAAACCGCCTGGTGTTATTAAACGAAGATTTAAATCTGGTTTCAGAGCGTTTGTATTTTAACAACCATGTTGAAACAAATTCCATCCGGGTGGCATTGCAGGATCAAGTTTATTCAAATCGTAGTTTGGTAAATTTTAAGTTGATTCCCGATGAAAAATTCCTATCTGATTGCGCTAGGCTTTCCATTGCGGTTGTAAACAAAAATAGTTTGAATGCTTTCGGTGAATCGCAAACCATTTTGTCGCAGTTGTACCTCGATGCTGAGCTTGTTGGCCGCATTGAACCGCCGACCGATTATTTCAACGATGAACCCGAAATTTCTTCCGAACAAAAACTCGACTTACTGATGTTAACCCACGGTTGGAGCAACTACATCTGGAATAAAATAGCGGACTTCAATGAAGAGGAATTTAATTATCCGGTAACAGCCGGTTATACTCTTGAAGGTTATGTAAGCAACTTGTGGAATAAAAAGCGGGTGCCCGACAGCGAAGTCCTGCTTATGGTGCAAAACGACAGTTTATATACCGCGTGGGAAACTACCGATGCCGATGGCCGGTTTGTTTTTGAACACATAAACCTGGCCGATTCGGCAGCTATTACTTTACAGGCCCGAAAAAATAATGAAAGTGAAAATACAAGGGTAACGCTTGAGCCGTTGACTACCATTTCGGCGGCCTTTAATCCGAATATATTCAAACAGTATACCGAACGAAATAAAATTCCGCTTGAACTCTTTCGGCAGAACTATTATGCAAGTTTGGCCGAAAAGGCATTCGAGCCGGAAAAAGATGTGATAATGATTGATGAGGTAGAAGTTACGGCCAATGCCCCCGAGCAGGAGGAAGTTAAATTTTCGCAGATTTATTCGGAACCTGATATAATGATTAAACCCAAAGATGGAGATTTTATGGCTAATTATTTAGAGGATTTTCTACTCGAAAAAGCGCCTGCATTTTTTGGGAATAATATGCCAATGTCGTTGCTTGGTGGAAGTGCTAAATTTAGTTTTATCGTATACTTGGATGGTATTCTTTGGACAAATGAATTTAATCCAATATTACCTCCTATATCTGTTAGCAATATTGACAGGGTAGATATAATTGATACGCATAACCCAACAGGCATGGCTTTGTTGGGTTCCAGAGGATCAGGAGGTGCCGTTTTTATTTACACCAAACGTGGTGCCCCGGATGAGGTGCGTGAAAAACATTTAAAAGGGGTGATCAAACAAAAGATAAAAGGTTTTTCGAAATACCGGGAGTTTTATTCTCCAACTTATACTGCCGAAAACAGGAATTCGGAAAAACCGGATTACCGAACCACGCTGTACTGGAATCCTTCAGTGAAACTTTATAACGGAGAGGCGAATATTTCGTTTTTTACATCGGATGATATTGCCCGCTACAAAGTTTTGGTGGAAGGGATTACAACTACCGGTACCGTATGTTTTGGAGAAATGAATTTTGAGGTTACACCGGAAGCAGAAAACTAGAATTGTTTCCGGAGTAACTCTTAAAAATTTTCCTTCTTCAGCTCTTCAAAAACGTCCAAAACCACCGGGCAGGTTTCGCAGTTTTTGTGCGACAGATCGAGGATCTGGTAAAAACGTTTTCGGTCGGTGTGTGGGTATTCACGACAGGCTTTTGGCCGGCTTTCGTACACCATGCAGTAGTTGTCGGGCAGCAAAAAAGGGCAGGGATGATCTTTAAAAACAAAGTCGCCGTCTTCGTCGGTTTTTATGTATTGCCCCATAAAATCGGGCACTTTCATTTTCAGGTGTTTGGCCAGTCTCTCAATGTCTTTGTCAATTAGTCGCGGGCCAATTGTTTTGCAGCAATTGGCACAATCCAGGCAGTCGAAATTATCAAAGGCTTCGTAATGTAACGCATGCACCACATCATCCAGCCGCTTAGGTTTTTTCTTTTTCAGCTTTTTCAACAAAGCATTGGTTTCCGGCCGGCTTTTGTCGGTTAGCAGTTTTAATTCTTCCGGTGTTTTATAATTGATGTTCATTTTGTTGCAAATTATTTCCGGTGCACCTCAACCGCTTTTAGGCGTCCGTTCGTATCCTTTTTCTTTATTTGGGAGAGGAATAGTCCGGTAACAACTACAATTATACCAACGATTTTTTGAAGTCCCAGTTCATCTTTCAGAATAAAAAATGACAAAACGGCCACAAACACCGGTATAAGGTTTATAAACGTATTTGCGCGCGTAACTCCGATTTGTCGTACACTTTGGGTGAAAAATACAAAGGCCAGCGTTGACGAGAAAACGGCCAGCAAAACAATTGCCCGGAAGGCCTGCGGATGGAAAGGAGTTTGAATAAAGTCTTTTACATCTACAATAAGCCAGATGGGTAAAAACAATACTACCCCGATAAAATTCTGATAAGCAATAATGGTTAGCGTGTTATAGCGCGATGCCAGATTTTTAAGAATAATGGCATAAGCTATTGCTGATAAAACTGCCATAAATTCAAGCCCAACGCCCAATGGCGAAGCATCGAACCTAAAACTGCCGTTTAGCACAACAAGAGCAACACCAACAAATGAAAAAAGGAGCCCTAAAAGGTTCATCGCTCTTACTTTTTCTTTGTGGAAATACCAGGCGGCTACGGGTGTAAGTAATGGAATTGTAGCCACAATTACTGCGGCCACTGTCGACGACACGTATTGCAATCCGTAACTTTCTCCTAAAAAGTACAGGAATGGTTCAAACATCGACATAAAGAAAAACAGTTTGTAGTCTCGTTTTTCTGGCCTTTGTAAGCGTTTTAAGAACCAGACAATTACAGTTATAAGCAGCGCGGCTATGGCCAGCCTTAATATTACTACTGTTATTGGTTTATAGGCAATAAACGCTATTTTAAACCATACAAACGAGAAACTCCAGAAAAAAGCGGCGCCCAGGGCTGAAAGTATCGCTGTCAGGTCTTTATTTTTCATGTGGTAAATTTGAAGAAGCAAAAGTAGCGATTAAGTGTGCTCGATTGTGGGAATAATAGCTGAAAAAAGCCATCTTTGTGACAAAATCACTTTTTTGTGATAAGATTTAAATACCTAAAACCAATTTAAAAATGATTTCAAAAAGAATTAGTTTAAAATTAGTGGCAGTAGTTGCTGTTGCTGCGTTGTTTATGCAAGGACTTACTTCCTGCAATTCTGCACCCAAAAAAGCCGAAGAAAAAAGTACTGAGGTTGAAAAAGAATTATTTATCGGACTACAACTTTGGTCGGTAAGAAACAACATGGGAGAGGATGTTGCTGCAACCTTAAAAGCTGTGGGCGAAAGCGGATACAAATTTGTTGAAACTGCGGGTTATGGCGATGGAAAAATGTATGGTATTGATCCGGTTGAGTTTAAAAACCTGTGCGAAAGCAATGGCCTGCAATTTCTGGGAGCGCACACCGGTCAATCGGTTCCGACAGAAGAAACCTGGGACGAAACCATGGCCTGGTGGGATACCTGTATTGCCGCACACAAAGCAGCCGGAGTAAAATGGATCGTTCAGCCATCGATGGGTGGTTCGGCTTACGAAAGTCTCGACGGAATTAAAGCATACTGTGAGTATTTTAATGCAGTTGGCGAAAAATGTAATGCCGCCGGTATTCGTTTTGGCTACCATAACCACGATAAAGAGTTTACAACCGAATACGAAGGCAAACCGCTTTACGACTGGATGCTGGAATTAACCGATCCTGAAAAGGTGATGTTTCAGCTTGATTTGTACTGGATTGCAGAAGGTGGTAAAAGCGCCGTTGATTATTTTGAAAAATATCCCGGACGTTTTGAGTTGTGGCACATAAAAGACGAAAAGGAGCTGGGCGAAAGCGGAAAAATGGATTTTGCTTCGGTTTTTGCTGAGCGCGAAAAATCAGGTGCTAAATACGGTATTGTGGAAGTTGAGCGCTACAATTTCGAGCCGCTTGAAAGCTGTAAAAAAAGCTTTGAGTATTTGAAAACTCAAGATTACGTTGATTTTTACGAATAAGCGGAATTATACCAATTGAAATAAAAAAGCGGTTGCCCGACATTTATCGGGCAACCGCTTTTTGTTTTTAGGGAGTATCCTGTCTATATCCAAAAATGTATGATCATTCCGGAGATCAATTCGTTTACCCTTATCCGCCAGCTGGCGGAAGCGAATTAATTGTTGGTGCTCGGGGTATTCAGCGACAATCAATTTGCGGATTGGATAATAAACCGGAACTCATTCTGTTATCAGAAAGTTTAAAACTTCCCAAATTTAAATGTCATTCCCACATTAAAACCTCGCAGTACATCCGGATTGGTATCGTACAATTCAATGTCGGAAGTGAGGCGGTAACTTCCGTATGCTGCCATGCGGAAAAAGCGGGTGAGGTTGAATTCCAACTCTACACCGGGTTCGAAAACAAAAAACAGGTCAGTGTCGTATTCCTGGTAATCGTGGTAGTAATCCCGGTCCCAGTTGGTGTGTTCTACCAGCGATATTCCTCCCATTCCCACTACAATTGGAAAAGAAACATGTACAGGTTTTGTGCCTCCAACAATCGGCTCGAAAAATACACCGCCGTAACCACCGGCTAAAAAGAAGCGGTCTTCGGGATTTGCCTGGTAATTATGGTACTCCAGGTCGTTAACAAAACCGTATCCGGCCACTCCAATGGCAAATGAGTGGTCGAAAATAAAAGCACCACGCGCTCCGGCAACCATGGCATCGCGGCCGCCAATTTGGGTATAACCAATTGTAAAAGCACCGTAACCTCCGTTACTTCTTTGGTTCGAAAAAATGGTTTCTACCTCGTGGTTTTGATAATCGTCTTGCGCAAAGGCAAAACCGGCGGCCATTAAAAAGGCCAGTAAAAGTGTTAATGTTTTCATTTTTCTGAATGTGTTAAATAGTTGTTTTGGCTTAAAAATGATATTTTATGGTAAAGGCAAAATCGAATAGTTCGAGGTCGAAAAAATCGCGACCTAACACATCAACATAAGGTTTTACCTCGAATCCGATGGAGAGCGGTACCTCGTAGAACAGGTATTCAACGCCAACAACGGCATCTACTCCTGCCAGCAGTGCTGTTCGTTCTTCGTACCAGCTGGTATTGTTTTGCACATAGTGTTTGTCCCATTGTTCGTAACCGAAATGGACTCCCAGTCCGTAGAACAGCGATAATTGCTCGGAGAAGGTAAACAGATCGTACTCGTGAAATTCTTTCATTGCATGTAGCTGAATTCCATCGTCGCGGGTGGCCAAAAGGAATTTGTACGAATTGGCATCGTCGGTGTAAAAGCGGTATTCGAAACCCGCCGAGTATCCGCCGCGGATACCGATTGCTTTATCAAAAGTTTGAGCAGACAAGGCCAGTGGCAGGCAAAATAACAAGATACTGAGGAAACGTTTCATAGTGGTTATTTTTAGTTTTCGCTGATTACACTGCCTGAGCCCGAAATATGGGTTTCAATGTCCGGATTCCCGGAATAAAATACATTCCCGCTTCCTGAAATATTTGAGCGAAGATGCTGCGAAACAGTAACATACATATAGCCCGATCCGGATGTGGAAGTGGTGCAATTGTACAGATCGAGCTGGTGGGCATCAATCGTTCCCGATCCGCTGATTACAAAATCAGCATCGTCGGCAAAGCCCGAAAATTCAATGGTTCCCGATCCCGAGAGTAAAGCATCAACTTCTTCGGCTTCAAAGGCAGTAACTATACTTCCCGATCCGGACAGGACTACATCCATTTCGTTGCTCACAAAATAATCGGTGGTAATAATTCCCGATCCGCTTTGTTTAATCCCTCGCAGGGTTGGAGTCGAGATAAATACTTCCATGGGCAAACGGTTTTTCAAATTCCGGATTCCTTTTACATCAATGTGCAAAGTTTCGCCCGAAACATACGTTTCAATGTACTGCAACAGGTTTTCCTCGGCACTTATTAACACATCGTGGCTTTGTGCTTCGGTAATGTGTACCTCAAAATCTCCCGATGATTTTACTTTTTCAAAGGAGGTAACAATACGGCTTTCCGATTCGCGGATTCCATTTCCTTCAACAGTAAATTCATCGATACAACTGGTGGCGCTAAAGAATATAGCAAGCCCACAAATGAATAGTTTAATCGTTTTCATAACAAGTAGTTTTCTGGTGGGAAGTTTGCTTAATTGTTTTCATGGCTTTGGCAAACACTTCCCGTGTGGTTAATAATTGTTTTCTTTCTGCTTTTAAAAGACAGGTGTTTTTGGGAGAGGTTGCAAAATGCGTGCTAAAAATTTATTTAATAGGTGGTACGCAGGTTAATATTGCCCGAGTTCGCCCTGATATAAAGCTTTTCAGAAGGATTTTGTGTTTCTCTAAAATTTCCGGTAATCTTTATTTCATTTTCTTTTTCATCCAGCACGTCTTCCTTTTCTATTGAAAAATCGGAGTCAAAACTCACATCAGCTTTTGTATGCTGAATATCGAAACTGAATGCTGATTCGCTGTTAAAATACAGGTTAATGTCGGTTGACCGCGATTCGATATTTACGCCACTAAAATCAGCCTCGGTTCCTTCCATTTCAATATCTCCGTATTCCGCCTGAATTTTTGCGCGGTCAACAAGCTTGTTTATTCGGAACGTGGTAAAACTGCTTTGTGCATCAAGAAGTTCAATCTGGCGGATTCTGAATTTATCGCGGCGCGATGACGCCGAAAGGCTTTCCACTTCCTGGAACTCAAACTCGGTTGATTTGCTTTGCAGGTGTATGGTTCCCATTTCTTTGGTGAACAGCTCGCTGAAATTACAATCGAGGCGCCCCTTTTCTATTTTGTTGATGGTGGCGTCTGCAAAGTTCAGCGTAAGATTCAGGTGGCGGAAATCGTGGGCTTTCATGTTTCCGTTCGACAGGGTGATGTCAGCTTCGCCTTTGTAGTCGCCAATGTAGATGTCGCCAAATTTATTGTCAACTTTCAAGCGGTTCGAGTCGGGCAGCCAAACCGTATAATCCACCTGGATATTTCCATCCGAGCTTAGTAAAGTCTCCTTAAACTTTTTGATCTCGCGGCCCAGTGTGCCCAGGTTTTTTTCAACTATTGTGCGTACTATCAGGTAGTGTTCGCTGTTGGTAATGTCAAAATCAATCTCTTCAATCGATTCTTCCAGCTTCGACAGTTTTTTTTCTTCAACCCTGATGTTGATGAGGAATTTTACCGAGTCCTTGTCCCAGCTCTTGAAATCGATTTTCCCGTATTTGTTGGTAATTTCAATTTGTGTTTCGGGTGTAATGGCATACGATTTCCGAATCTCTTTGGTGTCGGTAAACTGGGCATTTACCAATAACGGAGCAAGTAAAACAAACAATCCGGCAACTAATTTCCACTTTATTTTTATCATTTTTCCTCCTTGTCTAACATTTAACCTGGTTCAGCACATCGTCGCAAAGTTGCAGCCTGTAGCGGTTGTTTTCAATCATTGCTTCAATTACGCTCTTATTCGAAATATTTTCTTCCAAATCGTTTTTTAGCAGCTGGTACATACCTTCCAGTTCGTTTAAATCGGTTTCAATTTCGTGTTTCAGTTCCGGAAATGTATAGTAACATTTTTGTATTTCTTTCAGTTTCTGATTCACCTGCGACGAGTAAAATGCTTCAGCTTCGATTAGTTCCTTTAGTTCCGGATCAGCATTCTCTGCAAGGCGCACAGGATTGTTCAGATTGTTTTGCCAAAGTATCACTCCTGTTGCGATTAGAATAACCGCTATTGCTGCCGCGCGCATAAAATAGTGGCGCAGCGAAACAACTTTCGTCTCCTTTGTGGCAGTGTTAATTTTATCCCATACTTCCGGCGATGGTGTTCTGAAATCGAACTCCCCGCGGTTTGCTTTTATAAATTCCTCTAATCTATTCTTCTCCATATGGCTTATATTTTATCCATAGCATCTCCATGGGTTTGTTTTAATAGTTCAACAACACGGCGTTTGGCGCGCATAAACTGGGTTTTCGATGTTGATTCTTTAATCTTCAGTATTTGCGCAATTTCGCCGTGATCGTACCCCTCGATCAGATAAAGTGAAAAAATCATTCGTCCGCCTTCGGGTAATTGTTCCATTGCCTGTGTAATATTTGCTATTGTATATTCCGGCTCGTATTCGTTGCTTTCCTCTTCACTGTCGTAGTCGTAAATCTCCTCGCAATAGGTAAGATCCACTTTTCGTTTGTTAATGGCATTAATGCAGGTATTTACAACTATTCGTTTTAGCCACGACCCGAAATTCGATTCGTAACGGAACGATTCCAGTTTGGTAAATGCCTGTGTAAATGCTTCCTGCAACATGTCTTCGGCCTCCTCACGGTTATTCATCATCCGGTAACAAATATTGAACATGGCTTTAGAGTACAATCCATATAGCTCGTATCGTGCCCGGTTATCTCCCTTTTTACTGGCCTCGATAATTTTTTTATGTATGTGCTCTTTTTGTCTCAACTGTTCATCTTTCAATTTTAATGACAGGAATATTTTGCAGTGGTTGCAAAATGCAGGATTTCTTTTTTTGATATGGAAAACAATCTTAAACAAAAATACCATTCAAAATTTAATTCATTTTGAATTGTAGAAAGAATAAAATATTTATATTTGCACCCGCAAACAAAATGGTGGTTGTAGTTCAGTTGGTTAGAACGCCGGATTGTGGTTCCGGAGGTCGTGGGTTCAAATCCCATCATCCACCCGATAAAAGCTTCAGATTTTTCTGAAGCTTTTTTTATTTCTGTACATTTAGCACATGCAAATAACCACAATAATTCTAGCCGGCGGCTTAAGTCAAAGAATGGGCACCGACAAAGCCTTGTTGGAGCTCGGGGGGAAAACGTTGCTCGAACGGGCAATAGACCTTTGCAAACCTTTTTCTTCTGAGTTACTAATCAGTTCAAATCATCAGGCGCACACAACTTTTGGTTACACTGTTGTTGAGGACGAGATTAAAAACTGTGGCCCGATTGGCGGCATTTATTCCTGTTTAAAGCGCTCTTCAAATGATTGGAATTTAGTGTTGAGTGTTGACACCCCTTTTGTTCAAAAAAGTTTTATTGACTTTCTGAAAGAAGAAACCCGCAATTTTGAGGCAGTGGTTCCGGTTCATGAAGGAAAGAAAGAACCATTGATTGCATTTTACCATAAAAGTACATTGCGGGAAATTAGAACAATGATAGAGGACGGTGATTATAAACTTCATTTTCTTTTGCAAAAGCTGAATACAAACTTTGCAGAGTCAGGGGAGTGGCTGAAAAAGTATCCCAAATTATTTCAAAACTTGAATTGTCCAGAAGATATATAATAATATGTTCTATAGCTTGTTTTAGGCTGAACAATTATTATATCTTTATCACTCTCAAAAAATAACCTAATCAATATTATTATTATGAAACTCAAAACACTCATTCTTTTTGCACTGATTCTTACACTTTTTAGTTTTAAAAGTGAAAAAACTAAACTCAACGGTACATGGAAACTTATCAGCCAGGAATTGGTGAGGAACGGGCAAAGCCAGATATCAATTCTGGATCAGGCCAATGGCAGTCAACTAAAAACCTGGTCGGATAAATATTTTATGTTTGTTGGCGCCAGTGTACACGGGCAACAAAAGATGCATAATTTTGGTGGTGGAACCTACGATTTGTCGGGGCATTTATATACCGAAGAAGTTCTCTATCACAATGTGCCTTCTTTCCTTGGAAGAAAAGTTCAACAATATCTCGAAATAAAGGGAGATACCCTATACCAGGTTTACCTGTTTTCTCCACTCGATGAAAATGGCAATTATGACAAGGACAATTGCAACATAGAAAAATACGTTCGTGTCGATTAGGTAGGGGTGTTTGGTTAAATTCCAAAGTTTATTGTTAGTATTTAGAAGTTACCTTTGTGCAAAGATGGCTTCTAAATATTATCCTAATTGATTTTTATCATTAAGGAATCATCCAAAATCTGAAATGCTCTTCAGGCGTTTTTTGTCGGCAATAAGAATGTCCTTTCCAAATATTTTAATGATCTCATCTTTCCGGAATTCGGATAAGGTGCGAATCACATTTTCAGTGGTCATTCCGATATATTCGGCAATTTCGCGCCTCGAAATGGGAAGTTCAAACTCATCCTTTTTATATATGTAGTCGGAAAAATACAGCAGCACATGCGCAATACGGCCTTTCAGGTGTTTGCGTTTTATCTCCAGGTTGTCGAGGATAATTTTATCGGTCATCTGACTAATATTCGACATCATATCCATCGCAAACAGTGCATTTTCTTCGGCATATTTTCGTACCACTTCCAGTTGCAGAATACAAACCGTAGTTTGCTCAATGGCCGTAACTGAATATTTGTACTGTGTTGATGAAAATACCGACAAAAGACTAACAAAGTCGAAAGGTTTCGAGAAACTGATAATTTGGTCTTTGCCGTCGATTGAAGCTTTTGAGAGTTTCACCAACCCTTTCTTCATGTATACAAATTCGGTAATCGGGTCGCCTTCCTGTATAATCGATTCCCCTTTAGAGTAACTTCTTTCTACTTTTAAATCGCAAATATTGGTGAGTTCATCACTTTTTACATGTGCAAAAAAAATGTTTTTTAACTGGCAATATTCGCAAGTGCAAGATGTGTTTCCCATAGCCCGGTTTACTCGTGTTTCATTAACCCGCAATGTACCAATTTATTATGATATTTATTACTCTCTGATAATTATCATAGCAGGTTTTACAGCACATTGTTCGCCCGCACATAACTTTAAAACGCAGATAAACCAATAGAACGATTCAAAATGAAGAAGATAGTAATTCTTGGCGCCGGAACTGCGGGAACAATGATGGCGAATAAACTTAGGAAAGCACTCGACAGAGAAGAATGGGAGATTACCATTGTCGACCAGTTTAAAACACATTACTACCAACCCGGATTTTTGTTTATTCCTTTTGGTATTTACCAGAAGGAAGATGTGATAAAACCAAAGGCTGATTTTATTCCGACCGGTGTGAACATGATTTATTCTGCTATTGACAGAATTGAAGGTGACGCCAACAAAGTACATCTTGAAGGTGGGCAGGTATTGAATTACGATTTTCTGATTGTGGCCACCGGTACCAAAACCAATCCCGATGAAACTCCGGGTTTGAAAGACAAACTGTGGTACAAGGAGATCTTCGATTTTTATACCATCGACGGAGCTGTGGCGCTGCAAAAATTCTTAAAAGGCTGGGAAGGTGGAAAACTGGTAATGGCCATTACCGAATTGCCTTACAAATGCCCGGTGGCACCACTGGAGTTTGTGTTTCTGGCCGACGCTTATTTTACCGAACTGGGCATGCGCGATAAGGTGGAGATAGCCTACGTTACCCCAATGCCGGGAGCTTTTACAAAGCCGGTAGCCACCAAAATGCTTTCGGAGCTGTTGGCTGAAAAAAACATCGAAGTAATTCCTGATTTTTACATTGAACGGGTGGACAACGACCAGAAGAAACTTATTTCGTACGACGAGAAGGAAATTGATTTTGATGTGCTTACCGTAGTGCCTGTGAACATGGGCGACGAAATGATTGAAAGAAGCGGTTTGGGCGACGATCTGAATTTTGTTCCAACCGATAAACACACGCTGCAGTCGGTGGCTCACGAAAATATTTTTGTACTGGGAGACGCTTCCAATATTCCAACATCGAAAGCCGGATCGGTAGCTCACTTTGCTGCTGATATTTTATTCGAGAACCTGATGAGTGCGATTGAAGGCCGTCCGTTGCACGCCAAATTCGATGGCCATGCCAACTGTTATATCGAGACAGGTTTTGGTAAAGGCGCACTTATCGATTTTAATTACGATACAGAGCCACTTCCGGGAACTTTCCCGCTGCCGGGCATCGGGCCGTTTGGTTTGCTGAAAAATACCAAAATCAATCACTACGGTAAAGTTATGTTCCGCTGGATTTACTGGCACATTCTGCTAAAAGGAAAAGAGTTGCCGGTTGAACCATTGATGACTATGGCCGGGAAAAAGAAGGTGAATTAATTAAAGGTGCCTGATTATGGAAGAGAAATCATTACAAGTACAAATATCGGAGCTGAACCAAAAGGTTGACTTACTGCTGGAGTACGTAAACCAGCAGCGCCTTAAAACCAACGAAGTTGAGGACCTGATCTCTGACCTGTCGATAGTAGGAAAGGACATGTACGATACAGCGGTGGAAGATCTGGATAACCGGATGGTTCATCTTGATATTGATGAGGTGAAGGGGCTAATGTTGCATATTCTGCGTAACATCGATAACATGAATCGTTTTCTGGAGCTTTTCGAAAGTATGAATGATCTGATAAAAGATGCCTCGCCAATTCTTAACGAGGTGATCATCGACTTCTCCAAAAAACTGAATGAGCTGGATCAAAAAGGCTACTTCGAATTCTTTGCCGAGGCCGGACAGATCTTTGATAATATTATTACCCATTACAAACCGTCGGATGTGAAAGAGCTGGCCGATAACATTGTAACCATTATGGAGACGGTGCGCTCGGCAACACAACCCGAAATGATGAATGCAATGAACAATGGCCTTAAAATTTACGGAAGCATGGAAATGGAAAATGTTCCTGAGTATTCCATTTTTAAGGTTATGCGCGAAATGAATAAACCGGAGATGAAACGTGCACTGGGATTCTTTGTAACCTTTATGAAGAACATGGCTGCAGAAACCAATAAAAACAACAATTAAAAATAGAATTATGGCAGAAAAAACTTTCGCAGGAAAAACTGTTGAGGTAACCGCAGAAGGCTACCTGGTAAACAAATCGGACTGGAGCAAGGAAGTTGCTGCAGAAATGGCAAAAGAAGATGGTATTGAACTGACCGACAAACACTACGAGGTGTTGGATTATTTGCGTGAGCAGGAGGCATCAGGTGCCAGCCTTACAATACGAAAAGTTGGGAAATCGGGTATCGTTGATATTAAGGGATTGTACGAATTGTTTCCCGGTGGTCCGCTAAAATTATCTTCGAAATACGCTGGTATTGCCAAACCGGCAAGTTGTGTTTAAAAACCAAAAACTTAAGAATATGACTGAAGTAAAAGAAACGCCTTTAAAAAAGGTGATGATCATTGTAGCCAAAGCCAATATTGAAGATGTATATGCAGGTTTGATAATGGCGAATGGAGCAGTCATGGAAGGTATTGAGGCCAAGTTGTTTTTTACATTTTTCGGACTGGATGCCATTACCAAAAAGCAGATGAACAAGTTGCACACGGCAACAGTTGGCAATCCGGGAATGCGAATGCCAAACGGATGGGCTTTCCCAACTTTGCTTGGAGCGATTCCCGGAGTGGAAGCCGGAGTTTCGGCCATGATGAAAAAGCAAATGGACGAGCTGGATGTGCCACCCGTTGACGAATTTTTGGATATGATAACCGCAGGCGGCGGCGAGATTTATGCCTGTAAAATGGCCGCCGATATGTTCAAACTCACTAAAGATGATTTGTGTGAGCATGTAAAAGCAATTATAACAGTTGGAGACTTATACGCTATGTCGGGAGGCGACGGGACACAGATTATTTTTACTTAATCTAGTATACGAGGAAGTTAAGCGTCATCTGTTTTCAGGTGGCGCTTTTTTTATTTCCATTCGGGAAGAATACAAGTAGAACTTCGCTTTTGTAGCTGCTCTTCAAAATTGTTAAGCGTGGCTTGCATAATTTTCGAGTCATCATCATGGCAGGTAAGGCAGGCGCCAACTGTTAATATGGCCTGTTGTTGTTTAACACTTAGCGGAGAAACGTTGGAGCGTGTGGCTACTTTTCCGGTTCGTGTTTGCAGAAAATCAATCCAGGCATCGGCGGGCAAACCGTCGTTAACATCGCGCTGGTAAAGCGGAGAAAATGTCCATTTTCCCTTTCCGTCCGCTATTTCGTATTCCAGTTTCCCTTCGCCGTAGCCAATCGCAAGCGAGCTGTTGTGGCAGCTTTTGCAATCCCTCCCTTCTTTGGTGGTGGTATGCGGTGCAACCGGCGCATACAAACGATGAAAAATAGTAGAATTATCAGCGTCGTCGGTGTAAGCGCTTTTGTCGATGGTAAGAATCATTCCCGGTGCAACAGGGATAACTTCTGATTTTTCGCCTTCAGTCCGCATTCCCAACGACGGAAGTTTGGCTTCATACTCGCCAAAAAATTCAACCCAGCCGCCGGTTTGCTCTTTGTTGGCTACCATGTTGTACGATGGCTCGTTCGGATCGTATTCGTTGTGGCAGCCAATACAAGTTGGTACCCACGACGAGTGACAGCTTGAACAGGCCAGGTCAGAGTGGGCATTGCTTCTTGTACAAACTTCTGCCGGACGGGTTAACGCCATTTTAGTCTTGCTGTTTTTGGTTTGCAGAAACGCCGTGTCGTTTTCAACAAAAGTATTTACCAGCGCGTGCTTGCGTTTGCCGGTTACCAAAAATTCTTTCCCTGAAATATTGCCAAGTCGTAAAGCCGCGATAATTGCCGATTCATTGTCAAGATTTTCAGCTTTTATCGTTCTTGCATTGCCGTAAAAATGGCAATCAATACATTGCACATCAGCCTGATCTTCCTGGTGGGCATAAAGTGTTCCGTCGCCCATAACTTCATACGAGTGGTGGCAATCGATACATTCCATTCCCAGCTCGTGGTGAACGTCTTGCTGTTTTTTTACAAATACACGTTCACCCTCAATCAGGCGATAGTTATTGTCGTTAGCGGGCATTTGTTTGGCTTCAAGTGTTGTTTCATGCCATCCTTCGTAGCTGGTAGAAATCCTGCCCGAGCGGCTGTGGCATCCAAAACAGTGGTTGTTGCTAATGGCCAAACTAATCGACGGGTGTGCATTAATAATGGTGTCGCGAACCATGGCAAGTGCTGCTTCTGCCTCGGGGCTGTAATTCAGGTGGCAGGCCAGGCAGCCTCCTCCACGGCTGCTTTCGTTAACCGGGCCATATTCTGTTTTTGGATTTCCTAGGTGGCAGCGAACGCATAAATTACGCAGATGCTCGTCGGCAGCCGAATTCCCGAGATGATGTACATTGGCCAGTTCATCGGGATTATCCTGTTCATTGAAGACAAAACGATCAACACTGATCATTCCGCTTAATGTAGCCATTAAACCGGTGGGTACACGCTCAACAATTTCCGGATGACACTGCGTGGTACCGCACGATTGTGGCGCGGTAGCCAGATTTCCCGGAATAAGGATCATATTATTATGCGACTGATTTTTACCCGTTGCAAACGGATTTCCGCCATGACAGGAAACACAACCAATAGCTTCCGGCGAATGTGAATCGGTAAGACCGTGCGTTTCCGAGTGGCAGGCCAGGCAGCTTTCTTTTCGTCCCTGAATAACGGGAGAGGCGATTGCAGTTCCCAAATCAAATTCGGGGGTAAGTTTTACTATCGGCGATTTAAAATTATTAAGTACTTCGTAGCGGTAATTTTCCTGCCACGGATTTTTCCATTGCCAGCGCTCTCCTCTGAAAAACAAACCGATTATCGTTAAAACCAGGTAGAAAGCGGTAAAAATCAATAAACTTCGTTTGCTGAGAAACATGGTTTTGCCTTGCGCTGAATTAACCAGGTAAAGTAAAATGAGCAAAAGCAGAAAAAGTAGTAATGACCAGGCGGGGTGGCTCAGCCAATGCAATATTTCCTGGAAACCGACAAAGTACCACGGGCCTTTTACTGCCGGATTCAGATTGTCGTGCAATGGTGCACTGAAAAGGTAGCTAAATGCCAAAACGCCAATTGCCGAAATAACAAAATCAAGCACCGGGGGCCAGTATTTTCTTCGGCTGTGCTCAATCATTATTACCGCAATAAAAACGGTAAATGTGGCTATGTGGTGCACGTAAATTAGCTGGTAGCTTTCAGGATGGCCGAGCAATGAAAAGGCCAGCGATACGCCAATTAACGGAACGCGCTCGGCCAGTGTTTGTAATATTTGCCGGGCCTGCTCGCTGTCGGAATCGCCTTTTAGCAAAAATCCGGTGATCATGGCCAGGAATATGATTAAAACACCAATGCTCAGCCGGAATGCCAGTCCCTTTTTTAGGCCGATTTTTTCTTTGTAATGAAAATGATCGTAAAGGTGAATAAGGCTGAAAACAAGGAAGAACTGCGAGCTCCAGTAATGGTAGTTACGGATAAGCGCAGCCCACGGATTGGCGACGATCATTGTGCTTACACTCAGGTAAGGCGACTCAACATTAAAAGGAACAGCAAGCAGAATGCCCGATAAAATAACCAGCCAGAACATCGCCACAGCTAATGTTCCAAACGTTGTTTTATCATTCTTCTTTGCCATTTTATGCTTTAATTGTTATTGATTTTCCGTCGTCGGAAACCGATGAGTCGAGTGTCGTAAGGTTTTTGTATGCCGGTCCTTTTATAACCTGTCCTTGCAGATCGTATTCCGAACCATGACAGGGACAAACCAGTTTGCCGCTTTCCATTTTGTCAATTTTACAACCCAGGTGGCTGCAATGCGATGAAAAAACCTTTGTTTGATGATTTGAATTTACAATAATGTATTTGTCGAAAAACTGCACTTCCTTGTTCATGTTCAGCGGAACTGAAACTTCTTCGGCACCGGAAGTTGCAATATGTTGAAGCGTTAATTTATTCCAGATGAATGCAAAAAACGAAATAAATCCTACCGCCGCAACTTTCAAAAAAACTCTTCGGTTTTTGGTTTTCATTCCCATTTTCTTTGAGACAAATGTAATAAATTGAGAAAACTAGGAAATTGGAAATTTTTCTGTTTAATAAATGTTAAGAAAGTGACCTAAATCACATAGTGCTATTAAGTCAAATTTTGTGGCTAAACAAATCAAATAAACTCCGTTTCGAAAGAATGGGCTATATGTTAAAAAACCTGTTTCCCGATAAGGTCGCACTGTTATTTATGGCTATTTTTATCTCCTCTTAATGATTAGGGTAAGTGTTTGTAAATAAGTGCTATGGAATTGGTAGGATGAGATGTTCCTTCAAGGATATCGTGCTTATTTTTAATGGTTTCAAATTAAGCACGTTAATAACCATTGTACAAAATGATTTCTATATTTGCGCCCATATCTAAAAATATATATAGGTATATATGAATAACTGTAAAAAGATGCTAAACTCTTATTCTTTGGCGCTTTTTAGAAACAGTTTTGGAAGAATGAGAAACGTGTTCAACATTAAAGAAATAGAAAGATAAATAACCATGTGAGAAAGCATTTTTCATGCTGAGTTTGAAGAAAGCGTGTTACATGGGTTACCAATAAAATAAACTATTTAGACGAATGAAGACAAGACGGGATTTTATCAAAATTTCAACTGCCGGTGCCGGAGCTGCTGCCATAAGTTTTAAGGCTTTGGGATCAAAAGGTTTCGGGCTCTTCGAATCGAAGACCGAAGGTCCGGTAAGTGATGAGGATCTTACTCCGTATCCAACTTATTGCGAAGTATGTTTTTGGAAATGTGCTGCGTGGGCTTATGTCGATAAAAACGGAACTATACGAAAAGTTGTTGGTAATAAGAACGACCCGCATTGTAACGGTCGTTTGTGTCCGCGAGGTACAGGCGGCGTTGGTATGGTTTACGACGAAGATCGTTTAAAAACACCGCTGATAAGAGATACGCGCAAGGATGGTACTCAATATTTCAGAGAAGCAACATGGGATGAGGCACTGAACAAAGTTGCCGATAAGATGAAGGAAGTAAAAGAAAAGTACGGTCCTGAAGCTTTTGGTTTGTTCAATCACGGAACTCCCGGAGGTCATTTTCACCATTTGCTACGTGCTTATGGTTCGGAAAGTAATGCCGAGCCTGCGTTTGCCAATTGTCGTGGTCCGCGTTCGTCGGCTTATTTTTCAACTTTTGGAGCCTATGTTGGCTCGCCCGAATGTACCGATATCAGAGATACCAAATGTTTGGTATTAATTGGTTCGCACCTTGGCGAAAACATGCACAATTCGCAGGTGCAGGAAATGTCGGATGCCATCGATAATGGCGCAACCATTATTACGGTTGATCCACGTTTCTCAACGGCAGCAGCGCATTCAAATCACTGGTTGCCAATCAAACCGTCAACCGATATTGCTTTGTTAATGGCATGGATTCACGTGCTGATTTACGAAGGTTTATACGATAAAGATTACGTTGAGCAATATACATTTGGTCTTGATTATTTAAAAGACCATGTAAAAAATATGACTCCGGAGTGGGCTTATGGCATCACTACCATCGAGCCGGAAGAAATCAGAAGAACTGCACGCGCGATGGCTGATGCAGCTCCGGCGGTAATCATTCACCCGGGACGCCACGTTGTTTGGTACGGCGACGATACACAACGCGGACGCGCCATGGCAATTCTGACAGCTTTGTTAGGAGCATGGGGAAAACGCGGAGGATTATATTTCCCTGAGGGCGTTTCTGTTCCTGCTTACCCACACCCACATTTCCCTGAACCAAAATGGACATGGAAAGACTGGAATGCCGGTCGTTACCCGCTGGCAACAATGGGAATTACCACCGAGGCTTTAAAAGCATCAATTCCAAGATACAATTATAAACACCAGCTAAAAGCATGGTTGGTGGCCGGTACAAACCTGCCGCTGTCGATGCCGGATAAACCCTTGTTTAAAGAAGCTGCTGATTCAGTTGAGTTTATTGCGGTAATGGATACCATGCCTATGGATATCACGGGTTATGCCGATGTGATTTTCCCGGAAGCAACTTACCTGGAGCGTTACGATGTAATTCGTTCGGCCGCTAACCGCGAGCCAAACATTGCATTGCGTATGCCGGCTATCGAACCAAAATACGATTCGAAACCGGGTTGGTGGATTGCCAAACAAATTGGCGAACGTTTGGGCTTGCACGATTACTTTAACTACGATGATTATTCGGAAGTAATCGACTGGCAGTTAAAACAGCTGGGAACTTCGCTGGAAGAGATGAAAAAAATTGGTGTGAAAAAATTCCCGCGTAAAAGTGGCCCGCTTTATTTGGGTGATGGCGAAAACTATGATTTCAATACCACCACCGGAAAAATTGAACTGTATTCAGTTGATTTTGCCGACCACGGTTTTGATCCGATTCCAAATTATACGAAACATCCGGAGCCACCGCAGAATTTCTACCGTTTGATTTATGGTCGTGCGCCAATGCACACTTTTAGCCGCACATCGAACAACCCGCATTTATCAGATCTGATGAGCGAAAACAGCGTTTGGGTAAATCCAAAAGTTGCCGACTTGTGGGGACTGAAAAACGGACAGGAAGTGTGGTTGAAAAACCAGGACGATGCGATTACTTCGTTCCCTGTAAAAGTTCGTGTAACCGAACGAATTCGCTGGGACTCGGTGTACATGGTTCACGGATTTGGACATAAAAACAAAAAACTCTCGAGGGCTTTTGGAAAAGGAGCCGCCGATACCGAAATGATTACCAACGTTGCCGTTGACCCGATTATGGGTGGTACCGGAATGAGAGGAAACTTTATAACATTTTTAACAGAAGATCCTGCACTGGAAGAAAAGGAGGTTAAAGCATGAGATATGCAATGGCGATCGACACAAAAAAGTGTGTTGGGTGTGGCGACTGTGTAGTGGCCTGTCAAACAGAAAATAATGTACCGCATGGATACTGTCGCGACTGGATTGTTGAACGCGTTGACGGAACTTACCCAAGTTTGAGTCTTGAATTTCGTTCGGAGCGTTGTAATCACTGCGATAATTCTCCGTGTGTGAGATGCTGTCCAACCGGGGCAAGTCATATTGAAGAAGGGGGAATTGTTTCGGTAACTCCCCATAAATGTATTGGTTGTGGCGCGTGTATTCAGTCGTGCCCGTACGATGCACGTTACTCGCATCCTGATGGTTATGTTGATAAATGTACCTTCTGTTTGCACCGCGTTCAGAAAGGACAAAAAACGGCTTGTGTTGATGTGTGTCCTACCAAGTGTTTGCATTTTGGCGATTTGGACGATCCGAACAGCGATGTTTCGCTGGCTATCAAAGACCGTTCATGGAAAGTACTGGCACCGGAAGCCGGAACAAAACCACAATTGTATTTTCTTACCTAACACTTAAACCTGATAGAAAATGAAAGAAGAATTATTTGTAAGCGGACGAAATATTCCGAACATCGATCCATACCTTAATATATGGCACTGGCAAATTCCACTCTATTTGTTTTTAGGTGGTTTGGCCGCAGGCATATTGTTTTTTGCCGGATATTTTGTTGTCAGGGGGAAAGAGAAAGAAATGAAAACAACCGTAAAAATTGCGCCAATCATTGCTCCAATAGCACTGATATTGGGCTTATTTGCGCTGTTTCTGGATTTAAAACACAAACTTTTCTTTTGGCAATTGTATACAACCATCCGATTGGAATCGCCAATGGGTTGGGGAGCCTGGACATTGATGATCATTACTCCGATATCGTTTATCTGGGTTGCCAGTTACATGAAAGAACTGATACCGGGCTGGAACTGGAAATTTGATTTCCTGGAGAAGTTCGAAGCTTTTGTAATAAAACACAGAGTTAGCCTGGCGTGGATTATGATGATTTATGCTATCATACTGGGTGTATATACCGGAATATTACTTTCAGCATTTAATGCGCGTCCGTTGTGGAATACATCCATACTTGGGCCACTTTTCCTTGTTTCGGGATTTTCTACCGGACTTGCAACCATCATCTGGATGAGTAAAGACGCCAACGAACGGAAAATACTAAGCCGGATCGACCTTGTTTTTATTATCATCGAAATCTTTCTCATCGTTCACCTTTTTATGGGATTCCTGGCCGGTTCAGAAACAGCTATCGAAGCTGCAAACTTGTTCCTTGGCGGAGAATTTACTGTAAGTTTCTGGGTGTTTGTGGTGGTTATCGGATTAATCTTTCCTGCATTATTCGAGACACTCGAAATTTGGGGAATGCACGTACCAAAATGGTTACCTCCGGTAATGATATTGTTTGGTGGTTTTATGTTCCGTTTTATTATGGTTGAAGCCGGACAGATAACACGTTACCTCTATTGATAATTTTATAAGTATAGAAAATGAATTTAGAAAAAGATACAATACAACAACCGAAATACATCAATCCTTATCTGGGTGGTGTTTTACTCGGGTTAGTGGTTCTGGCAACCGTATTTATTACCGGTCGTGGGTTGGGTGCCAGCGGAGCAGTTAAAAGTGCAGTTGTAACAACATCAAATACTATTGCGCCAAAAGCTACTGAGGCAAACCATTATATGAGCCAGTTTATTAGCGACGATCATTCACCAATGTATACCTGGCTGGTATTCGAATCGCTGGGGCTTTTACTGGGTGGTGTTCTTTCGGGAATTGTCTTCGGAAGGATCAAGAAATTCAGAATTGACAAAGGACCTCGTATTTCTAACAGAAAGCGACTCATTTTGGCCCTTATCGGCGGAGCACTTTTTGGATTGGGAAGTCAGTTTGGCCGCGGATGTACCAGTGGAGCCGCATTAAGTGGTACAGCAACATTTGCCTTAGGAGGCGTAATTGTAATGTTTGCCATTTTTGGTACCGGGTACGCAGTGGCTTACTTTTTCAGAAAATATTGGATCTAAGGAAAGTTGACAGTTCACAGTAGCAGTTACCGGTAATTTCTGAAAACTGAGACTGAGAACTGAGACTGAATACCGGGTATCAAAAAAAAAGATGAATTATCATTCAAATAATAGAACATTAAAAAATTAAGATATGGGACCTTTAATTCCTAATGGTGTAATTGGCGGCGGATGGGATTTTGTTATCGCAATTTTGCTGGGAGTCGCTTTTGGATTTGTTCTCGAAGCATCAGGATTTTCTTCTTCAAGAAACCTGGCCGGTGTATTTTACGGCTACAACTTTGTTGTGCTTCGCGTATTTTTTACTGCCTTAATCGTAGCAATGGTTGGTCTGTTATATTTCGATTATGTGGGTTGGCTGAATCTCTCGCAAATATTTATTCTTCCAACGTTTTTAACCCCAATGATAGTTGGTGGCGTAATAATGGGAGTTGGTTTTGTGCTGGGGGGCTTTTGCCCGGGAACCAGCTTTACCGGAATTGCCATTGGTAAACTCGATGCATTGTTTTTTACAATAGGACTTTATCTGGGAATCTTCGGATTTTCACTGGCATATCCTCTTTTCGAAGACTTCTTTACCAGCGGAGATATGGGAAATGTAACGCTTATGGAAATCACCGGACTTCCGGCTCCGTACTTTGCCGTGGCATTTACAGTGGTGGCACTTGCTGCCTTTTGGGGAACAATGTTTGTCGAGAAGCGCGTGCGTAAAAACATGAAGCAATATAAATTCTAAACGACTGAGAGAGATGAATAGAAACTATATTTTACTAACCGTACTTATGCTTGTGTTGGCGGTAGGCACCTTGTTTTTAACCACTGATGACGAGCCAAAACAAATTGCTCCGGAGGAGTTGTTGCAGGAAATTATTCAGCCTACACGATATGTAACAACCGACCAGGTAGCTAAGATGATCATTCAGGGCGACCCTTCGTTGTTGATGGTTGACGTACGTTCGGCAGATGAGTATAACGAATATGCATTGCCGGGTTCGGTAAATATTCCGCTTGAGGAACTTTTAAACGAAGGCAATATGGGATACTTCGGAGTACCCGGAGTTAAAGTGGTATTTATTTCCAACGACGATATCCGTGCCGATCAAACATGGGTGTTAACCAAACGTTTGGGAGTTGATGGCACGTACGTAATGAAAGGTGGCTTAAACTGCTGGATGCAAACCATAATTGAGCCTTCGCAGCCTGATGCCGATGCACCTTCTGTTGACCATGCGCTTTATGCATTTCGCAAAGGAGCACAAATTTATTTCACAGGCGCTGAGTCGGCAACTACCGACGACGGTAATGTTGAAGTACAGGTTCGCCGAAGAGAAAAAACTAATGTTGCAGCCGGTGGTTGCTAATTTCTAACTATCGAAAAAATTAATAGCATGCATATACATGAACGAAATCCGTGGAGAACATTAATCGCAGTATCCGTATTTGTGGTTATTCTCGTTATTGGTTTTTTAACCATGCCAAAACCGTTGATTGAATACGAAAAAAGCATGGACGAAAGCATAGAGGCTTTGCTCAATGGAGAGGACTATTTCTACCCCTGGGAGCTGGAAGATGTGATTGCCAATAAACCCGACAGTATCGTTTTGTTTGATATCCGCGACAACTTCGTGTTCGGACAGGGACATATTCCAGGGGCCGAGAATTTGTCTGCAAGTACTTTGGCCGATCCCGATAACCTGGAGCGTTTAACCGCACTTCGCGATATGGGTGTAACCATCGTTTTATATGGCGAAAACGAACTACAGGCCAATGGCCCATGGATGTTTTTCCGCCAGGTAGGTTTTAACAACATCAAACTGTTACTGGGTGGTTATGAGTATTACAAAGCCAATGAAGATGATTTGTACAGTACTATTGACGACGATGCGTATTTCAGTGGATTTCCGCGGTTTAACTATGCTGAAATGGCCGCTCCAAAAGACGGTTCTGATTTAAATGCTGATCAGGATAACAAACCGGTGCAGGTGCGTCGCCGCGAAAAAACAAACGTTGCTGCAGGAGGTTGCTAAAAAACCATATTATACCAATTGTATTTCAACGTGAGCTTTAAGCGAAATGTTGAGATTACAATGGTTAATGCCGATAATAAACGAAAGAGACTTTAGGAGTTTGCGAACTAAAGACTCATTTCGATATTAAATCGGTATTAATATATATTAAAAGTCCCGGTGAGTTTTTTCATCGGGATTTTTTTGTCTTACGTTGAAGAGAAATTGCTAGCTTTTGGCTGCACTTTGGTAATGGTCTCACTCAAAGTGAGGCTATCACTGGAGAAGTGTCAGCAGGTTGATAAGTAAATACGCAACGATATTTTATTGGAATCATTTTTGTAAAGCGTTCTGCTGTAATAATTGTTATATTCGAAATTAAAATAGAAACACATGTCAAAGATCTTGGTAATAGACGACGAGAGAAGCATCAGAAATACGCTAAAAGATATTCTTGAATACGAGAAATATGAAGTAGATCTGGCAGAAGATGGAACAAAAGGAATTGAGAAAATTCGTTCGGCCGAGTACGATATTGTACTTTGTGATATAAAAATGCCGGGACTGGATGGCATTGAAGTTTTGGAACGCCTGGTGGTTTTGGCTCCCGACACTCCGGTGGTAATGATATCCGGACACGGAAATATTGATACCGCTGTTGATTCGATAAAAAAGGGTGCATTCGATTATATTGAAAAGCCGCTGGATTTGAACCGTTTGCTGATTACCATCCGCAATGCCATGGATAAATCAACGCTGGTTACCGAAACCAAAATTCTGAAGAAAAAGGTTAATAAGAAATTTGAAATCGTGGGCGAGTCAAAAGCCATTACAGAAATTATTGAAATGGCCGACCGCGTTGCTCCAACCGATGCCCGGGTTTTAATTACCGGAGCCAACGGATCGGGGAAAGAGCTGGTAGCCCGCCGGATTCACGATCACAGCAACCGCGCGTCAGGGCCATTTGTTGAAGTGAATTGTGCAGCTATTCCTTCTGAATTGATCGAAAGCGAATTGTTTGGTCACGAAAAAGGAGCCTTTACTTCGGCAGTAAAACAGCGCAAAGGAAAATTTGAGCAGGCCAATGGCGGAACACTTTTCCTTGATGAGATTGGCGATATGAGCCTTTCGGCACAAGCCAAAGTTTTACGTGCGCTGCAGGAAAGTATTATCAGCCGTGTAGGTGGCGATAAACACATAAAAGTTGATGTACGCGTAGTGGCTGCTACCAATAAAAACCTGGCCAACGAGATCGATCAGAATAAATTCCGCGAAGACCTTTATCACCGTTTAAGTGTGATTCTGATTCATGTTCCAACACTTAACGAGCGGCTTGATGATATTCCTTTACTGGCCAATCATTTTATTAAACAAATTTGTGGCGAGTACGGTATGCAGGAAAAAACAATTACAGAGAAGGGCATAACTGAGTTGCAAAAAATCAACTGGACCGGTAATATTCGTGAGTTCCGGAATGTAATTGAAAGGCTTATTATTTTGTGCGATAAGGAAATTACTGAAGCCGATGTATTAAAATTCGCCGCTCCTTTAAAGTAGAATTCTTTAAATTATTCCTCAATCTAAAAACATCTTGACTGATTTGTTGTTAAGTATGTAACAAAGTAGTTTATAACGTTCTGTAACGTTTGCTGCTAAAGATATTAGCCTCTGGTTTCGGAAGTCAATTTGTCATGGCGTATTATTAATCTTTCCCTCGGGAAAATATTTTCTTCCGTTTTCAGAGGCTTTTCTTTTGGAAATTTTCCACTGATATTAAATAGAAATTTCACGCAGAGAACGCAGATTACCCGTAAAATCCGGTGGATTAATATAGAGATTAACTATTATTCCATGCCTGCCGGCGGCCTTCATTTTTGTCTTACCACAAAAACGAAGCAAAAAAGGCAAGGCTGCTTTTGATCGTTACCCTGCGTTTTCATAAAACCCAAGTTCGGACGGGTGATCTCCTCGCCCACTCGGAGCTTCCCGCTCTCACTAAGGCTTTATTTCAACTCCAGGCAACGACCAAAAGAGGCCGTCCACTAGCAGCGCTAGCTACATCGGAGCCTGGCCTCGTCCGGTGAGCCGGAAAACAAGCGGTGTCGGCGTTAAAAAATTACTGATGTTTGAGTAGGTACGACGAGTTTCAGGAAGTTTAGCCGGCATCGAGTAGCTTTTCCGAGCGAAGTGGGCGCAGCCTTGGGTTTTCTGTCTACTCTTTGGGCTAAACCAAAGAGTAGAATCCGGCTGATAAGCCAAATCATTGTTGCTTATGCTTGGTTGTTTTTATTCAATATCGAAACTTATCGGTGAGATATTTTTACTTCTCCACCTACTTTTCAATGTGATCCGAGAACGCTAAGTTTTCGTGAAGGACGCAAATCAGATTTCAGCACGTTTGCGAACTTTGCGCTTCTTTTTTCCTTTGCGTGAAACGATACTACTCTTTAAAAACTCCGTAGGAGTTCGATTATAGTAAGGATTTGAAAAACAAAAGTACACAACCCGGTACGGGTTGGATAACCAATATTATCTCGGTTTAAAATCCCACCTTAAACAAGTAAAAAATCACATTCAGAATAATGTAAAGCAGAATGATCAGCGCCAATCCGTATACGTTAAAAACGATTAATAAAATGGCTGATATCGCCAGGAAAAGGTACCGGTACCAGTTATCTTTTAAACGCAGGTTTTTCACTTTCAGCGAAAACATGGGCATGTTGATCACCATCATCCCCGACATGAAAATACCCAGAAAAACCAGGTTTTTTGTGGAATACAGCGATTGAAAAATATCGTGGTATTTCGGGAATTCAAGCATCAACCCAAGTGAAGCCCAAAAAATTCCGTTCGATGGAATAGGCAATCCTCTGAAAAATGGTTCGTCGCTGGTAAACACATTAAATTTTGCCAGGCGGATAGCTCCAAAAACCGGCACTAAAAATGCCGAGAAAAGAATAATCCACTGCCACCAATCTGCAGTTATCTCGTGTATCGGTTGGTTTTCTCCGAATAACGAAAACTCGAGCAAAGTAAAAAGAATAGCACCCGGAGCCACACCAAACGAAACCAGATCGGATAAGGAATCGAGCTGTTTCCCGATTTCAGAATAGGCTTTTAATGCTCGTGCTGCCAGCCCGTCGGCAAAGTCGAAAATCGATGCGGCACAAATAAAAATCCCTGCCCAGATCAGGTGCCCGTCGATGGCAAAAATGGTAGCAATTACTCCTGATAAAAGGTTGAGGGTGGTAATAAAATTGGGTATCTGTTTAATAATGTTCTTCATTTGTTGTTACGCTTTACACGTTTCCGGTAAAAATGAGCCAAATAAATATTGCAGGGATAACAAAAAGCAAACTATCCAAACGGTCTAAAAAGCCACCGTGTCCGGGTAAAAATGTGCCCGAATCCTTTACATCGATTTCGCGTTTTATCTTCGATTCGAATAAGTCGCCCAATGTGCCAAAAGCCACGGTTAGTACTGCAATAACAATCCAGCTAAGCATACTTACAGACTGGAACATAACCGCATTTACTATTCCCATAATAATGGCAAAAACGGCACCTCCAATTAGACCTTCCCACGATTTTGCCGGCGATATATTTTTACACATTTTGTGTTTGCCAAACTGTGTACCCACCAGGTAGGCTGCCGAATCGTTTATCCACAGAATAAAAAATACGCCAACCATTATCCACGGATAAAAGGTATTTTGCCCGTTAATTGAGGTGTGCACAACAAAGTTCATCAAACTAAACGGCAGCGCAATGTAGGCAAACCCCAGTGTGCTTGAACCCGCATTCTTTAGGGTGTCTTTGTCGCTTCTGAAAATTTCTACTATAAGCAGGATAACAACAATAGCAATAAAACTAAAGCCAAACTGGCGCGGCAGATAATTATTTGATAAGCCAAAACAAATCAGGAAAAAGATAACGCCAAAAATACTTCCGATAATGCGCGAAGGATGATGACCGGCTTTTTCCACCATGGCATAAAATTCATATTGGGTGATAAACAAAAGAGTTGCAAATACCACCGCAAAAACGATCGGATGCAACAGCGTTCCGCCTAGCATTACGGCTATATAAATAACTCCGGTAAGAGAGCGTTTAAGTAAATTACTCACCTTTTAATTCTTTGATTAGGTTAATAGCTTCGTTACGGTTTTCATCGGCAACATAAATTTTGTACTCGCCAAAATTCCGGTATGCCGAATCGTGTTGGTTAAGAACGGCAATTTTTATCCCGGCACTTTCAAGCAGGTCTTTAGCCATTTCTGCTTTGTATTCGTGTGCTGTCATAAAAATCATTTCCCAACCTTTCTCCATGCTGCAAAGTTAACAAAATCTGCTTTCCGAGAAGTTAATAAGTGTGAAGCTAGTACAGAAACACATGCAGCTCGCGCGGTCCGTGAGCCCCCATAACCAGCGTTTTTTCAATATCCGCTGTTCGGCTTGGGCCGGTAATTAAAGTAATCTGTGAAGGCAGCTGATCGGGATATTTCTCGCGGATTTTAGTATAAGCGGAATGAAGGTAGTCAACCAGTTGGTCTTTGCGGGCAATAACAATGTGTTGCGGCGGATACACCGATAGTTGACGGCCTCCCTGTAATGCAGAACTTACCATTACCGATCCCGTGTGTGCAATTAAAAACTCGCAGGAAGTGATTCCTGCTTCTATCGCTTGTTGCCTTTCCCTGTAATTTTGATGTTCAATTTCGTTTTTTGTGAGTAATTCCTGAAGTTCTTTTTCAGCACAAACCACTTCTGTTTCAGAAACATCCTGCAAAACCGTTTTCAGCCTCTCAATAAGCTCTTCTTCCGATTTGCACAAATAAACACTCCCGTTTACCGCCTCCAGGTTTTCTTTAAATGCCTGACTTAAAGATTTTTCAATAGCGTGATAAACGGGAGCGTCAAAATCTGGCATCTCCGGCTCGGGGTGAATAGCTTTTTTTAGCTTGTTCAGTATTTCTTCGCGAGCCGATGCCATTTATTCTGTTGTTGTTTCCTCCTCGTGATTTTCTTCGGTTTTTGCCTGTGTATCTTTGATAAGATCTGTTTTCACGGGTTTTTCACCGTTTCCGTTTTCCGAAATTACGTGTTTTTTATCCCACGGGCGTTTTCCAAAAATTTCTTCCAGATCTTCACTAAATATCACCTCGCGTTCAAGCAGCAGGTTGGCCAGTTTTGTATGTCCTTCCGTATTATCTTTCAGAATTTGTTTAGCACGCACATACTGGCTGTCAATCAGGATTTTTACTTCTTCGTCAATCAGTTCTGCCGTTTTTTCGCTGTACGGTTTGGTAAATGTAAAGTCTGATTGGCCAGTTGAGTCGTAAAAGCTAATGTTCCCAACTTTTTCGCTCATCCCGAAAATACTCACCATGGCATAAGCCTGCTTGGTTACTTTCTCCAGGTCGTTTTGTGCTCCCGACGAAATTTTACCAAAAATAATTTCCTCCGCTGCACGTCCGCCCAGTGCCGATGCCATTTCATCCAGCAATTGATCTTTTGTGGTGATCGAACGTTCTTCAGGCAAATACCAGGCAGCTCCCAGCGCTTTCCCGCGCGGAACAATAGTTACCTTAACCAATGGATGTGCATATTCCAGCAACCAGCTAATGGTGGCGTGACCTGCTTCGTGGAAAGCAATTGTTTTCTTTTCTTCCTGCGAAATGATTTTATTTTTCTTTTCTAAACCACCGATAATACGGTCAACGGCATCAAGGAAATCCTGTTTAACAATAGCGTCTCTGTTTCTGCGGGCGGCAATTAAAGCAGCTTCGTTACAAACGTTGGCGATATCAGCACCTGAGAATCCCGGTGTTTGTTTGGCCAGAAAATCAACTTTTACTTCTTCGCTTAATTTTAACGGACGTAAATGAACATTAAAAATCTCACCACGCTCATTCAGGTCGGGCAATTCAACGTGAATCTGGCGGTCGAAACGGCCGGCACGCATTAAGGCACGGTCCAGAATATCGGCACGATTGGTAGCTGCCAGAATGATTACACCACTATTGGTATCAAAACCATCCATTTCGGTAAGCAGCTGGTTTAGCGTATTTTCGCGTTCGTCGTTCGATCCCATATTTGGGTTTTTACCACGTGCACGTCCGATGGCGTCAATCTCGTCGATAAACACAATACACGGTGCTTTTTCTTTGGCTTGTTTAAACAGGTCGCGAACACGCGATGCTCCAACTCCCACAAACATTTCCACAAAATCGGAACCCGACATGCTGAAAAACGGAACGTTTGCTTCGCCGGCTACGGCCTTGGCAAGCAGGGTTTTACCCGTTCCCGGAGGGCCAACCAAAAGTGCACCTTTCGGAATTTTACCACCAAGTTTGGTATATTTTGCCGGGCTTTTCAGGAATTCTACAATTTCTTCCACTTCCTGTTTGGCCTCTGCCAGTCCGGCAACATCTTTAAAGTTTGTCGATACTCTCTGGTCTTTATCAAAAACTTTGGCCTGCGACTTTCCAACATTAAAAATACCGCCGGCACCACCTCCTCCGGCACCTCCACGACTCATCCTCCGGAAAATCCACCACCACAGCAATATTATCAGAACAAACGGGCCAATCGACCAAATAATGTCGCGTGCCCAATTCTGCTCATCTTCGTACACCGGAAAGACTTTGTCTTCCATATTTTCCTGTGCAACCTTAAGGTCATCGGCGAAATTTTCAATCGGTCCGGTATTTAGTTTAAAATGCGGGCCAATATCTGATGGTTTCGAGAAGTTGCCTTCAAACTGTGATTCGTAATTTTTTAACCGGTCTTCTTTCAAATAAATCCGGGCAATTTTTTCATTTATTACTACAATACGTTTAACATCGCCGTTTTGCAACATTTGTTTTACCTCGGGCCACGATGTGTCAACAGGGCCTTTGCTAGTGCTGATGTAGTATTGTACAATAAGAAAAACAACAGCAATAATCCCGTAAATCCAATAGGCATTGAATTTTGGCGGTTTACCATTGTTTTTGGGATTTAGTTTCCCAAAAGGGTTGTTCAGATTGTTCTGATCTTTTTTGTTATTTTGTTTATCTGTCATGGTCTTTTAATCTTCTTCTTCAATTTTAGTAATTTTTGCATCAGCCCAAAGTCCTTCAAGGTTATAAAACCGGCGTGCTTCTTCCTGGAAAACATGTACCATTACATCTCCGTAATCCAACAATATCCAAAGTGCATTTCGGTAGCCGTCGCGATGCCAAACATCTTCGCCGGTAATTTCTTTTACCGTTTCTTCTACCGTGTGTGCAATTGAATCAACATGTGTTGAGGAGGTTCCGTGGCATATAATAAAATGTCCACATTCAGTGTGGCCGATACTTTCCAGATCAACGTGTTTTATTTCTTTTCCTTTTATCCGATGAATACCTTCAAGAATTGCTTCTATTAAAACCTTTGATTCTTCTGCTTTATTCATAAAAATTTATTGTACCCTACAAAGATAATCTTTTTGTCCATTAACCATTTTTTAAGAGAATGGTTTACTTTTGAAATTATATGTTTTTAACGGACAAAAATATCATTGTTTTTAATGAGCTCGATAGTACCAACAACTATGCCAAGCAACTGGTGCGGGAAAAGGCGGCTCAAGGCACTGTCGTTTTGGCACATTACCAGGAAAGTGGACGTGGGCAGGTTGGTAATTTTTGGGAAAGCGAACGCGGTAAAAATTTGCTTTTCAGTGTGCTATTATACCCCGGTTTTTTAGACGCGGGGAAACAGTTTTATATCTCGAAAGTTGTAAGTCTGGCTTTGGCCGACGTACTTAAAAAGCATTTAAACGACGTAAAAATTAAGTGGCCCAACGATATTTATGTGGGCGAAAAGAAAATTGCCGGCATTTTAATTGAAAACACGGTGAAGGGCATAGCGCTTGATTCTTCGATAGTTGGTGTGGGAGTGAACGTTAATCAGGAGGAATTTCTGTCGGATGCACCCAACCCGGTATCGATGAAACAGCTTTTGAAAAAAGAATTTGAAATTCAGGATATTTTAAAAGCTTTTTTGGAGAAGCTTGAGAATTATATCGAGATTTTGCGTGAGGGAAGACTCGAAAAAGTAGATGCGGAATATTTTCAAGCTTTATTCAGAAACGAGGGTTTGCATCCGTACCGCAAAGACGACAAAGAGTTTAGCGCCAGAATTGCAGGCATTGGCAGTTTTGGGCAGCTCCAGTTGGAAGAGCCCGACGGAAATGTAACGGAATATATGTTTAAAGAGGTGGAGTTTGTTGTTTGAAACAGATTGTTAGAGATTGAAAAAAAGATTGAATTAGATTGATTAATTGAAGAATTGTTAAATTGCCAAATTGAAAAATTGTTGAATGCCAAATTGAAAAATTATGAGTAACATTCAATTATAATATCTCAGTGTAGCTCTGTGAAAATCTCTGTGTTACTCTGTGGTAAAAAAATTGCCTACTAATTTGCCAGCTGCCTATTCCTTCGAAAATCTACAATCGTTAATCATCATTCGAAATTCCTTCTGTGCTGAAAACTGAAAACTGCGACTGAAAACTGTTACTGATAGGGCAACTTCGAAAGCGTGTCGGCCAACTGATTAATGCCTTCTTCCAGTTTGCTTCCGGCCATCATTTTAATCATCATACTCATTTCGGCATGCAGTGTTAAGCGCATTTTTGTTTTGTATTCATTAACCGGCATCAACTGTATCCAGAAAGTAAAACTCAGCGGTAAACCACCCGAACTTTCAACTTTTATTGTTTTAAATGGCTCGCGGTTAACAATCTTAATTTCGGCAAGTCCCAGTCCGGTGATGTTGAATTTACACGAATCGCGGTCCGACTCAAAATCGGTAATTTTAATTTGCGGAACCTTTTCGGTTATTTTCTCTATCAGTCCTGAATTAAGGTAAGCAGACAGGTTTTCGAAATTCGACAGGTAATTAAAAACCACCTGCTGGTTTTGTTCGATAACTTTTACTTCGCTAACGTATTTGTTGAGTGCCATAGTAGTTATAAAAAATCCCGCCCCCAATAGCCATCAGGAGCGGGAAATATTTAATGTCTTTATATTCTGTTATTTTCCCCAGTTTGCAGGGTCTTCGCGCCATTCCATCAGCGACTCCACCTGGTCTTTTGTAATGTCGCCTCTTTCCAGCGAAAAGTCGATCAGGATCTGGTAACGGCTCAACGATGTAAGTTCAATACCCGCTTTTTCGAAGTTTTCTTTTGCCAACGGGAAGTTGTAGGTAAAAATTGATACCATTCCCACAACATCGCCACCAAAGTTGTTAACTGCTTCGGCCGCTTTCAAGCTACTGATTCCTGTAGATACAAGATCTTCAACCACAACAACTTTTTTGAAAGGTTTCAGATCGCCTTCGATCAGGTTTTCCAATCCGTGACCTTTTGGTTTCGAACGAACATAAATAAACGGAAGTCCCAATTTATCGGCTACCAATGCACCAATTGCAATGGCTCCGGTAGCTACCCCGGCAATTACTTCTGCCTCCGGGTATTTTTCCTGTATCAGCTGAACAAATGCATCGCGAATAAAAGCGCGGGTATCAGGATAAGAAAGCGTTTTTCTGTTGTCGCAATAAATTGGAGATTTCCAACCCGATGCCCATGTAAATGGATTATCTGGTTGTATCTTTATCGTGTTAATTTCAAGTAATCGCTTGGTTACTTCTGTTTGTATATTTTCCATAATGATGTGCAATTTTAATTCAATGCAAAAGTATAAAGTTTTTTTGAATGAAAAGAGGATCGGTTTTGTGCCGGGCGCGAATATAACATTGAGTAAACTATGCCAAATTTTGACCGAAAACAGCGGCATTGAAGCGATAATGGACTGGCTGCAGGAATTTGAAAACAGTGATATCCCGGAAACTGTTGTAGAACATCCTGAGGTTGAGAAACTGTTTCAGAATTTCAGATCGGCATTTTTGCCGGTTGATGCAGCAGGCGGTGTTGTAAAATGTGACGGCAAATTGCTGTTTATTTTCAGAAACGGGAAATGGGATCTGCCAAAAGGAAAAATTGATAAAGGTGAAAGTATTGAAATTGCAGCTTTGCGCGAAGTAGAAGAAGAATGTGGCATTACAAATCATTCCATTGTTAAAGCGTTGCCATCAACCTATCATATTTACAAATCGCCGTACAAAAATACACTGGGGCAGTGGATTTTTAAAGAAACCTATTGGTTTGAAATGGACTATCAAGGAATGGAAACACCAATTCCTCAAGAGGAAGAAGGCATTACCGAAGTACGCTGGTTTCAGCCGAATGAGCTGGACGAAGTGCTCGAAAATACCTACGAAAACCTAAAAGCACTGATTGAACTTTACCGGGCTTGATTACGCTGACGCATAAAAAGTTCGTTGCGCAGCCAGGTGCCAAATTGTTGCTCGAAACCGTTTAGCGGTGCTTTGGCATCATCGAAAACGACCTGGTGTTTTTCGTTTAGCAGAAAACATTGTGGAAACGACCGGACTTTATATTCTGCAATGGTCTTATTTTCTGTGTCGATTAACACGGTTGCGGGCACCTTATTTTCTTCAAAAAAACTGTCAATTCCCGCTCTGTCGGTGTTTCGCAGCACCACAAAAATATCGAGGTTTTTATTAAACAGTTCGTTCAGGCGGCTCAGGTATTTTAAGTGCTCCTGACAAATTACCGTTTCAACATCGGCAAAAACAATGTATTTAAATTTCTCCTGTCTGTCGTTCGTACAAAGCTTTTTGCCGTTAATGTCGTTTAAACAAATGGCCGGTGCTTCGCTTCCTTTTTCCAGAAATGAGATTTTGGCGGCAACGTTTTTTGCTGCCTCACGGATTTTTGTTTCGCGGTTGCCTGTAAAGTGTTTGCTGGCAATCATATTTTTTATGGCTTTCACCGGAAACTCTTTGGAGTAAAAACCATCGTGCAGCATTTTTAATAAAACCAAATCGGCCATGGTTCCGGAGAGCTCATATTTTTCCGAAATAAAATCAAGCAAGGCGCTAATGTTTTCGCCGGCAACTGCAGCCGATACTTTTGCTCCGCCAATGGCTTTTGCCGAAAAGCTAAGTTGCTTGTTGAAAGTTTTGTCGAATAAGGTTTTAAACGACTGGTGTCCCCAGAATTTCGGCGAAATTGATTGGAAAACAGCAGAATAATCTTCAGGGCTCATTCTAAAAATGTCAGCTTCCATAAGTTTTAATCGCAATGTTTTATGCAGCTCAAAACTTTCCGATCCTTTTTCAGGGAATGCTTCTTCGATACCGGTTTTAAGTCGGTTAAAGGCAGCTTCGGATTGTTGAAAATACAAGGCATTAAAATCTTTATCTGTCAGTTCGTTTAGTTTCTGCTCGAAGCGGCTGATCTTGTCGTTGAGCATATCGCCATTGTTGGTATAAATCCAAAAAGCAATGGGCTGGAAGTAAGGATTCTTTTGGTCGGCAAACGATTTCTTTTTTAATGGAGGGAGTTTTAAATCAATGCTTACTCCCGGCTCCAGTAAAAGCATCCCGCGGTAAATGCCAAACTCGGAGAAAGTAAAAAACGGCTCATCAATTTGTACAGAAGCCTCGCATGTTCCTTCGCTGTTGAATTTTAAAGTGAAAGCCACTTTGTTGTTGTTGGAAATCGGGTCGGCAAAGGCATAAAAAGTAAGCTCTTCGTTGGCGTATTCGGGATTGGTACAACCAATGTTTATGCCCCTTCCATTTAACGAAAAGCTCAGCGCCGCGATGAGGATTATCAGAAAACGTATGCTATGATTCATAGGTGTTATTCAATTTTAAACTCGCTCATATCCAGTCCCTTTGGCAGGAACAGGCTTGCATCGCCGCCATGCGAAACAATATCGCGAATTATACTGGCGTTAACCGGTGTATGTTCCGGCAGGGTGAGCAAAAATACCGACTCAATCTCGGGGTGCATTTTTTTATTTATCTGGGCAATTGAACGTTCGTATTCAAAATCGGAGGAGGTACGTATACCGCGTAAAATATATTTTGCGCCCACCTCTTTACAAAAATCTACGGTCAAACCTTCGTGTAAGCGAACCTCAATGGTAGGTTCGTTTTCAAAAACCTGGTTGATCCATTTCATCCTTTTTTCAATGGGAAAGAATGGTTTCTTATTGGCGTTAAAACCGATCATGATATAGATCTTATCGAACATAGAAATGGCACGCCGAACAATCGACTCGTGTCCTACTGTAAATGGATCAAAAGATCCGGGGAATATGGCTATTCTTTCCATTTTGAATCGTTTAAAGTGCTTCAAAATTAGCTAAAAATGCTAAGTGTAAAAAACGAAGGTGGCGGCTAGTTTATTGCTTTTGCCCGGTTTGAGCTCACAAACAGGATGTTACCCAGATCATTGTAGCCTTCGCTGAATTCTTCAATATTTCTCAATGCATCAGTAGAAAAACCAATGATTGTAAGGTCGGCATCGGCCGAGTATTTCATGATTTTGCTTTTTCGGTCGCCCGACTCAAACGTCACCATCGATATATTCGACGGGCTGATTGGCAAACGTCCGGCTTTTATCAATTCCAAAAGTTGATTGCGTTTTTCCTCAACATCCTGCTCGGGATAAAGCGCAAATATTTTAATCTTTCCTTTTTTCCACTCGGGGTGGCCTAAAATGATGTAGCCCAGCAAAATCATTAGATTAGCGTTTACATAGTCTTCCGGGCTTATCCAGATATGTATCTCCTTCTTATAACCAAAACTTTTGTACGATGTATTCAGAATACAAATATCGAAACCGGCCGATTCTACAATCTGGTAGTTGCCGGTAATTTCTTTCAGATTCCCCGGATCGGTTCTTGAAAATTCAAAAAGAATAAGGTTGTTTCCTTTGCCTGATATTCCTGAAAGTTGCACCACCTGCGCAATTGCAGAAGTATACGATGGCGAAATTATGGTGTCGAGATAAACACGGTTCTGACTTCCGGCCGAGAGTTGAATCAGGCGGTCGAGAATTTTCTTCGATTCAGTTGTATTCTTTTCGTTCAGCAAACCTTTTATAAAGTGGATGTAGGTTCCAAAACCGTATTTGTACGAAATCCAGCGCATAATATCGAATGCCGAGCGGCGTTTAAACGTATCGTGCGAAATACAAACACCAAATGGTCGCCAGCTTTTATCTTTTTCGCTGTCGGCACGCTGCAGCATAATTTGCAATTGGCGGCTAAGCTGGAATATTACTCCACGGAACAATTTGTTAAGCCCCTGGTTCTCCTCGTTGTTTAGCATGATAACGTAATATATGATTGCCATAATTACCACCGAAACAGCTGCATAAGTGGCATTCATTTGAAACATCAACCACAGCGACGAAAGTGTTCCGATAAGCGATAAATGCCAGCTTGAACGGAAGGTTGGGCGGTAGGCCGGATCGGCGGCAAAGTGCTCCAGTAAGGAGATGAGGCAGATGGCACTGTAGGTTACCATAAAGAACATGGAAATGATTTGGGCCACAAAATCAACATCGCCAACTACTACAAAAACAAATGCAATAATAATAGTTATCAGCGATCCGTTAATGGGTTCGTTATCCGTTTGCCTTCCTTTGGCAAACCAGCGGTTGATGTGGCTTTGTGGAAAAATATCGTCGTAGCCAATGGCTTGTAGTGTTCGTGGTGCAACCATTATCGATCCTAATGCCGAACTTAACGAGGCTGCTGCCAATCCGATTGGGATTATTGGCCCCCAAATGGCAATTTTACTCATAATCAGCTGGTCGGCCACTAAATCTTCGGGTGTTGCTGAAACGGCAAATTTGTAGGCAACTGCAACATACACCAACATGCCAACTACAGTTGCCCACAAGGTTCCGCGTGGAATGGATTTTTTAGGATCTTTTAAATCACCTGAAAGTCCCAATCCTGCTGCAAGCCCGGTAAATGCCGGGAAGATAATGGTGAAAACAAAAAAGAAATTCAGGTTATTGGGAATTCTGCTGTGGAAATTAACCACTTCGGGTTTTATCGTTGAATCGCCTAAAAAGAACATGGCGATAGATGTCAATAAAATGGCAACTACCACGTACAGCGCTTTCATTCCTACATTTGCCCCTTTTGTAAGAATTAATCCCGAAAGTAAAACCATGGTAGGAATGGAAATCCACCTTCGGTCGGGGATGAAAAAGTTATAAGTTTCACCAATCCATTTTATTACCGGCTCAAAGGCTTCGCCAAAAGCAATTACATAAAAAGCTACACTAATGGCCTGCGAAAGGTATAGGGCAATTCCAATTGCTCCTCCAATATTCAATCCGAACGAGCGGCTGATAATGTAATAGGCACCACCACCTTGCACGCGCTGGTTGGTAGCAATCTCGGCAACTGCAAAAGCTGTGGGAATAGTTACTATATGGCCTAAAACGATAATGCCAATAACGCCTATAAAACCAACCTGCCCAACAGCCCAGCCAAAACGCAGAAATAATATTGCTCCGAGTATGGTAGAAAGTGCCGTTAAAAAAACCGGCAGGGTGCCAAATTTTGCATTTGTGTTTACCAGCGATTTTGCCATAGTAACTCTGTTTGTGATTTTAAAGGTGAAATATAATTCTGAAATTTCAAACGATTTTAGGATATTTAGTCCGATCCATATAGATAAGAAACATTTTTATAACGGGTAGTTGTTGAAAAAATTCTGATTGGATGTTTTTATCAGAACTTTAGCATTTAAAGGCATTACCAGAAGGTTGTCAACCGAAACATATTCGTCGTTAATTACCAGTTGGAGGGTATTTTCGTGGTGTAGTTCTACTATTTCCGAGACACGAATCCATCCGTGATACGTGTCGTGCACGTGTCGGGTGTTCATACGTTTGTAAAACTTCTGTTTGCCGTCTGCATCAAACACTTTCACCTCTGCTTTGGGCATGTCGTATTTTCTGCTGTCGACATAAAGCCAGAATGACAATTCGTACTTTCCTTCCTGAAATTGAGCGCCAATCTTTTTATCGAGTAAAACTTGTTGGCCTTCTCTACTGTAAAAAGAGGCATTACCACTAAAAACGGTTGTAGCAGAACCCTCTTCAAAACCATTAAATAGAATTGAGTTTATAGCTGTATCAGTTGCAATTTCTCCAAACGACTGTAAGTTTGGAATCTCCGATTCGACGCTATCGTGCCACTCATTGTAACTGTCATGAAATACGGACAACGGCAGACGGGACAGCGTGATATATTTATCTTCCCAAAAAACTTCAGCTTTATTTTGCAGCCATTTTTCCCGCTCGTTCAACTTTTCTTTTGTGCAGACCAGCAAAATGGGTTTATCGTTCATATCGTCGAGCCGGGTATTTCGAATGGCCGGAGCCGCCAGCATTTGAACACTGCTTAGTGCCTGCGAAAAAGAAAGCCTTGGCGAAAAGCTTTGAATAAGTGGTAGTCCGGTGTGATAGGAACATTTCATTGCCTCGGAAAAACCATTCAGGCTGTGCTCAAAAATTAGTTTATCGCCGCAGGTGCTGGCAAAGGGCAAAAAGAAAATTGCCTGAAACTCGTTGGGATCCAATTTTGCTTCCTGAAAACGTGCCTGATATTCGCTATCGATCGATTCAAATTTGTCGTTCTTATTCAATAATCCGCGTGTGCTTCGTTTTATATTTACTCCGGCATCTATGGCCCAGTAGCCAATTACAAAAACCAGCAATAAGGTTGCAACAGCGGGCAATCCTTTCCTTTTTAACAAACGGAACAAACGATAAATAAACCAGGCGGTGTAAGCCGTAAACACATAGTAAAAAATCCATGTAAATCGTCCCAAAGCCCGAAACTGTTTTACCGGAGGAAACACATCCAATAACCAATCGAAACCATATTGAAACGGAATACACATTGAGAATAAAAGAATCAGGATGGAAGCGTAAAAAAATACTTCGATCTTTTTTGTGGGTTTAAAAATCTTCCAGCTGCTTTTCCTTTTACTGATCAGGTTGTAGAAACCGGTAATGAAAATTGAGACGGCAAGTAAAGTAGAAGGTAGCCCAACATATGCGCGTCCTTCCCATTGAAAATCCATATTAATATGATTTCCCAGAATATTTTTCAGTTGCGAACCCGGAGGCAGGAAGATGCTAAAAAAGTTGGCGTGGAAAATGTAAAACCCATAGGGATTATCTGGCCGGTCGGAAACCCAATCGGTTGCCGAAACCATACCTTTTACAATAATCAAGGGTATTACTGCAATTGCAAATAAATACAGACCGGTTTTCCAATATTCCGAGAGTTTTTTTCTGTGGTTCCAGCACTCCACGGTCAATACGCCGAAGAGTAAAATGGTATAAAAAGCCACAAAATAGGCGCTCGTAAATCCTCCGGTTAAGGCGGCAAGAACGAGAAGTATCGACCAAAGTATTCGTTTATCACCTAGCCTCCAGCGGATTAAAAAGTACCAGAACATGGGCAGAAAAACGGCATAAACCATTTCAAAATGACCATGAATCCGGTCGAATTGAGGACTAAGAAACAGTATCAAGAGTGATATGATTCCGGCATACAAACGGGGGAGCGAATAGTGCCGGAGAATAAGAAAAATAAAGGGCAGAGCCAGAAGAAAAAGTGCCAGCATTGTCAGGTTTAAAACAGCTACACCGTGATTGGCAAGCGGGTAAATATGCTTGTCGATAAACTTTACAAACTGCACATAAAGTGGATGCGAATTAATGTATTGCAAATGGTCGCCGTAAGGATAGTTAATTCCATCGTGACGAATGCCATCGTCGTATTTTAAATAGTAAGAAAAATTGAAATAGCTTTTTAGCGCATCGCCACCTTTTGAATATAAAATAGAGTTGGGGTGTTGAAATACGGGTTTAAGGTTTAAGAAAAGTATTAGAGTTGCTATTATAGTAAGAATAAATATTATTAGCCCATTTTTTTTCATGGATAGTTATTTAGGAACCAATTTAGGTATGGCTTAAATTAAAGTTTAAAAATACTTACGTTTTTATATTCGCCAATTTTATTTTGAAGATAGGGTTTGAATTCCTGGTGTTCTATTTTGTCGCTGTCGTTAACGATTAGATATTTCGCTCCGATTGATTTGAACTCCTCTATTCGTTCTTTGGGTTTCCCTTTAGTTGGAACATAACCATAATCTGTAAATCCTTTTTGATCCATTAGCACCAGAGAGATGTTAATACTGTTGTCGGGAATACTTATTACGAGATCTTCCCTTTTTATTCCCAGCGACCGCAAATACGGAGTTATTGATTCTAATGCTTCTGTTGTATTGCGATATTTGTATTGTTTATAAGCGTATAATTCCTTCTCGGCTTCCGATAAGGCAACATCATATTTTAGCATCGGATCGTTTACATCATATTTCAACCTGTTCATAATAGTTGTTAGGTAGATTAATGTCACTACTCCCACAAATGCAGTCAATTTCAGGAGTTTACTCTTAAAAACCACTGTAACCCTGTTTTTTAATTCACTTAAGAATCCCAGTAAAATAAGAGGGATCAGAATGAGTAAATTGATAAGGTAATAGTCGTGAACATCGAAAGCTTTGAACCATAGTAAGATGTAGAGTGTAGCGCCGATAAAAGAAATAAAGATGATCAGTAAGTAGTTGCTCCCCTTTTTTACCCAAAAAACAACATTGGTCAATAAGAGAATACCAATAACCGCCAAAGCTTTTTTATTGAAAAATGACGGAAGTAATGTAAAATACAAGCTCTTCCAAATTTCTTTTCTTTCTTCCTGATTTAAATCCCAAATGGGAAATAAATCTTGCAGAAAGATTCGATTGTTGGTAGAATTATAGTGGTCGGTATATTTTACCCAAACAAAAATAATAGTACCAATTAGAATGTATGGGATGAATTTACCAAGCTGTTTGGTTATTTGGAAACCGTATTTTCGAAAATCAGTTATGGTTTGTAGTAGTTGAAATGATAAAAATGCAACCACGATGATTAAAGAAGTTATTTTTAATAATCCGGCAATTGTGAAACATAGAACCGCTATCCAAATCCATTTCTTTTTACCGGTATCGTTAAATAAAAAGTAGCACCAAATTCCTGTTAATGAAAGCCCAAAAGCCGGAGCATTGGGAAGAAAGTTGTTGGTATAAAATACCAGTGCAGGCGATGAAAAAAGAAAAATGGGAATAAAAATGGCCCAAAAGTTATCTTTAAGTATTCTGTAAGATATTTTATAAAGCGAAAATAATCCGCTAAAAACAAGTAAGATATTTAACCCTCTGTATATAAAATATTGTTTGCCAAATAATGTCCAAAGTTTAGCTACCGTATAATATATAATCGGGAATTCGGATATGGTTTTCCCATTTCCATTGGGGCCGGTCCAGTGAACTTCAGGTTCGAAAAAGTTTAAGCCTTCTTTGTAATAATTAACTGCAATCGACAAACAGTCGGTAGCCCTCCACATATGCGGAAACCATGGCCCTTTAAGTATAATCTCGTGGTAATTGTAAAGTAAACTTACCAGTAATAAAGTGAACAGAAATAGTACATTCTTATTTTTTATTTCCACTTTCATCTTTTTTCGTTTGAGTTGGCAAATTGTTATACCTTACTTCTCTTTTATATAAAGTTTTAGCTCACGCTCTGTAGGCAGATCTACTTTTCTATACCCGTTTTTTTGTGCAAACTCAACAAATTTTATCTCTAAATCTCCAGGGTAATAGCCTGTTAAAATGGCATCCGGTTGATTGGTTTGCATAAAATTATCCACTTCTTTCTTCGATATAATATTAAACTCTTTTCTCGTATCATCAGGAATTGAGTGTGAGATGCGCCAAATGAACGGGCTGCTTACAAATTCTTTATAAATTTTAATGGAATCACTTTCTAAAATCTCTGCAGGCGATAGCGTCAACACTTTTGCTTCACCATTTATTGCTTCATCAACCAAAGTGCTTATTCTGTGTCGGCTAAGCGCATACCATGATTCCGTTGTTTTCATGTCATACGCTTTTTTATAATTCACTTCTAAAGGCGGAATTACCGATAACACAAAAAACAGGATGGCTATATAGTTGAAGTATTTCTTTTGCGTGCCAATAGTATAAAAGATAACAACAATCAGAAAAACCGATAGCGGATATACATATTGAATAATAAGTAATTTACCAACGGAGAGGTATACCAGAAATGGTAAAGTAATGAGCAGAACATTAATCCTGAAATTTAACCTGTTGTCTTTTATGAGGCTGAAAGCTTTGAGTATCAGTACCAAAATAAACCCTGCAAGAAGAACTGATGATTGCCATTTTTCCAGCACCTTATCAAAAAGTTCCGTTAATTTTTCACCTAAGGAAAGTGCTGCTCCGGGTTGAGCCTTCATATCGATTTTAAAATGAAACTGGTAGATGTCGAAAAGAAAGCCTTTGGGGGCCATTGAAATAAGAATGAACACTGGAATCAGTCCTGCAGAAACACCAAGCGAAAAATATAGGAACTGTTTCAGCTTAACTGTTGTTGACACTTTTTGAAACAATAAAATACTAAGTGCAAACGGGATGATGAAAAAAATGAAATGCATTCTGAACCCAACTGCAACTCCCAACAATAAACCACTAATTGCTGCTTTTAGCGGAAGCCGTCTGCTTCTGTCGGTTGATGTAAGCACTAAAAATGACAGCATTGAAAGCAATAATGGGAAGTCGTATGTAAATCGTGCAAAGGCATATTGTACAAAAGGATTGTACATTATAAACAGTAGGGCAGAGGCTCCAACAATGAATCTGAATAATTGGTTTTTATGATATAGGAAGTTTTGTATAGAATAAAAGATAAGTACAAGCATGCTAAAAAAAGATGCCAGGCTAATAATTCTTGCACTTAGTGTAAGCGATGGTGTAAACTCAAAAATTAAGGCGTATGTAAAAACATAGTAGGGCATGTGGATTAACCGGTAATCTTTGTAGGGAAGTAGTCCTTCGTCAGCTGTTACTTTGGCTCCTGCATTATAAGGATTGTCATCATGATCAGTATAGTTCTGCATATTCCTTAAAAATGCAGCCTGAAGGATAAAAGCAAACAGAAGCACAATCAAAACCTTGTATAAAGTTGCTACAAATCTACTTTCTGACGGACTATCAAGAAACCCAAGATCAAAGATTTTCATTCTCACTTGCTATTATGATTAAAAATTTTGTTCTTAACAATACCCCACTTCTGTATGCGATATTGGCAAGCGGTTCTTAACACACCAATGGCATAAATCGTACTGTTTTTAATGCTGATTGATGAAGCATCATCAAAATATTTCGTTGGGCACGTTATTTCGGCAATTTCGTAACCGGCATACCAGGTTTGAGCCAGCATTTGGTTATCAAAAACAAAATTGTCAGAGTTGGCATTGTAGTTTATTGTTTCCAATACTTCGCGCGAAAAGGCCCGGTAACCGGTATGATATTCTGAAAGTTTTGCATTAAGAAGAATATTCTCAATAAAAGTAAGCAGGCGGTTGGCAACGTATTTGATTAGAGGCATGCCTCCTTTAAGCGCTCCTGTTCCTAAAATCCTTGATCCCAAAACTACATGATACAATTCGTTTCCAAGTAAATTGGCCATTGCCGGAATAAGCTTTGGGGTGTACTGATAATCCGGGTGAAGCATAATTACAATATCAGCGCCAATTTGCAGCGCTTTGTTGTAGCACGATTTTTGGTTCCCGCCGTAACCTTTGTTTTGCTCATGAACCACAATGTGTTTAATACCGAGTTTTTTACCAACTTCAACGGTGTCGTCGTTGCTCATATCATCTACCAGAATCACGTCGTCAACAATATTGAAATCAATTTCCTTATAGGTAATTTCAAGCGTTTTGGCTGCATTGTAAGCCGGAAGCACCACCACCACTTTTTTGTTGTTAATCATTCGGTATATAGTTTTACCCCATAAAAATAAAAAGAGTTGGCAGAATTTATTGTTAATACCGAAGTTTAGTTTAGCTCGTTATTTATCAGCTACTTGTTTTTTCGCCTTATAATAGGATTTTCCGCAATTTAATTCTACCGGCCAGGCGTGTTGCAAAAGTGGCAAAAGCAACTACCGAAACCGATGAAATAGGCATTAAAATGGCAGCTACCACCGGAGAAAGATTTCCGCTGAGGGCAAAGGCAATTCCGACAATGTTGTAACAAAAGGAAATAATGAAGCTGAGTTTTACGATCTTCAGCGACGTTTTGGTGAAGCGGATAAAATTAGCCAGCTGATTAAACTGTTCGGCTTCCAGAACGGCGTCGCTTGCTGGCGAAAAATGGTAGACTTTATCGGCAATGGTTAAGGCCACATCGCTTTGCATCAGTGCGCCGGCATCGTTTAAGCCATCACCGGTCATCAACACGGTATTTCCTTTCTCTTGTTGCGATTTTATAAACGCAGCTTTATCGCCGGGTTTCTGATTGAAAAGCATGTGTTCACGATCGAAAAATGACGAGAGGTTTTCAGCTTCAGCATCGTTATCGCCCGAAATAAGAAAAAGGTTAAAACCTTGTTTCAACGAACTTAATACGTTTTTAAAACCCGTTCGATACCGGTTGCTAATGGTAAAGTGTCCTTTCAGTTCATCTTCGATGGCTACATATACAACCGATGTTTTTTTCTTTGTTGTGGTAGGTGCATTCGTTACATATTCTTCCGATCCGATTCGCAGGTTCAAGTTGTTTACTTTTCCAAAAATTCCACGTCCTGCAACTTCTACAAAATGTTCCGGATTATGGTATGCTGATCCGTTGAACGATTGCGAAAGTGCCGTACTCAACGGGTGTGTCGATTGACGCGTAAGCGAAAAAACAGCTTCTTTTTCCGATGCCGAAAGTTCGGTCCCCGAATACACTACCTTGTTTTGGTTGGGCTGCGTTAAAGTGCCGGTTTTATCAAATACAATGCTGTTAATGTGCGAAAGTTTTTCAATTACATCGGTGTTTTTGATGTACAGCCCGCGTTTGCCAAAAATACGCATGGTGTTGCCAAAGGTAAACGGAATAGACAACGCCAAGGCACACGGGCAGGCTACAATTAGTACAGCCGTGAATACAAAAATAGCCGTGTGGTATTCACCCCGAAGCGCCCAAAAAGTAAAGCCGAAAATGGCGATGGCAATTACAATCAGGGTAAAATACTGGCTAATACGGTCAGATAGAGTTTTTAGTGAGTCGCTGGGTTTTTCGTATGATTTATCCTGGTTCCAAAGTTTGGTGAGGTGACTCTGATTCACCTCTTTCTTAACCTTTATCCGTATAATTCCACCCATCTGTCGTCCGCCGGCATAAATAAAGTCACCAGTTTTTTTTACGATTGGTGTCGACTCGCCAGTAACAAAACTATAGTCGATTCGGCCTTCTCCCTCAACCAGTTCGGCATCGGCAGGAACCAGTTCTTTGTTGCGGATGATCAGTTCATCATCCACCTCAATCTTTTCTATCAGAATACTTTCTTCAATCTGTTTGTTGATTTTGGTAACTGCAATGGGGAAATACGATTTGTAATTGCGGTCGAACGAAAGTGCTTCGTAGGTTTTGCTTTGGTACCATTTTCCTACCAACAGAAAAAAGATGAGGCCTGATAAACTGTCGCTGTAACCCGGTCCGCCGGTAAAAATTACTTCGTAACTGGTTACCAGGAAGAGCACAATAATCCCTAGTGCAATGGGCAGATCGATGCTGATGTTCTTTTTCATCAGGTTTTTAATGGCCGATATGTAGTAGTCGCTGCCACTGTAAAAAGCCACAGGAATGACCAAAATATAGCTAAGTATGCTAAAAAGCGATTGCAGTTTATCACTCAGTGGTTCACCGTTAAAATAAGCCGGCAAACTGTAGGTCATTACATTGATAAAAACAAAACCCGCAACCCCAATTTTATACAAAAGCTTTTTGTACGATTTGTCGTCTTTCTTGTCGCTTAAACTTTGCGACAGATCGGGGATGTAATGAATGGATGCCAGCAACTCAACCACTTGCCGCAGTGAAATTTCCTTTTCGTCGAAAGTTATGTCTACCTCTTTGCGGGTAAAATTTACAAACGAATGGCGGATTCCCTTGTGCAGTTTATGCAGATGCTCGAGCAACCAAATACAAGAGGCGCAGTGGATAACGGGCACATAAAATTTTACTTTCGATATGCTGCCTTCAGAAAACGAGATCAGCTTTTCCTTTACTTCATCGTTATCAAGAAAAGCATATTTATTGCCGAATTCGGTGGTGGTCTCCACCTTTATTCCCGGAGTTTCTTCAAGTTTGTAGTAGTTGTAAAGTTTGTTTTCGTTTAGCAGCTGGTAAACCGTTTTGCAACCGGTGCAACAAAAATTCAGCTCGTTCCACACCACCGGACTGCTTCCGCAATCGGCACCACAATGTACACAGTTATTCTCCTCCTTTTTCCCCATTTCCCAAGATCCTTTTTCTGCTAATCTACTTTACAGCAATCTCCTTTTGTTTCAGTATGCATTGCAGCACTTTCTTTCTCCAGACTTTTTTCAAATTTCTGCTCTATTTTTTGTTTTGGCGGACTTAAATAGGGGATGCCCAAACTTAATCCGCGCAATACAAACAGAATTCCAACAATAACAACCAGTATAGGAATTAGCTTGTTTATCTTCTTTCTTACCGCTAAACTCAATACGTTTCCTGCCAGCGAGATGGCCAGCAGCATGGGGATAGTTCCCAAACCAAACAGGATCATATACAACGATCCTTCTGCAACACCACCTGTGCCAATAGCTCCGGCAATGGCCATGTACACCAAACCACACGGAAGTAAACCATTAAGCATGCCAATAAAAAACAGACTTTGAAAGGAGCGAATCGAGAACATTTCACCGATTTTCTTTTTCAGTTTACCCACTGCCGAAAACCAGCTTTTATCCATCTTGTACTGATTTTTAAACAATGTGGGAAACAGCACCGAAATGATCATCAAAGCTCCCATAATCACCGATACTTTTTGCTGAAATCCGATGAGTTGAAGTCCCTGCCCGAGAAGCCCGAAAATAGCTCCCATCATTCCGTAGGTTAAGGTGCGCCCCAGGTTATAAAGGGTTCCTCCGAATATTTTTTGCGGAACGGTGTTGCCATGTAGTGGCAACGCAATGGCAATTGGTCCACACATTCCAGCGCAGTGAAAACTGCCCATCAATCCTAAAATAAGTGCTGATATAAAAATGGTCATGGCGCTATCGATTTGAACAAAAGGTTGTAATTGGTTTAAAGGTAGTAAATTTACTGAATATTTACCGGGCGGTCGATTTCATAACGTAAACCGTTGGTATACCATGTGAATTTTAGAATGTACCGGCCGGCTATCAGATCGGTTTTTGGGAATTGGATTAAACTGTTTCCCGCTAAAATTTCGCACCTGATATCTTTTGTGTAATCCGACGGGCGATACAATTGCATATTGCCGGAATCGATTTTTGTCGCCAGTTCATTTTGAATGTTAATTACCAATGCTTCGTTGTTCATGTTCACGTCAAACAATCGTGCAAACGGTTTCGAGCGGGCATTTACATTCATCTGTTCGGTATGATCAACACCTTTTTCGTAATAATTTTTATGCACCAGGTTAACCGGCTGGCGCACAGCAAATACAATAAAAACAGCCGATCCGGCTAAAAACAACGCCAGAAAAAGAAATATCCCTGTTCCCCAATTAAACTTCATTTGTTTTCTTTTTTATTATTCCTGTTTCTTTTTTTCTTTCTACTGAAAACTGAGACTGTCAGCTTTCTTACGGCCCTACAAAACTGGCTTTATAGGTTTCAATTAATTCATTATTGCTGAAAACACCAAACTCAACCTCGGTTTTGTCACTCGTAACTTCGCTTTTTGGCAAGAAAAGAATAAATGTTGATTCGTACATATCCTGATCTTTCAAAATTATCGTGTTTCCGGCCATTTGAATTCTGCCATCATGAGAGATAACACGCAATTCAAGCGGAAGTTCGTCGTGTGTTTTATTTACTATTTTAATGTTGTAAACGTTCGATAAAGTTGTGTCCTGCTCCTGGTAAAGTAACCCAGGTGAGCGTAAAATAGTCGTTTCCAGTACCGGTCTCGAAAACAGTGTGTAAACAAAAAACGAGAAAATAAGTAGCAGCACAACCGAATAGGCCCGGTTACGTGCATTCCATATCGAATTTTGCTGACCTTTTATTTGCGCTTCAGAGGCGTAACGAATTAAACCCGGAGGTTTGCCGGTAACATGCATAATTTTATTACACTGATCGATACAGGCTGTGCAGTTAATACATTCAAGTTGCGAACCGTTGCGAATATCGATTCCGGTTGGGCACACCGAAATACACTGTTTGCAATCGGTACAATCACCATCGCCGTGTCCGCCACGAGGTTCGCCCCGCACATAATCGTAAGTAACGGCTATTGATTTCGAGTCGAGTAAAACACCCTGCATACGTCCGTAAGGACAAACCATGGTGCAAATTTGCTCGCGGAAAAACGAATACACCCAATAAAAGAATGCCGAAACCAGCAGCATAACCAAAAAACCAGAAATGTTTTGACTGATCGGTTCCCGTATCATTTCAAGCCAACGATCGCTGCCAATAAACCACATCAGAAAAACATTGGTCATGGCAACCGAGATTAGCATGAAAATACCGTGTTTCAGCGTTTTCTTAACAATTTTTTTTGTGGTCCACGGACTGTTGTCGAGTTTATGACGCTCGCGGTAATCGCCTTCAATCAGGTATTCGATTTTGCGAAACACCATTTCCAGAAATATGGTTTGCGGGCAAGTCCAGCCGCACCACAGCCGGCCAAAAGTTACCGTAAACAACACTACAAAAAGAACAAACGAGAGCATTAAAAGTGCCAGGATAAAGGTATCCTGTGCCCAAAAAATGGCTCCGAAAATGATAAATTTCCGGTGGGCAATATCAAGTAAAATCAGTGGATTGCCGTTTACCCGAATAAATGGTACTCCAACCCAGAACAACAATAAAATGTAGCTAACGATGGTTCGGCGGTTAAACCATTTTCCCGAAGGCTTTTTGGCATATATCCATTTTCGTCCTCCCCGCTCGTTCCAGTTTATGGGGTAGTCTCTGAAGTCGAGTTTTTGATTTGCCATATGTTCAATTTGCAGATAAAAAAGATGGGAAACACTGTTCCCCACCATTTTTCGAGGTATTTATTTTCTATTCACATTTTTCTCCTTGCGGCTCCTTGGCATTGGCCGGATTTGTTCCTCTAAGAGTCATTATATAACTGGCCACTTTTTGGATTTTCTCGTCGCTCATTTGCGTTTTATAAGCGGTCATTCCTTTTGCTGGTACTCCTTCTTTAATGGTATGAAACGCGCTTTCGAAATCGCATCCGTGAAGCGTGTAATCATCCGTTAGGTTAGGGCCGATCGCGTTTCCTTCACCATTCATTCCGTGGCAGGCCATACAGGCCAAATCGGTGTAAATTTGCTTTCCTTCAGCAATCGATTCTTCATCGGTAAACGCCACAAGATCTTCAGCAGAGATTGACGCAATTTGGTATTTTGCGTCGTGCTTCATTGATTTGTGCGCATATTCTTCATCCTGCAGGTTGCCTTCTTTTAACCAGAAATAGTAAGCTCCGTAAATAATCGACCAGCCGATGGTAATGTAAAATAACATCATTATCCATCGTGGCGGCGGATTATCCAACTCCTTAATCCCGTCGTAATCGTGGTCCATCAGGTGCTCATCCTGCTCCAATATTTGTTTATTTTTATCTGACATAGCTGTATTTTTTAAGAATTGATATCGCGAGAATCGCCATCTGTTAGAATAGAGTTCTTTATATCTTCCATTTGCTGGTTTGGAATGCGCATGGTTCGAATAAAGATTACGATAAAGAGCAATACAAAAATGAGTAATCCGACGATGTAAAAAATCTGGATTCCTTCGATACTTGTTAATAGATTACTTACGATCTTCATTTTACTTGTTTTGCAGAGTTGTTAATACGTAACTTGTAAGCTGTGTAATCTGTTTTTCGGAAAATTGCGTTTTATAAGGCACCATTCCCTTAGCTACATTTCCTTCTGAAATTGAATGGAACACTTCCTCAGGAGAGTTTCCGTGCAGCCATTCATCATCAACAAGGCTTGGGAATGTTGCAACTCCCTTTCCTTCCGGGCCGTGACAAACTACACAGGTTGTCTGGAACATTTTCTCGCCGGCTGCCAGATCCTCAGCACTTGTTAAAAGCTTAACTTCTTTTTGATTGGTAGCCTCAGTGAATGATTCAGAATGTAATTCTACCTGGGCCACTTCCGGTTGCTCCGAAATGTCTTTCCCCAGTTTGTGCATGTAGGCGATCATTGCCACGATTTGTTTTTTCGCATCGGTTTCAATACCCGAAGCTTTTAGGTCGGCAACAATACCTTCGGCTTGTGCCAGGTAATCGTCGACAGCTTTTTCGTCGTATCCTTCGGGGTAAGGAACGCCAAGTGTTTGCATGGCCCTGATCTTTTTCGGTGTTTGCGAAAGATCGGTATTTTTAACCGCCAGCCACGCATAATTCGGCATTATCGACTGTTCGTTCATCTTTTGCGGATCCATAAAATGGTTGTAGTGCCATGCCGCATTTTTGTACATCGGGCCGCCAACCACTCCGGCGCGCGCCAAATCGGGACCGGTACGTTTCGATCCCCACTGGAACGGGTAGTCGTAAACGAATTCTCCGATTTTTGAGTATTCGCCATAACGATCGGTTTCCCAACGGAACGGACGAACCATTTGCGAGTGACACACATAACAACCTTCTTTTACATAAAGGTCGCGGCCTTCGAGCTCTAGCGGTGTATATGGTTTTACCGATTCGATGGTTGGTACGTTCGATTTTATAAATATCATCGGGATGATCTCAACAGCTCCACCAATAGCCAGTGCAATAAATACGAGGATAGAGAAACGAACACCTTTTCTTTCCATCCAACGGTGTACGGTTTCTTTCATCGGGTTGCGGGCTCCGGCCAATACAAGGGCAGGTGCTTCGGCAGCTTCGTCGTTAACAAAACTTCCGGCAGCCATTGTTTTTGCCAGGTTGTAAACCATAATAAGGAATCCAACCAGGAACAGAATTCCGGCAAAAATACGAGCTACGTACATCGGAATTAGCTGGGTTACTGTTTCCAGGAAGTTCGGGTACTGAAGGAAACCTTCCTCGGTGAAGTTTCTCCACATTAACCATTGAGTAACAGCTGCCCAGTAGAGCGGGATGGCATAAACCAAAATGGCCAGTGTTGACAACCAAAAGTGCGTATTGGCTAATTTCTCGGAGAATAGTTTTGTTTTAAACAGTTTTGGTACCAGCCAGTATAGCATACCAAATACAAGACCTCCGTTCCAGCCCATACCTCCAATGTGTACGTGAGCGATGGTCCAGTCGGTAAAGTGTGTAATTTGGTTTACTGATTTCAGCGACATCATCGGCCCTTCGAAAGTTGACATACCGTAAGCCGTTACGGCCACAACCATAAACTTAAGTGCGGCACTGTCGCGAACACGATCCCAGGCGCCACGCAGGGTAAGCAACCCGTTTATCATACCACCCCAGCTGGGGGCGATCAGCATTATCGAGAACGTGGTTCCCAAAGCTTGTGCCCAGTTTGGCAATGCCTGGTATAACAAGTGGTGTGGCCCTGCCCACATGTACAAAAATATAAGCGACCAAAAGTGAATGATCGACAGCTTGTACGAATAAATCGGTCGGTTAGCCGCTTTAGGCAGGTAATAGTACATTAAGCCCAAAAACGGTGTTGTAAGGAAAAATGCCACAGCGTTGTGGCCGTACCACCATTGTACCACCGCGTCTTGCGCACCGGCATAAATGGAGTAACTTTTAAACAGCGAGATAGGAAGTTCAAAAGAGTTTACCACGTGCAACATGGCCACGCCAAGAAAAGTTGCCAGGTACCACCAAATGGCTGCATAAATGTGCTGAACACGGCGAACAACAATTGTCCCGATCATGTTCCACCCAAAAACCACCCAAATTAGGGTAATCAAAATATCAATTGGCCATTCCAGTTCGGCATATTCTTTCGAGGTGGTAAATCCGGCCAGCAGCGTAACGGCTGCCAGTACAATAATGAGTTGCCATCCCCAAAAGTGGATTTTGCTTAAGGTATCGCTAAACATTCGGGTTTTTAGCAATTTCTGCATCGAGTAATACACCCCGGCAAAAATGGCATTTCCTACAAATGCAAAAATTATGGCATTGGTATGAAGTGGCCTCACCCTGCCAAAAGTGGTATATTCCAGACCAAAGTTGAATACAGGAAAGGCCAGCTGTGCCGCAGCAAGAATGCCCACCAGTACGCCAACAACACCCCAAACCAGTGTAGCCAGTATAAACAACTTAACTATTTTGTTGTCGTAATTAAATTTTTGATTTTCCATGAGTTGGATAATTATTTTTTATTATTCTTTTTTTCTTCATTGATTTCAGATTCCGATTCCACATCGTCGTCGTCAAAAAGCATCCGCATCGATGGAGTTTCGTTATCATCATACTGCCCCGATCGGACCGACCAGATAAAAGCGCCCAGAAAAATGAGTGCCACCAGTAAACTTACTCCTATAAGCAGATAAAAAATGTTCATCTTATTAAAATTGTTCTTTTTCAAACGTATAAGATGGAACTCCCATGATTTCAATTCTATGCATAAATGGCAAAAGTTTTATCATGGTCGTTTCATTTATTCCTCTTTGCCTGCCCGGCTAATTTTAAAAATCTGAAATACAACATAGCCAATGGTTCCCCAGGCTCCTAAAACCGCTGCCAGGTACGACAACAATAGCCAGGTTTGTATATTTTCGTTGGTCGACCAAAGTATCTCTTCTTTAATAAGTACCGGTGTTGGTTTTGGCTGCCCTACTTTTGATGCGTCAAGCACCACATCTTCGGTAATGAATCCCTCGCCTAAGTCAACAACCAGTGTTACCATTCCCTGTTCGTCACCAATCAGGCTTTCCGGAATGGCATATTCCGCACGGCCTTCTTTGTTGGTAAGAACCTCTCCGATTGGGAGTGTCCCAAAGGCTTTTTGTGCACCAATTGAAATTGGGGTTTCAGCAAGAGCAACATAAACACTATCCTTGTTCTGATACTCGGCAAAAACTTCAACAATACGCTCGGCCTCGTTTACCGATGCCAGTACTTTCGCTTTTTTCGGCGGTTCTTCCACCAATAACGGTTCAGTATCGGGGCTGTAATTACGAATGTAATTTACCAAACGCCAGCGGTCGTCTTCCGAAATGGTGGTTTCGAATTGTGGCATACCGCCGCGCCCGTGTGTAATTTTATAAAACAACTCGCCCTCGCTGTTGGCCTGCATAATTTCGCTGCTTACATCGGGTGGGGGAGGAATCAATGGTAAACCGTTGTTTTTTCCCGGGTCGCCGTGGCACGATTTACAATTTAGCAGGTAAAGGTCTTTACCCTTTTTTACATTCGCAAGATTATATTCTGACGGGTTCTCAATATTTTTCTGATCTTCAGGAACCAACCATTCCTGTGCCATTCCCTGCTGGGCAAGAAAAACTAACGCTACAAATAATAGTTTGATCTTCATGTTTTTTATTTTTTCGGTTCAGCAAGAATTTCTTTGTCAATACCTTTTTCCTCGGCGTACTCCCAAATGGTAATAACCGGGAACATTTTGGCCAGCACAGTAATAATAAGCAGCGCGGCCATGAAAGAGAAAATGGTGATCATGATCTCGATACTGGTTGGCGAATAATGTTTAAAATAGTCGGGCACATTCTGCACCGGCAAAAACGGGTGCTCCAGCGTTGGTACAACAATAATATATCGTTTTAACCACGAGGCTATAAGCACAAAAACCGAAATAATCGTTAGCGGCAAAGGTTTTCTGAAAAACCGGAAAAGCATCAAAAGTATGGGAAGAATTAATCCCAGCATTTGTGCCGACCAGAACATCGGAGCATAGCTTCCGGTAAACAGGGTACGCAGGTGAATACCTTCTGCGGTTTTCATTTTGTAAGCCGGAACCCAAAATTCGTTGATGTTGAAGTAGAGGTAAACCAGGCAAACAAAAACCAGTAATTTTCCCATATAATCGAAGTGCAGGTCTTCAAAATATTCGCCTAAACGGTAACGAACCCTGTAGGCATACATTAATATAACTACGGCTGCTGCACCGGCAACAAAAGCACCGGCAACAAAGTAAGGCCCGAAAATGGTAGTATCCCACCCCGAGCGAAGAGTGGCGGCAAATAACCACGATGTTACGGTGTGGATAGATAAACCAACCGGAAGAATAAGTATCATAAGCACGCGCATGGAGTGTGCCACGAGCTTGTATTGTTTGTCATTTCCTTTCCAGCCGAGTGACAGTATTTTATATATCTGCATTTTCCATTTCGGGATATCGTCGCCACCACGGTCGCGCAAAAGGGCAAGGTCGGGGATAAGCGGGATATAATATAACAATACCGAAATGGTTAAATAGGTGGTTACAACAGTAACATCCCATATAATTGGCGATGCAAAACGTCCGTGTAAGAATACGTTGAGAAAACGATCGGGGCGTCCCATGTCCATTACAATAATAATTCCGGCCAGTGCCACTGCGGCAATTGCAATTTGTTCGGCTACCCTGGAAATGGGTTTCGACCAGCTAATTTTTAGCAGCTGTAACGACGAGCTGATTAAAAATCCGATCAAACTAACAGCCACAAAAAATACAAAGTTGGCAATGTACATTCCCCACGATACGTAGTCGCGCATTCCGGTTACTCCCAGTCCGTCGCGAATTTGTATAAACCAACCCCACAAACCAACCGCGGCAAACATAACAAGTATGAAATACCAAAAACGGGTGAGCTCATCGCGTTTTACAATCGAGCGGGTAAGGTCGAAAGTTATCTTATCCAATAATTTCCGGGATTCTTCCGGCGATTTTGTTTTTTCCATCGTTTAAAGTTTAGTCTGTTATGAGTGGTGATCTTCAATTTCGCCCTGAAATGGGAAAGCCCTGTCTTTTGGCGGCAGGTAATAAACACGCGGTTTGGTTCCCAGTTCTTCCATTAAAGTATACGCAGCGTTATCTTTAATCAATTTGCTGAAACTGGTAGTTTCGTGCGTGGTTCCGTTTGTAACCGCATCTTCGTTTTGGTCGCCAAACCAGTAAACTCCGTTGGGGCACGACGAAACACATGTTGGTAGTTTACCGTCGCGTAAACGGTCGGCGCTAAACAAACATTTCGAAATGGTACCTTTTTTCTGCGGTACATTGGCCTCAATGTTATAGGTAACGCCTTCGTATTTTTCGGCATCGCGTGGCTCAAACCAGTTGAAAACCCTTGCCGAATACGGACAGGCAGCAATACAGAAACGACAACCAATACAGCGTTCATTATCAATAAGAACAATGCCGTCTTCGCGTTTGAAAGTTGCATTAACAGGGCATACCTTCGTACATGGCGGGTTATCGCAATGCTGACATGGTTTTGGCATGTAATACGGAGCTGTGTGCTCGGCATCCTGCATTTGCAATACATTAATATGGTGTTGTTCCGGACGCAGCTGGTGGTGTTTCTGGCAACCTTTCATACACTCGCGTGCATTCCGGCATTTCGATAAATCGATTACCATCACAAATTTACGGCCCGGCAAGCCTTTTCTTCCCCGCTTTTGATTTTCGGTAAGACTTGGCATATCAGCGGGTTTAAGCTGTGCTTTGTTTACTTCAACAAGTTCTCCACTCGATGTAAGCAGTTTAATTGTATCTCCCGAGGCGGTCTCCACCTGGTTACATGAACTTAAAAGACTGGAGCCTCCTACTAGTCCGGCTGCACCAACTGATACACCCAACTTTTTCACGAAACTTCTGCGTGATTTATTTTCCATAAACAGACATTTTTTTAGAACTATAGTGCTGAAATCAATACTTTTTTCAGCTGAATTTAGTTTCTCAACCTTACGAATTTATAAAATAAGCGCAAAGCGGCAAACTAATCCGGTCCTCTCAATAATAAAAGACTAAATTGACTTTAAATGTTATAAGTGAGTAAGTTACAGTGTTTTTCTGTATTTGTAAAATTTTATTTTTGGTATAATAACTTGATATCTGATGAGATAGGTTTTAGGGTTGAAAAAAATATTTTTTTCGGGTGAACAAATGCATTTTCGTGTTGTTTATAAAGGATTTTTTTGAAGACCTGAACGACATATTATTGTGACTAAAGTTACATAAAAATATGCTGTAAAACATATTCTAAATAAACCTTCATTGCCTTGCACATGGCATAAAGATACAGGATTCTCTGAAAATTCAGGCCTCAAATATCCTGTATTTTCAGCGAAAATATTGCACGCAAGAAGTCAATTTGTAAAAAATCAAAAGAAACTTATTCTTTATATAAACATTATCAGTCTTTTGTGGTTTTAAGATATGAAATCAGGTAAAAAGGTATTATTGTATTTCGCCGGAATCGTGAAATTGATAAAACTTAAAACCTGTTATAACGTACTATTCATTTAAAAACTAAAATAAACCTTGCCGTATTGGTCTGGCTTCTATGAAAAAGACTGTAAATTATATTACAACGTTTCTTGCAGGTATCATTCTGCTACTTGCCAATGTTTCAAATGCTCAAAGCGTAATCAATCCTGCCGCTACCGACGATGATGTTGAAATCGGGGTGGTGGAACATCTTGACGATTATTTGCCCGACAGTATTTCGCTGATAAATGAAGCCGGCGAGCAGGTTTGGTTGTCCGATCTTATTGATAAGCCAACAATATTGAATTTTGTTTACTATCGCTGTCCCGGAATTTGCAGCCCGCTAATGGAAGCTGTTGCCGGTGTGATGGACAAATCGGATCTTGTTCCCGGAGAGGATTACCAGGTATTAACCATTAGTTTTGATCCCAGTGAAACAATTGATTTGGGAATCAGGAAAAAAACAAATTACCTGCAGCTGATGAATAATGCCGACAAAGTGGAAGAAGCCAAAACCGGTTGGTTATTTTTTGTTTCCGACAGTGCAAGTATAATAAGGGCAACCTCGGCAACAGGTTTTAAATACAAAAAAACAGGTAACGATTTTCTGCATGCCGCATCGTTAATCGTTGTAAGCCCCGATGAAAAAATTACCCGATATCTAAATGGACTTTACTTTTTGCCGTTCGAATGGAAAATGGCCATTGTAGAAGCCTCGAAAGGCCAGTCGGGACCAACACTGAACAAAGTATTGCGTTTTTGTTATTCCTACGATCCGCAAGGACAAACATATGTATTAAATGTAACTAAAGTAAGCGGAACCATAATTATGTTTTTCGCGCTGGTTTTACTGCTGTACCTGGTATTAAAACCAAAGAAAAAAGTAAATTAAACTAAACTTTATGCATACAACAAATGCTGTTAATGGAGCAAACTACTTAACCTATCAGGGAAAATACAAAGGTTTGCTCGGATGGATTTTTTCCACTGACCATAAACGTATTGGTCTTCTTTATTTGTATTCGATAGCTACCATGTTTGCAACCGGTGTTTTGTTGGGGCTTGCCATGAAATTTGAATTGCTGGCTCCCGGTAAAACCATTATGGATGCACAAACCTATAACGCTACGTTTACCGTTCATGGTGTTATAATGATTTTTATGGTGGTGGTGCCCGGTTTACCGGCGGTTTTCGGAAACCTGATGTTGCCCATAATGATTGGCGCAAAAGATGTGGCTTTCCCAAAACTCAACCTGCTTTCGTGGTGGTTGTACGTTACCGGAGTGGTTTTGGTACTTTGTGCCCTGCTGTTCGGATCGGGAACTCCCGACACCGGCTGGACCTTTTACGCACCCTACAGTTTTAAAAGCGGAACCAACCTGCTGCCTGCCATATTCGGGGCATTTGTGTTAGGTTTTTCATCCATTCTTACCGGTTTGAACTTTTTGGTGACCATTCACCGTTTGCGTTGCCCGGGAATGAAATGGTCGAAACTTCCGTTATTCGTTTGGACCTTATACGGAACCGCCTGGATTCAGTTGCTGGCAACGCCGGTTGTGGGTATTACCCTGGTGTTAGTAGCCCTAGAACGAGTGTTCGGAGTAGGCATTTTTGATCCGGCTTTGGGAGGCGATCCTGTTTTGTATCAACACCTGTTCTGGATTTATTCGCACCCGGCAGTTTATATTATGATTCTGCCTGCGATGGGAGCCATTTCAGAGATTATTCCAACTTTCTCGCAAAAACATATTTTTGGATATAAAGCCATTATCGCGTCAACAATGGCCATTGCATTTGTGGGCTACCTGGTTTGGGGGCACCACATGTTTACGGCCGGAATGAGCGGTACTGCACAATATTATTTTTCACTCCTCACATTTATAGTTGCCATACCAAGTGCAATTAAAGTTTTTAACTGGATATCGACGATGTATAAGGGATCGATCAATATCCAAACGCCCTTTTACTGGGCAGTGTCATTTATTTTTGTGTTTATGGTTGGTGGTTTAAGCGGCCTGGTTTTGGGGGCACTGGCTACCGATATTTATGTGCACGACACTGCCTTTGTTGTTGCCCATTTCCATTACATTGTTTTTGGCGGTACCGGCTTTGCCTTTTTTGCGGCAATGCACTACTGGTTCCCAAAAATATTTGGAAGAATGTATGATAAGGCCTGGGCCAATATTGGCTGGCTGGTTTTCTTTATTGGTTTTCTGGCGTTGTATTCGCCCATGTTCTATCTCGGAATGATGGGAATGCCAAGGCGTTATTACGACTACCTGGAAGAGTTCCATGGAGGAAATATCCTGAGCACGCTGGGCTCGTGGGTATTGGTAACCGGTTTTATCATCATTGTTGTAAACCTGGTTCGTTCGGCACGAAAAGGAGCACCTGCAGAGGTGAATCCGTGGCACAGTAAAACACTGGAATGGACAGTTCCATCGCCGCCACCTGTATTGAATTTCGATAAAGAACCGGTATTAGGAGAAAAAGACGGACCTTATAATTATGAATAATATGGCTGAACATCAACATGCACATGTAGAGCACCCCGACATGTACGATCCAGAATCGTCGAAAATCGGAATGTGGCTGTTTATTTTTACAGAACTACTGTTGTTTGGCGGCCTGTTTATCGTTTATTCGGTTTATCGGTACATGAACCCCGACGCCTTTCACCTGGCAGCTGAAGAACTAAACACCTTTATTGGCGCGTTTAACACCGTTATTCTTCTGGTAAGTAGTATGACGATTGCCATGTCGACCACCGCTTTGCAGAAAGGACACAAAAAAGTGGCCATCGCACTGGTTGTAATAACTTTTATTATCGGCATTGGATTTTTGGTGAATAAGTACTTTGAGTGGGGCATAAAATTCTCGCACGGAATATGGCCGGGATCAGAACAGATGCTGAATGAAATGAGCCAGGGCGAAATCCTTTTCTTTGGTTTGTACTTTGTAATGACCGGGTTGCACGCACTGCACATTATTGTGGGCCTCATAATTATGGGATTTGCCATTAAAGGTGTTGCCAACGGAAAAGTAAATGCCAAACGCCCGTCGTTACTCGATAACTGCGGCTTGTACTGGCACCTTGTCGACCTGATCTGGATTTTCCTCTTCCCGCTATTTTATCTCATCCATTAAAACTAACACTATGTCAGAAGATAAACATCATCATATCGTTCCGTACCGTTTATACGTAATTGTACTGGTTGCATTGCTGGTACTTACTTTTGCATCGATAGGAATTACCTCGATAGAACTGGGCGAATTTACCGTTGCCGCAGCCTTGTTGTTTGCGGTTGTAAAATCAGTTCTGGTGTTAACTTATTTTATGCACCTGAAATACGACAAACCATACATAAAACTTATGGTGGCCTTTGTATTTGCCATTTTTGTGGTTGTGATTGTGATAACCTTTTTAGATTACCTCTATAGAGTATAACTATGTATAGCTCAGAAATAACCAAAGCCTCAAATTTTGTTCAGGGTGTCGACACTGCATTTCTTGTCATAATGGGCATATCGTTTTTGTTCCTTATCGGGCTAACGGTGGTAATGCTTGTCTTCATTTTTAAGTACAATAAGAAAAAGAATCCAAAAGCAACCCAGATTGAAGGAAGTACAAAACTCGAAATCATTTGGACCGTTATTCCTTTTCTTATTACCATGCTGATGTTTTACTACGGCTGGGCAGGGTGGAAACCCATGCAACGTGCGCCAAAAGACGCGATGGAAATTACGGCTTACGGACGAATGTGGAACTTTAGTTTTGAATATGAAAACGGTCGACGTACCGATACACTTTTTCTGCCAAAAGACCAGCCGGTAAAATTAAACCTGGTGGCCATGGATGTGTTGCATAGTCTTTACATTCCGGCGTTTCGTGTAAAGCAGGATATGGTACCCGGAAAGAAGGATAACTTTATGTGGTTTGAGCCGCAAAAAGTGGGTACGTACGAGTTGTATTGTGCCGAGTATTGCGGATTGCAACACTCCTACATGTACACTTATGTGGAGGTGATGGAAGATTCGGCATTTCAAACGTGGATAGCCGATACAACAAATGTTGCAGCCACGGCAGCCGCGATAGATTCGCCGGCAGCCACGGGTAAACGAATTATGCAGAATATTGGCTGTTTTGCCTGCCACACGCTGGATGGAACCAAACTGGTTGGCCCGAGTTTTAAAGGAATATGGGGTGCCGAACATACTGTTCAAACCGGGCGCGAAACACGTCAGGTTACGGTGGACGAAGATTACATTCGGAAATCGATTTACGAACCTAATGCCGATGTTGTAGACGGATACAATAAAGGATTGATGGTAACGTACGAAGGGCAACTTTCGGATGACGATATTGATAATATTATTGAGTACCTGAAAACGTTGAAGTAGATTTTATAAGGCAAAAGGCAAAAGGCAAAAGTAGAAAGGCAAAAAGGAAAAAGTAGGCAGTAGGCAAAGTGTCATCCTGAGCGTAGTAGAAGGATGGACTAGGAAGAATAGTAAATAAGTGATTGAGAGAATGAGGAGGGAAAAAGAAGATTGCAGAATGAAGATTAACGATTTAAGATTTCAGGATTAGTAGGCAGTAGACAAAAGCATTAGGCAAAATACTAATGTGTTCTATGTACCTAATGTGGTTCGAAAATCTTTGGGTTTATGTGGTTCAAATAATATGAAACAGCAGCTAAAAATAATATACGAACTGGGCAAGGTGCGAATATCGCTACCCATTGCTCTGTCGGCATTAACCGGTTATGTGCTTTTTACCCACAATGTTGATGCACAGGGCTGGTGGTTGTTGCTGGGCGTATTTTTTATGGCTTGCAGTTCGAGTGTTCTCAACCACTGGCAGGAGCGCGATATTGATGCACAAATGCCACGCACAAAAGACCGGCCGTTACCAAGCGGAAGAATCAGCCCAAAAAATGCATTGTTGGTAGCCATTGCTTTTGCGCTTGTTGGTTCAATCGTTCTTATTATTAGCAATCCGCCAATGGCTTTGGTTTTAAGCTGGCTAACGCTCTTCTTCTACAACGGCGTTTATACTCCGCTAAAAAAAGTATCGGCTTTTGCGGTTATTCCCGGATCGATGGTTGGTGCAATTCCACCTATGATCGGTTGGGCCGGAGCAGGTGGAAGTCTTTCCTCTGAAATAATATTATTGGTAGCCGCATTCTTTTTTATTGGGCAAATTCCGCATTTCTGGTTGCTGCTTCTAATGTTTGGCGAACAATACAAACTGGCAAAAATGCCCAGTCTGAACCAGCTTTTTTCCGAACTACAAATAAAACGGGTAACCTACACCTGGATTCTCACAACAATAGCATCCGCATTCCTGGTTATCTTTTTTGTTATTGGCAACAAACTTATCATGTTCTTGCTAATGTTCTACATCTTTTACCTGCTGTCGTCGCTCACCATGGCGGTATTCTTTCAGGACGAGTTTAAAGTGCGCCCCTCATTCTACAAACTCAACTTCCTCTACCTTTTTATGATGATCTTTTTAATTGTTGACAGTTTGGTTCATACATAAGGTGGTGTAATCCTACTGTGCCGTTTATTTTAACTACATTTGTAAGCACATATTAAAAGTATTGAATGACGTTTGAAGAACTTGGCATTAATTACGATTTATTAGATGCCATAGAATACATGGGATTTAAAAATGCTACTCCGATTCAGGAGCAGGCAATTCCCATTATACTGGAAGGTAGCGACCTTATTGCCTGTGCCCAAACCGGAACAGGAAAAACCGCAGCTTTTTTGCTCCCTATTCTTGATTTAATTGCCGATTTACCCGGCGGAGAAACCTCAACACTGATTATTGTACCAACGCGCGAGCTGGCCATGCAAATCGATCAGCAGGTGCAGGGAATTGGTTATACCATGGGCATCCATTCCATTGCCTTGTACGGTGGTGGCGATGGCGACGAATGGGGCCAACAAAAACGGGCATTGACCAAAGGAGCCGACATTATTATTGCTACCCCCGGAAAATTGATCTCGCACCTGAACCTGGGATACGTAAAATTTGATAAGATCGAGTTTCTTATCCTTGATGAGGCCGACCGGATGCTGGATATTGGTTTTTACGAAGACATTACAAAGATTATTTCATACCTGCCAAAAGAGCGCCAAACACTGATGTTTAGTGCAACAATGGCGCCCAAGATCAGGAAACTGGCTTCGGAGATCCTGAATAATCCAAAGGAGATAAACATTGCCATGTCGAAACCGGCAGAAGGCGTGTTGCAGGCCGCGTACCTTATTTACGATAAACAAAAGGGCGATTTGGTGGCGCACCTCATTTCAGAGAACCCGGATTACAGCAGTGTTATCATTTTCTGCTCAACCAAGCGCGTAACCAACGAATTAGCAAAAAGGCTAAAAAAGAAAGGTTTTGATGCCGAAGCTATTTCTTCGGACCTGGAACAACGCGAGCGCGAAAATGTGCTGAACGGATTCCGATCCAGGCGGATTCGTATTTTGGTGGCTACCGATGTAATGAGCCGCGGTATAGATATTAAAGATATTAACCTGGTGATCAACTACGATGTGCCGGGCGATGCCGAAGATTATGTACACCGCGTTGGACGTACTGCACGTGCCGACTCAACAGGTGTGGCACTTACCCTGGTGAACGAAGACGACATGTACAAGTTTCATCGTATTGAGGAGCTGATCGAACGCGAAGTATTTAAAATTCCGCTACCTGAGCAGTTTGGCGAAGGCCCTGCATGGCGAACTCCTTCGAAAGGGAAAAAGCACGGACACGGGAAATTTCATAAATACAAAAAAGGCAACAGCCAGCACAAACACCGTCAGTCGTACCAGAAAAAAAAGAAACAATGAATTGGAAGGGACTAGCCACTTTCATTTTAGTTGTAGCCTCATTTAGCTTGTCTGCACAGGAAAATCCTTTAAGCCGTTTTGAAACCATAATTGGAAAGTGGGAAGGTACCGGCGAGGGTTTCGGAAATGCCAAATCAAAAATTACAGCCGATTATTCGTGGCTGATGAACAAACAATACATCGAAGTAAAACACCATTCGGAGTTTGAACCAACAGCACAAAATGCAGATGGTGAAGTGCACGACGACAAAGGAATTGTAAGTTTCGACCGTGCCCGAAAAATGGTACTATTCCGTCAGTATCACAACGAAGGTTATTTTACTGAATATGCTTTGAATGATTCCATCTCAACACCAACACAACTGGTTTTTGAAACCGAACGGATCGAAAACTTTGTTCCGGGAGGACGGGCGCGTTTCACCATAAATATTATTGCTGATAATGAAATTGAAACCGTTTTTGATGTTGGTTTCCCGGAAAGGGAAATGGCTTGTTTTGGCACCAACCGATTGAAAAAACAATAAAAGTTTTGAACGCAGATAACACTGATTTAGCTGATTATCGCTGAAAAGAAGAGTTAAATCACAAAGATCCTAAGGCACAATTTTTTTTGAACCACATAGATCACATAAGACACATTAGAATTTTGCCGATTGTTTTTAGCCTATTGCCTATTCATTCTGAAATCAAAATTCATAATTCTTTTTGATGTAGGTTTTTCCTAGACGCCAGATGTATTGTTTCAGCAGGAACCATTAAAAAAGGCAATAAAAAAATCCACCGGCTTTCACCGGCGGATTCTTTACTCTCATTTTCCCTCGCTCTTATTTAGTTTTACGAATTGTTACCTTAATAATTTTATCTACGTCAGGATACATAAAGCCGTCGTCGAGTAAACGAACTACGCCGCCTTCATCTTCATCCATCGATTTTGTTCCCGGGTATTCATTTACTTCCGTTCCGGCATCCCATAACATCACTTCTTCAGTAATGTCCTGGGCATCGTTTCCAAAGTTCAACTTAATACCACTGTCGCCAAAGGCAAAGAAAATATCGTTGGAGTTGCCCAACATACTGGCAATACTCAGGTATTGGTTTGGTTTGGCATCAATGCTAAAGGTGTATGTATCGCCGGGGAAAAGCGGACCTGCACTGTTTTTTCCGTCAGGAATAGCGTAAGCACCTGCGTGATATCCCATTCCAATCAGGCTGGCTGCCAGATCTCCCGGATTTCCGGTTTCTGCCAATAACTCCAAACCTTCGCCACGATCGGCTGTGTTGTTGGTGAAAATTGGCATTTCGTCTTTTGCATGAACCGCCCAAAGTACGGGAGCCACAGGCGAAACATAACCGCTGTGCATTTCAAGGTATTCACCCAGCGGACCTGCATTTCCGGTTTCTGCCAAAGCTTCCAGTCCCATTCCGTAATCCAGTTCACCATCCATAAAAATCGGGTGCTGATCCATTGAATGAACCACCCAGGCAGTTGGTGAAAGTGGTGTTGCCGATCCGGGAAGCACATTGATCGTTAGTGTAAACATGCTTTCACCGTTGTATTCAAGAAGCACCTGAATATTTTCTTCAGTTGTTGAAACCATGTCGACCGGGTTACTTTCCTCTTCGTCGGTTGTCGATCCGTCAACTTCGGTTCCGGCATCCCATAAATAGATCATACTTGTAATGTCGCCCTCCAGTGCTGTTCCTCCGGGAAATAGTTCAATTCCATCGTCGCCCGGAGCATAAAACCAGTCGTTTGATGCGCCATACATGGAGGCAAAAGATAATTTGTGACTTGGTCCGGCATGAAAATGAACCGTAATGGTTTCGCCGGGATGTGCAGGAGGAGCTGCATCGCCGCCGGTTACGCCAAATTCGGCTCCTGCCTCAAAATAGTGGTAGGGTACAGAAACGTTTTCAACCGTTATCGTGTACATTTTTGCAGGAACCACATCGGGTAACATACCGCTTTTTGTTTCCGGTTCCATCATTTCGTCTTTCTCGCAACTTGTAAAAAGGATTACAGCCAAAGCTGCTGCCATTGTAAATCGTAATGCTTTCATTTTTTTTGATTTTAATGTTAACTCACATCAAAGTTCCGAAGAAAGTATCACAGCAAAGTCACAAGAATTTCAAGCTTTTATAAACTTTTTTTAGGGTTCTGTGATTGGTGGGGATTTGGGTTTTAGGAGGTTGTGAATTAAGTCAAATAGAGGATTCACTCTAGTCGAAATTTAAAAATGTATTAGCTCATTTTCGTCCGGGAAAACCAAGAGCTTCGATCATCTTTCTTCGCCGGACGATTCAATACTCATTATCCATAATCCGGGGCGACGTAATTCGTTGAATTACTCTGCCCCGGGCTATAATAAAAAGCACTTTCAGCGCTTTTTATTCAAAGGGCTACAACAAGTAAATATTACAGGGCTGAAAGTCCGTAATATTTTAGCCCCGGGCAAAACGAAACGCCGGACGGCGGAGAGTGTCGTCCGTGGAGAATAAGACCAATTGAAAATAGGCGCTATTGCTAATTCTATTGAAAATGTGGCCTGCTATGCGCCGCATATGGATCGGCCCTTCGATATGTTGTCCTTTATTAAAAGTTGCTAATGAAATAGGAGGTTAACGGACAGACCGGTGTCTCAATCATTTAGTGGTGAATGTTTCAAATATATTTTTATGCCGAAAACGCCTTAGGCAGATCGAAAATAAATTTAGCTCCTTTTCCGTACTGGCTTTGCACCCGGATGTTTGAATGGTGCAGATCGATGATCTTTTTAACAATAGCCAGCCCGAGGCCGGTGCTGTTCTCGTCGTTACGTCCTTTAAAGTAACGCTGAAAAACGTTCGGCAGATCTTCCTGTTTAATCCCCGGACCAGAATCAACAACGCGGACTTCCACTCTTTCCGGTTCTTTGGTGTCAATTTCAATGAGGATACTGTCGCCCTCGCGGCAAAATTTCATGGCGTTGTCGATGAGGTTTTGCAACACCCGGTTGATCAGCGAAATATCAGCCTCTACCACCGGAACATTTTTGGCAATAACGGTATCGATATTAATGCCTTTCTTTTGCGAAAGGATACGGTATTTATTCACAATGTCGTACACCAGCTCTGAAATGGAAAATGGCTCGGTGTGCAATTCAATCTGGTTGGTTTCCAGTTTCGATAATTCGAACAATTCCTCCACCAGTCGCTGCAAACGACCACAACTTTTAAAAATGATTTGATGGTACTTATTCCGTTCTTCATCCGAAATATTATCCTGTTTTAGTAGCAGTGTTTCGGCATATCCCTGGATGGAAGCAACGGGCGTACGCAAATCGTGCGATACATTGCTTATCAATTCGCGGCGAAGGTTGTCAACGCCTTCCAGTTCTCGAATGTTTTGTTCAATGGTGTCGGCCATCTGGTTAAAAACCAAAGCAATCCGGTCAAGCTCTCCTTCGCTTTTCACCGCAATTCGCGATGCCAGGTTTCCGGTTTTAAACTCCTGAATTCCGTCGATGATCGGGTTGAGTTTTTTGGTAATTACCCAAATGGCGAGCAAACCCACCAGCGCCGAAATGATAAGGATAATAATAACCGAGCGGATGGACAAACCCAGGATATAACTGCCTATTACGGTTTGTGCGGCCGAAACATATTCCTGGCTGGCCAACACAATATAAATGTACCCTTTTAATACACCGTCTTCGGTAATGGTTGCGGCCGAGAAGGTTTTAAACTCTCCCGGATTCCGAGGATCGTCGCCGTAAATAATGCTATGATCCGGGTCGGCAATAAATTCCCTGATCGGTTCCAGGTTTACGCTTTCGAGTTTTACCACTTTCTCAGGGGCTACATATTTCAGTATCTTTCCTTCCGGATCGAGCAAATACACTTCAACAATCGGGTTGATCACCATCATCGAGTGCATTATATCGGCAATGGCCTCGTCGCTGGCAATGTCGTCCTTCATCAGCGGCTGAATAACTTCCACAGTGCTGGTGGCCAGGTTGCGGTTCAGGCGCTGGTTCACCTCTACCGAATATTTGGCCGACGATTGTACCGAAATATACAGCGCAATGGCCGTAAACATAAAAAGCACCAGCAAAAATATGGCTGACACCTGCAGGTATAATCGGTTAAATATTTTAGTCTTCATCTTTTTTTGCTTTTAGTTTTCTCTGAATTTGTATCCAACTCCCCAGGTGGTAAGAATGTATTGTGGCTCGTTCATGTTGGTTTCGATTTTCGAGCGCAGACGGTTAATATGCGAGTTGACGGTGTGCTCAAAGCCTTCGAACTCGTAGCCCCAAATCTGGTTGAGCAGCTGCATTCGGGTGTAGGTTCGCCCGGGGTGCGATGCCAGATGAATCAGCAGGTCGAATTCTTTTGGCGAAAGTTCAATCCGGTTCCCGTTTAATTCAACAATACGCATCCCTACATTGATGTACAGATCGTCGAAACGAATTTCTTTTTCTTCCGTCTCACTGCTCGTCTGCGTGGAATCGTAACGCCGGAGCACCGCTTTTATCCGTGCCAGAAGCTCGCGAATGCCAAAGGGTTTCGAGATATAATCGTCGGCACCCATTTCAAGCCCGAGCACCTTGTCGATCTCTTCCGATTTCGATGTGAGCATTAAAATGGGGGTGTTTACCTTTTCCATTCGCAGGCGTTTACAAATCTCAAAACCGTCGAGCAGCGGAAGCCGGAGATCGAGCAAAATAAAGCGATACTGGTTGTTCAGCGCTTTCATTAATCCGTCTTTCCCGTCGAAAGCTTTGTCAACTTCCAGGTCCATATCGCTTAGATGAATGGCAACCAATTCGGAAATATCCTTGTCGTCTTCGATGATCAATGCCTTTTCCATGATAATGTTTTCTTTGTTGAACATCCGAAAGGTAGTTTGGGTTTATCACAGAAGTATCACAAAAGGGTAATTGTTGTGTCTCAGGGTGTTCTTTTTCAGGAAAATAGGATTTGGTTTTGCAACAATTTCGACTTACCCACGTCTCACTCCCTATTTCGTAACGACCCTTTATACATAAATATAAATTTTGGAAGAGCAAGAAGAATATTCAATAACAAATAACCAATGATGAATAACGAAAAACACAATAAATGGAAGTGATTTGAATATTTGACACAGTTTATTGAACATTACCAGAAACACACGTTGGGGAACCTTTGGGAGTACTCCCAAAGCTAAGGTTTTACAAAAAATCTGTTATTTTTAAAAACATAAAACCAAAATTGTCGAATACATTGAACTTTACGCTGCACAAGAGAAAACCTCAAATTAGCTTGTTCTCCGACGCTATTCCCAAGAATAACAACTGCTTACAAATTGCATGGCGGGGTCGGTGCGGCGCGTTGTCTCTTTTCCTTTCCTGACTGTCATGTCCTACCGGACACTGACGCTCTCCGATTTCCACCCCGCAACATGCGCCAACCGTTTCACAAATCATTAATCATCATACAGCAATCTTTTTTACTTCCATATTCACTCAATCACTTATTTACCAATTCCCTCAATTACTATCTAATCCTTAATCGCTAACCCTTCCCCGGACGCGATGGTCGGGATTTGGCTGTGGCCGATTCCAATTCGCTACGCTCAACTTTTGCCTTGATTTTTTTGAACCACATAGATCACATAAGTGTTTTGCCTATTGAGTTTTGCCATCTGCCTATTCATTCTGAAATCTTAAATCGTTAATCATCATTCGAGATTCATCCTTCGACTCCCGATGCTCTGATCGGGACAAGTACGCTCAGGATGACACTTTGCCTTTTCCTGCTTCCCACTCATTCACTCAATTAATCCTTAATCACTAATCCTTCTCTTTGCCTTTCCACTTTTTCATTGTATTTTTGCCGCCCTAAAAATGTATAAATGAGCAGGGTAGTAGTAGGACTTTCCGGAGGTGTTGATTCGAGTGTGGCGGCCTGGCTGTTAAAAGAGCAGGGGCACGAGGTGATCGGTTTGTTTATGATTAACTACCGCGAACGCGAAGGTGTGCTTACCAGTTCGTGTACGTGGGAAGAAGATTCGCTGATTGCCAAAATGGTGGCCAAAAAGCTCGATATCCCATTTCATATTGTCGATTTGAGCGAGGATTACAAAAAACGCGTGGTGGATTATATGTTTGCCGAATACCAGGCCGGACGCACGCCAAATCCCGATGTGCTGTGTAACCGCGAGATTAAATTCGACACTTTTATGGAAGAAGCCCTGAAGTTTGATGCCGATTTTGTGGCAACAGGGCATTATTGCCGCAAGTCGGAAGTAGAAGTGGATGGGGAAACAATTCATCAGCTTTTGGCCGGTAAAGATCCGAATAAAGACCAGAGTTATTTCCTGTGTCAGTTGAACCAGAAACAGCTGTCGAAAGCCATGTTTCCGGTGGGTGAGTTGTTAAAACCTGAGGTGCGCGATATTGCACGCCGGCAAAACCTGCCAACTGCCGAGCGTAAAGATTCGCAGGGTATTTGTTTTGTTGGGAAAGTTGATCTGCCTACCTTTTTGCAGCAGCAGCTGGAACCGAGAGTGGGTAATGTAATCGAGATTCCTGCCAAATTCATGGAAAAGAAAAAACAGCTTGAAGTTTCGGAAGAAAACTATAAAAAGCTGTGTTTTCCGTTTCCGTATAAACCTTGGAACGGCGAAGTGATCGGCGAACATCAGGGCGCACATTTTTATACCGTCGGACAACGTAAAGGACTGAACATTGGTGGCCGCAAAGAGCCGCTTTTTGTTCTTGCCACCGATGTAAAACGCAACATTATTTATGTGGGCGAAGGTTTTGAGCATCCCGGTTTATACCGCAAAGGATTGTTTGTGGCCACTGAAAATATGCATTGGATACGTCCCGACCTGAAAATGGAAGTTGGCGAAAAACGCGATTTTGATATCCGTATTCGTTACCGTCAGCCACTGGAAAAAGGAACGATACATAGGAAAGAAGACGGTGCCTGGTTCCTGTTCGAAAACGAACAACGGGGAATCACCTCCGGGCAATTTGCTGCCTGGTATCTCGATGATGAACTGATCGGATCGGGAGCGATTTTATAAGATTGATGGACTGAGGGAAGCAATTCTAAAATGCGATAATGCTTTAATACGGCTGATCCGGCATTCAGAATAAAATATCCAGTATCCAGAATCTAGTATCCAGGATCGAGTATCCAGCATCCAGCATCCAGTTTTCAACATCAGGAATCCGTTCGGCTGTTTTTACAGACTTTATACTAAATTTGAATAAAATTATTTTCACATGATAAAATCAATGACCGGCTTTGGTAAAGCCGAATTCGAGGTAAACAACAAAAAGATTACCATTGAAATTAAATCGCTAAACAGTAAACAAATCGATATTAACACCCGTACTCCCGCCTTGTATCGCGAAAAAGATATTATAATTCGAAAAGCGATTGCCGAAAAACTGGTACGCGGTAAAGTTGATTTTAACATCTATGTTGAAAACCTGGGCGACGAAACCAATTCGAAAATTAACGAGCCCATTCTGAAAGGTTATTACAATCAACTGAACGAGATCAGCAAAGAACTGGGATTGGCTGTTGACCAAAGTACTTTGCAGGCAGCTATGCGTTTGCCCGATGTGGTAAAAACCGAATACGAAACACTCGACGAAGCAGAATGGGAAACCATTTATGCCAATATTCTTGCCGCACTTGGCGATATTAACGATTTCCGCGAGAACGAAGGAAAAGCATTGGAGGCTGATATTATTGGCAATGTGGAGAACATCAGTACTTTGTTAAAACAGGTTGAACCGTTCGAGAAGCAGCGGATTGAAGCGTTGAAGGTTCGTTTAACGGATAACCTGGAAGCCCTGAAGATGAATGGCAATGTAGATGAAAACCGTTTTGAGCAGGAACTGATCTTTTACCTTGAAAAACTGGACATTAACGAGGAGAAAGTTCGTTTGGCCAACCATTGCGAGTATTTCTTCGAAACCGCAAAACAAAACGGCGCGTCGGGTAAAAAACTTGGTTTTATATCGCAGGAGATCGGTCGCGAGATTAACACCATCGGATCAAAAGCCAACGAAACCAATATTCAGCGTATCGTTGTACAAATGAAAGACCATCTGGAGCGCGTTAAAGAACAATTGTTAAACGTACTTTAGTGAGTAAAATCTCGTAGCTAGCAGCTCGAGGCTCGTAGCTTAAAATCATGAAAGGAAAATTGATCATATTCTCAGCTCCATCAGGGGCAGGAAAAACTACCATCGTAAAACATTTGTTAAAGCAAGGTTTCGATCTTGAATTTTCGATATCGGCCACCAGCCGTGAACCACGCCACACCGAAATGCACAGTAAAGATTACTATTTTTTATCGGGAGAAGAGTTTTTGGCAAAAGTGGAAAACGATGAGTTTCTGGAGTGGGAAGAAGTTTACAAAGGAACCAGTTACGGAACGCTGAAAAGTGAAGTGGAACGTATTCGCGAACAAGGCAAAAACGTGATCTTTGATGTGGATGTAGTTGGCGGTCTGAATATTAAAAAATATTACGGAGATGAGGCTCTGGCTGTTTTTGTTCAGCCTCCGTCTGTGGAGGAGTTGCGCAATCGCCTGGTTGGCCGCTCAACCGACAGCGAAGAAAAAATTGCCATGCGCATAGCCAAAGCCGAGCACGAATTAAGCTTTGCCTCACAGTTTGATGTGATAATTATAAACGACAAGCTGGAAGACGCTTTTGTGGAGGCTGAAAAAATTATCGCTGAATTTCTAAGAAAGTAAAAATATCCAATAATGAATGTTCAATGTAGAATTTCTAAATTTGGATATTGATTATTGATTATTCAGCATTGGGAGTTTTAAAATGATATGAATAACCTGGTTACCGACATACTCGCACCCAAAACCAATCTGCAGTTAAAGATCGGGTTATATTTTGGTAGCTACAATCCCATACATATAGGGCATTTGGCCATTGCCAACTATATGGTGGAATACACCGATATCGACCAGCTTTGGTTTGTGGTGTCGCCGCATAATCCACTAAAAAAGAAAAACAATCTGCTTGACGATTACCAGCGTTTGGAGCTTGTGCACCGTGCTGTTGAAGGCGATGACCGCTTTCGGGCTTCAAATATCGAATTCAGCCTGCCAAAACCCAGTTATACGGTCGATACACTGGCTTATTTAAAAGAACAGCACCCGAACTATCATTTTAAAATATTGATGGGCTCGGACAATCTCGAGAACTTTCATAAGTGGAAAAATTACGAAACCATACTCGGGAATTATGGAATAATCGTTTATCCACGCCCTGGTTTCGATCCGGATAAGGTGCTGGTGGAGAAAAACATAACGATGGCCAAAGATGCTCCGTTAATGGAAATCTCGTCATCGTTTATTCGTAAGGCCATAAAAGAGGGAAAAGATGTGCGTCATTTTCTTCCGCAGAAAAGCTGGGAATACCTCGAGGAAATGAATTTTTACCGATAGCTAAATTACTCCTTCGCGAACGCAACGTGCAATTAATTCGGTGGTATTGTTGCAATCCGTTTTTTTCAGAATATTTTTTTTGTGGGTATTAATGGTGTGAGGCGAAATATTTAAGACTTCTGCAATCTCGGCAAATGTTTTTCCTTTGGCAATATTGCCCAGAATTTCCTTTTCCCGATTTGTAAAAAGGGTGTGATAATCGAGCTCCACCGGGTGATAATCGTCATCGGTTGACAGCGAGTAGTAGGAGGGAAGCCCGTCGCCGATAAACGAAATTTTATGGTCAATCTCCATGTTCAGGTGTGTAACATCGGTATGAATGCCCAAAACCTGCTGAACTTTGCCGTCTTCGGAGAGGGTGAGCGCTTTTGACTGTTGCAATATGGTTTTGTAATATCCATCGGCGTGGCGAAGACGTAAAAGATAAACCACCTTATATTTTAATATTTCGTCTTTCGCAATTCGGTTAAGCGTAAAATCTACTGCTTTAGCCTCTTTGCGGTGCATCTGCTCCTGGTCTTCGGGGTGCACGAGCTCAAACAAACGCTCGAGGCTCCAGTCTTTGGTGTTTACGCCTAAAACCGTTTCTATACGCGAATCAACGTAATCCATTTCAAGGGTTCCGAAGTTCATGATGTAGTAATAGAAACTTCCGGGAGTAAACAGATTTACCACCTGTTCAATAATGTTCAGGTACAATTCCGACTTCACCGGACTTATCACCTTATTAGCCTCCCAGGCTTGTTTCATTCTGTTTAAACTTGTATTGTCCATGTTGTTCTGTGACTTTCAAAAAAGATTTAAACCTCCTCAAGGTACGTAAAAATACCCAATATTGGGTATTTACTTTTTGGCTTTCCTGCTATAACTTGCAGAAGCTTTAAAAAAGCAAAAAACAAGAATTAAGACGTTCTCCGGTCACACGACATTTATAAAAGCAGGATTCCAGGCTCCTGCTTTTTTTTATCGTGTTCGGGTCATATCTTCATCCACACAAATCGTAAAATCTGCAGCACCCGTATTTTTTTCTGTTAATTCCGAAATATCATCCTGAGTAACCGAATGTATCGTAACAATGTTCAATTCCGGTTTTTCGTGTTTGAGGTACCAGTAAATACTTTCAAAATTTTGCGAGTGATAGGCGCCATGGTAATGCAAAAGTACTTTTCCCGGCTCCCAGTTCTGCAGTATGAAGTGTGCCATGGTGGCATCTTTTATGGCTTGTGCTTTCGGGAAATTGGCCGTAACATGGCTACCCATTCCTTCCATTTTCATCATACTGGCATAACAATTCAACGTTGAATCGTAAGCAGGCGGCAGCGGTGGTAAAAAAGCTTTTGCTTCGTCCGAAAGTTCTTCCAACCCTTCAAAACCTTTTGAATTAACCAGCGATGCATAACGACGCGGAACATTGGTGGCCACAAAATAAAGGCCACTGTCTTTGGCAAATTCCACCAGCGGTTTATAATCGGTTTTGTAATTGGGCCACAAACGTATTTCGTCTTCAAAATTCCGGTTCGATATTTTTCCCGACAGGTATTCATCCATAATCACCTGGTTATCGCTTTCAAACATTTCGGCACCCAGAACCAGGTTTTTACCCTGTTGTTGATACAGGTCTTTTGTGAGTTCCAGCTGCAGCCAGTGCGAAATAGGATTGTCGTGCAACTCGCCAAACAATACAATGTCGGCCTCTTCCATTTGCTTCAGCATTTTTTCGTATTTCACCGGCTTGCCATCTTTATTAAAAAGCACGTAGGCCGGTTTGTCGGATTTAAACGAGGAGAATAAAAACAAAGCGAGAGTACTTAGAATCAGAAAGTTCTTCATTTTTTTAATTTTAAACATTGATAACAACAAAAAAAACTTCATAGAGTTTATGAAGTAAAGCAATTGCCTGAAATGTACAAAATCCTGCTTTCAATAACGCTTGTTTTTCTTACTGAACTCACTTTTTCGCAACGATGGACGGAAACGATGCATGTTGAAGTTGACGGGCTGGAGCGAAACTACGAGTTGTTTGTACCCGAAAATTATTCGGAGGGAAACGATTATCCGGTAGTGTTTGTTTTACACGGCGGAGGCGGAAAAGCCGGCCGCATGCCACGATTTACAAAGTATCGTTTTAATGAGCTGGCTGAGCGCGATGGTTTTATTGCTGTTTACCCGAATGGTTATAAAAAAGGCTGGAACGATGGCGACCGCGACACGCTGGCTGTTGCGCGCAGATTGAATATCGATGATGTGGGCTTTTTTGATGTTTTGATCGACGATCTCGATAAAAAACTTTCAATTGATAGAGATCGTGTTTTTGCCTGTGGAATTTCTAATGGTGGATTTATGGTGCAGCGATTGGCGCTTGAACGCTCCGAAGTTTTTAAAGCTATTGCTGTTGTGGCGGCAAATATGAGTGAAGATCAGCAGCAAATTGTCCCTGAAAATCCTGTTTCGGTGTTATTTATTTGCGGTAATGCTGATCCCTTGGTTCCATACAACGGCGGGCCGGTAACCGTTTTAAAACAAAAAAGGGGAGAGGTGGTGAGCGTTGATAAAAGCGTAAACTTCTGGAAACAACAAAATGGATGTTTCGAATTAGCCGAAGAGAGCGAACTGCCCGATACAAATACGTCAGACGATTGTACGGTTCATAAAACGGTTTGGAAAAATCCGGATGATCCGAACATCCGTGTGGTTAATCTCCGGGTTGAAAACGGAGGTCATACCTGGCCGGGGACACGACAATATTTGCCTAAAAAGTTAATTGGAAATGTAAATCAGGATATCGATGGCTGCGATGTGATATGGGAGTTTTTTAAATCAGTGAGTCTTTGATTTTAATGAGTCAATATCAGCTAGCCGAACTGATCCCAAGCAATGTCGGGGGATCTTATGAGGTTTTAAAGATAGTATGGAATGGGGTATTTCTTAATAAAAATAAATTAGCTTAAATGTTGGAAACCGGCTTTGTTTACAGTACAATAATCGATCCGCTGCTCGGAAATCTGCGCAAACGACTTGCTCATGAAATTAACAAAGGCGATACCGTAATTGACATCGCTTGCGGAACAGGTGCGCAGTTGTTTGAGCTTGCCGATAAGGCCGAATCGCTAACCGGCGTTGATCTTTCTGCATCGATGATAAGTTATGCAACCAACCACGCCCAAAAGAAAAAGATTAACAATGCTTCGTTTGTTGTTTGTGATGCCACGGACTTAAGTATGTTTTATCAGCAAAAATTTGATGTGGCTATACTTTCCATGGCTTTGCACCAGTTTGAGCCGGGGTTATATAAAGTCATTCTTGCTGAGGTAAAAAAAGTTGCTGAAAAAATTGTAGTGTTGGACTATGCTGTTCCCTTGCCCAAAAATTATGTGGGTGTTGGCAGCAAAGTTGCCGAGTTTCTGGCAGGAGTTGAACACAACCGTAATTTTAAAAGCTATTCAAAAGCCGGTGGTTTGTCAACTATATTGCCGGCAAACGGATTTGTTATTAAACGATCGAAACTAATGGGTAAAGGAGCTTTTCAGTTGGTTGTTGCACAAAATTGTGCCGTGTAATTTCTACTCTGTTAGCTTTTTACCTGAATTAACACTTTTAACATTCCTAAAAACAGTTTAACAATAATTTACCTTAGTTAAATCGCCTTAACAGAATTATGCTCTATTTTTGAAATGTGGTTAAGAAATTTTTAAAGCTGTAGGAATACAGGAAAAGTATTCAGAAAACGTCAGAAACTATGGGTTGTCTTTTAACAAAAGGCAGCCCTTTTTTATTGAATGAAGAATAATGATTAACGATTTGTGAAGGCAGAATTAGTGCCGGCACAGAACCTACTCCTTGTTTCTAATGAAAACGAAGGAGTATCAAGCACAAGAGTCCACTTTTTTATTGATTCATTTGTTCTTTCAGCCACTTGGGGCGGTTGGTAGTAATTCCGGTTACACCAATATCGGTTAGGCGTTGCGCTTCTTCCGGGTCGTCGATGGTCCAGCTAAGAACTTCCAGATCAAGATCTTTGGCCTGTGCCATAATTTCTTCGTCGATAACCGAATATTTTAAGTTAACGCCGGCAAGTCCTTCAGCCGCGGCCTCTTCCATTTTTTTCTTTAGACCCGGTTTAACAGAACTCAGCCAGTAGCATTTGTTATCGGGAAATTCTTTATGCGCTGCAACAATGGTTTTCCAGCCAAAACTGATAAAAACAATCTGTTCTGTTTTCCCGCTGTTATCAACAATACGTCTAAGTGCCGGAATAATTTCATCTCCTCCGGCTTTAATCTCTACAACGAGTGTTTTGCCTTCAGGAACGGTTTCAATTATCTCCGACAGGAAAGGCAACTTCTCCCCTTTAAATTCTTCCCCTTTCCAAACGCCGGCGTCCAAATCGCGCAGCAGGATAGATGGTGTTTTGGCAATGGTAAGATTTGTTTTTCCGTAGCAGGTACGTTTGGTGTCATTGTCGTGAATAACGATTACGCGGTTGTCTTTCGTCAGGTGAACATCCACTTCAACAGCATCGGCCCCAAGTTCCCATGCCAGTTTTGCCGAAGCCACTGTGTTTTCAGGTGCCAGATACGAAGCTCCGCGGTGAGCAATAAATGTATTTTGAGCCATTATAGAAATTCCTGTTAAAAGCAAAATTAGTGTGAGTGTTGTTTTCATCTAATTAAAATTATTTGTTTTCTAAGGAATAAGATGGAACTCGCATTGTTTTAAGCATAATCCTGGAGGAAAAGAACTTACATGCGCGTTTCATATTTCCTGTTTTCATCAACCGAATATAGAGATATTTTTAGCGAATGTAAGCTTAAAAGTGTAGTTTTGAAACTGCTTTTTAAGCTATTTTAACAGGGCTTGCAGTACACGCAATGAGCAAATCGAAAAAAGAAAATCAAAAATTATCAGGGCTTTTCGGGTATGGCGGGAAATGGGCCGTCGTGGTTATGTTAAAAGTCATTGCCATGCTTCCCTTTGGCTGTTTGTATTTTCTGTCGGATGTGTTGTACCTGGTAATAAAAGACCTTGTAAAGTACCGCAACGAAGTGATTACAGATAATTTAATACACGCCTTTCCGGAGAAAAGTGCCGGTGAGATTTTACAACTTCGGAATAAGTTTTACCGCTATTTCTGCGATGTGTCGTTAGAGAGTATTAAACTTTACCGATTGTCGGAAAAGGAACTGAAGAAACGTATAAAATTCTCGGGAGCCGATGAGCTAAATGATTTAGCTGAAAAGCGAAATGGCGCCCTATTACTGGCATTTCATTACAATAACTGGGAATGGTCTGGGGCCTTGCAGCAAGAATTAAACTGTAAGTTGCTGATGGTGTACAACAAAATGCGCGACAACGAACCAATGGACAATTTTTTGAAGAAAGCGCGCGAGCGTTGGGGTGGCGAAGCCGTTCAGATGGGGCTTGCAGCAAAAGTAACTTACCGCCTTTTTGAAAAACAGGAGCCGGCTGTGCTCGGATTAATTGCCGACCAGCGTGCACTTGCCAGTTCGCCACTGTGGGCGGTATTTATGAACCGTGAAGCTGCCTTTTTCAGCGGCCCGGTAAAAATTGCCCGAAAAACCAATCAGCCCATATTTTTTCAGCAGGCTAAACGCCTGGGGCGGGGGATGTACGAATACAGTTACTCGTTATTGGTAGAAGAACCTGCGCAAACTGATGAGCGGGAGATTTTGTTGCGTTACATCGAAAAAATGGAGGAAGTGATAAAATCGAATCCGGAGTATTATCTTTGGAGCCACAAACGATGGAAGCACAAACGCCCGGAGGGCACAGCTTTAATTCAATAGTTTTTTTAGTATGGTTGACGAGAGCTTACGCAAAAAAGATAAACGCTATTACGAAGGATTTTTTAAACGCCTGTTAAACGGAGGTGTAGTGCTGCTGTTAAAATTTATTTCGGTGCTGCCATTTTGGGTCATTTACGGCATTGCCGATTTTTTCTACCTGGTGGTTCGGTATGTTGTCGGCTACCGGAAAAAGGTGATTCTTGATAATCTTCGCCATTCGTTTCCTGAAAAAAGTGAGGAGGAGATTCGTAAAATTATGCACCGCTATTACCGCCATTTTTGTGACTTTTCGCTTGAAACAATCAAGCTGCACAGCATGAGCGAAAAGCAGATGGATAAGCGCCTGAAAGTTACAGGTCTGGAAGAGGCACAACAATATGCCCGGGAAGGACGAAGTATTATGCTGCTCGGATTTCATTACAACAACTGGGAGTGGTGCAGCTCTATTCAAACCAAATCGGCGCATAAACTGCTGATGATTGTAAACCCGATTCGGGGAAATATGGCTTTTGAAAAATATATTGAACACTCGCGAAGCAAGTGGGGGGGCGAATCGGTGCCGGTACACAAATCGGCACGCGCAGCCATTGAGCATGTACGACGTGGCGAACCAGCCGTTTTATGGTTGGCAGCCGATCAAACTCCAGCAGCCAATTCCCCGTTCTGGACCGTGTTTCTAAACCGGGAAGCACCGTTTTTTACCGGCCCCGAAAAGATTGCCATTAAAACCAATCAGCCCATATTTTTCCTGCATCTAAAAAAACTAAAGCGCGGCCATTACGAGGCTCATTTTACACAACTTATTGATGACCCGTCGAAAGTAGAATCGAAAGATATTTTGCTGACCTATATCCGGAAAATGGAAGAAGTAATACGTGAAACACCCGAATATTATTTATGGTCGCACCGCCGGTGGAAACATACACGCCCCGCTGGAATTGACCTGACTGTGTAACGTAACGGTTTATTTAAGATGGTAAAAAATCCGGCAAATGAAAGCGGTACAATTATTCAGCATTGTTGTTTTTGTTTTTTGCGTGGCCTGTAATTCGGAGGTTAAAAACTACGAACCGGGCATGCAGGATAAGCCGGCCAGTGTTTTGGTTTTCGATAAAACGAAGTGGCAAATCAAGGAGGGGCGGAGATATCCTTTTCGCGATAAAATGGTTAACGATGTGGTTTACAACGACACTATCCGATCGCTTCAGCAATCGCAAATTATTGATTTGTTTGGCGAGCCCGACCGGAGCAACGACAACTACATTTATTATCTGATTAAACAGGAGCGGCTGCTTTTCTGGCCGCTGCACAGCAAATTTATGGTGGTTAAGTTTAAGGACGATTCAACGGTTGAGTGGATCAGGATTCATCAGTAGAATCTAAAAAGAATCCAGCGGATTCTCATATTTATAGCAAATTCAAATTCACATGATAGGTACGACTCCAGCCGGAGTCGAATCTTTTTTCATTAGAAACATACTTTAAATATTTGATGCCTCCGGCATAACAAAAGACAACTACCCCTTGTTAAAAACGAGGCTTTTCCAAATGAAAATCCAACCCCGACGGGGTTGGATTTCTACAGGTATATTCTCATTATTATAATCAAACTCCGATGGCGTTTTCTTTCGGCTATTTAAAAATCCGGTACGGATTAGAGTTTAGTAAAAGAGAGTTGAAGGTTGTTGACGATAACCCGGTACGGGTTAGATACCACAGCTCCCCTTTCTTCGTAACGAGAGGCAGGAGAACCTGGAGAATTATCTATTTTCTTAAATACCGAATCTAAATTTAAACAGCTGTTCACTGAATATCAGGTAATATTGAAAATGGAAATTTGGTTTATAATAACCTTACTTCGACTATAAAATAACAACGCATAATAAATCGGTAAAACCAACTTAACTTTATGAAAAAACTTTCATTTTTATCATTCATTTTGCTGCTATTGGCGGCATGTAGTCCTGAACCAAACCAGGATATGGTACTCAACGATCTTGAGTATTTCGAAACACAAGGCGTAAATGTATTGGTGTACAGTAACCTTTTTACCGGGGGCTTTAACGACGAAAAAAACGCCGGTATTGAATTGATCCACCACGGAGTAAGAACCGCACAAGGTGGGGCAGTGCGACTTTCGCATACCCCGGAGCAGTGGGATCTGGTGCCTGAAATACCAACCCGAACAGTTGACAGTGTAAGCAACAGTATTTCGGCAACCTTACGGTACGATGATTACGATTTCGACTCGCGTGTGGTTGTTACAGCTAAGGGCAAAGGTGTTGAGATATCTGTTTTTCTCGACGAACCACTTCCTGAATCTGTAGAAGGGAGTGCCGGGTTTAACCTCGAGTTTTTGCCTTCGCAATACTGGGGCAAAACCTATTTAATGGATGGGCGTATTAACCGCTTTTCGCGCTACGTGGCAAGTAATACCATTACAAGGCCCAACAGCGAAAAACCCAAACAATATAAAGGTTACGTAACTTCCGACGACAGGGGAACCGGCAAATTTATCGATCCGCTTCCTCTCGAAACCGGGCGTACAATGCTTCTTGCTCCCGATGAGCCCGAGCGTATGGTGAAGATTACTTCTGCCGATGCCGACATTATGCTTTTTGATGGCCGTGTGCTGGCCCAAAACGGCTGGTATGTAGTTCGCAGTTTGCTTCCGGCCGGAAAAACGGGTAAAGTTTTAACCTGGACCGTTGAGCCCAATGCCGTTGAAGGCTGGGTAAGAGAACCAAATATTGGTTTCTCGCAGGTGGGCTACCTGCCTTCGCAACAAAAGGTCTCGGTTATTGAACTCGACAAAAAAGATCAACCACTTGCAAAAGCATCTATTTACAAGGTAGGCGAAGATGGTAATGCCACCGAAGTATTCAGCGGCAATATCGAATCGTGGGGCGACTATTATAAATATCACTACGTGAAATTCGATTTTTCTTCTGTTGAAACACCCGGTATTTACTACATTCAGTATGGCGACTTTAAAACCAATAACTTTATTATAGAAGACAACGTTTACGATTGGATTACCGATGCCACCAGCGATGTTTGGATACCAATTCATATGAACCACATGTATGTGAACGAAGCGTACAGGGTTTGGCACGGCGAACCTTTTAAAGAAGGCTACTTGCAGGCTCCGCCAAATACCGATCACTTCGATTTGCATAGCCAGGGGCCAACAACCGATACCAAATACAAAGCGCTGGAAACCATTCCGGGATTAAACGTTGGTGGCTTTTTCGATGCCGGTGATTTTGATATAGAAACCGGATCGAACATTTCTGTTGTGCAGAATTTCGTTCAAACATGGGAGTATTTCAAACCCTTGCGCGATCAGACTTTTGTTGATGAGGAGCAGCGCTATGTCGATCTTCACCGTCCGGACGGAACACCCGATATTTTGCAGTATATCGAGCACGGAACAATGAATCTTGTGGCTCAGGCTGAAATTATCGGTCATATGGCACAAACGCTTTCCAACTCTGTTCTCGATAATTATCATCACCTTGGCGATGCCGCTTCAATAACCGACGGCCTTCCGTATAATCCAAATCTGGGGCCGTACGAAGTAGCCCGCGATGGCAAATCAAGCGGTGTAAAAGATGATATGTGGGCGTTCACAAGCCGTAATCCCAGCCTCGATCTCAGGGCAGCTGCTATGTTTGCTGCAACAAGCCGTGCTTTGAAAGGCTATAACGACGATCTTTCGGAAAGGGCGTTGATACAGTCGAAAAGACTACTGAAAGAGTCTACTGAATTACTTGCCAATGTGCCGGAGGACAACCGCAGATGGGGAAGAGGTGCAGACATGGGCACCAATCTGCAACTGTACATTTCAACCGGCGAGCAGCAGTACAGCGATAAGTTTCAGGAATCGCTGTGGCCGTCACTCGACCGGTTCGTAAGTTTCAGCATTTTAACAGCTTTACACGCTATACCGCACATGGACGAAGCGTACAAAGAAAAGCTACGGCCATATGTGGTGAAATACAAAGAATATATCGAAGAACTTGAAAAAGATAATCCGTACGGCGTGCCGATCGGACTTCGGAACTGGGCAGGCAATGGCGGTGTGGTTAACTTTGGAACTACCATTTGTTTTGCCAGCCAGTATTACCCTGATATTATTGATGCAAGCCATGCATTTAAGGCTACAAACTGGTTGTTTGGATGCCATCCGTATCACAATTATTCGTTTGTGGCAGCGGTGGGCGCTGCTCGTCCCAAAGCAGTATTTTATGGTAACAACAGGGCCGATTTCTCGTTTATTCCTGGCAATGTTGCTCCCGGCGTATTGTTCAGGCAACCCGACCACTTTGAGAACTACGACGACTGGCCGTTTTTGTGGGGACAAAACGAAGGTACCATCGGAGGAAATACCAGTTACCTGATTTTTGGATCAGCTTTTAAAAATCTGGTAAAATAATTATAGCAGGTGTCGGTTATTAATCGGCACCTTTTTTTTGTCTTATTTTCAGGAATTGATCTTTAAAAGCTATTTTTAAACCAAAGAAACCAACTACCTGGAATTACAATGGAAACAAGCTGTTCCAAAAACTGCTCCTCAAAATGTTTTATATTCCTCGTTTGTATTGTCCCGATAATGAGTTTCTTGACAGACTTACGGTGTGGCAAAGTAAATAACATCAAAGACAATCGATAATGGAAAGAAGAAAATTCGTTCAATTAACAGGTTTAGGACTAACGTTTTCAATGGCTCCCTCGCTTTTCAACTCATGTAAAATGGATGATGTGCCGGCCTATTTAAAAAACCACTCCGGGTTATATGCAACAAACCCACTTGAAGCTGCTAAGCAATGGTTTATTGATGCGAAATTTGGTTTATTCTTACATTATGGACTATACAGTCTGCCCGGACGGGGCGAATGGGTTCAGTACCGGGAAAACATTCATGTAGGTGAATATGAAAAATTGAAAGAAAGATTTACAGCAGAAAAATTTGATGCCGATTTTATTGCCAATCTGGCCGTAGAAGCCGAAATGAAGTATGTGAACATCACCACCCGCCATCATGACAGCTTCTGTCTTTTTAATACCAAAACAACTGACTTCAATAGTGTTCAGTCTGCTGCAAAACGTGATTTGGTTGAAGAACTTGCAGTAGCCTGCGAAAAAAGAGGATTAGGATTGTGCCTGTATTATTCTCACGGAAGAGATTGGCGTTATCCGCATGCTCCAAATAACGACAGGTGGGGTGGTAGTGCACGTCCGAAATACGATAGCGAAGAACCTTATTATGCATATGGTGAAAACCACGATTTGAATAAATATATCGACTATATGCACGAGCAACTGACCGAATTGCTTACTCAATACGGGCCCATTGCCAGTATATGGCTCGATGGGTACGGAACTCCCGTAAGCGGGCCAATTGAAGAATTCAGAATACCTGAAACGTATGAATTAATCAGGAAACTTCAACCTCAGTCGCTGATATCGGCAAAGTGGGGATATACCGGAACCGAAGATTATTTTGCACCGGAATATCATTGGCTGGAAAATAATGCGGATAAAACCAGGCAAATGGTACAATCAGGAAAGCCAATTGAAATTTGCACTAATATTGCCGGTTGGGGGTATACAAAAGAAATGGACGGAAAACATCGTGGTGCTGATTCCATCATCGAAAATCTAAAATATGCCGCTAAATTTAGTGCAAACTTGCTGTTGAATACCGCCCCGCTACCTGATGGATCGATTGATAAACAAGATATTCACTCGCTTAAACAAACCGGGCACACAATCCGAAAAGATGGATGGCCCGTTTGAGTAATGAGATCCAAATCCTAAACGAATACAACAATGAAAAACTGTCCAAATTGCAACGCAGAGATCGAAGATAATTTTGAATTATGCTGGAATTGTAATTATAGCCTAACGGAGCAGAAAATAATCGATATAAAAGATTTAAACGAGAATAAAAAAGAAATTGACTGTTTAAGGTGCCATGTGTTAATGCTATATAGCGGCGAATACAAATTTCATGAGGGGCCTAAAATTGGAGTTTTGGGAAATATATTTGAGGCTTTTGTTAATCGCGAGTCATTTGACTTATATATGTGCCCCAAATGCGGCAAGGTGGAATTTTTCGCTCCCCTGCAAAATAGTGAATATAAATTTGAGTAACCACCCTTCAAAATTGCCCGTTTGAATAGGGAAAATGCTGAAAATGTATCTTTTACAAGCAAAATGAGAGCGAAAAAGTGGTTGATAATACCATATGAATTGGAAAAAAATTATATTTGCCCTAAGGACGCAATACGATATTTTATAAAAAGTTAAAAAAGAACAGGGTTTTTACACGTATCACAGTATTTTAATCAGATTTTCGGTACGTGTGGTAAAAGTCTCTTCAAGTTGCAGTCTGTGTAATTTATTGTTTAACTAAAATGAATGTATTATGAAACGAATTTTAGTGGGAGAAGACAACAGATTAATCCTTGAGACAGTTGCGCATAGTTTATCCAGAGAAGGCTATGAAATTATTAAAGCCGTAGATGGAAAAGACTGCTTGACAAAGCTCGAAAGCAATGAAGTGGATTTGCTTATTACCGATCTGTACATGCCAAATTTAAATGGTCTCGAAGTAATTTCGAAATTAAACGAGGATAATAAAAAGCTAATTCCGGTTATGGTTCTTTCGGCAGCGGGAGCTGAAGAAAGTGTGATGAAAGCTTTTGACCTTGGTGCCGATGATTATATGGTAAAACCTTTTAGCCTGATTGAACTAAATCTTAGGGTAAAAAGATTATTAGCTGCCAGAAAATAATATTTTTGTTTCAATCAGAAACTTGTAATCAATGCGACATATCAGTTTTGCGATTAATCGACTGATCGTAAATAGTTTTATTTTTTTATGTTTCGTTACCTTCCCGCAAGCCGTTCAGGCGAAGCACCTGCTATTTGTACAATCCGAAATTTTAATTCAACAAGCGGATAGCATTGAAAATTCTGAGGCTGAAAATGAGGTTGTTCCCCTTAGTCAGGAAGCAAGTGGTGAAAATCAGGAATTAAGTTCTGCTGATACCTTTCCCTTAAATAAAACAATTGGTTCAACGGAAAAACAGGAGCTTCTTAAACATTCGGTACTCAATATTTTTGTTTCAGATGAAAAAATTGAGCAATTAAAAAACAAGCTGATTGAGTACGGCAAAAATCATTTACCGTCAAAAGTCAGAAAGGTTTACCTCGATATAATTGAAAAAGTTTTTGATTATTCCATACTGCTACTTTTCGCTGCACTCATTTTATTCTTTATCGCAAACATTGCATTTGTACTGTTAACGTTAAGATTTACCATCAAAAGAAAAAACCAAAAGGAACGGTTCGAACGGATTTATGGGAAAATGTACGAAGAGGTGGTTATGGATTACATTTTCGGAAACATTGATTGGGAAAAAGCACTGATTAAACTCAAAAAAATTAAAAACAAAGCCAACCGCAGAATTCTAATCTCGGTTCTTATGAATTTCAAGGCCAACTTTAAGGGCGGGCTCGAAAGTTTTATTCCTGAGATTTATTTGAAATTAAATCTGCAAAAAGATTCGCTTAAACTGGCCAAATCAAGATACAGCCATAAAAAGGTTAAGGGAATAATGGAGCTCACTCACCTTTATCCGCAGGGTGCAAAAGGATTGATTAAAACTCTGATTAACGACCCCAACGATTACGTGCGCACAGAAGCACAAATTGCCTATGTTACCTTAAACGCCGATAGACCGTTTAGTTTTTTCGATAACCTTAAACAACCCTTTGCCAAATGGGCGCAATTGTCGGTGTTTTACCTCATACGCCTAAACCAGATACCGGTGCCCGCTTTTGCCCGCTACCTGTCTTTTAAACATTACAATATCCGGAATTTCAGCTTGAAAATGATTACTTTTTTTCAGCAACTTGAAGATGTTTCGGAAGTGATTAAAATGGTGGAGAGCGACATGGAAGAGACGCGATTTCTGGCCTACAAAGCCATTAACGACCTGCGCTTGTACGACAGCCGCGAGTTGATAAAAAAGAAATTTGATGGCGAAACAAACCGAAATAAACTCGAAATTCTGAAGGCATTTAAAAATATTGGCGATACCGATGATTTTGCTTTTCTTGAGGAGGTAATGAAAACCGGTTCAACATCATTAAAGCTTGAGGCATGCCGCTCGGTGTTCTACATGGGGCAGGAGAGCAGAGAAAAAATTACTCAGCACACAAAAGAAGAAATACCGGAGCTTGAACTTTTATTGGCTCATGTAAAGGATCCGCGGAATTAATTTATGGGAATTGTAAGAACTATAATAGAATCGTTATTTCTGATTTATACCATCGGTATTTTCAGTTTTTATTTTTGGCTTGCCATTGTTTCGGCCAGAGAATTGATAAGAAATGTTCGCGAAGCCAGAACCACCAACTTCGATGCGCTTCTGTCTTCTCCTTTTGCCCCGAAAATTTCGCTGTTGGCGCCGGCATACAACGAATCGCTTACCATTGTCGACAACATAAAAGCACTGCTTGGGTTGTATTACCAGAATTTCGAGATAATTGTTATTAACGATGGCAGCAAAGACGATTCGCTGGAGAAAACAATTGCCGCGTTTGATCTCGAGAAAGTACCTTTTGCGATTGATTACCAGATTCAGTGCCAGGAGATTCTTGGCGTGTATAAATCGCGGGCAAAGGCCTACTCAAACCTTACAGTTGTTGATAAACGCAACGGCGGAAAAGCTGATGCGCTAAATGCAGGAATTAACATTGCCAAAGGCGATTATTTTATTTCAATTGATGTGGATTCGATTATCGATCCGCATGCCCTTAAAAAGCTGATAAAACCCTTCCTCGATGCAAGCGATAAAAAGGTAATTGCCGCCGGTGGTGTAATTCAAATTGCCAATTCGTGTGTAATCGAAAACGGGCAGTTGGTGGAAGTAAATGTTCCCGACAAACTTATTCCCCGTTTCCAGGTCATCGAATACAGCCGTTCGTTTCTGATGGGAAGGCTGGCCTGGAGCCGCCTAGATGGTCTGTTGCTAATATCAGGGGCACTCGGTCTTTTCGACAAGGAGGTGGTTATAAACTGCGGAGGCTACTACACGAAAACCGTTGGCGAAGATATGGAGTTGGTGGTGCGTATGCGTAAATACATGGCCAACCAGGGAATAAAATACAAAGTGGTGTACATTTCCGATCCCTTGTGCTGGACCGAAGCTCCTTCAACACTGAAAGTACTCGGATCACAGCGAAACAGGTGGACACGCGGCACCATTGATACCATAATGCTGCACCGCGATATTTTTATGAATCCGAAGTTTGGTTTTATGGGTATGGTATCGCACCCCTATTGGGTGTTTTTCGAATGGCTGGCCCCGATTGTTGAATTTTTAGGCATATCTTATTTCATTACCATAGCCTTGCTTGGGCTGGCCGACTGGTCGTTTTTTTACGTGATGTTTGGTTTTATTTACTTTTTTGCAATTATGATTTCGACCTATGCCATCCTTTTCGACCATCTTTCATACAACCGCTACAAGAAAAAACGAATGATAATAAAGTTGCTGATGACAACCTGGCTCGAGCCGTTTATCTACCATCCTTTAATTGTGTATTGGGGACTACGGGGGAACTACGATTATTTTATAAGGAAGAAAAAGTCGTGGGGAAAAATGACACGTGCCGGCTTTGACATCTCGAAACAAAAAAAATAAAATACAGTGAGAAAGAATCGATTGTATTTCCAAATAGTAAGTGTACTTTTTATTTTGCTGGGCACGGGAACATCGGGTATTCTGCAGGCACAAACCTTTGATGAGGCCCGGAACTTTGCCTTTAACGGAGAACGGGAAAAAGCCCGTAGCATTTGCCGCCAGATTCTTTCCGAAGGTTTTAATTCGGATGTGGCCTTATTGATGGGACGTACCTACGCCTGGGATGGAATGTACGATTCGGCAAGGGTGGTATTACAGGAGGTTTTAATACAGCGCCCTGGAAATATGGAAGCTTATGATGCGCTTTCGGATGTTGAGTTTTGGGCAGATGACAATGCAAAAGCTATTGAATATTGTAACGCCGCTTTAAAGCAGGAGCCTGAATCGTCGAAGTTTGCATTGAAAAAAGCCCGGATACTATACAGCGATGAACAGTACGAGGAGGCAGTTGAGGAGTTGGAAACCTACCTGCATAAAAACCCGGGCGAACCCGATTTTCTGCTCAAATTAAAAGAATACCGACTCGACCTGATGAAAAACAGGATCAGGCTGGTTTACACTTTCGATAACTTTAACAGCGAATTTAACCGCGATCCCTGGCATTTTCTGGCCCTGTCGTACGGGCGAAAAACCAAACTGGGATCTGTTATTGCACGTTTGAATTACGCCAACCGTTTCGATTCAAACGGGCTACAGTTTGAAATAGATGCCTACCCAAAAATTGGCGAAAACAATTATGCCTACGTAAATTACGGGTACTCGTCGGATGCGCTTTTCCCGGGAAACCGTTTTGGTTTTGAGTTGTACCACAACTTTCCAAATGCCTGGGAAGGTTCGATAGGAATGCGCTACCTCGATTTTAGTTCTTCGGGAGTTGACATTTATACCGCTACTCTTGGAAAATATGTGGGGAATTACTGGGTTTCGCTGCGATCGTACGTTACGCCGGATTCCGACGGAACATCGGTTTCCGGGGCTTTGTCGGTACGGCGCTATTTCGCCGATTCAGAAAATTATTTGGGACTTAAACTAAGTTATGGTGTTTCGCCCGACGATAACAGGAAACCAATAGATACAGAACAGAACCTGACTTTAAAAACCAGGGCGGTAAGGGCGGAATACAACCGCTTAATTAAAAAATTATGGATTGTAAGTGCCGGATTTAATATTGGCAGCGAACAACTGGAACCCGGGAATTATTCGGGCTACTATTCGTTCGATATAGGTTTTTCGAGGTTGTTTTAATAGAGGATTAAATGGGGAAAATTACCGATATATTTGGCTTGCTTGTACGCACATTAAGGCGTTTTATCAGCCTGAGTTTTATTCTGGCCGTGATGATTTTGCTCGTGCGTTTACACGAGATGGTAATCCTCTCCAATTACCACAATTATCCGCCGGGGAGTTTTAGTACGCTTCTTTTCGGAATAAAATACGACATCATCTTCTATCTTAGGGTTTCAGCCGTACTGATGATGCCTTTTTTACTGCTGGGTTTGTTCAGCCAAAAGACGGCACGTGTATTTTTTATTTCCGCTTCTGTATTATTGGTGTTGGGCGATATGCTGCTGCTGAAATACTTTTCTGCGGCAGGAGTTCCGCTGGGCGCCGATTTGTTTGCCTATTCCATCGATGAAATCACCCAAACCGTGAAAAGTTCGGGAGAAATAAATGTGTGGCCTTTTATTTTTATGACCCTCTTTTTAGTTTACATGGTGCGGGTTTTTATAAAACATGTTTACTACAAACTAAAACCGTGGATGCTCTTTATTATTTCGACAGCCATGTTTTTGTCATTGGCTCCGCTTGGTTTTTTAAAACCGCAACCTTCTGATTTTGAAAACGAATTTTCGCTTTTTGCAGCCACCAATAAACTCAACTTTTTTAGCGAAAGTGTACTAAAACGTTATGTCTTTAACGAGCAGATAGACAAACAAACCTATACGTTTAAAACAAATGTGGCCTCTGTTGATGGTTCTTTTACTTACCTCGACGAAGACTACCCTTTCCTCCACCAAGAAACAACACCCGATGTTTTGGGTAAATACTTTGAACCACTGGAAACCAAGCCGAACATTGTTTTTGTAATTGTAGAAAGTCTTGGCCGGGCTTACAGCGGCAAGGACGCCTACCTGGGCAGTTTTACGCCTTTTCTGGATTCGTTGATGGATAGGAGTTTATACTGGGAAAACAGTTTAAGCACTTCGGGCCGAACCTTTGCGGTGCTTCCGTCAACCCTGGCTTCGCTTCCTTTTGGCGACCGTGGTTTTACCGAGCTTGGCGAAGATATGCCCGATCATTTAAGCCTGATGAGTATTTTGAAAACCCAGGCCGGTTATAACAGCTCGTTTACCTACGGTGGTGAAGCGCATTTCGACAACATGGATGTTTTTCTGAAACGGCAGGGCATAGATAAAATAATTGACAACACCGGATTTGGCGAAGAATATAAAAAAATGCCGGCTTCTGCCAGCGGTTTTTCCTGGGGATTTGGCGACAAAGAGATTTTCAGACGGTATATCGATGAAGTTAAAGCCGATACTGCAAGTCCGCGTATGGATGTTATTCTTACGCTGGCCATGCACAGCCCTTTTGAGGTGGAAAACCAGGAATATTACCTATCGAAATTTAACGAACGTTTGGTAGAACTGAAACTTCCGGGAAAAACAGAAGCCTTTAACCGCAACTATGAAAAACAGTTTTCAACTGTGCTTTATTTTGATGATGCGCTAAGGTATTTCTTTCACGAATTCAGTAAACTGCCTTCGTTTAACAACACCATTTTTGTAATTACGGGCGACCACCGTATGCCAGAAATTCCCATAAGTACGCAGCTCGACAGGTTTCATGTACCGTTGGTGATTTATTCGCCAATGCTTAAAAAAGCAGCCAAATTCTCATCTGTTGTTTCGCATTTCGATATTACGCCTTCGTTGCTTGCTCTGCTGGATGCCGATAGTATAATTTCGCGACCCAAGGCAGCGGCCTGGATCGGGCATGGCCTCGATGACGAAGAAGAATTCAGGGTTGCGAATGCCTATCCCCTGATGCGAAATAAAAACGAAATCCTCGATTTTATCGATGGTGAGCGGATGTTGGCCAACAAAGAAATTTACCAGATTTACGAAAACATGGACATTGAAACCGTTAATGAACCCGATAAGGAGAAAGAACTGGAAGCTGAACTCAATAATTTCCTGTTAAAGAATAATCATGCCTGTAAAAACAACAAGCTTATTCCCGATTCGCTGAAAGTATATACTTACCACGGGCAATAAACAGAACTACTTCGGTAATTGGTTTTTATAAAATCACCTTATAGCCTGATTAAGAAAAGACCTGGGCTATAAACGTTATTCGGAGAAGTACAGATGAATTATCAATGTCAAATCCAACTGAACTGGTAGCTTTTAACTTATTAGATCTATATCTTTAGGCAATAAACAAACAAGCGAATGAAATATCTCTGCTTTATATTTTTACTTCTAACGCCCATCGTAAACTTCGGACAGGAAGAGAAGGAGGTTTCGAAAAAGATTTCTAACGAATTCGAGCAACTCTATAACGCTGATAAATACACGGATATATTTGAACGCTTTTCTCCTGAGATGAAAAAAGATTTGCCTGTTGAGAAAACGATTGATTTTTTAAAGGGACTAAAAAAGCAGGCCGGAAATATTGAACACCGGGAGTTTATTCGATACGAAAACAAAACTTTTGCTTCGTACAAAACCAGATTTGAACGTGCTCTGTTTTCTTTAAATATTTCGATTGATAAACAGGATAAAATAAACGGTTTACTGGTAAAACCATTTAAAGAAGATAATCTGCCAAAACCCGATAGAAACAAAACAAAACTCGATTTACCATTTCATGGCGAATGGACGGTGGTTTGGGGAGGAGATACCGAAGAACTTAACTATCACGTTGAGAATGAAGCTCAGAAAAATGCATTCGATTTTATAATTACCGATAAGGAAGGTAAATCATACAAAACTGATGGAAAAACGAACGAAGATTATTATGCTTTTGGCAAAGAGATAATTGCACCATGTAATGCCGAAGTGGTTCGGGTTATAGATGGTATAGCGGATAATACGCCGGGGGAATTCGACCTTTTTTATATCCCGGGAAACACAATTATTCTTAAAACAACTAATAACGAATATTTATTTTTTGCGCATTTCAAACAAAACTCAATTGTAGTAAAACAAGGACAAAAGATTAATAAAGGCGATGTGCTGGGACTTTGTGGTAATTCGGGCAATTCGTCAGAAGCACATTTGCATTATCACATTCAGAATATTGAAGATATTAATCAGGCTACAGGTGTAAAATGCTTTTTTGACAAGATTAAAGTGAATGGATTTTTGAAAAACGACTATTCTCCTTTAAAAGGTGAACGGATACAAAACAATTAACTATTGCCGACAGGTTCTGCACATGGCAAGGCGGTGGCCGCCGGTTTGTACCGGTATCTTTTCTCTTCAGTTTTCTTTGTCAGTGGCCGGAGAGAAAAACATCATGCAAATCGCTGCAGCAGCATCGGAATCTGCATTAAAGCCGAAAAAACGATAGCGTTACACGGCAAATGATACGTTTAAACTGAGCTAATTATAAAACGAATCAACACCTAAATTATACGAAATGAAACTAAAAAACATTGCACTTATCTTTTTAATCTTAATGCTAACACAAGCTTGCGGGATAAAAGAGCCGGATACTAAAGATTTAAAACCGCGAATTGTAGTGCTAACCGATATTGCGCCCAATAATATTGAGCCTGACGATATGGAGTCGATGATTCGTTTGCTGGTACATGCCGATCAGTTTGAGATTGAAGCATTGATTGCTACTACGGGTTGGAGTAATAATGGAGGAAATGAACGTATTGATTTAATTCACGATGCCTTAAATGCCTATGAAAAGGATTTGCCAAATTTAAAGAAACGATCTGATCAGGAAATGTTTGCCGCAGATGAATCAACGCAGGAAATTGGCTACTGGCCGTCAGTCGATTATTTGCGCATGCGAACTGTGATGGGAAGTACAAAGATGGGCATGAAATGGATTGGTGAGGACAACAACTCAGAAGGAAGTGATCTGATAATAGATTTGGCTGATGAAAAAGATGACCGTCCGATATGGCTTACCGTTTGGGGCGGTGGAAATACATTTGCTCAGGCTGTTTGGCGCATACAACAAGAGCGGACTCCCGAAGAACTAAAAGCCTTTCTTCATAAATTTCGTATTTATACCATTACTGACCAGGACAGGCCATGGTCGAGCGGAGATACCATTAGTTACGCCATTAGTTCTCATCAGTGGATGCGGGGTTTTGAAAATGACCTGCTGTTTTTTTGGGATGAATGTGCCTGGAAACATCAAAACGGTACGGGCGTTAATAACTGGAATGAATACGCACGTCATATCCAAAATCATGGTAATCTTGGTGCCTTATATCCAAAATACAAATGGGGAGTTGAAGGCGATACCCCGGCTTTTATGCACGTTATGCCCAATGGATTATCGAACCCGAATGTTCCAGCGCAGGTGAGCTGGAGTGGTTATTTTGAATTTGGCCTGGGGCGCGATAGCCTGACGCATTCTTACACAAATTATACCGGAGAACCCTATAATATCAGCACAAAATACTTTGCCTATTTTTATCCGGCAATATTTAACAATTTTGCCGCCCGTATGGATTGGGCCAAAGAAGGAAAGGGAAACCGCAATCCGGTTGTAATTGTTAACGGCGATAAAGGCATTAAACCAATTGAGAAAGTTTGCAAAGCAGGGGAAGAATTACAGCTTAGCGCATCAAAATCATTCGATCCCGATGGCGATCGCTTAAACTTTAAATGGTGGGTAATACCCGAAGCCGGGGATTACGCCGGAGAAATAAAAATAGCAAGCAGTGAATCAGCTATTGCTACCGTTCATATTCCGTCTGATGCCGAGGGAAAAAACTTTCATATAATCTGTGAAGTAAGCGATGAGGGTACACACAACTTAACCAGTTACCGCAGGATAATCGTAAAAGCAGAATAAAATTTTGCAAGAAAAAAGGAGAACCGGAGCAGGAGAACCAAACAAGCATGATTCCCGGGTTTCACCCGGGGGGAGTCACATTTTATCCCTTCGGGATAGTGAGCTGAATAACAAAGTTAAGACGAGTTTATTGACCTGCAATGTTGCAATTACAAGTTTATGTGACGCTGGAAGCGTCGAATGTAATTAACCCGGTGTGTAACGCCAGGATGAAATGACCAAAGGGAAATCGTCCGGCGAAAAAAGCAGATCGAAGCCAGATGGTTCACCCGGACGAAACTCAAAGGGCAATAACATAAAAAGATAGGGACTTTCAGAAAAAAAAGGGATGCGCACAAAGCAACATCCCCTTTTAACGTGTTAAACAAAATTTATCAATTAAGCCACAGGTTCTTGTTTCTTTCGGCGTTTTTTTACCACTTCGTTGTTGTCGGCAATAATAGTGGCGATGGTACGGGCAAAAGCGCCATAGGTTTCTACATCAACTACCTCCATGGCGCGCAGGTAAACCACTATTTTCTCATTAATAAGCGCCACAATCTCCGGTTTTTGTTTGGTGGCACTGGCCTGGGTGCTTTCCTCTGCCTTTTCCTGTTCGTAGGAAATACGGGCAGTCTCGAATGCCTGCTGTGCCGCCTGCAGCGCTGTTATTACATCGGCGCAACCCGGAAGTATTGCAATGGCATCCTTAATTTTTTGCACAGAAAGATCGTTAAGTAGCGAGGAAATAAGTGACGACTCAGTGGCATAGCTCTCGCCGGTAATACTAACACCGTATTTTTCAAATACCTTATCTACCGTTTGGGCAGCTTGCCGAATAGCTGCATCGGGGTGATGTAAGAAACCCATAACTACATAGTACAATGCACGGATTTGCGTGTCGCGGGCTTCGTCTTTTTCTTCCAGATCGCTTTCGGCCTTACCACGGTTTATGGCAGTGGTAAGGGCTGCCGACAGGCTTTCTAACCCGGTGAACATGGCACTAAGGTGCTGATCGGTATTAAGCGATGTGGTTTGGTAAGCGCCAAGCATGCGCATACTTACGGCGTCAACTTCAGTGACGCGACTGGTAGACATAAGATTGTCAATCATAATTTTAAATTTTAGTTTGTAATTGGTTAACCTTTGCATTTTTACAGGGTAGAAAAAGTGCTGTGGTTGTTATTGTTAAGTAATTTACAACAACATACTGAAATACAGCAACTATTTTTATATGTTTTAGAAGATATTAAGCTGTTGAGCAAATGGCATAACGACATTCTCCCGCCTATGGGCCAGGCAGCGAATGGGAAGCCGACATTGCTCCACCTTAGCGTTGGGGAGCGAATGGGAAGTTGACATTGCTCCAACTTTGCATCGGGGAACAAATGGCGGGTTGACATTGCCTCAGTTTTGCTTAGGGAAAGGAATGGCATGATGACATTCATCGAACACAATTTTTTCAATGTCACAAAAATTATGCTTAGCTTTAATGCACTAAAGATTATAAATGCCCGATACATTGAAAAAATCTCTTGCAAATACAAAACGAAAATATAGTCTGATATTTACAGACAATGCATGTATTATCAGTGTGTTGTGGCGATGCGCGCTAATAAGAGATATGTTGCATTGCAACATACACATACGTTAGGCAACATTTTAAAACTGGTTCTCCGTAGACATGATATTGAATTTTAAGATTAAAGTCACGCGATTTTTATGATGAAGATTTTTAATAAAAAAAAGGAAAGAATTGTAATTGAAACTAAAGCTGTCTTCAAATGGACAAAAGGACTTCGACTTCAAGCGACTGAAAAATCAGCCTTCTACGTACCAGGTGCTATTTTTCAAAAAGGGATTGCACTTAGAGAAATTATGGAATTATCAAGTGATCAAACAGAAATAATGGCAATGGAAGAGCAACCAAAAGATGATAGATATCCTGATATTGCTGTTATTTTGGAAAAGAATGTAACAATGAAATTAAATATGAATTGTGAAGTAATTCTTTTGCCTATTAAAGGAGAAATGAAAATGTTTAAAGAATTTATTGTAGCGGACTGAATTTAGATAAAAAAAACGTTGCCTAACACAGTACATATTGCAGGGCGGGGTTTGGTGGTATGCCAACTGCGGATTCTCGCATCGCAGTTCCGTGTCCTTCGGACAGGAACGCTCTCCGAAATCCGCCCCGACAACATGTACCAACCGTTAACAAAAAAAAGGCCTCCCTCCCGGGAAGCCCATATTCTAAATTAAAATTTTGCAAGAAAAAAGGAGAACCGGCGTTTCACATTCTGGTCAAGGGAAAGTGATTTCGTTTCGGATAATAAATTTCCTCCTCCGGCCGGAACTCCTGAAAAAACTGCACTATAAAAAAGCATAGTCCACTACGACATATGCTAAAATTCAATTTTAATGTAAGCGAAATTAATCGCTCGTGTCATAGAACTATTTGCCGTGTTATGGCAAAACAGTGTCGCCCATTAAGTAAGTATCTACTTCGCGGGCAGCAGCGCGACCTTCGTTAATGGCCCAAACCACCAAAGATTGTCCACGGCGCGAATCACCGGCAGCAAAAACCTTTTTAATGCTGGTTTTAAACTGTCCGTATTCGGCTTTGTAATTCGAACGTGCATCACGTTCCATATCCATCTCCTCGGCAATTTTATCTTCAGGTCCCAAAAATCCCATCGCCAACAACACAAGGTCGGCTTTAATGTATCTTTCGGTTCCCGGAACCGCTTGTGGCATTCTTCCGCCATTATCGGTTTTTATCCACTCAACCTGAACAGTGTGCAAAGCTTTTACTTTACCGTTTTCACCTTCAATCTTAGTGGTCATTATTGAGTATTTCCGTGGATCTTTGCCTTTTGCCAAAATAGCTTCATGCTGGCCGTAATCGGTTTTTTCGTTGCCAGGCCATTCTGGCCACGGATTTGCGTCGCTGTTGCGCTCTTTTGGTGGCTGAGGCATAATCTCCAACTGCGTTATGCTTTTGCAACCATGACGCAGCGATGTAGCTACACAGTCGGTACCGGTATCGCCACCACCAATTACAATTACGTTTTTATCTTTTGCCGAAATGTAATTTCCATCTTCCAGTTTACTGTCAAGCAAACTTTTTGTGTTGGCTTTCAGAAACTCCATCGCGAAATGTACGCCCTCCAGCTCACGGCCTTCAACATTCAGGTCGCGTGGTTTTGTAGCTCCGGTAGTTAAAACAACCGCGTCAAAGTCGTCGAGCAACTTTTTACTACGAATGTCTTTTCCAACTTCGGTATTGGTTTTAAAAATAATACCTTCTGCTTCCAAAATATCAACACGGCGTTGCACCACTTCTTTATCCAGTTTCATGTTCGGAATACCGTACATCAGCAAACCGCCGATACGATCGTCACGTTCGAAAACAGTAACGGTATGACCTGCTTTGTTCAACTGAGCTGCACAAGCCAGTCCTGCCGGACCTGATCCAACAACGGCAACTGTTTTTCCTGTACGCGATTCCGGTGGTTCCGGAACTACCCACCCTTGCTCGAAACCATTGTCGATAATGGTTCGTTCGTTGTCGTGGATGGTAACAGCCGGTTCGTTAATTCCCAACACACAACCTGCTTCGCAAGGTGCAGGGCAAACTCTTCCTGTAAATTCAGGAAAGTTATTGGTGTGGTGAAGTCGTTCCAGTGCATCTTTCCAGCGACCTTTGTAAATCAGGTCGTTCCACTCCGGAATCAGGTTGTAAACCGGACATCCCGAAGCTCCGTTGTGCAATAATGCTCCGCGATGACAGAATGGAACACCGCAGTCCATGCAGCGTGCACCCTGTGTTTCACACGTTTCTTTATCGCGTAATATGTATACCTCGTTCCAATCTTTAAGGCGTTCCTCAATTTTTCGTGTTGGATTGGAAACTCTTTTATATTCTAAAAATCCTGTTGGCTTTCCCATGTCTTAGCGTCTATAAAAATTACAAATTGGCCAGATGCATATCAAATGCTGCATCAATAACATCCGACTCTTTTTCGTATTTACCCGTTTTACGGGCCTCTTCAATGTAGGTCAGCATTCGTTTGTAGTCGGTAGGAATTACTTTTACAAACTTGCCTATTGTCTCCTCCCAGTCAGATAGAACATATTCTGCAACAGTCGATTCTGTTTTATCCATATGCTTCTGAATCATCGCTTTCAGTTCTTCCTGTTCTGCTTTATCCGTAACTCTTTCCAGTTGAATCATTCCCTTGTTGCAAAGACCTGGGAATGTTCCGTCGATATCGAGCACATAAGCAACTCCACCCGACATACCGGCACCAAAGTTTCGTCCTGTTTTTCCAAGAATCACTGCTTTTCCTCCAGTCATGTATTCGCAGCCGTGGTCGCCAATACCTTCAACAACAACTTGTGCTCCTGAGTTACGAACACAGAAACGTTCGCCTGCAATACCGCGGATATAAGCCTCGCCGCCTGTTGCTCCATAGAAACAAACGTTACCTACAATGATGTTTTGTTCCGGAATGAACTGTACATTTTTAGCCGGGTAGATGGCTAAATGACCACCGGATAATCCTTTTCCGAAGTAGTCGTTCGCATCTCCCTCAACCTCCAGTTCGATACCTTTGCAAACAAATGCACCAAATGATTGTCCTGCAGAACCTGTCATTTTGAAATGAATAGTTCCGTCAGGTAAACCTTCTCCCTTATGTACTTTGGTAACTTCGTGCGACAGAACGGTACCAACACTTCGGTTGATATTTTTTATCTCGAATTCTGCAGCTACTTTTTCACCGTCTTTTATTGCTTTTTGTGCGGCTTCAACCAATTTCCAGTCAAGGATTTCGTCTAACTGGTGATCTTGTTTTTTGCTGCAGTAAAGACCTTCTTCCGCACCCATTTCTTCTTTATACAGAATCGGGCTCAGGTCAAGACCTTTGTATTTCCAGTGATCAATGTCGTCTTTGAATTTCAGACACTGCGACTGACCCACCATTTCATTAATAGTGCGGAAGCCCAGCTCTGCCATAATCTCACGAAGACCTTCAACAAGGAATTCGAAGTAATTTACAACGTGATCAGGATTACCTTTAAATTTACCACGCAATCTTTCGTTTTGTGTCGCTACACCTACCGGACAAGTGTTGCTGTGGCATTTACGCATCATGATACATCCTTCAACAACCAGCGCCATGGTGGCAACTCCCCATTCCTCGGCACCAAGCAGTGTTGCAATAGCAAGGTCGCGCGATGTTTTCATCTGGCCATCAGACTGCACCACAATACGGTTACGCAAGCGGTTACGAACCAGCGTTTGGTGAGTTTCCGACAATCCAAGCTCCCAAGGCAATCCGGCATGTTTGATCGAACTAACCGGCGATGCTCCTGTTCCTCCATCGTATCCTGAAATCAGTACGGCATCGGCTTTTGCTTTACAAACACCGGCGGCAACAGTTCCAACACCTGTTTCAGAAACCAGTTTCACGTTGATACGTGCATCGCGGTTACTGTTTTTCAGGTCGAAGATCAACTGTGCCAAATCCTCAATCGAGTAAATATCGTGGTGCGGTGGAGGAGAAATCAATCCTACACCAGGAGTCGAGTTACGTGTACGTCCGATCCAGCCATTTACTTTATGGCCCGGAAGGTGACCACCTTCACCCGGCTTTGCTCCCTGCGCCATTTTAATCTGAAGCTCTTTTGCCATGCTCAGGTAGTAGCTGTTAACACCGAAACGTCCTGATGCGATCTGCTTGGTAGCCGAACACATGTCGTCGCCATTTGGCAATTTGGTGTAACGAACCGGGTCTTCACCCCCTTCTCCCGAGTTTGATTTTGAACCAATTCGGTTCATGGCAATGGCCAGTGTAGTGTGTGCTTCCCACGAGATAGAACCAAACGACATTGCTCCCGTAGCAAAACGGGTAAGAATGCTTTCTGCCGGTTCAACTTCGTCGATCGGAATCGACTGGCGGTCAGAGGTAAAGTCCATCAATCCACGTAAAGTGAATGCGGCTTTTGCCTGATCATCAACTACACTACAGTATTTTTTGTATTTCTCGTAATCGTTCTTTCTTGTTGCTTCCTGAATCAGTTGAATCGCTTCAGGACTCAGCAAGTGACGTTCGCCATCTTTACGCCAGTGGTATTCGCCACCCGGCTCCAGAACTTTCGCTCCACCCTGGCGGGTTGGGAATCCCTGACGATGACGCATCATTGCTTCTTTGGCAATGTCGTCAAGACTTAAACCTTCAACACGACTAACGGTTCCGGTAAAGTACTTGTCAATTACTTCCTGCTTGATTCCAACTGCTTCAAAAATCTGTGCTCCCTGGTACGATGCCAATGTTGAAATACCCATTTTTGAGAATACTTTCAACAGTCCGCCGCCAATAGCTTTAACGTAGTTTTGTATTGCTTGATCTTTAGTAATGTTTCCTAAAGCACCTTCATCAACCAGATTCTTGATGGTATCAATTGCCATGTAAGGATTTACGGCAGAAACACCGTAGCCCAGCAAAGTGGCAAAATGGTGTACTTCGCGCACATCTCCGGCTTCCATAATAATGTCAGCTTTACCACGCTTTCCAACACGGATAAGGTGGTGGTGAACAGCTGAGGCTGCCAGTAACGAAGGAATTGGCGCATGGTCGGTGCTAACCGCAAAGTCGGAGAGTAAAATGATTGAATAAGCTTCATCAATCGCATCTTCAACATACTGACACAAACGTTCCAATTTCTTTTCCAGTGTTCCTTCTTTTCCATCGGCGTGGAAAACAATACTGATCTTTTTCGTTTGGAAATGCGTGTGATCCACGTAGGCCAGTTTAATCAACTGCTCGTTGGTTAAAACAGGTTGGTGAACCGCAATTCTGCGACAATGCTCAGGTGACTCTGTCAGAATATTTTTAAAACCTCCCAAATAGGTACGCAAATCCATTACAATACGTTCCCTGATGGGGTCGATTGGCGGATTGGTAACCTGGGCGAATAATTGTTTAAAGTAGTGCGACAAATGCACTGGGCGATCAGAAAGTACGGCCAGCGGATTGTCGGCTCCCATCGAACCAAGCGCTTCGCTACCACTTGTCGCCATCGGTTTTAGGATTACCTCAATATCTTCGTGGGTGAATCCGAAAGCTTTTTGTCGTTTGAATACAGTTTTCTTATCCGGCTCTTTTAATTCCAGGTCAGGAATAAAAGGAAGTTCGTCCAGGTAAGTCATATTTTCTTTTACCCAATCGCCGTAAGGTTGGCTTGAGCAAATTTCAGCTTTAACTTCTTCGTCAGAAATAATGCGTCCTTGTTCCAAATCGGCAACAAACATTTTTCCGGGTTGCAAACGACCTCTGATTTTTACCTGGTCGTGAGGAACATCAATTGCACCGGTTTCTGACGACATTATTAATGTATCATCTTCGGTAAGGCAATAACGCGAAGGACGCAATCCGTTACGGTCGAGTGTTGCTCCAACCAGTACACCATCAGTAAAACATACCGACGCCGGACCGTCCCATGGTTCCATCATGGCCGAATAGAATTCGTAGAACTCTTTCTTTTTCGGATCCATATCCGGATTATTTTGCCATGCTTCAGGGATAAGCATCATCAGTACGTGTGGTAACGATCGTCCGCTTAACACAAGCATTTCAATGGCCATATCGAGGTTGGCACTATCCGAATCGCGGATGTCGCAAATCGGGAAGATCATTTCCAACTCTTCTTTTGTAAATGCCGAGCACTCCAGAAGCACTTCGCGGGCACGCATCCAGTTAATGTTACCCTTGTTGGTGTTGATTTCGCCGTTGTGCGCAATATATCGGAAAGGCTGCGACAGTTTCCACGAAGGGAAAGTGTTGGTTGAAAAACGTGAGTGTACCAACGATATGGCACTCACTGCCAACGGATTGGTAAGGTCTTTGAAATATAACGAAACCTGCTCGGTTGTTAACTGACCTTTATAAATAATGGTTTTATAGGAACAGGAAATGATATTCATTCCGTTGTATCCAATTCCGGTAACTGACTCGCGAACCAGTTTTTCAGTATATTTTCTGAAAACAAAAAGTTTGCGGTCGAACTCCTCTACCGACATGCCATCGGGTTTACCGATGAACAATTGCTGTACATATGGTTCTGATGCCAAAGAATCGCGCCCCAGGTCAGAATTGTCAACCGGAACTTTGCGATAACCCAAATAGGGTAGTCCAAACTTCTTTAAATTTCGTCCGATAATATCTTTACACTCTGAACGTTTTCGGTCCTCTTTGGGGAAGAAAATCATGGCCACGCCATATTCGCCAAACTGAGGTAATTTAATGTCCTGTTTCGGACACTCTTCCATAAAAAGTTCGTGTGGAATTTGTAGTAATATCCCTGCACCGTCACCGCTTTTAATATCAAACCCGGTACCCCCGCGATGTTCCATACGAGCCAGCATCGACAGAGCATCAGAAATCACACTGTGTTTCTTTCTGCCCTTTAGGTTTGCTACAAACCCGATACCACAACTCCCATGCTCAAATTCAGGGCGGTACAATCCCTTTGCTACAGGTTCTTTTGTCTGCATCATTTTTTCCTTTCTCTTTAAAATTCGCACTAGCGCAGCAATTGGCGCTGTCAATACCAAATTACTGCAAAACTGTAAGTGAAAATCCCGTTTTTACTTACGAAGTGAAATCAAAAATAATCAAAGAGGTGTGTATTCGCAATCTTAACAGGTGTAAATTGTGTTTAATAACATACAATTAACCTTGAGAAAAATCATAAAAAACGTAATCCTTTGTCAGTATTTTATATGATTCTGACATTTGTTAGGTTTCAAATAGTCTGAAATCTTATTGAAGCAGGTTCTTTTTTGCTTCTTCTATTTTGTTAAATAGAAATTTTTTAATGATTCCCTCTTTCTTATTTGAAATACTATCCAAACATAAATTTCCGATGCTCCCTTCGTGGCTATGGTCTACGCATTTTTCGGGCGTAAAGTTTCCCTCTTCAATTTGAGCGCCAACTTGTTTGTAGGCTTCGCGGAATGGAATTCCCTGCAAAACAAGTTTGTTAACTTCTTCAACACTAAAAAGGTAATCGTATTTGCTGTCGTTAAGAATTTCGGTGTTTACCGACATTTTATCGATGGCCAGACTAACAATATTAAGGCAGTCGTTCATTTCTTTAAACGACGGAAGAAAAACTTCTTTTACCATTTGTAAATCGCGGAAATAGCCGCTTGGCAGGTTGTTAATGATTAAGCTGATTTGTGCCGGAACACCTTGCAATTTGTTGCAACGGGCACGGGTGAGCTCAAAAACATCAGGATTTTTTTTGTGGGGCATAATGCTCGAACCTGTAGTGAATTCGGTGGGCAGGCTTACAAAGTTAAAGTTCTGGCTCATGAACAAACAAACATCATAAGCCAGTTTCGATAATGTTCCGGCAATGTTTGCTAAGGCAAACGAAACAATTTTTTCAACTTTCCCGCGACCCATTTGCGCATAAACCACATTGTAGTTCATGTTGTTAAAACCAAGCAAGTCGGTCGTCATTTGGCGGTTAAGCGGAAACGACGAACCATAACCGGCTGCCGAACCCAATGGGTTTTGGTTGGTAATATTAAAAGCCGACAAAAGTAACTCCAAATCGTCAGACAAACTTTCGGCATAGGCGCTAAACCACAGTCCAAACGACGAAGGCATAGCCACCTGCAAGTGGGTGTAGCCCGGCAATAAGATGTCTTTTGTTTCTTCGGCACGTTTAAGTAGTATATCGATAAGGGCTGAAGTTGTTTCTGCAATTTCTTTAATGGCGTCGCGGGTAAACAGTTTCAGGTCGAGTAAAACCTGGTCGTTACGCGAACGTCCGCTGTGTATTTTTTTCCCAAGGTCGCCCAGTTTTTCGGTAAGCATAAATTCAACCTGAGAGTGTACATCTTCAACACCTTCTTCAATCGTGAATTCTCCTTTTTCGGCAATGGCATAAAGACTTTTTAGCTCGGTCAGAAGTGTCGGAAGCTCATCCTTTTCGATTAGCCCAACCGACTCGAGCATGGTTACATGCGCCATCGAGCCCAAAATATCGTGCGTGGCCAAAAACAAATCCAGTTCACGATCTTTACCAACAGTAAATTCTTCAATTGCTTTGTTAACAGGTGTACCTTTATCCCAGAGTTTCATATTAAAATAGTTGGAAGACGGAAGGCAGAAGACGGAAGATGAGAACCTGAATGCAGCCCTGTCGCTTCAATTAATATTAATAACTGCAAAGATAAAATTTCAAATGAAAGCTTCTTTCAATTTGCCGGAACTAAAACCTATTAATAACATGCAAAACCGAGATGCCGAAACAGCGATGGGAAATTGGCATCAGATAAGCTGATTTGAAAGAGATTTTTTTGGCTTAATATTATTAGATTTGCACTTCGTTATAGGTGTCCCTGATGACGCGGTTATTGGGGTGTAGCCGGAAAGATTTAAACAATGAAGAAAGTATTATCGATTATATCTTACCTGATTATTGCTGTGGCTTTATACTCGGCTGCAAGTTTTTATTTTAATTACGATTTTTGCCACACTATGGTAGCCGAAGACGGCCCGCTTGAAAATCTTACCGCTCTGGGTTTGCTGCTGATATCGGTATTGTTTGCTATTCGTCTGTTCAGGCAGTATAAAGACAGAAACAAGCTTTGGGTGGCTTTAAGCCTGATAATTATTATCGGTGCATTTTTTGGTTTTGGTGAAGAAATATCATGGGGGCAAAGGATATTCGCTGTTGAAACCAAAGGTTTTTTTGCTCAGCATAATTTTCAGGGAGAAACCAACCTGCACAATTTGGAGATAGGAGGCGTAAACCTGAATAAACTGATTTTCTCGACCGGGCTGGTAGTTGTTTTCGGAACTTATTTTGTTTTAACACTTCTGCTGTATAATAAGTGGCCTTTTTTCACACGTACTATCGATCTGTGGGGTATTCCTGTTCCTAAAATCAAATACTCACTACTGATACTGGTGTGTACGGGAATAGTTTTACTCATTCCGGAAAGACGAATATGGGAGCTGTGGGAAGCAATTTTTGTTGCTGTTTTACTTTTGGTTTTTCTCGATCCTTACAACCAGAAAGAGGAGCTTCTTGCCTAAAAAAAATAATTTTCTCAGAACATTAAAGTCCTCCTATATTGCCGGCATTAGCTGGCTAAACTAACATCCTTAATTTTTTTTGCCGGATTAATCAGAATTAAAAATAGGATTCCGGTTAAGGCAAGTTCATGTAGTTCGCTTTCTTTAACCAGGTTTATGGCCAGCGGAATAAAGGTGTTAACGGCCAATAGAACTATAATGTGATGCAGGCGGGGAATCGGAACGCCATAATCAATTACCAGTTTGCGAATAGCCTTAACTTTCCAGGTAAGTAATGGCAGTATAATAAAGTAACTGATTAACGCCACAAACATCAGCTTCGAAAAGATGAGGATGTTTAAATCTACTCCGCCAATTTCAAGGTTATGCAGGTTGGTTTCGCCCTGGTAGTTGTTTTGCATAAAATATTCGCCGGATTCAATTGAAAATATACGCTGGCCCCATGATATTTCTTCTCCAAGGCCAAAAATAAAAACGATTGATGCAAGTGCGTTGAAGAATATTTTTTTCCGGTTTTTTTCTTTTCCGGCTTTAACTGCCCTGTTAGCAAAAAGTATAGCTCCCAATAGCAGAAACAATGCTGTAAGGTATTCCACCCAGCCATCTTCGCGAATAACTTTATCAAAAGCTTCCTGTCCGAAATTGCTCTGGCTTTTTCCGTAAGCTACAAAACCAATAATAACGGAATAAACTATAATGTCGAGAATTGTAATCCACGAAATATTTTTCTTCATTTGTATTCAAATTAAAAATGTGGGCGTAAAATTAGTATTTTTTGTTTGCGCGCTTGCCATAATTCGTCACTAATGAATAATCGACATATATACTTTCTGGTCCTGATTACCCTTCTATTAATTATAATACCAGCCTTGCCTGTTTTTTTGGTTGGAAACGCTGCAAAATATGCAGAGGTGGGTCGCGAAATGCTAATGAATAACGACTGGATTAACCTTACAATTGGCGGCGATGCTTACGATCAGAAACCTCCTATGTTGTTTTGGATTGCGGCGGTTACTTTTAAGTTGTTTGGTTTGTCGATACCGGCCTTCAAATTGGCCGTTTTATTGTTTTCGGTCATCGGAATTTATTCGACATACCGGCTGGGAAAACTGCATTACGGAAAAGAAACCGGTATGCTGGCAGCCTTTTTTTGGATATCGTCTTTGGGATTTCAGCATTTTAACAACGATATACATACCGATACCTTGTTGGCCAACTTTGTGGTATTCTCGGTATGGCAGTTCTCGGTGTATTTAAAAAACCATAAATGGCACAATTTTTTGCTTGGTGCAGTTGGCGTTGGTTTGTCGATGCTGGCAAAAGGGCCGGTAGGAGTTGTAATTCCCGCAGCTGCAATTGGCGGAACAATGTTAGTGCATAAGCAATGGAAAGAAATATTTAACTACCGTTGGCTGATTGCCCTGGTAGTGGTGGGAATTATGATTTTGCCTGCAATGGTAGGATTACTAAACCAGTTTGGGCTCGAGGGAATCAAATTCTATTTCTGGACCAATAACGTAGGGCGTGTTACCGGTTCGTATAGGGGAAGTGGTGCCGATTATTCGTTTTACCTGCATACATCCTTATATGTATTGTTGCCCTGGACCATATTTATGGTTTATGGTTTTTTTAAAGAAGTGAAAAGCCTGAACAGAATACGGAAAAATAAAACCGAAGATTTTGAGGTTGTAAACATTTTTGCGGCTGTGGTTTACCTGGGAATACTGTCGGTAGCCAAACAGCAAAATCCACACTATATGCTTTCGGCACTTCCTTTTATGTATATAATTACCGCCAAATGGACCGTGCGCCTATTTTCTTCCGAAGAAAGAGCGAAAACCCGTTACATAATTGCAACAATAAATAAAGGTATAGCAGTTGTTGGGCCGCTAATATTATTAGTGCTGCCCATTGTGGTGTTCCCTGAAAAACGTTTCTGGTTTTGGGGTGTATACGGATTGCTTTATGCCGGAATAGTGATAGTGTTTGTAAAAAAGAATAATTTGCAGAGGCAGATTGTGATGCTGACCTTCACCATTGCAGTAATGCTGTTTACCGTTAATGTAAACATGCTGCCAAATATGCTGAAGTTTCATACTTCGATTGAAGCTGCCGAAATTTTTAATGAAAAAGCACCTGAAGGCTCAACACTGAGCATGTATACCGAGAAGGCCAGGCTTTGGAATTTGTTTCTGTATTCAAAATCTCCGGGAAAATATCTTGTTGAAAAAGAAGATCTGGAAGCATTTCTGCCGAATGCGGGGGCGTGGATATATACTTCGGAAGCCGGGTATAATGATATGCTTGAAATGGGATTGAATATGAATGTGGTTCAGAAATTTACGGAGCACAAACCTCTAACCGGTCAGTCGGCACGATTTTTAAATCCCAAAACCAGGGCCAGCAGATTTAATACCATGTATCTTGTTGAGTTAAGATAAGTAAATCACAAAAAACAAAATATTTCTTCCCCCCCCCTGTATCGATTGTTATACTTTTCGATCAGTATTAATTCTTTTACACACTTCATAAAATATAGACAGGAAAACATTCATCATTAATAAATGATTTTCTGTTGCTGTTTTATGTCTCTCTTATTAATATATGATGAGCTGTCACACTTCATTGTGGTGATAGTCTGCGTCTTTCGTTTGGGCATTATCCTTTGTCCTTTAATTAATTCTTGTTGTTCGGCTAATAAAAGCGTGTAATATTTTGTACTTTTTGAACTAATTGTGGCTGTTTGGTGTAAAAACGGCAATAAAAAGCATGTAAGTATGTCAAAAAGGTACAATATTGTGTCAAATATTAATAATTTGTTAAGCGAATTAACATGTGGGGTAAAAATGGGGTTGTGAATGAAAAAAAGTGCATTTATTTGAATCAGGAATTAAAAACAGAGGGTGTAGAGAAGAAAAAGAGGTTAGAAAAGAAAAACACCCCCTGTTAAAACAGGGCAGACGAGATTTAAAATTAAAAATAGCAGTTTAACTTTTAAAATTTACGATTATGAAAAAGACACTACTGATTACAGTAAGTATGTTATTACTTTTAGTTGTATCAACAACGAATGTTAAAGCTCAGGAATGGAGTACGGGTTTAGACATTTACAGTAGTTATTTATGGCGTGGTGCCAAGTTTGGAACAGGGGCAGCTTTTCAGCCCGGAGTTGAGTTTAGTGCAGGAGGTTTTGCCATTGGTGCATGGGGATCTTACAGTACTGGTTCAGAAGAAGCAGCTGAGGCCGACCTTTACATGGGTTATGGTTTCGATTTAGGCGAAAATGCTTCGTTAAGCTTTACCCTGACCGACTACTACTTCCCGGGATCAGACTGGACAGAAGGAGAATCACATTCTTTCGAACCAATGGTTAGCTTAGGTGTAGGTGCTTTTACTTTCACTGCAGCTTACATGGAAGGACTTGGCGATGATGAAATCAATGGAATTAGTGACTTGTATCTTGAAGCAGCAGTTTCTGCAGGTCCGGTAGACATTACTCTTGGTGGTGGCGATGGCCAGTACACTGACGATGGCGATTTCAACATCTGTAACATCATGGTTGGAACTTCAAAAGAAGTACAGATTACCGAAAGCTTTACTCTGCCGGTTTCAGGAGCAGTTATGCTGAACCCATCAACCGGAGGATTCCACATTGCAGTTGGTATTTCACTGTAACAGAGAAGATATTTTGATATGAAACGAGTCCGTATAACTCGGACTCGTTACATCTTATACTAAAAAACAAATAACATTAAATAAGATGAAAAAGATTGAAGCAGTAATACGCAAATCAAAATTTGAAGAGGTAAAAGACGCCCTGTATGAAGCAGGTATTGAGTTCTTCTCTTTCTGGGATGTGAGAGGAGTTGGCCAGGCTCGCGAAGGTCGTGCTTACCGCGGTGTTGTATACGACACCAGTACAATCGAAAGAATAAAATTGTCCATTATCGTTCGCGATAAAAATATTGATAAAACGGTTCAGGCCATTTTAGGCTCAGCAAGAACAGGAGAGATCGGTGACGGTAAAGTGTTCGTTGTGCCTATTGAAGAGTCATACCGAATCAGAACCGGAGAACACGGTGATGAATCACTTTTTATTAAAGGAAAAGAAGAGTAGTAACTGAAAAAAGATTAGATTATCATGGAAGAAACTTTGCAAGGCCTACAAATAGGTATAGATAATATGTGGTTATTGGTTGCTGCATTTCTGGTAATGTTCATGCAGCCTGGATTTGCCCTGGTTGAGGCAGGTTTTACACGATCGAAGAACACGGCGAATATTTTAATGAAAAACCTGATGGACTTTTCTATCGGCTCAATACTTTATTGGGTTATTGGTTTTACCATTATGTATGGAGACTCAATAGGTGGATTTATTGGAATGCCAGATCTTTTCTTTATGAGCGACGGTTTTGGCGATAATTATTCTGATTATGCCGACTTGTTCTTCCAAACTGTATTTGCTGCAACTGCTGCAACTATTGTTTCGGGAGCAATGGCTGAAAGAACAGAATTTAAAGCCTACTTGATTTTTAGTATTGTAATTACCGTAATTATTTACCCAATTTCAGGTCACTGGACATGGGGTGGTGGTTGGTTAAGCCAACTTGGATTCCACGATTTCGCCGGTTCATCTATTGTACACTCTGTTGGTGCATGGGTTGGTTTAGCTGGTGCGTCTATTATTGGACCTCGTTTAGGAAAATATGGAAAAGACGGAGAGGCGAAAGCAATTCCGGGACACAACCTGGCAATGGGAGCATTGGGTGTATTCATCCTATGGTTTGGATGGTTCGGATTTAACCCCGGATCTCAGTTAGCCGCTGCCGGTACTGATAACGCTGTTGCAATAGGTCATATCGCAGTTACCACTAACCTGGCTGCTGCAGCCGGTGCTGTTACTGCAATGATGGTTGCATGGTTCCGTTACAAACGCCCATCACTATCAATTTCGTTGAACGGTGCATTGGCCGGTTTGGTTGCCATTACTGCTGGTTGTGATGCCGTTAATCCTATGGGAGCATTGTTCATCGGTATAATTGCAGGTTTCATTCTGCCATTTGCTGTTGAGTTCTTCGATAAAATATTAAAAGTAGACGACCCTGTTGGTGCGATCTCTGTTCACGGAGTGAGCGGTGCATTTGGTACACTGGCTGTAGGTTTGTTCTCAACCTCTGAAGGTTTATTCTACGGCGGTGGTGCAAAATTACTGGGTATTCAGGCTATAGGTGTGGCAGCATTCTTTGCCTGGGCATTCGGTTTAGGTTTGGTATTATTCTTCATTCTGAAGAAAGCAAATATACTGCGCGTTTCTAAGCGCATTGAAGAAGAGGGCCTCGATGTTTACGAACATGGTGAGAGTGCCTATAACTAAAATCTTCTTCAGCTTTTAAGTCTGTAGCTGTCTGTTTGTGGCCCCGTCGTTGGGCGGGGCCATTTTTCTTTTCAACTACACTACTTAAAAATGAAAAATTAGAACTAAGATATTTTAACTGCATATAATACATTTCGTTTTACGTTAAATTAAGGTCAAGGGTAGTTATTAGTTAGTTTAGTTAGATTAAAAGAATCGGAGACCGACTGCAAATTGTAGTCGGTTTTTTGTTGATAAAAATGCAGGCTTTTAAGCGAAAGTATTTGAGGCTTATGTATTTTTGTCACTTCTTAAAAAATGTAGAAATTATGATGCAGACTTGGTTCGAGAGTAAAGTAAAATATATGAAAGTTTCCGAGAGCGGAAGCGAATCGATGGTAACAGAAAACTTTTTGTTGGATGCCGTATCGTACACCGATGCCGAAACGCGGATTATTCGCCAGATGCAACAAATGGTTAGAGGCGGAGAGTTTCAGATTGTTGACATTAAAAAATCGCGGATTGCTGAAGTTTTTCCATACGAAAACGGCGAGTGGTGGTTTAAAGCAGCCATTAATCTGGTTACAATTGACGAGGAAGCAGGTAAGGAGAAAAAAATAAAAACAAATTACCTGATTATGGCCGACGACATTAAAGAAGCACTTAACCGGTTGGACGAAAGTTTGGAGTACCTGGTTATTCCTTTTGTGGTTACTTCGTTGGCGGTTAGTCCGATTGTAGATGTATTTCCTTACAATCCTGAGGAAGCACAAATCCCTGATGGTTTTGTGCCGGTAGCAGAAGCTGCGGAGAAAAAGAATCCGATATTTACCGATGGAGTAAATCCGTTCATCGAAGAAGAGGAGGAAGAGGTTTCGGCTGAAGAGGAAACCGAGGTTACAGATGCTCCGGAAGAAACCGAAGATTCGAACGACGAAGAAACGGAAGAATAGTATAAAAAAAATTGCAGTCCGCCTGTGAAAAATGTGCAGGCAGACTGCATTTCGAATTAATTATTAAGTAGTTGACGAAAAAAAGTCGTTATAAGTTCACCATTACTTTGTAGTAATTGAATTTGCAACGCATTTTCGGATCGAACTGGTAATAGGCAATTGCAATCCGGCAAATGTCTTGTATTGTTTCGTAAATCTCGGCTACTTCTTTTTTGCCGTAATTATCCAATTCGGTATCTCCTTCCAAAGCAATAAAAAAGTCTTCGAACTGACTGATACGATTGGCACAAACAAGGATCTTGTCGAACAAGGTGTCAGGAGTTCCTTTTTCGCTGATTTTTTGCCTTACGTTTTCGTTTAAATTAGCGGCAAATGTTTTCAGAAATTTAAAAAGGCTAATGTGGTCGCCGTTTTTTGCATCGCTAAAATAATCGGAGTAACCCGTGGTCTTGAAAAATTCTTTCAGAAAGGCTTTGTCTTTTTTAAAGTCGACTTTTACGGATGCTCGCAGAACTTTTAGGTGCTGAAGGCCTTCAACCATAATCTCGTGCCATTCGCGATAACGTTCATCTTCCAAAACATCCAGATTTTCAGCGTAGTGTTTGTCGATGGTGTCATCAATCCACACCATTAACGATGTTGCGAATTCCGGATCCCATTCCTTTCGCAAAATCGACAACTCGTAGATGTTTTCTTTAAAGGTTTTTGCAATCTGTTGACAAGCTAAAATTGTGGCGGTACTGGTAGGACAAATGGTTATTGTTTCCATACAAGCGGTATTTTGTAGTTAGAAGATGTAACAAAGCTACGGAGTACCGCCGAAATATGCCTAATTGTAAAGTGGTAATATACAATGTTTTATAACTATGTTATGGAACTATGTTTCATAACTGTGTTCTACAATATGTTTATTGGTCTCCGAAAAGGCGGTCTTTTCGGAACCAAGACAGGGAGTAGAAGAAATTCTTAAGATTTTAAGTTGCTGAAAGACAGTTGTTTATTTGTGTCTTTTTTTGAGCTCGCGAACCACGTCCTCAATGCGATAACCTTTATGAGTAAGCAACACAACTAAGTGATAAAGTAAATCGCCGGCTTCGTACATAAAGTTCTCATCGTCGTTTGCCATTGCTCCAATAATAGTTTCAACAGCTTCCTCGCCAACTTTTTGCGTAATTTTTCGTGTTCCTCTTTGGAACAAAGAAGTGGTGTACGAACCTTCCGGCATTTCGGCTTTGCGTTTGTCGATAAAATCCTGCAGGTAGCTCAGGAATTGAATATCGTTGCCTGTGTTTGATTCTTCAAAGCAGGTATCGTCGCCTTTGTGACAAACCGGTCCAACAGGATTTGCTTTTATAAGCAGTGTGTCGTTGTCGCAATCAATGGCCACCGAAACAACATCCAGAAAATTTCCCGATTCCTCGCCTTTGGTCCACAGGCGGTTTTTGGTGCGGCTAAAAAACGTTACTTTACCAATCTCCTGTGTTTTGGCAAGTGCATCTTCATTCATAAATCCAAGCATCAAAACATTTTGCGTTTCTGCATCCTGAATGATCGCCGGAATTAGCCCGTCCATTTTATTGAAATCGATTTTTGATATATCTGTTAGCTGTCTCATAATCTTTTGTCAGAAGTCCGTGGCCGGAAGCCCGGAGAAATTTTTAATTCAGTAATTGTGTTGCGAAGTTACTATTTTGATCGGCTATCGAACAACAATGCCTTTTTCTTTTAAGTATTTCTTAAGAACCGGAATTGGAATCTCGTTGTAATGGAAGATGCTGGCTGCCAGTCCGGCATCGGCTTTGCCCTTCGTAAAAACATCAACAAAATGCTCCTCGGCACCTGCCCCGCCCGAAGCAATGATCGGAATCTTCAGCATATCGGCCATTTTCGAAAGCTCTTTATTGGCGAAACCATTTTTTGTTCCGTCGTGGTTCATCGAAGTAAAAAGTATCTCTCCGGCACCGCGGTCTTCGGCTTCTTTTGCCCACGAAAACAGTTCTTTGTTAGTAGGAATGCGGCCCCCGTTTACAGTAACTGTCCAATGCTCGTTCTCATCGCCGCGTGCATCGATGGCTACAACAACAAACTGGCTTCCAAAATTCAGCGCCAGGTCATCGATCAGTTTTGGGTTACGTACCGCCGATGAGTTAATCGAGATTTTATCTGCACCTGCAGCCAAAAGTTTTTCGGCATCGCTTAATTCACTGATACCACCGCCAACCGTAAACGGAATGTTGATATGCGCTGCAATACGTTTTACCAGTTCTACAAAAGTTTTTCGGCCTTCGTGTGTTGCCGTAATATCCAGGAAACACAGTTCGTCGGCACCATCGGCTGCATATTTTGCACCTAATTCCACCGGGTCGCCCACTTCTTTAATGTCGACAAAATTAACTCCTTTAACGGTTTGTCCGTTGCGGATATCGAGGCATGGTATTATTCGTTTTGCAAGCATTTTTATTAGTTACGAGATCTTAGTTACGAGTTACGAGTACGTCATTTCGTCCGTCAGTTGACGGACATCATGACAACTTCACAACTACGCAATAAATTGCTCAATTTCTTTCAAAGTTATGCGATTTTCATAAATGGCTTTTCCGGTAATTACGCCCGGAACGCCCATTTGATCTAATTTTAATATGTCGTCCATGGTGGCAATTCCGCCACTGGCAATAATTTCCACTTTGGGGAGTGTTTTCATAATGTCGGCGTACAGTTCAAAAGAAGGGCCGCTTAACATTCCGTCGCGGCTAATATCCGTTGAAATTACTTTGCTGATTCCCTGTTTGTGAAATTCTGATATAAAATTGATAACACCCAGTTCAGTGGTTTCCAGCCAGCCGCTTACTGCAATATTGCCGTCTTTTGCATCGGCACCCAGAATGATCTTTTCGCTACCGAATTTCGCCAGCCAGCTCAGAAAAGTATCTTTCTCTTTTACAGCAATACTTCCGCCGGTAACCATTGCTGCGCCTGAGTTAAAGGCGATTTGCAAATCTTCATCCGATTTCAGTCCACCGCCAAAGTCGATCACCAAATTGGTCTTGCCGGCAATGGTTTCCAGTACTTTGTAGTTTACAATGTGCTTGGCTTTTGCTCCGTCCAAATCAACGAGGTGCAAACGTTTGATTCCTGCATCTTCGAACATTTTGGCCACCTCCAGCGGGTTCTCATTATATACCGTTTTCTGGTTGTAATCGCCCTGAGAAAGTCGCACACATTTGGCGTCAATCAGATCAATAGCAGGAATTATTTCAATTTTTTTTGTCATTATTTCTTTTTATAAATATCCCCTCTGTTTCCGGCATTGGTGATTAGAATTAATAATTCTATTCCATCAATTTTGTAAATAATTCTAATGTTTCTTACTCTTAACCGGAAATAATCAGATGTGTCTTTTAATTTCTTTATGTCAAGCAACTCATGAGAAAATGGATTTTCTTTGAGAAGATTGAGTTTTTGCCTGATATTGTTCCTTAGCGCTGGTGTTTGCGCATTAAGGAATTTCAAGGCTTTTTTATGAATTTTCAGGGAATACATTAAAACTTATCTTGAACATCATCCCAATCTACAAAATCACTTAGATCACCTTTGTCCAATTTGTTCTCAATTGAATAAAGTTCCTTGTGTTCTTCAGCAGTAAGAACATCAGGATCTTCCTCGTAGATTTTATAACTTCCTTTGGGGAGCTGTTTCAAAAGCCCTCTGAATAAATTATAGACTTTGTCGGATATGTCAATTGTAATTGTTTTCATCACATTACAAAATTACAATAACTTACTCATCTTCCAAAATCATCTTCAATACTGCCTGAGCAGTAATTTCGCGGTTGTAGGCTTGTTCAACAACAATTGAATTCGGGCTGTCGATAACGCCATCGGTAACCACCATGTTACGGCGCACCGGAAGACAGTGCATAAATTTGGCATCGTTTGTTAAAGCCATTTTTGCTTCATCAACTGTCCAGCTCATATCTTTCGATAGAATCTGGCCATAATCGGTGTACGATGCCCAGTTTTTGGCATATATAAAATCAGCGCCTTCAAAAGCTTTTTTCTGATCGTACTCCACTTTTACATCGCCCATAAATTCAGGTGCCAGTTCGTAGCCTTTCGGGTGAGTAACCACCAGTTCGTAATCGGTTTCGCGCATCCACTCCACAAAGGAGTTTGGCACGGCCTGGGGTAAAGCACGCGGGTGCGGTGCCCAGGTAAGAACTACTTTGGGTTTTTCAACTTTTTTATGTTCTTCAATGGTAACCAGGTCGGCAAAACTTTGCAGCGGGTGGCGGGTGGCGGCTTCCATGCTTACCACCGGAACGCCTGCATATTCAACAAACTGGCTTAGTATTTTTTCAGCGTAGTCGTCTTCGCGATTTTCGAATTTGGCAAAAGCACGTACGCCAATTACATCGCAATATTTTCCAATAACCGGGATGGCTTCGCGCAGGTGTTCGGCATTTTTACCGTCCATAACTACGCCCATTTCCGATTCCAGTTGCCAGCTGTCTTCGTTTACGTTCATCACCATGGTGTTCATGCCCATATTCTGGGCAGCTTTTTGGGTGCTGAGACGTGTACGCAAACTTGAGTTGAAAAATACCAAAACCATAGTTTTGTTTTTTCCCAGGTGCTGAAAGCCAAATTTGTTATTTTTTACTTCGAATGCGGTTGCCAGCGCTTTTTCAATGCTGGGAATATCTTTTACTGATGTAAATTTTTTCATGTTTTAAAGTTTGAAAATGGAAGCACGAAGACCGAAGTTTCAGCTTCCATAGTTTATATTTTTGCCTTTTTACTTTTGCCTTTTACCTTTTACCTTGGACGAACTTGTCCGTTTCCTTCAATAATCCATTTATAGCTGGTTAGTTCTTCCAGAGCCATCGGCCCGCGGGCGTGTAATTTTTGTGTGCTGATGCCAATCTCAGCTCCCAGTCCGAATTGTGCTCCGTCGGTATAAGCAGTAGAGGCGTTGGAATAAACGGATGATGCATCTACCATTTTCCGGAATTTCTCAATTCGCTCCTGGTTTTCAGTAATGATGGCCTCACTGTGTTTTGAAGTATATTTATTAATATGTTCCAATGCTTCATCAAAAGAACCCACTGTTTTTACCGACATTTTCATCGATAAGAATTCTGTTCCGAATGATTCTTCAGTGGCCTCAAACAAAAGCTCTGCCGGATAAACCGATTCTATTTGTTTGTATGCTTTTTCGTCGGCATAAATTACCACCTGTTCTTCCGAAAGTTTTTTGGCAAAATCGTTCAGCTCATTCAATCGGTTTTCGTGAATTACCAAACAATCCAAGGCATTACAGACTGAGCAACGGCGGGTTTTGGCGTTGAAAATGATCTCGCGGCCTTTTTCCGTGTCGCCAAATTCATCGAAATAAGTGTGGCATATTCCGGCACCGGTTTCAATTACCGGAATGGTAGCATTTTCGCGAACAAAGTTTATCAACCCCTGGCTACCGCGTGGAATGATCAAATCGATATATCCGTGGGCCCGCAACATTTCGTTGGTTTCCTCGCGTCCGGCAGGAAGTAATGTTACTGTATTTTCGTCGAAACCGAATTTCTTAAGCACATCACGAATAATGGAAACAATGGCCTGGTTGGAGTAAATGGCATCGCTGCCACCTTTTAAAACACAGGCGTTTCCAGACTTAAGGCACAAGGCAAAAACATCGAAAGTAACATTCGGGCGGGCTTCATAAATTATCCCAATTACACCAAACGGCACCGTAACTTTTTTGATTTTCAGGCCATTTTCGCGAACCGTTTCCTTTAAGGTTTTTCCAACCGGACTTTCAAGGCGGGCAACATTTTCCATGTCGGAAGCAATGCCTTCAATTCGTTCTTCTGATAATTTAAGCCGGTCGAATTTCGGATCTTCAGGATCCATACGATCCAGATCTTTTTGGTTCTCGGTAAGAATAAATTCCGACTTTGCCCTCGCTTCGTTTGCCAGCTCCAGCAGCAGCTGTCTAACCTGGTCGTCGTACACCAGGTTTAATTTGCGCGATGCTTCTAACGTTTTTTTTAGCTGTTGTTCTATCTTCATAGTCAATGGTCTTTCAACGAAAAACCCTCTCCCGGGGGAGGGAGAGGGAGCTCAGAATATGTTCAAATTAAGGCATCAAAAAAAAGGGAGTAAGGTAGTTTGTCGTGGTAGACAAACTTCGTTAAAGGTTACTCTGAGCTATTTTTATATTTCTATATTAATGTTTTGTTGTTTTATATTCTAAATACAAATAATCGTAATGTACTACCGGTTTTTGCTTGTCGGATTGTTTCTCTTTCTCAATTTTTTCCGAGCCGTACGAGGCTTTTCCCATGCCGACAAACTCGCCGTTTATGCCTGTTATTTTTATTAAATCTCCTTTTTTGAATTCGCTTTCAACTTTTTCAATTCCCACCGGAAGCAAGCTTACGGCCTTATCGGAAAGCAGTGCTTTTCTTGCTCCTTCGTTAATTTGTACCTGTCCTTTTGCAAAACCATCGGAATAACCAATCCATTTTTTTACTCCGCTTGATGGTTTCTGGTTAGGTACGAAAAAAGTGTGCTTTAGGTTTTTCGATTTGTCGAGTAGATCGATAAGAATATTGGTGCGGGTTCCGTTGGCAACGTGAACCCCGATTCCATCGCCTGCCACTTTTTTGGCAATTCGAAATTTGGTAAGCATTCCGCCGCGGCCAAAATCTGAACGTTCCGGCGAAATTGCATCCTCCGGGCCTTTGTCGTTTACCTGAATACGCTCTATCAGTTCAGCTCCCTCGCTATCGGGATGAGCGGTGTAAACACCATCGATATTGCTGAGGATGACCAGTGCTTCGGAATCTACCATCGATGCAATCAACCCCGACAGTTCGTCGTTATCGGTAAACATCAGCTCGGTTACCGAGATGGTATCATTTTCGTTTACAATCGGTATCACTTTGTTTTCAAGCAAGGTAGTGATACAGTTTTTCATGTTCAGGTAATGCCGGCGGCTCGAGAAATTTTCCTTGGTGGTAAGTACCTGGGCGCAGGTGAGACCTTCTTCGTGGAAAAAGTCAGAATAACGTGATATTAATTTTACCTGACCCAATGCAGCCCATAACTGTCGTTGCGATACGGCGTCCGACTTTTTTGTTTCTTTCATTACCGCGCGGCCTGCAGCAACTGCCCCCGACGATACCAAAACCACCTCAACGCCGTTTTTTTGCAGATGAGCAATTTGGTCAACCAGGTGGGCAATGCGCGCCACGTTGAGCGTTCCGTCGGATTTGGCCAGAACATTACTACCTACTTTTACTGTTATTTTCTTGTAGCGGGTCTGCACAGTTTTTAGTTGTCTTTTATTTTTTTGTACGAGGCCAGAACTCCCTGAATAAGTGAAGAGCTAAAGCCTTTGTGTTCCATTTCGTTTAGTCCGGTAATGGTAACGCCCATTGGTGTGGTTACTTTGTCGATCTCTCTTTCGGGGTGATGTCCCGACTGTAGTAGCAATTCGGTCGCACCTTTTACTGTTTGTGCGGTGATTAGCTGTGCCATTTCGGCGCTAAACCCAATTTCAATACCACCTTGCATAGCTGCTCTGATGTAGCGCAGTGCGTAAGCTATCCCGCACGATGAAAGTACAGTTGCAGCTGCCATCAGTTCTTCCGGAATCTCAATGGTTTTTCCCAGCTTGTCGAACAGTTCAACAACATACTCGCGGTATGGTTCGGTGTTGCCATTTGCCGAAATACAGGTTAGTGATTCCTGTAAAGCAATTGCGGTGTTGGGCATTACCCTGAAAATAGGAATGTCGTTTCCGGCCATTTCACCCAAGGCGTCAATACCTACTCCTGCAACAATGGAAATAAAAATTTTCTCCGGCGACAAAATGGGTTTCAGGCTGTTAATTACTCCCTCAATATGATAGGGTTTTACGGCTACAATAATCACATCAGCATCTTTTGCTGCATCGATATTGTTTTCGTAAGCACTAATTCCCAGGTCGCTCATGTTTTTGAGCGTAGCTTCTTTTCTGTCGGAAACGGAGATATTGCTTGCTTCAACTGAGCCCGATTTTAAAAGACCAAGTGCAATGGCACCTCCCATGTTTCCTACCCCGATTATTGCTATTTTTTTATTTTCCATTTTGTCGAATTTAGAAAATGTCGTGTTCAAATCATTTTTTATTCAGCGAACGAACCAAGTACTTCTGCAAACGCTGCTAAAAAGGTGTCGGCTTGTTCGGTTGTAAGGCTGAGCGGTGGCAACAGCCTGATAATATTTTGCCCCGATACGCCGGTGAAAATCCCGTAATCGAAAAGCAATTTCTTACGAATTTCGGCAATTGGTTGCTTAAATTCCAAACCGATCATCAGTCCTTCACCTCTGATCTCAAACGCAGCATCAATTGCCGCCAATTTATCCATCAGGTAATTTCCAACTTTTTCGGCATTCTCAACCAGTTTTTCGTCTTTCATTACGTCGAGAACTGCAATGGCAGCAGCACAAGCCAGGTGATTACCGCCAAATGTGGTTCCGAGCATGCCAAACCACGGCTCAATTTCCGGCTGAATGAGTACACCGCCAATTGGGAACCCGTTACCCATTCCTTTGGCCATGGTAACAATGTCGGGTTTTATTTCGGTATGCTGGTAGGCGAAGAATTTTCCGCTTCGTCCATAGCCCGACTGAATTTCATCAAGAATCAGAACGGCCACATATTTTTCGGTCAGTTGTTTTAGTTTGGTCAGGAATTCGGTATCGGGAACGTAAATTCCTCCAATTCCCTGAATTCCTTCAACAATTACAGCCGCCACATCGCCTTTTTTCAATGCTTCTTCCGTTGCGTCAATGTCGTTGAAGGGCAGGATTAGTGCATTGTCTGTTTCGTTAACAGGAGCAATAATTTTCGGATTGTCGGTAATGGCTACCGCAGCCGAAGTACGTCCGTGGAAACCTTTTTTATAAGAGATAATTTTCTTTTTACCGGTTATAAAAGAGGCGAGTTTCAGTGCATTCTCATTGGCCTCGGCACCCGAGTTACAAAGAAACAACTGGTAATCTTCGCAACCCGATTGTTTGCCTAATTTCTCAGCCAGTTCCTTTTGCAAAGGATTCTGAACCGAGTTGGAATAAAATCCAATTTGCTGAAGTTGCTTGCTTATCTTTTCAACATAAGTTGGGTGGCTGTGCCCGATTGAAATTACCGCGTGCCCGCCGTAAAGATCGAGGTACTTCTTTCCGTTCTCGTCCCAAACATAACAGCCTTCTGCCTTAACAGGAGTGATGTCGAAAAGTGGATATACGTTAAATAGTTCCATTCGTTTGTGATTGGAACGCTGATGACGCTGATTTAGTTGATGTGCACTGATCTTTTCAGTGAGAATCTGCAAAATCTGTGTTATCTGCGTTCAGTTTTAAAATGCTACCGGTTTTAAGTTGAGTCCGGTTTTCTCATCCAGACCAAACATCAGGTTCATATTCTGAACAGCCTGACCGGATGCGCCTTTAATTAAATTGTCGGTTAAGCTGATTATTACCAGCTTGTTACCGTGTTTTTCCAAATAAATTACGCCTTTGTTGGTATTTACCACCTGTTTTACTCCCGGGTTTTTGTCGGTTACAAAAACGAACGGATGATCGGCATAGTAATCCTTATATAGTTCGTTGGCTTCTTCAAGCGAGCCGTCAAATTTTGTATAACAGGCAACAAAAATACCGCGTGTGTGGTTTCCGCGAATTGGTACAAAGTTGAAATCCTTTTCAAATCCCGGTTGTAACTGCGTCAGACTTTGGATAATTTCGCCTTCGTGCTGATGCTCGAAAATTTTATAAGCCGAAACATTGCTGCTTCTCCAGCTGAAATGCGAGGTTTCCGTTGGTTTTTGCCCTGCACCGGTTGATCCGGTTATTGCCTGAACATGGATTTCATCCTGCAACAAATCATTCGCTGCCAGTGGCAACAGTGCGAGTTGAATTCCGGTGGCAAAACATCCCGGGTTCGCAATCCGTTCTGATGATTCAATTTCTTCCCGGTTTAGTTCCGGTAAACCGTAAACAAAGTCATTGCCTTCTCTTTTTAGCCTGAAGTCGTGGCTTAAGTCGATAATTTTCAAATATTGTGGGAAAGTATTTTTCTCCATGAATTCGATCGACTTGCCATGCCCCATACAAAGGAAAATAACATCCACTTCATCAAAAGGCATCTGGTCGGTGAATTTGATATCGGTTTCGCCCAGCAAATCAATGTGTACATCCGAAATCAGGTTGCCCGCATTACTGGTGCTTTGCACAAAACCAATTTCTGCTTGCGGATGATTTAATAAGATTCTCAACAGCTCTCCGGCGGTATATCCGGCTCCTCCTATAATTCCAACTTTAATCATTTGATTAACGATTGTAGATTAACGATTTTTGATTTCAGATTTTTCCTTCTAAAATCAGTATTCGTTAATCATCATTCAACATTCTTACAAGTTCCCGTTTACTTTATTGTAGATTTTTAGTGAGTTCGATAAGATTTTGGTAAATCCTTTTACATCGTCAGCAGTCCATGCTTCAACGGTTTCTCCGTATTGGCCAAATCCTGAATTCATTAAATCGTGCTCCGATTCAATACCAACCAGCTCGAAGTTGTAAGGTCTAAGCTTTACGATCACTTTCCCGGTTACATTTTCCTGAGTTGATTCCAGGAAATCTTCGATGTTACGCATCACCGGCTCCTGGTACATGGCTTCGTGTAAGAACATGCCGTACCAATTTCCCAACTGTTCTTTCCAATACGATTGCCATTTGGTAAGCGTATGTTTTTCCAACAGGTGGTGTGCTTTAATGGTAATTAGCGGAGCAGAAGCCTCAAAGCCAACGCGGCCTTTAATTCCAATAATGGTGTCGCCAACGTGTGTGTCGCGACCAATGGCATATTTCGATGCTACAGCTTCCAGTGCGCGGATTACATCAGCACCGTTTTCGTAAAATTCACCGTCGAGCGAAACCAGTTCGCCTTTTTCAAAACCCAATTCAATGGTTTTGGGCTCGGTGGCTTCCAATTGACTTGGATAAGCTTCTTCAGGAAGATTTTTGTCAGTGGTCAATGTCTCTTTTCCGCCAACGCTGGTACCCCAAAGTCCCTGGTTAATGGAATATTCCATTTTAGTAAAGTCAGCTTCGAAACCGTATTTTTTAAGGTAATCAATTTCGTACTGACGGGTGAGTAACATATCGCGGGTTGGCGTAATGATTTCAATTTCAGGAGCCAAAACCTGGAAAGTCAGGTCGAAACGAATCTGGTCGTTTCCTGCACCGGTACTGCCATGAGCGATGTACTGAGCACCAATTTCTTTAGCATACTCGATAATGGCGATGGCCTGAAATGCTCTTTCTGAGCTTACCGAAATAGGGTAGGTGTTATTACGAAGTACATTGCCAAAAACCATGTAGCGAATACATTTTTCGTAATACTCGTTAGTTACGTCGAGTGTAATGTGCTCAACTGCGCCCAGTGCCAGCGCACGTTCTTCAATGGCTTTTAACTCCTCGTCGGAGAATCCGCCTGTGTTGGCAATTGCTGTATAAACATCATAACCTTTTTCTTCTTTCAGGTATTTTACACAAAACGATGTGTCTAAACCTCCACTAAATGCCAGTACCAATTTTTTACTCATGTCTAAATATCTTTAAAAGAGTGACGGCGTTTGTTATTCAACTTAAGTCTGTAGCTGTCTGTCGAATAGCGAGCCGCCACTCTACTTATTTTTATCTGTTATTTTCTTTTTCGCAACGCCTACAAAACGTTTTGGCAGAAGATCGAGCAGGCTGCGTTTCTTAATTCCGTTTCCGTTGGCGTATGTTGGTTTTTCCCATGCCGGATCGTACAGCATTCCGGTGCACAGGCATTTTGTTCGCCCGGTACGCTCTAAAATATCGTGGTTAACACATCCCTGGCAACCTTTCCAAAACTGGTCGTCTAAGGTTAACTCCGAAAATGTTACCGGACGGTAGCCCAGTTCGTGGTTAATTTTCATTACCGCCAAACCGGTAGTTAAACCAAATATTTTCGAGTTTGGATATTTCTTACGCGAAAGCTCGAAAGCCTTTTTCTTAATCGCTTTTGCAAGGCCTATTCCACGGTATTCTTCACCAACAATTAAACCCGAGTTGGCCACAAAGCCTTTTTCCTGCCAGGTTTCTATGTAGCAAAAACCGGCAAAGGTGTCTCCTTCAAGGGCAATAATTGCTTTTCCCTCTTTCATTTTCGAAGAGAGGTATTCAAATGTACGACGTGCAATACCGGTGCCCCGTTGTTTCGATGCACTGTCGATAGCGTCGTTTATGTCGTCGATGAATTTCAAGTGATTTTCGTCGGCAATTAAAACTTTAATATTTTCTAAACTCTTCATCCTTCGATCTACAATTTGTCGTTAAGCTTTGGCAGAATTTTAATTAATGCCTCAGTCAAATCATTTTTCGATATTCCTTCCCTTTGTATTATTAATATAGTATCGTCTCCGGCAACGGTTCCTAAAATTTCCCACGGACTAGCCGAATCAATTACGGCTGCAATGCTGTTGGCATATCCGGGCATTGTGCGTATTACTGCCAGGTTGCCCGAAAACTGTATGTCCTTAAATCCGTCGGCCAGGTAATTTATACGGTTTGTATGTTCCGAATTGTTTCTTTCGGGTTGTCCGTTTTCCGGAATCGTATAAACATATCCTTTGGCCGGATGTGGCACTTTAGCTACCTGCAGCACTTTTAAATCGCGCGACAATGTTGCTTGTGTCAGTTCGAATCCGCGGCGTTTTAGCTCAACCAATAATTCGTCCTGGCTGTGTACACTGCCTCTTTGGATTATTTTTCGGATTTCTCGTTGTCGTTGTACTTTATTCTTCATTGAATAAATATTCATTTGTAATGCAAAAATATACATTTCTATAAAAGAACAGGTAAGAATTTCAGAATATTTTCTATTTTTGCATCGGAAAATGATTTTAATATCATGTTCTTAACATTATGGCTGAAAAAGTGTATTTGAAAATAAGTATAAAGAATAACTGAAATGCGTTTGAACTATTTTAGGGCAAGCGCATTTTTTTTAATTATTAAATCGGAATATGTACAAAGTAAAACAGGCAAAATTAACGCTTGAAGACGGGACGGTTTTTATGGGAAAATCCTTCGGAAGCGAAAAGTCGGTGGCCGGAGAGGTCGTTTTTTATACAGCAATGACGGGGTATCCGGAGAGTTTGACTGATCCATCTTACACCGGGCAAATCCTGGTGTCGACTTACCCAATGATTGGGAATTATGGCGTTCCTTTTAACAGAAAAGAGAACGGAATACACAAATATTACGAATCGCACAAATTGCACATTTCCGGTCTGATAATCTCTGATTACTCGTTTGAGTTTAGCCACTGGAATGCTGAGAAAAGTTTGAGTGATTGGCTAAAAGAATACGAAGTACCGGGTTTATTCGATATCGACACGAGAGCCTTAACGAAAATTTTACGTGAGAAAGGATCGATGCTTGGAAAGATCGAATTCGGTGATGAAATTGACTTCTACGATCCGAATAAAGAAAACCTGGTAGCTGTTGCCAGTTGCAAAGAACGCGAGGTTTACGGAGACGGAGAGCACAAAGTGGTATTAATTGATTGCGGTGTGAAAAACAACATTATCCGTTGTTTGCTTAATCGCGGAGCTACGGTAATTCGTGTGCCATGGGACTACGATTTTACCAATGAAGAATTCGACGGATTGTTTATCTCGAACGGCCCGGGCGACCCGGCAAATTGTGATGTAACTGTTGAGTACATTAAAAATGTAATTGGGGCAGAGAAACCAATTATGGGAATTTGTTTGGGTAACCAATTGCTGGCACGTGCCGCCGGCGCCGAAACCTATAAATTAAAATTTGGGCACCGCAGCCACAACCAGCCTGTGTTGTTGGAAGGAACAAACAAATGTTATATCACTTCGCAAAACCACGGTTTTGCGGTAGCAACCGAAACGTTGCCAAGCGACTGGGAGCCATTATTTACTAACGTGAACGATGAAACCAACGAAGGAATCAGGCACAAAACAAAGCCTTTCTTCTCAACACAGTTTCACCCGGAAGCGTCGAGTGGCCCTGTTGATACCGAGTTTTTATTCGACGAGTTCATTAAAAATATCGTAGAGTCGAAGAAATAATCTTTCAATGTAATTTCAAAAATTATCATGATAGAAACACATATTAAAAAAGCAATTGTTCTTGGTTCGGGAGCACTAAAAATTGGAGAGGCCGGTGAGTTCGATTATTCCGGTTCGCAGGCGCTAAAAGCGTTGAAAGAAGAAGGTGTTGAAACGGTTCTTATCAATCCGAATATTGCAACCATTCAAACATCTGAAGACATTGCAGACAAAATTTACTTTTTGCCTGTTACGCCTCATTTTGTTGAAGAGGTAATTAAAAAAGAAAAACCACAGGGAATACTTCTGGCGTTCGGAGGTCAAACTGCGCTGAACTGCGGGGTTGCACTATACGAATCGGGAGTTCTCGAAAAATACAATGTTGAGGTAGTTGGTACGCCGGTTCAGTCGATTATTGATACCGAAGACCGCGATATTTTTGCCAATATGCTGGCCGAAATTGGTGTGAAAACACCAAAAAGTATCGCCGCTGCAAATATGGCCGAAGCAAAAGCTGCTGCTAAAGAGGTTGGCTTCCCAATTATCATCCGCGCGGCATATACGCTCGGAGGTTTAGGGTCCGGTTTCTGCGAAAACGAAGAGGAACTGGAAAAACTGGCCGGAAGCGCATTTGCTTACTCGCCACAAATCCTGGTTGAAGAATCAATTAAAGGATGGAAAGAAGTAGAGTACGAGGTAGTTCGCGATAAATACGACAACTGTATTACGGTTTGTAACATGGAGAACTTCGACCCGCTGGGAATTCATACCGGTGAGAGTATCGTTGTAGCTCCATCGCAAACAATGTCGAACTCAGAATATCACAAACTGCGTGAGATATCAATTAAGATTATTCGCCGTGTTGGAGTAATCGGAGAATGTAACGTTCAGTTCGCGCTCGATCCTTACTCAGAAGATTATCGTGTGATTGAGGTGAATGCCCGATTATCACGTTCATCGGCACTGGCATCGAAAGCTACCGGTTATCCGCTGGCATTTGTTGCTGCAAAATTGGGTTTGGGTTACGGTTTGCACCAACTTAAAAACTCGGTTACCAAAGTAACTACTGCATGTTTCGAGCCGGCGCTCGACTACTGTGTGGTAAAGATTCCTCGCTGGGATTTGAGCAAATTCGTAGGTGTTTCGAAAAATATCGGAAGTTCGATGAAATCGGTTGGCGAGATTATGGCCATCGGTCGAACTTTTGAAGAAGCCATTCAGAAAGGTATTCGAATGGTTGGTGTGGGAATGCACGGTTTTGTGGCCAATAGGGAGGAGATTACCATTGAGGGAATCGAGGAGGAGTTGACAAATCCTACCGACCGCCGAATATTTGCCATTGCGGAGGCGTTCAACAAAGGTTATTCTATCGATCAGATTCACGAGAAAACAAAAATCGATCGCTGGTTCCTGCAAAAGCTGAATAATATTTACAAAATAAAACTGGAGCTGAAGAAGTTTAACGAGCTGGAGAAATTGCCAATTCCACTGTTAAAAGCATCAAAACAAGCCGGTTATTCCGATTTTCAGATCGCACGTTTGGTGATGAGGAGCAAGAATGCAAACATCAATGAAGATCTTCTGAAAGTAAGGGCTTTCCGTAAAGCTAACGGAATTGTGCCGGTAGTTAAACAAATTGATACACTTGCAGGTGAGTATCCTGCTCAAACCAACTACCTGTACCTGACGCATAATGGCACGGAGAACGACGTTACTTACTTAGGCGATCATAAATCGGTGATGGTACTTGGATCAGGTGCTTACCGTATCGGAAGTTCGGTAGAATTCGACTGGTGTAGTGTAAATACCATCAATACGATTAAAAAAGAGGGATATCGTTCAGTAATGATCAACTACAACCCGGAGACGGTGAGTACGGATTACGATACCTGCGACAGACTTTATTTTGATGAGCTGACTTTTGAGCGTGTAATGGATGTGTACGACCTAGAGAATCCGCACGGAGTTGTGGTTTCAATGGGAGGACAAATTCCGAATAACCTGGCAATGAAACTTGACAGCCAAAATGTCCCGATCCTTGGTACATCGGCCAAAAAGATCGACAATGCCGAGGACCGCGAGAAATTCTCGTCACTGCTTGATGAGCTGGGTGTTGATCAGCCACGTTGGGCACGCCTGTCAACCATCGAAGAAATTCACAAGTTTGTGGATGAGGTGGGTTATCCGGTGTTGATTCGTCCATCATACGTACTTTCGGGTGCAGCCATGAATGTGGTTTCCAATCCTGATCAGCTGGAGCATTTCCTTGAAATGGCGGCCAATGTATCGAAAGAACATCCGGTGGTTGTTACCGAGTTTATCGAGCAGGCCAAAGAAATTGAAATTGATGCAGTGGCCAATAAAGGCGAGATGGTTGCTTATGCCATTTCGGAGCACGTGGAGTTTGCCGGAGTTCACTCGGGCGATGCTACCATCGTTTTTCCGCCGCAAAAACTATATGTTGAGACCATTCGCAGGGTGAAGAAAATCGCTCGTCAGATTGCAAAAGGGCTGGAAATTACCGGACCTTTCAATATGCAGTTCCTGGCAAAAGATAACGACATAAAAGTTATTGAGTGTAACCTGCGCGCATCGCGAAGCTTCCCGTTTGTTTCAAAGGTGATGAAATTGAACCTGATTGAAATTGCCACGAAAGTAATGTTGGGAATCGATGTGCCGAAACCGGATAAATCGCTGTTCGAGCTGGATTATGTGGGGGTTAAAGCACCGCAGTTCTCGTTTGCAAGATTGCTGAAAGCCGACCCTGTTTTAGGTGTTGATATGTCGTCGACCGGAGAGGTTGGATGTATCGGCGATACATACTACGAGGCGATTCTGAAAGCGATGTTGTCGGTAGGATACAACTTCCCGAAAAAGAACATCTTGATTTCATCAGGACCATCACGAGGCAAAGTGGAGTTGCTGAACAGCACCAGAATGCTGGTTGAAAAAGGCTACAATATTTTCGCCACTGAAGGAACGCACAAGTTCTTCCGCGATAATGGTATTGAGAATACGCTGGTGCACTGGCCCGACGAAGAAGACCAGTCGCCAAATACCATTGAGATGATCAAGAATAAAAAGATCGACCTGGTGGTTAATATCCCGAAAAACCATACCAACCGCGAGTTGAAAAATGGCTATACGATTCGCCGTAGTGCAATCGATTATAACATCCCACTTATTACCAATGCTCGTGTTGCAAGTGCATTCCTTTACGGAATTTGCAAATACAGCCTTGAGGACATTAAAGTGGTGAGCTGGGACGAATACAAAGAGTAGAAGCTTTATTTCGATATTAGAGAAGCTCCGGCCATTGGTCGGAGCTTTTTTGTTTTATAAGTGGCCCATTAATTTGAGGGCTTATTTTGGAAGATTTTTTACCCATAAAAAAAGCCCGCAGTAAAACTGCAGGCTTTGGTGGTTGACCCGCCAGGGCTCGAACCTGGACTCTTCTGAACCAAAATCAGACGTGTTGCCAATTACACCACGGGTCAGTCCTTATTGCGTCTTTTCGTTAAAGACGGTGCAAAAGTATAAAAAAATTTTATTCTGCAATATCTGGGCAAAAAAAAATTCCCTCTTTCGAAAAAAAGGTGAAATTCTTTTTGATAATTATGTTCTAAGCATTCTTGTATAAAAGCTTATATTTGCCTTTGTTCAAAAATAAAATGCAGATCATGCAACACACAAAATTAATCAATAACATTCTTGGTTGGCTTGTTTTTACTGTCGCTTGTATAACTTATTTTGCTACTATTGAACCCACTGTTAGTTGGTGGGATTGCGGAGAGTTTATAACAAGTGCATTTAAACTGGAGGTTGGTCATCCCCCGGGTGCGCCTACCTTTATGATTTTGGGACGGATATTTACACTGTTTGCTCCCGATGTTACCAAAGCCGCAGTTATGGTTAATTCCTTATCTGCTATTGCAAGTGCAGCAACCATCATGTTTTTGTACTGGACGATTGTACATCTTGCCAAAAAACTTTTTCCCGGGGATGAACTAAGCACCGGCGAACAGATTGCCGTGTGGGGTAGTGGTTTGGTTGGAGCGCTGGCTTTTACTTTCACCGATTCGTTTTGGTTTTCGGCAGTAGAAGGAGAGGTTTATGCACTTTCGTCGCTGTTTACGGCCATGGTATTTTGGGCCATTTTGAAATGGGAAAATGTGGCGCACGAAAAATACGCAAACCGCTGGTTGGTACTTATCGCGTATTTAATGGGATTGTCAATTGGCGTTCACTTGTTGAACCTGCTGGCTATACCGGCTATCGGAATGGTTTATTATTTCAAAAAATACGAATTCTCGTGGAAAGGAGTGATTTATGCGCTGGCAGCCTCAATGGGTATTTTGCTGGGTATTCAGTATGGAATTATTCCGGGAGTACCACGCATTGCTTTCGTTTTCGACCGTATTTTTGTGAATGCATTCGGATTGCCGTTTAACTCCGGAATATTATTTATGGGCGCCCTGGTGGTAGCCGGTTCAGTGTGGGGCATCAATTACACCCGAAAAAGAAATAAGGTAGTGCTGAATACCGCACTTACAATGTTTATTGTAATTCTGATCGGCTATTCGTCGTTTGCACTCATCGTTATTCGAGCGTCGGCTAATCCGCCAATGAATCAGAGTAGCCCCGATAATGCCTTTGCTTTGGTCCGATACCTGAACCGCGAGCAATATGGCGACCGGCCGCTGGCAAAAGGACCATATTATAATGCCCCGCGAATTGCATCAAAAGCTCCAAAAGAACAATACAATAGAGTAGACGGGAAATACAAAATTACAGGAACAATGCCGGGTGGTTCAGTGTACGAGCCAAAAATGGAAACCATTTTTCCGCGAATGTACAGCGATAAAGCCAACCATATTCAGGCTTATAAAGATTGGGGAAAAGTAAAAGGAACTCCGGTGCGGGTGCGTGATCGTGGCGAAGTAAAAACCCTGCAAAAACCAACTTTTGGCGAAAACCTGCGCTTCTTTTTTAGTTACCAGGTTGGTCATATGTACATGCGTTATTTTATGTGGAATTTTGTTGGGCGGCAAAACGATGTACAAGGTCACGGAGGTTTCCAGAATGGGAATTGGGTAAGCGGAATCTCGTTTATCGATGAGCCAAAAACCGGGCCACGCGATAACATGCCCGAGTGGATGAAAAATGATCCGAGCAGAAACGTATACTACTTTTTACCCCTGCTGCTGGGACTTCTGGGCTTGTTCTTTCAGTATAATCAGGGTAAAAAGGGCAAAGAAACATTTGCAGTAACCATGCTGCTGTTTATTCTTACGGGTCTTGCCATTGTGGTTTACCTCAACCAGTATCCGTACCAGCCACGCGAACGCGATTATGCATATGCAGGCTCGTTTTATGCCTTTGCCATATGGATTGGTTTGGGCGTGCTGGCCATTTATTCCGGTTTAAAGAAAGTGCTGAAAGGAGCGCCCGGAGCATTGCTGGCAACTGTAATTTCAGTGGTGGCCGTGCCGGGTGTGCTGGCATCGCAAAACTGGGATGATCACGATCGCTCAGGGAAATACATGACACGCGATTACGCCATCAATTACCTGGAATCGTGTGCGCCAAATGCAATCCTTTTTACCTATGGCGATAACGATACTTTCCCGCTGTGGTATGTGCAGGAAGTGGAGGGTGTACGCCGGGATATAAAAATCATAAACATCAGTTACCTGGGTATGGACTGGTACATCAATCAGCAGCAGTTTAAAACATACGATGCCGATCCGGTACCATTTACTTTCACAAAAGATAAATATTACATGGGCCGTATGGATGCGGTGCTTTTCCAGGATCGGATAAAAGGATCGGTGGAGCTGAGCGAAGCCATGGAGTTTTTAGGTAGCGACGATGTGCGTACCAAAGTAAAAGTTACCAGCGGAGATATGATGGATTACCTGCCGTCGCGCGATTTTCATATTACGGTTGATAAGCAAAAAGTTCTGGATTCGGGAACTGTAAAACAGAAAGATGCAGATCTTATTGCCGACAGAGTGAGCTTTAAGATCTCAGATAATTTGATCTCGAAAAGTGAAATGGCGGTGCTGAATATGATTGCTGCCAACAACTGGGAACGCCCTATTTATATCGATCACAGTTTGGTGTTTACCGGAAATATTCACTTTCTCGACTGGTTGCAGTTTGAAGGATTGGCTTATCGGTTTGTACCGATACGAACACCAAAACAAGGCGTAACTGCCGGACGAATCGACCCCGATATTCTTTATGATAATGTGATGAATAAATTTGTTTGGGGAAATGTAAACGATCCGGACATTCATATGGACGAGTATAACCGCAAGCAGATAAATATTATGCAGGCGCAATATATGTTTACGCGTTTGTCGCAAGCTTTACTGGCCCAGGGAGAAAAGGAAAAAGCCATTGAGGTGGCCGATAAAATGTTTGAGCTTTTCCCGAACGAGAAAATTCCGCTCGATTACAGTTCGTTTCAAATGGCAGCACAGTATTACGGTGCCGGGGCCACAGAAAAAGGAAATGAAAAAGTGCGTATAATGGCGGATAACTGTTTTGCTTTGCTTGATTATTATGCTTCGTTGCCCGACAATTTTGCGGCAGCAGTACAAAGCGAACAAAATCGCCAGATCTCACATTTACAAAACATGATAATTCTTACGCGAAATTACAAGCAAGAGGAATTGAATACAGAACTGGATGCCAAATTGCAGGAATTAATTGTAAAGTTTCAGAATAAAGCCGGTTCTTAATTGTTGTTTTTCTGGATCTGCCGGAATAGTTTGGTGGCCAGTTTTTTACCCCGCGACCGAATGCCGGCTGTTGGATGGAATTCCATTTCCTGCTCGATTAACTGCAGTACCTCCGGTTTTAGGTCGGGTTCCAGTTCTGATATGTTGTACAGAATTTGCATGGCATGCACGCGCACTGCCACGGCCTCGCTACCCGAGGTGAATGTTTCAATGCAGTAATCAAACAGAAAACCACTGTACTCTTCAGGTACAACATTCATGCTGATAAGCTTTAACCAGTGGCGGCGTTTGCTGGCATTCTTTTCTGTTTTTAATTGCCCGATCAGCGACGGAAGATAAGGCTGCAACAATTCCGGTCTTTCATCATGGATTTTATCGACAAGGTAAGCAGCACGCCAGCTTTTTTGCCGCGTATCGTTTAGGGCAAGTTGAATCAGTGTATTAAACTGTGCCGGATCGTGAAGCATTGATGCGGCAACAATTTCAATGTTTTCCCATGCGTCGAGATGTTCGAAAAGCTCTTGTTCAGTCATCGGTGGTTGATTTCATAAAGAGCAGAAAAGATAGAAAATAATCTTCAAGTTTCTATTTTTACCGAATGATTCAAGTTACCTGCGCCATAATTATCGATCAGGGGAAAATCCTTGTTGCTCAAAACAACGAAAGCTCTGATCATCCTTTTCAATGGGAATTTCCCGGTGGAAAAGTAAAATCCGACGAAACTGAAAAAGAGTGTATCGTTCGCGAAATAAAGGAAGAATTAAATCTGACAGTGGAAGTTCAGGGAGCACTAACTCCGGTTGAACACGATTATCAGATTAAAGCCATCCGTTTGATTCCCTTTGTTTGTTCGTTGGTTTCAGGTAATCTAAAATTGAACGATCATAACGCTGTAAAATGGGTGACGATTGACGAATTGGATGAGCTTGAACTGGCCGAGGCTGATAAGGTGTTGATTCAGATGCCGGAGAACCGCGATCGTTTAAAGAAATACACCGGGAAAAAGATGCACTAAGCCCGACAAAACACCTGCCCAGCCAATTATCGATAAAATCATATACAAAACCGTGTGCCTTCGTTGGGCATAATATTTATTGGCCAGAAAGGCACCAATGGGGATGGTTAAAAAAACCGGTGTGGCAATTATCACTCCCCAAAATCCGTAGTTCGATTTCATTCGGGTAATAAAGCGGTTTCGGCGGGTAAATATTCGTTTTTTCTTTTTCTTCATTCTGTTGATACACCAGTTGCGGTAGCGTCCCCGCATGGAATTTGGAATAGCTTTGCACAAACATGGCCACAAACGTATTAATCCGCGGTTTAAGGGTTTGCTGATGTAGTAAAAAAACAGAAATCCGCCTATTCCCCCGGTAAGCACAGCCAACAGCGCGTACTTGTAATCAAGTCCGATAATCATGGCATAAGGAAGAGTAACAATATACTTCACCGATGCCAGCAATACGATATGTAGTATTTTAAGCAACACAATTACCCTTTTCGTGTGCTGATAGAACGCACGAGGGATGGAAAAGGTTGCGTGCCCCGGACGGGCTTTATATATTCTTAACGATTATTAAACATGTTAGCCAACCACATTAATCGGTTGCCCGTCAATAAACGCCTTTAGATTATCAACTGCAATCTGCATTAACCGTTGGCGGGCCTCGAGCGTTGCCCATGCAATGTGTGGCGTAATAAAGCAGTTCTTGGCTTTTGGCAGCGGATTTTCGGGCCGGGCCGGCTCAACCGACAACACATCGAGGCCGGCACCTGCAATCTTTCCCGTGTTTAGCGCATCGGCCAGGTCCTGCTCGTTTATAAGTGGTCCGCGGCCGGTGTTTATCAGAAAAGCCGTTGGTTTCATTTTTGCAATGCTTGTTTTGTTTATGAATCCCTGGTTGTCGCTGGTAAGTGGGCAGTTAATGCTGATAAAATCGCTGGTTTCCAGTAGGGTGTCAAGATCTACCTGATGCGCATCCAGATCGGTAGTTTTTTTGCTGCGGTTGTTAAAAATGACTTTCATGCCAAAAGCCAGTGCTATGCGGGCAACGGCTTGTCCAATCTGCCCAAAACCAATAATACCCATTGTTTTCCCGGCCAGCTCGGTTTGCGGCGATAGCCAGTAGGCAAAGTCCTTACTAGAGGCCCATTCGCCGTTGCTTACCGATTTGGCGTGCAGGGCCACGTTATTGGTAAAATGCAAAATGTGGGCAAAAACCAATTGCGCCACCGACTGCGTGCTGTATGCCGGAATATTGCAAACGGTAATTCCTGCGTCGTTTGCTGCAGCTGTATCAACCACATTATAACCTGTTGCAAGTACTCCAATGAATTTTAGCTTTGGCAGCCTGCCAATGATTTCGCGGTTAAGAATGACCTTGTTGGTGTAAACAATCTCGGCATCTGCAGCCCGCTCAAGGGTTTGCTCCGGAGTTGTGCGGTCGTAAACGGTTAATTCTCCCAATGTTTTCATTTTCTCCCAGCTTAAGTCTCCGGGATTTAGTGCATAGCCATCCAAAACAACGATCTTCATACTTCTGATTTTTTATTTCTTGTCAAAAATAAACAAAATGAGCAACCCGCTTATTTCGCGAATCGAAATGAAAGCTCTATATTTAATGTGTTATACAAAAAAAGATAAAATAAGGACGAATTAAATTGTGGATTCTTTGCCCGGCACAATACTGTCTTTACTGTGCTGTGTTAGCCATTCACAAAAACTAATGACCCTATGGAGACGAGTAACCCGGGCAGTGCACCTGCCATAAAAAAACTAAGAATTCTATTGGCTGAAGACGACCAGATTAATCAGAAGTTGTTTTCGTATATGTTAAACGATATTGCCGAAGAACTGCTTATTGCGTCAACGGGAGTAGAAGCCATAAATATGCATAAAGAACATTCTGATATCGATTTAATTTTAATGGATTTAAAGATGCCCGAAATGGATGGCTACGAGGCTGTAAAAAATATCAGGGAATTGGATAAGGAGATAAAAATATTTGCCTTATCGGCCTTTGCCCCCGAAACGCAGAAGGCAGCATCAAACGGAAACGATTTTAACGATTACGTGAGCAAACCCATTCGTAAAGCCGACCTTTTAAAAATTATAGGCAAACATTTTTAAAACTATTTCAACTTAAAATCAAAACTCTTTAACAATTCCGATGGTAAATCCCAGGTTATCGGCTTCATCGGTAATAAGTGGTCGGTTGAGAACGATATCAAGCGTTGTTTTCAGGGGGACAAATTCTGCAGAAAGATCAAGAACTTCTCCTAAAACAAAAGCATCCCACTCTTTTTCTACCACTTTAACGGCAATGGTTTTTAGGTTGCCCGAAAGGATCCATTTATCGAGGTGTTTGGTGTAGTTGTACTGGGCGTTGATAAAGCCACCGTCCTGGTAGCGGTCGCCACGTTGCAGCGACATCCATGGCGAAACTTCAGCAGTAAAGGTATGTACCGAATTTGAGGGTTTCCGGAGAAAGTTCCAGTTCCAGGTAACTACCGGCTGAATCCAAGAAAGGTTGTCAACCGTTTCGCTGTACTGGTAACTGAGAAAAATTACCCGCGACCGATTGGGTATCATTCGCGCTTCCTGTCGCGCAAAAACCAGGCTGTCGGCTTTTATCGATTCATGCGTGTGGTTCACGCCGCCAATTAAATAAATCGGAGTCAGGTTTTTTAAATCGTGGGCGTAGTAAAAATACAGACTCCAGGGACCGCCAACCGAAAACTCAGTACTAAACTCGCCCGTAGGTTTTTCTTCGGTAAATAAATTGGTGGGATCGAGCCATTGCGAACGCAACGAAACACTGGTTTGCGCCTTGCAATTCAATACAAATACGAATAGAAGTGCGGCGATGCCAATGCGGTAAATACAGGTTTTAGTTGTCATGGTTAAGTTGATTGTAGTCAAACCAAAAATCGCAGGATTTCTGATTTAAATGAATACTTTCTGAATAAATAGACGCTTAATTCCGGGAAATACCTATTGATTTTAACATAAGATGTTTAAATTTAGAGCACCAAAAACGTTAAACCTTTGCCGTTGCAGGCAGAAATAATGAAGTTCTTCTTATTGCAATAAAGCAGTTGCCCATTAAAAATAGCACAACAAAAAGCACAAAATGAAAAACAATCGAATCAGAAACGTATTAAAAGGCCTCAGTTTTACATCAGCGATGTTCATCTTTCAGGCGTGTTATGGTACCCCGCAGGATTTCGGATACGATAGACTGGTTGAAGGACAGGTTACTTCAGAAACAACCGGATTGCCGATAAAGGGGATTAAAGTATCGGTTGCCGGTGATAACAGTTATTACGTCACAACTGATGATGAAGGGAAATTCTTGATGTATTCGGAAAAATTTGAGAATTTAGTGGTTGGATTCGAGGATATTGATGGGGCAGAAAACGGTTCTTTTCAGAATTTGCTCAAAACGGTTGAGGACGCCAGCGAATCGGTCTATCTGGAAATAGCGATGAAAGAAAAAGAATGATCTCGCTTAAAAAATATTTTTTCAGGCAATTCAAAAAGATAGAGACCCGGGCGCACGAACTAAATTATTTGTTTTGGGAGTGTACCACACGGTGTAATTTAAATTGTATTCACTGCGGAAGCGATTGTGCAAAAGACAGCGCTTTTACTGATATGCCGCTCAATGATTTTCTGAAGGCCATTGACACCATTGAAGATAAAGCCCCAAATTTTACCGTTGTATTTACCGGGGGAGAACCTTTGTTGCGAAACAATTTGGAACAGTGTGGAAAAGAACTGAGGAGGAGAGGATTTCGGTGGTCGATGGTATCAAATGGGCAACTGTATAACGAGGGAAGGCATTATTCCTTATTAAATGCCGGAATGGGTGCATTAACGATTAGTCTCGATGGCTTGGAAGCGTCGCATAACTGGATGCGAAATAACAAAAACAGCTTTGAGAAAGTTCTAAGCGCCATAGAACTGGCAGCTTCGTCCAAGCGTTTAAACTTTGATGTGGTTACCTGTGTAAATCAGAAAAACATTAACGAGCTGAGGCAGATTAAAGACTTGCTGGTTTCGAAAAACGTCAAAGCCTGGCGTTTATTTACCATTATTCCGATTGGCCGTGCGGCAACCAATCCCGACTTGCAATTAACCGATAAGCAGTTTGTTCAACTGATGGATTTTATTGCTGAACAACGAAAGTCAAAAGACATAGATGTGAAATTTAGTTGCGAGGGGTACGTGGGCAAATACGAATCGCTGGTGCGCGATAGCTCATTCTTTTGCCGGGCAGGGATTAATATTGGCTCGGTTTTAATCGACGGCTCCATTTCGGCTTGCCCAAATATTGACCGCGGCTTTTCGCAGGGAAATATTTACACCGACAATTTTTACGAAGTGTGGCAGGACAAATTTCAGCCTTTTCGGAATAGGAGCTGGACAAAAACGGGGCGGTGCAAATCGTGCCGCGAGTACAACGATTGCCAGGGAAATGGATTTCATAACTGGCACGGCAACAAACAGAATGTTTTGGTTTGTCATCATCAGAAAATAGAACAGGGAAGTGCTTAGTTATCCCTGCAGTGTTCCGAAGCTTCGGGACTTACCCGCTACGGGAATAAGGTTAATAAGGTTTTGCAATGTAGTGTGTGGGTTGCTACTAAGGTTAATTTTGAAAATAAGGTTTTTACGCGAAGAAATTATAAACCTTATCGAATTGGGGAACCTTCGTAGCCTGTGTTTATCAATTCCAGCCAACCTTATTATTTTTTGTTGGTGGCTTGCACAGCAATTACAGAATCAGCGATTTTAAGTGTTTGCTCTGCCGCTCATTCGTAAGCCAACGGAAACTCCTCTTATAGAAGTAAGCTGGTTTTAATAAGGTTTTGTAATGTTGTGTGTGGGTTGCTACTAAGGTTAATTTTGAAAATAAGGTTTTCACGCGAAGAAATTATAAACCTTATCGAATTGGGGAACCTTAGTAGCCAGTGTTTATCAATTCCAACCAACCTTATTATTTTTTGTTGGTGGCTTGCACAGCAAGAGCGGTGAGATTGCGTCATACTGATGTCAGCTGCCCGTCTTCCCCTTGTAACAGAACGCCCCACAATGCGTATAAAACAAAGCCTGCTGCGTACCGCAGTGATCATTTTTTACGACCGTATATTTTAAAGTTATAACATTAAATCAAAAGCTATGAATCCAACAAGTAACATAAAAAATCGCGAGCGAATAGTTCATATCCCGGTTCCCGGAAAACTAAAACCGATGGCCCATGCAAACCGCATACAGGCATTGATTGATGATATAGATGAGGAGCTGAACAGTAAATTGAAGATTGGCTATAAAGCCTGGAAAGAGGATGGTAGTCCGATTGAAAAAGGAGACGAATTTAATTTAGATATTATCGTCTCGGTAGATGATAAGCACTATAAGAATTTAGCCTTCGAGAATATCAAGGTCACCTTTGCTTCCGATAATAAATTTGCTACGTTGCTAAATCCAACACAGACAAAATTCATCCGGTGTATCGAAAAAGAATTTAGCCGGATAACCGGGTCGCATTCGGCAAAAGTACAAGCCCGGCTTTTGGCCACTGCAGCCATTTATCCCGAAGATGTTAAGGATACAATCGAAAATTTGGGAATGTTGGTGGTTGAGGCCGATCCTATTATTCAGTCACTATTCCATATCCACCGGGTAATGAGCGATATTCCTGTTGAGATACAACCCGGGCATTAACTGAAAATACCGCCCGCGGCCCCCAGATGTTTCAGGCTGTAGTTGGTGCGCTATTCGTTAGAGTTGAAATGAAAGATTCATTCATTGGTAGAGGTACGGATTATAAATAATCAGGATGAGTAAGAATTCAGGCTGTCAGGGAGTTACTGTTTGTGTTTTCATGGCTGAAACAACAGTCGGTTTTCACCAATAAACAAGCAAAAGTTTAATCTGTTACAAGCGTATACAACCAAAAGTGCATTTGTGTGTTTATAGTTCAAAAAAAGACTAATTTTTGTGCATTGGTAAAACAATAAATTTCCAGTCTCACCGGAAGTTTATTTGCCAAATACCTTTATTGCCACGAGAACTAACTTGTACCGCTATGACTAATCTAAAAACCTTACTCAAATCGATTGCCTATCTGGGCACTGCTGAAACGTATTTAATTGTTGAGAAAAGTGCAATTGCGCTGGTAAACATGATCAGCTTTTTTTCGGTTGGCGTGTTGCTAACGGTCTCCATTCTCGATTTTATTTACTCGCCGGGCGAATTCTACTTTAATATTCTGTACCTGTTTTTATTTCTGCTGCCGCTGTTTCTGAATCATAAAAAACGTCATGATTTGGCCAAAACAGTTCTGCTGGGCATTTTTTTGTCGGCCATTTACCTCGGAACGTTTGTAATGAAATTCGGTGGTTACTTCCAGTTTACCATCATTCTGCCCGTATCGCTGTATTTTTTGCTTTTTGTTGAAATCCGGGGATGGCGGTTTTATTCAGTATTGTCCGTTGCCGGGCTTTATATTGCCCTTAATGTTGTCGAGTTCTTTTTCAGTAATTCGGTATTCACCCTCAACAGTGTTATCGATTTTCTGGTGTACCTCGGCTCGCTGTTGGTGTTCACTTTGGCGCTTATTTTCTTTATTAAAAAGATTAAGTTATCAGAAGATCTGTTAAAGGCAAAGTTGCGGTTTGAAAATGCCATTGCCGAATTTTCGCAGGCGATTTTAACCCATGGCAATAACGGCATAAAACGAGGATTGGGTATTGTACTGAATGCATCGAAAGTGTCGCGCATTTATATTTTCGAACTTTCAGCCGACGGGGGATTTATAAGTCAAACCTACGAAGTTTGTGCAAAAGGTGTGAAACCCGAAATCGATAATCCTGCATTGCAGCACATTCCGGTTAGCGAACCCGTAATATCCCGCTGGGTCGAAAATTTCAAACAGAAACAAATAATTAAAGGTCTGGTTGAAGATTTCCCTCCAGTTGAGAAAGAGGTTCTGAAAAACCAGGGCATTCAATCGATACTGGTAATTCCAATTTATTCGGGCAACGAATGGGTTGGGTTTATCGGATTTGATGATGTGTACGAGAAACGAATCTGGGATCGTGCATTTATTGGTTTGTTGTATACCATTGCCGATATTATTGGCCTGCACATGTGGAATGTAAAAAACCAGGAGAAAATAATGAGGCAAAACGAAGAACTGCAAATGCTGAATGCCACAAAAGATAAGTTCTTTTCGATTGTTGCACACGACCTGAAAAATCCATTCAATTCGTTGATAGGCTTTAGCGATTTACTCGAGGAGGAAGTAAAACGGAGCGATAACAGTATGATTAAACAGTTTTCGCACTACATAAACAGAGGATTGTTGCAGTCGTACGATTATTTAACGAACCTGCTCGAATGGTCGCGCATTCAATCCAAACGAATTGAGTACCGGCCCACCGAGTTTCGTCTCGATCATTTAGTGCAGGAAGCCGCCGATATGCTTTTTATTCAGGCCCAAAGTAAAGATATAAAGTTAAAGGTGTCGGTGCAGCCCGAATTAAAAATTGTAGCCGACCTTAATATGATAAGAACGGTGATTGTAAACATGGTTTCGAACGCCATAAAATACAGCGAAAAAGGCGAGGAGGTAAAAATCATCAGCGAGCGCCGGCCAGAACATGTATCCATTCAGATAGTGGATAACGGTGTGGGCATTAGCAACGAGATGTGCGAGAAACTTTTTTGCATTGAAGGGTCGAGCAGTACGCCCGGCACGAACAACGAAACCGGAACCGGGCTGGGGTTGATTATCTGTAAGGAACTGATAGGTATGCACCAGGGAGATATTCGTGTTAACAGCGAAGAAAACAAAGGAAGCGTATTCCAGATCTTACTGCCTGTTGGTTTAAATTAAACTCTGCTGACGCCTCCCGAAACCTGGGGATGGAATTGGTGTGCAAATGGGAAGCATTGAATTTACAATCGCATTACAAAGTGCATATAAAAAACAAAAGGGAAAAACTTAGTTTTTCCCTTTTGTGGTGCCACCTGGAATCGAACCAGGGACACACGGATTTTCAGTCCGTTGCTCTACCAACTGAGCTATGGCACCTTTCTAAAGTTGGGCTTTAAGTAGCACCCCCTTTATTTTGGTGTTGCAAAAGTATACATTTTTTTAAAATCACAAAGTTCAACACAAAAAAAAGTGAAAAAAAATTGATTTTTTCAGCTCGGGGAATTAGTCGTATTTGTATAGGAGCGGGCATTAATTATGTGTTTTTATTTGAAATAGAATTACTTGAGCCCCTAAATCCCCAAAAGGTGGACTGTTCCTCTCCTTTCGAGAGCTTAGGAGGGGTAATATAAATTTCGCAATAAGCATTTCGTAAATTTTGGCGATCATCGATGTTTTCGAATTTACATAGAAACCTTTCATGCGTTTTGTATACGGTATGAGCTTGCAATCCAATACTTTTTATACTTTTGCACGATTAGTTTAAAAGACAATGGTTGATACTGATTATCTGACACATACATTACATAACGGCATTCGAATAATTCATCAGCAAACCGATTCGCCGGTGGGGCATCTGGGGGTTTTAATAAATACCGGATCGCGCGACGAAATGGAGGATGAACATGGCCTGGCACACTTTATCGAGCACTCGGTTTTTAAGGGCACAAAAAAGCGCAAGTCGTTTCATGTGTTGAGCCGTATCGAGGGGGTTGGTGGCGAGCTGAATGCCTACACCACAAAGGAAGAAACCGTGCTGTATGCTACTTTTTTAAGCGAGCATTACGAACGCACCGCCGAATTGCTGAGCGATATTCTTTTTAACAGCACTTACCCCGAAAAAGAACTCAACCTCGAAAAAGAGGTGGTGGTAGAGGAAATAAATTCGTATTACGATTCACCTTCCGAATTGATCTTCGATGAGTTTGAGGAGCAGGTTTTTGATGGTCATCCCATCGCCCGCAATATTCTGGGCACAAAAGAAAAGCTGCGTTCTTTTAACCGCGATATGATTTTCAATTTTATTGCCAATAACTACCATACCGATCAAATGGTGATCAGTTCGGTGGGGAATATTGATTTTACGGCTTTGCTAAAAATGCTGGAGAAGTATTTTGGCGAGGTGGAGCAAAGTTTACGACAGTTGAAGAGAGAGCAGTTTGTGAATTACCAGCCGCAATCAAAAACGGTAATAAAAGATACTTTTCAGGCGCACTGCGTGATGGGTAATCTGGCTTTCGATTTTAAAGATCCAAAGCGTATTGCCATGGTTTTGCTGAACAATGTACTGGGCGGACAGGCGCTAAACTCGCGTTTAAACCTGGCCATGCGCGAACGTCGCGGAATGGCTTACAACGTGGAATCGGCCTACACGGCGTATTCCGATACAGGATTGTTTAACGTGTATTTTGGTACCGACAAAGAAAACCTGAACAAAGCGGTGGCGCTGGTGCATAAAGAGTTTGATTTGCTGCGCGACAAAAAAATGGGAGCCGTTCAGTTAAGTCGTGCTAAAAAGCAGTTGATTGGCCAGATTGCCATTTCAACCGAAAGCCGCGAAGATATGATGCTCACCATCGGGAAAAGTTTTATGCTGTTTGATAAGGTGGATCCTTTGCGTGTGATCTTCAAAAAAATTGAGGCGATTAGTGCAGAGGACATCCAGGAAGTAGCCAATATTATACTGGACAAAAACCAGATGAGTACGTTGATTTATAAATAGAAGGGAATGGACAGGCAGAAGGCATTGCACCAATATATTTTGGATCATATCGATGAGGAAGATCCGGTGTTAACTGAACTGGATCGCGAAACCAACCTGAAAGTACTGGGTGCCCGTATGATTTCGGGGCATTTGCAAGGACAGGTCCTCACTATGCTGGCAAAAATGATCCGCCCAAAAACCATTCTTGAGCTGGGAACCTTTACCGGTTATTCGGCTATTTGCCTGGCGAAAGGTTTGCCCGAAGATGGCAAGCTGATTACCATTGAGGTTGACGATGAGCTGGAGACACTGGCCGCTAAATATTTCGAAAAAGCCGGTGTAGCACATTTAATCGAACAAAAAATAGGAGCTGCTACAGAACTGATCCCTTCACTCGATCAATCGTTCGACCTGGTTTTTATCGACGCCGATAAACGCGAGTATGTACAGTACTACCAGCTGCTAATCGATAAAATGCAGCCGGGTGGCTACATCATTGCCGACAACACACTGTGGAGCGGTAAAGTGCTGGATAAACCCCGTTTCGATGATACGCAAACCACTGGTATTCTTGAATTCAATAAGCTGATTAAAAACGACGACCGTGTGGAAAAGGTCATCCTTCCGTTGCGTGATGGCATGACTGTTATTCGGAAGAAGTAGTTTGTCGTTGTCTTTCCAGACGGGAAATACTTTTTCCTTTAGCTGAAAAAGTATTCAAAAAAGCCACCGCTGACGATTAAAAGCTAAAAATAAATTCCTTTCACTAAAATCAAGAAACTCCTCCTTTTAGCCTTTCGTACCTCAGGCTAACGAGCGTCAAACAGACTTGATTTTTTAACGTTCTCTCCATTGATTTTCTTAACGCTTTTTCTCGAAGGCGGACATGAAGGCACATCTGGTGCGGGCTCGTCAAAAATCCGTCATTCGGGCTAATTGGCTTCATTGAAAAAACGCAAAGGTTATTTTTTGATCCCGAAAAAATCGGGACTTTCTTTTCATCGATTGGAATTGAGCAAAGCGAAATCGTGAACACCGTGAATTTCTATTTCAGTGAACAAAAGAAAGAGCCCGTCTGGCTTGAAGACAAAAGTTGCAAAAGCATATTCACTTTTCATGGTATTATGGAATGCAACTTGTCATGCAGAACCCTCTTAAGATACCTTAATTGGAAATATTATTCCCCGATGCCGGTTGTGCCTTTTTAGCCTGAAATCCCGGTTTCCGCTTTCTGTTCGGATTGTTATTCTTTCGCTTATTGGGCCTTTTGTTTTTGTCGCCACCTTCCGAAGCGGTTTGTTTGTTTTGCGGAGTGTTGCTCTTATTCTCGAAATTCCGGCCTCCCTTTTTGTTGGTTCCCCGGTTGTTGCGTCGTTTTTTGTTGCGCGCAGGCTTTTTATCATCGAAACGATCCAGACTTTCGTCAAGGGTAACTTCCATACTATTTTGCTCTTTTGGCAGAGCGCTGAAGGTCTGGACTTCGGGTTTTATGCCCCGTTTGTTTTTCTGAATGATATCGCGCACCTGTTCTAACGACAGGTTAAAAGTAGTTCCCATACTTCCTTGCAACCCGTACCAGATCTCTTTCTTCAGGTAATCGGTTTTAAAAGGTTTGGCAATTCCCGATGCCAGTTCAAGGTCGAGTAGTTCGCGCGGAAATTCATTTCCTGCCTCAATGTAAGCGTCAAGCTCGTAGAGCAGACAGCATTTTAGTTTTCCGCAGGCACCGGCCATTTTTTGCGCCGATGGCGACAGGCCTTGCTTTAGCGCCGCTTCCGACGAAATACTTGAAAAATCGGTTCGCCAGCTCGAGCAACACAATTCTCGACCGCATGAGCCAATTCCTCCAATCAAACCGGCTTCCTGGCGGGCACCAATTTGTTTCATTTCCACTTTAATACGGAATTCGCGGGCATATACTTTAATCAGCTCCCTGAAATCAACACGGCCTTCGGCTAAGTAGTAAAAAATTGCTTTTTTGTTGTCGCCTCTGAACTCAACATCGCCAATTTTCATGTCCAGCCCAAGTTCCTGTGCTGCCTGGCGTGCACGTATCATGGTGGCTTTTTCGCGGCTGCGTGCCTCGTTCAGTTTCTGAATATCGGCATCGGAAGCTTTGCGGTAAACCACATTCAGGTCATAACGCGACGGGTTTTTTATCCGCAGCTTAAATTGTTTTTCGGCCAGGTAACCGGTTAGGGTTACTTCGCCAACATCGTGCCCCGGCGAGGAGGCAACAACTATACGGTCTCCACGTTTTAGCGGAAGATTTTCAACATTTTTATAGTATTCTTTGCGGGTTGACTTAAACTTAACTTCAACAATATCTGATTTATCGGTGGTGTCTGGCAAATCACTCAGCCAGTCGTATCCTTGTGTTATGCTACTTGTTGAATTATTGAACGAACATCCATTACAACTCATATAATCCTCTCTGCTTTCTGTCTGATGCGTGGCTTGCGCATTTATTGCACTGAGCTTCACGCCCATCCTGTAAATAATTCAATGCAAAGATTGGAAAAAAGAATTGATTTTTCTAATCTGGAACAAGTCTAAATTAAAATATTGTATTTTATTTATGCCGGAAATGAGCTTTTTTGTTCCTTTATTGAAAATTAAATAAGCAGAAAATTTTCATGAATCTCTTAAAGCGGCTTTTAGTTGTAGTATTTGTGGCCCTCGCATTCGATGGGCTGGCATTTCAATTGTCTCCCAAGGCAACAGTTAGCATTATTACCTGCAGCCCGGGAAACGAAATGTATTCGGTTTATGGTCATTCGGCCATTCGGGTAAAAGATCCGCAGCTGAATTACGACGTGGCTTTTAACTACGGAATTTTCGATTTTAGCAGCCCCAATTTTTTGTATCGTTTTTGTGCCGGTCAAACCGATTACCTGCTTGGCGCTTATCGTTTTGATGTTTTTCTGAATGAATACCGACAAGATAAACGCAGCGTTTTTGAGCAGGAACTAAACCTGACAGCGCAGGAAAAACAAGCGGTTGTTGATTTTTTAGTATGGAATGCCCAGCCCGAAAACCGGGTGTACCGCTATAATTTTTTCTTTGATAACTGTGCCACGCGGGTACGCGATGTAATTGCCGATAACGTAAATGGCGGCATAACTTACACCGATAGTGCCAGCCATAAAACCCTGCGAACGCTTATAAAAGATTATCACCACAAAATACGGTGGCTGAATTTTGGAATCGATTTTTTGGTGGCCGCAGAATCCGATCGGGAGGCAACGCTCGAAGAAGAAATGTTTTTGCCCGATTATGTGATGCAACATTTTGCAACGGCAAAAAGAAATGATAACGGCCAGAATATTGCCCAGCCGGTTCAGATACTTTATCAGGCACCTGAACAAACTCAACAACTGACATGGCTTTGGGGGCCGCTGGTGGTATTTTCGTTGTTGTTGCTGGTGGTAGCCTATTTCACCTGGAAACAGTTTAAGAACAAAAAAATGAAGCCTGCGCTTGATATTGTGCTTTACGGTATAAACGGATTGGGTGGTTTATTGCTTACCTGGTTTACCATTTATTCCGAACATCCGGCAATGAGCCCGAATTACAACCTTATGTGGTTGGTGCCGCTGAGTTTGCTGTTTGCAATTGTTTACTTACGAAAAAAGTGGCGTCCGGCAGTGCGTTATTATCACTTTGTTTTTGCTGTGTGGATGATCATATTTTTTGTTTCATCGCCCTTTATTTCGCAAAAATTTCATCCCGTGTTTTTTATTATGGCAGCCACATTTTTTATCCGCGCACTGGCACATTCTCTGCTAATTCTGAAGTCTTTAAAAGCCGCTCGCAAATAATTTGGACTGACTCTTAAGAATTAATTTTGGCAAAATAATATCCTTTGCACCGTCTTTTACCTTAGATTTGATTCAACATTAATTAAAGGATATATTGGATTAAATTTGAGAGAAAACCACGAATATTAAAAAGAAAGGAAGCCAGGCAGTAAACTATCGTCTGATATAAGCAATACTTGTCG